>Ga0326727_10000079_pt1 | contig 413289 bp, 376 predicted proteins | sample MB2enrmetagenome_FD_207643 | JGI IMG/M metagenome (GOLD analysis project Ga0326727, IMG submission 207643) | Lab enriched peat soil microbial communities from McLean, Ithaca, NY, United States - MB29MY | ecosystem: Environmental > Terrestrial > Soil > Wetlands > Peat | place: USA: New York... | reverse complement strand
GGGCTCGCAGTCAGGCGCCGAACGGCTGGAATCGCTCTCCGATTGACCGGCGCTTTTAGGCGCGGCAGGATGCTCGGAGGCGTACAGGCCGGTAGTCACAAGGAAAAGTCCTGCCAACACTGTTGCGCATTGAATAACAGAAAATACGGACCTATGTCGGCTCATGCTCATATCCGTCTCCCCTATTCATCCGTGCTGGATAGCTCGATGAACATGTCCCCGTGAAACAGCGTATTACCGTGAAGTTGTCCAATGATTCCGGTGATGTGGGGCACTCGGCTTGGAACAAAACGGCAACAAAAGTCAAACCTTGGAACTGATTGTGGAAGATCCTTCAGTGAGTGTATCAGGACCAGGGAAAGCGCATGCTACCAATGATGCAATGTCACCCCAAACGTCTGCTCAAGACGTTGCCACGATAATCGCGAGTTGGACGGACGTTTGGCGGAGCGAGGAAATTCACTGGCCTTGAGGAGAATCAGGTTGGGAACCGTAAAGCCAAAAAATCTGGACAATTTGGTCAATAAAGCCTTCACGAAGCCATGCCAGGTGGTTTCTCCCGTATTGGTGAGGTAATAGATTCTACTGCACCCATTGATCCGGTTCCACAAATCTGGACAGGGGTCTAGGTGAAGGATCTGTACTTTCACAGCCTAAAATATGGCTGAGAAGAGGAGATCCGACGAGCCGGCGTCTACGCAGTAACCATAAAGCGGGGTTCAATTCGAAGGTGGCTATGGCAGCGATCCGGGACGAGAAGACGATCCCAGACCGTGCACATGCGCTTCCAACGGTGGGTTCGTTCCGGCCAGCTGGAGAAAGCGCTGCGTGCTTTGGCCGGGAAGTTGCGCGAGGAAGGCAAGCTGGAACTGGACGAAGGCTTCATCGATGGCAGTTTTATGGCGGCAAAAAAGGAGACCTGGCAGTGGGAAAAACCAAGCAGGACAAAGGGACAAAGATCATGGCCATCGCCGCTGGAAACAGCGTTCCTGTGGCTGTCACAATCGACCTAACCTCGCCGCACGAGTCCAAGCTCGTCGATGAAACGCTCTCGAGGAGTTTCCTCGACGAACTTGTAGCGCGGCTGATCGGCGATAAGGTGTATGATTCCGATCCGCTGAACCGGCATCTCGACCAGGAATACAGCATCGAGATGATCGCGCCCAACCGGGAGAACCGCAGCACGACGCAAGACGGCAGAAAATTACGCCGCTACAAACGCCGCAGAGTCGTGGAGCGGCTGTTTGCCAGGCTGCAATGGTTCCGCAGACTGGTTACGCGCTACGAATTTTATGCCGAAAACATCCTCGACATGGTCCGCACGGCTGCATTAAGATCATGCTTAGGTTCCTATGATGCGCATTTATCGGACCAGTTCTAGTGTAGGAGAGCGCCAAAGCCTGAACGGTCCGCGCGCAACTCTCCCGCTAGCCTGACCAAAGAATGATTACTCTATAGCTTTTTCCACAAGAGGAGTTTGAAAAGTCATGGCTATGCTTGACGAGTTCAAAATCTCAATGAAGAAGGATATCGTGAATCCGACAGTCACCGAAACCCACCAGCGGCAAATAAGTCGTCTTTCATGTATCGCTTGCCTTATGTGCGTCCTGCTGGGTCTCCTGCGCCTGCCATTTGGCTTCAGTTATGGCGACGAAGGATTCCATCTCACATCTGCGTCCCGATGTGTTCTAGGGGATAAGCTATTCATCGACGAGCATTTCACAGTTGCAAGGTCTTACGAAATATTTACTTGGCCACTGATGGCGATTTCGCCAATCGACACCGTGCTGTTTTGGAGATTCTGCGGATACATTACCCAGGTTGGGGCATTGGCGTTGATCTGTGTTGCAGTTGGCCGCATTCTGCCGCGGTCGGTGCGGGCGGCACTATTTTGTGGTCTGGTTCTGTACATCCCCTTCAATGTTCCGGTTTTGTACTACAAGAACCTCAGCCAGATATTCCTGTTATTTGCCGAGGCATGTTTCGTGATCGCCGCCGGAATCAGTGTAAGACGCCCATTGACATCATTCGCACTTAGTGGCATATCTGCGATCGCGTTCCTCTGTGGCGCTGCCTGCTACCTTCCCCTCCTCGCTCTTTTGGTGTTCCCAGCGATCGCGCTTTGGTATGGCCGAGGGAATTCCGCCTTTAGGAAGATAGTGTTTACTTGGTATGGATGTCTTGTAGTGGCCGGATGCGTAACCGTGGCCTGTCTAATTGCGACTCACCGATTGGACCAGATCTTTGCAAATCTGTCCGAGCTGTCAGCGTCCCCTCACTACTCGATGCCGATCGCTCAAAGGATTCTCTTTAAGCTATTCTTCCACCATATGTGGGGCGGCTTCGCGCTATGCGCGTTATTCTTTGTTCCGGTCTTTGCGCTGTTTGTCACAAGCCGAAAGTACAGTCTGCTGGCAATCGTTGCGATTACTGCCGGCATTGATTCCCTACTGATGTTATTTGTTCTTCGTCCAGAAACAGATACGCTAACGCTCTCGCCTTATCTGACGATGTTTAATTACGCAGGCGTCTTGTTGGCGGTTACCCTGATTGCAGTTGCAGCCATACACGGAATCAACTTGCGCGCAGCTTGGGCTACCATCATCGGGTTGGCTCTAAATCTGTCCGCAACGCTAATTGTCGTCGTCAGCGCGTCAACTATTGCAACCGACATCAACCAACTGAACGTGTGTATGTGGCTTATATGGCCGAGCGTAGTTACATTGGCATGGGACCTGGGAAGGCATCTTGCCGCCAATTCTGACGGCTTGCGAGTGCGTCAAGTAGTATTCTTGATGATAGCCTGGTTGGTCCTGTTCTCAGGCGCACATCTGTGGCGTTGGAGCTATGAAGATCTTGCGCCAAACAGACTCCACGCGATCTTCCATAGCGGCAAGTTACGCGGAATCGTCTCGACTCGAGAAAGAGTAGCGACCACGGAGGCTTTGTTAGCTACCGTGCAACGGTATGCGCCAAACGCTAAGTATCTGCTTTCCTACGGAGGCTCCCCCACCTATCAAAGCTTCCCCGGACTGTGTTACTTGACCAATACTCGACCAGCGCTCCATTCGTCACTCGTTAACGATGAGATGACTAATCCACTAATCGGAACGTGGCTGAAAGAGGCCAAGGAGCATGGCAGAGAGCCAGATATAATTGTCGTGAACGGAGAGATCAGGCAGCGCGATTCTACCTTTTTAACTTGGCTCAACAGTGAGTATCATCCCATTGATCGAATTGATCAGTTTATGGTCTACATGCCTAACGACCGGAAGTAGCAATTGGGGCGTTTTTCTTTTATGCAGGAGAGAAAGTGCCAGCTGGCGGAGGCTTGGGACGGGACGGAGTACTTTATGCGCGCATGGTTCGTAACCCGGGTTCAATGATCAGCTGAAAACAGCTATGTAACTTCTCGCACAGATTTCTTTTCCTTCGGTGTATGCGCAGAGTTAAAATAAACCGCTGCCAGATTCTGGTTTCACGGACAGCAAGTGCTTGGAGGGGGTGACAAACCGGGTTCGTTGCTCTTGAGGGGTCGTGTTTTCTATGCGACACCGGAGGCATGTACACGGTAGAACCGAATGAGCGAGTACGTGCGGCCCTCGTGGAGGGGCAGAGCCAGCGAGCAGTGGCGCGGGAGTTCGGGATGGGGCGGAAGATGCTGGAGTATTCGGTACCGACTGGCGATCCGGCGCCGAATCCAGCCGGGCACTTCATCTCGACCCAACCCACGGCATTCTGCCCCGACAGGCACAGAGCCGTGGTCAACCGGCTGCGCGCGGACTTTGCGAAATCACGCGGGGGCGCCAGAGGCTGGGGTAACCCCACTTGAATGCATCCCCCAAGCACCAGAAATGCCGCGCTCCCCGCGCCAGTAGCATGACATGGCGCCTATTCGGAAGCATGCAGCGGCGGATGGAGGCTTTGCCGTTTACCAGTTGGGTAGGCGTGACTGGGAGGCGAAACCAATCTGGAGGACGGAGGGGGTTGAGGGAGAGATGTCCGTGAAATGGATTCGAAATGGGGCAAAATGATGGCTTCTTGGTCTGGGAGATGGCCCAGCCTGGCATGACCGGGGATTTGGCGTTGGTATGGAAGAAAGATCGCGAACAGAGGCAGCCGGTAGTATATCGGTTTGCAGCCGAGAGGCAAAATGGAAATTCCGACTGAGTCCGCTACCCTAGATCGAATATACCGCCCCGACATTGACGGGCTCCGCGCCATCGCCATTTTGAGCGTAGTACTTTACCACGCCGGCGTACCATTGATCACCGGCGGGTTCACTGGTGTTGACATCTTCTTTGTTATATCCGGCTACCTCATTGGCGGTCACATCTATTCCGAGTTGCGCATCGGAAGCTTCAGCTACCTGCGTTTTTATCAACGCCGCGCCAAGCGAATTCTCCCGGCCTTTTATGCCGTGTTAGTATTCACAATGCTGGCTGCCCTGTTTCTACTGGCGCCCTCTGAAGCCACCGAATTCGGGCGGTCTGCTTTCGCGGCGACGCTGTCCTGCTCGAATATCCTGTTTTATAAAATCACAGATTACTTCAACCCCACCAACGAACTCAATCCGATGTTAATGACTTGGTCGCTGGGTGTGGAAGAGCAGTTCTATGCAGTGATTCCGCTGCTGATGGTGCTGCTGGCGCGCATCCGGCGGGGCTTACTCATGCCAGCGATCTTAGCCGTCTGCACGTTATCCTTCCTCTTTGCCTGGCTCAATCTGTCTAAGCATTCTGTTTTTGTGTTTTATATGCTGCCGGCGCGAGCCTGGGAATTGGGCGTGGGTGTCGCACTCGCGGTTGTCGAGTTGAACCGTAAGCGCTTTACGCTGTCCGGGCCTCTGGCCCAGGCGTCAAGCGTGGCCGGCATAGTCTTAATGCTGCTACCGGTGTTCCTGCTTACGAAGACAACTCCCTTTCCTGGTGCAGCTGCCCTGCCCTCCGTACTGGGTACCGCCCTGGTCCTCGCAGCTCCCATCAGTTGGATGAACCGGCGGTTGCTTTCCCTACCGCCGCTGGTATTTATCGGCAAGATCTCCTACTCTTTTTATCTGTGGCATTGGCCGCTGCTGGCCTTTGCGCGCATATCTTACGGGGACGACCTGCCGCCAGCCGCAAGCATCTTAGTGGTTGCGGTTGCCTTCGCAGCTGCGGTTCTTTCTTTTTACTTTGTCGAGCAGCCATTGAGAAGATCTCACCGCGCGCCTGTTCCGCTTCTCCTTCGTTATGCCGCAGTCAGCATTCTGGTTCTGGCGGCTTGCGCGATTGTGTGGCGAAGCAGGGGCATTCCCCAGCGGTTCACGACGGCACAAATCCGGACAGAGGCAGAACTGGAGAAGGAGGGACCTAGGTACGACCCCTGCATCATCAACGAATTTCCTGCGCAAGAGCCGAACCTATCGAACCTGTCGTCGGTTTGCTACCAGGCCTCTGGCACAAACCCGAAGGTTGCACTCTGGGGAGATAGTCACGCAATCGCTTTGGCGCCAGGCCTTCGCTCTACCTCTATTGCTCAGGGTTACGGTTTTGTCGAACTTGTCAAGCCCGGCTGTCCGCCGTTGCTGGGCGCAGCAATCTACAAATCCAAGGATCCAGCTTTAATTACATGGTGCCCTCAATTCAACCGTAAGGCCCTAAGCCTGCTTGAGGCCGACCACAGCATCCATATCGTGATCCTCACCGCTTTTTGGGGGGCGTGGTTGTCTCGAGGTAACTATGATTGGCTGACCACCGATTCCGCGCACGGACGTGAGAGCCCCCCCACGCAGGAGGCATCGCGCAAGCTCATTATGGATTCGTTAACGGCATCAATCCGGTCCCTCCAGGCTTCCGGCAAGCAGGTAATCGTCTTTGAAGACGTGCCTCACTTTGCGGTCGACCCCGTGCGGAGGGTTCGAACAGCCTGCATACCAGTCCGGCACGCCCTGGCAGCGATCCTCGGAACTGTAGACACAAGCGATCCGGGATTTACGTCTCCCAACATGGTTTCCGAAACCGCGATAGCCGACTCCGCGATAGAGCAAGTAGCTGCAGGTCTCCAAGGCGTGACGGTCTACGACCTGAAGCCGGAGTTCTGCAGCAGCGCGACCCATTGCGCCTACCGCGATGGAGAACGGCTGCTCTACATCGACACAGGCCACATTACCGTTGATGGCTCCCATTATGCCCTCCGGGATTTCCGGCTCCCCACGCTCGCCGAAATAAAGAAATAACTAACAGAAGAGCCTACATAAATCCTGGATAATCAATTTTCTTTGAGCTAGGTATCTGCTTGACTCAGGTAGGCCTAACAACCATCCCCAAGATGAAACGGAACATAGGCATGGAGCGCGCGTCTGCCGCTTCACGGTCAGGGTTTCCTCAACCAAATGCTGGTAGTCGAGACTTTCCAGCATAGTAGCTACCGGAAGCAGTCCGCAGTAGGCCGTCATATTGCGCATTTCGAAGTCATATAGCGTGGCAGCCCGAATTTATTGGGCCCCGGAATATCTGCGTGAACTCTTTGATGGAAGGCCTGCGACGATTATTCTGATTTGCATTGTTAACCATTTGGGTGACCTCTGAGAATCGATGCACAAAGCTGCGAACTTCGCGTCTCTACTGTTCTAAAACATGATTCTCAGGGGTTTCCAAATGGCCTTATCTTCTCTCGCACACACTCAGTCTCAGCTGCGTGCATGGTTCCGGTTGAAGTGAATCCAGCAGCACCGACGGCAGTGGGCAGTTCGATAAGCCTATTTATGTGCTTGTGTTCATTACCCACATTCTTGCTCATGTGATACGATTAGAAATCGTAATCAGCCGGATATCGAGAGAGGCCAGGCAGCGGAGCTGTTATGATAGCTCCAAAGATGGGCCAACAGTGATGGCCGACGGGTCTTTTTGCCATCGATTTTGCAGTTTGGCGAAAGCAGCCTTAGGAGGAGTTTTCTCATGAGTACGGTCAGGGTCGGTAACAGACTGATCGGCGACGATCAGCCGTGCTTTGTTGTTGCGGAGATTGGTATCAACCACAACGGCGACATCGATCTCGCCAAACGATTGATCAGCGTGGCAATCGCGGCTGGATGCGACGCCGTAAAGTTCCAGAAGCGCACCATCGAAGTGGTCTACACACCTGAAGAGCTGGCCAAACCCCGCGAGAATCCCTTCGGCCCCACTAATGGGGATCTGAAATACGGCCTGGAATTCGGGCAGGAGGAGTATAAGGAGATCGATGCCTTCTGCAAGTCGGTAAAGATGCTCTGGTTCGCCTCGCCGTGGGATGAAGCATCGGTGGATTTCCTAGAGAAGTTCGCCTTGCCGGTCTACAAGATCGCCTCTGCCTCGCTCACCGACGACAACCTGCTGCGATATGTTCGCAAGACCGGAAAGCCGACCATACTCTCCACCGGAATGAGTTCCTACACTGAGATCGATCATGCCGTCGAGGTTTTGGGCAAGAAAGATCTTATCCTGCTGCACGCCACCAGCACTTACCCGGCGAATTACGACGAGTTGAACCTCCGCGCAATCCCGGCCATGGCGGAGCGTTATGGTGTCCCGGTCGGCTACTCCGGCCACGAGACCGGCATTCCCACGAGTGTCTGCGCGGCTGCGCTGGGCGCCTGCTGTGTGGAGCGCCACATCACCATGGACCGTGCCAGTTGGGGCTCCGATCAGGCGGCATCTCTGGAGCCAAACGGCATTTCCCGGCTGGTACGCGATATCCGCCTATGGGAGCAGTCAAAGGGCGATGGCATCAAGCGGGTCTTCGAGCGTGAGGTGCCGATCATTAAGAAACTGCGTCGTGTTGGCGCAACAGTGTAGCCCGGCATGACAGAGACTTATTCAGCGAAAAACGGTTTGGAGCGTATCCGGGCCGTCGCACTGGATGTGGACGGTGTGCTCACCGATGGTGGGCTTTGGTGGGGGCCCGGTGGTGAAGAGTGGAAGCGTTTTTGCTTCGCCGACATCATGGGAGTTTCGCTGGCCCGGCGCGCCGGGCTGGAACTGGCGCTAATTTCGGGCGAGAACAGTCCGCTTGTTGACCGCTATGCGGAGAAGATGCACATCCGGCACGTCATGAAAAGCTGCCGCGACAAGGCAACCGCTCTGCGGGAGTTTGCTGCCACAACCGGCATCGAACTAGCGGAGATTTGCTATATGGGAGACGATGTGAACGATCTGTCCGCGATCGAGATTGCCGGCTTCTCAGCCGCTCCGGCCAACGCGGCGCGGGATGTTCTGGCCAGGGCAAATTTCATTGCGAAAAGCGCTGGAGGCAACGGCGCGGTTCGTGAGCTGATGGAAGCGCTGCTGATGGCGCGGGGCTTGTCTGCACAAGATGTCTTTACCAGATATTGAATCTCAAAGTGTTTCTAAAAGCGGCTACGGTTGAACTCATGAAGCTTTCCGACTACGTTGTGCGCTTTATTGCCGAACAGGGCGTGAAGCATGTGTTTCTGGTCACCGGCGGCGGTGCAATGCACCTGAACCAGTCGCTCAGTACGGAGACTGCAATTGAGCCTGTTTGCAACTCGCACGAGCAGGCAAGCGCCATGTGCGCGGAAGGATATTCCAAAGCCACCAATCACCTGGGCGTCTGCATGGTTACCGCCGGGCCAGGTGGCACTAATGCCGTGACCGGAGTTGCCGGAGCGTGGCTGGACTCGACCCCCATGCTCGTTGTCTCCGGCCAGGTAAAGCGGCCCGACCGCATGTTCGACAGAGAGGGGCGGCCACTGGGCATGCGCCAACTTGGCGTGCAGGAAGTGGACATCGTCTCCATCATCAAGCCGATTACCAAGTATGCCGTCACGGTTCTCGAGCCAAATGACATTCGTTACCACATGGAGAAGGCCGTCTATCTGGCGTTACACAGCCGGCCTGGCCCGGTGTGGATCGACATTCCCCTCGATGTTCAGGCTTCTCCGATTGAAGATCCCTCCACCCTGCGCGGCTTCGATCCGGCGGAATTGGAAGAGCATCCAGGTAATGAGCACCTAGAGCAGGAAGTCGCCCGTCTGATTGAGAAGCTGAATCAGGCCTCGCGGCCGCTGCTGTTTGCCGGCAATGGCATCCGTCTTGCGCATGCGGTAAACGAGTTTGAACAACTCCGGAAGATGCTGGGAATCCCAACGGTCGCAACTTGGTGCGCGGCCGATCTGGTCCCGAGCGACGAACCAACATTCGTGGGCAGACCAGGGTCCGTGGCGGCACGCGGCGCCAACTTTGCACTTCAGAATTGCGACTTCCTGCTGGCCATCGGAGTACGGCTCGATTTCGCCATTACCGGCTATGCTCCGCAGAACCTGGCGCGCGAGGCATGGAAGGTGGCCATCGACATCGATCCAGCTGAGTTGGGCAAGCTACACCCTTATCTCCAGCAGCCTATTGTTGCCGATGCACATGCGTTTCTCACAGCCCTGATAAAACACAAGGACAAGATCAAGCTGAAAGATCACAGCGTATGGGATGCACGCTGCACCGGCTGGAAGACGCGTTATCCAGTAGTGACCGAAGAGCATCGCAAGCCCGAAGGCCTGGTCAGCATCTACAACCTGGCGGAGGTTATCGGCACGGAGTGCACCCCGCAGCATCAGCTAGTCTCAGGATGCGCCGGCAGCGGCATAGAGATATTTCTGCTTGCCTGCCCCTCGCGCCCCGGACAGCGCATCTATCACACCGCCGGACTGGGAGCCATGGGTTATGGCCTGCCCATGTCGGTTGCTGTGTGCCTCGGCAGCGGCCGCCGCGAAACGGTGCTGGTGGATGGCGATGGCGGATTCCAGTTCAACATTCAGGAGCTGGAGACGGTTACACGCCTGAAGCTGCCCATCAAGCTCTTCGTACTGAACAATGACGGATACGCTTCGATTCGGGCCTCCCAAGCGGCCTACTTTGGCAAGGCCAGCGTCGGATGCGACGAAGCCACTGGCCTCACCGTGCCCGACCTGAGCAAAATCGGCGCATCGTATGGACTGAAGACCGCCATCATCGCGGACCAGACCAACCTGCGCGAAGAGGTCCGCCGTGTCCTCGCCATGGAAGGCCCCGTACTCTGCGATGTGCGCGTCATCCCGGATGAGATACGCGCGCCGCGGCTTTCGTCGCATCAGAAGGCGGACGGCAGCTTCGTCTCCAAGCCGCTCGAAGACCTCTTCCCGTTCCTGCCGCGTGAAGAATTCCTGGCCAATATGATTGTGAAGCCGTTGTCGGAATAAGTAACATGAAAGAGCCGGGTGCGCTGAAGGAGTGATACTGGTAGCAGCTTATTCAGTTTGCAACTAGAATTATCCACGTGTTACCCTGAGGTCGCAGAAGAGGAGAAGAAGTGTTCGTTGTTGCAGAAATCGGCATGAATCACATGGGCGATGCAGCTTATGCAGATGCCTATGTGAGAGCTTTGATCGATGCTCGACCCGATGGCATAACCTTTCAAGTGCGTGAAAAGGAATATTATGCCAAGAAAAAGGCCGGGGAGTCACCGTATCTCGAGGCTGAGTCTTATCGCAGCGCCTCCAAGCGTCTGCAAGAGGCAGGAATACAATTCGGGGTAGGATTATGCGATATCGCGGAAGTTCCCTTTTTTGCTGAAATTGGCACGGATTTTTACAAGATACTGAGCAAAGATATTTGTAATAAGGAGTTGATTGCTGCCGTTGCAGCGACCGGCAAGCCAATGTATGTTTCCACCGGAATGTCCGACGAAGACGAGATAACGTCATTTTTAGACTCCGCTGGTAGTTTTCGGTCCCAAATCTCACTCATTCATACGCAGCTTTCATACGAAGATGCGGATACAAACCTTCGCGCTATCGCCAGACTCCGAGAGCGTTTTCATATTCCCGTTGCGTTTGGATCTCATTCCACTGACATGAATGTGCTATATGCTGCCATTGGTTTCGGCCCTTCGGCCATGTTCTTTTATGTAAAAGGGGACCGGCCTATTCAGCATAAGGATGAGGATCATGCGGTCCTGCTTTCCAGAACTCATGGCCTTATAAATGAAATTCGGCGGCTTGAGACGATGCTAGGAGACGGTATCAAGAAGAAAATGTTAAATCGCATAGGTGCGCAGAGGATATGACACAAGACAACAAAAAAACCGCGCTGGTACTTGGAAGTTCCCGTGGCGTGGGGGCGGCCATAGTGCGTGAATTGCACGATGCAGGGTTTTCAGCCCCCGCTATCTCAAGCAAAGAGATTGATACGTCCAAACCGGAGTCAGTGACTGCCTTTATAAAAGACCATCCTTCCACAGACGTGCTCGTCCTTAACACTGGGGGCCCTCCCAAGAAGGACTTTTATGAGATAACGGCAGAGGATTGGAACAGGTATCATCAACAGTTGTTTTTGGGCTTTGCCAAGCTGCTGCAAGGTATCCAGATACGCGATGGCGGATACATCTTTCTTGTTTCGTCACATCTCATTGCCGACCCAAGCGAGAAGATGATTCTTTCAGTTTCCTATCGCGTTGCTTCGTGGGCCATGCTCAAGGCTCTATCGAAGCGATATGCGCAACGGCAGGTAAGCTGCATTAACATAGCGCTAGGGCCGATTCTTACCGACCGACTACGTAATCTAACAGCCGACCTTGACAAATTGCAAGATGGCCTTCCACTTAAGCGAGCGGGAAGACCTGAGGAAGTTGGTAAATTTGTTCGTTCAATAGTTGAACAGGACATTAAATACCTGACCGGTATCAGCATAACTTTTGACGGCGGACTATCGAGCCACCTGCTATAGCGGGTTGACCATGCTTTGATTGGAGAGAGGGGTATGCTAAGAATGGATTTGGCTCCATTCAAAAAGACGGATGGTAGCTTCTTCTTCAAATCGCTCGAAGACCTCTTCCCGTTTCTGCCGCGCGAAGAGTTTCTGCCAATATGATCGTGAAACCGTTGGAAGAATAGCCGGCCTGCTTAGCCGCTTTACTGAGGCTACAGCAAAGCCTTAGAATGCGATCATTCCCGGCTGTTATGATATCGAGTTGATCTTGCGGGAGGGCTTTGGCGGAAGATTGTGGCATTGCGGTATCGCCCAAGAGAGGTATGGATTGGGCGGGCCGGAGCTGAAATGGTAAATCCTTTCTCAAGCGCCGAAAGGAGATGAATGACTCATCTTGCAGGCAAAGTTGCTATGGTCACCGGCGGCGGATCAGGACTGGGCGCTGCGTTCTCGCATGCGCTGGCAGTGGATGGAGCGCGCGTGGTGGTTGCGGATGTGAATGGGGATAAGGCTGCGCAGGTGGCCGCTGCGATCGGCGCTGAAGCTGCGGAAGTGGATGTTTCCGATTCAGAGCAGATCACGAGTCTGCTGCATGCCACCAAATCTAAATATGGCTCATTGGACTTGGTGATCAACAACGCTGGCATTTCGGCAGGTGGCGAACCATTGGAAATTCGACTGGAAGATTGGCAGCGGGTACTCCAGGTGAATCTGATGGGCGTGATTACCGGATCGTTGGCGGCGCTCAGGATCATGGCCGAGCAGAGATCTGGCCAGATTCTCAATGTTGGCTCCTTAAACGGGCTGGCGCTGACGCCGATGCTAGGCCCATATTCGGCGAGCAAGGCAGGAGTTGTGTTCTTCTCGCGTGGATTGGCGGAAGAGGCTAAGACGTTGGGCGTGCATGTGGCAGTTGCCTGTCCGGGGAACATCCAAACATCCATTCTACCTTCGCATGTGACATCGCTGATGCCCCCAATGGATCCAGATTATGCCGCGCGGCGAATTCTGAAAGCATTAAGACGCGGGAGGCGTATCATTGTTTTTCCCCTGTATGCAAATTTGTGGTGGTGGCTGGATCGCCTGAGCCCTGAACTGCTGGGACCCTTGCGACAGGTAATCGTAAGACGAGCACGAGCTCGCCAAGCTGCGACGCGTCATTCCAGCTAAGGGCAGTTTCTCAATCAGATGTTTTGCAACAGCGACGATTACAGAAGTCCTGTGCTACCGAAAGTCTCCGTAGGACTTATTCACTACGTGATTTCACAAGTACGATTGGAGTGCATGCGATTGCCGTGGGACAGCAACATACAGTGAACGATTTCCCTCGCTCTCTCTGCGCAAGGATGACCGGCCTTCGCCGCTGGCTGCCCTCATGGCAATTTGTGCGCTACCTGCTTGTGGGTGGATGGAATACGGCCTTCAGCTTCATGGCCTATGCCGCTCTGACTTGGGTATTCTCGCGGCATGTAGCACACGGCTATCTATATGCTGCAGTGTTGTCGAATTTCGTAGCTATCACTGTCTCGTTCCTCGGATATAAATGGATTGTCTTCAGGACGCGGGGCAACTACCTGCGAGAGTGGCTGCGCTGCTTTGTGGTCTACGGCGCCGCGGCGCTGCCAAACCTGTTACTGTTGCCAGTGGTGGTAAATGCACTAATCTACTTCTGCCACGTTGCGCCGGGCAGCAAGGTAGGCCAGGCTACGCATTTTCAGCTCACGGCGCAGTATCTGCAAAGCACTTTCCTGACAGCGCCCTACATCGGCGGAATCATAGTGGCGGCTGGGTCGGTCATCTTCAGCTTCTTCGGCCACAGGCATTTTTCGTTTCGAACGCGCGGCATCAGTGACACAGAAACGAGCCAGACTGATAAACAAAACTCAGTACGCGATTGACGAACCATACCGCCGGCGATTCAACTGAAGATGCGGCCGAGACTCAGCCAAATCAGAACCGTTTGAGAGGAATGCCTTGAAGACGATCAGCATTGTGACTCACGCCTACAACGAGGAAGACAATATCGAAGCCCTTTATCTGCGCGTACGCGAGATCATGAACGGCTTCCCGCAGTACCACTACGAGCATCTCTTCATCGACAACGCATCGGCAGATGGGACAGTGGTCATTCTGAAGCGCATTGCAGAGAAGGACAAGAACGTCAAGATCATTGTGAATGCGCGCAACTTCGGCCATATCCGTTCGCCTATGCACGCGCTGTTTCAGGCGCGCGGCGATGTGATGATCGGCATTGCCAGCGATTTTCAGGAGCCGCCTGACCTGATTCCAGATATGATTCGCGCCTGGGAAGAAGGCTACCCCATGGTGCTGTGCATCAAGGAGAGCAGCGGCGAGCATGGCCTGATGTTCTGGTTGCGCAAGCAGTATTACAAGCTCATTGAGCGGCTCTCCTCGGTCGAGACCATCCAGAATTACACCGGCTTTGGCCTCTACGACCGCCGCGTAGTCGATATCGTGAAGTCGTTTCAAGACCCATACCCCTACTTTCGGGGCATCATTGCAGAGATTGGATTGCCCAGCAAGCGGCTGTATTTCCATCAGCCGGCACGTAAGTTCGGCATCACCAAGAACAACTGGTACATACTGTACGATATCGCGATGCTGGGCATCATCAACATGTCGAAGATTCCGCTGCGGCTCACAGTCTTTGCCGGTTTTATCGGTGCAGTGGTCTCATTTCTCGTCGGCATGGTGTACCTCGTATACAAGCTGCTCTTCTGGCGGAGTTTCTCGCTGGGCATTGCACCCGTGGTGATTGGCATCTTCTTTCTCAATTCCATCGTGCTGGTTTTCTTGGGAATCCTCGGCGAATATGTCGGCGCGATTCATACGCAGGTGCAGAAGCGGCCTTATGCGATTGAGCGTGAACGCATCAATTTCGAGTTTGAACCAGGCCTGCCAATGCCAATGGAAGGCAGCGAAAACGCAGGCGGACAACATACTTTTTTACGTTGAGGAGTGTCATGAAAAACCTGATTATAGAGAAACTGGGCAACTCAGTGGCCACGTTGCAGAAGGTGATGACCGATGACGTTCTTCTTTCCGAGGTGGCCGAAGCCGCGGTGGTCACGGGAAAAGCTCTGCTTGCCGGGCGGAAGCTGATGGTTGCCGGCAACGGCGGGAGCGCGGCTGATTCGCAGCATCTTGCAGCCGAGTTTGTGAGCCGCCTGACGGTGGATCGTCCGGCAATGCACGCCATTGCGCTGACCACCGACACCTCCATCCTTACAGCCATCGGTAATGATTACAGCTACGACAATGTATTTGAGCGGCAGATAGAGGCGTTGGGCCAAGCCGGAGATGTTTTCCTCGGCATCTCGACTTCGGGAAACTCAAAGAATGTATTAAAAGCGCTGCATTTGAGCCGAAAGCTGGGCATCACAACGATCGGCTTCAGCGGACGCGACGGCGGTAAGATGCCACCATTGTGCGATTATAACGTCATCGTGCCTTCGGAAATCACGGCGAACATTCAGGAGTCTCATCTCGCGTTGGAACACATATTCTGCCACCTGGTCGAGATCGCATTCTTTGGCGCGGAGTTTTTCGACAAAGTGAAGTAAGCTGCAACAGTTTCACTCCACTATGCTATCTAGCTGTGCGACGATTGGCATCGTGCAAGTCGTTATTAAACAGCAAGCCCCAAATGGTTACTCGTCTTGTGGACGCTCGGGACGCTGCGGACATTAGGCAACTATGTTCAGTTGTTCGCAGGCAGCCTAGCTAATTGGAATGCGTAGCAGTATAGCTACTTCAGCAGTAGACGTTCATATTCGGCAATCTGATGCAGCGTGAAGGCCTGCATATCCTTGCCCAGCCTCCATGCGTCGAACCATTCGACCAGCCAGCGTAGCGCTTGCTCGATCGGCAGCACTGGGCGCCAGCCGAGCAGCGCACGCGCCTTGCTGGCATCGAGTATCAGATACCCTGCCTCATGGGGATTCTCTGCCGTGTCATGAACCCACTTGGCGCCATTGCCCCACGCGGCCGCGATTGCGTCCGCTATGCGACCCACCGGCCAAGCATCTTCTTTCGCAGGACCGAAGTTCCATGCGCCTGCAAATTCTGCGCCTTGCTGTAGCAAATGCTCAGCCAGCGCAATGTATCCGGCCAACGGCTCCAGCACGTGCTGCCAAGGGCGAATTGCCTGTGGATTGCGAACCTGAACTGGTTTTCTGGAAAGAAATCCGCGTATCAGGTCTGGAATGAGTCGGTCCTCTGACCAGTCTCCGCCGCCGATGACGTTGCCGGCGCGTGCCGACGCCAGCGCCACCTTATGTTCCGCAAAGCGACTCAACGGAAAATATGAATTGCGGTACGCGGCGGTCACCAATTCCGCACAGGCTTTGCTGTTGCTGTAGGGATCGAAACCTCCAAGCCTATCCTCTTCGCGATATCCCCTCAGACATTCGCGGTTTTCGTAACACTTGTCTGTAGTGATGATGACTACGGCGCGCACAGAAGGCAAGCGACGAATGGCATCCAGCACATGCACTGTGCCCATTACATTGGTCGAGTAAGTTTCGATGGGATTTGCGTAGGAGCGGCGCACCAATGGCTGCGCCGCCATATGGAAGACAACTTCAGGCTTGAACGCAGCGATGGAGCGTTCAAGCTCCGCCAGATTGCGGATGTCGCCCACTTCATGATCGACAAAATCCGTGACGCGCGCGCTGGTGAATAGATTCGGTTCGCCTTCTGGCGCGAGCGCATATCCGTGTACCGTCGCGCCTAAACTCGCCAGCCAAAGAGACATCCAGCTCCCTTTGAACCCTGTATGTCCAGTCAGGTAGACGCGACGGTTCTTCCACTCGGTTCTCACCATATCTTCCAGGGCGCTTTGCCGCCTGCCCAAAGGGCCTCCAACTGCTGCTTATCGCGCAGAGTATCCATCGCCTGCCAGAATCCAGTGTGTTCGAATGCCCGCAGATTGCCTTCCGTAGCGAGCTTTTCCATAGGCTCGCGTTCCCAGGTCGTTGCGTCGCCCTCGATGAGGTCAAGTACGCTGGGCGAAAGGACAAAAAAGCCGCTGTTGATCCAAGCTCCGTCAGTCGGTGCCTTTTCACGGAACGCTGTAACCATTTCGCCCTTCCGTTCCAATACGCCAAATCGCTGGCTAGGTAGCACGGCGGTTAACGTAGCTGGCTTGCCATGCCGTTTATGGAATGTTATCAGCGCTGTAATATCCACATTGCCGACGCCGTCTCCATAGGTCATGCAAAAGTTTTCATCCTCTGCCACATACGGGGCGATACGCTTGAGACGGCCACCTGTCATCGTATTCTCACCTGTGTCAACCAGCGTGACACGCCAGGGCTCGGTAGTGTTCCCATGCACCTGCATACGATTTTCCTGCATGTGAAATGTAACGTCTGCCGTGTGCAGGAAGTAGTTGGCAAAAAACTCCTTGATCATGTATCCCTTGTACCCGAGACAGATTACAAAGTCGTTGATGCCATGCTGACTGTATATCTTGAGAATGTGCCATAGTATAGGCCGTCCTCCAATTTCCACCATGGGTTTGGGGCGCGAGGTAGTTTCTTCTTGGAGACGCGTACCTAGGCCGCCAGCTAGGATGACAGCTTTCATTAGGTGTAGTCTAATAGCATGACAATACTTTTGCAAGGTTGACTTGCGATCAAGTTAACCCTGCTTCCTGAAACCACGATCCCGCTTTTCCACACCCATAAGGAGTGCCAGGAATGAGCACACGAGCAGCGGAATTGCGCCAGCACATTTTCGATCTGACCGCGGAATACTTCGTAGAAGCCTTTCCCGCACGCGCCTTTGTTGCCGGCGAGAGCGTTGTGCCTGTCTCCGGCAAGGTAATTGACGCGTCAGACATACAGGCCGTGGTCGATTCTGCCCTCGATAGCTGGTTCACTACCGGCCGTTTCGCGAAAGACTTTGAACGAAAGCTGGCCCGATTTGTTGGCGTACGAAGCGCCTCACTAGTCAACTCCGGCTCATCGGCAAACCTGCTCGCCGTCTCTGCTCTTACCTCGCCGAAAATAGGCAACCGCCAATTGAAACCCGGCGATGAAGTTATCACCGTCGCCGCCGGATTTCCGACAACGGTGAACCCCATCATCCAGAACCGTCTGGTGCCGGTGTTTCTGGATGTAACGCTGCCTACCTTTCAGGTGGATATCACGCAGCTAGAAGCGGCCCTCAGCTCAAAAACGCGAGCCATCATCATCGCACACACGCTCGGCAATGTCTTTGATGCGGAGGCCGTTGCCGCCTTCGCGCAGAAGCACGACCTCTGGTTGATTGAAGACTGCTGCGATGCGCTTGGTTCTACTCTGAAGGGCAAGAATGTCGGCACGTTTGGCGACATTGCCACGGTGTCGTTTTATCCGGCGCACCACATCACCATGGGAGAAGGCGGAGCCGTACTCACCGACAAGCCTACGTTGCAGGTGCTCATCGAATCGTACCGCGACTGGGGGCGCGACTGCTGGTGCGAGCCCGGCAAAGACAACACCTGCGGCAAACGATTCAACTGGCAATTGGGTGAGTTGCCCTGCGGCTATGACCACAAGTACATATATTCGCACCTTGGCTACAACCTGAAGGCGACCGACATGCAGGCTGCGCTTGGTGCTTCGCAGATCGAGAAATTGCCATACTTCATCGAACGCCGCAAGGAAAACTTCCGCATTCTGCGCGCTGCACTCGAGCCCTATGCCGACGTGCTCCTGCTGCCCGAGGCTACGCCCGGTTCCGACCCAAGCTGGTTTGGCTTTCCACTGGGCGTGCGCGTGGATGCACCCTTCACCCGCGATGATCTGGTGAACCGGCTGGAGAAGCATAAGATTGGCACGCGCCTGCTCTTCGCCGGCAACCTGGTGCGTCAACCCGCGTACCAAGGGATAGATTACCGTGTGATCGGGGACCTGAAGAACACTGACTTCGTAATGCGCAACGTACTTTGGGTGGGTGTCTATCCCGGGCTGACAAGGCCTATGCTTGACTATATGGCCGAGATCATTGGCGAGGTCGCCATGGGTAAGAATTCTGCGCGTCTGGTAAAGCAGATATAAAATGGATTCACGATGGCATCCCGACCTGTTCCTCAACGCGATCTCGAATCAATTCTCAGTCAGACCGTGCAGCTGTGGGAGCAGTTGCGCGGTCAGCAACTCTTTCTAACAGGCTGTACGGGATTCTTCGGCTGCTGGCTACTGGAGAGCTTTCTCTATGCGAATCGCGCTCTCGCGCTGGGCGCGTCGGTGGTCGCACTTACACGTTCGCCAAAGCGCTTCCACGAAAGGGCGCCGCATCTCGCCAATGATCCTGCTGTGCATCTGCTGCCTGGCGACATCTGCAGCTTCACATTTCCAGACGGTATTTTTCAATATGTCATCCATGCCGCTACTGACACCAGCTCACAGGCAGCCGAACGGCCGGCCATCTTGCTCTCATCCATCCTCGACGGCACACGCCGAGTGCTCGACTTCGCAGCGACACACGGCACGCGCCGATTGCTGTTCGCAAGCTCCGGCGCGGTATATGGCGCACAGCCACCCGAGATCACGCACATTCCGGAAACATATCTTGGCGGACCCGATTGGCTGAAGCCGCTGGCCGCCTACGGAGAAGGAAAGCGAGCTGCCGAGTTGATGACTTTGTTGCACGCTCATCAGACGGGGATCGAGTGCGTTATCGCCAGATGCTTTGCCTTCGTCGGTCCGCATCTGCCGCTCGACCAGCACTTCGCCATCGGCAACTTCATTCGTGACGCAATGCAGGGCTCGCCTATTCGCATCAACGGTGACGGTACACCCATACGCTCCTATCTCTACGCCTCCGATCTGGCTGCCTGGCTATGGACGCTGGTCTTCCGCGCGCCCTCCGGCGAAGCGTACAATGTCGGCTCGGACAAAGAGATCAGCATCGCGGATCTCGCACGCACGGTAGTCGAAGTCCTCGGTATGTCTTCAGAGGTTCAGATTAGGCGTGAAGTCATTCCGGGCATGCCCCCTGCACAATACGTGCCCGCTACCGACAAGGCACGGAAACAACTTGGCCTACTCGTGAGAGTTAGTCTGCGCGATGCCATCCGCTACACTGCCGAATGGCATCGAGGCGCGTAGGCATTGGAATGTATCACACGTCGGGCCAGGCAGCTAACCCTGGACGAATCTCTTCGGGATGGTGCCGCGACGAAGGACCGGTACGGAAAAGTGGCTCTGCCTCTCGTGGTTGCCATTCAGGTCATCAACTAGATCCGGATTGAGAAGATCAATACCATGAATGGGCTCTCTTGAGAATATAAACTAATCAGGGAAAACAATTGACTTAGCTTAAGCAGGTTTCGTCGCTATAGTCGCCATAGTCTCCTCAATTCCTCCCTGTTCCCCTGTTTTGCATGACAGCGGGACGCATTGCTGAAAGCCGGCATTCTACACTTGCAGCGGATTGCAAACGGTCAAAACAGTTCAATGTCAGGCCGGCTGTGGTCCTGCTCGCTGACGCCACCGCCGGACACCACGTTGGCGTGCGTGATGTGTTGGCTGGCCATGCGGTATTTGCTGCGATGAGCGGCCAAAAGTTCGTTGAAGTTATGATCGAATAGCCCATCCCAATAAGAATCGTACGCCCTTTCCGACATATATAGCATATGGTCGCGCATTTCGGTCAGTGCTTCCTGCACGTGCTGCATTCTCTGCCGCATCACGTCCTGAAATTGGATGTGTCCCATAGCCTCGGAGAGCCGATGTACGTTTTCCGCGTAGTTTGTATCAACCTCGGTAATGACATCCAGAAGCAATTGCCCGTTCTTGTTGAACTCCGTCTGCATTCCGTTCAAATCGGCGACCAGTTGATTCATGGCTTCGCTGGATTCGTGTTGCTTGAGCGAGGCCTGGGCCTCGGCCAACTCCCGGTCCACTCTTACGCAGGTGGCGTTGATCTTGGCGGCAATGTCAGCCGCTGCCTTGGTGGAGGAGACGGAGAGCTTTCTCACCTCGCAGGCCACCACCGCAAAGCCCCGTCCTGTGCTGCCCGCCCGAGCCGCCTCGATCTCCGCATTCAAGGCCAGCAGGCTGGTCTGCTGGGCGATGGTAGTGATGACTTTAATCATCGGAGTCAGTGCGCGCACCTCGGTGGCCATGTTTTGCACATGCTCGAAGTCGCCCCGCAGATCGCGGGTCTGTTGCTCCATCTGCATCTCCAGGGCGGCGACGATCTGCTTGTTGTTTTCCGCGCGCTGATGCGTGGCCTCTGTCAGCGCCTTGCCGCTCTGAATGGATTGGGCGATGCGCTCCCGCTGCCGAGCGCTCCTCTCATTCAGGTAGCTGATCTGCTCGATCACCTGCATCACTTCGCTCTCGGATTCGGTCAGCGAATCGCCGATCTGCTCGTGCATCACGTCGAGGTATGGTTGGGAGTCTTTCAATTCGTCTCCCATTGTGAGGCGCCACGTCTTCACAACCGCTAGTTGGGTTTTGCTAAAAGTCCCCACAATTCCCAGCTCGGCAATGCCGTGCTTGGCCCCGATCCAGTTCATCAGCGCGACGACAATTTGGGGCGCCAGAATCAGTAGGAACAACATGGTCGCGACATAGAGCCGGGGATGAGCGGGAAACCATGAAAATGGATAGACGCCGACCCGCCAAAGCGCAATCAGGCACACTATATTGAACGCCTGGGCGTAAATCAGGCGCTTGTAGGCTCGGCGCAAACGAAATCCGGCTCGCTTGAGCAGCTCCTCGTCCCCTTCATCGCTATAATCGGATGCGAGAGAGTGATCGATTCGCGGTTTATCGCCGACCTGGTTCACCTTCTACGCCCCCGGCAACACTTTCTTAATGACTTTGATGAGATCTTCGCCGGATACAGGCTTGACCAGCCAGCCGGTGGCGCCCTGGCGCTTGCCCTCGTCGCGCTTGGAAGCCTCGCTCTCGGTGGTCAGCGTAAGGATGGGAATAAACTTAAATCCCGGCAGGGCGCGCACCTTGCCAATCAGCTCCAGCCCGCCCATCACCGGCATATTGACGTCGGTGAGTATCAGATTAGGCTTGATTCCCGATTTCAACTTATCCAGCGCTGCCTGGCCATTGCTGGCCGTCTCCACCTGGAAGCCATTCATGCTCAGAGTGGTCTTGAGGCTCATCACCATGGTGGCAGAGTCGTCGACAACAAGAATTGTCATTGCCATGCAGGCTCCTCACAGAGCGGTGTCAATGCCAGTTTCAGGAAGGCGTGCAGTTCAGAGTCCGCCAGCTAAACGGTCGCGTTTGGCTGGGCCGGCCTCATTGCCCGCTGGGTATCTGGTCCAGAATGGCAACTACGTTGGACAGAAAGCCGCATAGGGGCACTTGCGTCCTCCCCATATTCTCCAACCAAGGCTCTACCGAAAGCGTCCACCAGCAACCCAATATCCTGCCATCTGCCTGAATCATAAGTCCAGCTAGTTCATCGGCGGCATTTGCCAGAAGGTTAACAGGAGTTGACTGCGGTCCGGCCCATTCTGCATCGTGTGTCCGGATGCCAGGCCAGTTATTTTCTCGCGGATTTTTCTTTGTAAGCTGCGCTCGCGCGAAATAAATACCCGGCTGCTTTCTAAGAGAAATCCAATATGTTTCTATGCAAATCCTACTCGTGAATTGCCCCTAAAATGCCGATGATAGGGCGCAGAAGCCGCTGTACTGCTTATCTGGGCCTCTGAAAGAATCTGGCAGCGCATGGGCGGGCATTGTAATCCTGAAGAGTTCTCGTTTAGAGGTGTAGGGCAAGCGGAATCTTTCGTTGATATCCGTCACGGAGCGCGGCATGGGGATAACTCTCGTTGAAAGTAAATCGAAGGCCGTGATTGGCCTTGAGGGCGCGGTGGACATCTCTTCTGCGGCGGAGTTGAAGACGCTGCTGTTGCGGGCGCTCAACTCCGGCAAAAAGGTGCACGTATCACTCGAAAAGGCCACCGATCTGGATGTGACGGCCGTCGAGTTGCTCTGGGCCGCGGAGCGCGAGGCAAGCAAAGCGGACGTAGGGTTCTCCTTTTCCGGGTCAGCGCCGGTTGAGGTCTCCGCCGCGCTAAGCGAAGCGGGTCTTCAACAGTTTCTGATTCCTCAGGCCAAAGTATCCGTGGATGCCGGGTAAGCAAGCAGGGTGTGTATTTGTCCATGACCAGCAAGGCCGACCAGTTCAAGCAAGCCTTTCGAGAAGAGGGCCGCGAGGTTCTCGTCGATCTGGAATCGGCCCTGCTGGAGTTGAACGACAATCGCGGTGACAAGGAGCTGGTGGGGCGGGTCTTCCGCGCCTTGCACACGCTCAAGGGCTCCGGAGCGATGTTTGGCTTCGAGGATTTGGCCACCTTCACGCACAATCTGGAGAATGCTTTTGACGAGGTGCGCAATGACCGGCTCGCGATCAGCTCCGAGCTGATTGATCTGACCCTCGCGGCCCTCGATCAAATCCGGGCGATGCTCGAAGAGGGCATCGGCGGAGCCGCTCCAGCTGACTCGGCTGCCTGCGCGGAGGTTCTCGCCAAGTTGCGGCATCTGACCGGGAAACCGGAGAAGCACCCTGCCAAGGCTAAGACCGCGCCTCCTCAGGCTGGTCTGGAGATTGGGACCGAGACTGGCTCCGAGGCTGCCACGGGCCAAGTGAGGGAGTGGGCGATTCACTTTGCTCCTGGGCCGGATTTCATGCTGAACGGCGCCAATCCCCTGTTGCTGCTGCGCGAGCTGAAGCAGCTGGGAGGCCTGGCGGTGAAGGCCAGCATGGCGGCGGTTCCGCCTCTGGGCGAACTGGACCCCGAGCGCTGCTATATCAGTTGGGAGATGGTGCTGGCCACGGCCGCGGAACGCGATGCGATTCGCGATGTGTTCATCTTCGTCGAGGACAGTTGCGAGCTGACTATTGAGCCGGTATCGAGTCCCGCCGAGGAGTCCGCCGTGGCGGCTGCAGCGGCAGCCAGCGCGACCGACCTGACAGCCCAGGTGCTCGATGAGAAGCGCGAAAAGCGCGGTGGCCGACGCGATTATGACAAGGCAGACAACGCCTCCAGCCTGCGCGTGCCCGCCGCCAAGCTGGACCAGTTTGTCGATCTGGTGGGAGAGCTGGTGACGGTGCAGGCCCGCTTGAGCGAGATTGCCGCGCGCTGCGACGATCCGGAAATCGCAGTGGTCTCCGAGGAGGTCGAGCGGCTGACCGCGTCCTTGCGCGATAACTCGATGAACATCCGCATGATGCCCATTCGCGCCACCTTCGAGAAGTTCCGCCGCCTGGTGCACGACCTGGCCCGCGATCTGGGCAAGAATGTCGAGTTGACCATCGAGGGCGCGGATACGGAGCTGGACAAGACGGTCATCGATCAGTTGAGCGATCCGCTGATGCACCTCATCCGCAACAGCATGGACCACGGCATTGAGCCGCCCGCGGTGCGCGCAGAGCACGGCAAGCGCCCTACCGCAACCATTCATCTCGCCGCGCGGCATTCCGGTGCCAGTGTGCTGATCACGGTCTCGGACGACGGCGGCGGCATCAATGCCGAGGCGGTGCGCAACCGCGCCATCGAGCGCGGCATGGTGGACGCCGGCGCTGAGCTCACGGAGAGCGAGACCTTCGCCCTCCTCTTTCAGCCGGGATTTTCGACGGCCAAGCAGGTTACCGATGTCAGCGGGCGCGGCGTGGGCATGGACGTGGTCCGGCAGCGCGTTGACAGCCTGCGGGGTTCGATTGACGTGGCCAGCAAACCGGGCGAAGGAACCAGCGTGACGCTGCGCCTGCCGCTCACCCTAGCCATCATCGACGGCATCCTGGTGAGCATTGCAGAGGCCAGCTTTGTGCTGCCGCTGGCCAATATCCTGGAATGCATCGAGTTGACCACGGCGGACATAGAGCGCGCCAACGGCAAGCATATCGCCGATGTGCGCGGCGAGATTGTCCCTTACATCCGCCTGCGCGAGCACTTTAACATCCGTAAGCCGCGCCCGGAGATCGAGCAGATCATGATCGTCTCGACTGAAGGAGGCCGCTATGGCTTTGTCGTGGATCGGGTGCTGGGCAACTGCCAGACGGTGATCAAGAACCTGGGCCGCTTCTACCGGCATGTGAAGGTGGTCAGCGGGGCAACCATTCTGGGCGACGGAACGGTAGCGCTGGTTCTCGATCCGGAGCGGGTGGCGCAGGACGCGGTGCGCGCCATCACCCATGGAACGCGCGCGGGGCCTTCCGTGGCCGCGATTGCGGCGGCTGTCAAAGCAAGCGTACAGAGAAACAAGCGCGCAAACACATAAATTTCAATGTAGCAAACAAAAAGGAGAGATTCATGGCTGATGAACAGAAATCCGTATTTGCAAATCCAGGTCCTCTGGGTTTGATTGGCTTCGGACTTACCACCGTCATGCTGAGTCTGATCAACGCCGGTGTATTACCACCAGGGGGTGAGCCCGCGGTCTTGCCACTCGCGTTCGCCTTTGGCGGACTTATCCAGATGATTGCTGGAGTAATGGAGTTCCGCACCGGCAACACCTTCGGCACTGTGGTTTTTCTTAGTTACGGGGCCTTCTGGTGGTGGTTTGCATTTCTGGTCCTGCTTGGCAAGAACGGGGTGTTGGATCTGACTCAGGCAGGCAGCACCATCGCCGTCACCCTGATCGGATGGGGTGTTTTCACGTTATGCATGTGGATTGCCACCTTCCGCATGACCAAGGCGCAGTGGGGGGTGTTTCTTACCTTGTGGATCACCTTCTTCCTGCTCGGTTTTGGCGGGTTGCTGGGTGAGCATCGCCTGACCCAGGCTGGAGGCTGGATCGGTCTTGTCTGTGGACTGCTGGCTATCTATACCAGTACTGCCCTGGTGACAAATTCCACCTTTGGAAAAACGGTGCTGCCGCTCGGCACGCTTTCGGGCAGCTAAACTTTCGCCTCTCAGTGGGAAGGCGATTTCAACAAGGTTCCGCGCAGGCCTGCACCGCGACGGGACGAGAAAGGCACGGCTTGTGCGGAAATTGAAAGTGAGGTTGTCTATGCGGGAATTGAAAGTGTGGCTGTCGGTGCTGGTCGTGCTGTCCATCGCGGTCGTACCTGTTTATGCGCAAAACAACAATGCCGGAACCGCACATGAAAATGCGCCGAATACAACCGGCTCGGTCACCAGCGTTGTGAGTGTCGCGACGTTGCTCGATGTGCTCTTGAAGAAAGGGGTGCTCACGCTTTCCGAGGCCAATGCCATTCGCACTGCCACTCCCGAAATTGAGCTTCAACTCCTAGTTGAAACCCTCACTCGCAAGGGTGTGTTGAGCGCGGCGGACCTGTCCGCGCCCGCGGCTCAGGCTGCCAAACCCGCACCCGCGCTTGCGCCGCAAGCTGTCCCTGTGCCGCAACCCGAACTTGTGGTACTGAAACCCGTCACGCCGCCCGCTGTTCCGGCGATTGTTCCCCTGCGTGTGCTGACCTTCGACCCTCCACAATCCGGCGGTTTAGCCGGTCTTAAGCTCGGCCCCGTGACATTCACGCCCTACGGTTTTATCAAAGCAACCGCGGAGCAGGATAGCAGTTCGCCCAATGGCGACGACTTCCCCATTCCCGCCGGTCTCATGTTGCTGCCGGGCAGTAACACGGGCCCGAATGCCGACCCCGAGTTTCACATGAAGGCGCGTCAAAGCCGCATCGGAATCAATCTTGAGTGGCCTTTCATTTCCAAGAAGCTGGTCCTCACCGGCCGCTTCGAAGCGGACTTCGAGGGCAACTTCAATGAATCCGATAATGCCGACGTCACCTCCATTCGCAACCCCAACCTGCGCTTGCGTTTGGCCTACGCGCGTTTGGATTACCGCGCCACGGACAGGACCAGCGTATTCTTCGTTGGTGGACAGGATTGGACGCTCTTCGGTTCCAAGGCGCTGCCTAACCTGCTCGACACAACATGGAACGCCGCCGACTACGGCGCCATCTACAATCGTTCGCCGCAGTTCCGTTTCGGAGTGGTTCAGAAGCTGGGCAACTCTTCGCGCAATTTCAAGCTCTCGCCGGAGTTTGCCATCATGATGCCGAGCTCGGGTCAGGTGGAAAAGCTCACGTTTTGCACACTGGCGGCTCTTGACTGTCCCCCCGCAGTTTCACCAACCGCCGGCTTTTTAAGCCAGGTCGGCGAGGCCGAGCGTCAAGGCGCCGACTCCGACCGTCCTGAGCTGAACGCCGGATTGACGTTGCAGTTTCAACTCGACAAGGCTCCGGCGGTTGCTCCCGCGCAAATCTTCTGGACCGGAATGTACGGGCGCCGCACGTCCATTGTTACCAACACGGACGAGGATCTTATCGGTGACAAATACCCCGCCGCGTTAGTCGCTGGCACTCCGTTGGCCAAGGGCTATACCGCGGGCAGCGCCATGTACGGCAACCAATTTGCCGCGCAATTGCCCACCCGCTGGTTCACCTTCGTAATTAGCGGCTATCGAGGCGCCGACCTGCGCCAGGTGCTGGGCGGCCAACTCACCACCAACTACACCGACGCAACCGGTCTCTTCCCCATTCCCCTGGTGAATGCGAACGGCGGAACTCCGGCGCCCTTCTTCCTGGGTACGGGCATTGATAACGTTGCGGGCACGCTCTCCGGCTTTGCATTGCTGGCTTGCAGCGTCAATCCAGGCGCGGGGACCTGCTCCGCGGCTCATGTTGCGGTCGCTCCCCAACATGGCGTACGCGCCTATGGCGGATTCGCCGAGCTTGGGCTGCCGCTTTCACGCTGGTTCAACGCCAATCCCAAGGGCTACAACGCGGGATGGCAGTTCTATTTGCACGCCGGCAAGGATCAACTTGTGCACCGGGATGCCGCCATGCAGCTTGGGTTACTCGACGGAGCCGGCCCCAACCAGATTGGCCAGGGATTGGGAATTCCCATGATCGGAAGCCAATTCATTGGAGCGACCTTGTACTACAAGATCAACCAGTGGTGCGCGTTTGGATTGGAGCCGACACACTACAGCTCCCGCGCCATACCAGAGCTAGGCAACTTCTGGACCATTGCAGCAAAACCATCCCGCATCTGGCAGGACCAGCGGGTGGAATTTGGACCGGTCTTTACGTTCTAGCGCTGTGACCGCGGCAAAGCCGCGCGGCCGTGAAAGGAGCGCCACGCGGCAAAGAGTTTCTTAGGGCATCGTTGGTGCTGGATCGAGCGTCAGCGCCTGTCAAATAACGATTCAAACTGCTGAGTTTCGCGCTTCAACGTTTCCTGGCCTGTGGGCGAACGCATGAACGGGCAAAAGGCTGCGGATTTTGGAGAGACGAATTCACGCGAAGGAGGAGCAAATATCATGCCGACAGCATTGGTAAGCGAAGACCGGAAGCCGCATGGCGCCGGGAACGGAAACGGCGGCAACGGACATAAAGTCCGCGCACGCGTGAGTTCCAAAGCGCATCAATCCGAAGAAGACGACTCGATGCTTGTGTTGAACGAGATCATGCGCCTGGTGGACGCGGCTAAGGACGGGAAGCTCTCCGAGCGCGGCAGGGCAAACCAGTTCAACGGCTTTCATCGCGAGATGATTCAGGGCGTCAACGAGGTGCTCGACGCCTTGATCGCGCCGCTCAACGTAGCCGCCGATTACGTGGAGCAGTTCTCCAAGGGCACTGTCCCCGCCAAAATCACTGCTGCCTACAACGGCGACTTCAACATCCTCAAGAACAACCTGAACGCCTGCATTGACGGTTTCGGCGGCATCTCAGAGGCGAACGCCGTACTGCAGAAGATGGCCTACAACGACTGTAGCAAACTGGTCGAGGGAAAGTATCAAGGCTTGTTCGCGAGCGTTGGCGAAGCCGTTAATACCGTACGGACCAGAATCCTTCATGTTATCGACACATGCAAGAATGTCGCGCAAGGAAACCTAGACGATCTGCCCGAATACAGGAAGATCGGGCGAAGGTCCGAAGCCGACGAGCTGGTGCCATCGCTTATTGGAATGATGGTGAGTATCAGAGCGCTGGTGGATGACACCAATCTGCTTGCCAAGGCGGCTGTCGAGGGCAAGCTGGCGACCCGCGCCGACGCCGGCAAGCACCAGGGCGACTATCGCAAGATTGTGCAAGGCATGAACGACACGCTGGACGCGGTCATCGGCCCATTGAACATGGCCGCCGACTACGTGGACCAGATCTCGAAGGGCGTTATCCCTGCAAAGATCACGACCACCTACAACGGCGACTTCAACACCATCAAGAACAACCTGAACGCATGCATTGACGGTCTCGGCGGTCTTGTTGAATCCAATGCCGTGCTGCAAAGGATGGCGCTCAACGACTACAGCAAACTGGTTGAAGGAAAGTATCAGGGCGTGTTCGCAAACGTTAGCGAAGCTGTCAACGGCGTACGCACCAGGATCATGCATATTATCAACACAATGAAAAAGATCGCGCAAGGAGACCTTGACGATCTGCCCGAATATAAGAAGATCGGGCGCAGGTCCGAAGCCGACGAACTGGTGCCATCTCTGACGGGAATGATGTCCAGCCTCAAGGCGCTGGTAGACGACGCCAATTTGCTTGGCGAAGCAGCCATCGCGGGCAAACTGGCTGCGCGAGCTGACGCCAGTAAGCATCAAGGCGAGTATCGCAACGTCATTGCGGGTTTCAACAGCACACTGGACGCGTTGATTACCCCGCTGAATCATGCCGCCCAGATGATCGAGCAGATCAGCAAGGGAGATATGCCCGCGCAGATCACCGACGCCCGCAATGGCGACTTCAACCTCCTCAAGAACAGCCTGAACACCCTGATCGTGGCCATAAACGACATCACCGCAGCCGCCGATGAAATCGCCAACGGCAACCTGACGGTGGACATTCGTGAGCGGTCTCCACAGGACAAGCTGATGCAGGCTCTGGCGGCGATGGTGGCCGGGCTGACGCGCACGGTCACCGATATCCGGGGGATTGCCGGTGAGGTGGCGGCTGCCTCGCAGTCCATCTCGACGGCGTCGGTGCAGGTGTCGAAGGGCGCCAGCGCGCAGGCGGCGGCGGCCGAGGAAGCATCGTCGTCGATGGAGGAGATGTCTTCCAACATCAAGCAGAACGCCGACAACGCGTCGCAGACCGACAAGATCGCCAACAAGAGCGCCAAGGACGCGCAGGAGAGCGGCAGATCGGTTCTGGAGGCCGTATCCGCGATGAAGGAGATCGCCAACAAGATCTCGATCATCGAGGAGATTGCACGCCAGACCAACCTGTTGGCGCTCAATGCGGCCATTGAGGCGGCGCGCGCCGGCGAACATGGCAAGGGCTTTGCGGTGGTGGCAGCCGAGGTCAGGAAACTGGCCGAGCGCAGCCAGAAGGCGGCGGCGGAGATCAACCAACTGTCGGCAACCACACTGAGGGTTTCAGAGAAGTCCGGCGAGATGCTGGACAAACTGGTGCCCGATATTCAGCGCACCGCGGAATTGGTGCAGGAGATCAGCGCGGCCAGCAAGGAACAGGACACCGGCGCCGAGCAGATCAACAAGGCGCTGCAGCAACTGGAGCAGGTCATTCAACAGAATGCCTCCGCCTCCGAGGAGATGGCATCGACGACCGAGGAGCTGACCGGGCAGTCCGATCAGTTAGTCAGCGCGCTGGGCTTCTTCCACACCGGAGACGAAGGCGGAGGGGCACGGAAGTCTGCCGGCTCCAAGAGCGCCCGGCCGTCGCAGTCCGCGCCAGCCAAAGCGGCAAAATCAGGCGGCCACGCGGCCGGCTCAAGCGCCAAATCCGGGGGCGGGGTCAATCTTCGCCTCAAAGACAAACACGACGAGCTGGACGGCGAGTTCGAGCGTTACTGAGTACTGAGTGAGAGAGGAGTTGCAGTATGAGTGTCAGCGAAATCACGGAGACTCGTCAGTACCTCACCTTCAAGCTCGGCAACGAGATCTTCGCCACCGATGTGGCGAAGGTAAGAGAGGTGCTCGACCTAACCACCATCACGGAAATCCCCCGCACCCCGGAGTTCATGGCCGGAGTCATCAACCTGCGGGGCAGCGTGGTCCCGGTCGTCGATCTCAGGCTTTGCTTTGAGATGTCGAAGACCGAGAATACGCGCAACACCTGCATTGTTGTCGTCGAGGTGCTGCTGGAAAACGAATCGACCATCATCGGCGCGCTTACCGATTCGGTTGAGGAGGTAATTGACCTGGAACCCAATCAGATTCAACCGGCGCCGCGCATCGGAACCCAGATAAAGACCGACTTCATCAAGGGGATGGGGAAGCGCGACACGCAGTTCATCATAATCCTGGACATCGATCGCGTCTTCTCTTCTGAAGAGCTTATAGCGGTTCGGGGGCAGGCACAGGAAGTTATCAAGCAGGAAGTGGTCAAGCAGGAAACAGTTAATCATGAACCGGCCAAGCAGGAAACCGTCAAGAAGGAAGCCGTCAAGAAGGCTGTGGAGAAACAGCCCATTGCAGACAGTCAGCTTGCGGGAGCAGCCGCGTAAGGGGGGAATGGGGCGGGTTACACCGCCCCATTCATAAAATGAGTGCACACGACGAATCGATTTCCGGAAAAGATTATGCGCGGCTCTGTGGTCTGATTTATGACGAGGCAGGCATTCACCTGGGCACGGAAAGAAAAACCATGCTCGAGGTGCGCATCAAGCGGCGCCTGAAGATTCTTAACCTGCAATCCTATAGCGAGTACTGCGATTATCTCTTCGGTCATGAGGGGCTCAAAGACGAGATCACCCATCTGATTGACGTGGTGACGACCAACAAGACCGACTTTTTTCGCGAGCCCAAGCATTTCAATTATCTGGCCGATCATGCGCTGCCGGAGCTGGCGGAGCGCATCGGCGGGCGCCCGTTCCTGATCTGGAGCGCGGGCTGTTCCACAGGCGAAGAGCCGTATACGATGGCCATTGTGCTGAGTGAATACGCGTTAACCCATCCCGGTTTTCGCTTTCGCATTCTGGCCAGCGATATCTCCAACATCGTATTGGACAAAGCCGAGATGGGCGTATATACCAACGCTGTTGTAGCTCCGGTTCAGCCTCTGCTCAGAAAAAAGTACTTCATGCGCAGCCGCGAGCCAGGCTCGGAGCACGTGCGGGTGGTGCCGGAGTTGCGGCGCAGCATCGAGTTTCGCCGCCTGAATTTCATGGATGCCGATTTCGGCATTGCGGAAAAGATGGATGCGATCTTTTGCCGCAACGTGATCATCTACTTCGACCGCGCGACGCAGGAACGCATTCTGCTGAAGCTCTCCAACTACCTGCTTCCGGGCGGATATATGTTTGTGGGCCATGCCGAGACCCTGCACGATATGAATCTGCCGTTGACACCGGTGGCCCCGGCGCTCTACCGGAGGAACAATGGCAGAGCCTGAGGAGGGATTGCCCGAGGTGTATTTGCAGCCGGGGGAATCGCGCCTCGTGAGAGAGCCATCGATTTTGCGCACCCTGCTGGGTTCCTGCGTGGGCATTGCGTTCAGGGTTCCACGGCTGGGCTTGGGCGCGCTCTGCCATCCCATGCTGCCGCGTTTCCCGGTAAAGCAAGCCGCCACTTTGAGCCGCTCCGCCGGCCGCCGTTATGTGGACTACGCGATTCGCGACCTGGCCCGGCAGTTCGATTCACTCGGCGTGCGGCGAGAAGAGGTCGAGGTGAAGTTATTCGGAGGTGGAGATGTATTGCTGATGGTCAATGATGCGGCGAGGCCCACGGTAGGCATGCTGAATTGCGAAGTTGCGATGAAGGTGCTCGAGGAGGAAGGCTTCGCCGTAATGGCTTCTTCCCTGGGCGGAAAACGCGGTGTCAATATTCACTTCAATACCAAGACTGGAGAAGTGTTGCTCAAGCGACACGCTTGAATCAGAATTTTGCAAGCCAAACAAGTTGAGGCCGTCAAAGACAGGCGTATTCGGGAAAGAGAACAACGAGGTTCGACTGATGAGCACACCGAAAATTCGCGTTTTGATCGTGGACGACTCCGCCGTAGTTCGCCAGACGCTGCGCGAGGTGCTCGAGTCCGATCCCGAGATTGAGGTAATTGCGGTGGCCGGTGATCCCTTTGTGGCCGCCGAGCGGATTGCCGAGCAGGTCCCGGATGTAATCACGCTGGACATCGAGATGCCGCGTATGGACGGGCTCACCTTCCTCAAGAAGCTTATGAGCCAGCATCCTATCCCGGTGGTGATCTGTTCAAGTCTGGCCGAAGAGGGGGCGGAGACTACGTTTCGTGCGCTGGAATACGGCGCGGTGGAGATCATCACCAAGCCGCGCATGGGCACCAAGCAGTTTCTTGAAGATTCACAAATTGAAATATGCTCCGCGGTTAAAGCCGCGGCTCAAGCCAGGGTGCGCGTCCTGAGGCCCAGCCAGACAGTCGAGCCCAAGCACAACGCAGACTGCATCCTCTCTCAGGCTACCCACGCCATGGCCGAGACTACGGAGAAGGTGGTCGCGATTGGCGCTTCGACGGGCGGCACAGAGGCACTGAAGACGGTGCTCGAAATGTTGCCCGCTGACTCTCCCGGCATCGTGATCGTGCAGCACATGCCGGAGTTATTCACGCGCGCCTTCGCCGCCCGGCTCGACGGTCTGTGCGCTATTACCGTGAAGGAGGCAGAAACCAACGACACGATCATTCGCGGCCGCGCGCTCATTGCGCCGGGAAACCATCACATGCTGCTCAAGCGCAGCGGGGCGCGTTACTACGTCGAGATCAAGGACGGACCGCTGGTCTGCCGCCATCGGCCGTCGGTCGATGTGCTGTTCCGCTCCGCCGCCCGCTATGCGGGGAGCAACACCGTGGGCGTGATTATGACCGGAATGGGCGACGATGGCGCGCGTGGAATGCTGGAGATGAAGCAAGCGGGTGCCATGACCATTGCTCAGGACGAGGCCTCCTGCATCGTCTTCGGAATGCCCAAAGAGGCCATCAAACTCGGCGGCGTTGACAAAGTAATGCCGCTCAATTCGATTGCCGGAGCGATACACACCCACGCGCGCTAGATGTTTAGTCTCGGCAGAAGCGATTCTATGCAAGCCGGCAAGGTGAAGGCGAACGAAGAAAAATTCAAACAAACTGTGGATTCTAAATGGTAGGCGAGGCGGGAATCGAACCCACAACCCCCGGCTTAGAAGGCCGGTGCTCTATCCAATTGAGCTACTCGCCCATATCCTGTCTTATTTTACCTTTGAACAGACCAAAACGCATCTGTGAATGCCGCTAGCGCAGCTATAAGGGTCTTTGCCGCCGTGGCTTGTGACTCGCCGCAGGAGGTCAGAAAGACGGTGATTCCCAGGTCCATCATGTCCGAGGTGATGATTGCGCGGCGGATGACCAGATCAGCGCGACAGCAGCGGAGCGGGACAGCACTGAGGAGGCCGCAGACACGTCTACAAGCCTTTCCAGCCATCTCCGGCAGCGTCCATTGCTGGTCGCTTTTGGGCAATAGGTCAATGAAACAGCCCGTGGCGTGAGCTGAGCAGCCGGGCGGCGCATCCAGCTCGTCGGGGTCAAATTCAGTCGGCTCCAGATGTGGCCAAAAATCGCATTTCGAGGTCCAGACCGGAGAATCAGGTGCATTCAGCCTGGCTAGGGCCTCGCCTAATGCTGAAAACTGAGCAGCCTCAGGCAGATTCTCAGCGAGTTCCTGATGTCGTTGCAGATCGACAAATCCCGCCCACTGCGCATCGATTACCGGCGCGGCAAGACCCGCCGCATCAGGACCCACCTCGAACTCCCAGTCAGCTTCCATTTGATTCGGCCGTTACCGCCAGCAGAAACCGTATCACGGTCGCCTCTGCCCAGTGAATCTCGTTGCCGGGGTCGCGGGAAAGGTAGGCGCAGTGGCCGCCATGGCGGGTCTCGATAAAGGTCACATGCGGGTTGGCGAGCAGTTTGGCGCGTGTCTCCGGCAGCAGGCGAATGAAGGGGTCGTCCTGGGCGTGCAGGATCAGCGTGGGAACCGCGATCCGGTCCACCACGCGGGCAGCGGCTGCGCGGTCATAGTAGTCGTCGGCGTCGCGAAAACCCCAGTAGAGGGACAAAATCTTATTGTCAAATTCGCGAATGGAACGCACCGGACCGAAGGACTTTCTGCTCGCATAAATGCCGGGGAATAGCTTCGCCTTGCGCTGGTAGCGCGCCAACAACCCGCGCAGAAAGTTCCACTCGTAAAGGCGGTTGAATCCCTCATGCAGGGCGTCAGCTCCGGGGGCCAGGTCGATAGCCGGGCAGACCGCGGCCACGGCGCACAGCGGCTTGCAGTTGCCCCACTCCCCGGCCAGCTTCAGCACCAGGTTGCCGCCCATCGAATAGCCCGCCAGCGCCACTCGCTCCAGGCCGAACCGCTCTGCATAATGGCGCACCACCACGCCCACATCACCCGAAAGTCCGGAGTGATACAGCGTGGGCGTCAACGTCTCCGTACCGCCGCAGGTGCGCATATTCATCCGCACCACGTTCCAGCCGGAAGCCCAGGCGCGCGCGGTGATGCCCTGGATGTAGCGCGAGTCCGACGAGCCTTCGAGTCCGTGAACCAGCACCAGGGTCAGCCGCGATGCGCGTACAGGCTTGGCCTGCCAGTGGCAATGGCACAATACTCGGCTGCCATCCTCCGGGTTCACCTCGACCGTTTCCGAGACTGCCGCCAGGCGGAAGGCCGGCCGGGGGTAATAATTCCCGGCAATCGTCTGCAGATGGCCGTTGCTCAGGCCGTGGCGCGGAACAAACGCGGGAAAGCCTGCGGGCAATTCGGAGAAATTGTTGTTAAGTCCTGTATTTTCTTCGATTTTCAGGCTCACAAAGACTCGATAATCGAAAAGGTTGGCTCTGCGGCAAATGCAAATTGGGGCGGCTAGTGGGGATCGAACCCACGACATCCTGAGCCACAGTCAGGCGTTCTGCCGCTGAACTATAGCCGCCGTATACACCGATTGTAGCACCGAATCAGAATTTCCTGCCCGGCGGAGAATGCGAAACCAGTAGCATCACTGACCCAAACCTTGTACACTTTACTGAATTCAAAAACCGGCATTTCTACGAGGATGAGCAGATGAAAATTCCCGTCAAGAACGTCGTTATCTCAGCGCTTCTGACTTTGGCAGTCGGCCTGTTCATGACTGCTTTCGTACAGAAAGCCATGGCGCAATCGGCCATCAACGTATCTGGAACTACCTGGGTGGGCACGGATTCCGATGGCGACTACTACGAGTACACTTTTCAGGCAGATGGCGCATTGCATTACAAATCTCCATCAGGGTACTGGACGAACGGAACCTGGAAACAAGATGGAGATTCTATCTACATGGAGACCAACAACAAATACTCCGAATATCAAGGTCGCATCTCAGGAACACATATGGAGGGCAAGGCCTGGAACATCAAAGATAAACATTGGACCTGGGTTGCAGACCTGCGGAATACACCTGCGCCATCCGCAAACGTCGGTGTCGTAAGCCTTGCCGGAACTTCATGGACTGTCGTGGAGACTGATGGCGATAGAGACATCTTCAATTTTCTGGCAGACGGCACTTTGTCCTACTCATATCAGAACGGGTCTTACACAAACGGCACTTGGAGGCAGGATGGGGACTCGATCTACATAGAGATGAACAAAAAGTTCGTCGAATATCGAGGTCGAATCACAGGCACGCATATCGAAGGCACAGCCTCGAATGTCAAGGGCAATCATTGGACCTGGACAGCAGACCTGAAATCCTCATCTTCGATTAGGAATGCAGAGCCGATCGATTCTTCTGTGGCAAGCATTGCCGGAACCACCTGGGTTGGTCCAGATACCATGGGCAGACACTATACATATGAGTTTCTGACAGATGGCACGATGCACTACACGTATGAGAATGGATCCTTTAAAGACGGCACGTGGAAGCAGGATGGGGATTCCATCTATATGTCGATCAATAATAAATTTTCGGAACGGCAAGGTCGTATCACCGGCTCACATATGCAAGGCGATGCCTGGAATGTCAAGGGTCAAAAATGGACCTGGGAAGCATATAAGAAGTAACCCAAGGCCATTCCACGGGAATCCAATCCGCGCTACAATCGAGGGAGTGTCGGGGCGTGGCGCAGCCTGGTAGCGCATCTGCTTTGGGAGCAGAGGGTCGTCCGTTCAAATCGGACCGCCCCGACCATTGTAAACTATTTATAATACAGGAGATATTGCCTTTTCCGGTCACGTGTCCCTCGCCAAAATTCGATCCGAGCATAAAGAAGTTCGGATTTGAACGGTGAGGTCTTTTTGGATGTGGAATTTGACTGTGGAGAGGGGCGTTTAGCTGCATCGAATAGTCCGCCGGACAGAGCCGAATCGGATAAAAAACGTCGGCGGGTACACCTCTGCTATAGTTCATCCTCAACTTCGAAGCGGAAAAGTAAGAACCAGAAACTCAGGCAGCCCGGTCGTAGCGATGATGCAAGCCGCCGAGCCTTGGCATCGCAATGACCCTGCTGCCGGCTCCTGAGTCGCTCACTGCCGCGCGACCGGCAGGCGTTCCCTTGGCCAGCGCAATGTGCGTCCGGTCGTCGTGATAATAGCGGACGTACTCGCTCATCAGGCGCTTCAGATGTCGCTCATTGAGGACGATTACATGGTCAAGCAAATCGCGGCGGCAATTGCCAACCCAACGCTCGGCAACACCATTCTGCCACTGACTCCGGAAACTGGTTCGCTTCGGCTGGATGCCGAAGCTCTTCATCGTATCGATCACTTCTTCATTGAATTGTGAGCCGCGATCAAAGATCAAGTAGCCGGGCGCTGAATCGTAAGGAAACGCCTCGCGCAACTGCTGCATCACCCAGGCACTAGTAGGGTGCTTGGTCACATTGCAATGAAGGATACGCCGCCGGTCATGCGCAATCACGAAGAAGCAGTAGAGAACACCAAAAGTGAGTGTCGGTACGGTAAAGAAATCCATTGCCGCGATGACTTCACGATGGTTGCTCAGAAAGGTCATCCATCGCTTTGCTGGCTCAGGACTTTTCGGTGCTTTCCTCATCCGACGCAGGACCGTTCGCTCGGAAATATCGAAGCCAAGCATCATCAACTCACCGTGGATGCGCGGTGCACCCCAGGTCGGATTCTCGGCAACCATGCGAAAAATGAGTTCGCGCAATTGCTTGCTGACACATCTTCTTCCCGCGCGGTTTCGATGTCGCGAAAGCCACGTCCAATACAACCTGAATCCTGCTTTGTGCCACCGAACAACGGTTTCCGGCTGGACGAGGATCAATGCCTGCTTCCATCCCGGCCAGAGACACTTCAGCACCACCCAGAACAATTTGTCGGGAGCAGTAATTCGTGGCTGAGGGTGCTTCTGCTTCAAAACGACAAGTTGTTGCCGCAGTGCCAGATTTTCCAATAGCAGATCGCGGCGAGAATGAACAGACCGAATCAGCAGGACAAACAAGAGCTTCAACGAACGGAGCATACGCCAGTTGTAGCAGGATTGACGCCAGTCAACGGTAGGATTCCCGTTGGTTTCTTGTAAATTGGATAGTGGAGGGTTGGAGCGAAATGACAGAGGACGGGCAGGCTCCATTGCACCACGAGATCATCTTGTATGCCACGCCCGATGGAACTGTGCGCGTTGAGGTGTTGTTCGAGGGCGAGACCTTTTGGTTGACCCAGAAAAAGATGGCAGACCTCTTTGGCGTTGGCGTGCCGACCATCAGCCATCACCTCAAAGAAATATATAAGTCTCATGAATTGAATGAGATGGCAACTATTCGAAAACTTCGAACAGTTCAAACCGAAGGAACGCGAGCAGTCTCCCGCGAGGTGGAATTCTACAACCTGGGTGCCAGCTCGGTAGCCTCTAGTGCTCGATTCTGCGAAGAAATAGTTCTTATGACCTATATCTCGTCGAAGAGTCTCGTTTGCCGCTCGTGTTTATCGCTGCGTTTTGTCCAATCTCTAACGATCTCTTCCATAGTTCTTCCTGTGCTGACGCTGTTTTGCCATTCCTCCAAGACGCACTTGTCGGCGCGGCTTCCGGCAAACGAATCGGCTTGCTTTGAGAGTGTCCAGATAGGCCGTGGCGCATTTCTCGCGCTGTTCATCCTGGCGAGCGTCCAGCCGCCTTTCAGCTTTTCTCCACGTAGCATAAATCTCAGGATGCCCCTGCGCAGGCTGCTCTCGATATCGTCGAATTCCAGATGCGGTTCCCACGTTCCGCGATCCCAGAGCATGATGGGGCCCGTCTCATGCACGCCCTCGAACAGCAGGTTTGCCCTGCGGTGATCCTCCATCTCGATGGCTTTGCAAATTTCTCCGGCGCAGAAGCTGGGCTCCTCCGGGAGGGCCCAGCTCAGCAACACTCCGTTCCACTCCAGTCTGAGGTCGTAATGGAGGCGCGTTGCGTGATGCTTTTTCATAGCGTAGGCGCGCTCGCGAAGAGCGCGACGGTTGGCTTCTGCTTCCATCTCGCAGCGGCCTCCTCCTTCCTGTCGGCCTCTCCTGGCAGGTACTCTAGGATACCAATATTTCACTGTAGTCGAATTTGTAACTGTCAAAGCACCCAGAAACCACAAGGATCAATAGGGTTCGGCAGGACCACGCTAAACAGCTCAATCAAAAACACTTAATTTCATTCAATTTCAACAGGTTTCCGTATACTCTTTGACCTGTTTTGGGAGCAGAGGGTCGTCCGTTCAAATCGGACCGCCCCGACCAATTACTCCTGTATTTGCTATAGTTTCTCTTCGTGTCAGAAAAGACACGATATGGACACTTGTGTTTCTCTGGGGATTCTACAGATACAGAATCGACTACAGATGAAGACTCCTAAGATCTTCGTGGACTGCTATGCTCTTGATTTTTCGATAGTTCTGGAACAGCTTTCCAAAGGGAACCATCTGTTTCCAAGGCAGATGCGCTCCTGTCATGCTGAAGCTGCCTCAACCAATACAGAACAATCAGTTGGAATCAGCAAATCGCAAACAGGGCGAGTCGCAAGGCGCATCCTAGCTTCGATGAAATGGTTGAGACTGGCTAACTGTCAGCTTATGGGGGGGTGCCCATGCCTCATAGCTGTTGAAGAGAAACTGCCCGCCCAGAATCAATAGCCAGACCCACAGCGCAAAGCGCAACTGCCGGCGCGGGACGTGGGTGCTAAACAGCGTTCCGACGATGGCTCCAGCAACACCGCCAATAATCAGGTGCATCAGTAACTCCGGGTTAGAGGCGTGCGAGAACCAATGTGCGCCGCTGCCGATGAGTGAGATGACGAAGCCGAAGGCGATGTCTGTGCCGACGACCTGCGCGGGCGTCAAAAGCGTCAGGCTGAGTAAGGCCGCCGAGCCGAGCGCGCCCGCGCCGGCCGAGGAGAAGCCCACCTCGGCACCGACGGGAAACATCAGCCACGGCAGCAGTGGAGTGCGATCCGGAGGCCGCGGATTCTTTCTCATGGGACGGAAAGAAAAGAAGATCTGCCATCCCGCCGTAGTCACCAGAATCAATCCAAGAATCGCGCTGAGCAGGTTCTGCGAACCGGCGTTCACCAAATGCTTCAGAAACAGCGACCCGACGATGACGCCGGGCGCGCCACCCAGAAGCATGAATCCAAGCGTCCGCCAAACCACGTTGCGGCGGGCAATCTGCGCCGGCACCAGAATCAATTTGACCGCGGTGGCGAACATCAGGCCAATGCCGACAGCAACCGGCGCGGGAACTCCGAGAAACAATACCAGCACCGGCACAGTCACGGTGCCCGCGCCAACACCAGTGAGCGCGATAAATAGAGCGATGATGAATCCGATGAGATATTGCATCCAGCCTCCTATGTTGCTGCCTGCTTGTCCTATTTCACGGGTGCGGCTTCGATATGAATGCCGCATTCAACCTTGCGGCCTGCCCAACGGCCGGAGCGCGGATCATTGGGATCAAGTGGAAGCGTCGTGCACGGTTCGCAACCGATGGAGGAGTAGCCGTGCTCATAGAGTGGCAGCAGTGGAATCGATAAAACTTCGCAGGCATACCAAACATCACGCGTCGTCCACGCAGCAAGAGGCGCCAGCTTAAGCACCTGCCTGCCGCCGGGAAGTGTGAAGAACGCCGACTCATCAAGTCCAGCCCGGCTCTTTGCCTGTTCCCTGCGCAAGCCGGTAACCCACACCCGATAGTCGGCGATTGCCTTGAAAAGCGGCTCAACCTTGCGCAGTTTGCAACACTCGTCCGGCGCGGATTGATAGAGCAGGCCGTGCTCGGCCTCCTGTTCGGCAACAGTATGCGCCGGCAGCAGGTTGATGAGATTCAATTGCCATTCGCTTGCAATACGGTCGCGATAGGCATACGTCTCGCGAAAGTGATAGCCGGTATCGAGAAAAAGAATGGGAATCTTCGCATCCAACTCTATAGCCAGCTTGGCAAGCAATACATCTTCAGCCTGAAAGCTGCACGTCAGGCATACATCATGATTGTCGGTGATTTCGCGCGCTAGAGAGGTGCGGACTGTGTCGAGATTGGACTTGACCTGCGCCTGAATTTCAACTGTGTTCACAAATGATTTCCTCCCGTCTCCATCCGATGATCTCAATCTCGAATACTTTTACTACTTCTGTGATGCGAGTCCTCTAGATGGCCCAATCACCGTTTCCCTGCGGTACAAGAATGCCGCTCTGTCCCAGCAGCTCATATACAGCCGCGATGGATCCACTTTCGTCCTTTGCGTCGAGCATGATTTGCTCGCCCTCAGCCCGCGCGGTCAGAGTCTCGCCTCCGGTCAGGCGAACCATAAGCGCCACCATGCCGGACAGGGCCTTCGACGCGAGAAGAGCTTCAACCATGTCGGCATCAATTCCTACCGCGTCAACTTCTATGCGCGCCGCGATCACACCACGCACAAACAGCGATCGCTCGATCCGGTCAATCAACTCAACCGGTCCAGTCAGTTCGAGAACGCCGCCGCGATGACCCCAGCGCGCAGCTCTCTCTTCCGCCGTTACCGGGCCTGACGTTGACGCAGCAGGAGTCGAGGCCGCGGTAATCATGCCTGCCGCGACGGTGCTGTTGGTCTCCGTATCAGTCAAAATGAATGCGCCGGTCGAACGATTCTCGTCATAGAGGTCGAGCGCAATCGGACGTAACAGATCGATGTTGACCAGGCCGATACCGTTCATATCCAGCGTCTCTGCGGCCTCATGTGCCAGCGTGCCTATGTTGGTGCGATGTCCAATGGATGAAACGAATGCGGGAATGGTCTGGCTGGTGTGTTTGAGCAGATAGCGGCGATTGCGCTGAAGTGGCCGTGCGTCCATCCAGACGAGCGCGGCCTGAAGGCGCTTGGCGACGGTCGCCTGCGCGTGCGTGGAGACAATCAGATCACCGCGGCTGATGTCGAGCTCACGATCCAGAACCAGCGTGACCGATTGTGGCGCAACTGCTTCGGCAAGCTCACCATCGAAGGTGACGATGCGCGCCACTTGCGCGCTTCCGCTGGAGGGGAGCACCGTGATCTTGTCGCCGGGGCGAACGGTTCCTGATGCAATCTGGCCAGCGAATCCGCGAAAGGTGTGATTGGGACGAACAACCCGCTGCACCGGAAAGCGGAAAGGTGCTGTGCGTGTATCAAGCGACGATGGCAGCGACTCCAGAAGATCCAGCAACGATGGACCGTTGTACCACTTCATCGCGTTCGAGCGGTGAACAATGTTGTCGCCGGCGAGAGCGTTGACCGGGACAAAAATCGACTCGACCGGGCTGCCGGTATCGGCTGCAATCTGATTGAGGACAGTTGTGAAGTCCCGCTCGATGGCGCGGAAGGCCGCCTCGTCGTAACCAATCAAATCCATCTTATTGACCGCGACAATCACGTGGCGAACGCGCAGCAACGATGCAATGTAAGCGTGACGGCGCGATTGAATCAAAACGCCCTTGCTGGCATCGATCAGCACCACCGCCGCATCGGCCGTTGACGCGCCAGTCGCCATGTTGCGCGTGTACTGCTCATGGCCGGGCGTGTCGGCGATGATGAACTTGCGGCGAGGCGTGGAGAAATAGCGATAGGCGACATCGATGGTGATTCCCTGTTCGCGCTCGGCGCGCAGGCCATCGGTAAGCAATGCGAAATCAATCTGTCCTGGAGCCGTCGTTCCCTTGCCTTCGATTGAGCGCACCTGATCTTCGAAGACCGACTGCGTGTCGTAGAGCAAGCGGCCGATGAGTGTGGACTTTCCATCGTCCACGCTGCCCGCCGTCGAGAAGCGAAGCAAATCCTTTTCGCCTTCGTCGGCGAGGAAATCTCCGGCCGGGAAAGGGTGTGCCGCGATCGTGGCCATTTAGAAGTATCCCTCCCGCTTCTTCATTTCCATCGAACCTTCCTGGTCGTGATCGATGACGCGATTGGCGCGCTCGGACTTGCGAAACGAAATCAGCTCCTTGATGATGGCGGGGATCGTATCTGCGTCTGACCGAATCGCTCCCGTGCACGGACTACAACCGAGAGAACGCAGCCGCGACCTGATCATCTGGGGTTGCTCACCCTTCCTCGCCACGAAGGCTTGTTCGATGGGGAGGAGCGCTTCGCCCCGCACGTACATCGGCCGCTCTTTGGCAAAGTACAGATCGACCACCGGAATTGTTTCTTCGTGGATATATTGCCAGACGTCTATCTCCGTCCAGTTGGAGAGCGGAAAGACGCGAATGCTTTCGCCCGGATGAATGCGCGCATTGTAGAGATTCCAGAGTTCAGGACGCTGGTTCTTCGGATCCCATTGTCCAGCGCTGTCGCGGAAGGAATAGATGCGCTCCTTGGCGCGCGACTTCTCCTCATCGCGGCGCGCGCCACCAATAGCCGCATCAAAGTAATAGTGCCGTAGCGCATCGAGCAGCGCCTGCGTCTTCAGCAGTCCGCAGCAGCGCTTGGTGTCGAGCGCGATGGGATTCGCGCCCGCGGCGATGGCGGCTTCGTTGCGCCAGACCAGCAGTTTCGCGCCCACCGAGCGGGCCATTGCATCGCGAAAGGCGAGCATCTCCGCGAACTTGAAGCCGGTGTCCACATGCAGGAGGGGAAAGGGAATCGGCGCCGGATAAAAGGCCTTCTGCGCCAGCCGCAGCATGACTGAGGAATCCTTGCCGATGGAGTAAAGCATGACGGGCCGCTCGAACTCTGCGACCACTTCTCGCAGGATATGGATACTCTCGGCCTCCAGCAGGCGCAGATGGCTGAGACGCTCTCGAACGGATGCGCTCGCTGGTGGAGATGAGAGTGATGGGGATTCTGCAACCGTCATGCATGACCTCATTCAGTTTGGTGATCGAACCGAAGGCCAATGCAAGAAGCGTACACACGGGCTATTCAGCTCGGGCGCGTCTTCTGATGAATTGCGAATGGAGAATCAGAGACTAGTTCATGCACCCGTCGAAGGTCTTCGACAGGCAACAACAAGCGCGGCTATGAGAGGCGCGATTCATGTGCAATCCCATAGTACCAACATATTTGGATAAATGCAATCCATATAACTATTTTATCGAAGATGTACCCGAATCAGAAAACGATTCAGATAAAATGGAGTGCCGGGCGGGAGTTGATCCCGCGATTACAGTTTTTGCAGACCTGCGCGTTAGCCGCTTCGCCACCGGCGCTATTCAATTTGATTGTCCGGGCCTGGTTGCCGAGGCCTGGGATTGACGTAGTTGGCTACTTCTTTCCGTTGTCTTTGAAGTTTAGCGCAAAGTAGTAGTACGTATACGAGTGGCTGGTTGTCACATTCGTCAGGAACTGGCCGCCGCCGAAGTAGCCGATGCCGCCGCCTAGGTTAAAGTGCCTATTAATTTCATACCAGGAGTAGCCATCGATTTCCGCGCCCACATGGCGGCCGTGGTCGGTCTTGTTGTTCACGATTGCGCTGCCCGAGGTGTTGTAGATCGAGTCCAGTGCATTGGCCGCCCAAATGTCCAGCCCCTGCGCCGTGAGGGTAAGCCGCCGGTGGGGCTCAACGGTGGTTCCCGCGCGCATCGACTCAATGTTTTGCCAGCCGAACAGGTCGGTGATGCCAAAGCGGTCGTGGGCTGTCGGGTAAATCGTATCGAAGGTGGTGTGCGTCGCGTTCTGCGCCGGATTGCTATTGCCCGTGGCGTAGTCGTACTGCGTAAAGACGCGCGGCTTGGTCGCCACATCGAGGAACTGGTATGCCGCGCCTGCCTGCGCTGCCGAGGCTCGAAGCGGCTGCGATCCCACCTTGCCTGTTTCGAGGATCACCTCACCCCCATAATCGAGCGCCGTGTGGGCTTGCGCCTTGAAACGCACGCCACCAGCCTTCTCGTTTTCCTTGCCGGTGGTCTTGCCAACGGCCGGCTCAACGACCTCTGCCGGTTGCACGCGCCACAGGAAGAACGGTTCAAGGATCGAGTGAGGCACAAGAAAATCATCAATGCGGCCGTAGGCTCCGTAGATATTGTTGCCTTCCTGATGCGGGCTCATGCCATAGGCCTGCGGTATCACAGCCGAGGCGGCGAAGATGCCCAGGTGCTCGCGCTTCGCGTTCAGATTTAGCACTGCCGCATCGTAGGAACGGGCTTGGTTGCGCCACTCCGAGTTGGCGATGATCGTATTGTTGTAGTTGATGAGTTGCCGGCCCACGCGCAGGCTAAACCAGTGTTTCTCCGGGTCGCCAATCTCAGCGTAAGCTAGCTTCAGATCCCATCGAACCGTGTTCGGCGGGCCGATCGGCGGGTTTTGGAAGCCCGCACGGGCGTCCTGTACCTGCGCCCTAACCCGCAGCCAACTGGGTGTATGCAGATCCACCTGGAACCGGAATCGGTTCAACAGGTAGGAGTCATCGACCTTCGCTTTGAAGCTTGAATTGTCGTAGGCCTCGTACCGGAACCGCTCCTCGGCCTGCAGATCGATCCACTTGGGCAGCTTTTGGTCAAGATAGGTCGCTGGAGCAAAGTCGTGAAAGTCATAAGGCGCCGGATTGCCGGTAGTGCGCCAAGCTGCGCCGTTCAGGAAGCTCAACGGATTCGAGGCCGGCCCGGTGATAAATGCGCCATTGAACGCGGACGCCGCATTTTGTGTGGTGATGTCGTCCTGCGCGGCCAGGGGCAGGCCGGCCGCCATAGCAAACAGAAAAAGCATAGCAGTGGTGGATAGCGGCAACCAGCGCAGAGAAGCAGACGGGATAGCATAACGAGCTTTTTGCACTTTGGAATCTCCTTAGAATTTGGGGGAGCTGTGGATGAGTTAGGACCTTAGGCCCTGGCCCACATGGGGCGACAGGTCTTTATCGACTGGTGGGAAGACAACAACAACACGAGTACAGTGCCGTTCCCGGCCTGCTCATTGAGCGGGCAGAGTCCTCAATAAAACCTGCGGAGAAAGGTTTAGACACAGGCATCCTGTACTCGCAAAATCAATAGTGTGTTTCTGTCGGGAAAGACAAAATCGCGGACATGCCAGCGGGCGCTAGCGACGACAACAACACGCGATTTTGATAAAGATAGTTTGCATCTCGGATGCGGCCTGGTTTTCTCAACTTATCGAAGATTGAAATTCTTGTCAACAGTTTTCTGCCCTGGCATCCGCGCGGGAGACGGGATTGAGCTTGATCTTCAAAAATGCGACGATCACGGAGACCTGACAGGGAGCCATGCGGACGATTACTTCGTGTGCGTTTTGTTTCGTATCTCTAGATGCAAGAGCTAAGGTTGAACCTCTCGGGATTTGACCCTGGCAGAATACTGTAGTCGAATTTGTAATTGTCAAAGCACCCAGAAACCACAAGGATCAATAGGGTTCGGTAGGCACACGGTAAACAGTTCAATCAAAAAGCACTTAGATTCCATCAATTTCAATTGGTTTCCATAAATCGTTTAACCTGTTTTGGGAGCAGAGGTGTTGAAACCTGTTTGAAGTGTAGTGTTGGCGAGGGAGTAAACCCAAGCCATCTAACCGAGGGCAACTTAGTAGGAGTCGCTCCCGGATCAGTACCGTGAGGTCAGCAAGTGTCATGGAATCTATCAGATGCGGTCGCCTCGACGGAATGGCCTGGCACTAGGGCGTTTTCCAGGACCGATTTTGACCTGGCTTCCATCTGACGCGAGGTCGCTTTGCCGTGCCCCATGCCTCAGTTTTCAGCTAGGAGATTTTCACCATGTAATCTGTGCGCACGGGCTCAAATTCTGGCGGGTTGACAGAGCGATTTCACACAATTGCTATCAACAGGCGAATACTCATTCCAGATAAGAATTCATCCGGCATACTCTGACCGAGTTGAAGCGGAACGTTCGAGGACCTGCTGAATATGCACATCTACCTGCCTGAGCACGGCAGGCGACACCGCGCAGGCGTCGGTCTCGTAGGTGAGCAACGGCATGCCCTGTTGAATACTGAGCGGCTTGAGGATGGCCTCTGAAATCCTGAATGGGAGGCAGTTGAAGGGCCCGATCAGGATGATGCCGTCGTAGCCCTCGTATTCGGCGTTCAAGCTCCTGCCCACCGTCGGTGTGATCTCGCCAAAAATCCGAGGCGAAACATGCTCCGAACTCTTCTCAAACGCGGCAACAACATCGTTGGACCTGGAGACCAGAAGTCCGGTCTTCAGGAACATCTCGCGGTAGTGTTGCTCGGCTCTTTTTCCGGACTGATATCCCCACCATTGCTGCAAATACTGTTGTCCGTCGGGTTCGAGCACTCTGGTGCAAGCCTTGGCCAAGGCAAAGCCGCCCGGCATCAGCCCCCAATGGTTAGCGATTCCCCTCATTCCGTCATATGTGACATACAGGAACAGGTCAGTCAGATCGACTGGCTTGAGGATTATTCCCCGCTCCGCGTAGAGGTCGCGGACGCCATCCATGAAGAAGGGACTGAATCGGGCGTAGAAGTCGCCCGTAACCACGACTTTGGGGCAGGCCATGGGGTCGCGCGTGCGCGGCAAAGCAGCCAGATACTCCACGAAGCCAGGTAATTGGGCAGAAAAATCGTCGAGTGTCTTTGCGCTGGTCCTGAATCGTTCCCATTCCCGATGGAATTGTTCGAGGCTGCCGGGAGCTCCCACCACGCGTAAAACATGATCGATCTCGACCAGGATGTCCGCCAGAAGGACCGCCGGCGAAAAGTGCTTCATCAGTGTGAACGGGTCGAATCCAAGATAGTCATTTTCCGGCCCTGGATGGACCATGAACGTATCGGCCAACCGTTGCTCGACGATAAACCGTTCGAAATAGTCCATATACGCTTCGCTCACGCACGGAGCACCGCCTTGCATCATGATCAAGCCAGCGATCTCGCCAAGCTGACGATCCCGATTGATCTGGAGGAGTTGTCCGATAGAGAGAGGCAGCGGAAGGCACTCGCGGCCTGAAGTGAACTGCAAGCCCAGATCGAGCTGACTCCGGCTGATAAGAACCTGGGGGCCAGTATGCAGGCCAAGCCAGTTGAGCGCCATGTCCGTGGACTGCGCATGATACTCAGAGAAGTTGAGCATGTGCAGTCTGACTCGCGGGTCAATAAGCGGCACGCTCTCGCCACTTGAAGTAATAACTTCCCCGCCCTTGTTCAGCCTGCAGGCTTTGAACGGTTGGGCCGGGCTGGGCTGAGCCGCGCGGTAATTCTGCACGATGTCGAGAAAAGCCTCTAGGCGCGTTTGCACTCCGGCGTCGGCGGTGTGGGCATCGATTTCCAGGGTCAGGTACGGCTTAGATTCCAGCTCGGAGGCGAGCTGCGAGTGCGTAAAGGCATCGATCGTGCAGCTGAAATTGCTGACACTGAGAAGAAACAGGTTGCGATGCTGCTTGACCAGCGAGGCGGCATTCAGTATCTGATTGGCGAAATGCCAGACAGTGGGTCCGGCGCCGGTCGGCATAAGACAATCAGCGGGAATCACCAGTACTCCCATGCTGGAGAGCTTCTTGCCTACGGATTGCGAAGCCTCGGGTGTGTATGCGTTATAGCTGTGCCCGGCCAGCAGAATGGCTGGCTTGTCGGCTGCACGCGCCTGCGCGAGGGCTTGTCTGCCGATCTCAACCAGCGCACAGTCCACTCTTGTCTGTTCACCTATGGCCGCTGCCCAGGCCTCGTTGGCTAAATCCTGTGAGACTCCCAACTCGCGTACGGCCATCTCGGTCATGGCCGCGTTGGCTGAGTAACCATTGGTGAAGTCCAGCACCGGCGAAAGAAACTGCGTGTCGGGGAACGCCTTGGCCAGAAAATATGGACCGGCCTGCGTGATCGGGCAGAGGTATGAATCCTTGCCGGAATCGTGCTGCGGCATGCGCGCCACCTGCGGCAGAAAAACCAAACGCACGCCATGATGTGCCAGATCCAGAACGGCGCCGTGTGCGATCTGTGCCGGCAGGCAGAAACCGGAATGCGACCTTAGATCGCCCCGCGGGTCTACGCCGGATAGCACCACCTCCTTCCCAAGAGCCGCGAAGAACGTCGAATAGAGAGGGAAAAGGGAATGCGTCGTGAGCGCGCGCGGAATCCCGATGCGCATCTCGCGCACCGGCTCCGTTACGCTGGGGTTGCCGAAGGATTCTTCGAGAAACAATCTGGCGGCTTCCAGAGCAGGCCCCGCGTCCCAATAGGGACGCACCTTCGGCTCTCGCTTGGCCGCCGTGTCAAGGTACCTGGGAGCGCCATAGATGATCGCGGCCCGTTGTTCCACCAGGTCGGGAGCAGGCGAAGTGCGGGTCTTTCGCTTCCACACGTTCTCATACAAACTGCAACGGCCGCCAAATGGGAAGCGCCGCCCGGCCGCCTCGAAGCGCTCAATGGTGCAGCACATCTTGCACGCCCGGCATGTGAACCGGCCTACAAGTTTCATCTCTGCCGACAACAGAGTTTCGAGATCGGTGGTTACGGCCATGCCGTCCGCTGACCGTTCGAGAGCGAGCAGGCCAACGCCGAGAGCACCGAGCAACTCTGGATTGGGTGGAATCACGACCGGCCGCCCAACGCGGTGCGCGAATGCGCATCCAACTGCACGGTTAAGTGCCACGCCTCCCTGCAGCAGCACCTTTTTCCCCACCTGCCGCTGCCCCTTGACTTTGGTGAGATAGTTCTCGACGATTGCATACACCAGGCCGGCCAGAATGTTGTCGCGGCCTTGGCCCTGTTGTTGAGCAATGCGGATGTCGGAGTTGATGAACGCCGCGCAAGTGGCCTTGAATTTCACCGGCGCCGGCGCACCCATCGCGATGTCTGCAATATCTGAGACCTTGACGCCCAGATCGCTGTGGGCGCTCTCCTCGAGAAAAGAGCCGGTGCCCGCCGAGCAGGCGTTGTTCATGGCATAGCCGACGGGCACGCCATTGCGCAGATAGATATACTTCGCGTCCTGGCCGCCGATTTCAAAAATAGTGTCTACATCCGCGGCAAAGTGTGTAGCTCCGGCGGCATGGGCCGAAATCTCGTTATACACCTGCTCCGTGCCCAGGCATGCGCCAATCAGTTCGCGCGCCGAACCCGTTGTGCTGACAAGACCCACGGGGCGATTTCCAACCTGATCGATGAGCGCCCTGAGGCACTCGTGAACCGCTGCCACGGGATCGTCGTGCGTGCGCGTGTAGTGGCAGGACACAAGGTCTCGCGTCGCTGGATCGAGCAGCACTGCCTTTGTTGTGGTCGAACCTGCATCGATGCCCAAGATCATTGGGCCGTCGGGCGCCGCCTGCAGAGGAGGCGCGGCCATCACCTGCACCTGGTCCTTGTAACCACCGAGCGGTAGGAGCGTATCGAAGACCGGCGGTTTTGAGATTTGCGGGGACTTGTGCAGCGGATGGTCGCGAGTGAGCAACGCGCTGCCCCAGGCTTCAAACCACGGGCTCTCTGGCAGCACCATCAGCTCGGCAGCGGGCAGTTTCGCACGGAGCGCCCGAACCAGGGCATCGTTGCGTGTCACGCCTCCGATCAGCAACACGCGCCGTAGCGAGTTCTGTCCTTTCTCGAGGAGCGCAACGACTTTGCTGGCCATGCTGTCGTGCAGCGTGGTCAGGATGTCCGCTGGCGTCGCCTCATGGCGATTGAGCTTATGCGTCACGTCGGATTTGCAATGCACGGTGCAGCGTGAAGCCAGCTGTACCACTGTTCCGGAAGCCGAGAGCTGAACGGCCGTGTCGATGTCGAGCCCCATCCGGCCGATCAGCTGTACGAAAAACTCACCGCTGCCCGCCGCACACTTGTTGTGCGACAGGACATTGGTGACCTTTCCGTTCGCCAATGTGTAGACCAGAAACGATTCGCCGCCTAGCGACACCACCGCGTCAATCTCGCCGCCCACCTCGCGCAGAGCGCGTTGGATGGCGGCAAACTCGGAGATGTGCCCCAGATGGCCGGAGACACCGAAATACTCGGCGCCGGCGAATTCGGGCTGGTCGAGCAACTGCTGAAGAACTTCCAGGGGGCGTCCCTGATGTGCCATCACTCTGGAATTTTGGGCATGGGATTGGACCGCGACCACCTTTACCGTCAGTGCGCCGATGTTGATTCCTATATAGGACATGGCGGCTCGGTACTGAGGAAACAAGGTGAAAGAGCTTCGCGGACAGGCGAAAACTGTGAAGAGATCGACTCAAATCTGCATGCGAAGAACTGCACTCCCAACCTGAGGAAACCGACAGTTCTCGCGGAAAGCCGAACCTAAACCAGATGAATTGTGCTCGCAATTGCGAATCGCGGAAGTGATACTCATCACTCTCATGCGCCAAAATGGGTCCGCATTCGACTCTTTCTTGCAGAATCAGAATCATTTTGCCAAACGGTCAATGGGCATCTGAAGGAATTGGTCTTGCAAAGTCTGCAAGGGTATTGAAATCTGCCAGATGCACGTTCGACAACCCCAGTTTCGCCACTGGAAAGAATTCCGATGATGCCGGGAGCGTCCCGCGACGAACGGCCACGCCCGAACGCCCAAATACAAGCTCCTCGGCACTCTCCTATGTAGAGTTACCTCCTAACACGCTTGAATGCACCCCTCACTAGGTTGAATTATCCCCGTATTGCCGCTGCGCTCTGTCCATGCCCGGCATTCTACGCCACGGGTGCACGAAACCGCTTCAACTTACCCTTGAAATGAGATTATGGTTATCTGGTAGCTCAAGAATCCTACCTGGCTACTTACATGAACCGGTGGATGATACCGTAATTGTGACAACATAATGCAGCCAGGAAGCAGTGCTCGATGCTCCGTCCGGTAGATCGCTTTTAGTGGAGCCTCGCTCTATTACGGTAGGCTCGAGCTTGAATTTCGTTTCGACAGCAATAACGTCGGTCGCCCCATCGTAAACCAGACTTAGCTTTGGCTTGGTACCTCTTGGATTGGCACTGGTAACTTCAATGGATGAAGAACAGTATGTTGTTCTGTCACTTATAGCGCATCTTCTTGTCCCTGTTCTTGCAACCTTGCTATCCTCGGGTGGAACATCCCATTCGCAGAACTGACGCTGTAGATGCCATGGTCCGAAAACCGGGCCGGCCACTGTCGTCACTTCACCAGTGGGATTGATCTCTCGGATGTTGTCTGCTTCCAGTACGAGCACATTACCTGCACTGTCAGTAGCAACAGCCACGGGTTGCGTGAATGTCGCCGCTGCGCCCACGCCATCGAATTCACCATCTTGGTCCGTGCCTGACTGACCGGCTATTGTCGTCACCACACCAGTTGGAGTAATCTTGCGGATGGTGTTATTGCCATAATCCGCCACATAGACATTGCCAGCGTTGTCTGCAGCAACTCCGTGAGGGGAATGGAAGGTCGCATTCGCGCCAATTCCATCTGCATGGCCGGTTTCATCGACCCTGCCAGCCAAAGTCGTTACTACACCTGCCGATGTTATTTTTCGGATGGTTTTTCTGGACATCTCAGCCACAAAAAGGTTTCCTGCGCCGTCGGTTGCGATACTTAAAGGATCAGAGAACCTCGCTGCTCCGCCAATGCCATCGATTTCGTTTCTTTCACCAGCCAGACCTGCGATTGTCGTTACCGTACCGTCTGGAGTGACCTTACGGATTGTGTTATTGCCGGAGTCCGCCACATAGATATTGCCCGCGCTGTCTGTGGCCACGCCGGCCGGACTGGAAAAACTTGCATTCTTGCCTTTTCCATCTGCGTGCCCTGCAACGCCCGCTGAGCCCGCCAGAGTCGTTACTGCCCCCGCCGGCGTAATCTTGCGAATTGTGTTGCTGATCTTATCTGTCACGTAGACATTGCCGTCACTATCAGTGGCAATGCCAATCGGGTATACGAAACTTGCCGCAGACCCGATGCCGTCGTCGTTCCCTATAACATTCGGCTTGCCTGCAAACGTCATTACCACCCCGGCGCGCGTTATTTTGAGGATGGCGTTGTGCCAGTTTGCTACATAGATGGCTCCTGTGCTGTCGGTAGCAATACCAGTTGTGAGGCTAAAATTCGCAGGAGCGGCATAGGCACTCATTTCCTGCTGCGCGCGGGCAGGGTCGCTCAAAATCAGGACTGTGATGATTCCCATTAAGGCGGCGGGACCGATCCAACTCTTGCATCTAACCTTCATCTTGCTTTTCTCCTTCCCGCCGGAGAATTCTGTTTCCAGATTGCACCGCATTCTTGATTGGGCACATGGCCCAATGAATTCCAACCCCGTCATCGCCTCCTCTCACAAAGAACGGTGCATCCTTTGTTCGCATTGGCGCAGCTTAGCCGTTTACCGCGTTCCGATAGCCGCAAAAGCCCACCGCCGCTATGGATCTTCTAAGTGAAACGGCATCTTGATGTGTGAGAACGAACACTGATACGGAACCATGCCTTTCATCAGACCAACATTCTGAGTCCCGGGATTCGGAATCGAAACCCGGGACCTCAGATCACCAGTTTCAGTTACACAGACTGGAGTCACCAACAACCTCAAAAGACCAGCTTCAGTGCCAACTGCAGCTCCCTGCTGGGAAAGTAGGAATTGACGATGCCGTAACCGGCGTCAGTCGCTACGCTATCAGGAGCTTGTGCGTTGGAACGATTCAGGACGTCGAAGGCCTCGGCTCGGAACTCCAGACCAGCCTTTTTGAAGCCCAGGGGAAAGCGCTTATGCAAGCCGAGATCGAGGTCGGCATAACCGGGAGCGCGGGCAACGTTGCGCGGACAGTTGCCGTCGGGCGTATTGGCTGCGGTTGGTATGGAAACGGCCGTCGGGTCGAGATACTGATACTGGCCCGGTTGGCCGGCGATGGGAATCCGGCTACCCGAACCCAAAACCGGCTTTCCGACCAGATTCGGACGATAGAGAAAGCTGGTTTCGGTACTCAGCTGTTGAGCCGTGGACTCGGCGTAGCTGATATTGATGGGCAATCCGCTGATCAAGTAGTTGAGAGCCGTCAACTGCCAATCGGCGAGGAGGAATTGCAGGGGTGCGGCTGCCTGCGAGCCAAAGCGCCTGTTCCTCCCGAAGGGAAGATCCATGACGACGGCGAGCGAATCGTTCAGGGGCCGGTCATAGGCAGAGCGGGTGTAGGATCCCATCATGTTGTACAGGTCCACAACGGGACTGTCGTTGTTATCGAGTTCTTGATTGGCGGCGGCCACGTCCTGCGCGTGCGACCAAGTGAAGGAGTTCGCAATGTAGATCCCGTTTGCGTAGCGCTTTTCCAGCTTTGCTTCCAGGGCGTTGTAGCGCGAGGGGCCTTCATTGAAGGATTCCTGGATGGTGCCGTACGTCGATATTGGGCGGCGTGCCTGCAAGCTGAGCGTGCCACCGGCCGCGTTGGGTACCGCCTCGTTATAGTCCTGCACAATCTCCTCGTGAACACCATAGTTGCCGACATAACCCACATCCAGATAGGTGCTCCTGGTCAACTGCAGTTGCACGGAGAGTTGATAGCTTTGCACATAGGTGGTTGGGGTTCTGGCGGGATCGAAGGTAGTTGTGGTAGACAAGGCTGAGTAGTTTGACAAGGTTAGGAAGTTGTTTGCGTAACCAAGCTGTACGGGCTGGAAGCAACTGAGCGGAGCTGCCGACAACGAGGTGCAGACAGTCTGGGGCGAGGTCTTCGAAGATGGCGCGTACTGAGTGATCAAGTTGTCGATGCTGTAAGGTGCGTTCTGCGCCAGTTCATTGACCACCGCGGCACGAAGGAATTGCTGATAGCTGATGCCGTAAGCCCCGCGCACTACCATCTTGGAGCCAAGGCTGTAAGCCAAGCCGAAGCGGGGAGCGAAGTTCAGGTCATTGCGATTGATGAGGGCACGATTGAAGATGGAACCGCTGCTGGCCACGATCAGACCGCCAGTGGGACTGGTGGCAGGATCGAAGTTGGAGAGCTGATTGTTGGTCTCGAAGGGCGGTGTCGCCAACTCGTAACGCAAACCCATGTTGAGCGTGAGTTTTTTCGTCATGCGCCAGTCATCTTGACCGTAGAAAAAGTGCATTCGCTGGTTGTATTCCACCACGTGGTGGGCGCTTATCTCGTACTTGCTGCGCGCGCCAAAGATGAAGTCGGCCAGGTTCCAGGCCTCGGCATAACTGGGATCGGTGCCCGTGTACTTGGTTGAGCCTTGAGAGAACTTCCCGCCGTAAGTGTCGGCGCCGAATATCGGTTTGAAGTTACTCACCACCTGTGACTCACGGATCCATTCATAGCCGAACTTGAAGCTGTGATGGCCTTTGAGCCATGAGTAGTTGACCTTTGGATCAACAACGAACGGATTGACTACGGTGGGCAGTTGGGTGTTGCGTCCGAACTGCGTAAAGCCGGTCACGGTGACAGTGTTCAGGCCGCTGGCAAAGGACGGGTCGTTAGGCACATTGGGCTCACCGGCCGCGACCAGGAGATTGGTCTGCCCGATCGATGTGGGGTTTTGTGCGCCGGCATTCCAACTGAAGCCGACACGAAGATCGAGCGCAGAGGAAGTGGACAGCTGATAGACAAATCCCGCTGCCAATTGTTTGTTGTCCTGGTTGATGTTGCCCTTTGCGGTTGAGTAGAGGGGAGCCGGGATAGGCGCCGGATCGAGCGCGTTGAACCTGCGCTGGCTGTAGCGGGCGAAGGTGGTCATGTTCTGGCCAATGTGGAAATCCATGCGCGCATCGCCCTTGTCGTAGTCCTCGGTTCCCAGTGGGAACGAAACGTAGTTGTTGCCTACACCGGGGGTCTGCGTGGCCAGGGAGCCGGTCGGCAGAAGGCCCAGGACAGTCATATCCAGGGGGCTGATCTGCGGGGTTGTCGTTCCTGGCAGCATCGTTGCCTCAAGTGCGGCGATGGGAATTATACCGTTCGAGTAAACCGCTTTGCTATAGGGATTGGTTATAGGAATCGCATTTCCGCTGGCGTCGACAAATGTCCCTGCAGCTTGCTGGGTGGTGGGCAGGGTGGCCAGCATGGCGGTGCGTAGATCACGGCGGAAGCCTTCGTAGTCGCCGAAGAGGAAGAGTTTTCCGCGCTTGATGGGTCCGCCAATGTCGGCGCCGAACTGGTTCTGAATGAGAGCCGACTTCTCGCCGTTAGTCGGAGGAATCGGCCCGTTGGCGTTGAGAACCGTGTTGCGCAGATAGTCCCACGAAGCGCCATGATATTCGTTGCTGCCGCGGCGCGAGACCTCATTCATTATGCCGCCGGCGGCTCGGCCAAACTCCGCGTTCTGATTGCCGGTGGTAAAACGGAACTCGGATAGCGCATCGGGGCTGAGCTGTGTCTCCTGGTTGGAGAAGCCCAGATCGTTCAAATTCCAACTATTGTTGTCCAAGCCGTCGAGCAGGAAGGAGTTCACTTGGTTGCGTAGGCCGTTGACGTTGTACGAGGCCTCGCGGCTGGTAGCGCCTTCGATTTCAAGAAAGGACTTGTTCACACCGGGGACGACAAGCGCAAGGTCAGCTGGATCTCGGCCGTTCAAAGGCAGATTGACGACCTCGGTCGGATTGATGACCATGCTGCGATCGCTGCTGTCGGTCTCAAGCAGAGCTGCCGACGCCGTGACGATATACTGCTGGGTAACATTGGCAGGATAGAACGTCAGATCTACTCTCTGACGCGCACCCACAGTCACCGTGAAGGCGGAGGTGGAGGCGTCTTTGAAGCCAACGTGAGTCGCCTTTATGATGTAGTCTCCAGTGGGAACACTGGAGAATGTATAGTCCCCCGATGAGTTGCTCAGGGTTGTTTTTGTGATGCCGGTTCCAAGGCTCTGAAGCGTAATTGGGACCTCCGGCATGATTCCTCCGCCCATGTCGCGGACGCTTCCGATGATGCTCCCACTGTCGAACTGGGCATTCAGGATGGCGGCTGAGAAGAGAAGAACAAGAACCAAGAGCAAGTTACGCATGAACGACATACAAACTCCTTTCGTAGGACTTCCTACAGACGGAGAGTCCTTGCCAAGCGCAAACTAAAGTACTCAATTAGCTTTGGGGCCATAGTACCTTAGTGTTCAGATATGCGCAAGTCCAGTAATGCTCAACTTCACGCGAAAGTACTCTTTTCGGAAGCGCTTGCAGATCGAATTGAGATATCTAAAATCGCGTAAGTCATTGATTATGAAATGAATACAGTAAAGTTAATCACATGTTAGCGGAAATTGTGCGGGAGTCATTTGCAGCTATTAATGAGTGATCTCGCTCTAGAAACTGAAGTCCCGCGATCCGCGCGTCGCAATGGCCTATTTGGGAAAGAAAATACCAGTCTTGTTACCGAAATAAGTAATAAAGGCTGGTTACCTAGTTGTATGGTAGAAACACTAGTTTGTAGTTGACCTCATGAAGGCAATGCATCACGATTGGACATTGCTGCTATCATCTGAGCGGCGTTCATCCCCTTAGAGGAATTACATCATCATGATCTGCGCAATTATAACCACCTCGGAAAGAACGTTGATCCAGTTCGGCATCCGAATGATCGCTTGCCTGGTCGCTATGGCTATGCTTGTATCGTTGCCGTCGTCTATCTCAGCCCAGCAGAACCGGAACCTCACTGGAGACTACGCTGGAACCCTCGGTCCACTGCATATAAAGTTGCATTTGAAGGAAAACGCCTCCGGCAGAGTGACAGGTACTCTAGACAGCCCCGATCGAGGCGCGATCGGCATTCAGTGCACCGGCTTCCATGTCGATGGACAATCAGTCACTTTCACTGTTCCGGCCATTCAGGCAATGTGGAAAGGGACCATCGCAATAAACGGAACCCTTACTGGATCCTGGGATCAGGGCCATTCCATGCCCCTCAACTTCTCCCGTGACGCTGCCGCCCAAGGGGGAAAGGACCTTAACGCCTCTCTGCGTTGACTTATAGCCTTAAGTGCTGGCTTAGCCTGGCCAAAACCTATCACGCTGGGAGGCTGACTTGCCCTCTACCACCGGACTCCGCAGAGAAAGCTCTATAAATTGTTCTTAGACTATAGGGTAGAAACGGCATTGCGGCCGACGTGTAGATACTTTCAACCCTTCTCGACGTCAGTTGCGTCTTTGCCGGGGTATGGCAGACACTATATGCATGATGCGGTTGATTAGCCGAATGACCTGCCTGGTGCTCTTCGTCTCGCTGAATCTTGCACTCTCATTGCATGGACAGAGCGCAAAAAAAAGGGACACCAAGAAGCCGAATCTGTTGGGATTCCTCTCCAATGGATCATTCCAGGTGCATTACGTGAGCTTTACTGGGCAGGCCGCAACGTCAAAGGAGTTCCGCGTCTTCCTCGATCACCAGGCCAGATGGGACGATGCCGGAATCAGCGACCCGAACGTAGCCCATTTGCGCTTTGTGAAGATCGATAATCAGACGGCGCAGGAAGAGCGTGGTCTGACGCGTTATCGCGTCTATGCTGAAGGCGCACCTCAGAACAAGGTCTATTCACTTCAAACATGGCTGGTGAACAATGCAACTAAATCCGATTCCCGCGATCTTTATGTGAATGGACAGGGTTTGGTGATGCTTCGCAGGCCGCGTGATGATGAGGAGGCTAGTCTAACGGCCGGTGAGGATGAGCTCGAGGTCGAGTCTGGGCTAGCCGTTGCGGAACCGATACGGTTTCTCCTGTCCACATTGGACGGACAATTCTTGATCTACGGAACTCTGGTTGCCCATCCCTTGAAGTCAAACGATAAGGGATGCGAGCTTGAGGCACGACTCGCGCAGCCAGATGACGCGACCTTTCTGATCGTCGCCAACGGTTTCCCAGTACATAGCAAGATCACATTGGTGTATAGATCCGGCGAGGCGGTGGCGAGCGATACGCTGGAGACGAACTCGGATGGACACGCGGTGGGGGCCGTCTCTCCCATTGTGCCTGGCATGACGCAAGGGATATTGAAGGCCAGCGCCGAGGGTCCTAACTGCATGCCCTCTGTTGTGTTGACGTGGAGAGCTGCGACGAATGCTGCCCCGAAGACTCTGGATCACTGACATTGAATGTTGATCGAGCAGAAGCCTCCACACCGTGACAGTTTTTCAGAATACAGAATTGCATCTATTTCGCTGATTCGATAGTAGATCGCAGCATTGATCGCGTCTGGGAGATCTGGACCTGAAGTCAAGAGTATATTTTCGAAGAATGTTGCAGCATTTTGAACAATTGGCGCATAATCAAAATGGCTGTTGAATTTGCGTTGTGCTATCTGTCGATGGTCGAACGGCACTTTCTACTCTATGAATCAAATCGAACGCCACCGGAACATTCTGGAAGTCTTATCGCGGCAGGATTTCGTCGAACTGGAAGATTTGTGCAAGCGGCTCAATGCATCCAGAGCTACGGTTCGCCGGGATCTGATTGACCTGGAACGCAGCCGCAATATTCGCAGAGTTCGCGGTGGAGCGATGTCCACCAACACGCGCGAGGAGGCGCTCGACTTCAGGCAGCTCTCTGTGAGTTGCCACGAAGAAAAGATGCGCATCGGGAAAGCTGCGGCGGAACTGATCGAGGATGGGCAAACCGTCATCCTGGGGGGCGGATCAACAGTAGTCGAGGTGGCAAGATGCCTCTACGATCGCCCCATTCAGATCATCACCAATTCGATTCTGGTTGCCCAGGTGTTTTGGGAGTGCCGGCAAACCGAGGTTACACTGACCGGTGGATTTCTCTATCCTCGCCTCGGCATTCAGTTTGGCCCGATCTGCGAACGCATGCTGCACAGCATTTCAGCGGACGTCGCCATACTTGGAATTCGCGGCATCACCAAAGACGGTCTTAGCGACAGCAGCCCTCTTGTGGTTGCGTCGATACGCGCCATGATCGAGTGCGCGCAACGCGTAATCATTGTTGCCGACCATACGAAATTCGGCAGAAGCGCAATGATCCACGTAGCCGATCTCGCGGAACTCGATCAGATTATCTCCGACCAGAGCCTTGCCCCGGAGCAGCGTCAATTACTCGACGAACACGGGGTCAGCTACCTGCTGGTTTAGAGAATCTCCGCTCACTTCGCGCCGATGGTTTCCATCACCGCATCGGTGACCGACCTCACCAGCATCTCCAGATCCGTTTCCGCGGGCCTGCCAGTGTTGCCGTCGCAGGGGCTCGGAGTGAGCGCGATGGAGCCCGGCACCTCAAGATCGGAAAGCTGGCACTCTTTCATCCTTGATGTGTCGAAGCGAATGTCGGGCAGGCCGAGCTTCTTTTTGATGGCCAGCAGGTCGGAGCCTTTCTGTTCCGTGATGTAGGAGATAGGAGCGCCCAGTTGCGAGGCCAGCATCAAGGTCCAGCAGTAAGTCTCCAGCACTTCGGCATACCACTCGGCATGGGTGACCGTGTCTGCCCAGCAGATAATTCCATGATTTGCGAGTAGCACCGTGTTATGCGTCTTGACGAAGGGCAGAACGGTCTGGGCAAACTCTGCAGTGCCCGGTGTTTCGTAGGGAGAGATTGCTACCTTGCCGATGAAAACTTCAAACTCCGGAATAACCAGGTTCGGCGGCACGCGCCCGGTGATGGCATACGCAGTTGCATGCGGCGGATGGCAGTGGACACAGGCCTTGGCCTCCGGAACCGCCTTGAAGATTTCAAGGTGCAGTAAGATTTCGCTGGTGCGCGCCTTGCTCCCCGCAATCTGATTTCCTTCCAGATCAACCATGCTCAGGTCTTCTGGCGTCAAGTCGAATTTACTCACCAGCGTCGGTGTGCAAATGACCTCATTAGGGCCGATGCGATAGGAGATGTTGCCGCCATTTCCATCCACGAACTGCCGCATCCAGAGCTTGCGACCGACCGCGCAAATCTCCTTCTTGATGGCTTCGGCTTCCGGCGTTGTAAATAGGCGTGGATTCGGAGCAGAACGGCCCTGTACTTCTCTACTAACTGCGGTGGCTGGGATCGTGGAAGTTTGCACATGCGCGGCGGTGGCCGCGGCCTTTGCTGCGCCGCTTATCATCAGGGCGATATTGTGTTGGGCGAGGAAGTCGCGAGCCGAGGGAGTTACAACACAATTCTTGCAGACAAACACCTGGCTTGCGCCTTCCTCCAGAGCACTCCGGGCATCGCGGATTACTAAAACCTTCTGGCCTGTAAGATCAATGCTCTTCATTTCGCTCTTCCAACCTCAGATCCTCAAGAAACTGTTTTCGCATGAACGTCGATGGAATCGACGATCAGAGCGCAATAGGCATCCACCGGCACGGCCTCAGGCCAGAACGGATTCGCGGCCTCCCGCCCCTCGGTGAATGCCACCATCTGGCCGTCCGCTGCGCCAAGTTCATCCACGGCAACCAGAGACTTGCCTCCGCCCAATCCATTGCCGGCGCGCAAGTTCTCCATCGTCACTGGCTCCAGGACTACGAGCGTCCTGCCGCGATAAGTCGCGACGGCCGGACTGAGTGTAACGTGTCCGCGAACAATGCCCAGCCTCATGTTTTACTCCCGCCTCGCACTTGCGTGCGACTGCGCAGAATCCAGAATTCCCACCACCACCATGCGCGCCGGCGTTGTGTTGCTCAGTCTGGTCCGTGCAATATCACCGTCCGTCGAGACCAGCACAATCGAACCGCTTCCCGCGCCCAGCCAATCCACCACCACAATCGGCTCCAGCCATGCGCTGCGGTCGGCTTCAATTCGTTGCGCAAGCAGAAACCTGCATCCCTCCAGCGTGGAGTGCTTCGCTGCCGCAACTACCGTTCCGCCTATGCGCGCCAAAAACATAGTTAAATGATCCGCAATGCATCGCCGACAATCATCTGCCGCTCTCGCGTGAAGGTGAGAGGCGTGGTAACGCCCTCGCCTGTCGGGGTGGCAATGGTGTGGCTGAAGTAACCCGCGCCGCCCACGCCCAATGAGGCCGGTGACGCCGCGTTCTGAATGAAAAGTGTGGTGTTCATAGCGCGCGCCATGCGCGTTGCCGTCTCAACATTCTGCGTGTGAATAAGCGCTGTGTGCCGATAGCCGTGTTCCGCCTTGACCGCCGCCGCAATGGCCGCATCCACGTCGCGCACGCGCACTACCGGAATAAAGGGCATCATCTGTTCCTCGACAACAAATGCATGATTCTCGTCGGTCTCTCCAAACAGAAGTTGCGTATCAGCGGGCACGCGTACGCCGGCCGCTGCCGCCAGAACCGCGGTATCTTTGCCCACCAGATCCTTCTTGACATGCGCCCTGGCGCAGCCCCCGCCGCCGCCCTCAAAGGTGAAAGCTGCGCGCGTGAGTCGTTCGATGGCCGCGGTATCTAACTGGTATGCTCCGGCGCGTTTCATGGCCGCGATAAAAGCATCGGCCACGGAGGCGACTACGAAAACTTCTTTTTCGCCGATGCACAGCAGATTATTGTCGAAGGCCGCGCCCTCGATGATGCATCTGGCGGCGCGATCCAGATCGGCGGTCTCGTCAACGACCACCGGCGGATTTCCCGGTCCGCCCGCAATCACGCGCTTACCGGATTTGGCGGCCGCATGGGCCACCGCCGTGCCGCCGGTGACGCACAGCAGCGCGACCTTGGGATGATGGAAGACCTGCTCGGCGGCTTCGATGCTGGCTTCGCGCACGGTTGTGAGTACGTTGGCAACGCCAAGTTCCCGCTCGATCTCGCGATTGAAGATTTGCAGCGCGTATTGCGCCACCTTCATGCCCGACGGATGCGGCCCGAAGATCGCGGTGTTGCCCGCGGCCAAAATGTTGATGGCATTGGAGGCCATGGTAGGCACCGAGTGAGTGACCGGAAGCATCATGCCAATGACTCCCCAGGGCGCGTGCTCGATGATGCACAATCCCGTGCTGTCGCTGCGCGCTTCGCTGCGCAGGGCTTCAACGCCCAACACAAAGCGCATATTCGTCAGCTTCAGAATTTTATGATCGAGGCGGCCGACCTTGGTCTCCTCCATCTCCATGCGTCCTAATTCTTCGCGGCGCTCGTGGCAGATACGGCGGATGATGTTAACCATCCTGCCGCGCTCATCAAGGCTCATGGCCGCAACGCGCTTCTGCGCCTCATAGGCTGCGTTAACAGCTTCGTCCACGGTGGAGAAAACGCCGTCGCGCGCCGCAACAGAGGTTGCAGGTGCGGTCGCGGCTGCGGCCGGCTTCTCCGGCAGTTGCAACTGGACACGAAGCCGCGCAACCACTTCCTTGGCGATCTCCGCAATCACCTGCTCCTGAATCTGCATTAGGGCTTCTCCAATACTCTGCCTTCAACCTCGACGACATCGAGGATGCCGACAATCACCGCGTCCACCGGCGCGTCTTTCGTCGCAGGCGTGAGACGAGCCGAACTGCCCTGCGTAAACAGCACGCACTCGCCGATGCCGGCTCCAACGCTGTCCACCGCCACTACGGAGCTGCCTGAGATTTGCAGCTTGCCGTCCTTGCTGATGTATGGCTGAATCAGCAACAGCTTCATCCCCAGAAGCTTCTCGTTTTTCTGGGTGGCGACAACATTGCCGATAACTTTCGCTATGAACATAACGATACCCTCGCGCATCGCGGCAGGCGCAAGCCCGCCGCCTGCTGTTATTTCGGCAATACAGTTCCCAGAGTGCTGTGCGGGCGCGCGATTACATGCACGCTTTGCACATCGCCCACTGCGCGGGCAGCTTCGGCGCCCGCATCCACTGCGGCGCGAACCGAGCCCACATCTCCTTGAACAAAGACCGAGCACAGGCCGCTGCCGATCTTGTTCCATCCGGCGAACTTCACGCTGGCTGCCTTCAGCATTGCATCTGTTGCCTGCACCAGCGCCACCAGGCCCTTGGTCTCGATCATTCCAATCGCTTCATTGGCCATTTCAATTCTCCTGATTCCGTGGTTATTTCAAAAAGCTATCTACGAGCGCATCGTGAGGACGCGCAATCACGTGAGACGACACCAGTTCGCCCACAGCCTTGGCCGCGGCCGCGCCGGCGTCCACCGCTGCGCGAACCGATCCCACGTCGCCGCGGACGATTGCCGTCACGTATCCGCCGCCGATCTGCACGGTTTTCACAAGTTCTACGCTGGCGGCCTTCACCATCGCGTCACATGCCTCGACGAGTCCGACGAGGCCCCTTGTTTCGATCAATCCGATTGCTTCACTCATTTGGGTCTCCTTCGCCTACTTCGCGGTTACGGGTTTTGCTGTGGCCTTCTTGTCCTGTTGCACAAAAGACGGCAGTTCGTCGTGGGGGCGAGAGATCACTTGCACGCTGACCACCTCGCCGATTCTGGATGCTGCCTCCGCGCCCGCGTCTGTGGCAGCCTTGACAGCGGCCACGTCCCCTTCAACAAAGGCGGTCACCAGTCCTGCACCAACGGACTGCCAGCCGGCGAACGTAACGTTTGCTGACTTGAGCATGGCGTCCGTTGCTTCAAACAACGCTACCAGGCCCTTCGTCTCAATCATTCCAAGCGCTTGCTTCATCGCTCCCTCTCTTCTTTGTGGTGTTACTTGAAAAGTTCAATTTCTTTGGTCAGATGCGCGCCACATGCGTTCGCCTCATCCGTATCCATGTGTACGTTGAGTCTGGCGGTCGGATCGATGCGCACGTGTACATTGTTGAAGGTCACGCCCGCCGGGCCGCCGAAGCGTAGCTTCATGCGGTCGCCCTTCGAAACTCCAAAGTACGCGGCCTCAGTGGGATTCATATGCACGTGGATCGCTGCGCGAATGACGCCTTCCTTCAGTTCGACCACGCCTTTGGGCCCGATGATGACGGCTCCCGGTGTGCCCGCGATGTCGCCGGAGAGCCGCACGGGAATATCCGTAAAGCCCAGCATGATGGCGTCCGTGAAGGCCAGCTCAATCTGCGACTGCTTGCGCATCGGCCCCAGGATGCGCAGATTGGAAATCAGGCGGCTCCGCGGCCCCACAATCGTCACCGTCTCCTTAGCCGCAAAGTTGCCTTCCTGGAAGAGCGGGCGATCAAATGTCAGTTCGGTTCCCGGCCCGAAGAGTACGTCCATGTCTTCGCGGCAAATGTGCATGTGCCGCGAGGATGTCTGCACCGTGAGCTGCGGCGCTGGTCCTTTCTTTCCACTACCGAGATATTCCAGAGCCACCTGGCGGACAATCTGCTCCACCATCGATCTGTCGATGGAACCTGCCGCCATTGTTTCGCTTCCACTTCTCATATGAAATCCCGAACGTATTACTTACCGGTGCCCCACCCTCGCCGCGTTTTTGTTCTTGCGGTTAGGGTGGGATTCCACACATCATTTCCGCGCTTCGCCTACCACCTTCACCGTCTCGCGAGCGACAATCAGCTCTTCGTTCGCCGGAACAATCAAAATCTTCACCGGCGATTGTTCCGTCGAGATCGCGTCCAGTCCCGTTGCGGCGCGGTTCTTCTTCTCATCCAGCGTGATGTCGAAACCGCTGAGGTTCTTCAAAACGGCGGCGCGCGTCTCCCAACTGTTCTCGCCGATGCCGCCAGAGAAGGTAATGGCGTCCACGCCGCCCAGCTCCAGCAGAAACGCGCCCACATAATGACGAATTGCGCGAATAAAAACATCGAGCGCCAGTCGCGCCTGCTTGCTGCCCGCGGCCGCCGCCTCATCCAGATCGCGCATATCGCCGCTGGTGCCGCTGATGCCCGCCAATCCCGACTGGCTGCCAAGAATGCGCGCCATCTCATCCGGCCCTACATTCAGCTTCTTCATCATCTGCAGCACAGCAAAGCAGTCGATGTCGCCAACGCGATTATTCTGCGGCAACCCTGATTGTGGCGAAGTTCCAAAGCTGGTGTCGATGGCCACGCCGTCGCGGAAGGCCGCGATGCTCGAGCTGCCTCCCAGATGACAGGAGATATGGCGCAGATTCTTGCGGCCCAGCAACTTCGACGTGTTCTCATTGGCGGCGCGATGGCTGGCGCCGTGGAATCCATAGCGGCGAATCCCGTACTTCTCGCGCCACTCGTAAGGCACCGCATAGGTGGTCGCCGCTTCATCCATGAACCGGTAGGGACTGGTCTCGATCACCGCAACCAGCGGAACTCCCGGAAGCTCCTTGCGAAAAGCCCGGATAGCCGCTATATAAGGAGGGTTGTGGGCGGGAGCAAAGAAAGTAAACTCCTCCATCGCCTGGAGCAGTTCGTCGCCGATGATTTGCGACGCATTCAGCGGCCCGGCATGAACCACCTTGAAGCCCACTGCTACGATTTCTGAGAGATTTTTAAGCGCCTTACCTTCGCCCACAATCGCCGCAAGGCACTTGACGATAACCGATTGGTAGTCGGGACACTCGCCTCCCAACTGGCCAATCCGTTCCACGAGTCCCTCCGCCAAGACCGTCTCGCCAGGCATATCCAGAACCCGGTACTTGAAGGAAGTGCTGCCGATATTTGGAATCAGGCATTTCATTATGGACGATTCTGAACACTCTTGAATTAATTTAAAGCATACAGTACAATTCAGTTCAGAGTCAAATGGATTTTTGACGCTTTTTGAGGTTGATCCTGGAATGACAGCTCGCCTTGAGGAACTCGGTATCGTTGGCGCGGGGGGCGGCGGTTTTCCCGCTGCGGTCAAGTTCAAAACCAAGGTGTCTCTGGTCATTGTCAACGCAGCCGAATGTGAGCCCCTGCTGCACAAGGACAAAGAACTACTCCATCACCACTTCGAACCTATGCTGCAAGGCCTGCGCACCGCCATGGAGCTGGTCGGCGCGCATGAAGCAGCCATAGGAATCAAGGATAAATACCACGAGATCATTGCCGAGTTGGAGCGCATCGTGCCGCCCGGAGTGCGGGTTGTACCTCTGCCGGATGTCTATCCGGCAGGCGATGAATTCATTCTCGTTCATCTGATCACCGGCCGCGTCATTCCGCCCGGAGGCCTGCCCAAAGATGTAGACGTAGCCGTCTCCAATGTCGAAACCCTGATCAACATCGGCCTGGATCAGCCGGTCACGCACAAATACCTCACCGTAGCCGGCGCCGTTGCGACCCCCGTTACTCTTCGGGTACCTGTCGGCATTTCCATTGGCGAAGTGATCGAGGCCGCGGGCGGCGCCACGGTGAGCGACATTGGTGTGCTTCTGGGCGGCGTCATGATGGCCAAGCCGGCGGACAGCCTCGACCTCCCGGTGACCAAGACCACGGGCGGCATCATCGTGCTGCCCGCCTCGCACAAGCTCATCGAGCGCCACAACGCCCCCATGATTCAAATCAACCGCATCGGCCGCTCGGCCTGCGATCAGTGCCGCTTCTGCACAGAATTCTGCCCGCGCTTTCTGCTCGGCCACCCCATCGAGCCGCATCGCGCCATGCAGTCGCTCGGCTTTGCCACCGGCGCTGACCCCATGGTCGCCACGCTCTATTGCTGCGAGTGCAATCTCTGCTCCCTCTACGCCTGCCCAGAAGACCTCGATCCTAAGAATGTATGCGTCCAGGCCAAACCGCTGGCGCGGGAGCGCGGACTGACCTTCAAGGGCGACCCCGCATCCATCACTCCCCACCCTCTCGCCGAATTCCGCCGCGTGCCGATGCGCCGGTTGATCGCCCGGTTGGGTTTAGGCGAGTTCAACAATGTCGGCCCGCTTGTGGACCATCCCTTCTCGCCGCAAATGGTCAAGATCCTCCTGAAGCAGCACGCCGGAGTTCCCGCCGTTCCGGTAGTCAAATGTGGCGATCGGGTTCGTATGGGCGATCTGCTCGCCGCGCCGGAGCAGGGCAAACTCGGCGCTCGCGTACACGCCAGCATCGACGGCGTTGTCAGGGTCACCAACGATGCAGTCTTCATCGAAGCGCAAGGCGCATAAAGGAGTCAACGTCGTGTCTGAAATCAACTCCATCGGACTTATCGAGCTTTCCAGCGTGGCCACCGGTTACCTGGTCGAGGATGTGATATTGAAGGCCGGCTCTGTTCAATTACTGCTGGCCCGCAGCATCTGCTCGGGAAAATTCCTCATTGCGGTGGCTGGCGACGTTCCTTCTGTCGAGGCCGCGGTCCAGGCCGGAGCGGTTGCCGCGGGCCCATCTCTCATCGAGAAGCGGCAAATCGCGCGCGTGCACCCTTCCGTTCTGGAGGCCATCTCCAACGCCGTCGATGTCGATCCCCGCCAGTTGCGCTCCATCGGCGTCATCGAGACCTTCTCTGCGGCCAGCATCATCGCGGTGGCCGACGCAGCCGTCAAATCCGCCAACGTAACTCTGCTCCGAATCCACCTGGCAATGGCTCTGGGAGGCAAAGGCTTCGTGATGATGGCCGGCGATGTAGCCAGCGTTCAAGCGGCTGTAGCCGTCGGCTCCAAGGTCGCCGCCGAGGATGGAATGTTGGTCGGCCGGAGCGTGATTGCCGCGCCATCCGAAGAACTATTTCGAGACTATATTTAGCCCTAAGTCTGTATCGGCCTTCCTCCTTACCGGTAGACCTGCGGAATGAAGTTCTGTTCCTGGATGGGCGGGCGCACGTATTTCGACTTCTCCAGCTTCGGCAATTCCAGCGGCTCCGGCGTCAGATCGCGATAATCGAACATTGACAGCAGATGCCGGATCACGTTCAGCCGCGCGCATTTCTTGTTTTCCGCATTCACCACATACCACGGAGACATTTTCGTGTCGGTCACCGCGAACATCTCGTCCTTGGCGCGCGAATAATCCGCCCAATGCTTGCGCGACTGCAGGTCCATGGGGCTCAGCTTCCAGCGCTTGGTGGGGTTCTTCATGCGGTCCTGAAAGCGCCGCTCCTGCTCCTCGTCACTTACGGAAAACCAATACTTAATCAGGCGAATCCCGGAGCGCAGCAACATCCGCTCAAACTCCGGGCAGCTTTGCATAAACTCCCGGTACTGCGCCTCAGTGCAAAAGCCCATCACCCGCTCCACGCCCGCCCGGTTGTACCAGCTGCGGTCAAACAGCACCATCTCACCCGCCGCCGGCAGATGGGCAACATATCTCTGGAAGTACCACTGCGTGGTCTCTCGCTCGGTGGGCGTGGTCAGCGCAGCCACCCGGCAGACGCGCGGATTCAGCGACTCGGTGATGCGCTTGATGGCGCCGCCCTTGCCTGCCGCATCGCGGCCTTCAAACAGCACTACCACACGCATCTTTTCGTGGCGAATCCACTCCTGCAGTTTGACCAGCTCAACCTGCAGCCGGCGCAACTCGCGCTCATAATTGCAATCTTTTCCCAGGCGCAATGCATCGGAGTTGGCCGCTGCAGGCGCAGGCAGATCTCCGCCCGCCTGATTGCCGTCTGCAGGCATCACCTCCTGCTCCTTCTCCGCATGTTTCTTCTTATGCTTGTCCTTCATCGGTTTTCCTCCAACCCCGCTAGCGTACCTTGTTCCTATCGGCAGGATTCACCGCCGGAATCATCATAATCCTCTGATTCGCTGGTGAAGGATTCCTTTTATACAAACATTGGAAAAACAGCGGGCGCAGACTGGCATTGTCGCCCGCCTGCGCCCGGTATATTGTCCCAGTTACTTTACGCCAGTTCAACCTTCAGCGTAATCGCCACATCGGAAATCTTCTCCGCGGGCATTCCCACCCTCAATGAGGCTTCGTCCTGCTTCCACTTCAGTTCGCCCTTGTAGCCCAGCAGCTCCACCTTCTGGATCTTGCCAGGGGCTTGCGGGCTGGCCAGGCCGAGAGCCTGCACCACCGCTTCGTTCTCCGGCCATCCCATCACAAAGGCATACAGTGTGCTTCCTTTGGTAGTGAAGCGGACATCCTCGGCGGTAAAGCCCTTCTGCTTGTCCTCGTTGAAGTTGCCGGCTTTAATCTCCACCTTGGTCGAGGGGCCTTCCCCGTATATCTTCCACGGGCGCGTGGCATAGATGCCTTCGCTGTTCACATCCATCCACTTGGTGATGCCGTCCAGAACGACCATCTCCTCGTAATCCAATGCGCCGGAGTTGGGCAGCGGGAAGTTCAGCAGCAAATTGCCGTTCTTGCTCACGATGTCGGCCAGCAGATCGATCACCTTCTTGGCCGTCTTGTACTTCTCGCCGCGGTTGTAATGCCACTGGCCGATGCAGGTGTCGGTCTGCCAGGGGTTCTGGGCGATGCCGTCGGCGGTGCCGCGTTCATGATCCAGCAAGCAGGTGCCGATGGCGCAATCAGAGTCCGTCTTACTGGTATAAATCGCCTCGGTTACGCCGCCGTGCGCCTGTGCACTGACGTTATACAGGTGCGCCACCATCTTCATTCCATACTCCTCGAAGGGAAGATGGCCGTCGGTATAAAGAAGATCGGGCTGATACTTGTCGATCAGATCGGTCATGCGATCCAGGTAATGACGCTTCCATGACTCAGGAATATCATCGTCGTTCCAATCGAGCCTGCCGATGAGCCGGGCGCAGTCAGCGTCATGATACAAATCGGCGTACTGCGGATCGGCGCCATCGTAAGCAACGCCGGCCAGCGGACCGGTCTTGTCTGCGCCGTGGCTCACCGCAAACCACTTATAACTAATCCATAGATGCTCGCTGACTCCGAAGCGCAAACCCTGACTGCGCGCTGCCTTCGCCCAGGTTCCGACGATGTCTCGCTTCGGGCCCATCTTCACCGCATTCCAGCGCGTGTGCTTCGAGTCCCAAAGGTCGAAGTTATCATGATGAACGCCCATGCTGACAAAGTATTTCGCCCCCGCCTTCTTATACAGCCCCATCAAATAGTCCGGGTCCCACTTGGCCGCCTTCCAGTTATCCACCAGGTCCTTGTAACCTACCTTCGAGGGATGGCCGTAGGTTTCCACATGGTACAAATACTGCTTCGACCCCTGCTCGTACATGGTGCGCGCATACCAGTCGCCGTACTCGATCGCCGACTGCGGACCCCAGTGCGACCAAATGCCGAATTTGGCGTCGCGAAACCAATCTGGAATCCGGTAGCCCTGCAAAGAAGACCTGGTTCCCAGAAAGTGATTGCCCTGTACGCCCTGAGCGATTGCAAACCGGGAAAGAGCAAGCGCGGAACACGCACCGCCCATCCACTGTAGTAATTCACGTCTGTTCATGATTATGCCTCTCCATACATCCTCCGCAGAATACTCGCGCTGACGTTACGCGTCAATTGCGGGCCGCACATCTCCATCGCTTATACTGAATTGAACATGCGGCAATTTCTACTGAAAATCCGCCGCACGCTGCGCTCGGAGTTGCCATTCTGCTTGCAGGACAGGGCAGCCTGATGAGCACTGCGAGCAACGTCCTGCACCTTGCGGCAGACGAACACCACGACTGGAAGCCGGCGGCCAACCCCTGGATGATCGCCGCGTCGGTCATGCTGGCCACCTTCATGGTGGTGCTCGACTCCTCGGTGGCCAACGTCTCCCTGCCGCACATCGCGGGCAACCTCTCAGCTACAACCGATGAGTCCACCTGGGTTCTGACCAGTTATCTCGTCTCCAATGCCATCATGCTGCCCGCCGCCGGATGGCTCGCTCGCCGCATTGGCCGCAAACGCCTGCTGCTCCTCTCCATCCTCTTGTTTACCGCGGCCTCGCTGCTCTGCGGCATGGCCTTGACCATGCCCATGCTCATTGTGGCCCGCATTCTGCAAGGCGTGGGCGGCGGAGGAATGCAGCCCCTGGCTCAATCCATCCTGCTGGAAAGCTTTCCGCCCCGCCAGCACGGCACCGCCATGGCCGCCTATGGCGTCGGCGTCATCGTCGCTCCCATCATCGGACCCACTCTCGGCGGATGGATCACCGACAGCTACTCCTGGCGCTGGATCTTCTACATCAATCTCCCCATCGGCATCCTGGCGCTCTTCATGGTCAATCTATATGTCGAAGACCCGCCCTACCTGCGCCATAAATTCAAGGGAGCCATCGACTATCTAGGCTTCGGCCTGATGGCCCTATGGCTGGGGACATTGCAGCTCGTGCTCGACAAGGGTCAGGAGTCGGACTGGTTCGCCACCACCTGGGTGTGCTGGACTGCGGCTATCTCCACGCTGGCGCTCATCGGCTTCATCTTCCGTGAACTGATGAACCGCGAACCCATCGTTCATTTGCAAGTCTTCGCCGACCGCAATTTCAGCGTAGGAACGCTGGTTACCGCTGTCTACGGCTTCGTACTTTATGCCGCTACGGCCATGCTGCCCCTGTTTCTGCAAACCATGATGGGTTATTCGGCTTTGCAGAGCGGCATGTCCGTCAGTCCCCGCGGCCTCGGCGCCATGGCTTCCATGATGCTCGCCGGCCTCTTTGTCCGTTACATCGATGCCCGCCTGCTGATGGCCTTCGGATTTGCCGTCCTCGGTTACTCCACCTGGCTGCTGGGACAGATCAATCTCGCCATCGGCATGAATTCGGTGATCATGCCCAACATCTTGAGCGGCTTCGCCATGGGCTTCATCTTCGTTCCCCTCACCACCATGACCCTGAGCCGCCTGCCTAAAAAAGAGATGGGAAACGCCACCGGCATCTACAACCTGATGCGCAGTGTCGGCGGCTCAATCGGCATCGCCACCGTCACCACCATGCTGGTCCGCGGCGCTCAGGCTCATCAAAATTATCTGACTGCAAACGCCGGCGCGGGAAACCCCATCACCGGCTCTCTGGTGCGCGGCCTCCAGGCCAAACTCTTCTCCCAGGGCGCCGACATGGTCACCGCGCATCAAAAAGCTCTAGGCATGCTCTACCGTAGCGCGCAACAGCAGGCCGCCCTAATGGCCTATATGGATAATTTCCGTCTGATGGCCTTCCTCGCCCTGCTCTGCGTCCCCTTGCTTTTGCTCTTCCGGCAGGTCAAAAAGCACGATTGATGTTTTACTGGACGCTAAATCATATTTTTCTCGTTAAACTAGGTGCGCTGACGAAGAAATGAGGGAATATCACGCGCGCCCTGTGTGACGGCTACAATCTCGACGAACTCTTTTTGAGCGCGGTAGAGAATCAGATATGCGCCAACCGGCCAGAAGAGAATCGGATACGCGGTGAGATCTTCCCGCTTGTGCCCCATCCCAGGATTTTTCGCCAATGCGTCGAAGGCGTCAAAGAGCTTCTCGATCCAGCGGTCTGCGGCTAGAATGTTGTCCAGGGCAATGTACTCCCATATCTCATTCAGGTCCAGTTCCGCCCCAGTGCTGAGAACGTAGTAGTTCACGGGTGCAGGCATCTCGAGTCTCCAGTTATCAGTTGTCAGCCGTAAGTGGTCAGCGTACTCCATGAGCCGATCACCTTTACTAACGACTGCACTCGCGCTGAAATCCGCGCCCGCGCTGTAACCTGCGGGAGTGTATGGCGCTGCTTTCCTGCTCGCAAGGTGGGGCAGCCTGCCTGCGAATCTCCCCACCCGCCGCCTACTCCTTCATGCTCTGAGCTTTCGCCGCTCGCGGGATTTTTGCTCAATCCGCACCCGCACCGCCTCCGGCTTGACGTGTTCGCCACGATCCAACGATGCCAACCTTGCCCCAATCTCCTGATTGAAGGCGCCAAGCTGCGCGTTGCGCGCCCGGTCGTGCTCCTCCAGCAGCCGCAGAGCCTCGCGAACGACCTCACTGGCCGAGTTGTAGCGGCCGGATTCAACCTTGCCGGCGACGAAATTGTCCAGTTCGGGGGTCAGCGAAACATTCATACGAAAAGCTCCTGATTCCGATACTGGACTCAATAACAGACTTTGTCAAGCTTTGGTATTAGCGCCGTAAGAGTCCCAAGCTTAAAGAGCGAAGCTGTGCAACCCAACTTTGTAGCTTTTCTATATTTGCAAGTGCTTCAACCCTCCGCCCTAACCAGCATGCAGGTAATATTGTCGTGTCCGCCGGCCAGCTTGGCGGCCTCCACCAGATTGGCGCAGAGCTGTTCGAGAGGCAAATCGGCGGACAGCAGCGATTCGATCTGCGCATCGGGGACTTCGCCGGTCAACCCATCCGAGCAAAGCAGAAAAATATCGCCAGCCGCGGCTTCCAGCTCATACAAATCCGGCTCCACGCTCGGCTGCGTGCCCAACGCGCGGGTAATTACGTTGCGCAGCGGGGAGCGCTGGGCCTCCTCATGAGTCATGTGGCCCATCCGAACCTGCTCTTCCACCAGCGAGTGGTCCTGGCTGATCTGCTTCAGTTTGCCGTTGCGCAGCAGGTAACAGCGGCTGTCGCCCACATTGAAAACCAGCACGCGTCGTCCTTCCGTCACCAGCCCCGCCAGCGTGGTTCCCATGCCGTTGAGATGGAAGTCGATCTCGGCGCGGGAATGAATGGCCTCGTTGGCGGTGCGGATTGCCGCTTCCACCGCTTCTCCAAGCGGAGTTTCCCTGTCACGCTCATTCAGCAGGCGCAGCACCACGTCCACCGCCATGGAACTGGCGATCTCGCCGGCTGCGGCGCCGCCCATTCCGTCGCACACCACATAGACTCCGTGCTCGGCGGAGATTCCGAATGCATCTTCGTTGGAAGGGCGCACGTTGCCGCAGTCGGAAAACGCTGCTACCGCGTAGCCAACGTCAGTCTTGGACAAGTTATTCTCCCGCAGCCCAGTTTACACGGTTAGACGTTTGCTAGGTACGGACAGCACCCTTAGTCATCGGCTCAGCGGGTGAGCCGCCGGGGCCAGCGTCGAAGGCTCCAGCAGCGGCGTCGGCGCTGGCAGCTCGAAGACCTGAACTGCCCCGCCATTCAGCACGGCCACGCGCCTTCCCGAAGGAGAGATAGCTACATTTCCGCCCCCATCGAGGATCGGGCTGGCCGCCGCCTCCAACACCACCTTGCCGTCAGCCGCATCCAGAACCTCCACCAGCTGCCCGATGATGTCGCCTTGATCGACATTCGAACCGGCTCTGACCGAATGGTTGACCCTCAGTGCTTCCCGCGCCAGCCGAGTACCCTCCGCCGACCGCACCACCAACGGCCACAACGTCGCATCCGAAGTCTCCGCATCCCACAGGCGCCGTCCTTCGGTCGTCATCGCTGCCAGCTTTCCCGCGCCCAGCGGAGTGCACGCCGTTACCAGCACCTCCCGCTCGGACAAAAAATCAAAGATCGGCGCGCAGCTCGATTCCACCTGCCCCAGAATTCTGCTCCCGCCGCTGAAGTACTTCAAATTCAGCAGCCACTCGCTGCCCATTCCACGCTCGCTCTCCAGATAGCCCTCGGAGTTGATGGGCAAATGCACCGTGGAGCGCGCGTGGCTCACCAGCATCACCTGGCCCGAATCCCGCCGCAGAATGCGCACCTCCAGATCGGACTCGCCGCCGGTCTTCTGCCCATACACGTTCCGCGTAGCCTGATCATCCGCCTCGCCGCTTTTACTGCCCGCCGCCGCCGGCTCGCGCGAGTTGGTCACAAGAAACTGTTGCGTGGGGTCCATCTCCAGCCACAACAGCGGCCCCGGAAAGCGCAGGAAGGGCTTCAACTCCAGCGTCGCGTCGCCCATCTCCAGATTGTTGCGGTCGCGCAACAGAAAGCGGCCCCCGTTGAGCGCCCACAGATAGCGCTGCCGGTCGTGAACCGTCCACAAGGCCTTGGCCTCCACCACGCCCTCTGGCAGTTTCAGAACCACCGCGCGAATCTGCCGCTCCTCGCCCTCCCCGGCATCGCGATGCACCAGTCCTGGCACGCGAAAGGTGAACAGCAGCCGGCCTTCATCCAGAAAATCCAGCGAGACAACGCTGTTCCGCAGCCCCAGGTTGATCGCCCCCGGAGATGAAAATCCCAGCGCAGCCACAGGAATCAGATACGCCGGCGGCTGAGAGGGTTTTTCTGCAATCCGGTCAGGCAGCGCGCGTTCCTGGGGGACGAGGGTTGGCGCCGGCGCATCCGGCATCTGGCCCAGCGCGACTGTAACCGCGCACAGCGCCGCCCCCATCGATGCTAGGAGCAGCCCCGCTCTCACTCCCCATCCCGCCACAATCAACCGCTTCACCATTCCTCATTATTTTCGCCGATGCGGCCGTTCTTGGGCTGTAATGCGGTTTCTGCTTTGCCCGTTAATCGGCTGCAAGAATGCCCCAAGACGTTCTCTGAGTGGAAAGGCGAATTCCCAAAAGTTTGGGGTTATTCCTGGCTACAAGGGCGTTTTTCAGGATTCATCCTGCTGGTGAGGTAGAAATCGGTCGAAGCCGGAGTCCAGATTCACGGCAAGTATTGACCAAAGAGTAACTACCGAATAAGCGACAAATCGGCCCTGGAAGAGAACACTCTCCACTTCCACTGGGATCGGGAATCTTGTAAAAGAGCGGGGGAAATTCGCTGGATTTTACTGGTTTTTACCAAGCAAGCTGTTGATTATAAATAACATGGCGGAGAGGGAGGGATTCGAACCCCCGATACCCTTACGAGTATGCCTGATTTCGAGTCAGGTGCATTCAACCGGGCTCTGCCACCTCTCCGCGAGTGGTCTATCTTATTGAATTTAGCATAGTCCTTTTTCGCGCAGAGGGACCACGACCTTATTCAACTGCTCGTGTGTTGGCGCTTCACAGGGCAACCATCGAAAACTGTTTTATATCACTCGATCGTGCGTGGGCTGATGTTTAGAAGGTATTGGTGCTCGCGGATGAACTGCTGAAAATATTGCATTGGAAATCCTCTAGGCAGGAGATCAAAATGGAGGGCGCAGTGGCCTTCAGGCCACTGAATGCTCGCCTTGCAACGAATGCGGCTTTAGCCGCGGGCCTTTCATATCAAACTCAGGCAAGAAACCCCCGTGCCCTACTCTCGCCGTGTCCTAGTTTTTGCGGCAAATACCGTGACCGCTTGAATTTGTAAGGTCAGGAGTGTAGCGCCGGCCTCCCGGCCGGCTGTAACGCGGACGTCCTCGCCCGCGCATTTGCAGGCACAATGACTAAATCACGGTCTTAGCCGGGTGCCCCCGGTCCCTCGCATTTGGGGACCGGGGATACCACGAACCCCATGCGAGCGAATAGCGAGCGTCTGCCTAGACGGCCAGTCCTTGCAGATTATTTCCCTACGTCGTTGCACAATAACCCCAGAAGTCTTCCTTCAAATCATCGTCATCGGCACGTCCTCATCACACCGCCTTCCAGCCAAAAGCGGCCAACAGAGGCCGAAACGTCCCGTAACTCCTTTGCCAGGAATATTTTGCAGGGAACTTCATTGTTTTCAATATTTTGCAGCGCAACCCTGCCTGTAAACCAAAGAAAACAAAGATTTTGTGCCCAAAATATGGGTGGGGGTACCCTATGCTGCAGCTTTGCCGTCACATCAAGACCAACGGACTACGATGCCAATCTCCGGCTCTCGTCGAGTCGGCTTTTTGTTATTTCCATACCCGCACGCATATGATGGCCGCACCAAACTACATCAAATTTGATGACCTCAAGCTCCCTCTGCTGGAGGATTCTGCCTCCATCCAGGTAGCCATCTCTAAGATCACAGCGGCCTTCGCCTGCTCCCGCATCGATGCGCGCCGCACCGGACTGCTCCTCTACGCCGTCCAGATCGCCTCGCAAAATATCGATCGCACTTCCCGCGAGGATTCCGAAATGGTGCACACCATGACCGTTACCAACGAAGGCGATGAGCTGGCCCCGGAAAAGGAAATCTGCGAACCCAGCGATTGCGCCAGCTGCAATCGCCGCGATACATGCGAAGACTACGATCCCGAAAAATCACAATAAGCCATGAGAAGCTGTGCAAAAAAGCTGTGCCCCGTTCATCGCGGCCTTATCGCGATGAGCGGGCGGGTTCCCCAAGCCTGCCCTGAGCTTGCCGAAGGGTCCCGCTTATCGGACCTGGGAGTCCATCCATGTGCGACAGTAAAGAGAGATGGAAAAGCCCCAAACAATCTCTCCCCGCCTCGCCTTTCTCGGGTACGGAGCATGCTTTGTCGCCGGTTGCCTCTGGGGCACAGGCTTCTACTGGGGCCGTCTCGCGCTTAACGAGATGAGCGTCGAGTACATGGTGCTCTATCGTTTTCTCTTTGCCTCCCTGGGCATGTTGCCCGTGGCCTTCATCCATCGCCGCAGCTTCCGTCTCTCCGCCGTCGAAATGCGCCTACTGCTCCTCTGCGCATTCCTCGGCGTGCCCCTCCAGTTTCTGCTCCAGTTTCACGGCCTCGCCCGCACCACCGTCAGCCACGCATGCCTCATGGTGGGCGCCATGCCGGTTCTGCTGGCCGCCGCCGCTGCGCTTTTCGCTGGCGAGCGCCTCGACCGTTTCGGCTGGCTGGCTCTTTTCGCCTCTACAGTGGGCGCGGTGCTGATCGCATTAGGAGGCAGCCGCGGTCCGGCCATGCGCGGACAGCCCTCGCTCATCGGAGACCTGATGGTCGTGGCCTCACTCTTCATTGCGCTGGCCTGGATTCTGCTCAGCAAGAAGCTCATGCTGACCCACAGTCCGCCCGTGGTGACCGCCTACACCATTCTCTCCGGAACCGTGATGCTGGCCATCCTGGTGCTTGGGTCTTGGTTGTTGACTTCTTTCGTTAGTTCAACGGCAGGTGCCAACCTAGCGCCGCCTTTCGCGCATATCAGCCACACCGCCTGGATAGCGTTGGCCATCAGCGGCCTCTTCTGCACCGCCACTACCACGCTCTTGTGGAACTGGGGCATCCACCACGTCCCCGCCTCCCGCGCCGGCGTTTTCCTCAATATCGAGCCCGCCCTCGGCTCCTGGCTGGGCGTTCAACTGCTAGGCGAGCGCCTCGGTCCTTACGCATGGATTGGCGGAGGCCTCATCCTGGCCGCGGCCATCGCCCTCACCACGCGAGGCCACCAGCCAGAGCCAGCCATCATCCTGGAATAAGCCCAGGCAATTGCTCTAACATCGGTTCCATGGAAGACAGCAGAATCCCCATCGCCGCGCGCAGCCGGCGTCGCGACTTCATCGAACTCGCCGTTGCCTACAGCCTGATTCTGCTAGTCTGCTGGACGCCTCGACCCTGGCAAAGAATTCTCTGGTGGGTTGCTGCCGCCGTCATCGTGGCCCTTGCCTCAATCTCCTACGAAGGCCTGCAAGCCATGGGCCTCCGCTGGGAAAACTTCCTTCGTTCGCTCTGGATCGTGGGCGCGGCATTGCTGGTCTCTGCCGTGGCCGTCGTCCTCGCCACCCACTTGCACACTCTGCACGTTCCTGCCACTCCGCTTCTCTTCATCGAAACTTATGTGGGCTACATCATCTGGACCTTCGCGCAGCAACTCCTGCTGCAATGCTTCTTTCTCGCGCGCCTCTTGCGCCTGCTTCCCAACCCCAAACTCGCCGCTCTCGTAGCTGCGCTCATCTTCGCGGCGGCGCATCTTCCCAGCCCCATCCTCGCGCCGGTCACGCTGCTCTGGGGTCTGGCCTCATGCCTGCTCTTTCTCCGCTATCGCAACCTCTATACATTGGCCATGGCGCACGCCATCCTGGGAATCACCATCGCCATCACCGTTCCCGGGCCAGTCAGTCATAATATGCGTGTCGGTCTGGGCTATCTCACTTACGGCCACACGCACAAACCTTCGTCATCAGCGCAACCATAGCGACCAGATCGCGTCCACCGAGGCATGTGTAATGGCCGAAGCTCCTACCCGGCGCTCGCTGCGCCATGCGCGGCCATAGAAAACGCCTGCCACTGCTGCCAGCAGCACATAGCGCCAGTTAAAGTACGCTGCCCGCTTGTTGAAGTGCGCCAGTCCAAAAAGAATCGCCGTCACTATCAGCGCGGCAGTGCGCCCCACGCGCCGCTCCAGAAGATTCTGCAGCCAGCCGCGAAAGAAAAGCTCTTCCGGCACGGCAATGAAGAAGAAGGTGAATATCCATGCGCCGGTCATCGCCGCTATTCCCGGCCACACAGCGTGCAGATGCAGAAATCCAAGGCCCAGGCCCAACATCAGCGCAATCGGCGTGTACCAGCCCAGCTCCCGCAAACCGATGGCCGCATCGCGGAGTCGCAGGCGCAGGTCGAAGCCGGTCCCCTCCAATTGCCGCAGCGCGATAAAGCCGTAGATTCCCGCGTCCAGCAGCAGCACCTTGTTGAAAATCGCCAGATGGGCCGGCCACGCGCCCTCAAACCAGCGCAGATCCACTGCCAGCCCCAGCACGGCCAGAACCACAAAATCCCGCCAGTTACCATGCTGTTTCTTATCGACCCGCCCCGCCTGCCAAAGCAAACTCGCCACTGCCACCGGCAGCAGCGCGTACAGCGCAAACCAGCCCCATCTGAAGACGCCGCCACCGACAGCTACCAGCAGATAAGGCAAACACAAAGCTGCGGGTGACGTAAGTTGCGCCCACAGTGAAAGCGCTCGCGCCCGCCCGGCTGCCCATTGAGGAAAGAAAGCCGCCGCCAGAAACGGCGTCAGCAAAAGCAGCGCGGCAATCAGGTTCGCTGGCGTAATCAGCGTGTTCACGTTCATTCGTTTGCCTTATTCTTTAGTATCCACCGTTGGCCGGGCCGTTCAACATATGAATCAATGCCTACGCTCCAGGCAACCTCCAGCGTGCAGACGCCCGGCAAACCTTGGTCACATTGGCCAAACAATTTCCCGTAACACATGTCCCCGACTGTCCGATACCTCCATTAGTGATTTATGGAGGCTTATGGCCCTTTTAACCTGGAACCACTCCTGCACCGTTGGCGTTAGATCCATGGACGACCAGCACGGTATCCTCATGGATACCATGAACGAGCTTCGCCTGGCGGTGGTCCGCGGTTCAGGCAGGGAACAGGTCAGCGAAGTGCTCGACCGGCTCATTGAGTTTACTCGCATGCACTTCTGCAGCGAGGAGAAACTCATGAAGCAATATCTCTTTCCCAGCAGGGATGAGCACTGTGCCGAGCATCAGCGCATTCTGGCTCAGATTCTCCAGTCCTCCCATCGCGTGCAGCACGGCGAGCAGATGCAGATGCGTACCCTGCTCTGCTTCCTCCAGGAATCCTTTACCGAGCACATCGAGAGCGTGGATCGCGAGTATGGCCCCTGGTTCAATGAGCACGGCGTGAACTAACGCTTGCTGCCACTGTCCTATTTGTGGACAGTGGCAGCGCCTCCCATCTAATGAGATTTTCATTTAACCCCGAAGCGTCTTATGTCGATGAATCTGCTTAAGACAATCTCCGGCCGAAGAGGAACCATGGCCTTATTAACGTGGACCAAGAAGTATTCCGTGGGCGTGAAGTCCCTGGACGACCAGCGCATCAGGTTAGTCGACGATCTGAACAAGTTGCATGCCGCAATGATGAAAGGCAATGCGCAGAGTGTAGCCGGAGATTTGGCTTTTGGGGCGATGGAACGCGTGAACAATTATTTTTCCGCCGAAGAACGGCTGATGGAGACTACAGAATTTCCACAATTGGCCGAGCATCGCGCCGAACACCGTGCCTTGGCCGCCAAGATCGAGGCATTCGTGGCCCGTTATGAGCAGGACGACCAGACCATGTACCCGGAACTGCTGCGCTTCCTGGGCAACTGGCTACATGACCATGCGCTGGCCGTTGACAAGCAGTACACCCAGTGGTTTAATGAGCACCGCATCCACTGAGCCGCCGCCGCTGCACCCCTGCAGCCGATTCCACTCAACCTTTTTGCCCTGCCAGCCGATATTCATCTTACCGGCAACTTCCGGCGGGAGATTACAGATGGCGTTGATGACCTGGAACAAAAGCTACTCCGTGGGTGTGCAGAAAATCGACAGCCAGCACACTATTCTGATTGACATCCTGAATGAACTGCATGCCGCGATGATGAAAGGCCAGGCGCAGAAAGTCACTGGCCTGCTGCTGCATAAGCTGGCGGACTATACGCAGATCCACTTCACCGCGGAAGAAGCCATGATGACGGCCGCCAATTACCCTGGACTGGCCGATCACAAGCTCAAGCATCGCGATCTGATCAAGCAGGTCGAGGACTACGTCCTCCGCTACGATAAGGGCGATATTACGCTGAATGTGAAGCTGCTGGACTTCCTGCGAGACTGGCTCACCAATCACATTCAGAAAGTGGACATGGCCTACAGCGCCTGCCTGATCAAGAGCGGCGTGCATTAGAGCAGCCTTCTGGCATAATCTACTCACGCAGCGATTCCCCGCGCAGCCTGTACGATTTTTTCACTTCACGGCGCTGACTATTGCGCCAGCCAAACTTCACAGGGAGGTCGATTATGAACTTAACGACCAGCAACGGCGAGTTGAGCGTAGGCGTCAAAATGCTCGATTGCGATCACCGGGCGCTCTTCGAAACCATCAAAGAACTTCAGGCAGTTGCAGCACAAGACGCGGACCCGCGGCGAACCGGCTCGCTTCTGTCCAAGCTGGCGAACTTTACTCTGACTCATTTTGCATTGGAAGAAGGAATGATGGCGGCCACTAAGTTTCCCGGCATGGACCTGCACCGCCTCCATCACCAACGAATCACGGAGCAGGTGGCGGCGCTTGCCTCTCGTTACAATCGGGCCGGCTTGCCCCTGGATAGCGATTCGCTGAGCTTCTTGTCCCAGTTGCACGCCGATCACATTCAGCAGGACGACCTGCACTATGGCCTTTGGCTGAACGCCATCGAGAAACCCTAGCTCTCGAAGGAGAGTTGAACGGGCGTAAAAATGGGCGCTGCCGGTTTCGGCTCCGAGGCCAGTTCGTAAACCAGACGCTCCAGCACCAGACGCTTGTCGGGCGGAGATGAGCGCAACTCCAGGTCAGCCCGGGCAATCAGCTTGAGTGCCCGCGTCAGCTCGCGCCGGTTCTTGTAGCGCCGCGCCTGACGAATAAGATCGTCGGCGGCAAACGGAGGCATCCTGAACCCCTGCCACAGCGCCTGCCAAATCGCCCGCGAGTCGCGCACATTCTTTTCCAGAATCACCAGCATCTGCCGGAAGGTCTTGGCCAGCATGTAAAGGTGCCCGATGGCCGCGTCCTCGCCGGCGTCAGAACTGTTCAGCAGGCCTTGCAGCAGCGCCAGTGCACGCGTTCGGTCACGCGCGCTGATGGCCTCCGTCAGTTCGTAAAGCGAGCGCTGTTTGGCGGCCAGCACCATAGTCTCCACGTCGCCCAGCGTGATGCGCCCCCGGCCCAGCGTATAAAGCAGCAGTTTCTCCAGCTCCGACGAGATCAGCATCATGTCCGCGCCCAGCGCATCCACCAGCTCGCGCGCCGCGTCGGCCTCCACGCGTGCGCCCTGTTCCTGCGCCGTGGCCACCACCCAGCGCATCGCGTCTTCCTCGTTCACCCGCGCCAGTTCCACCATTCCGCAATGCAAGCCCAGCGTCTCCGTCAGCCGCTCGAAGCGGTTTTTGTCCTCCAGCTCCATGCGCCGCGCGTCAGAGGGAATGCTGATGAAGTCCGCAATAAATAGAATCAGCGCTTGAGGATTGGGCGAGCGAAAATACCGCTCCAGCGCCGCAAACTCCTCCTTCTTGGCTCCGCGCGTGTAAAGTTGCTTCACGTTGCGCACAAAAATCACCTGAAACGGCGCCATCAGCGATGGCGTCTGCGCGCGGTCCAGCACCTCGAAGATCGAGGTTCCGCTCAGGTCCAAATCCGACAGGCAGAAATCCCGCAGTTCCTGCGGAACAAAAGCTTTGAAAATGGCCTCGCGGCAGCGGTCCAATAGATATGTCTCATCGCCGGCCAGCACGTAACCCGGCTTCAGCGTCGCCTTGCCGGCAGCTGCCGACTCCATCTCCGCCACAAAGCGGCCCACGGCGGTAAAGCCCGCGCCCCACCGCGCCCCACTCATAAGCTCATCACCTGTTCAGCGCCGTCAATGAATCTATCCCTCATGCGCCTCCAGAATACCCTTCCGCAGCGCATATGTCAGCAGAAATCCGCCTGCGTGCTGCCCTGTTCTCTGTACTCTGATCTCTGCTCTCTGTCTTCAAAACCCTTCCAGCACATCGGCCACCAACTGCCGCGCCAACTCCCGCGAGAGCCTCTCCATAGCCGCCGGGTTCTCCTCGATAAAGCTCGACAGGTCGGTGGTCGATTGGTACTGCTGGCGGTAAACGTAGTTCTTGTTCTCGTAAAGTACTTTGCCGTCCCGGCCGGTCAGCGTCACCGAAACCACCACGGTGATCAGAAAACTGGACGACTCCTGCGTCGAGGAGTTGTAGGTGAGCGGTTCCACCGTCTCTTTCAGAATCGTCCCATGCAGCACCGCGTCCGGATTTCCGCTCACATCCGGAATCACCCGCAACCGTGTGCGCGTGGCAAATTCGCGAATCACCGCCTCGGTCATCACCACTTCAGTGTGGTAGGCCTCGGTATGTGTGGCAAAGACCGGCACAGCCAGCGTCTGCACGCCGGGCGGCAGGTGGCTGGCCGCTCCCAGCGTGTGATAGCCGCAACCGGCAATCCCCAGCAGGGCAAATGCAATGGTCAATGAAGCAATCTTGCGCATGACTCATCTTATCGCGCAACCGCGCCTTATGGTCTCGAACAAATGCTGGGTGCCCCACCTTTGCCGATTTACGTTCTTTGTATATCGGTTAAGGTGGGATATATATAACTACAGTTTTTATAACTTTTTATAGTTCTTTTCTATTCCCTATTCCCTGTCTTTTCACACCCACGCCGTCGCCACCCTCCCCAGCTTCACCGCCGACAGCTTCAGCCCATCGGCCCGATCCTTGAAATAAAGTTCATTTAGCCCATCAGAATCCACCTGCTCAACCCGCTTGAATCCCGCGCAGCGCAACTCCGCTTCCATCTCCTCCGGCGTAAAGAACAGTTGGAACGGCTCTCCCGCTGCGGCCACTCTCTCCGCCAGCGCATCGAAGGCCTTCCTGCCCACTGCGCTCAAGCTCTCCGGTGCAACCGCGTAATCAAAGCTCACCCCGCTCCCTGCGGGCATTTGCGCAATCACCCCCAGTGTCGCCCTGAAGGCCGCGAGCGTCAGGTACGGAACCACCCCCAGCCACCCGAAAAACGCCGCCGCCCCCCGATCAAATCCCGCCTCCGCAAGTCCTTCATCCAATGTTGTGTCCTCAAAATCCAGCGGAACGAACCTCAGCCCCTTCGGCAATTCAATCTCCGCCTCCCTCAGCAACTCTCGCTTCCACTCCTGCGTCGCCGGAAAATCCACCTCAAAGACCCGCAGCCCGCTATGCGGATTGCGATAGGCAAAGGTGTCCAGCCCCGCGCCCAACACCACGTACTGCCTCACACCCCGCGCCACCGCCTCCGCCAGTTGGTCCTCCACATACCGGCTGCGCGCCGCCACAAAGGCGCGCAAGTCACGCCCCACCGGGTGCGCCGCGCGTCCCATCTTTCCTCGATAACCTTCGCCCACCAGCCGCACCGCAATCGGATCGTCCAGAACCGGCGGCGCGTCCACCAACTGGTGCGCCGCCCGCCGTATCGCCACCCCCAATGCCGTCTTGCTCGCCCTACCCGTCTCCATGAATCGAGTGTAGTGCTTGCCGCCATCCTCAACCCGCTCTGTATCAGGGCACGATACAAGAAGTGATGATGTTCCACGATGATTGGTGTTCGCTCGCAGTGTCAGGGCATAATTCAAGTAGTGATAAAGTTCCACAAAGATTGGCGTTCGTTCGAAGCGTCAGGGCACGACTTCAGTCGTGCCGAAAATAGCAATAAACGGCTTTAGCCCCTGCGTCCATCCGGAGGGAGCAGGGGGTTTCAACCCCCTGAATGAAAACGTATCTTCGCGAGGCCTTTAGGCCCGGGCCGTCGTCCCGCCGGGTGCCCCTGGTCCCTCGCATTTGGGGACCAGGGAGACTACGAATCCTAAAACATTCAGCCGAATATGGTGCACCATCGCAGGTGGCTGTACCATATTCCCCATGAGCTGGATTGCATGGGCAATACTCTCCGCCGTCTTTGCCGCCGCCACCGCCCTCTTAGCCAAGGTAGGCGTGGCGCACGTCGACTCAAACCTCGCCATGGCCCTGCGCACCAGCGTAGTCGTTGTCTTCGCCTGGGCCATCGTCTTCGCCTTCGCTCGTCCGGAGATCGCTTCCCCCTCCGGCGCAATCGGCCCAACCAATGCAGGCAACTCAACCGCCACAACCGGCCACGCCCAAGGCGCATGGTCGGAAATCCGCTCCCTCGACCGCCGCACCCTGCTTTTTCTCGCCCTCTCCGGCCTTGCAACAGGATTGTCCTGGCTCTGCTACTTCCGCGCCCTGCAACTCGGCCCAGCCTCCCGCGTCGCTCCTATAGATAAGCTCAGCGTCCCCCTCGTCATCCTCTTCGCCTGGCTCCTCCTCGGTGAAAAACTAACCTCTTCAACCCTCATCGGAGGCCTCCTCATCACCGCCGGAGCAATCGTCATCGCCATGGGATGAGATTGGTACAGATTGACTCGGAACAGCAAGAAATACGTTGACGAACAGAAGTAATGTGCTACTCTGCAAAGACTGTGAGGTTATCCTTGCGCCAGCTTGCACTTCCCCTCTTTCCGGCGACTCCAACCCCTTTGCGCTTCGCGATCATTACCGCGTTACTTGCCTTCACCACCCTTCCGTTCATGGCGCAGGAGCAGCCTATCCCCGCCGAACTCAGCTTCCTCAACAAAGTCGGCAAGCCATACCGCATCACCTACGAGCCCTGGACCGAAATGAAGATGCCGGATGGAGACCGGGGAGGCAACGGGATCGGAAAGCTGTTGCGCGGAAAACATTGGCAGTTTCCCGTCATCGTTCCCGGCGCCATGACGCAGAATGCGATTTGGGCCGTTATCAAGCCGGCTTTCCTTGCCAACGGCTGGACCCCGGTGCATGAGTGGTCTACAGGTGGACTCATGTTGTTTCTTCACTACCAGAAAGACGGTGTGGAGGCATGGGCCACAACTGGCCCCGGCGATCCGGAACGCGCCGGAGTGGACATGATTGAAATTGCGCCCATGCCCTTTAAGTTCACACTCACTCCGCCATCCGCGACGCCTGAGCCGGTCAACCCCGCTAAGGGCGATTTCCCCTGGCTGGGCCCGCTGCCGGGCTCCAGGTTCCGCAACAGCGCGCCGGACCCTGCACCGTTTTATGTCGCCATCAAGGGAGCGAATGAGCCTGAACTGGTGGCTACCGGCTCTATCGCCAAGGCATACAACCCGCCGCCGGACGGACTATCAAATTCGCTCTTCCGCGTTGCCTATCACGACGCGCTCACCACAGCTGGCTGGACCATTGTGGATGAACGCATGGGCTCCGATGTAATCATCTCGGCGCACTTCACTAAGAATGGCCGCAACCTCTGGGCCTCTCTTCACAAAAACGATTCGTACGACATTCGTGTAGCCGATGCCGGTGCCGCTACCAATAATCTGGGCAAAGATCTTGTGGCCAACTGCCACGTAGCAGTCTATGGCGTCCTTTTCGACTTCAACAAGTCCACTCTGCAGCCGGCCAGTGATCCGGTGCTGCGGCAGATATTGGATTTGTTGAAGAAAACTCCCGCACTCAAGCTGGAGATTCAGGGACACACGGACAATGTGGGCAACGATGCCTACAATCAGACTCTTTCAGAAGCGCGCGCAAAAGCCGTGGTAACCTGGCTCACGCAGAATGGTGTAGCCGCTGCCCGGCTTACAGCCAAGGGCTACGGCAAGACCTGGCCGATTGCCGACAACGCGACGGATGCGGGAAGAGCCAAGAATCGCCGCGTTGAGATTGCCGTTCCTGGTTGTACCGCTAAGCCGAAGTAGTCAAAAGGACATGCTTGGGTAACCAACGCTCTTCGATCAGTCCGCCGTAGGCCTCCACCTCGACAGCCAGTCCTTGCAGATTATTACCAATTCCCGGCGCACAATCATCACAGAAGTCGTTCTTCACATCATCGTCCCGGCACCTCCTCTGCGCGCCGCCTTGCAGCCGCAAGCGGCCAATAGAGGCCGAAACGTCCCGTAACTCCTTTGCCAGGAATATTTTGCAGGGAACTCCTTTGTTGTCAATATTTTGCAGCGCAACCATCCTTGTAACCTCAAGAAAACAAGGATTTTGCGCCCAAAATACGGGTGGGGGTGGGGTAACCAATGTATCAACAGACAACGATGCCGGACGCCCCTGGGCGTTGAAAGTTCTACTCCGTGATCTTCGTCAGCAGCAGCAGATACACATCGTTCGTCCTGAGAGGCAGCGTGGAATTGATCCTGCCATCGGTCACGCTGACGATACTTTCTGAGATCGCCGCGCCGCTGTCCTTCTCTTTCAGAAAACGAACCTGTTGTGGGGTAAGTTGGTCCGGAGCTCCTATGGCTAGATAGTCAGAGTATGCGTCATTGACCTTATACCCGATGCGGTAAAGCTGGAGCATGTATTTGCCGTTGGACGCATGGGTCAAAGCCAGATGCACCGGCCCCTTGTCTTGCGGCGGCAAATCCTGCTTGTAGTAGGTCTGGTCGTTCTGGCCCTGCGGAGGCGTCTGCGGCGAGTAATCCCAGAGAAGAACCTGAATCTGGCCATCCCCGCTCTTGGTGATCCACGATTGCGTATCGGTGTCGATCACGTCCACAGTTCCCAGCCGGCTCAGGTATTCAAAGGCATAGAAAGATGGCTTGTGGATGCCCTGATAGTTGATCAGCCCGAATCCGCCGTGGAAAGGCGTGAAGCGCGGACCATTCTCTTCAAAAATGTCCGTAAACGTCCAGTAGGAAAGCGAATCGACGTACGGCGTGGCGCGCTTGATCTTGTCGAGAATGAAACTGGCCTGGTGATACTGGTCGTGCATGTAATCCGTAGGTGTATACGCCGAACTCCACTCAGTGAAGTGCAATTCCAGGTTGGGCAGTGCCGATTGCCGCAGCAATTCCCGTGAGTGCTGCATGCGTCCGCTCACAGCATCCGGCGATGGATCAAGAATGGTTCCTGTCCTGCCTTCCTGATCCAGATACCCCTCCGTTACGCCGTAAGCGTGAGTGGCTACAAAATCCACTGGAACATGGTTGGCCGCGCAGTACTTCACGAATTCCACTTCGTACTTATAGGGGATGGCTGACGCAGGACCACCCACTCGGCACTTTGGGCACTCCGCTTTAATGGCCTCGACGGTGGTCTTGTACAGGCTCAGGTAATCCTCCAGAGTACCGGTAAAGAAGGGCGATATATCCGGCTCATTCCACACCTCGTAGTACCAGGTATTGATTTCTTCCTCGCCGTACCGCTCGCGCCAGTGAGCCATGAGCGCGCGGATCAGACCGCTCCACTTGGCGGCATCCTTCGGTGGAGTGATGTTGCCCTTCCACCAAAAGACGGTCTTATCGCCGCTGGCCAGCTTGGCCGGCATGAAGGTCAGCTCCACAAAGGGACGAATCTTCATCTTGAGCAGCGCGTCGTAGAGCGCATCGATGTACTGGAAGTTGTAAAGCGGATGACCCGCCGCATCTTCGCTGTAGACGCCCATATCGTCGTGCAGCAATCCGTGCATCCGGATGTAGCGGAAACCGATATCCTTCTGCACCTCAGCCAGTTGCTGCTGCCAATCGGCGCGCAGTCCTTCATTGGCGCGTCCGGCGCCTATCACCATAAACGGCACGCGGCTATGCGGCCCGGCAACCTGTGAGAGATCGGCCATGATTTCTCGCGAGGGCGTCTCTGTGCCGCTTTGCGCTGCGGACACAACAGCGGCAAACAACAAACAGAAAATCGAGAGTCGAAGGAATTGCGTAATTTGTAGCATTGGTCCCATCCTGGTGCAGAATTGCGGTTCAAATAGACTTTATATCAGACGGCATCTTCTAATCTATTTCCCTTGCTGTGGCCATCCACTAAACTAAATCTGTGCAAGCCTCTTCCAATTCCGCCGCGCCTCGCCGCATCGTTCTCACCGGCTTCATGGGTTCCGGCAAAACCACAATCGGTCCACTCCTCGCCGCGCGCCTGGGCTGGAACTTTATCGATGTGGACGATGTGATTGAGGCTGAAGCCGGCATGACCATCGCAGAGCTCTTTGCGCGCCACGGCGAAGCAGCCTTCCGCGAGCGCGAGCGCGCCACTATCGCGCGCCTTGCCGCCGGCGATTCTCTGGTTCTCGCTCTCGGCGGAGGAGCCATCGAGAACGAGGCCACGCGCACCCTGCTGCTCACCGCTCCCGAAACACTTCTGATCCATCTTGAAGTTGAGTTGGCCACAACGCTCAAGCGCTGCCAGGGAACAGAGCACACACGGCCCATTCTCGCCGACCACGCCAACCTCACTGTACGCTACCAGCGCCGTCTGCCGCTCTATCGCATGGCACATGTCTCGATTCCGGTCGATGCACTCATTCCAGAACAGATTGTGGAACAAATCCTTTCCACTTTAGGCCTGCGCTGTGGAAAACTAAATCCTTCGTAATCTTGCGCGCGGTGACTCTTAAGTTGACCATCGAGTACTAGAAGGATGGCCAATATGATGTTTCCCGACATAAGCAACGATCAGCAACTCGCCGCTCTTCGCCGTACCGCCGAGCGTTACCGCGCCGCCGGCAACTCTCGAGTCGCGTATGAGCACACAACGCTGACACCTTTGCCTCCGATGCGGGAAGGATTCAATTCAGGCGTCGCATTCGAACCGAAATATTTCGCTTCGGCCCGCGAAGAACGCAGCCTCGCCAGCCGCTAACCAACATATTCACTTATGCACTCGTTCACTGCAGTATCGGAATCCCCGCAATCCGCCGCTGCCATTCCGCTGGTCCTGTCTGGTGAACGCTCATGCCCTTCGAGTCCACTGCCACTGTTACCGGCATATCGCGCACATCGAATTCATAAATCGCTTCCATCCCCAGATCGGCAAAGGCAAGTACGCGCGACCCGTGAATAGCCTTCGACACCAGGTAAGCCGCTCCGCCAATCGCTATCAAATAGACCGCGCCGAATTCACGAATCGCCTCAATCGCCGCCGGTCCGCGCTCGCTCTTGCCCACCATTCCCAGCAAGCCGGTCTCAGCCAGCATCTGCCGCGTGTACTTGTCCATCCGTGTCGCCGTCGTCGGTCCCGCAGGACCGACCACCTCGTCGCGCACCGGATCCACCGGTCCCACGTAGTAGATGAACCGCCCGCGGAAGTCAACCGGCAGCTTTTCTCCGCGGCTCAGCATCTCCGTCAATCGCTTATGCGCGGCGTCGCGCCCCGTCAGCAGCTTGCCGGTCAGCAGCAGCACTTCACCTGGTTTCCATGTCGCGGCCTCTTCGCGCGTCACCGAGTCCAGATTCACGCGCCGCGCGGCACTCACGTCATAACTCAGCTTCGGCCACGCGTCCAAACTCGGCGGGTCCAGAAACACCGGCCCGCTCCCATCCAGCACAAAGTGCGCGTGCCGCGTCGCCGCGCAGTTGGGAATCATCGCTACCGGCAAATTCGCCGCGTGCGCCGGATAATCCAGCACCTTCACGTCCAGCACCGTCGTCAGCCCGCCAAGCCCCTGCGCGCCGATCCCCAGCCGGTTCACCTTCTCGTAAAGCTCCAGCCGCAGCTCTTCCGCGCGCGTCTTTGCCCCGCGCGCCTTCAGCTCCTGAATGTTGATCGGCTCCATGAGAGATTGTTTGGCCATCAGCATCGCCTTCTCCGCCGTCCCGCCAATCCCAATTCCCAGCATCCCCGGCGGACACCATCCCGCGCCCATCGTCGGCACCGTCTTCAGCACCCAATCGACAATGGAATCGCCGGGGTCCAGCATCGCGAATTTGGACTTGGCCTCCGACCCTCCGCCCTTGGCCGCCACTGTCACTTCCACGGTCGCGCCCTTCACCAGCTCCACATTTACCACCGCCGGAGTGTTGTCTTTGGTATTGGTCCGCTTGCCCGCCGGATCGGCCTGAATCGAAGCCCGCAGTTTGTTATCGGGGTCCAGATACGCTCGCCGCACGCCCTCATCGACCATGGTCTGAATGTCCTTGCGCTCCTCGCCCGCCGCCGGCTCAAAGCGCGCATCCATCCCCACTTTGATAAACACGTTCACGATCCCCGTATCCTGGCAGATGGGCCTATGCCCCTCGGCGCACATCCGGCTATTGATGAGAATCTGCGCCATAGCATCCTTGGCGGCAGGCGACTCCTCCCGCTCATAGGCCTTCGCAAGGCTGCGAATGTAATCCACCGGGTGGTAGTAGCTGATGTACTGCAACGCCGCCGCAACGCTCAAAACAAAATCTTCCTGCCGGATGTTGGTCATGGAGAAGCTCTCCTCGTGAACTCAGACGCTTTTAGAGTAAAGGATACAAGGGAGGAATGGCAGCTGTCGCAACTGCTGCTCGGATAAGGCAAACCGGCGGGATCAGTTCTTTAGGATAATTTTACGATTCTGTTGGTAATCTCATTGCAATAGATAGCTCGCTGTCCCTGGCGACGGTCTGGCGGTCAACCGATGGTAATATACGCAACCCAAGGCTTTTTCAACGAACAGGAGGCACAAAGAATGATTCGGAGTTTACTTGTCTTCGCCTGCTCAACGGTCTTTGCATCGATGATTGCAAACAGCCAAATGGTTCCGAACAGCGCCATTCAAAACGATCCGGCGAAGGAGGCGCTCTGCGCAAAACGAGCCAAGGTGAAGCCGGTTCCGTTCATGATCGATCAGAACTATGTGAATAGCACCAGAGCCGCCCATCCGGACACCACGTTCATCGCTGAGGACGGCATTGTTCCCTTGCTGATTCAGTGCCGCGTGAACGAGGGGACAGGAGTGTATGAGCTGGACTCGCTGAGTTACGAGGAAGATTCGTACTGGCATTTGGTTCGCCCCGAGCCGTTCGCGCCGGGCGCCGATCAGGCCTGGCAGGGTCAAGCAGACAATGTGTGCTTCAAGGCGGCTCGCGAGAGGTTGAATCGAGGGGAATTCGATCATAGCTTCGGTTACCCGACAGACGTAAATGTGATCACGCTGAATGCAGCGCCGTGGTATAAGCCCGGTGTGAAGGTTGCCGGAATGAAGGCGGAACGCTACGACATCGCGGTGGTGGGCAAGTTGTTCTACAAATCCTCTGGTTCCGATCTCACTGCCTTCCGCGCCACGTGCCTGCTTTCGCCGGCGCTGGAAGTCAAAGCCGTTCGCGCGCACGAGGAGAACGCGGACCGAGAGCTCAAGATGGAAACGCACTTTGAAGCTCCTTTTCGCAAGTAAAAGATGCAACCACAGATCCCTCGCTGCGTTGGCGCGAAAGCGCCGGCTGGCCCCACCGCAGGTTACTACCTGGATAGCCTGCCCTGAGCCTGTCGAAGGGGCCAGTCCTTGCAGATAATTACCTTCAATCGGCGCATGATGTTCATGAGAGGTTCAAACAGCCAATGAGGTCGGACTGGGTCACAATATCGGAAGTGGTCGACTGGGAAGGGAAGCGCCTGTCCAATTCTGTCAGTCATATCCCCGGTCCGTACCACCAGGGACCCCCACCCCCCTACCCCCCCTGTACCCCCATGGGGTATAAATTTCCCTTAAAACTTTGCAGATTATTTTTAACCCCTATGGAATCAACGCGTGTGGAAAAATTACAGCCCCAAAATATCCCACATGGCGAGATTTGGCCTCCGAAAATCACCGGAAAAATCCGGTTTTTTGCCGAAAATTGCCCCGAAAAAGTTTTTTTCGCCGGTTTTCTCATCTCCGAAAACCACTTTCCGAACCGGAATCTGCTGGAGGCTTCGGCAAATCCCTGCTCAGATGCCCTAATCTAGAGCTATGAACAACTTACAGCTAACGCCGGCAACGCAGGGAAAAATCTTCGATTTATTGGTGGTGGGAGCCGGACCCACCGGTCTGGCATGCGCCATCGAAGCGCAAAAGGCCGGCCTGCGCGCCGTGATGGTGGACAAGGGATGCGTCTGCAACTCGCTCTTTCACTATCCCGCGCACATGACTTTCTTCACCACTCCCGAACTGCTGGAAATCGGCGGTATTCCTTTTCCCAGCATCAACATCAAGCCCAACCGCAACGAGGCGCTTCAGTATTACCGGCGCGTGGCGGAGCTCTATAAGCTGGACATCCGCCAGTATCACCGCGTGGAGCGGGTTACGGGCCACGACGGCGCCTTCTCCGTGCATACGATGGACCGCTTTGGCCGCTCCGGCGCGATTCACTCCCGCAAGCTGGTGATCGCCACCGGCTACTACGATCTGCCCAACTACCTCAATATTCCCGGAGAGAGCCTGAGCAAGGTTCATCACTACTACTTTGATCCACACCCCTACTTCGACACCGACGTGCTGGTCGTAGGCGGCAAGAACTCGGCAGCTATCGCAGCGCTGGAGCTGTGGCGCAGCGGAGCGCGGGTCACGCTGGTCCATCGTGGGCCGGAGATTCAGCCGAATGTGAAGTACTGGATCAAGCCGGATATCGAAAAACGTATCGCGGATGCGCAGATCGATGCGTACTTCAATTCCGAGCTGATAGAAATAACGCCGGATGCCGTCATTATCGAGACGCTCGAGGGACGCAAAACCCTCAAGAACGATTTCGTGTTTGCTATGACCGGCTACCATCCCGACTTCAAATTCCTGGAGTCCATGGGAATTCTATTTCAAAAAGAGGAGCGCCGCCCTATCTGCAATCCCCATACCCTGGAAAGCAACGTCTCCGGCATCTATCTGGCCGGGGTCATCGTAGCCGGCTCCCATACCGACGAAATATTTATAGAGAACGGCCGCTTCCACGGCAAACAGATTGTTGCCGCGCTCACGGATAAGTGAAGGTATTCTTTTGCTGGTTCAGTGAAGCATCAGGCTTCGTGGCCTGGCTGCTGCATCCCGCATATCGAAGCGCATTGACGTATGGGCCCTGCAATGCAGCCTCGACGGCGCCGCTGCCGCATAAGATCGCGTCACGTGCAGCCGGTCCATCACCACAAAGCGGGTGCGCAAGCCGTTCACGGACGCAGGCAGTTGGGCGGGCAGGCGATTACGGTCCACGTAAATGACCAGTGCCGCTTCGCGCGGGTTGTCCAGGCTCTGGCCCACGCCCACGCCGAAGAATGCCGGGTTCTGCCGCATCAGGTTGGCGGCTAATTGATTCTTGATGGCCGCGGCTTGCGCGAGTGCTGAGGAAGGCAGGCTGACAGCGCCGGCATCAAACGGGGTCTGTGGCGTCGAGCCATAAGCCACTGCGCGGGCCGTAGTGGCAATCGCGATGGTGCGCACGCCGTTCACAGTGGAAGGCACATTCACCGTTCTGCTCTCGTCGGTGTAGAGAATGATCGCGGCCTCGCCGGGGTGGTCACTGCTCTTGCCTGTGGACACGCCTAAAATTCCAGCCGCCGAGTTCACCAGCATCCGAGACTGGGCCAAGGCCTGTTGAACGCGCACCGTCTCGGTATCGCTGAGCGCCAGGGATTGTGCCGAGGAGATGGTGTTGTCGCCGTAGTTCAGGCAACTGACCGCATGATCGGCCGCGCCTACGAAGGTGTAACTCCCGCCAGACTGCGCTCCTAACTCAGCGAGCACCTCTGCAGCCGGATTGGCCACGCCCTGGTTGACTCCCAAATTGTCTATGCCGCCCGCAAAGTAGAGTCCCACCGGCTCGGCATTCGCCGCATCCACCACCAGCGCGCCCGAGTCGCCCGCATCGCTGAACTGATTGCCGCTCAGTCCCAATTGATGAGTGAAGGTCTTGGTCAGGTAGGGCCGGGTCTCCGCGCAGTCCAGGTAATAATCCACCGTCACGTCCAGATCAATGGCCGAGATGCCGCCACACGTTAGCCCTGTCGTACGGCCGCTTTTGGCCACCTGCAAATCTAGAGTTGCCGTCTCGCCACGTCCGCCGGTTGTACTGATGCCGGGCGGGGCGGCAGCGAGGGTGCCATCGATCTGACGGCTGCCCAGCTCCAGAATGGTGCCGCTAGGGTCGACAGCGCGCGAAGTTACTTGAGCGATCGCCGCGTCCGCGTTGGTCTGATTCGAACTGAGCGGCAGCCAGCCGGAGAGAGACGCCACCGGCTGAACTTCAGAGCCCTCTCCCAGCGGTGTACAGTTGTTATCGATCAGCCCCGGCTGAATGATAGTGTCGCCCACGCCGGCGTGGTCGCTTCTGGCCAGCACATGATTGTTGCTGAGAATGTATTCGCGCTTGCCGGCGTCCTCGATGAGCGCGCCCAGCGTGCCGCTGCAGCAATCCACAATCTGGTTGCCGCGGGTGTCGTAGTCCGTGTTATTGCCGCCTGAACTGCCCAGCAAAACCATCGCTGGCGACTGGGCCTGATGCGTGGCGGGGTTGCTGACCACGCCGGCTGAGTTCACCAGCACCACGGCCGCGGTACGTGATCCCGGCCCCAACGAAACGCCGCCAACAGTGGCTATCACATACGTTGCCCCGGTTACCTGCACCGAAGATGGCGCGGAATAGGTGACTGTGCAGGAGGTGAAAGATTGGCTGTCACGCTGGCAAGCTACCGCGCCCAGCGAACCTTGCCCGCCGGTTTGTCCTTTTGCCGAGCCAGCCAGTTCGAAATGAATTCCGGTCGTGCCGCCCGCCTCGGCAAGTATGCCGGTGATGGTGACCGTGCCATTGGCGCCCAATGCCGCATTTTCCGGCGTGAGCGGTTGCAGGAATCCGGGCGTAACGGTCAGCACGGAACTCGCCCGGAGGCTGGGATACGCGGCCAGAGTTGCCGTCACCACCACCTCGGCGTGGTCGGCGGTCAAGTAGCCGGGTGGCGTGTACTGGCCGCTCTGGTTGATGTTTCCCGGCCCGCTCACTGCGTCGCCTCCGGAGACGGACCAGACGACTTCCGCTGTGCCGCTTCCAGCCATCATGGCCGTGAACTGGTGGACCGAGCCGCCTTGCGCATTGGCGGCGTTGCAGCCAGTGCAGTTGGTGTCGATGGAACTTGTGCGAGGAGTGACGGAAAAGGCTGTATTCAGGGAGTTTGCCGTGACCGGCCCGTTGCCGCAACCGGCCAGCCCAAGCAACGCCGGAGCCAAAAGCAACGGAAAAATCCTGGAAAACAGCCGCATGGTCACAATCCCTGGATTGACTTCCTATTCTATCGACTGATTGCGGGGGGAAAGTGAAGCATAACGAACACTTATGACAACTCTCTAGTCAGAAATCCCTTCAATCCCAACCGTCCCAAAGCCGCGGTGAACAATACGAGCGCATCAGTATGCCCACCGGCGCGGGGAGGGGAAGTGGATACATATTCCAGAGTATCGCATCGGACTATCCCATCATGGCGAACTGTCTGGAAATGCGCTTAACCCGTTTGAGGGAGGATGAACGACAGTGCGCCACGCCGAATACAGCCAGGGAGGAAGCGATGAGGGTGAATACGGAATCCATCGACATCAATCCACGGTTTCTCCCTCCACAGAAAGGAAATTTCCGTGTTACATTGAGTTAGCTCTTTGTATTTCTTTCCCTCTCCCCCCATAAAGAGCTTAACCGGCTAGCTGGCGCATAATTCGTTGAGAGAAGCCAAGCGCAGGCCGGGCTACGATCCGCAAGGTCCGGCGTGAGCATTCATGGCATGAATAAGCCAGCCTATTGCGGCAAACTTTCCGCTGCGGTAGCGACAGCTTTTTCATTGCAGTCTTGCGGAGTTTCCGCATGAGTCCGCGCTACATCTTTAAGCGCGAGTTCCGTTCTATAAGTGAGGGTGGGGTATGAACGAGATACCGGTCTCTGTGCAGCCAATCATCCTATTCGCAGAGGAATGCGACCGCGGAATTCTGCGCGAAGAGAATCAGGATTCCGTTCTTCATGTGCACATCGCCCTAGGCGACCTGATGATAATCGCCGACGGCATAGGCGGATACGCTGGAGGAGCCACTGCATCGCGGCTGGTGGTGGAGAATTTCTACGCGCACCTATCGGCCCTGCCGGCTGATTATCCGGTCGACAACGCCATTCGTGGCGCCGCGGCGCGCGCCAATGCGCAGATCGTGGCGCAGGCCAACGCGCCCGGCTCGCCCTTCCCGCACATGGGCTCCACGGTAGTGGTGGCCGTGGTGCAGCAGCAAGCCACCGGACCCTGCGCCTGGATCGGCCACATCGGCGACAGCCGCGCCTACCTGCTGCGCGTCGGCCGCCTGCATCGCCTCACCACCGATCACTCCGCCGTGCAGGCACTGCTCAGCCGCAACCTGATAACACCTGAAGAGGCTAAAAACCATCCTGACGCTTCGGTGCTGACACGCAGCCTGGGCCAACAGCCCGAGGTGGAGATCGACATCGAGCAGCTCCCGCTGGCTATCGGCGACTCGCTGCTGCTGTGTTCCGATGGCCTGTGGGGACTCGTCCCCGAGCGGGATATCGAAAGATCGTTCAACGCTCCCGGCCTGACGTTGAAAACGGTTGCACATAGTCTGCTGGAACTGGCGCTGGCGGCAGGCGGTAACGACAACATCAGCATCGCAATGGCGCGCGTTGTGGGGCTTCCCAAAGTTGAGATTTCTCAGCAGCCCAACCATAAAACCATCAGCCACCACACCGTACTCTGGATAGTTCTGACGGTGTTCGTGCTGGCTTTCGCTGGCTTCTGCGTGATTGCCTATTTCGCCTTATTGCGCCGCTGACCAGATCTGTCTGGGTGGCGATAACGCCGTGGCGCTGGCCGTCGAGCGTGGCTAATCGCAGACCGTCATATCGATCGGAAAATCAGCCAATCTGTTTTCCGGCTCCAGCTCCGCTCCATACTCCTCTTGGGCCGTAAGCTGTGCTGTGAAGAATGCGTCCACCTGGGCGAGCACCTCGGCCCCGGTCCGCGATTGGTAGATGGCCGCCCGCAATCTGGCCCCGCCCTTTACGCCGTGCGTAAACCAGGTGGCAAACTGCTTCATCTTGCCGGAGGTCTCACCGAGCTGCGCGGCCTTAGGCAAATCTTTGGTTGCCTCGGCCTCGTCCAACAGCATTTGGAAATAGGCTCGGATCATGCGATATCGGTCCTCCACCGTGGGCCGCTCATAAGTGCCGGTGGCCGAGTATTGCGCGATTTGCCTAAATATCCAGGGGTTCGACGGCGCGGCCCTGCCGATCATCACCGCGTCGCAACCGGTTTGGGCCACCATGGCCACAGCTGCCTCCGGAGAATGAATGTCTCCGTTGCCGATGACGGGAATTTTAACTGCCTGCTTGACCTTGGCAATCCACTCCCAGCGTGCCTGGCCGCTGTATCCTTGCTCACGTGTCCGAGCATGCAGCGCCACGGCGTTCAGCCCCTCGTCCTCGGCCATCCGCGCCAGTTCCATGCAGACAATCTCGCTGTCGTTCCAGCCCATACGAAACTTCACTGTGAAAGGAATTTTCACCGCCCGTCGCACGGCCTTGAAAATTTCCCCAATGCGTGGCAGATCGCGCAGCAGGCCCGAGCCGCCATTGGAGCCGACCACCTTCTTCGCTGGACAGCCCAGGTTCAGGTCCACCAGGTCGAAGCCGGTCTCTTCCACAATGCGCGCCGCCTCGGCCAGCGTCTCCGGATTGGCCCCGAAGAGTTGCGCGCCGATGGGGTGTTCGTCTTCGTAAAAGGTCAGATAGCGCCGGCGCTTGGTCTCACGCATCCGGGCGAGGCCGTCGGCAGAGGTGAACTCGGTCATCAGCAAGCCACAGCCGGAAATAGTGTTGGTGATGTTTGACTCAATACTTTCCGCCGCAATCGGAACGTGATCATTGCCCGCCGCGAACGTTGTCCCTAGGCTCTGCGGCGCAGCCGCATCTGCTCCACCGCAGGTTGTGAACAAGCTGGCATGGCGGATAAACCGGCGGAAGACGGTGTCCGTGACCCCCGCCATGGGCGCCAGCACAGTGGCCGGAGCCACCACTACGGTCCCCAGGCGCACCTCAGCCGGCACGCGAGCCTCGGCGGGCATCGCGTACTCCCTGGGGTTATCCCAGTTCTTCTTCACGGTAATGCCCTTACCCGCCATAAAAACCTTCAAGTTGCTAAACGAAGTTGGGCCTCCGCCATGGCGGAGGCCCAATCGTACCTTCCGGATGCCAGGACGCGGTTATTTGGCTGCTGCTGCTTCCTTGGCGCCGTCGGACTTGGCAAACTTGCGGCGGAAGCGCTCCACACGGCCGGCCGTGTCTACCAGGCGCTGCTTGCCGGTAAAGAATGGGTGGCAAACCGAGCAGATTTCCACGTGTATGTCGCCCTTGTGGGTCGAACGGGTCTCAAAGTTGTTTCCGCATGCGCACTTCACTCTCACCGCGGCGTAGTTGGGATGAATCTTTTCCTTGGGCATCTCTCGCAACAAACCTTTCCTGCAATATTTCTATTGTAGGGGGATTGAGGCGGTTTAGCAATTGCCGGCCCCTATTGCGCCAACGCCTTCTCGATCCCTGTTTCCACCAGCGGTGTCATTACCGCGTAGCCAGCCGGCAGCGGATGCACCCCGTCTCTGCTCAACGTCGCAGGCAGCCCGTCCCGTTCGTCCTTCATCGCCGTATGGAAGTCCACGTAGACGTAGCCCTTCTGTGCCGCGTAGGCCTTCATCCAGGCGTTGATGGCCACAATTTTGGGCGCCGGCGTCAGTCCTGGACTCCACCTGTATTCAACTGCAGGCAGAATCGAGCAAAGCACCACGCGGATGTGGTTGGCGGTAGCCAGATCCGCCATCGAGGCCAGGTTGTCTTCAATCTGCTCCGGCGTCTCCGGCCCCGTATTGCCGGCAATGTCGTTGGTCCCGGCCAGGATCACGACGACCTTCGGCTTCAGCGCAATTACGTCTTGCCGGAAGCGCACCAGCATCTGTGGCGTGGTCTGCCCGCTGATGCCCCGGTTGATGTACGGCTTGCCCGAAAAGGAACCCTGCGGCCCCGTAAAATGCCAGCCTTCGGTGATCGAGTCGCCCATGAAGACCACGCGGTTCTCGCCCTGGGCCGGAGGCGCCAGGGCAGCGTCAGCCTCCTTGAACTTCCCCAGCCATCCGAAGTCCACCTTCAACAGCTCATCGTGCTTCCTCCAGTAGTCGTCGTCAGGATGGGGCGCAGGCGTTGCCGCTGTTGGAACTGGCGTGGCCGCCACCGGCGCGGGAGCGACCTGTGTAGGCGCTGGAGCCAGGGCCACCGGTTTGCTTCCGGGCTCCTGGCCCCGCACACCGGCAGACACCAGCAGGCAACAAAGGGCAATTGCAACGAAAACACTGCGCAATACGATTCGATTCATGACTAAATCTCCATCCAGAGCGGTTGAAAACCGCTTTTCAACACGTGGGTTTGATTGTAGACAACTGCGCCGCGCTCTAACAATATCGCTATAGAGAACCGCGCTTTTCCACAATAAGGCACCCGAACCGCACCGCAGCGCACCGGCGGCCTTTGCGTTACGCTTGAATTCAGATGAGTGAATGTACGATCTGCGGTGGAGTGGGGCTGGTGCGGGTGGTTAACGCCGACGGAAAATGGGTTTCGCGCGGCTGCGAATGCCAGGAGATGCAACGCGAGGAGCGCCGCCTGGCCGCGGCCCACATCCCCGAGCGCTACCGCCATTACACCCTGGACGGATTTGAAACGGCCTTTCGTGGAGCCGACTCATCGCTGGGCCGCGCGCACCTGACCGCGCGCAAGTTTGTCGAGGCCTATCCGGTGGACACCGCGGGCAAGGGGCTGCTCTTCACCGGCTCTATCGGCGTGGGAAAAACGCACCTTGCAGTGGGCGTGCTGCGCCGGCTGGTGGTAGAGCGCGGCGTTCACGGCCTCTTCTGCGACTATCGCGAGCTGCTTAAAAGCATCCAGAATAGCTACAACCCGCAGGTGCAGACCACGGAACTGGAACTGCTCCAGCCGGTCTTTGCCGCTGAGGTGCTGGTGCTGGACGACCTGGGCGCGCAAAAACCCAATGAATGGGTGTGGGACACGGTGGCGCTGATTCTGAATACCCGCTACAACGACAAGCAGACCACCATCATCACCACTAACTATCCCGACCTTCCCGCTGGCGCCGGTTTCAAAGCCGATGAGAAGGGCAACAAGCCCGCTAAAAACGAGGACACCCTTGGTGACCGCATCGGCGATCGCATGAGATCGCGGCTGGCTGAGATGTGCGTCCGCATCGAAATGATCGGCGAGGACTTCCGCCAGACTGTCAAACGTGCGCGGTTTGGGTAAACCCCTGCGGTGGAACCAAACGCCTTCGGCTTGTTCACGCCAAATCATTAGCGGAAACGGCCGAGTGTCTCGTTTCGATACAATCAGGTCGAAAAATGAGGCTACAGAGCGGAAAACTGTAGCGATTCAGGGCTGATTGTCGAGTTTTGATACAGCCGCGAAGTCGCGCATCATGGCCGGGACGCCATCTCTCCGGCTCTGCTGCCTCTCTGCATTGTGGCGATCTTAGGGGACTGTTGCCTGGTTTATTGCTGTCATGCGCTGGGTAGCACACGCTGCATCAAGCTCATAATTTAGCGGCCGCGCCCGTTATAAGCCGATATCACACCTCAGAATATCCAGAGGCTAGCCAGCACCAACAACATTGAGACGACCGTGACACCCTGGTACACAAGATCCTCTGCTTGACGGGAGCTTTTTCGCCCGCCAGAGGGTTCTGCCATGGGGATGGATGAGGTTGGGGAATAGGTCTGCATCGCTAGCCTGCCTTTCAATGCCTTCCGGCAAAGGTTACGTATTCTGGGTCTGGCCGGTTCTCACACTTGCCTGATTAGACACAGGATACCCACGGAAGTTGCAGGTAAATATAAAGAACCGAACAAAATGTGACGATGATTATCCTATCGGTCATGAATGGAAAAGCATCTGTCTTACAAAAGAAATGTGGGATTCCTTCGGTAACGGCAGCCAACAATCTCTTCGGGGCATGGTTTTATTCTGGGCACTATTTGAGTGAAGGACACGCCCCTGGCTGGACGCGACCGATGCATTACGACTTTATCAAACTCCCAACCCAGGCCACAGCGCGAGCAATGCGTCCCAACGGAGGCCGTTTCGTCTCCTCAAACCATTCTGGTGGAAGCTCTTCGTCTGGTGCTATATATGTTGGGGTATTGGTGGTATAATTTTTGAACATTTCCGGCTCGTACTCCCGGATTTCGGCTATGATAGGGTCGCCAATCTCGCCTCTGGCTGCCCTCTCGAACTCCTCCCCCCTTGCCCGCCTGGCGATGGCCAGATCCGTCAATAGCTTGGCCTCTTCCTGCCGGTCTTCTGCCAGTGCCTGTTGCGCGCCTTCAAACAGTTGATTGGCCTCCCTGTGGTGGATGTGTGCAACATTGAGACACTCTTCAACCGTCGTGATGCCCTCAAATGGGTGGGTCAACATTTTATCCTGAGGATTGTTGCCTGGCATACATTCCTCCTGACTTGAAACAGCCTTCCAGCAACTAGATGGTCGTCTTGTACGAGCGCATACTATTTTAATTCCCCATGAAACGGAGTACAAGGGGTACCTCTGCGCGTAAGGGTGTAAAATTTCGCTCGTGAGCATTGGTCCCGGATTTGCCCCTATCGTCGAGAAGGAAAAGCGCAACTGGCTGCCGCTGGGTTTGGCCGCAACCATTGTCCTGCTGGTTACCGCGGCCATCATGGTTCTGGGAGACGGAAACGCCCGCGGCAAGACCACGATGAGGCCAATCTCAGCACCCCTGGACCCTTATGCGGGCAGCCTCTCGCTGACCCATCTTGCCATGAGCGAATCCAGCAACCTGGCCGGAGGCAAGGTCACCTACCTGGATGGCCACATCGCCAACCAAGGCGCCCGCACCGTCACCGCTGTTACCGTGCAGGTGCTCTTTCGCGATATCGCCCACCAAGTTGCGCAGAACGAGACCCTGCCGCTTATGCTCATCCGCATGCGCGAGCCCTACATCGACGTGGAACCGGTCTCCGCGGCCCCGCTTGCCCCAGGCGGCGAACAAGACTTCCGCCTGATCTTTGATGGAGTGACGCCGGACTGGGACGGCGCTTATCCGGAGATTCGCATTCTCGGCGTGGTGACGAAGTAGGCCGATCTAATTTGAACAATAGAGACGGGCCGTAACCCGTCCACTTCAATGTTCAGGAACGGTTAATTTGCGGGTTTCACCAGGGCTATTTCCCTGATCCTATTTTTGTTCTGGCTTCTCTTTATCCTTGTCCTCGGGGGGCTTGGAGAGATGCAGCTTGCTCATCTCCTTGGCGCCTACGGAGGGATCTTCGGGCGTTACTTTAATGCCCGAAGCCATCGCCTCCGAAGTCCATTTCAGGAAGTAGGTCTTGCCCGCTTCGGCTTCAAAACGAATCCGCTCGTTCTCCTTCTTTCTTGCATCGCTCAGCGCCGCGCCGGTGGACTGGATCACGCCTCCGTAGTACATATCCGGCAATCCGGTTACGATAACGGTGCCCGGCGATACCTCCATGTATGCGTATTCTCCGTTGAGAAGCTTGGCCAGAAAGACGCCATTGATATAAAGATGGTCGTGAGCGGCGGAGCCGGTAAATCTCGATACACGGTAGATGCAGACAATCGCTTTGCCTTCGGATGGTGCGGGCAACACGGCGGGCGCGTCCTTGGCTGCCGCTACCGGCGGAGCGCCGGTAATAGACAGCACGTAGCAGGCGAGCAGGGCGATTGCGATTGAGCGGAATGCTCGCCTGACGCGGCAATTCCGGACGAATAGACGGATAGTAGGGTTATGCATTTGAGCGCTCCTTTTCCAAGGGAATGAAGTCAGCGAACATATTACTTAGCATCCCTGGAAATGGTCAAATGTCATAGTCTCGTGTTGATTTGAGCGTTTTCTTTCCTACATAATGCTCTTGGCCCTCGATAATACTTTGTATCAGGCGTGTTTCGTCCGGACCGGTAAAATCAACCTTGTATGCAACTAGCCAACCCCGCCGCCGAAACCGTCCCTGATGGCAGCCGCTTTATCCGCGCCTGTCTGCGCCAGCCTGTGGACCGAACGCCGGTGTGGTTTCTGCGCCAGGCCGGTCGCTATATGCAGGAATATCGCGACGTACGCAAGCACCACACGCTCATCGAAATCTGCAAGCAGCCCGATCTAGCTGCCGAGGTCACCATTACCGCCGCCGAAAAGCTAGGCGTGGATGCGGCCATTATCTTTGCCGACCTGCTGCTGCCGCTGGAGCCGATGGGCCTGGACTTCGAGTTTCAGGCGGGCGAGGGTCCGGTGGTGCACCATCCCGTGCGCACTGCCGACGACGTCCGCGCTCTGCGCATCGATCGCGCCGTCGAGCTGGCCTACGTTGCTCGCGCCATCGAGAAAGTGGCCGGACATTTTCGAAATCGGCTGGGCATCATCGGCTTCTGCGGCGCGCCCTACACGCTGGCCAGCTACATGATCGAGGGCGGCGGCTCTAAAAACTACATCCACACCAAGCGCATGATGTACTCGGACTCCACTGCGTGGCGCAGCTTGTTGGACAAAATTGTGGTGGTGCTGACGGAGTATTGCCGTCTTCAGGTCGAGGCCGGGGCTGACGTGATCCAAATATTTGACAGTTGGGTGGGCTCGCTCTGCCTGGCCGATTATCGCGCTTACACCTTCGAAGCTTCTCAGCGCCTCATTCATGCAGTACAGCAGATGGGCGTGCCGGTCATCTACTTTGGCGTGGAAACTGCGGGGCTGCTCGGCGAGATGGCCTCAACCGGCGCCGACGTCATCGGCCTGGATTGGCGGCAGCCGCTCGACGTTGGATGGCGCGCTGTAGGCCACTCTCATGCTGTACAGGGAAATCTCGATCCCATCACGCTCTTTGCGCCGCTCGAAGTCTTAGAGCAACGGGTCCACGAGATTCTGCGCGCAGCCAATGGCCGTCCCGGTCACATCTTCAACCTGGGCCACGGCATCGTACCCACCACGCCGGTGGAAAATGTGCAGGCAGTGGTGCGCATGGTGCGCGAGTTTCGGCTCGAAGCGAATCTGGAGAAGGCACATGGCTAAACAAGCCGTCCTCCTTCTGGCCCACGGCACGCCCGTGACCGTCGAGCAGATTCCTGAGTACCTGCTCAACGTAACCGGCGGGCGGCCGCTTCCGTCGGAGGTCGTGGAGGAGATTCAGCGCCGCTACGCGCTCATCGGCCATAGCCCGCTGACAGAAATCACCTTGGAGCAAGGCCGGATGGTCGAGTCCGAGTTAGCCGCCATCGGCGAGCCCGTTCCGGTTTACACTGGAATGCGCAACTGGCGGCCCTTTATCGGCGATGTGGTTCGGCAGATGCGCGCGGACTGCGTGGAAGAAGCCGCAGTCCTTTGTCTTGCGCCGCAGAATTCCCGCTTGAGCGTAGGTCTCTATCGCCGCGCGCTGGAAACTGCGATTGCTGCCGAAGCGTCAGGCCTGCGCATCGACTTCACCGAAAGCTGGGCGCAGCATCCTTTCTTGATTAACGCCTTTGCCGAGCGGCTTAGCCCTGCCTGGAAAAAACTCAGCGCGGAAATGGGCGCTCCGGTCCCCGTGCTGTTTACGGCGCATAGTGTCCCTACCCGCACTATTCAAGCTTCCGAAGGCCAATCAGCCGATCCCTACGCCGAGGAGGCCCGGCGCACGGCGGAGTTAGTTGCCGCCCGCGTGCCGGAGATTCCGCAGTGGTTCTTCGCCTTCCAAAGCCAGGGCGCCAGCGGAGGACCGTGGCTTGGACCCACTGTCGAAGAGACACTTCAATCCATAGCCGCCTCGGGCGCAAAGACGGTCTTGCTTCAGCCCATCGGCTTTCTCTGCGATCACGTTGAAATTCTCTATGACGTGGATATTCTCTTCCGCGAGTATGCCGCCAGGTTAAATCTACGCCTGGAGCGGACGGAATCGTTGAACGCCTCAGGCCTGCTTGCCAAAGCCATTGCCGATCTGGCGCGGCAGGGGCTCAAGCGCCTTAACCGCCGCTGAAAATCCTGTCAAAATTACTTCAGGCGGGAGTACTCGATGCGCGCTTGCTTCAAGATGGGTACGTCCGCATCCGCATTCTTCCACAAATCAAAGAATTTTTCATACTCGCTGCGGCTGGCTGCCTGATTGTTCTTCATAGCATTGGCGCGGGCCAGGCCTAGATGCGCCAGCGGATACAAGGGAGAGAGAGGATCGATGCCAGGGTTGGCAAGAACCTTCTGATACTCAGGGATCGCCATCTCCGGCCGTCCAGCCTTCAGATAGGCTTCGGCCCTTTGCGTGAGGACGTTATAGTTGGCCATCTCGTACGGCTTGGCGGGCTCGAGCGCCGCAACCGCATCGAGAGGCCTGCCTTGTTCCGTGGCCAGCGCCGCGCGCAGCAGAGGAAGATTCACATAGGCCATATGGGTGCCGGAATTTCCCTTGCTGCTCTGCTCTTCCAGATAGCGTTCCGCAAATGCGGCGTCTCCTAATTTCGCGTGCAGAATGGCAAGGTCCGGCGAAGTTGTATCTGAGCTGCCCAGGCGGCTGAGGGTGGCTCGAGAGGCATCAGGCAGGCCAAACTCGAACTCCATCTGTGCCTGGTCAAGCAGGATTTCGTCAGCGGTCTCGTGAAGGTTTTGGTTTATTGCGGACTCATATGCGTTGCTAAGCAACTCTTCCATCTTCTTAATATGTCCGGTGGCGGCCTCCCCTCCCGCCTGGCTGTCCAGGAAATACCAGCCGCCGTTATGTGTTTCTCCCCATTGGATTTCACGCGTCAATGCAACCTGATCATTTTCCGCGAATGCAATCTGCATGAGAGTGCTATGCAGTCCGAGGGAATCAATACCTCGTTGTTCCGCGCGTTGAGCAAGGGATTTGGCTTCCGCGAAGCGGTTGGCGCGCCTGTAGGCGCGGGCGAGCACGCTGTAGGCAATTCCGCGGCCTGGCGCTTCCTCCACCGCGCGCTCGCCGGCGGCAATCGCCGGCGCGTATTGGCCCAGTTGCGTGTATTCATTGGTAAGGTTGACCCAGGGCGCCCAATCGTGCGGATAGGTATTTGCCCACATCCAATACACCTGGATGCCTTGCAACACATCTTTCTGACCCTCGCAATAGTAGTGTGCCTGAATAATCAATTTCTCTTTTGCGCTGATGCGGTTGCTTAACTCGAAGGCCTTGCGGTAATACTGAGCAGCCACATTGTATTCAGTGAGATTGTAGTATTCCGTTGCGATGGCTGAGTAAGCCATGGCAAACTGCGGATCCAGTTCGACTGCTCTTTGATAGAAGGGCAAGGCCTCAATCTCACTCGCGCCTTGGGCGTCGAGATTTTGTCCGATGGAGAAGGACTCCAGCGCCTCAAAAGAGGGCGTCGTGGCGTCGACGATCGGCACCTGGAAGCTCTCCAGCGACTGACTGGATTCGCCTAGCTCCCTTCTTACATGGTCAACCACAGAATCCAGCGCAGCCAGCACCTTTTCCTTGTTGGCAGCCTCTGCCTTTGCCCCGCCCAGCTCCTTTCCGGAGGCGCAGTCGGTGGCCTCCAGCGTCAAAAGATATTCCTGGCCCATGGGGACGATGTTTCCCGTTAGAAGCACCTGGCGGTTGCTGCGTTCGCATATCTCTTTCGCAATTCCAGGGGTGATGGCAGTAGAGCTGTCAAGGCCCATCAACTTGAGGGTGCTCATGGCCTCGCGCTCGCTCATTACGTCGATGTAGGGAGATTGTTCGAGGTCAATCTCCAGCGCGCGCTTCAGTGTGCGGTCAAAAGCAGGGTCTCCGGTGGTATTGGCAAAGTCGGCAACCATGACTTTGCGGGTCTGCGGGGGCGAAGCAAAATGCTTCCACGCCAGGATTGCGGCCAATGCAATCAGTACTGCCGCCAGCAAAGAAACTCCGCCCCACCGGAAAGCCGCATTGCGGTGGGACGATGCACCGGCGGGCAAAGCAGGGGGCGTGTGCTCCGGCGAACTGGTTTCGAAGACTGCCCTGGTGCGCTTCCTTACGCGCTGCACAAAGTTGCTCCCCTGGCGCGCATCGGGAAGTTCGTCCTGGGCCTGCTCGCTATGAACCTGTGCCGTGAATACCTGCGCCCCGAACTGATAACCGCGGCCGGAGATGGTCGCGATCAGGCTGGATTTGTCTCCCATTGCTTTGCGCAGCGAGGAGATGTACTGGGCCAGATTGCCTTCTTCCACAAAGGAGTCCGGCCAGATGGCCTTCAACAACTCATCCTTGGTCACTACCCGTCCTGGGTTTAAAACCAGGTAGGCAAGAACGTCGAAGGCCTTCGGCGTGAGCAGAATCGGCTCATCCTCGCGCGACAAGACGCGCCGGATGGGGTCCAACTCAAATCCGTCGAAACGGTACAACTCCTTCGCGTTCAATAACATAAAATCTTCACAACTCTTCAGAAAAATTCATTCCAAAATTAAAGACCTTGGACCCCTCCTGGAGTTCTATTGGTAACGGTTGCGGGTTTCTGAACGCCAGTTCATGAGGGGAGGACGCATGAACATCTTACTCCGCGGCGTTCCGGCAGCGGAAGCGGCTAGTACGCAAGCTGCCGCCTCCTGCACCGGCGGGCGAAAAAGAGGTAAAATCGCCCGAAATGAGTGAAATGACGACAGGCAAATCAAGATGAAAGTTCCCTGCACAACCGGCATTGGCTCATGGCCGGAAGACCACAATTAATAATCGGATCAAAGGAGAAAAAGATGAAAACCAACAATGTTGTACGAACAATCGCTCTTTGTTTCTGTTTAGCACTTATCAGCCAGTTCGCTCTTGCACAGAATGCGGCCAAAGCGACAGTCCGGATTGGCGGATGGGCATTGACCAATAACGGACAGATTGTTAAGAACTTTGTGTACACGGGAGCATGCCCGGTGCAATTGCAATTCGCTTGGGGCGTTCTTGCCACTGCGCCTACCGAAATCAGGTATCACTTTGAGCGGAGCGATGGCGCCCAGGCTCCCCCAGGGCATAAGGATTTGCCTAGAGCCAACACCTCGGAGGATGTAATCACGACTTGGGACTTGGGAGCGAACAAACCGGAATTCAGAGACTTCAAGGGCTGGGAAGATCTCGTTATCGACTCTCCCAACAAGGTCTCGCAGAAGATCGACTTCACCTTGCACTGCAAGTAAGGCAACTGAATCGGTTCGAATCGGCCGAGACGAAAACGGCCCATGGGTGCGGAAAGTGGGGTAACTACCCCACTTTCCGCAAAATGCGCTCAAGCCGCAAAAAGACCAGTCGGAGAGAAGATGAAAACCTGCAAAATTGCACGCGTAATCGCGATTTGTTTCTATTTTGCGTTAATCAACCAGTTCGCTCAATCTCAGGCTAATGTACCTCATCCTAAAGCCCCGTCGGCTGCCCCGCCAGCGACGGTCAGTGTTGTGGGAGGATCGATGTTCGCCAATGGCGTACTTTTGAAACATCCTGAGAATAGCTACGAGGGATCATGCCCGGTCAACTTGAAATTCACCTGGACCCTGCTTTCCACTGAGCCCACCGAGGTCAACTATTTCACGCAGCGGAGCGATGATGGCATTTCCGCGATAAAGAAAGTCAATATTCCCAAGGCTAATTCTCCTGTCTTTGTCTCCGAGCCGTGGGAGATGGGTGCGAACACGCCACGATTCAAAGACTTCAAGGGCTCGATCACGCTCACCACCAAATCTCCCAATAAGGCGGATCTGGGGATTTACTTCACCATTCATTGCAAGTAAGGCATTGGTGCGCACGAGCAAAGCGCGGAAGAGGCGAAAACTGTCCTGACTTCCATGCTGGAGGCCAGGCTGTGCGGCACACGGCTCAATTGCAGCTGGCAAAGGGATGGGATTTGTAACGACAGACCCTGCAACACAGAACCGCTGTGCGAGTGGGAATGCATGTGGCTATAGCCGGGATTTGCTAATATCTCTACGGCAATCTGAAGGCCAGGAACCCGATTTCTGCCAATCCCGCATTGCGCTCCCCATCTCCGAATGGAACAATGGTTTCGCTGCAAAATCTTTCACATCGGCAGTGTGAACGCATGACGCAGTGCCAGCCGCAGTTGGGGTCGGCGCCACATGCCGGTGATCTGTCAAGCCATTTGCAATTGCATCGATGCGGAAGTGTTTCTCTTTAAGAAGCATCTCCTCGGAAGGAAAGAATCCATGTTGTCTGATTTTCATCGCCGATTCGCTCTGATTCTAATCTGCGCGCTGTTCGTAGTTCAGGCTCTGGCACAATCATCTTCCACGTCCTATGATGCAGTGAATCCCTTCATTGGAACCGCTGGTGGTGGCAACACCTTTCCCGGCGCGTCGCTCCCATTCGGCATGGTGCAGTGGAGTCCCGATACCAACCAAAACGCGTGGTATTTCTACAACGATAAGCAGATTCAGGGCTTTAGCCTGACCCACATAAGTGGCGCGGGATGCCCGCTCTATGGTGACTTCGCCGTGCTTCCGACGACATCCCCGTTGGCCTCGAGCCCGAGCAATAATTTTGCACACTACGCCATCGACTTCAGCCACGACAAGGAAGAAGCCCATCCCGGATACTACGCTGTAACGCTGGCGAACGGAATCCGCGTCGAGATCACCGTATCCGAGCGCGCAGGCATAGCCCGCTTCATCTTCCCATCAGGCGCCCCTGCGCGCCTTCTGGTCAATGCCGGCTCGAGCGCAAACACGACGGGAGACGCGCTGACCAAAACGCCCGGAACCGGCATTTATGGCAACCGTATTGACCTCAACAATGCCACCTTCGCCGGATCCGTCACGGCAGGTGGTTTTTGCAGTCAGGAATCGCATTACACCCTCTACGTTGCCGGCCGCTTCAACAAGCCCTGGAAAGCCTCCGCCATCTGGCAAGACAATACAATCGACCCCGCCGCTACCTCCGCCCACGGCAAGCACACCGGTGCATGGCTCGACTTTGGCTCCGAACGTGAAGTCCTCCTCAAAGTCGGCATCTCGTTTATCAGCCAGAAGGGAGCCCAGACCAATCTCGACGAGGAGATTCCCGGCTGGAACTTGGAGGCTGTCCGCTCGAAGGCCCGCTCCGTCTGGGCCACCCTCCTCGACCGCGTCGCCATCGAAGGCGGCACACCCTCCCAGCGCACAATCTTCGCCACCGGCGTCTATCACTCCCTGCTTTCTCCCACCCTCTTCAGTGACCTGGATGGCCAATACATCGGCTTTGACAACCAGATCCACTCCCTCGCCGGCTCCCGCCAAAAAGCCCAGTACGCCAACTACTCCGATTGGGACATCTACCGCAACACCGTCCAGTTCCAGGCCCTCCTCGACGCCGACCGCTCCTCCGATATGATGCAGTCGCTAGTCAACGACGCGGAGCAGAGCGGCTGGTATCCCCGCTGGCCCACAGCCAACGACGTCACCTATGTCATGGGCGGCGATTCGCCTGCCGCACTACTGGCTTCCTCCTATGCTTTCGGAGCACGCAACTTCGATCTCGAAACCGCTCTGAAGTACATGGTCAAGGCCGGAACCGAGCCTGGCGTTAGCGCGCACGGCGGCTCCGAGCGCCCCTTCCTCGCCGAATACATGAAACTCGGCTATGTGCCCGAGGAGATCGATCGCATCGCAGCTTCGCGCACCCTCGAATACGTCAACGACGATTTCGCCGTCGCCCAATTCGCAAAGAACACCGGCCATGAGGCTGAATACAAGACGTTCCTCAAGCGCTCGCAGAACTGGAAAAACCTGCTCGATCCCGCAACAGGCTGGATCCGCCCCCGCGCCAGCGACGGCACATGGCTGCCCGGATTCGACGCGGACCTAGTGCTCCCCAAAAGCAAGGGCTCCTGGGATACGGCTTCTCAGCAAGGTTTCGAGGAGGGCAATAGCTACCAATACACTTTCATGATTCCTTTCGACTATCCCGCGCTGTTCAAAGCGATTGGTGGAGACAACCAGATCATTCCCCGGCTCGACAAGTTCTTCCTTAAGCTCCGCTGCTGGGGCGACCCCTGCTACAACATCGAAAACGAACCCGACTTTGTTGTTCCCTATGCCTACGTCTTCGCAGGCCAACCGTGGAAGACCCAGGACGTAGTCACGCGCATCGCCAAAGAAACCTTCAAGGCCGCACCTGACGGCATTCCCGGCAACGACGATCTTGGGGCCACGTCGGGCGTCTATGTTTGGAATGCGCTCGGTTTCTATCCCGCAATTCCCGGTGTTGGAGGCTTGGTCCTGGGTACGCCCATGTTCGATAAGGCCACCCTCACCCTCTCCGGCGGCCGCACCCTCGTCGTCATCCGCCAGGGCAGCGGCATCTTCGTCCAGAAAGTCACCCTCGATGGCATGGAGTACCCGAATTCCTGGCTGCCCCTGGAAAAACTGCACCCGGGCACCACGCGCATCGAGTTTACCACCGGTGATACGCCCAGCAAGGAGCGCGGCCGGGACCTTGAAAACCGCCCGCCATCCTTCCGATAACGCGCCTCCGATGATTCCTCGCTGAATAGACTGTCTTCGTTCTGTCGGAGTTTCAACAGCGACGACGAGTTATCTGGTGGGTGGCTTTGCACTACACTAACACTTCATCTGGTACATATCACCGGGCAGTCTGGTTTTCTTCGGTAGGAATCGATTATTTCGAAACAGGGAACAAGACAAAACAAGGATTAGTGAGTTGGACCGAAGAAAGGGGCGATCATGAACACAGGGAGAGTACATCGGCGCGACATTTTGAAGGCGGGAATCGCACTTGCTATATCGCCTGGGATCGCCTTTGCAGAGGCGCCTGCCGCTGGCATGCAGGATAAGGTTGTTCGAAAGGGGCGTATTCAGCAGGCGGTTTGCCGCTGGTGCTATCAAGGAATTGCTCTTGACGATCTTTGCGCCTATTCCGCAAGCATTGGCTTGAAAGGCATCGATCTATTGCAGCCTGAAGAATGGAGTATTCCTCAGAAGTACGGAATGATCTGCACCATGGGCAATGCCGGTGGCGGCGAGATCTCCAATGCCCTTAATCGAATTGAGAACCATGCGGCCATCGAAGCAGCCTTCCGTAAAAACATCCCGCTGGCAGCGAAGATGGGCGTTCCCAACGTAATTACGTTCTCCGGCAATCGCAATGGAATGCCCGATGAAGAGGGTGCAAGAAATACTGTGGCCGGTTTGAATCGCCTAAAAAAGATCGCCGAGGATTATGGAGTCACGATCAATCTTGAATTGCTGAACAGCCGCAAGGACCATCATGATTACATGGCCGATCACACAGCATGGGGAGTGCCTGTTGTGATGGAGGTAGACTCTCCGCGCGTGAAGCTGCTCTATGACATCTACCATATGCAGATCATGGAGGGCGATTTGATTCAGACCATTCGCGACAACATCCGTTGGCTGGGGCACTTTCATACCGGAGGTGTTCCCGGCAGGCACGAGTTGAATGACCAGCAGGAAGTCCATTGGATCGGGGTGATGAAAGCGATCGCGGCCATGGACTTCAAAGGGTACGTGGCGCACGAGTTTATGCCTGCAGGAGATCCGCTTACCAGTCTGCGTCAGGCTGTCGATCTGTGCGATGTATAGCGGGGCTGCAGAGATCCTTATGTTACTGGTGACCTCGCTCGGTTAAACCGCATAGTGGCTGAGATCTCATAGCCCAATCGACGATCAAGGATCCCTGCGCAAAGGGCGTTTTTTGTTCCTAATCGAAATCGATATCCCAGTTGCTGACTTCTGGCCCGTGTCGTTGGGAATCTGCTGTGGCCCATGACTTTTTAATTGGCCGCCACCGGGACTTCGACGGAACTTTCATACGCGGCGGGCGTATAATTTGGTGGATTTCCGAGGGCGCCGATCGGAGGTGCGAAGAAGGTCATGCAAGCAGCTTCCTTGGCACGTATAGGTACTTTCCTCTTTCCCGCGAGAGTCTCCGGTGATGGAACTCAGCAGCCGTACCGAGGCCATCCGCTGCTGATCTGGGCAGTTGCAGGTCTCAGCTTCTCGGCCTTGGGTTGGATCGTGGGCGGGTTCTTGGGCTCGTGGACTCCACGCACCGTCTGTGCGGTTGGAGCTACTGCGATCGCCCTGGGCTTGTTAAATCGCCAGCCGCGCGCGGCACTCCTGGGTGCGGTCAGCACTGCCATGGTCAGCCTGGCTGCAGTCCTGGTTGGTCAGTCCTATACCACGTCGCTCCTTGCATGGCCCGTGGCCGGCCTGATCATCGGAGTGGTCGGCGCTTTCGCGTTTCGCCGGCGCCGCGCGAGGATTGCCTTCATCATTGCCGCACCGTTGTTGGGCACCGTCGGCGTCGTGGCCGGTATGCTGGCCGTTTTCCTGACCGCGAGGGGATTGAACGATTCGCGAGTTGCGGCACAGGTCATGCTCGGCGGGGCAGCCGGCTTCGGATTGCTCGTGATGGCTGGCGCCGTGATCATCGGCCGCGGGCTGGATGGCAGACGAGAGGCAGGAGGGGCTTCATGAGCGATTCATCCAATTCCAGACTGCTCGATCGCAGGGGCTTTTTTCGCCTGGGCGCCGGCGCTCTCGCGGCGGCAGCGGCAGCGTTCGAGTTGAGGCATACCTTCAAAACGCGCGCATGCAAATCCGCGCCACCCAATCTGTTTGCCGCCGCTGGCAAGCCTCTGCTCGTCGTTGTGGAGGGCGAAGACTTGCATGCCATGATGCGTGCAGGGATCGAGGCCTTGGGAGGACTGGAGCCGCTCGCGAAGCTGGGCAGCGAGGCGCTCTTTCGTGGCAACTACGTTATGTCGCAGCCCTATCCGGTGACCACCGCCCCCGAATTCGTCCTGGCGGTGGCGGCCGAGCTGAAGCGCGCCGGCATGAGTAAGACCAGCCTCTTTGACTCTTCTGGGACACGGCTGAGCGGGGCTATAGAGCCTGAACACATCCTGCGGCGCCTGGGAGTCGTGGACAAGCTCACGCAGGGCGGCGTGCCTGTTCTCGCCCGGGATTTCCTGGATCCGGACGAGTTCGTCTTTGTCCAAAATCCCGCTTGGCCGATCGCAAAGCCAGTGGCTGTACACCGGCTTCTGCACGAGGCGCCGATCGTCGTCAGCCTGCCGGTCGTTAAGCGCCATGGGTGGGTGAACTTCACCTGCGCTCTCAAGATGCATTTCGGCTCGGTCGCCATGGCTGACCGGATGCTCGTTCATACCAAGGACAGCGATGGCCGGTCTGGGCTGATGCAGCAGCGCTTGGTTCATTTTGCCGACGCGGTCAGGCCGCAGCTCAACATCGTAGACGCCCGCGCGATCCTGGCGCGTAGCGGTCCGGGGTTGAGCGGAGGCGCCGAGGTTGTCCCGGGCGTCAACAAGATCATTCTGAGTGGCGACATGGTGGCGGTCGACGCCTATTGCGCACGTCTCATGGCCCAACACGACGCGACCTTCAATATCGACATGGTTGCCCCGCAGCTCAAGCACGCGGCCGCTCTCGGCCTGGGCAAAGCGGACCTGGACGCTGTCAAGGTTGTGGAGATCCGCGCATGAGACATATTGTCGGCGCCGCAGTAGCATGCACGCTGGCGCTCAGCCTTTGGGCATGCCGTGGGGCAGGTCCTTTGCCTTCCGGCGCGGCGCTCGGCGGTCTTGCAGACATCGAACAACCGGAAAGCTACACGGGTGCGACACTGTACACATACATGGATGGCGGGGCGGACTTCTATGTGAACCAAGGCTTCTCCGCGCTCTACGTCCGGCGCTACGGCCGGGGCAACGAGCGCTTCATCGTGGAACTCTACGAGATGAAAGATGACTCGGCCGCATCGCGTATCTACCAGAGCAGCCGCCGCCTCAATGCCGAGAAGGAACTCGCCAGCGGTTGCCTTGCCAGTGTCACGCCGGCCGAGATACTAGCCGCCAGGGGCCGCTACTATCTCGTCGTTCGCAATGAGGATCCATTGGCGAGCCAAAGCGATGCGTTAATCGAGCTGGGCCGGAACGTGCTGAACAGACTCCCAGGTCCATGCGCGCTCGCCCCGAAAAGGTGAACTCTTCAGTGCGGGAGTCAGCATCAGGTCGGGGAAGACTGCCGTCCTCAAATAACGGAGGGAGCAGAGGGTTTCAACCCCCTGAAAGTAATGCAATCAATGAACGGCCTTCAGGCTCGGGCCGGGTGGCAGGAGGTAGCGCCGGCCTCCCGGCCGGCTGTCGCGTGGACCTCCCGGTCCACGCTGTACTCTACACAAATGGGAAAATATTCTAGGCGCTAAACCCCCGTCGATTTTGCCAGAGCCTCGCTCCCTACCCCTCCCACACCACTCCCCGAGCGGGGAAGTCGATTATGCATCAATCAAGATTTATATTGGTGGCATGGGCGTTTATGTAATCTCCAGAAGAGACTTCTGCCCCTCCTCACCCAGCTCGCCGAGCGCAGAAGAATGCGGAGGATGAGCTGTGGCGGACGAAATTTCTTCGGTAAGCCCCTTTGAATCGGAGTCAATTCACCTCTTGCCGACACGAAACATTAAGGAAGTGAAGATACAAGCAGCCGGAAGAGCGCGGTTGGACTTGCACATTGTAGCGGGCCATTCGCGCCGGAGCTCCAGCGTTGTGCGCAAGAGTCCCGACGCAATAGTTACTCTGTATTCAGTTTCCTGCCGGTCTTGGCGCACGAGCAGATGTATGAGCAAGGGAGCGCCGGTAATCCGCCAACAGCTTTTCGCGGTTCTGGCGCAAATCCTGGCCGGTCGGCCGGGATGGATAAGGCCGGTTGCCCATCATTCCCCTCCAGAGAACGCGGTTGAAGGTGTCGTCATCGACGCGATCCGCATCCCTGAAGTCCATCCCCTTAGTGACACGCGCCCAGTATCGTGCATCATTTGCCGTCGGGTTCAAGCAGGGCAGTGCTGGAGCCGGCAGCGGCAGACTCGTGCAATAGAGAATCGCCGCTGGGGTTGCGGTAAAGCTCCATGCACTTGGTGTGGTGCTGAAGATGTCGCTCATGGGCTTGGCCAGCACATCATTCAAATTCATCGGCGGCAGGCCCATCACCTCTTCCATCGTACGAATAAAATCAAGTGTGGTATACGCAGTGGATACAATTCCATTCTTCACATAGGCGCCCGCGACGTAAGCCGTAGTGCGGTGCGAGTCGACGTGATCGCCGCCATCCTGCGAGTCGTCTTCCACAATAAAGATCAGCGTATTGTTGTTGTAGATGGGGCTGTTGGCGATCTTCTGCACCACCAGGCCTACCGCATAGTCGTTATCGGCCACGTCCCGATCCGGAGTATTCACGCCGTCGATAGCCGTCCCAAAGCTCCCGGTGTGATCGTGCATGAAGCGGATCAGAGTCAGATTCGGCAGCCCGCCTTTGGCGTAGTTGGCATCGAAGTCCCGCTCCCACTCCTTGAAGCGATAGTAGTCCGGAAAGCCGGGATCGAAGCCGCGGAAGTACGGATCGGTGAATGGCGTCAGCGCAACGTTAGTAGAGGGCGCCACGATTGTGCCGGTAGAGTACGGATCATGGATCAAAGGAATCTGGCAACTGGGCTCGTTATAGCAGGTTGTGTCAATGAAGAAGCCGTAGTCGTGCACCGTGAGACCCGCCCGCAACGCGTTGTTCCACAGGTAGCCTGTATTGATCTCGTCGTCCGGTCCATCCGGCGCGGCCGTGTCGGCCTGTCCCGGCAGCAGATCCGCGCCATCCGGTACGTTGGGCGACAGCGTTCCGCCCGGCATCAGCGGATCAGAGGCTTGGCGCTGAGCCAGGGTTGGCAGAGCCACGTTGACGCTGCGATTCATTCCTTCGGTGTCCAAACTGACTCCCCGCTGCGCGTAGTTCACCGGAAATTGATGTTCGACGACATCGGGGGCGCGTGCGGATGTGCTCCACGGCCAGCCGTCATTGCTGACTTCTGCGGTGGCGAGGAAGTTGTCGAGGGTAACGAACTGCTGCGCGAGATTATGCTCATTCGGCGTAATCGCCTGGCCAAACAACGTCAGGGAGGGATCGCCGTTGCCACGTCCCAGATCGCCCAGAATCTGATCGTAGGTACGGTTCTCCTTGAGGATGTAGATCACGTGCTGAATGCCGCTATGCACAGCCGCCATGATTGTAGCCGCGTCGGGAGTCTCCACGGTGGCGAAGTGATTATTCGTCGCCACCGTCGCCGTAAGGGATGGAAGCTGCGCCGTGAGGCCGGCGAGCGGGAAGCTGAGCAAGCCAGCTTTGGTCATCTGCGGATTGTACTCATTCGCGGGAGCGCATGCGGGGTAACCGGTCGGCCCGTAGTTATAGCACCAGTTGGGATTGGCTCCCGTCGGCGACTTCATATTGACCACATACGCCCAGCTTCCATCGTTGCTGAGGCTCACCGAATTCGGATACCATCCAGTCGGAATCAGGCCGGCTACCTGGTCGCCGTGATTGGTTCCGGTCAGCGCCACCACCGCGATATTATTCAGATTGCCATTGGTCACATACAGATACTTCTCGTCCGGCGCGAGCGTCACGCTGTTGGTATTCGCGCCGGTATATTGTGTCAGCGAAAAAGACGCTAAATCTGCCGGAGGTGCGATCACCGGTATGGTTTCGACGACCGTGTTCACCGTGGCGGAGTGGTTCTGGCTGGGGCTGCCTTTGTCCAGGGGGTTGATATCAATCACGTCCACGGTGTCCGACTCGTCTTCGGCAACATAGAGCAGCGTACCGGCCTTGTTCAGCGTCATCTTGTTGGGCTGGCCTTTGACGTGAATACGGGCGGATACAACTGGCGCCGTGTTTCCAACCTGACAGGCGGGCGGAGCGGTGGGACTCACGCATGTCTCCCCCAGACTGACGACGTCGATCTCGCGATCGCGAAGGCTAGACACATAAGCTGTTGCGCCCGGTCCGCTGTTGCCCGCCAGCATCACCCAGAACGGATACTCTCCGCCCGGTGTGCCTGTAGCAGGCGAACTGGCGGCCTTGCCGGGACGCAGATCGAGTTCCGTCCCTTGCTGCATTCCCTGGTATCCTTGCGCCGAACCAGGGTCTGCCACCCATTGGCTGAGCCAGGCAGTCAAGCCTCCGGTAAAGACCGTGATCGAATCGTTGTAATAATTGGCTACCACCAGCGTCTGGCCATCACTCGAGATCGCCAGGCCGGCAGCCATTGGGGCTACGAAAACCGCAGCGTTGACAGAGGCGAATTGATTGTTGGGCACCGGAAGACCGTTGCCCGATGGATGGCCAAGAACAACAGGGGAGGGGCTTTGGCCCAGGTCAAGTTCGGCTGTATTCACCCAGATTCCGTTTTTCTGCGTGATGATGTGGACATTGTCGCCGTTGTTGGGGAGGGTGTACGGAATAGGGTCGGTGCCGAAGGGAGCATCGCCCATGCCGCCGGAGACGTAGAATGCTGTACCACTCGGATCCCAGACAATGCCGTGATAGGTGTTGGGAATCGGGATCGCCTGCTTGAAGATTGGAGAGTGAGTCGAGATATCGAAGACAAAGACGTGCTCACTTGAGTAAAGCGGGTCAAATATGGGAAACGCGCCCTGAAAGACGCGGTTGTACCCGCTGGTCAGAACCAGTAGAGTACTGCCATCGGGACTCACTGCAGTGCTGACGGCTTGCCCCGCCAGCCATTCCACCGGGAGAACCGATGGGTTGATCGTGTCGGTCACCACCATGCCGGTGTCCAGAAACTGGAAACTGGAACCTGTGGTTGCCAGCGGAGAAAGCGACTGGCTCATATTCGGAACGGCTTGGGGCGAGTTATATATCGTAATAGTCAGGGGCGCCGTGGTGCTGCCAGCCAAAGTAGAAGCAGTTACTGTGTAGGTTGCCGTAGAGGGTGGCGGGGACACAATCGTGGAGGGTACGGACGAGGGAGTTCCGGTAACGATCCCGCTGACGGTGTTCAGGCTCAGGCCCGCAGGAAGATCCGGGCTCACACTATACGAGGCTGGCGTTGCGCCGGTGGCGCTGGTTGACGGGACGTCCGGCGTAATCGGCATCTCTATGGCATAGACCGGAGCAGGAGCGCTATAAGCCAGGCCCGCCGGAGACGCGTCCGCGGCATTTACGGTGATGGCCAGGGTCGCCTTAGTGCTGCCGGACGCGTTAATAGCCGTTACCGTATAGATGTCCGTGGCAGTTGCCGCTATGGGTGTTCCACTGATGATGCCCGTGGCGGCGTCGCCGAGAGTGATCGGCGTGGCGCTCATTCTCAGGCCCGCAGGAAGAGCCGGACTCACACTATACGAGAGCGGCGCACCGCCAGTGCTGGTCGGGACGTTTTCCGGGATTGGCACACCTGCGGTATAAACCGCGGTTCCGGGGTTGTAGACCAGACCCGCTGGGGCCGACGGACTCGTCGGGACCGGCACGGCGTTTACTGCGATCGTCAGAGTCGTCACCGCATTGCCGCCCGTGTCGGTCGCCGTCACCACATAGCTTGCCGAGCCGGTTACAACTGATGGCGTTCCGCTGATGATGCCCGTGGTTGTGCTCATGCTCAGGCCGGATGGAAGGGCCGGATTCACGCTGTAGGTGATTGCCGTTCCGCCCGTATTGGTCGGAAAGTTATCCGTGATCGGCGTATTGACAATGTAGGTCGCCGTGCCCGCGGCATAGCTGAGTGAGGAGGGCATCTGATCGTTTACCGTGATGGAGAGAGAGGCCGTTGTGCTGCTGCCCGAGCCGTAGGCGGTAACCACGTAGCTGGTGTTTCCGGCTACAACCGTGGGGGTTCCACTGATGACACCCGTCGATGCGTTCAGGATCAGGCCCGCGGGAAGCGCCGGGCTTATGCTGTATCCGTTCACAACTCCGCCGCTAGTGGCCGGGGTATCGTTGGCGATGGCTACACCCTTGACGAAAACCGGCGTAGGCTGCGAGTAACCAACTGTGATTGACGTCCCACTGCCGCCAGGCCCGCATCCGCAAAGAAGAACCAGAACTGCAGTAAGAGAAATACCAATATTACGTATTGACTGCATGAAACCCACCCTTTCGCTTATCGCCTGATACATTGCCCAATTTCTCGCGAACACATACCAAAGAACCTACGGCTGCACAATCAGAATTCCACTGTCTGGTTACGGTTCTTAGAAAAAACGCATGACTATTTTCGAGAAAAATACGAAGAGGGAACGCAATACCAGATCGGGAATTCAGAATGAGAAATGAGGCCTCGTAATTCGCTGTACCATCTTCTATACCTCATCGTAAAAACAACCGCTTTAGCAACTGATGCGCAATCCTTATGTGCCGATGAAACCCTCTAACGAACATTTCGTCGCTTGTACTATGCAGAAGGAGAAGTAATCGTGCCCATACTTTCACGTCGTACATTTCTTGAGCTGGCGGGATTGACAAGCGCCGGCCTCCTCGGTGGATGCAGCGGAAGCAACTGGATTACCGGCTCAGATGACTTCTCGATACCCGTTTTCTCCGATGTGCATTTCCAGCCATTTATCACTCCGTTTCAGGCAGGTAGTACAAATCTGAATTCGCTAACTGTGAAGGCTAATATAGCGCTGGTAGCACAGCTTGATGCGGCGGATGCCTCCGATTGGCCGGCGATCTTTGGGGGCGCGTTGAATGCGACGAATATTGCGCCTTCCATCCCTTTAACCGACACCAACTATGCGCTGCTGAATCTGGCACTCGGAAGCATCAAGCAGAGCCTGGGAACCAGTCCGGCGGTCCTGTTTACAGGTGACTTTCTTGGCCACGGCGTGGACCAGCTTTACTCGGCGTATTCGGGGAACACCCAAAGCATCCAAGTAAATGCGTTTGTCGACAAGACTCTCACATTTGTCTTGCAGCAGATCCGAGCGTCCGTGGGCGCGATCCCTGTCTACTTCGCGCTGGGCAATTGCGATTCTTATACCGGTTATGGTCCGGACAGTATCTTTCTTGCCAATAACGCACAGCAGTTATATACGCTGGCGTTAAATGGCGTGGGGAATCAGCAGGATGTTATCAGCAGTCTTACGAATGGCGGATACTACTCGGTAGAGCCCGCGGGAATGAATCTGATGATCATCGCGCTCAACACGTTCGCGCTTTCCCCAGGTATTACCGTCGATCCGAACATGATTGCCGGGCAATTTGCGTGGTTTGATGCCCAACTCTCCCAAGCCAGCTCGGTCGGCAAGAAGGTGTGGCTGCTGATGCATGCGCCTCCTGGCGCGGTTGAGAGTACAACCGGCGCGTCGGACAATGGCCAGATCACGGCAGCCACGATGATGTGGGTTGACAGCAATCAGGATAAGTTCATGGGCATCCTGGAAAAGTATCCCGGCGTCATTGCTATGTCTCTTGCCGGTCATACTCACATGGACGAATTCCGGCTGATGATGCCGGGCAATGCGCTGGCAATTACTGCGGGCATCAGTCCTTTTTTTGGCAATAATCCCGCCTACAAAATTTTTACTTTGGATGGCGTGAGCCTTGCTCCGACCGACTATACCGCTGTGAACTGCAACCTACTGGTGACACCTGCCGCGTTCACCAGTTATTACACATTTTCACAAGCCTATGAACTCGAAGGCCCTCTCGCCATTTCGTTCGCGGAGCTGTTTCCCGCGCTGATCGCATCAAACGCGGCGAAGATGCAATACCAAGGCGCATTCTACTCCGGCAACAACACGTATAATCCTGTCACCAGTACTAACTGGCCAGTGTACTGGTGCGGCATTGGATACATGGACGAACAGGAGTTTTTCATGGCCGTGAACGCTTTCTGACATTTGCCGGCGCACGCCGCTTTTTCTCCGCTCCCTGTGCGTTCTTCCTGGAGTTGGTATCCGCTTGAATTCCAGTGAAGAACAAAGAGTAGAAGCGATTTGGACCGTGAATACCTTTCTCGTGGGAGGATATTACTCTCTCGATCCAATTGGCGGCTTACTGAAGGTGATCGGGCTGAATACGATCATGTGCGCGGCACTGATTCTGGAAGATTATCTGCGCCCAAGATTTGCCTAAATTTCCTCCAAACGTGGAAACGGCCTCCGAACTCTTATCGGAAGCCGTTTAGAATCTTGAATTTCTTGGTTGCGGGGGCTGGATTTGAACCAGCGACCTTTGGGTTATGAGCCCAACGAGCTACCGGGCTGCTCCACCCCGCAAATACAGTTTACCAACTTGTCACATCGGGGTCAATTGGATTCTTGCTCCGGCAGCCGCGCCGAGCGTCGCCCGCATCCGGTACACTGACGGAAATCCTGTAAGGCCGGCGAGGAACCCCGCGCATGTCTCATCTTTATGTAGCTGTTTTAGCCGTCATTGTCGTTACGCTGCTATCGGTTGCGCTCTATCGCACCTCCCTGGTAAAGACCAAAGCCGATTACCTTGTCGCAGGGCGATCGCTGCCGGCAATCGTTCTGGTTCTCACTCTGCTCAGTTCGTGGATAGGCGGCGGATCGCTCTTTGGCGGGGCGGCAAATGCTTACGCGAATGGCTTTGCCGCGCTGTGGCAGCCGGCCGGGGGCTGGCTGGCGCTGCTGCTCATTTACTTCATTGCGCCGCGGGCGCGCAAATTCGCGCAGTTCACCTTGCCCGATCTGCTCGAGGTCCGCTACAACCAGACGGCGCGAGTGCTGGGCACCATTGCCATCCTTTTTGCCTACGTGGGGATCGCCAGCTACCAGTTCACCGGCGGCGGCAACGTGCTGCACCTGATCTTTCCGGAGACGGTGACGCCGGTGCTGGGCACCTACATCATCGCCGCGTTTGTCATCTTCACCACGGCGCTGGCCGGAATGTCGTCGGTGGCCTACATGGACATGGTGATCGGCTCGATGGTCACGACCATCTGCCTTATTGCCGCGCCCATGCTCTACTTCAAAGCGGGCGGCTGGGTTGGCCTGCATCAAGCGCTTCCGCCGGAGTACTTCCAGTTGCTGGGCAACTACCGGATGAACGCGGATCATGTGCTGCAGCCGGTGGGCTTCGGCGTGATCCGGGGACTGGAATTCCTGGTGCCAACAATGCTGCTGCTGCTGGGCAACCAGGTGATGTATCAGAAGTTTTTCTCAGCCAAAACGCAGCGGGACGCGCGCCTCTCGGTGGTGGGCTGGTTTTTGGGCGCAATCCTGCTGGAGACGCTGATCGTCTGCATCGCCGTCTTTGGCACGGCTCTCTACCACTCCTCCGGCGAGTTGGCCAAGCTGCCCCACGAGATCATCCCCTACACGGCGCGCCATGGGTTGCCCGCATTGATGGGCGCGCTGCTGCTGGGCGCGGTCTTTGCCCAGGTCATGTCGGCGGCCTCGAACTACTTGTTTTCGCCGGCCACCAACCTGGTCAACGACGTCTTCTCGCGCTACATCGCGCCGGGGGCATCGAATAAAAAGGTCCTGATTGTTTCGCGGCTGGCCGTGGTGCTGCTGGGCTGCTGGGCGCTCTACCAGTCGCTTCATGCTACGAGCGTGATTCATACCATGCTGTGGGCTTACACCGTCTATGCCGCGTCGCTGACTCCGGTGGTGCTGGCGGCCTTCTTCTCCAAGCGGGTGACTGCATGGGGCGCGGTGGCCGCCATCGGCGCGGGAACGCTGGTCACCCTGGTCTGGGACATTCAGGCGGTAAAAAACTGCTTTCCGCAGATTCTGGCCGACCGCGACGCCATCTTCCTGGCGCTTCCCGTGGCCGTCGCAGCCATGATCGTGGTCAGCCTTTTCACCCCCAAGCCATCGGCAGAGCAACTGGCGCAGTTTGCGGATTAGGGCCTGCGGCAAAGAAAAAATCAGCCAGATGGCGGAAATTGGCCTACACTGTCGGTGTAAGTCCTTTGATGCCATGCCCGTCGCCCATCTGACGCTTGAAATCCGCATTGAGCACGCCCAGTCGCTCAAGGACCGGCGGCAGGTGGTGCGCTCGCTCAAGGACCAGATTCGCCAAGGTTTCAACGTCTCGGTGGCGGAGATGGACGAGGCGGTGACCTGGCAATCAGCTACCCTGGGCGTGGTGGCCATCTCCCGCTCCCGCGACTACCTGCACGGGCTCATCGAAGAGGTGGAGCGCTCCGCCCGCCGCATCCTCAACGAACACGGCGCGGAGCTGGCCGACGCCTTCTGGGATTACATCGAGAGCTGACGCGAGCAGAGCCGGAGATTGGCATAGCCGACCGTTGGTCTTGATATAGCGGCAAAGCTGGATCCTCAGGTACCCCCACCCGTATTTTGGATGCAAAATCCTTGTTTTCTTGAGGTTACAGACAGGGTTGCGCTGCAAAATATTGAAAACAATGAAGTTCCCTGCAAAATATTCCTGGCAAAGGAGTTACGGGACGTTTCGGCCCCTGTTGGCCGCTTCCGGCTGGAAAACGGGGCGAAGAGGACATGCCGGGACGATGGTTTGAAGGAAGACTTCTGAGGATTATTGTGCTACGACGGAGCGTAATTTTCTGCAAGCACCTGCGGTGCGGCCAAACGCTCGCTATTCGCTCGCATGGGGTTCGTGGTATCCCCGGTCCCCAAATGCGAGGGACCGGGGGCACCCGGCACCTCCCTCGCAATTGTTACTCGGTTCTTCAGGCGCCCGAGGGCATCGGCTTTTCGTGAATGATCATCCAGGATGTGCCGAACTTGTCCCTCAGCATGGCGAAGCGGAAGGCAAAGAATGTCTCCTCCATTTTCATGAAGATCTCGCCGCCATGGGAGAGCAGGGCATAAATACGCTCTGCTTCCTCATTGCTGTCGACGGAAAGAGCAAGATAGGCGCTGCGCATGGGCTGAAAGCGATCAGGTGGAGCGTCGCACACCATGATTGTCACGCCGCCAATGACGATGCTCGCGTGGAGTACCTTGTTTTCGCATCCTGGCGGGATGCTTTTTGGCTCCGGCATCTGCTCGTAGGTCATCATGAAGTTTATCTTTCCGCCCAGATGCTCTTCGTAAAAGCGGAGAGCCTCGGCGCAGTTGCCGCCATAGTTAAGGAATGTGGTTAGTTTCATCGCTTCGATTTTCCTTTCGGGGAATGGATTGGAGAATTGAACGGTGGAATGAGAGGCGCCGGAATCAATGCGGGAGCGTCGCGTACTTACCCGACTTCACCCACAGAAAGTCACCGCCAGCGGAGGGGTTGTCGGCATCCTTGACCACGAAAAGAAGAATGGTTGTGGGCGCAAAGCACTGGCGGTAGATGAGTGCCTCGCTTGCGCCAGTGCCGGGTTTCATCAGATTCACATCCAGCATGAAGTAGGCGGGCGGAATACCGAGGCGCACTGTGCCGTTGTGAATCTGATTGGTGATCTCGTGAATGCCGCCGCCGGAAAATGTCTGTGTACCGTCGTTGCCCATGCCAGAGACGTAGTGAGGCGGATTGTCGACGTTGTAGGTGGTATCGATGGCGACCTGGAGCCGGTTGACGATGGGAGTCATGGTCTTTGCGCGTACCACGCGCAGGATCACGGCACATGAGCTCTTCGAGCCGGGCCCGTAGATGGCATTGACGTAGTTGCCGGCGCTGTCGCCGGTCTCGGCGGCAATGCGCTCAGCTTCAGTGGGAGGTAACGGTGCGGCAGCGGCCGCAGTGCAGCTTTTCGGAATCGCAAAGGTCGAAGCCGCCGGTGGGGCCAGGTTTATATTCGTTACCTCGGAGACGGTTTTCAGCGGGCTGCCCGCCTGACTCAACTGCGCCTTGACAATCATTCCGTATTTTGTATCTACCCATGCTTTTACCGTGGCACCGCCAGCGGAACCTTCCATAACTTTGGTCGCGATTCCATGAATCGTCTCCGTGCCCACCTGTTTGGCGCCAGGGCCAATCAGATCTTTAGCGCCGGCGTAGGGATCACCCCAATCGCCGGAGAAGGTTCCGCTCGAGCAGCCTCCGGAGATTTCGGGCAACGACCAGGAGAGATTCCTGTGCGTCGCCAGATCGTAGAGGCTGAGCGTGTGTGCGGCCTTCGGGTCCGTCGCGCTGAACTGCTCCACCAACACTTTCGATCCCAGCCGATAAGTCTTCACAGTTTGCGGCGGGCCAAACATTGAACTGGTTGTTGTGACGGTATAGGCGGTAGGCGCGGGCGTGGTTTGCGCCAGCAACGCGGGCGCGCAAGCCGCCAGTAAAACGGCACAAGCGGCATAATTCGCAAGGAAACGCAGGGACATACTATAGACCTCCGTTCCCGGCGTACATATGGGGAAACTCGGTTCGGCGCGCCAGGAAACTCGCTTAGGATAACGCATGGGTGAAAGAGAGGCAATTGGAATCGATTCCAAAGAAATTTTTCCAGCACGCGAATTGTTAATTGCCAGTTCAGGTTATTGGTCTGATGAATGAGCCAAATAGGGGAAAATGCGCCAAAGCACGTCTGGCGGCTTGTTCAACGGGCCTGGAGTGCGGGGATACCTGCCCTCTCCTCTGCTATGCTGATTGTTTGCCCGGACAGGAGGGAGCCATGCCGGAACACAGAGGGCGGAAGCACCATCAGGACCGCGTGGCGGAGACGCTGCGCGTGGAGATCGGCGTTCTCATCGAGGGCGAGCTGGTGGACCCGCGCATCAATCTCTGTTATGTGACCGAGGTGGCGTTGAACCCCGGCGGCAAGTCGGCGCGGGTGTATGTGGCCGTGGACAGCGCCGTCAAGGACATTGCCAAGGCGGAAGAGGAGACGGTGGCCGGCTTGGAAGCCGCCAAGGGGTATATCCGCTACGAGCTCAAGGAGCGGATGGGCGTGCGCCATGTGCCCGAACTCAGCTTCCTCGCTGACCGCTCGGGTCGCTTTCAGGCGCGCATCGACGAACTGATGGACAGGCATCGCAAGCGGCAGAAGGCGGCCGCGCTCGAACCACCCGCCGGGGATGAAGGCCGATGAGCCCACCACAATTTCGCCCAAATCTGTTAGCCTTGACCCTGTCGAAGCGCAACACCATCTCTGCGTTTCAAAGAAGCGCGGAACTCAAACCGAGGCGGTCAGATTCCCCCATTCGTCCTGACCGGAAGCGGGTACGCTTGCCCTTATAAAGCAAGCAAAGGCTCCGTTGGAGAGAAAGTGGTAGTGGACACTTATCAGGAACCATCTGCTTCGGATTCGCCTCAAGGCTGGCGCAGACGGCTGCCTCGTTGGGCCACCGTAGGCGAGGCCTCCGTCTTTCTCACTTTCGTCCTCTTTTTTCTTCTCTATGGGCAGACCCCACTGGTGGGCGGAGATGGCCTGGGCCTGGTGGGGGCCGATGAACCCCGCTATGCGCAGATCGCGCACGAGATGCTCGACCGCTTCGACTCGGCGCACACGCTCAAGAGTAAGCTGAGCGCATGCGTCACACCTTATCTCTACGGAAAGCCCTGGCTGGAGAAGCCGGCCCTCTACTACTGGCGGGCGATGTTCCTGTTTCAGGACTTCGGCGTCCATGACTGGAGCGCGCGGCTGCCCTCGGCCACCTTCGCCTTCATCATGGTAGGGCTCATCTACTTGCATATGCGGCGTTTCCGCCCCGGCGGGCATCTGGACGCCGCGCTCATCACCGTGGCCTGCGCCGGCATCATCGGCTTTTCTCGCGGCGCCTCGACCGATATGCAAATGGCCGCGCCCCTGGCCATCGGGCTGCTCGGCTGGTATGCCTGGTACGAGACCGATTCCAAGTTCTGGCTCTACGACATCTACTTCTTCACCGGACTGGCCACGCTGGCCAAGGGGCCGGTGGCGCCATTTCTGGCCCTGGTCATCGTGGCCGCCTTCGCTTTTCTGCGCCGCGACTGGTCGATCCTGCGCCGCTCCTTCTGGTGGCCAGGGGCGGTACTCTACCTGGCCATGGTGCTGCCCTGGTTCATCGCCGTACAGCATCAGAATCCAGACTTTTTCCGCGTCTTTTTCCTGGAACACAACCTGGAGCGCTTTGCCACCGATCGCTATGAGCACCAGCAGCCCTTCTGGTACTACCTGCTGGTGGCGCTGCTGGCGGTGATGCCCTGGACGGTGATCGCGGTGCGGGCGCTGATCGACGGCCTCCGCACCTCGGTCATTGAGTGGCGAACTCGCCATTTCCGCCGGCATGAGCCGTGCTCCAGCCAGCCCGGCGATGCTTTTCCGGAGTTTCTCGTCATTTGGGCGCTGATTCCCATCCTCTTTTTTTCCTTCTCGCAGTCCAAGCTGCCCGGCTACATTCTTATCTCCATTCCTCCCATTACCATCCTCACCGGGGACTATCTTTTCCGCCGCAGGCAGCAGGGACTAAACCGCTGGGTGCTACTGGGCCATGCGGTGCTCTGCGGCGTAATGACCATGGTTGCGTTGATGATGCCCTGGTTTGTGGAGCACAGCCTGAAGGTGCCGCCCCTTCCCGCGCTGGGGAGTGGCCAGATACTTGCCTTTATCCGCGAGTGTAGCGGCGAATACATCCGTGTCATGCCCCCGTGGCCGGCATTCACCATTGCTGTTCTGGCCTCGGCGGGCGCGATGCTGCTGATTCTGGTGGTGGTCAACGGCTTCGGCGTGGCCCGCTTACGCCTGGTTACCACCATAGTGCTGATGGTGCTGGTCTTTTATCTCTATGGTGTTGGTCCGTTCTTTAACATTCCCGCAATCGCTGAAACCAAGCAGGTGATTCACCTGCTGGATCGCTCCTACTCCGCGCGCCCTCTGGCCGAGCAGCTGGCCGCCTCCGCTCCCAGCGTCGAAACGGTGGCCGTCTTTCGTGTCCGGCGCGACGTCGAGTATGGCCTCTCCTTTTATCGCAATCGCGAAGTGGTCAACTACACCGTGAAAGGCGTGCCGGATCAACAGCACCTGCTGGTGGCGCAGGTAACCGGAAGAGGCGGCGTGGACCTGCACACCACGGCCGCGCTCGAAGAGTTGCTGGGAGACAGGCACTATGAACAGCTCTTCAGTTGGCCGGAGCAGGGCTTGATGGTCTACAGGGTGGGCAGCAAGTAAGCTGTCCACTATCGTCTGAGGAGGACCATGACGACGGGCGCTTCCTTCGAGATCCTCGACCTGAGGCACTATGCTGCGCCGCTGTTGCACCCCGTGCTGCAGGCGGAGGGCGAAGTGTGGAAACAGCGCCTGCACTGGGATTATCATGTCTCGGCCAACTTGCTAATGCAGTATCTCGATAGCCACATGCTGCCCGGATATGCGGCCCTGGAGGCTGGCCGGGTCATCGGCTATGTTTTCTGCATCTATGAAGAGACCAAGGCGGTTATTGGCGATGTCTTTGCGCTGCCCAGTCCCAGTGTCGAGGGGAGGCCCGCCCGCCAAGTTGAGGAAACGCTGCTCCTGCACATCATTGAGCTGCTGGTGAACTCGCCCCAGGTGGACCGCGTGGAATCGCAACTGCTGCTGCACCCCTCGGGCTCCCACGCCGGCGTCTTCCTTGAAGCGGGCTTCCAGGTTCATCGGCGGCTCTTCATGGTGCGGCAGTTGGGAGGAGATTATCCCACGCCTCGCGTGAACCTGCCCGCCGGATTGGAGTTGCGTCCCTGGCGCGAAGAGGACCTGAACTCCGCTGGGCGGCTCATCTCCGCGGCTTACCATGGCCATCCTGACAGTGTGGTCAACGACCAGTACCGCTCGGTCCACGGATCGATGCGCTTCCTCAACAACATCGTTCGCTTCTCGGGCTGCGGCGCTTTCTCCGCGCAGGTCTCGCACGTGGTGGTGGATCGCGTCAGCCGGGAGATGGTGGCGTTGGTGCTGGGTTCGCGCGTCAGCCCCGAGAGCGGCCACATCACCCAGCTCTGCGTTCATCCTGAATTCCGCCGCCGCGGCTTGGCCCGTATGCTGCTTACTCTGGCCTCCTCCTGCTTCCTGCGCCAGGGCGTCACCGAAATCTCCCTCACCGTTACCGAAGCCAACACCGAGGCCATCGAACTCTACCGCGTCGAGGGCTACGACTGCGTGCACCGCTTCGACGCTTGCGTCTGGCAGCGGGGCAACTTTGCCTGATAATCATCCGGGAATTTCGCGGATCTGAATAGTTAGGTCAATTTTTCGGAAGTATGTACTTTACGCAAGGATCAGATTTGGTTACTAGTGGAATCTTGACATGATTACCATAATACCGTTGACTGATATTAGGTTTCTCTCAAAGACTGTAGTTCCCAAATCATGCGGGGTCCGAATCGAGCGTCATGACCATTTGCATCAGCGTTCAGGTTGCTGAAGGGCTAATTTATGCTGCCGACAGCGCAGTTGCTCTCTCTGGAACATTGCATGGGCAAACAACTCCACAGGTATTGCAGATTTTTGAATCTGCTAACAAAGTTACTCAGTTCGGAGATTACCCGATTGGAGTGATGACTTGGGGACTAGGTGCCATTCAAAATCGTACGATTCAAAGTTTGATTATGGAACACGAATATGCTTACGCTAAACAGGCCGACACCCCGGATTTCCAGGTCAAAAAGGTCGCTGAGGACCTGGTCGCATTCATTCGTGGTCGGTACGATTCCGCCTTCCCTGATCCCACAAATAAGCCGCCAATGGGATTAGCGATTGGGGGTCATTCTCATGATCAGTTTTTTGCGGAACAGTACAAATACGAGTTTCCGGCAAGCAACGACTTACAGTCGATTCGACAACCCCTTCCGAGTGGATCGCCAAGTTTTGGGGTTAATTGGTTTGGCATGCCAGATGCTCTTATTCGCCTTATATCCGGTTATGACCCGAATCTTTTGCAAGAACTAATTAACCGGGGAGCGGATAAAGCGATTGTGGAGAAGGTTGTGCAGGACAATGTAGGCCAACTCCCGATTGTTTTTGATGGTATGCCGCTTAAAGATGCTATCGATTTTGCCGATTATTGTGTACGTGTGACTATCGGCAGATGGAGATTCTCAGTCGGACCTAACTATTGCGGCGGAGATGTCGATATTGCCGTTTTGCGACCCCACAGCTTTCAATGGGCACAGAGAAAGCGTTGGTCAATCAAGAGATACGAGGAGGATTAGATGGACAACTCAATACTCACATCTAACGGTATTTCGAGCGTTCAATTTACGTTGACAGCAACGCCAATCCAGCCAGGATACGAGGGATCAGCGAATAGCTACCCCTTGTCACAAACAGGCGAAAATGAAATACCACAGGATCGGATTTTGCAGTTGGCGGGCGATAGCGGCACTACCACCCATGACGGCTAATTTTTAGCCGTGTAGCCGCCTACTGCTTGGGCTACACCGAGTACGGTCTTTTCTTTGTTAGAGATTTCTTATTCGCGTCTTGCCACTTGCCCTCGATCTTGAGAATATCTAGCTTTGGTTTTATCTAAGCGGATTGTTTCTTGGCAACTTTAGGCATTAAGCGTCCTGCGCTCAGATTGCGTAAAGTACATACTTCCGATTTTTTTTATTTCTTGGTATTGATGAAGGTCAACAAACTCTTGGGAACTTCCCTGCAGGCGCAGTGCTTTTGGTGTTCCTTGTGCCACTGGATACGCTGCTCCAGTGTTGCCTTGGGCGGCATCTTGTTCTCTGCGTGCCAGATCTTGTTCATTGCGATTCCTTCAGAAATCTACCGCGCAATAAAATACATCAGCCAGCTCAGCGCCATTGCCGAGGCCACGAAGAGCACAAAGCAATAAATTCCGTAGCGGATCATGTCTCTCGGCTTCTCGCGCTGAGTGATGCCGAAGACAGTGGAAGCGAACAGAGCAAAGAGCACAACCGCCGCGAAGTGAGAGGGATGAAATACCCAATTGCCCATCAGGATTTCCTCCCGGTTCTCAGATTGTGCGCATCCACGGCGGCAATAATGTTCAGCAGGCCGGCCACCACGATGAAGCGCGAGCCCCAGTCGGCGGTGGTCACCTGCACCTGCACATCGCCCAGGCCCAGCATCCGGCTGATGATGTAAGGCAGGGCGTTGCCCAGGTCGCCGGCCAGTCCCAGAATGTCGAGAATGTCGTGTGCTCCCGCATACACCTTGCCCTGCATCAAGAGGCCCAGTACGAACATGCCCAGGATCGACGCCGCCAGCAGCGCTCCGCGGCCCCACTTGCGCAGCAGAAAATGCCCTCCGCCAGGCACCAGCCAGCCTGCGATCAGGGGAAGGTAGACAAAGCCCTCCTGCGAAGCTGAATTAGTCGAAGTCTTCTTGTTTTCTTCAGTTGCCATTCCTTATTGACTATAACGCACTGGGATGGGAAGCTTCCTAATCCCTAACCCCTATATCCTCACCAGCTCGCGTTGGATTTTTCCCGTGACCCAGGCTTTGCCGGGAGCGGTCATCATGTCGATCTCGGCGCGGACGCCGAACTTCGGCAGGTAGATGCCCGGCTCGACGGAGAAGCAGGTGTTGGGCAGCAGCAGGCGCACGTCGTGGGTCTCCAGATTGTCCAGATTTGCGCCCACGCCGTGCACCTCCTGGCCGATATTGTGGCCGGTGCGATGGGTAAAGAACTCGCCGAAGCCGGTCGCCTGGATCACCCCGCGGGCCGCGTCGTCAGCCTCATAGCCGCGGATGGGACGGCCCGCCGCAAAGGCCTGCTCGACGACACGGATGGCCGCATCGCGTGCCTTTACAACGATTTCGAAGATTTTTTGCTCGTGCTCCGCCGGCTCGCGGCCCACCACCCCGGTCCAGGTAATGTCGTAGTAGATGCTGCCCGGCGTGTTCAGCCGGGCCCAAATGTCGATGAGCAGAAAGTCGCCTTCGCGGATGGGCGCACAGCGCTCGGCAGTAGGCTCATAGTGCGAGTCGGAGCAGTTCGAGTTGACGCTGACGTTGGGGCCGTCGTCCCAGACAAGCCCCTCGCGGCGCATGGCTTCGGAGAGCCATTGCACATGGTCAAATTCTGAGAGTTTGCCCGTGCGGCCAGCACCCGGGCGCAGACGGCGGCCAATCTCGCGCCAGCCTTCGGCAAGAATCGCGTCGATGGCGCGCTGCGCCACACTATGGCTGGCCACCTGTTCCACGCTCAGCACCGCCTCAAACTGGCTGACCAAATCAGCTGAGCTGACGATCTGCTTGCCGAGGCTGCGCAGAAACTCGACCGTGCCGGCATCGGCCATGGAGATGTACATGATGGCGTTGTTGGGTGAGTACTGCATAGCTACAGTGCGTGCGCCGGATAGCAGCGCGTCCAGGCCCATGGCCAGCTCCTGCCAGCTTGAATACAACGCCTTCATGCCGGGTAGCGCGTCAAGCCGAGCCTGCTCAATGCGATGCACCAGCTTGCGCGGCTCACCTGACGCGGGCACAAAGTAGTACCAGCGCCGCGTGACGTGCAATTTGGGATCCATGCCAAGGATGCGCTCGCCGATGGGGTCGCGGTGATGATGGTCGTAAAAGAGCCAGCCGTCAAAGCCGGCTTCCTGAATGGCTGCCTGAATCGCGTCGATGTTCGCTTTGTGGCTCATACCGGCCATGATACGCGAAACGGGGCGCAAGGTTACATTCAGTGGTGTTGGAAGCATACTTTATTAGTATTTTCAGGGCTTCAAAACGCCGATGAAGGTGTGCTTCTATGCACACCTCTATCTGGCAAATTCGGGTACAAGATGATTTGCGGGTTTTAAGGGAAAAAGAGGCGAAAATCATCTGCGTTGAGACCAGCCGCCTTCGGCGTGGAGAGCGAACGGTTTTGGATTCCCACTCTTCGCCCGACCACCCCAGCGACGAAGACCTGTCGCTTCACCCCAACGAAAAAATCGCTCAATGGGGACCCTGAGTCGCCGGGGACCCCGGTAAAGCGAAGCACGAGATACCCAGCGATCGCATGAGGACGGAGAGACAACCATCCCGAGTTCCGTATGCACTTTGGATTCGCCGTAAAGCATGTTAGGCTATGGAACGCGATTGTGAGGTCATGAACTGCAAATGAAAGAATCCGGCACTTCGGCCTCGATAGTGAAAAATGGAAACAGAAGCAACGCCATCCATCGGATCATCCGGCGGTTTATGCACGGCATCACATGGCGCATTAATGCCTCGCCACGGATGATAAAGCTGCTTGGACCTGTGTTTATGGAACGTTTGTGTTTCTACGAGGCGAATGGGTATTTCCCACATCTGCGCCGCCCGCGCACTTTCACAGAGAAAATCTGCAATCGCAAGCTGTTTAATCCTGTTCCACAGGCGTCGATGCTAGCCGACAAATTAGCAGTGCGGAAGTTCGTCGCCGAACGCGGTTATGAAGATATATTGAACGAAATCCTGCTGGTAACAAAGCATCCGGAGGAAATTGATTTTTCAAAACTCCCGCAACGATTTGTAGTCAAGGCCACGCACGGCTCCGGATGGAACATCATCGTCAGGAATAAGGAAGAGATCGTTCGCGAAGATATGGTTGGCCAATGCAAGTTATGGATGAAGAGCGTCTTTGGCGAGTCGCTCAGGGAGTACCAATATCGGGATATTCCTCCGGCAATTATCATCGAAAAATTTCTCTTCGATACACAATATGAAGTTCCGTTGGACTACAAGTATCACGTTTTTCATGGTAAATGTCAGTTTATTCAGGTGGAATATGGACGGTTTTCCGAGCACACGCGGACGATTTACGACAGGAATTGGAAGCCGCAGGAATTTACCTACGCGTATCCTCGGAAGATTGTCGATTTGAAGAGGCCCGCGACTCTGGGACGAATGCTCGAAATTGCAGAAGCGCTGGCCCGCGATTTGGATTTCTGCAGAGTGGACTTGTATTCAGTAAATGATCGTGATGTCTATTTTGGCGAGATGACATTGACGCCAGATGGGGGATATGGGCTCTTGGGGTTGAACGCGAAGGGAGATTATTTAATGGGCTCGTACTGGTAAACCAGTATTGCGGGATGCAAGCCTTAAACTCCGTTCAGAGAACGGTCAAGCGGCTACCTTCCCGTGCCGCCCACCGTTATCCTGTCCAGCTTGATTATTCAAGCCGCCGACAGCCGCAATTCAACCTTTGAACTGGTAGCTTCAGCGAAGCGCAGCAGGGTCTTGGTGCTGGGGAGGGTTTGTCCGCTTTCGAGACGCGCAATGGCGGACTGGCTGGTGCCCATGCGCGCGGCCAATTCAGTTTGAGAGAGACCGGCACGAAGGCGCGCCTGGATCAACTCCGTGGCAATCTCAAACTCCGGGCCCAGACGATTGTACTCTGCCTTGAATTCAGGATCCTTCATCCACTCATCCGCGATTACTTTGAAAGGAATAGTCATAAAACCTCCTTTGCGCGCCGCTGGGCAAGATCGATTTCGCTACGCGGCGTCTGTTGCGTCTTCTTGATGAAAACGCGAACAATAACAACCCTGCGGCCTATGGCTGTGACATAGATGGCTCGTGCAATGCCATCCCTTTCAGTCACGCGCATTTCCCATAACTTACCTTCAAGGTGTTTGACATAAGGTTCTCGTAGCGATTCAAGACCAACCTGAGAGATCATACGTTCCAACCGTAACAGACGCGCTCGAATTTCCAAAGGGAGGGCAGCGAGTTCACTGCGCACTGTATCGTTGAGAACCTCAACTCGCCATTCCATATGATCCTATCTCAAAAATGAGATATTGTCAACTTCGTGTCTCTCTATCTTCCCGTGCCCCCTACCGTCATCTTGTCCAGCTTGATGGTTGGCATGCCGACGCCTACGGGGACGCTTTGGCCGTCTTTGCCGCATGTGCCGATGCCTTCGTCGAGTTTGAGGTCGTGGCCGACCATGGAGACGTGCTTCAGCGCCTCGGGGCCGTTGCCGATCAATGTCGCGTCGCGGACCGGGGCGGTAATCTTGCCGTCTTCGATGAGGTAAGCTTCAGAGGCGGAGAAGACGAATTTGCCGTTGGTGATGTCTACCTGGCCACCGCCGAAGTTGACCGCGTAGAGGCCGCGCTTGACGCTGCGGAGAATGTCTTCGGGGGCGTCGTCGCCGGCCAGCATGTAGGTGTTGGTCATGCGCGGCATGGGAATGTGCTGATAGCTTTCGCGGCGGCCACTGCCTGTATTGGCAGCATTCATCAGGCGGGCGGAGAGCTTGTCGCTGAGGTAGCCGCGCAGAATGCCGCCCTCGATGAGCACCGTCTCCTGCGTCGCCGTGCCCTCATCGTCCACATTGAGCGAACCGCGGCGTCCGGCGATGGTGCCGTTGTCTACGACTGTAACCTTGGAACTGGCCACCGATTGGCCGATCAGCCCGGCAAAGGCCGAGGTCTTCTTGCGGTTGAAGTCGGCTTCGAGACCGTGGCCCACCGCCTCGTGGAGCAGAATTCCCGGCCAGCCGGGACCGAGAACTACTTCCATCTCGCCGGCTGGAGCGGGGACGGCGCCGAGTTGCAGAATCGCTCCTCGCGCCGCCTCGCGGGCCAGGTGCTCCGGACTTTTTGAGCCGGTGAACTGGTCGAGGCCCGCTCTTCCGCCGCCGCCTGCCGAGCCTTTGGTGGTGGTTTCGCCGTCTTTGGCGATGACGAAGACGTTGAGGCGGCAGAGGGGCTGGGTGTCGCTGGCGAAGGCACCATCGGAGGCGGCAATGAGGATGCGCTTGAGCTCTTCAGAGTAGCTGGCGCGGACCTGCACGATGCGCGAGTCATACGCACGGGCCGCGCGGTCGGCGCGCAGAATCAGCTCGAGGCGGGCGGCCAGGTCCAGATCATAGCCGCCTAGCGGAACCGGGTAAAGGTCGGCGGCGGACGGCTCAGTGAATCCCTGGATGGGCTGGGTGGCCGGGCCGGAGGCGATCAGCGCGGCGGTGCGGGCGGCGTGGAGCAGGCGGTCGGGATTGAGGTTGTCAGTGTAAGCGTAGCCGGTGCGTTCGCCGCTGAGGACGCGAATGCCGCAACCGGCGCTGACACCTTGAGAGGCGGATTTCACAATTTTCTCATCGACGCCCAGGGCGGTGGCCGAGACCGACTCAAAGTAGAGGTCGGCGTAGTCACCGCCTGCAGAGAGGGCCTCGCCCAGGCAGCGCTCCAGAAGCCGCTCGGTGATGCCGAATTTCTCAAAAAAATACCGCTTGTGACTTTGTGGTGGGGAAGCAACCGGTACATTCATCGTATCTTTGAGTTTATCCTGTTCGCGCTTGGGCAGGGTCCCCGTTCCTCTTTTGATGCCTGGGCGCTTCCAGGCTCTATCGCCGGCGCCGTTCTAGTGGTACATTTTTGGCATGAAGAAAATACTTGCCATCGCACTGCTCCTGATGGTGTTTGCCAGTCCGGCGTTCGCAGCCCGTCGTATTCGCCACGCCAACCACCACTACGATCACCATCATCATCACCATAACCATCATCCGCATCACGGATAGGATGGCTCATAGCCCTAAAGCAGCACTCTGCGGGGGCCGGTGTGCACGATGCGGTTTCATTCTCACAAGCAAATGTGATAGGTTCATGCCATGACAGAACTGGACGACCTCCGCTACCCCATCGGCCGTTTCAGCCCGACAGCCACCAGCATGCCCGGCATTCGCGCGGCGCACATACAGACACTGCGCCTGCTGCCTGAACGCCTGCGGGCCGCCGTAGCCGGATTGAACGATGCGCAACTGGACACGCCCTACCGCGAAGACGGCTGGACAGTGCGCCAGGTGGTGCATCATATCGCCGACAGCCACGCCCAGGCGTACATCCGCTTCAAGACGGCGCTGGCCGAAGATTGGCCGACCGTCAAGGTCTATGACGAGGCTGTCTGGGCAAAGCTGCCTGACAGCCGGTTGCCTATTGACGGCTCTCTCAAGCTGATCGAGGGGCTGCACGGCCGCTGGGTGGCGCTGCTGGAGTCGCTCAGCGAAGAGGATTTCCGCAAGGGCTTCAACCACCCGGAGCGTGGCCGCGTTGATCTGGCCAAGGCGCTGGCCATGTACGACTGGCACTCGCGCCACCACACCGCGCACATCACCGGGCTGCGCGCGCGCAAGGGCTGGTAGAGGCCGCATGGCCTCCGGCGCTCCACCCCAGCGACGAAGACCTGTCGCCGGGGACCCCGGGGCTCCACCCCAGCGACGAAGACCTGTCGCCGGGGACCCCGGGGCTGAAGCTGTATCGCCCGAACGTCTGGCCCAAACCATCGAAGCGTATCTCGCCGACCATCCCGCAGCCGCGGTGCTGGAGGATGGCCGCGTGCTCTTCGACATGCGCAGCGCCCGCTACGCAGTGAGCGAGCAGCATGGCCGCTGCCTGCTGCAACTGTGGAGCGAGGAACGCAACCTGATGCGCACGGTGGTCGAAGTCGAGGAGCGCGCGCAATGCCTGCGCCTTTCCACTCGCCGCATGGGCGCTGCCCGACCGCAGACGCTGGAGCTGGTTCCTACCAGCGATCGCCGCACGCCCACTGCGCGCGATGCCGCCCGCCGCAACTATCAGCGGCTGCTGGAGAGAGTGCTGACTCGCCAATTCATTGGGACAAAGGTGGACGGACTTCGCTCGGCGATGGATCTGGAACACAGCTTTGGTCCGGCTTATGTGCGCGGACGGCTGCTGAAAGGCACAGCGGCTGAAGCGGTGATCGGAGTGAGCGAGGCGGAGTCGGCGTCGATGGTGGATGGCGTTCTGACTCTGGGAATTCTCTGGCTGGACCATTGCCGCCAGCACGGCGATGGGCGGCGGCACTTTGGCGGACTGAAGGTCATTGTTCCCGCCGGAGCCTGGCGAACCACTGCTGAAAGAATGGCCTGGCTGAACCACGCTGCCGCCGATTTTCAGCTATTCACACTCGACGAGCGCAGCGAAGAGCTAACGGTGGTGGATTTTCGCGACACCGGCAACTTGGACTCGCGGCTGGTGCATGCTTTTTCAGCCGAAGCGGCCATTGAGCGCTGCCGGGCTGGAATTGATCGGCTGCTCTCGCTGGTTCCTCCCGCGGCGAAGGACAGGGTTGAGATTCGGGCAAGCTCGGCTACAGAAGCCGGCCTGCTGCTACACGGGCTGGAATTTGCGCGTGTGCGCCAGGGCTTTGCCGCCAATACATTTGCCCGCGAAAACGAGATCAGCTTCGGCGCGGGAGCCAACGAAACTCCGCTCACGGAAGAAAACGAGCCGCTCTGCCGCGATCTCTTTTCGCGTTTGTTTCTGAGCCGACACGGCGACGGGGCGCACACCGACCCGCTCTTCCGCCTGCAACCGGAGCGCTGGCTGGAAGCTCGCCTGCGCGCTGAAATCGTTGAGCTGCTGCCAGGGCTGCGCGGCGACCTGCTCTACTCGCAGGTGCCCGCGCTCTCCACCGGCGACCGCGGTCTGCTGGACCTGCTCACGCTCGACCGCAACGGTCGTCTGACGGTGATCGAGCTGAAAGCCGACGAGGATCTGCACCTGCCGTTGCAGGCGCTGGATTACTGGATTCGCGTGCGCGCGCTCAACAACGACAGGCAGCCGGCGGCGGGCAACGAGGGCGGCAGGCCGCTGACGGCCTTCGAGCGCCAAGGCTACTTTGCCGGGGCGGAAGTTTCGCCGCGCGACCCGCGCCTTCTGCTGGCAGGCCCTGCCTTGCGCATCCATCCCGCCAACGAGACGGTGCTGCGCTACCTTTCTCCGCAGGTGGAGTGGGAGCTGATCGCGCTCACCGAACATTGGCGGCGGGAGCTGAAGGTGGTCTTCCGCAAGCGCAGCGGGGACGCGCGGAGCTGAAGCGGTTTCAGCGATGGTGTTAGGCTATTCAGCCTTTGCCCAGGATGGAACTTTAGTTTTCGGGAGGCGTTTCGATGTCCATACGCTCCCAGATGCGTCAGACACCTGGGCGATCACATCACGCCAATGTGGAGCGTACTTTTCTAGGCCCTCTTGGTCCACTGGGTATGTTCGGACAGGATCGCCTTCCGCAAGTCGAATTCCCGTGATACTATCCATCAACAACGTGATACTATCCATCAACAAAAAGTGACTCGGATGCGAGCCCTTCGGGAGACGAAGTGCTACATGGCTAACAAAAATCGGCCTGCGACCGACATTGCCAACACTGACAGACCCATAGAACTTATCCGGATCGTGCATGGGGCTATTTGCCACATTCATGTTCCATTGGAGACTCACCTGAACGTACGCTCTATCTCGAAGATAGTTAAGAATGCCGAGGGTCGTCCCAACCACTCCAAAAATGAGGCCGAGCAATCCGGTAAGCTGCGTGATAGTCATGTGTCCTCTCAGGTGTTTAAGAGGGGCTACGCCCGGTCCAACTCCGCAAACAGCTCGCTCAGGACCACGCGGATTGGCGTTCCGGGCACGGTGATTTCGCCGGAGGGAGTCAATTCGTATCCGGTCCTTGATACTCGATAAACCAAGCGGCGCGCGGGGTCCACGATCCAGATATGTTCAATGCCGAAATCTAAATACTCGTCTGTGCGCTCGGTAAAACGGCTGAGCCGGTCCTCTGGAGAGAGGATTTCGATGACCAGCAAGGGCGGATGGGTAAGAACCTGTTCCCGCGGAATTCCGGCGCGGAGCACGGTCACATCAGGCACGCGGAAACGGGTGACCTTCACCTGAACGCGGACATCGGGAAGCGGTATTATCCCCCACTCTTCCCGGTGATTCATAAACAGATGCGTCAGCAGAGATTGCAACAAGCTGTGATCGAATTCGCCCACGTTGCGCTCCTCGATCCGCCCATCCACATAGTCGCAGTCAGGGCGGTAGCTCGTGGTGAGATACTCGCGCACGGAAACCAACTCCGCTGGGGATTTTTCATAGATGGGTACAGTCGCCATGAACTGATTATCGCGCTATTCTGACCGTTCCGCCAGTGAATTCATGCAGAACGGGCCGATTCCATCCTATTCATACCAATTCGATACCCGCTATCTTGGCTGCCCGTGCAAACGGCTTGTCGGTTGCGGTATATTCGAGTTTTCAATGGAATGCGATTTGTGGTTCAATGTTATTGATTTCAACGACGGGGATTGCGGACAGCCGGAAAGAGGGGACAACTGAATGAGGGACGCGAACATAGAAGATCCCAATGAGAAGAACAATGAAGAAGAGCAACATATTGCCAACACTTATAGAGTCATTGAACCGCCCCCGGAGAGCCTCGACGACAAGCCCACGGCACCCGGATTGTTCATTTACCCTGACGTGAATGCGGAGGCGGCAGTACAAAAGCCCGCCAGTGATCCACCCACTTCCCAGCCGCCATCGCATGAGTCGCTGACTGAACGGATGCGGAGGTTCACGGAGAATCCAACCAGATTCTATGCCACGATCGGCGTGGGCCTTGGAATTCTGCTTGGAATCACCTTAGCCGTTTTCCTGCTTACGGGCAACCCGGAGGGACGGAATGATATGGGGCCGGTTATCTCCGACGCAACGGGACTGAAGGGCCATCTGTATATCAAATGGGAGAAGACGCTGCATTATCGCCTGACATTCGAAACCATCTATCCGGAAGAACAGGCGGGTTTTGCGCTCGCAGTCGCCAATTCGCCGTATCCCCTCTCGGTCGAAATCCACCTGCAGGACGCCCAGGGCGTTGTCCTGTGCTCCAGGGAGATCGACTTGAAATACGATGCCCAGAGTGCGGCTGCCATCGCCGCCACTCCCCCCAACGAGTCGCCGGCGGCAATCGATTTTGCGCAGTTGGAGGCTGCGGAGCAGGAGAGAGAGCAAGGCAAGGATATCTTCCACAATCAGATTGCTCCGAATGGGCATATTGTCGCTCTCAACGCGCAAGGCGAGATTCCCTGCTCGAAGAGAGCCTATGAGAAAACGGCCCTATGGAGTTTTACGTCCAACTTTCTCTCTCTCGCAGAACAGGAAGAGTTGCTAGAACGCCAGCAGGAGATGCGGGCTAACGCTGCGCGAAGATCAGCCGCACACAATAGGGCGGCTGCGAAGTCTGCGGAAAAGCTGTTGCCGTTCTCCATCGAAGGCGACGATGCAATCGTGGAGTTTGACATCAACCGCGGAGTGATCGAAACCAGCGGAAGGAAGACCTTCTTCGCCAACAAGACAATCATGGGAAGCGCGGAGCCGGTGTGGCAGGACTACCCAGTCAACATTCATTTCCGCTGCGACCAGAGTTCAAATTGCACACTGATGCACGCCGGCGCGGGCGCTTTGCGCGTCAAGCTGAAGAGATAGATCAAGTTAGCTCGATTCCTGCGATCTCGGCTTCCAGGCCGCCGTACTCGGGATGCTCGTTTTCGCGGATGCGATAGGCGAGGTCGATGAGGCTTCCCTGCTCGAGACCGAGCTGGAATGCGCGCTCGGCCAGGTGCCAGCCGACAGCGCGCAGTGCTCCGCTGGAGCCGGGCAGAGGCAGCGGCTGGACGGAATCCTGCGCTAGCTCCAATCTCAAATGGCGTTCCTTCATAATGCGCGGCGGAGAGAGCAGGCGCACACTGCGGGCCACGAAAACAGGCTCGGGATTGCCGTGACCGAAGGGCTCCAGCTTACGCAGCCAGCCAACCAAAACATTGGTGATACGGTCCAGGGGCAGCTCGGCGTGAATGTACAGCAGTTGCTCGGGCTCGCGGGCGGCCAGATGCTTCTCGGCGTAGAGGCGCAGGCGGCGCTTCAGCTCCGGCAAATCATCGGCTGGCAGGGCGAAGCCCACGGCGAAGGCGTGGCCGCCGAAGCGCGTGAAGAGATCGGCGCAGCTTTCGATGGCGTTGAGCAACTGGAAGCCGTCCACCGAGCGGCCGGAGCCGTAGGCCACTCCGTCCTCGATGCTGACGACGATGGCGGGCTTCGCGGTGCGCTCGACGACGCGCGAGGCCAGAATGCCGATAACGCCGCGGTGCCAGCCTACACCATCGATGACGAGCAGGCGGGCGGTTGCCAGTTCTGAATCGCCGGCAACGCGCTTCTCGATGGCTGTGAGAGCGGAGAGCTCGGTCTCGCGGCGCTCTCGATTGAGCCGTTCCAGCTTGGCGGCCAGCTCGGCGGCGCGGGCCGCATCGCGCGTGGTGAAGAGTTCGACGACATCGGAAGCCACGTCCATGCGTCCGGCGGCGTTGATGCGCGGAGCCAGACGGAAGGCTACATCGTAGCCGGTGAGCGCACGGGCTGCCGGATCGAGAGCAGCGGCGGCAAACAAGGCGCGCAGGCCGGTACTGGCCGGGTGACGCAGCTCCTTTAATCCCAAAGCCGCGATGACGCGATTCTCGCCGCGCAACGGCACGGCGTCGGCGATGGTGGCGATGGCCGCCATCTTCAAAAAACTGGGCAAAGTTTTCTCGCGAGTGCTTGTCTGATCGCGGCGCTCAAGAATCGCCTGCGCCAGCTTCAGCGCGATGGCCGCGCCGCAGAGATATTTTTCCGGATAAGCGCAGCCGGGCTGGTTGGGATTGAGAATGGCGAGAGCATGAGGAACGGCGTCGTGAGCCTCCAGCAGATGATGGTCGGTGATGATTAAATCAAGGCCAAGCTGTCGCGCGGTTTCGGCCTCGGCGAAGGCTCTCATCCCGGTGTCTACGGTGATTACGAGGCGCGCGCCCTCGGCGTAAGCCTCTTCCAGCACGCTCGATTGCAAACCGTAGCCCTCGCGCAGCCGGTGAGGCACATGGAAGCGCGCGACTCCGCCGAGCATCTCGATGGCCGTTTTGAGCAACACAACGGCGGTGGCGCCGTCCACGTCATAATCGCCGTAGAGCAGCACCGGCTCGCGCAGGGCGATAGCCTGCTCCAGCCGGGCTACGGCTTCATTCATGCCCAGCATGAGCAACGGATCGTGAAGGTGAGCGATTTCGGGGTTGAGGAATGCGAAGGCGTCAGAAGATTCGACAACGCCGCGAGCTATCAGCAACTCGGCCAGCACCTGCGGCAGGCGTGAGGCCCTTGCCAGTTCAGCGGCCTCGACGGGATGCGGGTCGACAAAGCTCCAGCGTTGTCGAAGGAGCTTCCGGCCATCTCCCAGTTTCGAATCGTGCGGCCGGGCTTGCAAATTGCCAGCCCCGTTGCCATCAGCGCCCACTGCGCTTACTCTTCCTCGTCGTCGTGATCGTGCTCGTGGTCGCCGATGACGATCTCCTGGAAGGTCTCGATGTCTTCAAGAAGTCCTTGGTAACGCTCATACCATTCGGTGGTGGATTCGTGCAGAAAGGCCACTCCCTGGTAGAAGAAGCCCAGTTGGATGTAGCCGAGATTTCCGGCGTACTTGCGCAGCCACTGCGCCTCCGCCAATTCAGAGGACTCTTCGTCGGGGAAGTTCATTTCGCTTGCTTCATCGATCAACGCGTCCAGCTCCTCGCGCTCCAGCGTCATCTCGCTGAAGGTGACAAAGGGAGCGCCGGCGAGCTTGGCCATCTCCACAAAATCTTTCCATGCGTCTGGGTTGCCACTACCCTCCCAGACAATGGAGGGGATGTCTTCGGTGACGTAGCCGGGAAGGCGTTTGAGGCCGTGGCCCTCGATAAAGGCCACCATATCGTCTTTCAGCGGGAGGAGGTTGTCCATGTTCATAGTCAAGTCTTATTTTCGCAGACCAGGGCGGGTTGGCGCGGTGCGATTGTGGAAACTTCTCTTTACGCTCCGAGATAACGCCAGGAACTTCAGCAATTCAGGAGCATTCTGACAGCTTGCGTCAAGTAACTTCCGTGCAGAATTGACCAACGGCCGGCAGTTTCAATTCTCATCTTCATTGACCATTACGCCGATAAGTGAGCCATGGAGGCTCCCATGGCGTATATCCGCATTCTGTTGCTGCTTTGCCTGGCGCTGTTGGCACCGGTGTCCGCGTTGGCTGCCGGTTCTGCGGAAGTGCGCGGCCTATGGACGATGGTGAGCGGAGTTTACCTGGTCACCTTTCATCTGAACATTCTCTCCACCCTGCCGGTGGGTAGCACCATCACCTGCAGGGCGCGGATTACGCCCAATCCGGCGGGGCTTGACCTGAGGAATCCGCAGCAATCCGTGGCTCCCGCGGCCGCTGCGGGGCAGGCCACAGTGACTGGCCCGACGGCCACCTGCGCGGCGGAGATTCCCTTCGCCTGGACACTGGCCAGTGGACAGGCCTCAGGGCAAGGCGGTATGGTGCTGAGCTACGAAATCGAGGCGGTGAGCAACTCCGGGTCTGTGCCTATGCTGGTCCGCAGCAGCGCGGGCCAGAGCATTGGCGCGGCGTTGCCGATCTCCAGCCTCAGTCTCAACCTGGCCTTCTGAATGTATCTTCAGCACGAAGCTCAACAGGACACAGTGACTCTGGTTCCGCTCGAAAAGTGTACATCGAGCCGTCTGATGCGTTATCCTGAGCCTTAACCCATGATTTTTTCCCGCGATTATATCGGGTATCTTGCCCGCCGGACCGTCAAACACCTCATCGACGCCAAGATGATTACTACCAGTGACTTGAAGGCGACCGAAGCGCGCGTCAGCGAGGCCATGCAGGAGGAGTTGTCCCTGGAAGACCGCATCAACGAGGAGGTGCGCGTGATTCTGGAGGCCTACTCCGAGGAGATGCGCAAAACCGGCGCGCAATACGCCGAGATGTTCAAGAAGGTGAAGACCGAGCTGACCAAGAAGTACAAGGCGGTGCTATGAGGATTAGCCCCGACAAGCTCAACAAGCTGGCCCACACGGTGGCCGACACCCTGGCGGAGATCGACGCGGTCGGCTTCATGGAGGATCGCAACACTATCCGCCAGGAGGCGCGCAAGGCGCTCACCGTGCTGCTCACCCAGGAGGCAGCAATTGATGCCGCTGCCCGGGCCAAGATCGCCTCGCAGCGCAAGATCATCCTGGAAGGCTCGCAGGAGTGGGAGATCCTCTATCGCAAGTATTACAACGACGAGGTCCGCAAGCTGGGGATTTGAGCGCGGGCGGCGCTGGTCTGAATCGCTTTTGGCATCAGTTCGGATTCTTGTTAAACTAAACGAGCGGCCGGAGACGGACGCTCCCGTAAATGTGTGGCGCTATCGTCTAGGGGTTAGGACGTGAGATTCTCAATCTTAAAACCCGGGTTCGATTCCCGGTAGCGCTACCAATAACATTTCCAAGAGCATCTAAAACAATCCGCAAATCAAACAAAAACAATAGACTTAACATCCTACGTGGTATCACTGGGTTCAATTCTGTTCCTTGACATCCGGGGGCAAGTAGGGGCAACATTGGGGGCAGGCGAGTGTTTCTCGCAAGGAGTTGCCCCCATGCCGCTGACTGATGTTGTAATCCGCAACGCCAAGCCAACAACGAAAGTCTACAAACTCTACGACCGCGGTGGGCTCTATTTGGAGGTTTCACCCTCTGGTGGCAAATGGTGGCGGCTGAAATACCGCTTCAACGGCAAAGAAAACAGAATTTCCCTTGGTGTATACCCCGACACGACTCTGAAGGCCGCGCGTGAGCGCCGGGACACTGAGCGGAAGCTACTGTCAGAGGGTATCGACCCAAGCAAGAACCGCAAAACAGAAAAGTCTTTTCAAGCGAACCGAGCCGCAAACAGCTTCGAGCAAGTAGCGCGAGAGTGGTTCGCCAAGTTCTCCCCAAGTTGGGCACCGGCCCACGCTGCAAGAAAGATTCGACTCTTCGAGCGCGACATTTTCCCGTGGATTGGCCAACAGCCAATCGCCGAAATCACAGCACCCGAATTGCTTGGTGTCTTGCGTCGAATTGAGAAGCGTGGCGTATCAGAGACGGAACGCCGTGCACTTGTTTCTTGTGGGCAGGTGTTCCGCTATGCCGTCGCTTCGGGACGCGCTGAGCGTGACCCGTCAAGCGATCTTCGGGGTGCTCTGCCGCCGGTGAAGAATGAGCACTTTGCCGCAATCACGGAACCGGATAGCCTTGCAACCATCCTGCGAGCCTTCGAGGCCTACGACGGGACGCTTCCTGTACGGTGTGCCCTGCGCCTCATGCCTTTGTTGTTCGTGCGGCCCGGTGAGCTGCGCCAGGCGGAATGGGCACAAATTGACTTGGATGCAGCCGAGTGGCGCTATCGGGTGACCAAAACCCAAACTGAGCATATAGTGCCGCTATCGCGCCAAGCCGTGGCGATCCTGCGCGAGCTATACCCCCTCACTGGCCAGGGACAATTCGTTTTCCCGAGCGCCAAGAGCAACACACGCCCAATGAGCGATAACGCGATTCTTGCCGCCATGCGGACAATGGAGATCGCCAAGGATGTAACGACCGGCCATGGCTTTCGCGCCACCGCAAGGACGATTCTCGACGAAGTGCTCGGCGTCAGGACCGACCTGATAGAACACCAACTCGCCCATGCGGTGAAAGACCCAAATGGGAGAGCCTACAACAGGACTGCGTTCCTGCCCGAGCGCAAGGCAATGATGCAACAGTGGTCAGACTATCTCGACCAACTGAAATGCGGGAAGGTTCTGCCGTTCCGTGCAACTGCGGCATAGTTATTCAGTCAACTCGGCCGGCAGAGAATCAGGCCATGCCTAGCAATCCCACCCCAGAAGGCTGCCACGCCGGAATCCCGCTCCGGCGTCATCTTGACGACAACGGACTCACAACCGTGCGTTGCCCTCTGATTTCGCGGCTGACCTCTATCTGGCAGGCAATCCACTCCTCTACCTCTGTTTCGATCCAGCCAACAGCCCTGGCCCCCAGCGACACTGGCCTTGGGAACCTTCCTTCGGTGACGCGCAGATAGACAGTGCTGCGTGATAGGCCGGTGCGGTCCAATACGACTGGCAGTCTCAGAATCTTTCTCGGCATCCCTTTACCTCATTGGTTGAGTTGCATTGGAATTACGCACGAACTCGGCGAGCGCACCGACCACAGCATCCGTGGAATCTGTCAGCAAACAAGCCCTCAATGACTCGGCTTCATTCACCTTTTCATTCAGGAACGCGCGAAGCTCCTCGACATTGTTCGACGAGAGCACCTGTACCCTGCGACGAGCCTCATTCTCCCTACACTGACATTAGACTCAATATACACCGAAACTGTCATATATGTATTATTACTTCAGGCGCACAAATCGTTAAGAGACACGGCAAGGTATGCGCTGTATCCACAAAACCCCGTCGGGGTTTGGTGCCTCCACCACCATTTCCCCAATCCGCCTTCGGCTACTCGGAGAAATGGTTGCGCATCTTGCTCAGGGCTACGCCCCGAGACCCCATAGAAACGCTGAAGTCGCGCGCACATAACCGGACTGACCTCTGCGTATAAATGCGAAGATGTTCGTTCAATAAGCGACTACGTTCGCAAGTGAGCGACGGGGTTGTCGCGCACCTAAGCGGCCTATGCTGCCTTCAAAACCTTCTGCTCATGCAGATCACGGGGCATCTACCGCGTACGACCTCGGGCGTGAACTCAATGCGACTCGTGCCGCGATTCACGCAATACTCGGGACCGAAATCCGAGATATTGACGGCTCCCAATGATCGCCAAATAGAAAGACTGCCGCAACAAGCCGATTCGTAAACGGCAACGGTACTTCTTCGTAAACGAGGAACGACTCCGTTCAGAGTCCCGACATAACTGCCCACGGACCTCGTCGCACTCGCGCACCACTTCGTTCCTGTGTCGGGAGCAAGATCGTTTCGCTCTGTGACGGAAAAGACTATGTAATGGCCGTCTGTTTGGGATTCTTTAGCTTATGGACGAAGGCGAAATAGGCCACCATCACGCGAAACGTCTTGGACTTATTCACGCCGCCGAGAATCTCCCCGCCCACTCTCTCCAGTTCGTCCGCGATCTCGTGGGTCAAAGGGAATACGAAAGAAGTGTCGATGCTCTGGAACGGAATATCCAGCCACGGACCGTTATAGAACGCCAGAATCTGCGTCTGAGCAGCCTTGGTCTTAAAATTCATGATGATGTGCTCGGCGAGAGCGTTCTTTTTCCTGATTCTCAGCACGGCAAAAAGCTGGGAGAAATGGGCCTTTGTGAATTTGGAATCGACGGTAAGCCGGATTTGAGTACGGTTCTCGACAGGAGCAACGATCCTGCGCTTCGTTCGGGTTGCGGTTTTCTTGGGTGGGGTCATGACTTTCTCTTCTCGTGATGTAGTGTACATCAGAACTGTATGATTTTGAGAGAGGTGCGTTAACCGGCTGCAATCACTCGGTTTCAAGCACAGCGAACGCCGGAAGCATAATGGATTCATTGCATGAAGAGGCCAGGGGCTTCAAACCGAATCAACCAAGACAAATCTAACCGTGGGAGGGGATGGAGAAAAGGAAACTGACCAGAGGAAGCTTAGCCGAACAGAACTATTTACTCGGCACGGGGCTGATAGACGGTTTTTTGCTCGTCGCGGCGGAGATAGCGAATCTTAAGGAATCAGTTCCCCCCTGTACTCTGTCGCCAATAGGCACTCCCAGCCTTGGCACATCAACTCGCCGCCGGAGACGCTCTAAGCCTCTCCGTAGCCCTTGTGTGGATGGTCACGCCCATTCGAGATTATCCCGCTTCGGTTCCGTCGCATTCTTAGGCAGGAAGCGGAGAAACAAGCGATCACCAATGCGCGCGCAGAAGAAGTGTCCGTCTTCTTCGCCCAGCATCGACGACCCGCTCCCCCATGGGCAGCTTGCGAATCTCATCCGCATACTTTTCCAGCCCCTTGCGCAGTTCCTGGCGGTATTCTTCACCGGAGTATGCGTTCTGTTGATGGCCGCCCCTTACGAAGATGGTCGCGTCTTCCTGCCGGAGCTTTTCAATCTCTTCGCGTTCATCGGCGAAGACCACCTCGACGGCGGCGGCGCCTGGAATCACTTCGCTTTCGACTCCAACTGTGCGGGCGGCGGTCGTCAGCTTTGCACGGATGCGCCGCTCCAACTCCAGCAAATCTTCCAGGCGCTGATCGGGAAAGAAGCAGCGCAGGTAAACATCCCGATGCGGACTTCCGATTCTGTCCACGCGCCCATGCCTTTGCACCAGCCGCATGGGATTCCACGGCAGATCGTAGTTGATGATGTGACGCGCCTGTTGCAGGTTGACGCCTTCGGCCAGAACATCGGTCGTTACCAGAATGTCGAAGCGGTCCTCATCGGAGCCGGGCGGAGCCTCAGAAGACGTAGGCGCAAAGCCATACACCGCGTGTTCGCGGCCTACTCCCTCATATCCCTCATCCCCGCGAACGCAGGTCATCCTGCCGCGATACTCTGCCAGCCGGCGATCATCGGCCAGAACATTGCTCAAGTAGTCGGCAATCCATTTCGCCGTATCCGCAAAGTACAAGAAGATGACAACCTTCCGTCTGTCGCGCTTGTCTTGCTCATTTGGCCCCTCGCCGTTTGCCTGGCGCAGAATCTCCGCTAGTTCCGGCACAAGAGCAAGCAGCTTGGGGTCCGCATCCTTAGTCACGGCTCTTGCACGCCGTGCATACTCAGAGAGCAACAGCCGGTCGGACTCGACGGCCGCGCGCAGGGCGGCAACATCGTACCCGGCAACTGGCTCCGCTCCAGCCTCTTCCAGCAACTCGTCCAGCGCCTCATCGTTGTCCGCCTGTCGCAACTCCTCGATTTGCTCCGCCTTCAGCAAAAATCCCCTGTCGAGACCGGCAATAAACGTGGCGCAAGCGTCTGCCATCTTCTGTGAAGTTCTGGCAAAGGCCACGGCAGATGATTCTAGCCGTTTCAGCAAGGCTGAGCGTAAAAGGCCCACCAACATGACTTCCGTAAAGTCTGCCTCTCCGTCGCTGTCGATGCGGAATTTCGACGGCATATAGCGCGCCAGCGTTAGGCGGGGCTCACCATGCTCCGGTGCAAGGTCTCCTTCAATCTGGTCAAGGAACCCCGGAAGCACCGCATCCAGCGAGTAGCTCACTCTGCGAACGTGGGGTCGTAGCGGCCCATGTTCAGTTCCAGGTTCCGCGTCAGCCCAGCCAGCGTGAAGTTGGAGGAGCCGGAGATCACGCCCTCATCGTCGGTGGAGAAGAGAAAGGCCTTGCCGTGCAGAAAGCCCTTTTCGTAGCGGCGCACCTTCATGCGGCCGGATTCCAGAAACTCCAGCAGCTTGCGGACCGCTCCCTCGGTTGGCGCATTGAACTCCAGCAAGTTGCGATCCCGCTCCAGCTCCTCGGTCTGACTGCTGAGAGCGTCGCGCACCAGCTTGGCCTCAAAGCCAGCGCCCAGCGGGTCTCCCGGCACGCGTAGCGGGCGCATCGGCGGCGGCGAAGGCTCTGCTCCCAGCAGCAAGCGCACCACTTTGAGCCGCTGCAAACGCTCCGCCAGCAGCGAGAAACCTTCGGGATTGAAATAGCCGGTGGCAATGTCCAACTCCTGCGGCGCAATGTGCGTGGCGGCCAGCCAGTCCATGTGCGCGCGCAAAGCGTCGGCCAGCGCCAGTTCGCGGTTGTCCACGAACTCGGGCTTTTGCGGCGGCGCGGGTTTGTTCAGGTTCAGCGTCTCGTCTGCCATCTCTTGTAGTGCCTCAGCGTAGCTTCCAGGCGCTGGTGGTAGTCCCAGCCCTCGTGGAAGGTTTCAAAGATGTGGCGCAGGTGCGCCTCGGTCAATCCGTAAAGGTGAGCGACCACGGCGTCCAACTCGTGGATCTTGTCGTCCTTCTCCTCCGGCTCCCGCGGGCCGCATTCCACGCCCACCGCGGCAGCCCAGGCAGCGAAGCGCTCATCCGGGCAGGCCAGCCGCCCGGCCAACTCCACTGCACGCTTCCATAGCGGATCAGTACGATCTGGCCGGGGAATTGGAAACGGATTGAGAATGTAAAAGTTCAGGTTATATTCCGCGAGTTTCGCCGCCTGCTGTTTATGATGGTGAGAACTGAGCGGTTTGGCATAGGCTTAGAGGGAAGAGTCATGCTAACATGTGACGGAAGTTTAGCTTCCCAGCCAAACCGGCCTGAATCTCAGGAGGCTTTTTATGCCCCACGCCAAGCTAATGCCAAAAGCCGCTCGCCCCTCGCTCGCCAAAGTTCCGACTGGGATCAAAGGACTGGATGAGGTCACAGGCGGAGGCCTGCCAAAAGGCCGCGTCACGCTGGTGTGTGGCCGCGCGGGATGTGGCAAGAGCCTGCTCGCAACGGAGTTTCTGGTGCACGGCGCGATTGAATACGGCGAACCTGGCGTATACATGAACTTCGAAGAAACCGAGGAGAAGCTGACGGCCAATGTCGCGTCGCTGGGTTTTGATTTGCGCAATCTTGCCAAACGCAAGAAGTTGTCTGTGGATTACGTTTCCATTGAACGAAACCAGATTGCCGAGACTGGAGAATACAATCTCGACGGCCTGTTCATCCGATTGGCTTACGCGGCCAAAGCGATCAATGCGAAGCGCGTTGTCCTGGACAGCGTCGAGGCGCTTTTTTCCGGAATAGAGGACGCATCGATACTACGATCTGAACTCAGCCGGCTCTTCCGCTGGCTGGAAGAGCAGAATCTTACCGCGATTGTTACCGGAGAAGCCGGAACCAATACGTTGACCCGTCACGGGTTGGAGGAATACGTCGCCGACTGCGTGATCTCGCTGGACCATCGTGTAACGGACCAGATTTCCACCCGGCGGTTGCGCATCGTCAAGTACCGGGGCAGTTCCCACGGCACCGATGAATATCCGTTCCTGATCGATGAGGACGGCATCTCGGTGGTGCCCATTACCTCTCTGGTACTGACTCACAAAGCTCTCACGGGGCGAGTTTCCACGGGAATCGCCACGTTGGACGAGATGATGGAGGGCAAGGGATTTTTCCGTGGAAGCAGCGTGCTAGTGACCGGCACGGCGGGAACAGGAAAATCAAGTCTGGCAGCGAACTTCACCAGCGCCGCCTGCGCCCGCGGCGAACGCTGCCTGTATTTCACTTTTGAAGAATCACCCAGCCAGATTCTCCGCAACATGCGATCGGTTGGCCTTAACCTGGAGCGGTGGCTAAAAAAAGGCTTATTGCACTTCAACGCGATGCGGCCAACCAGCATCGGCCTGGAAGGACACCTGGCCAATATTCACAGGCTGATCTCCCAGCTTCGACCAGGCATCGTAGTCATCGACCCCATTACCAACCTGGTTTCGGCTTCGGGCAGTTATGACATTAAATCAATGCTCGTGCGCCTGGTCGATTTTCTCAAGATGGAAGAGATCACATCGATGTTCACGAATTTGACCTTCGCAGGAGATCCCCAGGAGAGAACCGCGGCGGCTGTTTCCTCTCTCATGGATACGTGGATTGTGTTGCGGGACAGCAAACCCAATGGACGGCCGAGACGTGAACTTTACGTTCTTAAATCCCGCGGCATGGCGCATTCGCGCGAAATTCGTGAACTCATCGTGAGTAGGAGAGGCCTCAAATTGGGTATTGTGTTGAAGGATCATCCGCAGGCCACGATCATTTAAGGCCAGGAGCAATTGTGGCGGACAAATAGCAAGTTTGGTCCATGTGGCCAGAAACCGAGCACCGACATGAAGAAGAGTCCAGCAAAAAAGGGTTCAGCAAAGAAGATCCCAGCCAAGGCCGGCAAAAGCGATTATTACCGGTTGCGGCTTTACATCGCGGGCCAAACCCCTAATTCGGTTACCGCAATCGCCAACCTCAAGAAGATCTGTGAGGACAAGCTGAAGGGCAAGTACCGCATTGAAGTCGTCGACCTGCTTGAGAAGCCGCAACTGGCCAAGGGTGATCAGATCATCGCCATTCCGACCCTGGTGAGAAGGCTCCCACCGCCGGTTAAGAAGATCATTGGGAACCTCTCAAAGACCGAGAGCGTCATTGTAGGGTTGGATCTTCAGCCAATACGCTGAATTAAGGGCTTAAATATCAGATGTCCAACAAGCGAGCGCATTCCGATGGTCGAGTCCTCGAGAGAGAGCTGCCAGGCAAAGCTGGTGTGCAGCGAGGAACTCACAAAAAAACCGAACCAGATCTGCGCAAACACGCGACCTCAATACCTTTGAATCAGCAAACAAAGCTTCGCGCCCGGCTGAGAACTGCGGAGGAAACACTCCGCGCCATACAGTCCGGCGAAGTGGATGCTTTGATGGTTTCCGGTCGTCGCGGAGAGCAGGTGGTTTCACTGAAAGGCGGCGAACCCGCTTATCGCATGCTGGTAGAGGCCATGAGCGAAGGCGCGGCGACTCTGTCACGAGATGGTACGGTGCTCTACAGCAATCGCGGGTTTGCAGAAATGTTGGGCAGATCTCCAGGAAAAATTCCCGGAATTGCGGTACAGTCGCTGGTTGCGGAAACAGAGCGAGACAGATTAGAAATATTGCTTGCCGGTGCTCGAAAGGCGGCTGTGAGGGGCGAATTCAACCTGCGCCGTACAGACGGAACGCTGATTCAGGTCTATTTGTCACTGAACCGGTTGCGTGGATTTAAGGGCCAGGCTCTGGGCATGGTGATAACCGATCTGAGCGAACCAAAACGCAAGCAGACCGAGGATATCAAGCAGGCCGAAACGATGCACCGCCTCCTTCTGGAACGTACGATTTCGGCGCAAGAGGAGGAACGGCGCCGGATTGCGCGGGAATTGCATGACGAAGCCGGCCAGTTGCTGACCGCTTTATTGGTCGGCCTGCGGACACTGGAAGACGCCAGGAAACTCGAAGATGTTAAGGAACAGGGAAATCGGCTGCGGGAAATCACTGCCCAGGCCATCGATGAGGTCGGCCGGCTCTCGCGCGGGCTTCACCCAACGGTGCTGGACGATCATGGCCTGGGTGTTGCGCTGAGCCGATACGCCGCTGAGTACACAAAGACCCACAAGATAGCCGTGGATCTCGCCCCCAATGAGCTGGATTTCAGCAACCTGCCCTCTACAATCCAGATCGCGTTGTATCGCATTCTCCAGGAAGCCTTGACCAACGTGGCCAGACATTCGGGAGCCAAGTCGGTCAACATTCGATTCACCCTTTCGGCCACGGCTGTGAAGGTAGAAGTAATCGACGACGGATGTGGCTTTGACGCTGAGGCCGTGGCTGTTTCCTCGCATCGCCTGGGGATACAGAGTATGCGAGAGAGAGCGGCAATGTTGGGCGGAACGATCAGTTTCACATCCTCGCGCAAGGGAACCAGGATACTGGTGCAAGTCCCACTTGCCAACCAGGACTTCCAACCCCCAGTGGAGCGGAGGAGCATTTGATATGCCGGCGCGAACACACAAGATCAGAGTCATGATTGCGGATGATCACGCGCTTCTCCGCGCAGGACTGAAAATGCTGGTGAATGCCCAGGCCGATATGGAAGTTGTCTCGGAAGCTTCCGATGGAGAGAAGGCGGTTCAAACGGCGCGGGCATCGACGCCGGATGTGGCCTTGCTGGACCTCACCATGCCTTGTGTTGGGGGCATGAAGGCGCTGCAGGAGATGGCGCGAGATTGCCGAGAAACCCGTGTGCTCGTCCTCACCATGCACGATGACCCTGCGTACCTGAGATCGGCGCTGGCTGCCGGGGCCTCTGGTTACCTGCTGAAAAGAGCTGTGGATGCGGAGCTGATTGCCGCCATTCGAGCAGTGCATCGCGGAGGAATCTTCGTGGATCCGCGTTTGGCAAACGTTCTTGTCCAGGACGTTCTGAAGAAGAGAAGCAGAAAAGCTGATTCCAAGCGACCGGCAAACATCCTTAGCCAACGCGAGCTGCAGGTTCTGAGGCTCGTGGCGTGGGGTTACACCAGTACAGAAATAGCCCAACAGATTTTTGTGGGTGTTAAGACCATCGAGACATATCGTTCACGTCTTGCTGAGAAGCTCGGACTTAGGACGCGCAGCGATGTGGTTCGTTTTGCCGTGCAAATGGGGCTATTAACCGCGGAAACACTGGAGAGTGAGCCGGGCCGCCCGGCTCAGTAGCGATTCTGTTCAGGCAGCTTTCCGGCCGATATATCGCGCGCATGCGCCTTTTGTCGTGGTTTTTCCGGACAAAGCCCCCCATTATTAGCAACCTCCCCGATATTCAGATTCTTTCATTTATCGAATACTAATTACAGCCTGTAAAAGTGCGGCTTCCCCACTCCTATCGCCGCCAGGCCGCGAAGGATACATTGCCTTTCTGAAGTATCCCCTCCGTAATCTTTAATCGATCCGCCGCAGTTTACAGCCTGCATCCGAACCGCCTCAAAGGAGGTTCCATGTTAATAAATAATGTGAACAAATCGACATTCGACCCAGCTGCCTTTCTTGCTCACGCCGGTATCGGTCGAAGAATGATCGAAGTAAAGCCCAGACAGACTTTCTTTACGCAGGGAGATCCCGCCGACACTGTCTTCTATATTCAACAAGGCCGAGCAAAACTAACTGTCGTTTCATCAGCCGGCAAGGAAGCAACCATTGCGCTTATTTCTGGAGGCGAGTTTGTCGGAGAGGGCGCGCTGGCGGCAGTGCCTGGACTGCGTCTATCCACAGCTACGGCCATTACAGCCTGTTCCGCGATAAAGATAGCACGTGAGGAGATGGCCCGCGCGATGCACGAGGTGCCTGATTTCTACGACCTGTTCATGAAGTTTCTGCTGGCTCGAAGCATGCGCATCCAGGCTGACCTGGTCGATCAGCTTTTCAACTCCAGCGAAAAGCGGCTGGCGCGGATTCTCCTGTTGATGGCGGAGTTCGGGCAGTCGGGCGAGCCGCAAGCGTTGCTTCCCAAGATCTCGCAGGAGACTCTTGCGGAAATGGTCGGCACCACGCGGTCCCGCGTCAGCTACTTTATGAACCGTTTTCGCGACCTCGGCTTTATCGACTACAAAGACCGCATCCACGTACACAAATCTTTGCTGAATGTGGTTCTTCACGATCAGTTGCCGGACGGCAACGTCGCAAAGCCGCCAATAACGGCATTGCCCAGAGGCTATTCAAAGCCAGACAGCGGTTATGCAGGCTCTGTACTGAATTGAGCAGCCTTACAGTTAGTTGAATGAGATACTCTCAACACTTCTTTATGTGCAGTATTTATGAGGTGAAAGATGCCAGCTACACAAGCAAAACTTCTAATAGTCGACGATGAGCCATCTGTCAGGCTTTCGCTGTCGAACGTACTTGCGGAAGTAGGATACAGCGTGCGCACCGCCGAAGACGGCTTATCCGCGTTGTGCGAGATTCGGAATGAGGTTCCCAGAATTCTTCTTTCCGATCTCAATATGCCCAGAATGTCCGGGTTCGAGTTGCTCTCAGTAATCCGGCGCCGTTTACCTGCGATTCGGACAATTGCCATGAGCGGTTCGTTTTCGGGAACGGAGGCTCCATCTGGAGTAGCCGCCGATGGGTTTTACCAAAAAGGCAGCAGTATCGCCGCTCTGTTGCGGGTCATGGAAACACTGCCCCAAGTGGAGCGGAAAGCGCACCCACCCACCAGCCCGGACGCGCTTTTATGGATTCATCACAACAGCCACGATCTATCGCCGGATGCGAGTATTACGATTACCTGCCCGGAGTGCCTGCGCACCTTTTCCCAGACGATTGGCACAGGCTACCTGAAGCGCAAGACAGAGTGCATCTATTGCCGCTGCCCAATTTACTATGCACTCGCACAGCACGCGGAACGGATGCCTTTGCAGGCGTATCAGAGACAAACCTCGGCGGCTTAGAAAGGTCCGCATCTTCCTTACGCCTTGTGGTCTTAATAGCTCAGATAAAGGCAGTATGGACCACTACTCTCAAGAACGCAGGGGCGCGTGAATAGTATTCGTTTGTGTTCATCAAAACAATCAATGTTAAGTCCACGGAGGCGGAATAATGAACAGGGATCGAGTGAAGGGAACTATCAACGAAGTAGCGGGAAGCGCCAAGCGCAAAGCGGGCGAGTTGACAGGCAATACGAATCTTCAGGTTGAAGGCATGGTTCAGCAGGCGAAAGGCAAGGTAGAAAATGCCTGGGGCAAGACGAAAGATGCGGTTCGTAATGCCGCTGAGGGCAGCGAAGTGCATCTCGATACTCACGTAACATTAAAAGTGAAGAATTCTCCGGCGGATGCCGAAAGCAAAAAGTTCAAGTAGGTATTTTGCCGCGCCGCGGATCTGACAGGCATGGAAAAAGCCGCTAGCCTTGCAGCGGATGCAGGGCCAACCAAGTTCCCGTCTTGGATGGATTGTGGTCGTGTTACACCATAGCCGAGTTTACGGCAGGCGTTGCGATGTTAGTTGCGTAGTAATACAGCGGCGCGGAAAGTTGATTATAGGATTAACTGCCAGGAATGACTCCGGTATGCAATGCGAGCTTCTCTGCCGCATCGATCTTGCGCAGTCCGCGAATCTTCCATATTCCAAAACAGAGGCCGGCTACCATCAGGCCCACGAAGACGCAAAGCAGCGGAGTGGACCACGTCTGAAGCGTTCCAGACCATAGACGTACGATTTTGCGTCCGTAAATCACACCAAGCCATGCGATGAAGGAGTAACGCAGAGCTCGGGCCGCGCCGTATACGGCCAGGAAGCGATTGCGCGAGACGCCCAACGCACCGGAGGCGAGCGCAAACGGCAAGAGCGGAATGGGCGGAGGAAGCAAGGCGGGAACGAAGACAGCGAGAACGGGATTACGCTCAACCCACACGACGATCGGAGCAAGGAGGCGCGCCGGCACGTAATGACGCAGCGCCTCTTCGCCGCCTCTGCGGCCAATGTGCCAGGTGGTATATCCGCCCAGGATGCTGCCTGCAATTGCACAGGGGGCCAGCAACCATGGATCGCCGCTGTGCGCCACAAGCCACAGCAGAAGCAGGTCTGTGCTGCCGGGCAAAGGCAGAGGAATGACCGAGGAATCGATCACTGCAACAGAGAAGAGCCCCAGAGCTCCCAGGTGAGTGAGCCAGTGCGGCGCCAGCGGCTGATGCAAGGACGGCGACGGCGATTGTACTGGTTGTTGAACAAATATGCTCATACAGACCTGTCTCTACATTCGCGCTTAAATACCATGGCTCCGGAACTATCTCAACCCATAGAATACTATTCTGTAATCGTTCCGTGCAAAGTGAACCAGTAATACCGTCGCCAACAGAACAAGCATCGAACAGGGCGCAGTGCGAATATAGCCAACAGGCCATCGAGCAAGCGCAACTCCGCTTGCTTGAATTTCACCGAATTGCAGCGCGGACATTTTCGCCGTATCCAAATCATATGCGGCAGCCAGTCAGGCAAGTTTCGTCTTCTGTTACTCATTCTGCCCATCCATTTCTGATATGCGGCAGTACACGCTAATGTACGCCTTCGTGTGCGCGACTCGAATTAGAGTCAAGCCAGGAGAGCAGACATCGGATGCTGCCTGTCGCCAAAGCTATGCTTGAATCGGCGGCTCCGTAATACAGATTGATGGTGTCGCCATCCCCTCCGATGGTCTGCCCGCAAGGAAACACAACATCCTTGACATCTCCGCCGCGCTCATAATCAGCCTCGGGACCAAACACCCAGGAATCTCCGCGCTGCAAACACACATCAGGCCGCTCCAGATCGAAGAGCGCGAGTCCGAGGCGATAAATGCTTCCCGAAGCTGTCTGTCGCACACCGTGATAGATCATCAACCAACCTTTTGCAGTTTCAATCGGCGGCGAACAAAGGCCTATCTTGTTAGCATCCCACCACCCGCCCCGTCGTGCCTCAAGAATGATCTTGTGACTTCCCCAATGCCGCAGATCAGGCGAATAGGATATCCACATATGAGCGCCTAACGCCGTCATTGGTCTATGAATCAATGCCCAACGGCCATTAATCCTCCGGGGCAGCAACGCCGCGTCTTTATCCTCCGGAGACATGATTACGCCGTACCGCTCATAGCTGCGAAAGTCCCTGGTGAGCGCCAGCGAGACTCCAGGCCCTCCCCGCGCAAAGGATGTGTATGCCACAGCGTACTGTTCAAGTTCCGGAACATAGGTAATGCGGGGATCTTCGATTCCCCAGATTTCCTCTGGAAATTCCTTTGGATTCGCCATTAACGTTGGTTGCTGATCAATCCGCCATCCATCAATTCCGTTGGCCGAACGCGCGGCACAAAGATGCGACAGGCCGCTGCGATCTTCAACGCGGCAGAGTAGCAAAGTATCGTTGTTGGCCAGCCGTACAACCCCCGCGTTGAATACGCTATTAATCGGATAGGGCCAGTTTTCGCGGCTGAGGAGCGGATTGCTTGAATAACGCGTAAACAGGGAATAATTGTCGCATGGGTTTGGCTGTTCCTGGGCGATAGACTCCGGCGATTTCTCCGGAAAGATATTTAGATTCAATAGGAGGCACTCATTCCCTGGTGCAGTTCGTCCGCGCTTGCCACTTTGGCCGTCTGCATTTCGAGCAGAGCCATGAGAAACGAGAGCGTGGATTCAGCTCCCTGGTTTTCGTTTACGCGATCCGGATGAAGACCGTCCCGGCATCCACCTGTCAAAGCATCATACAACGTAACCTGCAAATCGTTCTTACCGAGAAACCAAGCAAAGACTCTACGCGCTTCCTCAAGCCACTGGTATTCCTCCGTCAGCCGATACACCTCGAGGCAAGCAGAAACGGTTGCGCATGCCTCTACTGGTTGCTGATCGAAGCGCGCCTTTTCATGCCCTTCAATGAAGAATCCATTGGATCCGATCGGCACATAAATCTCCTTATCGTCGCGGTGCTGCTCGGCAACCAGCCACTTCAGAGAATCCATTCCGGCTTCAATCATGCGCTGGTTGTCACTTCGCCATCCTGCAAGTATGAGCGCCTGCGAGAGCCTTGCATTTGAGTAGGAAAGACTCTTTTCAAACCATTTCCAGGTATCCGAATAACTTCTCTCATAGATGTCAAGGAGCCTATTAGCAAGGATATTTCGCGCGCTCTGGATGGCTCTGTCTCCCGGGAACCAGTCCAGGTAGGCTTGCATGCCCAGGATGCAATACGCCCAGGCTCGTGGGCTGGTAAATGTAAGTGTTGCCGGAACCGCGGCTTCAAACAGCCTACCAGCCGCACCCCTCAATCCCGCGTTTTGTGAAAGTCCCAGCACCTTCCCCAGCGACCACAATGAGCGTCCATGGCTGTCATCCGATCCAGCATCTTCAAGCCACCTGCGGTCGTACCCAAGATAGTTTCGAAACCTCCCTGTATCGGCATTGAATGCAAGCCATAGAAAGGACAGGTAGCGATTGGAGAGTTTCGGATACTCCCGCCGATCAGCATCCTCAGGGCTCTCGTCCAGAAGAACTGATACGATCAGAGCCCGCGCATTGTCGTCGGTTGTATAACCTTCCCGTGTATTGGGCACCGAATATATTGCGTGTTGCAGGATGCCGGTATCGTCAGTCATGGTCAAAAGATGACCTGGGTTTAGAACGGGAAGAAGAACCGCTGAATTTACTGCAGAATCGTCCAGTTGGGCCGCTCTTGGATGTAAAGAGCGTTCAAAGCGTGCCCGCTGAAAGCTTGCCATGTAGGCCCGCGCCGTTTTTGCCCATGTCGTTCCACGGGAGTGAAGATAGGCGCGCTTTCGCATAGCGTGACGTTCCGCGCTGTTCTCCAGCAATCCCAAGACCGCTTCTGCAATCGCATCAGGACTATGGAATGGTACAATTATGCCACGATTTTCCGCAAGTAACTCCTGAGCATGCCAGTACGGCGTGGAGACAATTGCCTTACCGGCACCGAGCGCAATCGCGAGCGTGCCAGAGACGACTTGTGCCTCATGCAGGTATGGAGTGATGTAAATATCAGCCGCGCCCACGTGCTCTATAAGTTCCTCCGCACTCACAAAGCGATTGTTGAATATTACATGCTCGGAAACTCCAAGCTGCTCTGCCAGTGCCAGCAGTTCTTCCCGGTATCGCTCGCCTTCGCGCCGGCGGATATGCGGATGGGTCACTCCGGAGACAATATAAACCACGTTTGGCTGTTTAGCCAGAATTGCGGGTAACGCCTGAATGACGTACTCAATTCCCTTGTTAGGAGACAGCAACCCGAAGGTAAGCAGAACTGACTTGCCTTCCGTGCCGAACTTGTCTTTATAGTAGTTAGGGTCCATAAATGGAAGATCAGGCACACCGTGGGGAATCACGTCGATTTTCTCGCTGGGGACCGCATATACTTCGCGTAGTAGTTGGGCTGCCAGTTTGCTCATTACCACCAAACGATCGGATAGCTGTGCAATCTCCTCAAGCACCATTCGCTGCTCCAGAGACGGATCGCGCAGCACCGTGTGCAGCGTAGTCACCAACGGCATCTTCAATTTGCGCAGCAAGGTCAAAATGTGGCTGCCCGCGCCTCCGCCATAAATGCCATACTCATGTTGCAGACAAACAATATCGTTGCCATTGAAGTTGAGGAAATCAGCAGCACGCTCATAGGAGGATATGTCCTCCTGCTCTAATTCCAGGCGAACTTTGTCCGGATACTGATAGCTTGAATCGGGATCATTGACGGGAATGGCAAACAGCCGTCCCTCCCCATATTCGGACGCAAACGCAGTGCACAGATCAGTTGTAAAAGTGGCAATGCCGCACTCGCGCGGCTGGTAATTTCCAACAAACGCAATGCGAGTTGGCAATGGCAGCTTGCATGATTTCGTGGCGATATGCAAGTATGCTTCTGGATCTGGATTTACGCCAGGCGTCGCAGAATACATCATCTCAGAACGCGACATCACGCCCTCCTTTCAACGTTAGATCTTGCCAAGAATCAGGAGAAGGACAATCATCAAGAGAATCAGTCCTACTCCTCAGCCGGGATGATATCCCCAACTTCTGCTATGCGGCCATAGTGTCAAGACGCCTACGAGCGCGAAAACCAGAATTACGATCAATATCATTCCAGGCATTTGTACTACTCGCGATCCTACAAACGCCTAGAATCACTAAACAGATGCCGCGGCCTCTTTCGAAACCGCGGCGGTTAAACGGTCTGGTTAGAACAGACTCCCGGTCGTTACATTACTGGGCTGCCAATCGCTTCACCGGAAACAACCAGTTCTACTCTGCGGTTCTCCTGCCTGCCCGACGCATTGTCATTGGAAGCAACCGGCAACGCATTACCATAGCCCTTGGAGCTCACAGAGCCTGTCACTACACCCTGTTCTACGAGGTAATTGCGCACGGTGTCAGCGCGATTCTCCGACAGTTTCATATTCATATCGTCGCCGCCGACGTTGTCGGTGTAGCCGCCAACTTCAATGTTGAGTCCGGGGTATGCGATAAGAATCCCTGCTACCTTCGCCAGTTTCTCCCGCGCACCGGGCTTTAACGTGTAATGTCCAGTGTCGAACAATACATCGGACATGCTGACGATCAGTCCTCGCGCGCTTTCGCGGGTCGCCAGGATCTTGTTCAGCTGTTCGGACAATTGCGCACGCATTGCAGCCTTGTCACTATTGGCCTGTTGCTCATTCATCTGAGCTTTTTGGGCCGCTAAGCGAGACTGCTCCGCATCGGCTTGGGCAGATGAGATTGCAATCGCCGATGCGGTTTGATTGGCAGTCAAGTCAGCCTGTGCTCTGGCCGCGTCAGATTGGGCGCTTGTGACCGCTGCTGTCGATGCTATCTGGTTCGCGACCAAATCAGCCTGAGCCTTCTCTGCTTTGGCTTGCGCCATTGCCGTATCGGCCTGCGCTTGTTCTTTCAGGCGGGTAGCGGCATCGGTTTGAGCTTGCGAGATAGCCTGCGCATTGCTTGCAGCCTGGCGCTCATTTGCGAGGCGAATCTCGCCAATTCTTTTGACCGCGATCTCGCGCGCATCTTCGGCGGTTTGAACTGCCTCTCGCGCTACGGCAATCAATGGCTTTCTATCGAAGTGCTTGTCTATGGCATACGCATCTGCCTTGTCCATCAACTGAACAGCGTGCTGGTAACTCGCGCTCGCATACTGTTCAGCACCTTCCGACTGTGCAATCCGCAGCGCATTTCGTGCCTCGTAGAATTCCAGTGGAAGACTGGCGTTCAGAACAACCGGGTCGAACTTATAGCCGGAGGGAATATAGCCTCCACGCTCCATCAGTTCATACTTTGCATTCACCGCCTCGGTTGTTCCCTTGGTATCGGCGCGAACAACATTCTCGAGGACTACGACGTTGCTGGGCTGGCGGACGGCATAGTACGGCTCCGCGGTTACAATCAGAGCGAATGCCTGCAGATCGGTGGTTGCGGTCAGCTTGCTTCGGTCATTGTCGCCTACCAGCACTTCTCCAAGATTCACAGGCCGACCCTCGGGGGAAATTGCCCACAGGACATAAGTGAGATACTCGCCGCCAAAAGTGGTTGGGTTTTGCAGGTTTCCGAATTCCGCTTCGACTTCCATGGTGCCACGTTTGCTTCTCACCTTGGCTTTCCCATTTGCTGAAGGCAACAATGTTGTCCCGGCGAAATCCACGTCTGTGGCTCCGTTACGATGTTGATAGTTGACCGCCTCGACCGAGCGATTAATGACGATCACGCGGTATGTGGACGTAAGGCCTGCGGAATCGAGGACTATTGTCGCTTGCGGATTGGCTTGAGAAAATGCGCTCAAGCTGAATGCAATTCCGACTACAAACAAAAGCATGCGCTTCATGATTCCTCTGCGGGCGATGTTCTGCCGTACTGCGGTGGACGTACGTTTGTTGGCGGACACAATCTGTCGGGTCTTCACAGGTTAATTGTTCAATGCCCGACGCGGAACTGGTAGATGTAGTCGAAGAGGCCGAATCCTTTGAGAAGCCACAGGACGACGACTATTACGACGACACCATTCAGAATTCCCTTGATTTGCCCCTGCATGGGAACGAAACGGTTCATCAGCCATAACAACAGGCCGACTACGCAAAGCGTGATGACAATAGGAACGAGTGGCGTATCATGCCCGATACGGTACTGAGAAAGGTTGTCAAAGAGGCCGACAACCTTCAGAAGCCATAGAACCACGGCAATCACTACAACGCCATTCAAAATGGCCTTGATTTGCCCCTGCATGGGAATGTAGCGGTTGACCAGCCATAGCAACAGGCCGACTACTGCAAGTACGATTACTACAGTTACAAGTGGCATTTGATGTTCTCCAATCATTACGTGGACTTGATCCACACTCAAGGAATCTTCGATACATTCGACAGATTCGTGCTGAATTGCTTGCTACTTGCTTGGCTCATTTCGGTAGTTGCTGTGCAAAGAAAAGAAATCGTGCTGACCTTGAGAACAATTGCGATTATTGTTCCCTTGAACCACCCGAGAGGCTAAGACCTGCAAAACCCACTGGTCTGCCTTATCTCAGAAACCAGATGGGAGAATATTCGTTCATTTATCTTCATGTTTATTGTTCCAAAGTGGTAAACAAATAGCTGAGCTATAATGCACAGGAGAGAATGGTATGAGCGAAGAACATAATTAATAAGTGAAGCAGATGTGTGACTATACGGACACACGCAAAGCTGCAAATTGTCCAGTCTTCAACGGAAGCTTAATGACGTGGCAGGCTGCGAGGAATCCACGCCAGGTCTCCACTCAGAACGTAAATGGCGATAGCGGTAATCATGAAGACTGCGCCGGCCCAGAAGCGCCAGTCATAATGCATACGCCTCCAGTATGGGCCGGGATCCGGTTCACCACTATTGCTGCTATTTCCTTCGCGGTTGTGCTTGCTTCCGGTCATCATTTCTCCATTTCTAAAAAATCCGCGCAAGGTTAATGAGGTAGGCATCTCTTGAAGTGTTCATTCGCCGGTTCCATTCATCGCGGCCTTGGCTATGGTTTCTGAGCAGCCGCAGTTGTGACTTGATTCGGCCTGTCAATATCTGCGATCGGTGAGTTAACAGCCGGCGCCGGCTTGTTCACAGGTATTTCGGTTCCTACAGGGAAGATGAGGATTTGAATCGAGCCCCAATCCGCGTCCAGGTTTGCACCTGCCTGCTTGCCCATTCCCAAAGTCTTAAGCTGGCTGTCGTCAAATCCAAAGTTCTCGACCAAATATTCGCGTACAACCATGGCCCTGGCATCAGTGAGCACCTGGTCCTTCTGCGTATCGCCTTCCATGCCTGCTGAAACCACGACTACAGCAAATCCAAATTGATTCTCGGCCAGGTACTCGCCGCCAACATTGAGAGTCTTTTGATTCTTCAGCCTGGCTGAATCGCGAGTATCGAAGAGTTGCTTTGCCGTATAGGTGAACGCCTTCAAGGGCGCACCCCGCGGGAGCCCGCTAATCATATTCGTCGCCATAGCGGAGGAATCTTCGTATCCACGCTTTCTGAAATACCCGCTCAAAAGGAAGTTATGCTTCAGAGCTTCCATATTTTCCTGGAAGTCTGTCACGCCAACCTGCGCCTCAAGCATCGTGGCGTGCAGCGTAGTTGTGGTCTGTTCCAGGTTGTTATAGAGTTGCTTGTCGTTCACCAGCGCGCCCACGGTTCCCTGGCCCGAGTCTATCTTGGCGCTAACCGAATTCAGATGTTCCGTGGCTTGCTGGCTGCTATCCAAAATTCCGTTCGCCTTCTTGAGCATATTTGCCATCAATAGCGGAGGTTCACTCCCGATAAGATCGCCATCTTTTAAGTCGGCTTGCCCGGCAGATCCAAACGAAAGGGCCACGAATTGATTTCCCAGCATGCCTTCCGTTTCGATTGAAGCCACGGAATCCCGCTTGATGATCTCGTGCGTCGAATTATCGAGATCCATGACCACAGTGACTTTTTCTCCGGGCTTGTGAGGTAAATCGATGCGATGCACAGTTCCGCTGTGAACCCCGCCAACCTGCACGTCGGCTCCATCAGCCAGTCCAGCCACATTATCGAATTGCGCCTTTAGTTGGTAAGTAGAGCGAAACAGATAGTTCTTGCTTCCGATAATAAAGACACCGGCAGCGAGAACTGCCAGCGCCATAACGATGAATGCTCCCAGCCGCGCCACTCTCGACATAGTTCCTCCTACGACAGTTTCAGAAAATCTTCAACAAACCCAATATCACTCTGTTGAAGATCTTCAAACGTGCCTTCGATTACAACATTTCCCTGATCCAGCAGAGCTAAACGATTGGCAATCGTTCTGGCGCTGTGCAGATCGTGAGTTACCACAATGGATGCCATCAGGCGCTCGCGTTGCAGCTTGAGAATCAAATCGTCGATCTCGCCCGAGCTGATGGGGTCAAGGCCTGCCGTGGGTTCGTCAAGAAGCAGTATCTCCGGCTCCAGGGCGAGCGCACGCGCCAGACCCACGCGTTTTTGCATTCCGCCGGAGATATCGGAAGGCATCGTATCAAGGTTGCCTACCATGCCCACCTCGGAAAGCAACTGTTTCACACGGTCGTTGCGTTCGGATTTGGACATATCTTTCCGATGGTGTACAAGGGGAAACGCCACATTTTCAGCTACCGTGAGCGAATCATAGAGCGCTGCATGCTGAAATAAAAATCCCATTTTCTTCCTGATCTCGCCCATCCGGTCAAGAGCCAGACCGGCGATATTCTTGCCATGGATGCAAACTGATCCCGAGTCGGGCGTTTCCAAGCCGATGATCAGCCGCAGCAAAACGCTTTTCCCCGTGCCACTTCGTCCGAGCACAGCCAAGGTTTCACCACGATCCACGCTCAGGCTAATTCCGTTAAGAACCATGTGACTCCCAAAGGTTTTCCGCAAGCTCTCGACCGCTACAACCGGCGCACTGCCGTCTGCTTCAGATCGATCTTGCTTCATCGCGATGTCATAGACTGTGGCCATTCATATCTCTCGAAACAATGCGTCAGTGGTTAAGGGAAGACAACCAGAATGAATTTCACCAGGACAACATCGGCCAGAATGACAAAGAGCGATGCGAGAACCACCGAGTTAGTGGCTGCGCGGCCAACGCCCTCAGCTCCACCGCGCGTTCGCATTCCCTGATAGCACGCTATTAGTCCGATAATCAGGCCATATACGGCGGTCTTGAATGTCTGGGGCAGGAACGAACTGAAAGTAGCGCCCCTAAATCCATCCTGGATGAACTGATGAAAGGAGAGCGGCTCGACCAGTGTTTGCGCAAACCAGCCCATCAACAGGCCGCATCCATCGGAGACAAGGGTCAACAATGGCAGCATCAGAATGCAAGCCAGAATTCTGGTCGCTGCCAGAAGCCGGTAGGGATTGAGTGCCGATGCCTCTATGGCGTCGATCTGCTCGGTAACTTTCATCGACGCAAGTTCAGCGCTAATGCCGGCTCCCACGCGACCGCTTACTACCAGACCGGTAATGATCGGACCCATCACCTGGATCACTGAGTACACCAGCGTGGCGGGAAACAGCGATTTCGCGCCGAAACGACTTAGACTGTAACGCGCCTCCAGCGAGATAATAACGCCGATGGCGGAGCCGGCCATGACAACCACCGGGAAAGATTTCGATCCAACCTCGTCGAGTTGACGGATTAACTCGCGCCACTCATACGGCGGAGTTACAGCTGCGCGCAGGACCTGCCAGAAGAAGATGCCCAGGTTGCCGAACCATTCAAAAAATCCACCGATTATCCCCATCGTAGAATTCAAAGCGATATCGATAAGTACGTCCATCCGTCCCGGAAGAGGCGGGTTGACGCTTGCGGCGGGAGTGTATCCAGTGTTACTCAATGGTTTGGACCAGGTTCTGGCGAGCCGTGCGCATTGTTCAAGTGCATGCGTGAAAGCAGGGAGTGGGGTCCGCTATAAAAGAACTCCAAGGCAATGTTCTCGCCCGCAAATGCCAGCAGGCTGTAGCTGCCCGTCCGGAACGCGTCCTTGGCGCCGTAACGGTTGGGGTACCAGCCATAGGTGGCGGTCATGGAGCCTGCATACGGCCCGACGAGCGCAGGGATAGAAAAGACACGATGGCCGTCTTTGCCGCGGCGCGCCGTCAAGGTGGAAACCAGAGCATGGCGCATTCGCGGAAACACGCCCCTGCACTCACAGCGGTAGTACATCGCGTCTTGCTTGAAGGCCTCCGACAGCCCATAACGCGTCGTTGTGGCTACCATTGCGATGCCATAGTCGGAACCGAATCTCTTGCTGTAACCTTTAACCCCCTGGTTCCACTCTGGTGGAGCATTGTTGAACTGGTCGATGCCAGCGCCGAACGCAGCTCCGGCAATAGGGTACGGGCCGAATGCGTCGAAAACGTAGTTGATGATCTTTGTTTTCTGTGTCGGACGCACGTAAGTCAAATCAATCTGATTTGAGTCCGTGCTTGCTTGAGTGTCAGTGGAGTCTCCCGCATAAGGTAGTGATTGCGATTCTGACATCAATGACAAACACGCCATGACTATAGCAACCAGCAATAAAAACAATACGCGGCGGACTTTTTTATCGATAGGCTCGTTGATCGATCGGAATCCGAGTTTGCCCGCCAGATCGCCGTAGAAGTCAAGCAAAGACAGTGAATTCCGTCTCCTCGCGAGGGTTGTCAAGCTCTCTCCTTCGGCCGGCGTCGGCACTCCCTATACACAAGGAACTGTCAACATCAACTATTGACGTTTAGCTGCACCTCTAGAGATATTGGCAGAGTTTGGATCTCTTTGGATGGTCACATTTGCTCGCAGCCGCAATGAGCTTTTGTACCTCGTCCGAGAACCGCGGCGCAAACATAAACTACCTGTCAGCATTCGTAACTGCGTGAAACATGTCCAATAGAGCACTGCTTTGACTTTCGAGATTGCCTAGAAGGTTGTAAAGCTGGTGCAATGTTCGCTCTTGCTTCTTCGCACAGTCAAGCCCGAGAGCAGCGTGAAGGTTCCATCCGGGAGATCTGGGGAATGGTGATAGGCCAGGCAGTCGAAGATGGGACAAAGTCTAATCCCAAGCAGACTTGTCGCACTTGAAACCTAGTGCTGAATAACAGCCTCTGTCTTTGAAGGCTTTTGCGTGACTTGATCAGGCGTAGGCAACTGTGACCGGTCCCAGCCTCCGCCCAGTGCTTCTATCATTTGAACCGACGCGGTCACCTCCTGCACTTGCAGATTCGTCAGAGACTGCTGGTTAGCAAGCAAAGTAGTTTGCGCTGTAATCACGTCGATGTACGGATCAATTCCCGTATCGTATCGCCCCAGCTCGAGCTTCACAAAGATTTGCGCGGAATTTACTGCTTCCTGCTGGCGCAGTACCTGCTGCGACAGAATGCGAACCGCCGCGAGCGAGTCTTCGACCTGCTGAAATGCAGTAAGCACGGATTGACGATACGCTGCGAGGTTTGCATTGTATGTTGCGATGTACTGATTTACGGTCGCCCGGCGCAGGCCACCATCATAAACATTTTCAGAGACCGATGGGCCGACAGACCAGAAACGGCTGGGCCAATCCAGAATATTCTTGATGGCCGAACTCTCCATGCCGCCCGTAGCTGAGAGCGTCAATACCGGGTAATAAGCCGCATGTGCAACCCTGATCTGCGCATTGGCGGCAGCCATGTTCCGCTCCGCGGCGGCAACGTCGGGCCGCCGTTCGAGCAGCTGGGACGGCAAGCCCACAGGTATTGGCGGCGGCGTGCTCGTCCTGGGTTCAACCGGGATGGAAAACGAAGAGGCCGGTTTGCCGATGAGCATGGCAATCGCGTGTTCATACTGCGCTCGCGCAATTCCGATATTCATTGCAGCGGATTGCGCGCTCTCTAAAGTTGTCTGCGCTTCAACAACGGAGATCTGGTCAGCAGTGCCAGTGTCGTAGGCAGCCCGCACAACTTCAAGTGCTTTCTTGTCGGCCTCCACCGTGTCGTTGAGGATTTGTTGCAGTGCGTCCTGGCCGCGAATCTCAAAGAAATACTCTGCAAGGCTGGCTTGTTCAGTCAGCCGCTCATTCTCAAGATCGGCAGCGGACAGTTGGGCGGCATATTGAGTGGCGTGCACCGTGTTGCGCACCTTCCCCCAGAGATCGGGCTCCCAGGAGACATCGGCCGGAAATGAGAAGACCTGCGTTTGTACGCCGCCTGATGCGGAGGATCCGACATTGGCGGATGTCTGCGATCGAGTGTAGGAACCTCCGACACTCACCGTGGGCAAGAACTGCGAACGCGCCTCGCGCACCACGGAACGAGCCTCCATAAAGTTCTCGAAAGCCTGGCGGATATTCTGGTTGTCGATGTTGAGTTGATCTTCGAGCGCATTCAATTCCGGCTCGTTGTAAATCTCCCACCACTTGCCGCGGAGAGCCGCATCCTGAGGCCGCGCGACGGCCCACCCATCGGCCTCTTTAAACTGTTCGGGAGACTCCTTGTAGGCCGGAGGCGCCGTCATCGCTGGAGGAAGATACTTCGGCCCGACATTGCATCCAGCCAGCATCGTACAGAGTGCGGTGATAGAAAGAGGCGATAACGCAACGATCAGCCTTCGTGATTGCACGATCAACTTTTTCATAATTAACACTCCATCAACATTAATCGCCAGGAGCTTCCGCGATTCCAGGGTTGAGGGCTACCGGTTGTTTGCTTCGGAAGCGGAGACGCAAACGGTCGAAGGCCAGATAGACGACGGGCGTGGTATAGAGAGTCAGCATCTGGCTGACGATCAGTCCGCCTACGATGGTGATGCCCAGCGGGCGTCTGAGTTCTGAGCCGGTGCCGGTGCCGAATGCCAGAGGCAACGCGCCAAACAATGCGGCCATCGTCGTCATGAGAATGGGGCGAAAGCGAAGCTGACATGCTTCAAAAATGGCCTCGGTGGTGGTCTTGCCGTGCTCGCGCTCCGCAACCAGCGCAAAATCGATCATCATGATCGCGTTCTTTTTCACGATGCCGATCAACAGGATGATGCCGATGATGGAGATTACGCTGAGATCGATCTTGAAGAGCATGAGAGCGAGCATGGCTCCCACGCTGGCCGAAGGCAAGGTGGAAATGATGGTAAGAGGATGCACCAGGCTTTCGTATAGAATGCCGAGGACAATGTAGACCGCGAATATAGCCGTGCCGATGAGAAGTGGCTCGCTGTTGAGCGAGGTTTGATACGCTGCCGCAGTTCCAGCAAAGAAGCCGCGAACGGTTTGCGGCATATTCAGCTTCTCCTGCATCTGGGCAACCATGCGGGTGGCGTCGCTCAACGACATATTCTCGGCAAGATTGAAGGACACGGTGACGGATGGAAATGAGCTGGTGTGATTGATGGTCAGCGGCGTGGTGCTGGCTTGCGCAGAAGTTACCGTGGAGAGCGGAACAATGCCGTTTCCCGAGGTATTGAGATAGATATTATTCAAGCCATCGGGGCTTTGCCAATACTGGGGCGCAACCTCCAATACAACGTAATACTGGTTCAACTGAGTGTAGATGATGGATACCTCCGACTGTCCGAAGGCGCTGTAGAGGGACTTATCCAATGACTGCGGAGTGATGCCAAGGCGCGCGGCGGAGGGGCGATCATAGCTGATCTGCTCTTGCAGGCCGCTATTTTGCGCATCGCTGCTCACGTCCTGGAAGCCGGGGATCTTCTGCATTCCCGTTAGCAGGATCGGGCCCCAGTGCGAAAGATCCGCCACATTATCCGACTGAATGGTGTACTGATACATAGCATTGCTTTGTCGTCCTCCAATGCGCAAATCCTGCGCCGCCTGAAGAAAGGCCGAAGCGACCGGAAGCCGGCTCAATTTCGGCCGCAAGCGATCGATAACGGCCGCCGCTGAAATCTTTCGCTCATTGAGCGGCTTCAGCGCGATATTGATACTGCCGGTGTTCCCGCTGCCTGTATGGGCGATGACGTTCGCGACAGCCGGGTCAGCCTGGATCACTTTCTCGATTTGCAGAATCGAGTTGTCCATCACCGGAAACGATGCGTCCTGCGGACCTCGCGCATTGCCTGTAAGGATTCCCGTATCCTGCTGCGGAAAGAATCCCTTGGGGATGATGTCGATGAGATAGAAATTCAACGCAATAATGAGAAGGAGGAAAATCAACATGGGCGCAGGGTGCTTCAATACCCATGTCAGAGTGCGGCTATAACCGGAGAGCATCCACGTAAAACCACGCTCGGTTATCCGATAAGCGCTGCCGTGCTTGATGGTTCTCTCATCCTTGAGCAGATAGGCGCACATCATGGGCGTGGTGGTCAGCGAGATCATCATGGAGATAATGATGGCCGTCGACAGCGTGATGGCAAATTCGCGGAACAGCCGGCCGACGATGCCAGCCATGAGAAGAATCGGAATAAAAACCGCAATCAGCGACATGCTGATGGATAAAATGGTAAAGCCAATCTCCTTTGAACCCTGAAATGCGGCCTTCATTGGAGACATGCCTTCTTCACGGAGGCGTGAAATGTTTTCCATCACCACGATGGCATCGTCAACCACGAAGCCTGTCGAGATGGTCAGCGCCATCAGCGAAAGATTGTCGATGCTGAAGCCGAACAGGTACATGGCGGCGAAGGTGCCGATGAGCGAAGCGGGAACGGCGACAGTGGGAATGAGTGTAGCTCGCCAGTTGCGCAGGAAGATGAAGACGACAAGAATCACCAGGATGACCGAGAGGATGAGCGTGCTCTCCACATCGCTCACCGAGGCGCGGATGGTTGTAGTGCGGTCAACGACAATTGTGGTCTTGATGCCTTGCGGAATAGACGCTTCAATCGATGGTAATTCCGCGCGGACACGGTCGACGGTATCGATGATGTTGGCGCCCGGCTGGCGAAAGATCATGATGGTGATTGACGGCGTGCCGTTCAGGTAACCTGCGTTGCGGATGTTCGACTGACCTTCAGTAACATCTGCCACGTCCGACAGCCTCACCGCGGCTCCGTTTTTGTAGCCGACGATGAGCGGCTTGTAATCGTCTGCGCGGTTTAGCTGGTCGTTGGTGACGATGTCCGCGGTCGTATTTCCATCTGAAATCTGACCGGCCGGCTCGTGAGCATTTTGCTGGCTCAATACAGACTGAATGTTCTGGATTGTGAGTCCGCGGCTGTTGAGCAGAGTAGGATTCACTTCCACGCGCACGGAAGGACCGGTGCCGCCGCCAACCGTTACCTGTCCGACACCCTCGATCTGCGAGAGCTTCTGCGCGATGATCGACGACGCCTCGTCGTAGAGCGTTGGCTTGTCGTACTTATCCGATGTAAGTCCTAAAATAATAATAGGTGCGTCCGCGGGATTCACTTTGCGATAAGTCGGATTGGCGGGCAGGTTTGCGGGCAAGTAAGTGCGCGCGGCGTTGATGGCCGCCTCCACATCTCGCGCCGCGCCGTCGATGTCGCGGCTCAGATCGAACTGCAGCGTGATCGAGGTGCTGCCCAGCGAACTCGATGAAGTCATCTCGGTGATGCCCGCGATGTGGCTGAACTGGCGCTCCAACGGAGTTGCGATTGCGGAGGCGGTGATCTCGGGGCTGGCGCCGGGTAAACTGGCGGATACCGAGATCGTCGGGAAATCCACTTGCGGCAAAGGGGAGACAGGCAGAACTTTGAAGGCGATGGCCCCCACGAGAATAATGCCCGCGGTCAGCAACGTCGTAGCGACCGGCCGGCGAATGAATGGGGCGGAGATATTCATCATCCCTCCGCCGTCTGTGGCTCGTTGCCGTTGTCGATAGTTTTCGGCGAACGGCTGAAGCGCTGGCCGATGCGATCGAAGAAGATGTAGATGACAGGCGTAGTGTAGAGTGTGAGCACCTGGCTCAGCAGTAGTCCGCCAACCATGGCAATGCCCAGCGGACGCCGCAGCTCCGAGCCCATCCCTTGGCCCACCGCCAGAGGAATACCCGCAAGCAGCGCGGCCATGGTGGTCATCATGATAGGACGGAAGCGCAGCAGGCAGGCATCATAGATTGCATCCGTGGAATTTTTACCGTGCTCCCGTTCTCCCTCCATCGCAAAGTCGACCATCATAATTCCATTCTTCTTGACAATGCCGATGAGCAGAATGATGCCGATGATGGCAACAACACTGAGGTCCTGCCTGAAGAGAATCAGGGCCAGCAATGCGCCTACACCGGCCGAGGGCAGTGTGGAGAGAATGGTAATGGGGTGAATGAAGCTTTCATATAGGATTCCCAGCACGATATACACGGCAGCCAGAGCGGCTAGAATCAGCAGGCCCTCATTGGAGAGCGATCCTTGGAATGAGGCAGCGGTTCCTTGAAAGCCATGCTGGACGCTGGCCGGCATGTTCAGTTCCTTTTGCGCCTTCTCGATGGCCGTAATGGCGCTACCCAGCGCGGCGCCGGGCGCAAGATTGAATGAGACAGTCACTGCCGGGAACTGTCCCTGATGATTGATCGAGAGTGGTTCAATCGTTCTTTCAATATGCGTGAACGCGCTAAGAGGCACGGCATTGGAGGCCGCGGTCGAGGAGACCGCATTCGCGGCCGAAGAAGCGCTGCTCGCGCCCACTTTGGATTTAATCGCATTCGACGGCGCGCTGAGCGCCGCCGAGGACGGAGTATATGCCACAGCCGTGGTGGTCGTATTTGAACCTGCGGACGATGATCCCGAGGATGCGAAGGACGAGGAAGCGCCCGGCCCGGAGCCTCCTGCGGAGGTATTGGTCTGGATATACAGATCCTGAAGTCTTCCGGGACTTCGCTGGAAATTCTGATCGGTTTCTAAAATCACGTGGTACTGATTCAACTGCGTGTACATGGTGTTGATCTGACGCTGGCCATAAGCGTCATAGAGTGTGCTATCGACGGTGGACGGCGCAATTCCCAGCCGCGATGCGGTGACGCGATCGATCACCAGCGATACAGCCAGGCCGCCGGTTTGCTGGTCGGTAGCCACATCGGCAAGTTGAGGCATCTGCTTCATCTTGTCGACCAGCCGGCCGGTCCATAGATTCAACTCGTTCGCATCCGGGTCTTCCAGCGTGTACTGGTACTGAGTGCGGCTGACGCGATCATCCACCGTGATGTTCTGCACCGGGTCCATGTACAGCACGATGCCCTCGACCGGCTTGAGACTCGTTTGCAGCCTGCGAATCACATCGGAGGCGCTGATGTCGCGTTCATTCAGCGGCTTCAGGTTGATGGACATTCTTCCGCTATTCAGTGTGGTGTTTGTCCCGTCCGCGCCAATAAAAGAAGACAGGCTCTCGACCGCCGGATCCTGAAGAATGATGGCCGCAAGTTGCTGCTGCTTCTCGGCCATGGCCGCAAAGGAGATCGTCTCCGGCGCCTGAGAGATGCCTTGAATGACGCCTGTATCCTGCGTAGGGAAGAACCCTTTGGGGATGACGATATATAGGACAATTGTAAGCACCAGGGTAGCGGCAGCCACCAGCAACGTGATGGTCTGGTATCTCAGAACAAACTTGAGCGTGCGGCCGTAAAAGGCGATGACATTCTCGAAGACGCGCTCCGAGGCTTTGAAGAAGCGTCCCTGCTGTTCTTTGGGTGTCTGGTGAAGAATCCGCGAGCACATCATGGGCGTAAGGGTGAGCGACACGACGGCTGACAGAATGATGGTGACGGCCAGCGTAACCGCGAACTCGCGAAAGAGGCGGCCGACAACATCGCCCATGAAAAGCAGCGGAATCAGCACCGCGATCAGCGAGACGGTAAGAGAGATAATCGTGAAGCCGATCTGCTCCGCGCCTTTCATCGCCGCCTGCATCGGCGTGTCCCCTGCTTCTAGATAGCGAGTAATGTTTTCGATCATGACAATCGCGTCATCGACCACAAAGCCGGTAGAGATGGTGAGCGCCATCAGCGATAGATTGTCCAGGCTATAACCCAGCGCATACATGGCGCCGAAGGTGCCCACCAGGGAGAGCGGCACCGCGATGCTGGGGATAATAGTTGCATACAGGTTGCGCAGAAACAGAAAAATGACCATCACCACCAGTGCGACAGTCAGCAACAACTCAAACTCAACGTCGGCGACGGAGGCGTTGATGGCCGTGGTGAGATCGGTAAGCGGCGTGACCTTGATGGATGCCGGAAGGTTTGCCTCAAGCTGCGGCAGAATCGCCTTGATGGCTTTCACCACGCTGATGGTATTGGCGCCGGGTTGCCTCTGTATGTTGAGGATCACCGCGGGCGTCTGGTTCATCCATGCGGCCTGCTTGTTGTTCTCGATGCCGTCGACTACCTGCGCAACGTCTGTCAGCAGGATGGGCGCGCCATTGCGGTAAGCAACTACAACTTTTCGATAGTCGTCACTGGTCACCAATTGATCGTTGGCATTGATCTGATAATCCTGGTGGGCTCCGTCGAAGTTGCCCAGGGCCTGATTGACGCTGGTCTGCGTAAGCGCCGTGCGCAGATCTTCCATGTTGAGCCCGTACGACGACAGCGCAGTTGGATTGGCCTGAATGCGCACCGCCGGCTTTTGCCCTCCGCTGATGCTCACCAGGCCAACGCCGCTTATCTGCGAAAGCTTGGGCGCAAGGCGCGTATCCACCAGATCCTCAACCTGCGAGAGCGGAATGGAGTCGGATGTGATGGCCAGCGTAAGCACCGGCGCATCCGCGGGATTGGTCTTGCTATAAACCGGCGGCGAGGGAAGATTTGAGGGCAGAAAACTCTGCGAGGCGTTAATCGAAGACTGAACCTCTTCTTCGGCGATGTCGATGTTTAAAGTAAGGTCGAATTGCAGCACGATGACAGACGATCCGCCGGAGCTGGTTGAGGTCATCTGGCTCAGCCCTTGCAACTGGCCGAACTGCCGTTCCAGAGGTGCGGTTACAGTAGTGGCCATCACATCGGGACTGGCGCCTGGATAAAAGGTAAGAACCTGAATGGTGGGATAATCGACCTCCGGCAAGGCGGAGACCGGCAACTGGGTATACGCAACGATACCCACCAGAAGGATGGCGGCCATCAACAGCGCGGTAGCAACTGGACGCTGAATAAACGGCGCGGATGGATTCACGGAGTATTACCTTCAATTGCGCTTGCTGGTACCGCCAGCTTGGACACGACGACCTTGCTTCCGGCCTGCAACTTATCAAAGCTGCTGGTGGCCACAACCTCGCCGGGGTTGATTCCCTGTGCCTCAGTCATGCCACCGTCCGAAACGCCGGTCTTGATGTTGCGCACGCTGGCCGTTCCGTTCGCAATCACATAGAGGAACTCCACCTGCCCGTTGTGCTGAACAGCCGCGGTGGGAACCAGCGTGACGCCCGTATGCGTATTCAGCAACAACCTTGTATTGACAAACTGGTTAGGAAACAGAGCGCCATTTTTGTTATCGAAAAGCGCGCGCAGTTTGACCGTTCCTGTCGTGGTGTCGATCTGGTTGTCGATGGTCTGTAATTTACCCGATGCTATCTTGTTGGCCTGAGCGCGATCCCACGCATCGACAGGCAGCGTATGCATCTGTTTCATCCGCGCCTGCACCTGTCCCAGGTTGTCTTCTGCAACCGTGAACACCACAGTCATAGGCTGTTCCTGGGTGATAACCACCAGAACGGTGGTCCCGGCTGCCTGCACTACGTTTCCCGGATCCACCAGACGAAGACCAACACGGCCGGAAATCGGCGCGGTAATGTGACAGAAGCCGAGTTGCACCTGGTCGTAAGTTACAGTGCCTTGATCGTTCTTCACCGTGCCCTGATCCTGCAGCACGATCTTTTCCTGATCGTCCAGCAGTTGCTTGCTGATGCTGTTTCGTGACCAAGCTGTTTTGTATCGATCCAGATCCATCTGGGCTTGAGCCAGAATGTTGGTGTCGCGTTCCAGCGCGCCTTCGGCCTGGGTCAATTGTGCCTCATAGGGTCGCGGATCGATGTCGATCAGAGCACTCCCTTTCTGAACGAATTGACCTTCGCTGTAATGCACCGCGGTTAAGACTCCGTTGGCCTGCGCGGTAATGGAGGCAGTATAAAACGGGGTCACCGTGCCAATGGCATCGAGGTATATGCCGATGTCACCCTTCGTGGCAGTCGCTATCGTGGCAGTTACAGATGGCTTCACGGCAGCCAGCGCACGCTTGGCAGCCGCTGCCTTGGCGTCGTTATTGTGGACAACCATGATAACGATCACGACCAGAATCAGCAGAAGAATCAGGCTTGCCCACAAAATCCAGCGCCTTCGATACCAGGGATGCGGCTGAGACAACTGATGATATGCGCCAATGTGCGGAACACTCGATTGGTCTTCGTACTCAGGCATGCAGGACTCCGCGCCTACGTTGTTGGCAACGTACTCCTCGTAGAATCAGCGAATTCCGACGTGCTAGTATGCTCTGTATTGCTCACTTTTGGAAGGCCTGCGGTCTCGTTCTATTAAATTCTCCGCGAACATGAAGCTAATTTGGCAAATCATCGTTTCCTGCCATGCGGCAGTCCGATCAAATGATTGGACATCCACGGGATTCGGAATATGTATTATAGTGACGGTATTCACATAACCTCACCGTATTGGGTCTTGATAATGCTGCACGATGTGAGCGAAATAGAACAGACATTGGTCTAAGCCAAGCGAGATCATGGCAAGTACTTGAGTGTAACTGTCCCCAAGCGAAGGGTGTCTGTCACAATCACCATCCTTTTCAAATTCAATGTGACTCTTTCCTGGGCATTCATCCACCACACCGGACAAACCGTTTAGAATGGGGTTGTATTTTGAAGAACAGAGATACTCGAAGTACATTTAACTGCGCAGCTTTTCTTGCAAGTGCGGGACTTGGCCGTAAGATCGTTGAATTGGAGCCTAAAGAGACCTTTTTCTCTCAGGGAGATGAGGCCAATACTGTTTTCTATCTTCAGACAGGCCGGGCAAAGCTCACAGTCGTCTCGCAAAACGGCAAAGAAGCCACAATCACGCTCCTTTCGGTCGGCGATTTTGTTGGAGAAGAGTCTCTGGCGTCCATTCCTGGATTGCGTTTGGCGACGGCTTCAGCCGTCAACTCGTGCGTCGCGCTCAAGATCACCAGGGAAGAGATGGCCCGCGTGATGCATGACGAACCGGCCTTTGCGGACTTCTTTTTAAAGTTCATGCTGGCTCGTAGTATGCGCACTCAAGCAGATCTTGTTGACCAGCTTTTTAATTCAAGCGAAAAACGTCTGGCGAGGATTCTGCTGATTATGGCGGAATTCGGCAAGCCCGGCGAACGAGACACCTTCATCCCTCCCGTTTCACAGGAAACTCTGGCGGAGATAATCGGCACGACACGGTCGCGGGTAAGCTTCTTTATGAATCGCTTTCGCGCACTCGGCTATATCAATTACAACGGCCGCATCCAAGTCAATAAGTCGCTGCTCAACGTAGTTCTTCTCGACCAATTGCCAGATCATAACTCACAAAAGCCACTCCTTTCCGCGGTTAAAGCTGATATGAAGCTCGCACTCTTCAAAGCTGAAACCATTCTTGAGCCAATCATTCCAATGGTCAAAATAATATTGAAGCCCGCCATACCGATAGTCGAGGCTGTAAAACGTAGACTTTCAATTGTAACGGGGGATTGAGATAATCGATCATATCTGGCGCGCGAATTCGGGCATCGTTCGCAGCTATAACGAGGCGAATAATGGATAGGATGGTAAATCGAATAACCAGTCTTTATTGCCTGTGCGCATGAACAATAAATCGTTTTGGGGCTGCTCCGATATAGTAAAACGGATAGCAGGTGACGAGGGTTAGAGAGGATTCAGTTGTAGGAGCCAATACGTCATTGTCGCTGGGGGAAGTGACCTGAATCCAGTCTACGATATACATGAAGATTCCAGTAGCAGTCTGAAGCTGAATCTCGTCATCCTTGCGTATGTCTTTCAGATCACGAAAGTAGGTATCCCGGTGACCGGCGATTCCTATGTTCCCCGAATCTCCCGGAAGTGCTGTTCCTTTGATGTGACCTACACCCAACCGTAGAATTCGCGATGTCGTCCCTTGCAATACGACCACTGACACTCCAATCCTTGGAATCTCAATGCGCCCCAGAACGTCCCCATCTTTGAAGGTGAGAACAGGTTGTTTTATCCTATGCTGTTCTTCCGCTTGAATCTGTTTATCCAGGGTCAGCATGGCGTTTTTCTGATAGATTCTTGCGCTGACTAAAGTAAACGTAACATATGAAAGCGCAAGAATACCGGCGATCAGCAAAACGTTTTGCGTCCAGCGAATGAACCGCTGGTTTCGCTTGGTGAATTTATTATGCTCAGTTATGGGAATCATGGCCGGCCGTCCCTAATTTCGTGGATGGGAGCATTAAGGGCACGAAGTAACTAGCCCGTGTGTGAGCTGATAAGCGACCACGACCCGGCGAGCTAACCTTCACATCAATAATCCGATAACCGCCATCCTGCTTTGTAATTGTTGGAACGTAAGCTAATGAGTACTGATTACGAATATCGCGTGCAATCCCTTCACAGATTAAAGATAGTTCTTTCGAGGAATGTGGAAAGAATGCCTCACCGCCTGTTTCTTTCGCAAATCGTTTGAGAACGTCTGGGTTCTGATCGCCGTCTTGCTCATCGAAGATGCCGATCGCGTAAATGATTGCGCCGGAATGCCTGGCCATTTCAACAGCCTGGGCCAGATTGTGCTTACTTGCGTTATCGCCGCCATCGCTGATCAAATCGTCTCCACCGCAGATCTGTTCGCGTGTCCTACGCAATATGTGAGGCGATGCTCCCGCACCGCCTCACTTACTGAATCGCGCTCCTGAATTAGACGGACTTCTTGAGAAGGCCGGAAACCAGTAAGCCGGCGCCCAATAACATCAGTCCGGATAGTCCAATCAAGCCAAGATCGCTGGCCGTTGCCGGTAAAGACGCGACCTCTACGGGCGCAGCCGCGGGAGGCGGTTCAACAACCTGGGCAGTTTCAACTGTTTCGCCGGCCGGTGTGACTGCCTCGACGGGCGCCTTCGCTAAAACCTCGACGGGCGCTGCCGCCAATATGACGGGAGTCGAAAGTACTATCTCATTGGTTTCCTTGGCCAGTTGGATGGCTTTGGGCCTTTCATAAACAAATTGCTCGCCCCATTCACGGCCCGGATAGAACCATGCCTTCAGAGCCTCCGGCTGTCCGGCAGGCCGCTCGCTAAAGGTCATGACCGTTTTGTTGGTGGACTTCAGACGATAGTTGGGCATTGCAACGATTTGGGTGAAGATATGGGTGTCGTCCTGATTCGAGATCTGGACGATGTGGCTGTACGCTCCCGGATTGATGACCTGGAAAACATAGGTCCCCGCGGGCAATACCTGGGGGTTTGTGCCCCCAACTTCGAGCGGCGCGCTAAAAGTTACGATAGACTTTCTGTTGAAATCGTCGGCTTTCGCTTTCGGCGCGACGAGTACACAGAGTACGGTAAGGCACAGTCCTGTTCCTAGGCCTTTGAGCAGTGTCATTGTTTTTCCATTACTTCCTCCGACTCACTTGCGCGGTGGTCAATATGCGGCCTCTGTATGTTGTCGGGTTCATAAGAGTTCGCACGCCGGAGACTCCGGCAGCCTTCTATCCCGTGGCGTGTACTAAATGCAGTATTTCCTGTCCACCATAACAATGGCTGCCCAATATTGACCGGATGCGAAAAGACACTTAAGCGCAATGACTAAGTTATCGTGTGCGTCCTATTGATCAGACTTTGACGATCCTAGAGGCTAGAGTCAGCAATGTAAGGGTAGATATGTGTTGGCCCGATTATGTTTCGGGCCTTCTTGAACCGAGTAAACCCCTTATGGTGTCTGCTGTTGGCATACTGTTCTCGAAGGCAACAGAGCATCCCACATAACAAAGGACAACACAGACACCTAAAGGGGGGTCTCATATGCGAGGACTTAAAACTCTTCTCGGAACGACAGCATTACTGGCGAGCCTGGCACTGGCGCCAGCGGTTCAGGCTCAAATCGCCATCGACATCGGCGTTCCACCCGTTTGTTCATACGGCTATTACGACTATGCGCCTTACGCCTGCGCGCCCTATGGATTTTATGGGCCGGGTTACTTCTACGGCGGCGTCTTCCTGGGCATGGGTCCCTGGGCAGGCTGGGGCTACGGCCACGGCTGGGGTAGCCATCGCTTCAGCAATGGCGGCGGAGGAAGCTATCGTGGCGGCGGCGGCGAGGCAGCCGGTCGCAGCAGTTATGCGCGTGGCGGTGGGGCAGTTCGCTCGAACGGCGGTGGTCAGGCTCACAACAACGTAGCTGCGAACCATTCGAGCGGTGCACGTCCCAGTGCAAGTCATGCTCCCGCGTCTCATGCAGTTGCGCCTCATGCAGCTGCTTCAAACAGCGGCGGTGGACATCCTAGCGGCGGTGGTGGAGGACATCCCAGTGGTGGCGGTGGGCATGCCGACGGCGGTGGTGGACATGCCGGCGGTGGCGGTCATAAATAACCTGTAGCTTTCGCATTTGGCAGTAAGATTGCGCAAGAAGCGGCGGGGCTTAACGGCTCCGCCGCTTTGCGTTTTCGGAAGCATTTTACGCCCATCTCCGTTGGGGGCAAGGTTACTCTACTATCCTCACGCCTAAGCGAACTTCACAAATACGATGTAGTGGCGCTTCGCCACCATGTTCTGGGCCGGTGACTAAATGGCGTCCCCGACGGGATTTGAACCCGTGTTATCGCCGTCGGGAGGTCGAAGACCTGGCCATGGTGGTCGTTCGGTTTTCCTGAATCACGGCAAGGTTGACTACAAATCGACTTCCGTAGTGCGACTCAGGAGCAATGAGCCGGATTGGCGCTCGCAACCTCACAAGCCTTGTCGAAAGCGTCGATGGAATGTTCCGTATAGTGCGGCTGGATCGGGCTCACGACGAATCTCTGAGGAGCGAGAACTGCTTTGAGGTTCGGATTGTAGTAGTCGGTTAGTTCGGCCGGCGCAGCTTTTGCGCGTATGGAATAGCGCGGCGTAAAGCGAAAGCTGAACTTCTCGCCCTCCGCGGCGGAAGACCAGAGGTAAAAGACAATCCGGTCAGGCTGCAGCTCGTAGCGGCTGATTGTCCAAGAGTCGAGCAGCTTACCGAGGGAAGCGCGATCCGCATCCGCACCGGGCGGCAGGCCAACTTCAGCCAGCATCATGCCGTAGCCTCCTGACCCGAAGCGCCGCGCGCTCACGATACAGTCGATCGGCTGCCCAACAGCAGCATTCGCAGCGTCGCAGCTGTAGCTGAAGTCCAACCCGAAGCTCTTGCCGGGAACGGTTGATGCGGTCTTGCCGACTGCAGTTTGCGTCCAGGGCACATAGAGCCAGGCGGTGACCTGCGCGTTAGCAAAGGTTGAGCCGGTGGTCCCCGCAAACTCAAGGGTGTTTGCCCCGCCATGGATCATCGCGGAAAGATCGATGCTGCGCGGTGCATCGAGGAGTTTGCTGTCCGCCTTGAGAGCGTCCGCGAGGTCTCCACTCAGTGGCTTGCCGTTCACCGTCAGCGCAAAGTTGCCAGAACCCAGTCCCTGCAGCTGATGAACCGCCACCGGCAGAAGCGCCTTCAGGACTCGTACAGTTGCCTGGCCGCTCATCCACACGCCGTATACATCACGGCTCTGGAGCAGGTAGAGCAGAGCATCGTCCTCCAGTGCTTGATCCGCTTTATCGCCCGCCGCCTGAAATGCGGCCAACATGAGTGCCGTGGTCTCAAGTTTTCCTCCCGCTCCCCATCCGTAGAACGGCGAGTAGCCGTCGAACTCCCAGTGGGCGCCACCTTTCCCGCGTTCGACGCTGGAGATCAATTCCTCGCGAGCCTGAGCCAACGCGGCTGAGTCACCAGTCCGCGCGGCCAATAAGAGCCGCAGTGCGTTGGAATAGGGATCATGAAGTGCCAGCACGGATGTCGCGGCATAGGCATTGGCCTTGGCAATTGCCTGTTTCACGCGAACTTGAAGGCCAGCCGGCGCAAAAGTCGAAAAGTCCTTGGCCTCGATTGCAGTTTGGAGAGCATTGGCAATGTAGAGCGTTTCTCGTGCGGAAACCGCGCCGTAGCGAGGCTTCCAGGAACCGTCAGCGCCCTGCTGCGAGAGGAGCCACTGGATTGCTGCCACAATCCGGGAGCGATCTACGGAGACGAAAGGCTCCGCTTCGGTCAGAAACTCGACTCCATATGCCGTCAGCGCGGCGTCACCAGTAGTGTCGTTGCCGCCCCAATAGGTCAGTCCGCCGCCGGAATTGAAGTAGCCGAGCAAACGGTCGTATCCCAACTGGAGAAAGGCCTGGGCCTTGTTCCTCTCTGGCGATTCGGATTTCGCCGCCGTTGCCAGTTCCAGATACAGTAGGCTTGCATACGCCGTTGAAATGGTCTGCTCGGCGCAGCCGTATGGCCGCTCCAGCACGGCCTTCATGGAGTGGGCCACATTGGCGCCGAGATTCGGATAGAAAAGCAGTTTCGCGTGAACCGATCCGGCGATGGCGTCCCGCGGAAGGTCAAAGTGAATCGTGTTTACACTGTCTCCGTGGAGGAGCGCTGAAGCAGTAATAATGCGCGGCTCGCCGTCGGGATGAACCTTGACCGTCTTTTCGACCGCATCGCCATCGCGCGCGTTGGCGGCGGTGATCCGCAGCGGACCAGCATCTACGGCTGAGGCCGCATGCAACCCGACCAACACAGGCGTCGATCCGTTCGACGGGACTGTGGCATGCGTATTGGCCGGAGTCGAAAGCGTAAACCAGTCCGCCGCCTTCACCGTAACAGGAAGTGTGAGGTCGTGCGCCGTGTAGTTACGCAGATTGACTGGCAGCGTGATCTCGTCGCCCACGGTGAGCACCTGCGGTGCATCGAGATCGACAAAGAAGGGCTGGAAGGTCTTGAAGGTCCGATCTAGCTCCGTTAGACGGCCGTCAAGGGTTGAGCCGACGGCGTGCAGCTTCCATGTCGTCAGACTGTCCGGCAGTGTAAAGTTCAACGCTACACGTCCCGAAGACGTTGTTTCGAGTGATGGCGCCCAGTAGGCGGTCTCCTCAAAGATATGGCGCAGACGCGGCGTCATGGTTTGCTCAGTGATGGTGGCGCTGCCGTTGGGGCTCTTGATGAATATTTTCGAACTTACGAGGGTTGAAACTACGCTACTGTTGGTTTGCACCGTGAGCGCATCAGCGCTCACCGTCACTGTCTCCGTTGCCGCACCAACTTGCAGCTTAACATCGACCTGTGTCAGTGCCGAGGACGAAACATGAATGTCCGTAAGTGAGAAGCTTTGGAATCCCTTCGCGTCGACCCTCACCTTGTAAAAGCCGGGGGAGAGATCTGACACAACATACGTGCCGTCGCTCTTCGTTGTCGCACTCGCCGTTGCATCACCTTGAACGCTCTCAACCCGAACCACCGCGCTTTCCACAACTGCGCCGGTCTGGTCCGTCACCGTTCCGCCGATAGCTCCTGTATTTCCATGGAAGAGTCCAGAATCCACCGCGATCGGTTTCAAATCGCTCCCGCTCTGCTGAGAGACGGTGTGCGCGAACCGTGCCACCTCGTCCACATCGCCGTAGGAGACGCCATTTTCATCGGTGCGCAGAACCTGTATCACTTGCGCGACAAGCGTAACCTTGTCGGTTCCGCCATGAATTGAATTGCCCGCATTTCCTGCCTTGACCTTGTCGATGCGGGCATAGGAGAACTCGTGTTTCGTTTTGAGTGCAAAGGGCCGCCCCAGTGGATCGCGCAAGTTGCTGAAGTCGACTCCCGCCGCCGCGAAGGCCTGCCGCGCATCGGATTCAGTTTCAGGGAAAGCATGACCGGCCGCGGCCCACTGCTCAAGCGCAGCGTTCAGCCTTGCCATAGTCGTCTCAAAATAATCGATTCCGTTGCTCTGCCAGACGGTCTCGCCATGCTCACGCTGAACCTGCACGAAATACGACCGTCGTTTAACATCGATTGCATAGGTATACGGTTTGCCTTTGCGGTCAAGCGTACGCTGTTCCGCTGAGTCGAGATCGAGGCCGCCCTCCTTCGCCAGCACCTTCAGCGCAGCTTCTGTCCCCGGCAGCGGCTTTCCTGCCAGTGCGGCGTTTGTGAGCAACACATCGAGCCGCGCTCCCGGAACAGCAAAGACATTCCTCTCCACCAGCGTGAGCGAAAAGTCGTCTGCGGTCCCAAATTGCTTGTCAGGCCCTGCACTGTGAAGCGTCACAATATCCGTGTGCCAGCCTTCGCCTGACTCAACCTTGAACGGCACATTCCAGGGGTCAACAAGAATACCGGCATTCAACTTCGCATCCACGGCATACGGTTTGACCTCTTCTAACGTTGCAGGAAGATTCAACGGGCCTGCCGCCAGAATCGCCTGACCCAGCGGCTTCACTGTAGCTTGCATCTGCTGCTGATACTCGTTGCGCACGGTGCTGTAGTCGTTCGATTCAATCGCCAACGACTCCGAGGCCGAATTGAGCAATACCGCCTCCGCGGCCAAGTCGAGATCGGTATCGATAGGCTTCGAAGCGCCGGTCTTGTTGAGGCTCTCCAGGGTAACATCGCCGACGCGAGCGCCTTCCAGCCACCACCATCCTCGCCCGAACCAGCGATCGTTTGCTTCCGCCTCGGTCTCCGCTGCATGGAGCCGGTCACTTGCGGCATGGAATAACCGGGCTAGTTCATTTTTTTCCGACAGACATTCTGGTGAACGCGCCAGCTTAGCCCCCAGTCTTTGTACAACTTCTTCCAGCTTTTCCACGCTGTCCAACGCGGCCAGCCGCGCCTTCCGTTCGGCCCTTGCGGTTTCCTGGCGAGCTTCCAGGGCGGCCCGGTGCGCGGCGGCTTGCTGCGGTGACGGCGGCGGCCCCGCGAAGAGATCGCGCCGCGCCAGCTTCATAGCAGACAGAATCGAGTCCAGAGCGCATCCCGCACGGCAGAGGACCAGTACCCGACCGTCGTCGCCCGCGCGTATACTGAGACTGGGCGAGCGGTCATTGTGTGCCGGACAGCGTGCCTTCCAGCGGCCCGCCCCGATGCGCTGCGCTTGCACCAGGCCCGCGAACACTTCGGCGGTCATCAGCGGACTTCCGGCGCTCGCGGCCGTTCTCCCTGAGTCCTGCGGCTCAGTTCAATCTGACTAGCAAGCCAAGCGTCGATTTCGGAATCAAGCCAACCGACCGCGCGAGCGCCCAAGGAAATGGGCTTCGGGAAGTTGCCGGCCGCGATACGCAGGTAAATCGTGGAACGAGAGAGTCCGGTTCGAGACTTTACTGCTGGAAGCCGGAGGATTATGTTGAACATTTTGGGGCTCCTCGGATGCTTCTTGGAGGCTAGAATCAAAAGGCAGAAGCTGAAAAGGACGAAACTCCGGTTGTACTTTCGTCCGGTTTGCGAGGAAACCCATTGCCCCTGCTCGAAGATCTTCCTGATCTCACTGCCAAGGCCTTTCAATCTCTGCTTAGAGAAGAGGGACCCTTGGCGAAACTCGATGGCGGAGACAGGATGACTCTAGTCGTGCTGCTCAAGGTTTACGAGGAGGCGACCCAAGAAGAGGGAAGCGATCCATATTTTGAGCAGATGGAGAGGGTTGCCAAAGTTGCGGGTGAGGCTGCCGCATTCGGCGCCAAGCTGGAATCAGAAGTATTCCAAGGGCCATTTGCCGACTATCTGCCCCCCTATACCTCCAAGTTTCGAGAGCTTCCGAAGCAGCTCGACGAGTTCTCTAAGGAGTACGGATTTTATATGCGCAGGTTTGGAAAGAGTGGCCATAAGGCCAAGATTCATGCGGGTTATTGGTTGGTCATGGCTTCGGAATTCGTTCGATTGAAAACCAACCAGTATTGCGACGGACAGATGGGTGAACTGCTCTATGCGATAGTGGAGAATCCTGGTCCGGAAGCCAAAGATGGCGCGGCGATCCGTAAGAGACGTGATTACCTCAAGGAGCAGTTTCCGTGGCTCTATGACGACGCTTTGAAAAGTGCGAGGCGAGCTTGCGACGGTGGATCTTTCATAGCCGGGTAACGGACCGCGGTCGAACTCTCCCTCCTGTAGCCCGTCGGGCTTAGCCTTGTCCTTCGTGTCCGGAGAACGACCCAGTAGAGAGGCGCGCGGCACCAGAGAAGACACGTACTGGGCTGCCAGAGGCCAGCGCGCCGTGGTCCATCAAGCGTCCGCCGACTGCGCTGCGAAATTCTCCATGGACACTTCGGCAGGGATACCGGTGCGAGCCGTCTATCCACAAACGGAATGAGGGGCAGCCAGGGCGCGTGATAGCCCACACTTGCCGTTACCGGAACGCGGGCCAAATACAGCCTGCAAGACGCTCACAAATTCTTAAGCGAGCGAGCAAATCTTGGGGGCAACTTGTGGGGCAACTTCCAAGAGTAATACTGCATATGCTGTTTAGTATCAAATATATACATCGACTAATCGGTAGACGGTAGCGCTACCAAAACCTTTTTCTTCTGCTTCAAACTCCATTCAGCTTTGATTTCCGATGCACTACATCTTCTGGCCTTAGGCAGTGCGACGCTTCCCATCCCCTAGCGCCGTACCCTATGCTGATGGAGTTTGCCGTGGAGGAATGATGTTGACACGCCGCCGTTTTACCGCTCTTTCAGCCGCTGCCGCCGCGGCTGCGCTGGCCGCGCCGATGAAGTTGCAGGCTGCTGCTACGCGCTCCGGGCTGGAGTTCGGAGTGCAGCTTTTTATGGTTCGAGATCTGCTTCAGCCAGCGCAGTTGCCCGCCACGCTGCGCCTGATCCACGAGATCGGCTACGCGAGCATCGAGACTTATCCGCTGGTCTACAACCGTCCCGCGAAGGAGTTGAAGGCGCTGATCGAGGGGACCGGGCTGAAGGTGCCCAGCGGCCACTTCGAATATGACACGCTCGAAGAGCACGTGGACTATGCCGCCGAACTGGGCCTCGAATACATGATCTGCCCCATGATCGCACGGCCGCTGTGGGATTCGGTCGATGGATTCAAGCAGGCCGCCGCGCACCTGAACAAGGCCGCGGCCAGGGCGCGGGCCGCGGGGTTGAAGTTCGGCTACCATCCGCATAACTACGAGTTCAAGAAGCTGGAAGGCGGGAGCGGTTTTGAGGTGCTGATGCGCGAGCTTGACCCGCAGGTAAAGCTGGAGCTGGACATCTACTGGGCCATCGAGGGCGGCGCAGATCCGCTTGCGCTGATGCAAAAGTACAGCGACCGGCTGGCGCTTATTCACATTAAAGATCGCAAGCCGGTTGCAGGGTTTACTTATTCGCCCATGGACAAACAGGCGGCTCACTTCACCGAGGCCGGCTCCGGCACTATTAACTGGAAGGCGATGCTGGGTGAAGCGCGAAAGCTGGGCATCCGGCAATACTTTGTCGATCAGGACGGTTATGATGTGCCGGTGGAAGAAAGCTTGCGCCGCAACTGGAAATACCTGTCGCAGTTGAGCCTGTAGGTTGCGCACTTGATCTTTGAGCAGGCGAGTGCCGAAGAGTAGGGGATGTCAGTAAACCGATTTGATCAGTCTTCATCGCCACTTACAAGACTAAAAGTGGTCAATATTGACCACTTTTAGTCTTCTCTAACTCCTTTATTATCAATCGTTATAAAATTGGATAAATATAATCTATTTTCCACTTGTCCGGCCAAAATTTCCTTGCTACGCTCAATTTACCCCTTTCCACGGTGTGGGTGCAGTAGAGATCATCGTGAGTCCCCGCTCTGGCATTCCACCCAAGCGGACGGTTTATCGGGACACGAATTGTAGAGACTGCACCCGGTCGGGCTACTCAAATTTTGCGGCTTCCCCCCTCCAGACGCGCCAAGGGCGCAGCCAAGCGGCTGCGCCCTTGTTGTTTGAGCCGGTCTTACTGACTAGCTGGTGGTGTGGGCCGGTCCGGTCTGCTTCTCTTCGAGCGCGGCTTGCGCGGCGGCCAGACGCGCCGTCAGCAAACGGAAGGGCGAGCAGGAGACATAGTTGAGGCCGATCCTGTGGCAGAACTTGACGGACTCGGGATCGCCGCCATGCTCGCCGCAGATGCCCACCTTGAGGGTGGGCCGTGTGGCGCGGCCTTTGGTGGTGGCCATCTTCACCAGTTGCCCAACGCCCGCCTGGTCAAGGGTGGCAAAGGGATCCTGCTTGAAGATGCCCGCCTTCATGTAGGCCGGCAGGAATTGGTTGATGTCGTCTCGGCTGATGCCGAAGGTGGTCTGCGTCAGGTCGTTGGTTCCGAAGCTGAAGAACTCGGCCTCTTCCGCAATTTGATCCGCAGTGAGGGCCGCCCGCGGCAGCTCAATCATGGTGCCCACCATGTAATCGACCTTGACGCCCTTCTCCTTGAAGACTTCTTCCGCCACGCGGCGGACGACGATGGCTTGGTTGCGCGTTTCCTCGATGGTGGCGACGAGCGGGATCATGATCTCGGGATGCGGATCGGCGCCTTTGCTCTTGACGATGCACGCTGCCTCGATGATGGCGCGAACCTGCATCTCGGTAATCTCGGGGAAGGCGATGCCGAGACGGCAACCGCGCAATCCGAGCATGGGGTTCTGCTCGTGAAGCTCTTCGACGCGCTCGAGCAGCGTGCGCAGTTCCTTGAGTTTGGGCGAGCGGGGTTTGGTGTCTACCAGGTGCTGAATCTCCACCATCAGATCCTCGCGCTTGGGCAGGAACTCGTGCAGTGGCGGATCGATGGTGCGGATGGTGACGGGGAGCGACTCCATGGCCTTGAAGAGGCCGACAAAGTCGGCGCGCTGCATGGGCAGGAGCTTTTTGAGAGCGGCGCGGCGATCCTTCTCATTGTCGGCGAGAATCATGGTGCGCATGTGTTCGATGCGGTCTTCGGCAAAGAACATATGCTCGGTGCGGCAGAGACCGATGCCTTCTGCACCAAACATGCGAGCATTCTTTGCGTCGCGTGGGATGTCGGCGTTGGCGCGGATGCGCAGGCGGCGGACGGGATCGACCCAACTCATGAAGGTAACCAGATCGGGATCGTCAGGCTGAGCATCCAGCGTCTTGAGCTTGCCGGCGATGACGCGGCCGGTGGTGCCGTCGAGCGAGATCCAGTCACCCTGCTTGAAGGTGCGGCCCTTGACGCGCAGTTCCTTCTTGGCTTCGTCCACGGTGCAATCGCCAGCGCCGGCCACGCAACACTTACCCATGCCGCGGGTGACGACGGCGGCGTGCGAGGTCATGCCGCCGCGCGAGGTGAGGATGCCGGCGGCCACTTCCATGCCCGCGATGTCCTCGGGAGTGGTTTCGCCACGCACCAGGATGATGGTCTTGTAGGCGCCGCTGGAGTGGACCTTAACGGCCTCCTCGGCGGTGAAGACGATCTGCCCCACGGCTGCGCCCGGAGAGGCAGGTAGGCCGGTGGCGAGGACTTCAATCTTCTCGCCCTTTTCGATCAAGCGGGGAACCAGGAAGTCGTACAACTGGTTGGGCTCGACACGGTGAATGGCTTCCTCTTGCGTGATGAGCTTTTCCTTGACCATGTCGATGGCCACGCGAACGGCGGCCAGTCCGGTGCGCTTGCCGTTGCGGGTTTGCAGCATGTAGAGCTTGCCATCCTGAATGGTGAACTCGAAGTCCTGCATGTCGCGATAGTGCTTTTCCATCTTGCCGGTGATGGTTTTAAGCTGCTCGTAGACCTTGGGCATGGCGCGTTCTAATTCACTAATGGGCAGCGGCGTGCGCACGCCGGAAACCACGTCCTCGCCCTGCGCGTTCATCAGATACTCGCCGAAAAAGGCGTGCTCGCCGGTGGCCGGGTTGCGCGTGAAGCCTACGCCAGTGCCGGAGTTATCGCCCAGGTTGCCGAAGACCATGGCTTGCACGTTGACCGCTGTGCCCAGCCAATCGTCGATGCGATTGATGCGGCGATAGGTCTTGGCGCGCTCGTTCATCCAGCTCCTGAAGACGGCGTCGCGGGCCTGCACTAGTTGATCGAGCGGTGCCTGCGGAAACTCCTTGCCGGTCTCCTTCTTCACCAGCTTTTTATACTCGGCGATGATCTCTTTGAGCGCTTCGGGCTTGAGCTCGTAGTCAAACTTGACCTTGGCGCGCTTCTTCACGCTGTCAAAGATATGCTCGAAGTGCTTCTTGGGAACATCCAGCACCACGTCGCCGAACATCTGGATGAGGCGGCGATAGGAATCGTATGCAAAGCGGGGATTGTTGCTGCGCTTAGCCAGCGCTTCAACGGCCTGATCGTTGAGGCCCAGGTTGAGTATGGTGTCCATCATGCCGGGCATGGAGAACTTGGCGCCGGAGCGCACGCTGACCAGCAGGGGATTATCGCCCGTGCCCAGCTTCTGGCCTTGCAGCTTCTCCAGCCGCTCCAGGGCGGCGTACATCTCAGTGTTGACCGCGGGCGAGAGCGCGCCACGCATGTACTCGCGGCAGGCCTCGGTCTGGATGGTGAATCCGGGGGGAACCGGCAAACCGGCGTTGGTCATCTCGGCCAGGCCGGCGCCCTTTCCGCCCAGCACATCCTTCATGCTTCCATTGCCCTCGGCCTTGCCGCCGCCGAAGAAAAACACATGTTGAGTTGAGGTTGTGCCTGCTTTTGCAGCAGACGCCTGATCCAGAACGCCCTGCGTCATGGTTTGAAGCCTCCTACTTTAGGATTCCGCGAGAGCGGTCCGTAGGAGAGAATGGCAGGACATGGCTCAGCTCTTGAAACAGGAGAATGCGGTTTTAGGCTGAGCGCATACGGGGCATCCAAGCTTCGGAGAGCGCAGCGCGGGATTGATTCGTCGTACCTACGAATATCTTCTCTAGTATACAGTTGCCTGTGTTGAAGGTCACATCCATGCGCTCATTCCGGTAACCACGCATGATTCCGGCACGGGAATTTTTGCAATTTTGACATTATCCATCCCCAGAACGGGCTTTAAGAGGCTGGGGCGGGCATTTTCACGCAGCGGTGCACTCCAGACGCGAGCTGGAATCGCTCTTCCTGCCAGCGCCACGGGAGCGGAGAATCCGCTCCAACCCCACCAGCTTCAGGACTTCAGCCACGCGCGGCGTGAGGTTGGCCACGCTGAAATGGTGACCGGACTGCTGGGCGCTTGAGTAGAGCGTGAGAAGGGCGGAGACGCCGGCTGCGTCAATACGCAGGACCCGGCTCAGATCGAGCGTCACGCTATGCCGGCGCACCACAGGCGCAAGCCAGGCCAGCAACTCCTTCTCGTGGCCGCGAACCAGCTCGGTCAGATCAGTTACTTCATTCCGATCGGTCCATTCACTGGCTGGAAAAACTGCGGGAGCCCTTGGGATTGATATTGTGCTCGTCATAAAAACCTCCTTGGGAAGCGGTCTTACTCGCTTGGACAGCCGTTTTGCGGCCTGGGTTGCATATTTCCTGCGCATGGCCACGCTGATTTGAAGAAGCACGTGAGCAGCCAAAGCCGCAGGGAAGGAATATGCTGAAATCGCAGGGGATAGAAGCATTTCCAGATTCCGTGCCGGCGTTTCGGGTGTTCATTTCCGCTTGTTGCCGTTCGCAAATGAACACGCTGAAGATCAATACGCAAACAGGGGTGCCGTTGGTTCCGTGTCCAGCGCTTTTCCCAACCCGCAGTTGAACTCGGCCGGAAAGACGACCGGCTACCTGACAAGGGAGCTGGTGCGGGCGCTGGCGCTGGAGGCCGGATTTGCCGATGCCGGTGTGGTCCAGCTTCCCTATTTTCTGTATGAAAGGGATGTAAAACGATACGAAAACTGGGTAAAAGAGGGACGCGCTGGCACAATGCGCTACCTGGAGCGGAAGGATGCGGATGGCCGACTGTTGCGGGCGCGGATTCCGTTTCCCTGGGCGCGGTCGGCGGTGGTTTGCTTTGCGAATTACAACAGCGCGCAGCCGCGCTCGACCGAGCCTGCCGCCGAGGGGGCGGGCTGGATTGCCCGCTACGCGTGGTCGAGCAAAGCGGATACGGAAGGCAAACGACGGCCCAGCGACTATCACAAGGTGCTGCTCAAGCGAATGAAAGCAGTGGAGTTGCGGCTGCACGAGCGGCTGGGCGAGTTTGAAGCGCGCAGCTTTGTGGACACCGGGCCGGTGGTGGAGCGAGCGCTGGCCACAGCGGCCGGCCTCGGCTGGACGGGCAAAAACACTTGCCTGATTCATCCAAAACTGGGGTCGTTTGGGTTTTTGGCGGTGCTGCTGACCTCACTCGAAATCGGAGAGGAAATAGCGCTCACGGCGCTAGTCCCCGACCGCTGTGGAAGCTGCCGCCGCTGCCTGGAGGCCTGCCCAACCGGCGCTCTGACAGATCCTTACCAGATGGATGCGGCCAAATGCATATCCTACCTGACCATCGAGCACCGGGGAGTCATTTCACCGGAGTTGATGAAAGGCATGGGGCGGCAGGTCTTCGGTTGCGACATCTGCCAGGAGGTTTGCCCCTGGAATCGCAAAGCGCCGATAACAGCTGATACGGAGCTTGAAGCGCGTCCAGAGCTGGTGAACCCGGCGCTGGAGTGGCTGGCGGCGATGGACGAGGCAGAGTTTGCGCGGCAATTCAACGGCTCGCCGGTGCGCAGGGCAGGTTTTATGGGGCTTAGGCGCAACGTGGCCATCGCCATGGGCAACAGCGGGCTGGGCCGATTTGCGCCGCTGCTGAAAATGTGGGCTGAATCCGCCGACGAGGGGCTGCGGAGTGCGGCGCGCTGGGCGCTGGGTAAGCTCAGCGGCTATCCTTAAAGAAACCATCTCCGGTAGTTTTGCTTCGCGAGCAATTGGCCGCTAAAAGTTTTTCTCCAGAAAGGAAACATCCTGTGGCTGAAGACCTGAATTCTGATGTGCAACCCTATGCGGCAGTCGAGGTTCCCAGAGCCGCCGATGTGCCTGAACCGGCTAAGCAGTCCAAGTGGTACCGCTGGCGCAAGGACGGCACGGCTCTGGTTTATTACCTGCTAGACAGCGAGGTGCACACCTTTGCCTTCAGCGTGGCGGCCAACGCGATTCTGTCTTTCATTCCCTTCATCGTGCTGCTTTATACGCTGGCTTGGCCGGTCTTCCACTCGCAGATGATGGTGGGCGTGGTCAACGATATGGTGCGATATTTCCTGCCCTCGAATCAGGATTTTGTGGCCAAGAATCTGGATAAAGTGGCTATCGTGGCCTCGCGGCACGGCGTGCAGGCTTTTTCGCTGATTATGATTCTGGTGGCCTGCACAGGCATCTTTCTGCCTCTGGAGGTGGCGCTTAACAAGGCGTGGGGCGTGACCAAGAGTCGCAACTACGTGCACAATCAAGCCATCGCCTTCGGCCTCGCCATCCTCATGTTGGTGCTGGGCATGGCGAGCATCCTGTTGAACGCGGCCGCGCGCGATGTGCTTACCCTGATCTTCGTTCATAGCACAAATATCAAGTTCATTGATTTTGTTCTGCACATTACTTATCAGGGAACCAGTTTTCTCCTGCTGGCCGCAACCACCGGCGTGGCCTCGGTCCTCTTCTTCTTTTCAATTTATTGGATTCTGCCCAACCGCAAGGTTCCATGGAAGCATGTGCTGAGCACGTCAATCTATACCGGAGTTATCTGGCTGGTGTCCAAGTATATCTTTGAGCTTCTGCTTCCGCTGATGCATCTGGACGAACTCTACGGGGCGTTCAGTGTCTCCGTCAGTCTCTTGTTCTGGGCTTATATCTCCGGGTTAATTCTGTTTGCCGGAGCGCAGTTCAGCGTGACGCGGCTGGGGGAAAAGGCAAAGGCGAGTTAGAGTGATGCGGATGACGCGGCTCAAGGTTCGTCCAGCAGCGCCTTCAACTGCGTCTCAATGGTTTTCAGATCGGTCTCGCCTTGAAACTTGGCGCGGACGATTCCTTTTCTGTCGATGAGATAGGTCAAGGGCAAGCCGAGGACTCCGCCGTAAAGCTCTCCGAGCTTTTCGTCGCCCATGGCCACGGGATAGTTCAGGCGAAGCTTTGCCGCGAGCTTGCGCGCCAATGCGGGGTCGTCGTCCATGGAGATTCCGATGACCTGCAAACTCCGCGGGCCGTAGTTTCGCTGCCATTGGACGAAGGACGGCATCTCCACCTGGCAGGAGGCGCACCAAGTGGCCCAGAAGTCGAGCAACACCACCTTGCCGCGGAAGCCGGCGAGATCAATGCTGGCTCCGCTGAAATCTCTGCGCGAAAACTCTGGAGCCTTCTTGCCGATAAGAGGAGTAGTTTGCGCACCGGCGGCGAAGCAGGCGGCCAGCAACAAACTTGCCAGCTGCAGGCGATGCACAACCCGCTTGCTAGTGTCCGCGTTCAACCGGATACCCCTTGTCTACCCAATCTGTTCCCAGATTGTTGGCGATATAGAGAACCTTCACATTGGTGAATCCCTGATCGCACAGCAGCTTGAACGCAGGCCCAACGTTGGGACAGCGGCTCCACGGGCAGCATCCGCAATAGAGCACAATGAAGCTCTTGCGGGGGAGCGACGCAACCCTTGTTTGCAGTTGATTAAGGCTCTCGGCCTGCGAACCGGCCCCGGCGTATTCTGAGCCCGCGATATGCGCCTGGGCAAAGAGCATGCGCGAGCCCACCTGCAAGACCAGCGGCTTGTTTGCGCCCTGGGCATGCAACAGGCGATTCAACTCCTCGGGCTGGAGTAGTTGCGTAGAGGGAATGGAAGAGGCGCTGTCGGGAGACGGCGCGCTCCAGCTGAACTGCGCGTGAATCCGTGTATGCGCTGTAAACAAAACCGCCAGAACGGCGATCGCTGCGGCGATCCGAAACGGGCTTAATCTCATGGGAGTTTTCTCCGCAATTAGTCTAAACCGCTGCGGTTATCGTGTCTTGTTCAGTGAGGTCAACGCCGGCGCAATTGCAGGGAGCTTCAGAGATCATGCGTGGAATTTCATCGGCTGCCGCGGGCCTACCGAAGTACCAGCCCTGGGCCAGGTCGCATTGCATCTCGCGCAGCATGCCGGCCTCCTCCGCGGTCTCCACTCCCTCCGCCACGGTCTCGAGCCCGAGGTCACGCCCCAGGCCGATGACCGCGGCGACAATCTTGCGGGTCGCGCGGCATTGGGTCATGGCGTGGATCAAGCTCCGGTCGATCTTCACTTCATCGAAAGGCAAGGCATGCAGATGAATGAGGCTGGATTGGCCTGTGCCGAAATTGTCCAGCGACAGCCTGCAATGCAACTCCTTCAATTCGCCGGCCACAGCCTGAGCGCAGGAGAGATGATTGAGCAGCGCGCTTTCGGTCATCTCCACGGTCAGCCGGTGGAGCGGAAAGCCGCCGCGCTCAGCTACCGCGGCAATCTGGCCGGGCAGCATCTCATCCATGAGTTGCAAGGAAAACAGGTTGATGGACAAGCGCAGCGCGGCAGGCAGCAGGGAAGCAGCCGCAAAGGTCTTTTCCAACAACTTGCGCGTCAGTGTATTGATGTATCCGCTCTTCTGAACGATGGTAATGAAGGCGTCCGGCGAGATAGCGCCCAGCCGCGCGTGGTTCCATCGGGCCAGGGCTTCAAAACCGGCCAACTGTCCGTTGCGCAGATTCACCAGCGGCTGGAAGAGAGGAAAGAACTCATCTTCTTCGAAGGCCCTGCGTACGTCGAGATGGTCGAGGGACATGGCTAACTCTACGGCAGAAATGAGAGTAACACTATGGACCGAAGTAATTTGATCCGTGGAAAAGTAATTTGAACCGTGGGTCTGTCCAGCTTTGGAGCAATTGGGCAGTTACAGCATCCGACCCGGCTCAAATGTCGAGATTCTTCACGTCCAGCGCATTGTCTTCGATGAATTTGCGGCGTTTTTCGACATCCTCACCCATCAGCGTGGCGAAGATCTCCTCGGCTTCGACGAAGTCTTCCAGCTTGACCGAGAGCAGGGTGCGGCGCTCGGGGTCCATGGTGGTTTCCCAGAGCTGCGTGGAAGTCATCTCGCCCAAGCCCTTGTAGCGCTGCACCTGGTAGTCCTTCTTGCCCTGTTCGACGATGTAGGCGAAGAGCTCGCGGGCGGTTTGCTTCTCGACCGGCTCACGCAACATACGGGCGGTGCGGCGAGCTTGCTTGGCTTCGGCCTGCGCTTCGGCGTTGTCTTCTTCCTCGGCCTCGGCTTCAGCTTTGGCATCGACAGCCGCGGCTTTGGCGGCGTATTCGACTAGGAACGGCGGCTCGAGAAATTCTTTGATGAGCGTGTATTTGGCCATCATCTGGCGGAACTCGGGGCTGGAGGCCAGGGTCCAGTCGACGCGCCTCTCAGCACCCTGCGCATCGACAAAACTGAACGACCAGGTGTGGTGCTCCTCGTCCTCGACCAGCTTTCCCAGCGATTTGAAATCGAACTCCGCGGTCCGCTCGGCCAGTTCGGCGCGCAGCATGGAGAGCTTGGGGGGAATCTCGCTCTCGGATTTGGAAGCGAAATCGGCGCGGTGCACCAGCTCGGCGCGGGCCAGCAGCTCAGTCAGTTTTTCATTGCGGATGCGCTTGTCCACCTTCTCAACAAAGTCAAGGTATTCGCTCAGGGTTCCCATGAAGCGGGTCAGGGTGGCGCCCTCGATGCGGCTGACCGCCTCGCCGTGGCGGACGATCATGCCTTCGGCTGCGCGGTTGACCATCACCTTCACAAATTCCCGCTCGTCCTTGATGTACTGTTCGAAGCGACCCTTCTTGATCTTGAAGAGAGGCGGCTGCGCGATATAGATGTTGTCGCGCTTGATGAGCTCGGTCATGTGGCGGAAGAAGAAGGTGAGCAGCAAGGTGCGAATGTGCGAGCCGTCGACGTCGGCGTCGGTCATGAGAATGATTTTGCCGTAGCGGATTTTGGCGGCGTCGAAGTCGTCCTTGCCGATGCCGCAGCCCAGCGCGGTAATCATGGCGCGAATTTCTTCGTGGCCCAGCATCTTGTCGTAGCGCGCCTTTTCTACGTTGAGAATTTTTCCCTTGAGGGGCAGGATGGCCTGGAAGCGGCGGTCGCGTCCTTGCTTGGCGGTGCCTCCGGCGCTCTCGCCCTCAACCAGATACAATTCGCAGCGCTCGGGGTTGCGCTCGGAGCAATCGGCGAGCTTGCCGGGCAATCCGCCGCCGTCCAGAGCGCCCTTGCGGCGGGTCAGATCGCGGGCCTTGCGGGCGGCCTCGCGAGCGCGGGCGGCCTCGATGGCTTTGTTGATGATGCGCCGGGCGATGGGCGGATTCTGCTCCAGATACGCGCCCAGCCGCTCGTTGACAAAGGCTTGCACGGTGCCGGCGATATCGGAGTTGAGCTTGCCCTTGGTCTGGCCCTCGAACTGCGGCTGCGATAGCTTGACGCTGACCACGGCCACCAGGCCCTCGCGCACGTCGTCGCCGCTGAGGTTTTCCTTCATGTCCTTGAAGAGGCCGAGCGATTGGCCGACGGCGTTGATGGTGCGGGTGAGGGAAGTGCGAAAACCGGAGAGATGCGAGCCGCCATCGATGGTGTTGATGTTGTTGGCGAAGCTAAAGACGGTCTCCGAGTAGCTGTCGTTGTATTGCAGGGCGATTTCGATTTCGACTTTGTCGCGCGTCGCCTCCATCATGATGGGCTTGTCATGCAGCACCGTCTTGCCGCGATTGAGGTGCTTGACGAACTCGGAGATGCCGCCGGCGTACTTGAATTCGGAGCGGCGTGCTTCGCCGGTCTTGGCATCGGTGGCGCGCTCGTCGGTGAGCGTGATCTCCAAACCCCTGTTGAGGAAGGCCATCTCGCGCAAGCGCTGGGCCAGCGTGTCGTAGTTGAACTCGATGGTGGAGAAGATGCTCTTATCGGGCAAAAAATGTATCTTGGTTCCGCGCCGCTTGCTGGTGCCCGCCTGGCGCAGTTCGCTGGTAGGCTCGCCGCAACTGAAATCCATCTCCCAGGTGTGGCCGTCGCGCCAGATCTCCACGTTGAGCTCCTGCGAGAGCGCGTTGACGCAACTGACGCCCACGCCGTGCAGGCCGCCGGAGACCTTGTAGGTGGAGGCGTCAAACTTGCCGCCCGCATGGAGCATGGTCAGCACCACCTGCACGGCCGGCATCTGCTCGCCGTTGGCCAGCGTCATCATATCCACCGGAATGCCGCGCCCGTCATCGACCACGGTGATGGAGTTGTCCACGTGGATGACGACATCGATTTTTTTGCAATAACCGGCCAGCGCCTCGTCCACCGAGTTGTCCACCACCTCGTAGACCAGGTGGTGCAAACCCAACTCACCGGTCGAGCCGATGTACATGGCCGGCCTGAGGCGCACCGCCTCCAGACCTCCAAGCACCTTGATGTTTTCGCCGGTATAGTTTCCGTTGTCGTCGGGGAGCGGGGTGTTCAGGGGTTCAGTCGCCATAGGGGTCCATTCGTAAAACGTTCGCTTTTAGCTCCGCTGGAGGCGCCGTGTCCGGAGGAGCTTCCGGGCCGGGATTCGGGGGTCTAACCAATTGAAAGACGGGGCTTTCAAATAACCTCACCAAGGTCGATTTTATCATGCGGAGAGGGGCCGGACCAGGGGGAAAGCGAGGTGGAAAATGCGTACAAAACGCGGGGAAAAGCCGGTTTCTAAAGGTACGATGGTAACCGCCTCCATTACGGTAGGATTATATTTCTGAAATCGCTGGACTTAATCTGCAAAATCTCCTACGATTTTGGTGTGCAGGAGATGTATATCCTAGCAAATCAAATCCATCGGAGGTTACCAGTAATGAAACTCGCCATCCGCATCTTCGCTCTGACCCTTGTTGCCGTCGGCGCTGCCGCCGCCGCCACCACGCCCAGGACCGCGCCGCCCATCGCAAGCCATCAGTCGGCCAGCGCGAGTCTGCCGGTTCCTACATGCGACCCCTACCTTTGCCCTTCCGGCCCTGATAGCCAGTAGAGCCCATTGGCTTGAAGGCTCAGTTTATTTGTAGTTGAGTATTCGGACATTCGGCGCTATTCTAAGAAAGTTCTTAGGATGGAGAGTGTGCGTATGTCTGCGCAGAACGCGATGTTCCTGATGAGCGTAGCCGAGTTTACTCTTTGGGCCGTTCTCGGCTTGCTATTCTGGAGGAAGAAACTGCATCGCCGTTTTCCCGTCATGGGAGCCTTCCTGGCATTGCGCATAACATCGATGCCCGTTTTACTTTTCTCTTTATATGGCCGATCGCAACATTGGTTACACGGCCTCAGCGCCCCGGTTTACTTCTATCTCTATTTTGCGGTATACGTCGCCAGCGCGGTGCTTCTCTTCCTTGTCTGCATGGAGGTCTTTCGCTCCGCCCTCTCGGCTTTCCCGGGTCTGATGAAGTTAGGTATTGTGTCTTTTCGCTGGGCGGTATTGGCCTCGGTCATCGTGAGTTTTTCGACGATTACATTTTCACATCGCGGCGCCCTGCTCATCCCCAGCGTCGCCCTAAGCCTGATGCGATCGGTGAGCATCGTTGAACTCTGCCTGCTGGGCTTCCTCTGCCTGGGCATGAATGCTCTGCGCCTCTCAGCCCGCGACTTAGCCTTCGGCATTGCCCTGGGCATGGGCATGATGTCCGCCAACGATTTCGTCATGTCGCTGGTTATATCGAACTACACTACATTGACCGCACCCTGGCAGTTCGTCTATGAGTCGGTGATTCTGGCTACGCTGGGGATGTGGATGGCTTACTGCGCCCTGCCCGAGCCCGCCCGCCAGCCACTGATGGTGCCAGCCAGCTCCCTCATCTTTCGCTGGAACGAGATTGCCACCGCTCTGGGCCACACCGGTACCCAGGTTGTCGTGCAGCCGGCCGACGGCTTCCGCCTGACAGAAGCGGAGAATGCCGTGGAAGAAGCGCTCAACCAGGACCTGAATAGCCGCGCATCGGCGACTTAACAAAGATCAGGGCCAGGACATAGAAAAGGCCACGGCGTTGCCGTGGCCTTTTCACTTGTATGCCCGCTGAATTGTAATGCGTGCCGAATTACTCGGCTACGACGGGTTCAATTGAGGCGTACCGCCCACGCTTGCCCCGGTCGGCGAACTTCACCCGGCCAGTGACCTTGGCGAAGAGCGTATCGTCGGAGCCAATGCCGACGTTGACGCCCGGCTTGATGCGCGTACCCCGCTGGCGCATGATGATCGAGCCGCCGGTGATCAGTTCGCCGGCAAAGGCTTTCACGCCCAGCCGCTGCGCATTGGAATCCCGTCCGTTTGTAGAGCTGCCTCCACCCTTCTTATGTGCCATTGCCTAATCCCCTTTTCCAGCTTTCAGCTCTCAGCTTTCAGTCTTCAGTTCTGCCCGTGCGGGCCAATACTCTTCGTTGCCGCGATGGATAAGCTGAAAGCTGAAGGCTGACAGCTCCACCTTGCTACGCGGCGGTGTAAGTCTTGCCATCGGCCTCGATGGCCTTGATGCGCACCTCGGTAAAGTTTTGCCGGTGCCCTTGCAGTTTCTTGTACTGCTTCTTGCGCTTCAAATGGAAGACCAGAATCTTATCGCCGCGGCCTTCGCCCAGAACCTCGGCGATCACCTTGGCTTTGGACGGCTTGTCCACACTTCCCGGCTCGCCCGAGACGGCCAGCACGTCGCTGAACTCGACGGTCTGGTTTTTGGAAGCCACGCTCTCGATTTTCACGACGTCGCCTGGCGCGACCCGATACTGCTTGCCACCGGTGCGAATAACTGCGTACATAATCCCTCCAGCGCCAGTCCGGCTCGGCCGGTGTACGCCTAAAAATATAGATCGGGCGGAAACTTCCGAACCGATGGAGTACGCTCAAGCCCCTCATGATTCGGGCGAGCGTCTGGCTCCACGGCCACAGGCAGGAATCGCCAAACTAGGTTAGTGTATCGGGTTTGCAGGGCTCTGGTCAACGTGCCCAATCACCAGGGATTGGATTGGGGATGGTTCACAGGGCAAATAGATGTCGCCGTGACTAGGGCGTGTTGCGCTTTTCCCTTGACATTCGACATGAGAACGCGTCAATCTATTGTCGAATATCGAGGGGAAAAAGATGCCGCCATCGACAGACTTATTGCAGGGGACGCTGGACCTGCTGATTTTGCAGACGCTTGCGCCGGGACCGATGCACGGGTGGGGGGTTGCGCAGCGCATTCAGCAGGTTTCAAGGGAAGTGTTGCAGATCGGTCAGGGGTCGCTTTATCCGGCGTTGCACCGGCTGGAGTACAGGGGGTGGATTCGGGCCGATTGGGGAAGTTCAGAGAACAACCGGCGCGCGAAGTTTTATGCGCTGACCATCGAGGGCAGGAAACAATTGGAGACCGAACTGGCGACCTGGGAGCGGCTGTCGTCGGCTATTGGTCTGGTGCTGGGCGCGGAGGCATCGGCATGATTGCGAATTTGCTAACCAGGCTGCGGTATCTCGTTGGCCAAACGCTCTTGCCGCACAGGCGGCAACGCGAACTCGACGAAGAACTCCAGTTTCATCTGGAGCAGGCGACGAAAGCCAAGATTGCCGCAGGCATGACGGCGAGGGAGGCGCGACGGCTGGCGTTGATTGAATTTGGCGGCGTGGAGCGGATGCGGGAGCAATGCCATGAGCAGCGGCCTGGCTGGTGGTTGGGCACGGTGGCGCAGGATGCGCGCTATGCTCTGCACGGCTTCCACCGCAATCCCGCATTCACCCTCACGGTGATTGTCACGCTGGCGCTGGGCATCGGCGCGACCACGACCATCTTCTCCGCGGTGAACTCGCTGTTGCTCAGGCCGCTGACCTATCGAGATGCAAGCAGGCTGGTATGGGTATCGAACTATTGGCCTAAGATTCATATGGACCGAGTAATGTCACCTAACTTCGTTGCCGCGCGGGCAGAGAGCAAGTCTTTTTCGCAACTCGCCGCGTACACCTACCTCGACGGCAACCTGACCGGCGCTGCGGAGCCTACCCGGATTATCCGTGCGAACGTAACGGCCAACTTTCTGCCCATGCTGGGCGTATCGGCGCAGATTGGCCGTACGTTTTCCGGCGACGAGGACAAGGCCGGCGGCTCGAATGTAGTGGTATTGAGCGACCGCTTATGGCGTGGCCAATTTCACTCAGATCCCCGTATTGCGGGCACCGCGATAGTCCTGGATGGCGTGGAAGAGACGGTGATTGGCGTGTTGCCTCCGCGCTTCCGCTTTCCCGACGTGCAGCTGGAACCCGATGTGTATACGCCTCTCGGGCTGGAGACTACGGCGAACGTGACTGACAGACGGGTTTTTCTTTTGTCCGTGATTGGCCAGCTGCGGCCTGGAGTGAGCGCGCAACAGGCGCAGAAGGAGATGCTCACATTTTTTCTGGCTCGCACACAGAACTATCCCGCGGGTTTTGCCCATATGGCGCAAGGGCAAGAGGCAGTTGTCGAGCCGCTGCAGCGTCATATTGTAGGAGACAATCGCAAGCCGCTCCTCATCCTACTTGCCTCGGTAGGGCTGGTGCTCCTGATCGCCTGTGCCAATGTCGCAAATCTGCAGCTGGCGCGCGCGGCGCAAAGGCAGCACGAGACCTCGGTGCGAGGCGCACTGGGCGCCTCCCGTATGCGTCTGGTTAGGCAATTTCTCATTGAAAGCCTGATCCTGTCGCTCTTCTCCGCGGCATTGGGACTGCTGATTGCATTTGTGATCACTTCCCTGATTCAACGCGTCCAGATACCTGACACGCCTCAAGCAGCACTCTACTCCGAGGCCGTTCAAATGTTGCATTTGCCTTTTGGCAAACTCACCGCCGCGATTGAAGTCGATGGCTGGGTGCTTGCCTTCACGGCGGGCGTCGCATTCCTGACGACTGTTCTTTCCGGACTCGCGCCGGCAATCGGCGGGACTCGCACCGATCTGAGGAACGCACTGCAGTCCGCCGCCCTGCGCATTACATCAGGGCGCGAGCAGCGGTTTTTGCGGCATACTTTGCTGCTGGTGGAGGTCGGGCTGGCGGTCGTTCTTCTAGCCTCCGCCGGCCTTCTGATCCGCAGCTTTGTCAACGTTCTCCATTACGATTCCGGTTTCGATCCGCATAACACGCTTACCGCGGTTACGCTACTGAACCCATCCCGCTATTCAACGGCTGAACGCAGGGAGGCCTTTGTCGACCGGTTGTTGCCAAGACTCTCCGCGCTCCCGGGCGTCACCACTGTGGCCGCAGCCAGCGTACTCCCCATTCAACCGTACGATCTGGGTAGCGCCATCACGTTTGAAGGCGTTCCAGCTCCGCCCGTGGGAATGCGGCCCGTGGTATCAGTTGTCAGCGTCACCCCGGATTACTTCCGCGCCCTAGGCACGCCAATTTTCCAGGGGCGTCCGTTCAATCTTTCCGACACGTCCCAGTCGGCTCCAGTGGCAGTTGTAAATCGAACATTCGCGAATCGCTTTTTCGCGGGTGACGCCTTGGGCAAACGATTCCACACGATGGCACGGGGTTCCGAGCAACCAGCGGTTACGATCATCGGAGTCGCCGAGGACGTCCGGCACGGCGGCCTGGAACAGGACGTGCAGCCCGAGATGCTCGTTCCCATGGCGCAATTGCCGCAAACATCCGTAAGCATTGCGATGCGCATTGAAGGCAGCCCCGCGCCGCTTGCCAATGCTCTGCGGGAAGTAGTAGCGGCAATTGACCCCGAGCAGCCTGTCTTCGATATCGAGACCATGGATCAGCGTGTATCAGAGGCGGTTGCGCAGCGGCGGTTGATCATGTCTCTGATCGCCTGCTTTGCAATGCTTGCCGCGATTCTTTGCGCGGTCGGCGTTTACGGAGTTTTCTCGTATTCGGTTGCGCAACGAATGCGCGAGATGGGCATACGTCTGGCTCTCGGCGCCTCGCGCATCAGTTTGCTCCGTCTGGTCGTGATGGAAGCAGCGCGTCTGGTTGTGGTGGGAGGCATTTTGGGAGTTAGCGCCGCGTTTGCCATGAGCAGGTTGCTGTCCAGCCTGCTGGTGGGCGTGACACCTTACGATGCGATTTCCTTTTCACTGGCATGGGCGTTGATATCGGCGGTGGCGCTGCTTGCAAGCACGATACCTGCAGCGAATGCGGCGCGAACGGACCTTGTGGCAGTCCTTCGTTCAGAGTGAGACAGCGGGGATTTGAGCAGTTGGCGGGGCGGGTGGAGGCGTCGGCATGATGCGTGAATGGCAGGCTCGAATACGCTTTATGGTTTCTCGCCGCCATGGAGCGAGACGGACGAAGAACTCCAGTTTCATTTGGAGCACGCTACCGGGGTGATGATGGTCGCCGGGATGACGCCGGTGTAAGCGCGGCGGCAGGCGCTATTCCGGCGCAGGCGGCGATGAGGGTTGAACCCGTTGCAGCGCTTCGCTATGAATAAGCGGTACGCGCTAGAGGGAAGACGCCCGATGCCCGCTCAGGGCCGCGCAGGAACTACGTAGAAGAGAATGGCGAAGTAGTGGGCCACGCTGCCGGCCAGCACAAACAGGTGCCAGAGGGCGTGAAAGTAGCGCAGCCGGTCGAAGGCGAAAAAGACGATGCCCAGTGTGTATGCTATGCCTCCAGCGCCCATCCACATAAGGCCGTGCCAGCCGATGGTATGGACCAGCGGGACCACGGCGACCACCGCCACCCATCCCTGCGCCAGGTAAACCAGCGCTGAGGCCACCTCGAAGCGGTCCACGGCGAAGCACTTGAAGATAACCCCGGCAACGGCCAGCCCCCACTCGATGGCGAAGATCGTCCAGCCCAGCGGCCCGCGTAGAGAGACAAGGCAGAAGGGAGTGTAGGTGCCGGCGATCAGCAGGTAGATCGAGGCGTGGTCCAGAATATGAAAGACGTGCCGCGCCCTGGTCCGCATGAGCGAGTGGTAGAGCGTGGAGCAGATGTAGACCAGCATCAGCGTCGCGGCAAAGACGGAGCAGCTCACCAACTGCCACACCGTGCCGCGCGCCGCTACAGCGATCAGGTAAACCGATCCAATAATGGCCAGCGCCGCGCCGATGCCGTGGGTGATGGCGTTGGCCAGGATGTCGCCTAGGGGGTAGGTTGCTTGCTTGGGTTGCACAGTATTGATGATAGCGTGCGAGCATGGGCGGGATTTCGACGTTACCTATCGATCGAATTGCCAAAGTAGAATTTTGCGTAATAACTAACTGTAATATGGAAGAGAAGGCATCAGAATCCCGATTCCCTCGAATGCAACTGCAATACAGGAGCAGATTCATTCAGTCGAGGTGTTCAGATGGAACCATTTCTTTCGCCTATTGAGAAGCCCGCGACGCCGTTCATGAAATTGGCGTATGTCATGACTCGCCGGCAATTCGGCAAAGTGATCATGCCACTGAAGGTTTTTTGCGCCAGGTTGCCGGGTGGATTCGGCCTGTTCTATTCGAAGATAACTCAGTTGGACAAGAAGCTCGAGTTGCCTGATGAGACCGCCCTGCTCATCCGGGAACGCGTGTCGCGGATCAATGCCTGTCTTTTTTGTATCGATATGGGGAGATCGATCGCCATCAGGGCTTCAATGAATACAGCCAAGTTCGATGCGTTGGAGCAATACAAAACGAATCCCCTCTTTACCGAGGACGAGCGCGCGGCGCTGGATTACGTGACGGAGTTGACCAGAGACAGGAAGGTTGCCGCGGAGACGTTTGCGCGCATGGCGAGTCATTATTCCGAGCGCGAAATCTGCGACATTGTCTGGCTTGTTGCCAGCGAGCATTTCTACAACATGATCAATATCGGCCTGAACATTCCTTCGGATATGCTTTGCGATATTCGAAGGAAAAAGAAATAGTGCCGCGAGATTAAACTTGTGCCACCCTTGTAGACTGAAGAGTTCCCACTTTTTTACGTTCATCAGCAGGAGGCCCTTATGGCATCGATTATTCTACCGGCAGTTCCATCCGAATCGCGGGCGGGGCGGTTTGGCGTTTATGGCGGGCGGTATGTGCCGGAGACGCTGATGGCCGCGCTGGTGGAGCTGGAGCGCGAGTACGATCTGGCCAGGGCGGACGCGGCCTTTCAGGCGGAGCTGGCTGATCTGCTGAAAAACTATGCGGGCCGCCCCACGCCGCTCTACTTCTGCAAACGGCTGACGGAGCAGTTGGGCGGGGCCAAGATTTATTTGAAGCGCGAAGACCTGTTGCACACCGGAGCTCACAAAATCAACAACGCGCTGGGCCAGGGATTGCTGGCCAAGCGCATGGGCAAGAAACGCGTCATCGCCGAGACCGGCGCGGGGCAGCACGGCGTGGCGACGGCGACGGTCTGCGCTCTGTTGGGGCTGGAGTGCGTGGTCTACATGGGCGATGTGGACATGGCGCGGCAGGAGTTGAATGTGTTGCGCATGAGGCTGCTGGGAGCGGAGGTGCGCGGGGTTTCGTCGGGATCGAAGACGCTCAAGGACGCCATCAGCGAGGCCATGCGCGACTGGGTCACCAACGTACGGACAACTTATTACCTGCTGGGCTCGGCGCTTGGGGCGCATCCTTATCCGACCATGGTGCGCGACTTCCATCGCTGCATCAGCCGCGAGATAAAGGAGCAGATTATGGCCGCCGAGGGCCGTCTGCCTACCGCCATCATCGCCTGCGTAGGCGGCGGGTCGAACGCGATTGGCGCGTTTTACTCGTTTCTTCAAGACCGTGAGGTGCGGCTTATCGGCGTCGAAGCTGGAGGCCGTGGGAAAGCATTGGGCGATCATGCGATGCGCTTCAACGGAGGAGCGCCGGGGGTCTTGCAGGGGACATATTCGTATGTCTTGCAGGACGAGAACGGGCAGATCGCGCTGACGCATTCGGTTTCCGCAGGCCTCGACTACGCCTCCATCGGCCCAGAGCACGCAGCTCTGCATGACTCGGGGCGCGCGGAGTACGTTTCGCAGGATGATGCGGCTACGCTGGATGCGGTGGTGCGGCTGGCGCGGACTGAGGGGATTTTGCCGGCCCTGGAAAGCGCGCATGCCGTGGCCGAGGCGCTGCGCATTGCTCCCACGATGGATTCTCGTGACATACTGGTGGTGAACCTCTCTGGACGCGGCGATAAGGACATGGGGATTCTGGCGCGCGAGTTGAAGATTCAGGGAGCATGAACGGCTGACTTCGATGGCGATCCGATTCGATCACAAACCCGGACTGGTCATCTATCTGACGGCGGGAGACCCAACGCTCGATTCAACGCGCGAGATTGCGCTTGCGGCCATCGACGCGGGCGCGGATGTGATCGAACTGGGCGTGCCATTCAGCGATCCGCTGGCCGACGGGCCGGTGATTCAGCGCGCCATGGAGCGAGCAGTCGCCAAGGGAACGCGACTCAAGGACGTGATCAAGCTGGCCCGCGAGATTCGCGCTGCGCGGTCAGCGGCGGGCCTTGTGATCTTCAGTTACTTGAATCCGATTTTGCGCTACGGCTTGACGAGGTTTGCCGACGACGCGGCAGCAGCCGGCGTAGATGGCGTGCTGGTGACCGACCTGATTGTCGAGGAGGCGGGCGAGTATCTAAGCGAGATGGCCCGCGTGGGGTTGGAATCGATTTTTCTGGCTGCGCCCACCAGTCCCGACGAGCGTCTGGAAGCCATTGCGACCCATTCGAAAGGTTTCGTGTACGCCATCTCCCGCGTGGGCATCACTGGAACGCAGCAGAGCCTGACCTCTGACGCAGCTGCACTGGTCCAACGCATTCGGCGATGGACTGGACCCGCCGGGAAGGGGCTGCCGGTGGCCGTCGGTTTCGGCATCAGTAACGCGGAGCACGTTGCCCAGGTGGCCGAGTTTGCCGATGCGGCGGTGATCGGCAGTGCGATTGTGGAGCTGATCGAGCGGTCAACTCCTGAGACGGCGCCTCTGGCTGTATCTCGATTTATCAAGGGCCTTCGCCTGCCGCAAGCGGCGTTGGCCCGGTAAACTAGCAGCCATCAGCTTCTAGCCGCTAGTTTCTAGCTTGTGCTGCGGTAGATTGAGTAACCGAGGCTTGTGTCAGCAGCTTTGGATTAATAGCTGGTAGCTAACATATTTCTGCAACACGAGGATGAAATGACGCTGGAAGAATTGCGAGAACAAATCGATGTTCTGGACCGCCAGCTTGTGGAATTGTTGAGCGAGCGAGCCCGCGCCGCGCAGTTGATCGGTCACCTCAAGGCCGCCACTTCGTTGCCAGTCTACGAGCCGGCGCGCGAAAAAGTGATCTACGCCAATGTGCGCGCGGCCAACAAAGGCCCTTTGCCGGACATCGAGCTGACGCATATCTATGAGCGCATCATCGACGTGATGCGGGCCTTGCAGAGGAACGAACTGGCGTCGGAGAGAAATGCTCAGGCCGCTGCCTCGGGTCAAAGCGCCGGCGCTGAAACAAACGCGACCGAGATAGGGAACAAATCATGATCGTATCCATGCAGGAAAGAGCGACCGAAGAACAGATCGATGCCGTCATCGAAGTGATGGAGGAAGCCGGGGTCAGTGTGCACCGAACCACCGGCGCAATCCAGACTATCCTGGCCGGCGTCGGGCCCACCGCAAATATTGACCTGAGCAAATTTGAAGTGCTGCCGGGCGTGCTCAACGTGCTGCGCATCAGCTCGCCTTACAAGCTGGCCGGCCGCGCCTTTCGCCCGGAGGGCTCGGTGATCGAGTTCGCCAACGGCGTCACGGTGGGCGGCGAGCGGGTGGCCGTGATGGCCGGACCATGCTCTATCGAAAATCGAGAACAGATGTTCCAGACGGCCGCGCGCGTGAAGGCCATCGGCGCCAGCTTCCTTAGGGGAGGCGCCTTCAAGCCGCGCAGTTCGCCCTACGCCTTTCAGGGCATGGGCATTCAGGGGCTTCAGATGATGCAGGAGGCCGCACAGGCGCACGGCCTGCTCACGGTCAGCGAGGTAATGGAGATTTCGCAAATCGAGGAGATGTCGCTCTACGTCGATTGTTTCCAGGTGGGCGCGCGCAACATGCAGAACTTCAATCTGCTGCGCGAGCTGGGGCAGATGCGCAAGCCGGTGCTGCTCAAGCGCGGCATCGCCGCCACCATCGAAGAGTTGCTGCTCTCAGCCGAATACATCATGGCCGGCGGCAACTACGACGTGATTTTGTGCGAGCGCGGCATTCGCACCTACGAAACCGCCACGCGCAACACCATGGACATCTCCGCGATTCCAGTGATTCACAAGCTCTCGCACTTGCCCATCGCCGCCGACCCGTCGCACGGCACGGGCCGCCGCGACATGGTGGCTCCCATGGCGCGAGCCGCGGTGGCCGCGGGAGCAGACGCGATTCTGGTCGAGGTGCATCCCAACGCCGACAAGGCCGCATCGGACGCCGCGCAGACTTTGTACTTAGAACAGTTCGAGGAACTGATGGGCCAGTTGCGGGTAATTGCCACGGCGGTGGGAAGAACGATGTAGTCAGAGCAAGGAAAGAAATCATGATTGAGCGCATCTCCATTCTGGGCACGGGGTTGCTGGGTACGTCAGTGGGCCTCGCGCTGCGCGCGGCTGGCTTTCACGGTTCGATAGTCGGATGGAACAGAAGCCCCGAGGGTGCGCATGCCGCGCTCTCCATGGGTGCTATCGATTCCATTGCTGCCGACCCGTTGCAGATGGCGCGGGAGAGTCAGGTGGTGCTGCTGGCCGTGCCCATCTATGCGACGCTCGACTATATGGAGAAGCTGGCTGGAGTGCTTGGCTCCGAGCACCTGGTCACCGACGTGGGCTCGACCAAGGCGCAGATTACCGCCGCCGCCGGACGCCTCTTCAACACGCCGGAGCGCGCGGCATTTCTGCCGGGGCATCCCATGGCGGGCAAGGAGCGCGGCGGCGCAGCTCTGGGCGACGCCAATCTCTTTCGCGGAACGGTGTGGCTTTTTACCGAGGTTCCCACCTGGGAACGTTCTTTGGTTTCATCGCAGCTCGTAAAAGGCTGGCGGGAGTGGGTCGCAGCGATGGGCTCGAAATGCATCGATCTCGACCCCGCGCGCCACGACGAGTTGGTTGCATGGGTCAGCCACTTGCCGCAGTTTACGGCCACTGCGTTGAGCGCGCTGCTGGAGGAAGAGGTCGGCGACGCGCCGGAGCTGAAAGACGTGGGCGGACGCGCGCTGCGCGAGATGACGCGGCTGGGCGCCAGCCCCTACTCCATGTGGCGCGACATCGCTCTCACCAACACCGAAGCGGTTCAGGCCGTGTTGCTGGCTCTGGAGCAGCGCCTTGCTCACCTGCGCGAAAACCTGCGCACATCGGAATTGCGCGAGGAGTTTGAGCAGGCCAATCGGTTCCGGCGGGAATAGCGGAACGGTGTTGGGCGAATGGCAAGAGCGTGCCGAATATAAGGATGAGGCCCGTACCCTTCACCAACACATTTTTTTAGTCCGGTATTCAAAATTCGTGACGATCATCCACATGAGTGGCGATGGGATGAGTCCGATCGTTGATTGAGGCTGCCTTGTCTGAGGACGGGTTGGCAGCCTCTGTTTGGGCGCGTAGTTTGGCCACGGTCTGCCAGTTGTCCTTACGTGGCTGGTCGGCGATCCAGGGCGGAAGCGGCATGCAGAGATAGTCGCTGAGTGCTTTGGCGTAGCCCTCATAGAGTACACGCATCTCACGAAGCCTATCGATGGAGCGGCCGTCGCGGCAGACATTGACGCTGTTTTGGCCTAGCAGCATGTAAAGCTGTTCGTATCGCTCAGGGGGAAGCCGGTCTGGAGCATTGAGGTCTGGCTTGAGCGAGAAGATCTGCGCCAGATCAACCATTGCGTGGCGCGCCATGGCAAAGGTCAATTGAGCCTGACGCGCCTCGTGGCCTCGCACGCCGGCAACCAACAGTGCCGAAGTGTCCAGCACGGCGGTCAACGCGCTGAGCCAACTCTGATTGTTGTGCTGCGAGCGGAAGTAACAGAGTAGCGGATAGGAGATGTGGCTTTCGAGCAATTCCGCGGACCAACGTTCCCACTCGACCAATAGAAGAGAAAGGGCGCCATGACCGCCTTCATAAGAATGACGGCGCAACATTTCCGCAGCCGTCGGGGGAGAGCCGGCCCGCGCATCGAGTAGAGAAATACTCACTTCGCGACGCGAGAAAGCGCTGTAGAGCACAGGGAAATATCCCATCACGACAGCAAGAAATCCAAGCCCTGTACCCGCTTCGAGAATGACCAGTTCGCGCGCCCACGGATTGCGCGGCGTCACATCCCCCAGTCCCAGGGTGAAGATTGTGGTTCCGCTGACATAGAGATCCGATGGAAAGCCCGGCCCTTGCGCGGAGTCGATAAAGGGGCTGCCCAGCGCGTAATAGATGAGCGCAAATCCCACCACCATCACGGCTGCCCACACCACCAGCAGAAAAATCAACGACATGGGGCCGTAGTAGCTGAAAGCCGACTCCCGTTTGCGGGGGTCGCGTAGCCGCTTGGTGAAGAACACCCAGGGCGACCAGGTCAGGCGATAAAAGATACGCGTGAGGCGAAAGCGGCCGGAGGCGCGGCGCGGCAAAATGATGGTCTGGAAGGCGTCGAGGAGCACTGCAAACAGGCATGTAATGCCGGCAATCATGGTGACGATACTCATCGATCCTCCTGTTCTGGAGCGCTCCGGCCGAGATTTCGGTCCGCGCTCATTCACTGTATCCTACGACAAAACCAGGGAGCCAATCTCCTGGAAGGCTCCATTGGGAATTGCCGCTTCCTGAGTGTCGCATTGACGAGAGTGCCTGGTTCCGTAATGCGGCCCTCCGCCGCACTCAATTTGCTAAACTGACTCATTCGGCGGAGTTGAGCTATGATCTGCAGCAAAGCTTGTTTCAGGATCGAATGCAAGGAGAAGGTATGACGATCAAATTCGCGCGCAGGATGGACAATGTGCACACCTCGACCATCCGCGAGATTCTCAAAGTCACCGAACAGCCGGAGATCATCTCCTTCGCCGGAGGTCTTCCCGCGCCGGAACTTTTTCCCGTGGACAATATACTCGCTGCCACGGAGCGTGTCCTTCATGAGACCGGCGCGTCCGCGTTGCAATACAGCCCCAGCGAGGGCTTTGCACCACTTCGGGAGATTCTTGCTGCCGAGTCCCGCAGGCGGGGAATTGATTGTTGTGCCGAAGATATTCTCATCACCACCGGTTCCCAGCAGCCGCTCGATCTGGCTGGAAAGATTTTTCTGGATGCGGGAGACTGCGTCCTGACCGAAAGCCCGACCTACATGGCCGCCATTCAGGCCTTTCAGACATTCGAGGTCCGCTTTGCCACGGTCCCTACCGATGACCACGGTCTGATCCCGGAGGAGTTACCTGCATTGATCGAGCGCGAAAAGCCTCAATTCCTCTATACGATTCCGAATTTTCAGAATCCCACCGGCAGGACGCTCGCCGCGGAGCGCCGCAAGACTCTTTATTCGATCGCAGCTCGCTATGGATTGATGATTATTGAGGACGATCCCTATGGACGCCTGCGTTACGCGGGGAAGAATATTCCTCCGATCAAGTCGCTGGATAGCGAAGGGATTGTTATCTACCTCAGCACCGTTTCAAAGACCATTGCTCCCGGACTCAGAATCGGTTGGGTGGTTGCCACCGAGGAGATTCGCCGCAAGCTGACGATTGTCAAGCAGGCGGCCGATCTGCATACGTCGAGCCTGGACCAGCGCATCGTTCATCGCTACCTGACGGACTTCGACAGCGACGCCCACATCGAGCGCATCCGGCAAGCCTATGGGGAACGCTTTGCGATCATGGATGCGACACTGCGGGAAACCATGCCACCGGGATTCAAGTGGACGCATCCGGAGGGAGGAATGTTTCTCTGGGTAACCTGTCCCGAGGGCGTAGACACGAACGAACTGCTGCGCGAAGCGCTTTTGCGCAAGGTGATCTTTGTGCCGGGGCAGGATTTTTTCCCCGATTCGAGCGGCCAGCGATTCATGCGCCTGAACTTCTCCAATGCTTCGCCGGAAATGATTCGGGCAGGCATCGGCCGGCTGGCGGAGGTTTGCAAGGATGCGGTTCACGCGCTCGCATAAGAACGACTGTTGAGCCACCCAACAAATCAGCGCAGCCCACTATGGCTTATGCGGATTCTCCGGCATCGTCCGGGATAGCAGGAGCATCATCCCGAGGATGCCGCAACGTATTACCGCTCCTATCCACACCGGTGCGCGCGCATACAGAGCAAACAGCAAGAAGATACCCGCTGCGAGCTCGAGCAACCATGCGCGGCCCCATCGGCGCCAGAGCAATACGAACACAGCCGCAGTGACGAACTCCGCCATTGCCAGAATCCAAATCAAGATCTCGACAGCCTCCTCCGCAAGCGAAGGCGAGGGACGCCTTTCCACGCGTTCTTTCACGCCGCGCAGAATTCTGGGCACCGCAACAGGGTCGGCAAATTCGGTGAAAAGGTCGAGAAGAAGCCGCCGGTCCGTCCAGTGGTAGCGAAGCCGGATGCGGCTGACCAGGCGCGTATGGCTCTGGTCGACCGGATAGAGCGCCCAGATAAAGCTGCCATTTGAAGGAGTGGCCTCCCCGTGCCAGATGAGATAGGTGTTTGGCTGGATCGAGCCGAAGACCAAGGAAGCAACCGCGCTGATGGGAAGTACGTCTCCTGTCTTCGGGTGTTGTAACTCGGGAAGAATCGACCTGGCGCTGCGAATTCCCGTCCGGCCGCCAATGTTCTCAATCAGGTCGTATCCGTAGAATCCCGCCCGCCCATATCCGATCTGTACCAGCCACGGCCAAATCTCTTCTGCATTGCCTTGAATGGTAATTGCACGCGTCGCGCAAAAGGAGGGCGATTCAACAAGGTCATCTCCCGGCATGGGACGATCTACTTCCTCTGCGGTTGCCCCCCCACTGCAACTGTGAGGGACGGATCGCAATCAGATAGATGGCGATCAGCAGACCTGGCAGGGCTAAGATCGCGAGTAGCCTCTTTGTTAGGGAACGACCGCGAATTTCGTGCTTCATACGTTCGCATATCCCCGGATGCCAGGCGCCTCACATCCCGCTTCTAAAATGTGAGATCTCGTTCAGCCTACTCAGCTGCTTCCGTCACCGCCTCCGCTTCCTTGGCCGGGTCGATGGTGTGGAAGCCCTCGCTTTTGGCGGCTTCGAGCATATGCGGCGAGGCGGAAACGAAGATAATCTCCGTGGCCTGGAACATGTCGCGGGCGACGATGGCGGCGGCCAGTTGCAGGGTGTCTGGCCAGCGCAGGTTGGTGCGGTCGAGGAGCTGGCGCGCGGCTTCGAGCACCGCCGGGTTGAGCGGCTCCTGCACCATGCGCGCGGCCTCCATGCGCAGGCTGTCGAGCGCGGCGGCGGCGTCTTCCGGGGTGATGTCGCCGGAGCGCTCGCGACGGCGAATGGCCCCGTAAACCTCCAGCGGCGTGGAGGCGGAGATCAGCTTGCGGTTGTCCTCGACGGCTTCCATCAGGCTGATCAGGGCGCTGGTGCCGTGTTCCTGCACAAAGAGCTTGGCGAAGGCAGTGGACTCCAGAAAGTAGCAGCTCACAGGTTCCCCCGTTCTTCCTCGATGGCCTCGGCAATGGAGTCGCCATGCGCGGTAACCGGATGGAAGCGCTGCGCCTCTTCGGGCATTCCCGCCTCGGCGCGATTAAGGCGAATAGTGGTGGTGGGATAGGCCGGCGTCTTGGGGTTGGCGATCTTGCTGGTGACCACGACGCCGCGCTGAATGGCCTCGGCCAAAACAGCCTGGCGCGACTCCGGATGCTGATTCCAGCGGTAAGCCTTGCGCGGCAGAAAAGAGTCGCGGAACCACTTGAGGGCGATAAAGGCGTGTCCGCCCCGCTCCGCCTCCGCTAGCGCGGCGCACAGTTCTTTCACGCGGGCGTCAATATCGGCCGGCATCACCGCTTCCTGTCCGTCTTCGTCCTCGTCGTAGGCGTGCTCGGCATTGGCGCTCAATGCCCGCATAGGACGCGGCGCAGTTTCTTCGCCGTTGATGCGCTCAAAGTAGATGCGAACTTCATCTTCTTCCGGCGTCCATATGCTTGCCATGGCGTTGCGGCGCTTGCTGCGGCCGTTTTCACCGCACAGCTCCACAATCGCCTGGTAGCCCGGAGGCGCGAGGAAATGCAGGGCTCGCGCCAGGCCGGGGTCGGAGCTGAACGCCAGTTCATTCAGGGCTTCTTCAATCATCTCTTCCGCTTCGGGAATGCTCAGGCTGTTCACATCTACGCTGTTATGTTCAGCTTTTGTCGATTTCATTTTCCTTCTCCGTAGCCGCTCCCCTCGCCAGTCAGCGCACCGCATCTCCGCCAGGCAGAACGGCCTGGTTTCGGAGTTGGTCGCGCTGGGGAAAAAGGGAGCAGTGTTAGTTCTAAACTTCACGTTTGTTTTCAGAGGAACCGCACGCTTTTATTTCTTCTGTCGCGCCTGATGCGAGAAATACTCTAGCTTATCCTCTGCTTGAAGCTAATCAGTCCTCAGTGTACCTGATAAAGCGGCCCCTGTGGGACGGATTGGAAAACTCTGCGCGACATGCCGCTTTCACCGTCCGCACTACCGGGGAAAGAGTCATGCTGCGGCCACAATTCTATCCATACGGGCTTATCCTTACAATAGAAGATATGCGCCACAGTTTGCAACTGCTTTTATTCAGTTGCCTGGTTTTCAACCGGGGTCTATGCCGCTGACCCTGCCCCGCACTCTGACATTTCCGGGCCGAAGATGGATGTACGCGTCGAACGTGGGAAGGTTACTCTGCCGATAGGCGAGACTCCCAACCTGCTGGCCGGAGACCGGCTATGGATTCATCCCGATTTTCCCGAAAGCCAGGCCACGCACTATGTGTTGATCGTCGCATTCCTGCGCGGGTCCACCAATCAGCCGCCCTCGGAGTGGTTTATCCGCGCGGAGACCTGGACGCGCGAGGCGCGTGAAGAGGGCGGGTGAAAGCGCCCTGTGTATAACAGGGAAATAATACTTGTTGACAGTGTGGAGATAAGCGCGCATGATCTTCCCCTTATGGCTTCCCGGCCGATGAGTATCAAATGAGGAATCCGTATTGCGGATTTCATGCATCGGTGTCGTCGTTCCCTGACTTAATTCCCTAGACTTGCCACATACCGCGTTGAACGGCAGGTACCTATGGTGGTCAAGACACAAAGCAAGGGCCTCGGCGTCACTGGGTTGTATGTGGGCACAAGCAATGCCCGGCGTTATTTCCCTAAGAACATATCCAGCATAGAGTTGCAATTGGATCATCTCCAGATTCAGTGCGGCCTGAAGCCAAATTTCTGGCGAGGCGAGCCGGAGATCTTCGACCCCCGGCTTTGCGCCTGGCTTGAAGCCCGGCATATGCATGCAAAACCGGATCGAACGCCCATCCCCCTGGCCATGGTCCCGGAGGGAAAGAACTCCTACCGGCTGCAGCCGGTCCGCTACAACAGACAGAGCCACCCCAAACTGTCCTCTGTGGCGGCGGCCTGAGGCCGCCTCACGCCACGCCGGCTCGCACACAAAGGTGGTGCGACCATCCCCTCTGCTCACTAGTCCCTGGTCGCTATGTATTGATAAACTCAAAATGGAATGACTCTCTCCCAACTGCAAAACGCGATAGAGCGCCACTTTGCCGCGGGCCCCGGCGCCATCGGGGATGAGTCCGCCCTAAGGACATTTCTGGTGTTGCGGGCGGCTCTGGAGAACGGCGAGGTGCGCGCTGCCTCGCCGGATGCCGGCGAACCCACCGGGTGGCGCGTGAACGCCTGGGTCAAGAGGGGCATACTGCTGGGCTTCCGCCTGGGCGTACTGCAGGAGTTTCCCGCCGCGGGCTTCTCGTTTGTGGATAAAAGCACATTTCCAGTGCGTCAATTTGGATCGGGAGACGGCGTGCGCGTGGTTCCCGGAGGCTCCGCGGTGCGCTCCGGGGCATATGTGGCCCGCAGCGTAGTCTGCATGCCGCCCATGTACATCAACGCCGGGGCCTGGGTGGACGAGGGCACGATGGTGGATTCACACGCCCTGGTCGGCTCCTGCGCCCAGATCGGCAAGCGCGTCCATCTGAGCGCCGCCGCGCAGATCGGCGGTGTGCTGGAGCCGGTCAACGCCAACCCTGTTATCATCGAGGACGACGTGCTTGTGGGCGGCAACTCGGGCGTCTACGAGGGCTGCATCGTGCGCCAGGGCGCGGTGCTGGCCGCCGGAACCATCCTTACCCGCGGAACCCCGGTCTTCGATCTGGTCAATGGCGAAATCTTGCGCGCAACGGACGAACTGCCGCTCATCATCCCCCAGAACGCGGTGGTCGTCCCTGGCTCCCGCGCCGTCAGCAAAGGGAAAGGCCAGGAGTGGGGCTTGAGCCTCTACGCCCCGGTAATCGTAAAATATCGCGACGAAAAGACCGACCTTAGCACCGCGCTTGAAGACCTGCTGCGCTGATTTACCCCGGCGGGCAAAGAATTTTTCCGCCGGGGCTTGCAACTTTACTTCCCCCTCTCTGTCACGCTTGCCAGTCTTGAGCACTATCTTTATGAATACAAATTATTGACTTGCAAGTGCCTGCTTGAAGCGGGAAAATGCTCTGGGCGCGATCCTGAGGACAAGAGAATTTTCCGGGAAAGGATCCATCGAGAATGCCGTTTATTGTCTGGACAAATGAAATGAGTTTGGACGTAAAGATGCTGGATAACGACCATAAAAGGCTGGCTATCCTGATCAACGATCTGCACGATGGCCTGATGGCAGGCCGTGACAGCAAGGCGCTCGAACTTATCTTTGATGAACTTGTCGCCTACACCCGCGTCCACTTTGCCCATGAGGAGCGAATCCTTGCTGAAGCCGGCTACAGCGGCGCGGCGGCCCACAAAAAGGAGCATGGCCACAAGATCGAGCAGGTCCTGATTATGCAGGCGCGCTTCATGAGCGCAAAAGAATCGGCCGATTATCTGGAGGTGCTGGATATGCTCAAAAACTGGCTGTTCACGCACATGGAAAGCTCCGATAAGGAATTCGTGGCGCATCTCAAAGCCAGTGGAGTCGATTCGATTCTGGCCGCGTGGAATGAGCCGAAATAACCGGCGAGCAATCTGGCCGACGGACGCGCGGGCGCCTGGGATGGAGCCAATCGAGCAGGATGAATCAATCCCCAAAGCCCATCAGTGTTAGCATCGAATCTGACAGATGCAGACAAAAAAGCTGAAAATCATTCCCTTGGGCGGACTCGGCGAGTTCGGCATGAACTGCCTTGCGCTTCGCTGGGAAGACGACATTATCGTGATCGACGCCGGGCTGATGTTCCCCGAGTCGGAGTTGCTGGGCGTGGATATCGTGGTTCCCGATATCAGCTACCTGATCGAGAACAAGGCCCATGTCCGCGCCATCATCCTCACCCACGGCCACATGGACCACATCGGCGGCCTGGCCTGGATTCTCAACGAAATTAAGGCGCCGGTCTACGCCACCGAATTCACCCTGGCCTACGTCGAGGGCAACCTGGAAGAGAACCAACTGCTCGACGAGACCGAGCTGATCGAGATCGTGCCTCGGGAAAAGTTCACTATCGGCCCCTTTACCATCGAGCCGATCCACGTCACCCACTCCCTGGTGGACGCCGTTTCGCTGGCCATCGAGACCCCGGTCGGCATTATCATTCACTCTGGCGACTTCAAAATCGACCTCGCGCCCCTGGACGGCAATCTCTTCGACCTTCACACCTTTGCCGAGTACGGCAAGCGCGGCGTCCTCGCCCTCCTGCAGGACTCGACCAATGTAGAAAGGTCTGGCTACACGCCCTCGGAGTCGGCCGTCATTCCCAGCCTCGATGAAATATTTTCACGCACCAAGAAGAAGCTCTTCTTCTCCTGCTTCTCCTCCTCCATCTATCGCATCCGCATCGCAATGGATCTGGCCCGCCAGCATGGCCGCAAGGTGGCCGTCATCGGACGCTCCATGATGGACTCGACGGAGATTGCGCAGGACTTTGGCCACCTCGATGTTCCCAACGGGCTCATCATTAATCCCGGCCAGATGCGCGACTATGCGCCCGAGCAGTTGATGCTGCTCATCAGCGGCACCCAGGGTGAGCCCATGAGCGCCCTCAGCCGCGCCGCGGTTGACAACCACAAGCACGCCCGCATCGAGCCGGGCGACACCGTGGTGCTCAGCTCGCGCATCATTCCCGGAAACGAGAAAAGCATCTTCCGCGTCATTGACCACCTCTATCGCCGCGACGCCCAGGTCATCTACGACAACGGCTCCAACGGCCTGATTCACGTCAGCGGCCACGGTTCGCAGGAAGAGATGCGCCTGCTCATCAATCTCGTCCGTCCCAAATACTTCATCCCCATCCATGGCAACTACGGCAACTTGCACAAGCACGTCCGCCTGGCCATGGATACCGGAGCCGTGGAGCACGCTATCGTGATCGAAGACGGCGACGTGCTGGAGCTGGACAAGAAGGAGATCCGCAAGCATGACAAAATCACCACCGGGCGAGTGCTGATCGACTCCGGCTCCTTCAACGATGTAGTCGAAGATCTCGTCCTGCGCGATCGCCGCATTCTCTCCGAAGACGGCATCGTGATCGCCTTGCTGGCCATCAATAAGCGCACCGGCAAGGTGGAGCAGCAGCCCGAGGTGGTGATGCGCGGCTTCGGCGGCGCGGATATCACCGAGCAGGCTCGCGAGCTGGTTCTCAAAACACTCGACGGCCTCACCGCCGAAGAGAAAGCCGACTACGGCATGGTCAAGGAAAAGGTTCGCGCCGAACTCAAGCGCCTCATCCAGAAAACCACCGGAAGACGGCCCATGATTATGCCGGTGATCCTGGAGATCTGATAGATTGATATGCAGGCAAGCACGAGCCTGATTTCAGGAGCGATAGTGCAATTTTGCATATGCCTTGCGGCTCTTCCCCATTCCGCACCGGTGCTGACACTAGGGGAGATCAATAGCCGAGGGTTATGATGGCATTCACAGGCCTTCACTCAAGAATCCTGCTTATTGTTTCTTTGCTTTGTCTATTCACATGCTCGAGGCCCGCGCCCGCGCAAGCTGCCCCCCGCACGAACGCCGGGCTATCCCGCTCTTCCACTGCCGTCAGTGACACGAGCCAGGCCGAAAGCTCCAGTTTGCTGGGCCCTGGTTTCAACGGCATGGGCAGCGGCTTGGTTGTGAATTCCTCAAACAAGGAGCTTCCTGAAGCACCGGACCCCGCTGTTGCCGGCAGCAGCACAGAGCAATTTGACTCCACACCCGGCGGGGTAAAGCACCTAGCTCCCTTTTCTCGCATGGGGATAGGCGCGGATGTCTCGCCGCTTGGAATCGGGATCAAGTCCGCAATTATCCTTAACGAGTATTTCGACGCCCGGTTGATGGGCAACTTTTTCAATTACAACAGCGCTCAATTCGAGATCGAAGGTTTCAGCGCGACTGCCAATCTGCATTGGGCCTCGGCCGCTGCTGCGCTGGATTGGTACCCATTCAACAGCGTCTGGCGGTTGAGCCCTGGGCTGTTGTTTTACAACGGCAACCAGATGTCTGTTGCGGCCAATATTGTCCCTGGCACAAGTTTCACCCTGAATGGCCAGACCTTCTATTCCGCCACCGCGAACCCAGTCACCGGGGCAACGCCGCTGATCGGAACTGGCGTATTGGAACTCAATACCGTCAAGCCCGCCGCGACAGCCACCTTCGGCTTTGGCAAATTCATTCCGCGATCCAACCGTCATTGGTCCTTTCCATCGGAGTTCGGTGTGGCGTACACAGGAGCGCCTTCGGCAAACGTGAATGTATCCGGATGGGCATGCACGGACTTCGCGCAAAAACAATGCAGCAACTTGAGCAACTCCACGAATCCAGTCGCCATTGAGTTCAACAACGCCTTGCAGACGGAACTGACTAAGTGGAGGAAGGATCTGGCCAAGGTGCATGTCTACCCGCTTTTCTCCTACAGCGTGGTCTACAGCTTCAATATTCGCTAGCTTCTTCTTCATCCAGGCAACAGGCAGAATGTCAGGAGCATTGGGCGGCCAGTGTCCCTATTCGAGATTTGTGGCTTACGCATCCGGCTGGATGATAATTGAGCAATGGCAAACGAACTCGTCACCCTCGCCGAAATCCGTGCCGCAGCCACGCGCATCGCGCACATTGCCGTAAAAACCCCTCTAGTAGAAGCCGCCTTTCCCGGCCTATCCGGCCATGGCGCAGACAAGCGCATCTGGCTCAAGGCGGAGAGTCTTCAGCCCATCGGCGCCTTCAAGATGCGAGGCGCAGCCAACAAGATTCTGCAGCTGACCCCTGAAGAGATTCGCCGCGGCGTCATCACCTACTCCAGCGGCAACCATGCGCAGGCCGTGGCCTATGTGGCCCGCGAGGTCGGTGCTAAAGCTGTCATCGTCATGCCCTCGAACGCTCCGGCCATCAAGCGCGCGGGCACGCTGGCGCTGGGCGCGGAGGTCGTCGATGTGGGCGTGGCCTCCAGCGAGCGCCTGGCCATGGCCGAGCGGCTGGTCCGTGAGCACGGCTATGTCGTTGTGCCGCCTTACGACGACCTGCAGATCATCACCGGGCAGGCCACCTGCGGCATGGAAATTGTCGAAGCCATGCCCGACGTGGACCTGGTGCTTTCGCCTGTCTCCGGCGGCGGCCTGCTGAGCGGCGTGGCCGCGGCGGTCAAGCAGCTTCGTCCCCAGGCCAAAGTCTTCGGCGTGGAGCCGGAACTGGCCGGCGACACCGCGGAAAGCTTTCGCACCGGCGCAATCGTCACATGGGGAGCCGAGCTTGTCAGCCGGACTATTGCGGATGGGTTACGCACCCAGAGCGTCGGCGTGCGCAACTTTGCCCACATCCAGGCCTTTGTAGACGGCATCGTCACCGTCACCGAGGCGGAGATTCGCGCCGCCATGCGGGCCATTGTCGCCGCCACGCGCCTGGTTCCCGAACCCAGCGGAGCCGTGGCCACTGCGGCCCTGCTCTTCCACGCGGCCGAACTGCCGAGTTACAAAAAAGCCGTGGCCCTCGTCAGCGGCGGCAACGTCGCACCGGAGATGCTGGCCCAAATCCTCACTGAAGTTTGAAACTCCAGACGAATCTGAGAAACTGCATATGAGGTATGCTTTTGTTGTAGATTCATTTTGATCTTTGGCTCCTATTCTGCAATTTGCAGGCCGAATTGGAAAACTCCACCACCCGCACCCCGGAGGCCTCTTGAACGTATATCTTCAGTCCATCATTCTGGGCATAGTGGAAGGCTTGACCGAGTTTCTCCCGGTCAGCTCGACGGCGCACCTCCGTATTACCGAAGCGCTGATGAAGCTACCCCTGGACGACACTGCTTGTTCGGTCGGCAATACCACATGTTTCCAGGATGTCGCTTACTGGAAGATGTACACCATCGTCATTCAGTTAGGCGCGATCCTGGCGCTCATGTTCCTCTTCATGGGCCGCATCGTCGATTTCACCCGCACCTTCCCCAAGGGCGAAAAAGGCGACCGCAATTGGCTCACCCATCCCATCTCGATGACGATGATTGCCTTTGCCTGCACCTCCGTGCCCGCGCTTTTGTTGCACAAGTGGAGCGAGAAGAACCTGGGCAGCCTCAACGCGATCGCCCTGGCGCTGCTCATCGGCGGCATCGTAATGTGGATCGTCGATGTCTGGAGCAGCCGCTACGTTGCCGGCACCACCCACGTGGAAGAGATGTCGCTTCCGCAGGCCATCTGGATCGGCCTCTGCCAAACGCTCTCGGCCATCTTCCCCGGAACCTCGCGCTCCATGTCCACCATCGCCGCCGGTCAGCTCGCCGGCCTCGACCGTCCCACAGCTCTCGAGTTCAGCTTCCTGCTCTCTATTCCCACCATGATCGCCGCCACCCTTTGGGATCTGAACAAAGAGGTCTTCCCCAGCCACGGCTCCGCCGCTCACGTGGTGATGACCGCCGACAACTGGATCGTGCTCATCATCGGCTTGGTCGTCTCCTTCATCGTGGCCTGGGGCGTAGTGGAGTGGTTTCTGCATTGGGTGCGCAAGCACGGCTTCACCATGTTCGCCATCTACCGCATTATCCTGGGCACGGCGCTGCTGCTCTGGGGGACGAAATATCTGGGCAGTTAAACTGCTCAAAGCTCCATCTCCGCTGGGGGTCCACACCGTGGTTCCCCCGGCCTTGTTTTGCACAAAACTCACTCTTCCAGCGCGGATAATAGAGATTGCTCTGGGAGTTTTTGCCCGCTCCACTCGTTCGCTCGCGGCAAATTTCCAGAGGGTCCACGGAGACGGAGCGCCCTTGCCATGAAGCCCCTTCGCATTGTTTTAGCACCGACGAGCAACCGGCCTCTGAATATTTTTCTGGGGCTGGTGCTGGTGCTGCTCGCGCTGCTCATCCTGCTGGCGCTGGCCTCCTATCATGCGACCGACCCCTCGTGGAATACCGCCTCCGGGTTCACCGGACCCTCCGCCGTGCGCAACTGGGTCGGCCTCTTCGGCGCATCGCTCAGCGACCTGCTGCTGCAGTCTCTCGGCATCTCCGCCTTCTTCATTCCTCTCTGGCTGTGCGGGCTGGGATGGACCTGGATGCGTTCGCGTCCCGGCGGCCTGGCCTGGCTGCGCTGGATGGGCGCTCTGCTGGCGCTGGCCTTTACGCCTGCCGTTCTGGCGCTGTTGCCCTGGAGATTGCTCTGGCAGGGAAGGCCGGTCGCGGGTGTAGCCGGCCTGCTTTTGTCCGATCTGCTGGTGCGCTATTTGAATTTCCGCGGCGCCATTCTGGTAGCCGTCGTGCTGGCCGCGGCGGGAATCTACTTTGCCTCGACCGTCTTCTTCACCACCATCGTCGAGATGATCCAGGCTCGCTGGCGCAATCTCGTCTCTCTGCACGATCGCTGGCGCAACTGGCGCGAGGAGCGCGCGGAACGCAGGGAAGAGCGCATGGCCGAGCGCGAGTTCCGGTATGAGCAAGAGAACCACACTGAAGCAGGACCGCAACTCGTGCCTGATCCCGTGCCGGTCGCTCATTCTGAAGACGCGTCGCACGACACGCGTCCCAGTTTTTTTGCCCGCCTCTTCCACCGCCATGCCGCCGAGATCGACCCCGTGGACATTCCCGCCTATCAGCGTGTCGCCATCCAGCCGGAAGAGGACGAAGACGCTGGTACTCGTCCGCTGCGCAGGATCAGCATCTGGGAACGAGTCGTAGAGCAACCCTCGCAGGCTGAGGTGATTCCATTCGACCCCAGCGCAAAAACTACGCAGGCAGCGCCCGCGCAGCCTCTAACCGTAACTCCGCGCGCCGGGAATTCACGCTACGCGGCTGACCGCTTTGAGCCTCCCGCCGTCCGCCCCGTTTTTATGCCGGCCGAGCCACGGCCCGCTACTTCGCCGCACCCAGTCGAAGAGATCGCCATCCACGAACGCGCCGATGCCGATGTGCATCAGGCCGCCGTCGCGCCTAAAAATGTCAGCGGCTTCAAGCTGCCGCCCAGCACGCTGCTCAATCCCGGCGAAGGGCCCCAGGCCGTCCGCGAAGACGAGCTGCGCGAAGAGGCTCGCGTCCTGGTGGAAAAATGCGAAGAGTTCGATGTCCGCGGTCAGGTCGTCCAAATCAATCCCGGCCCCATGGTCACCACCTACGAGTTCCGCCCCGAGGCCGGCGTCAAGTACTCACGCGTCACCGGACTGGATGACGATCTTTGCCTCGCCATGCGCGCCGAGAGCATCCTCATTGAGCGCATGGCCGGCAAAAACACCGTCGGCATTCAGGTGCCCAACCATCGCCGCGAAACCATCCACCTGCGCGACTGCATCGAGTCGGAAGAGTTCCGCAAGGCCAAGTCGCGCCTCACCATTGCCATGGGCAAAGACATCAACGGCCTCATCCGCACCGCCGATCTGGCCGAGATGCCCCACGTGCTCATCGCCGGCTCCACGGGCAGCGGCAAATCCGTGGCCATCAACGCCATGATTATGAGCCTGCTCTATCGCACTACGCCCGCGCAGGTTCGCCTCATCCTCGTCGATCCCAAGCGCGTCGAGCTGGGCATTTACGAGGGCATTCCCCATCTCTTCACGCCCATCATCACCGAGCCCAAGCTGGCCGCCAACGCTCTGCGCAACGCCGTCCGCGAAATGGATCGCCGCCTCAAGCTGCTGGCCTCGCACCGGCTGCGCCACATCGACCAATACAACAAGCTCTTCGAGGGAGCTACGCCTTCGCTCTTCGCCGACGCTGAAGACGAGGGGCCGCTGCCTTACATCGTCATCATCATCGACGAGCTCGCCGACCTGATGATGCTTGACCGCGCCAACGTCGAGGACGCCGTCAAGCGCCTCGCACAGATGGCCCGCGCCGCCGGCATTCATCTCATCCTGGCCACGCAGCGCCCCAGCGTGGACGTCATCACCGGCCTCATCAAAGCCAACATCTCCACCCGTATCAGCTTCCGCCTGGCCACCAAGGTCGATTCGCGCACCATCCTCGACGCCAACGGGGCTGAGGCTTTGCTGGGACGCGGAGATATGCTCTTCCTGCCTCCCCGCACCAGCCGCCTTTTGCGCCTGCACGCGCCCCTGGTCACCGAAAAGGAAGTTGCCGCGGTCGTCGATTTCTGGAAGGAGCAGGGAGAAGCCGAATATGTCCAGGGATTCCTTGAATCTCCCAAGGATGAGCGCGACAATGCAGACGGCTCCAACCCCGACTCCAGCGAAGACGATGCCCTCTACGACGACGCCGTCCGCCTGGTCTTCGAGTTCCGTAAGGCCTCCACGTCGCTGTTGCAACGTCGCTTGAGAATCGGCTACGGCCGCGCAGCACACCTCATCGACATGATGGAAAACGACGGCCTGGTCGGTGCCGCCGACGGCCCCCGCCCCCGCGAACTCCTCAAATCCCCCGACTGGCAGCGCGAAGTCGCCTCCACCGCCAGCGAGTAACTTGCATTTGGATTCCATATTGTGTACACTTAGGTGTACGCATGGAGAAGACAATGCCCGCAATCAAAGTTGGAGTGCGCGAGTTCCGCGAACAGATTTCCAGGTTTCTGGAGTCTAAGACCCCAGTAGCCGTCACTCGCCGTGGCGAAACTCTAGGAGTCTACGTTCCTACGCCACGAAAGCACATCAAGTCGGCTGATCTGGGAGAACTCCGGGCAGCCGCTGACCGGCTCGCCGCATCGCTGGCCGAAGTGGACGAAGACGAATTGGTTGCGGAGTTCAAACAAATGCGCCGCACCAGGAAAGTTCCCGTTCGCTGAGATGATCGTTCTTGACGCCAACATATTGATTCGCGCGGTCATGGGTAGGCGTGTTCGGCAAATTCTTGAAGAATATGCTGATCGCGAGGTGCGATTTTATGCGCCGGATGTCGCATACAGCGATGCCGAAAAATATCTGCCTCCTTTGCTTCGGAAGAGGCGCAAATCTGATGCCGATGTTTCATCATCGCTCAGTTACCTGCAATATCTTGTCGAACCGGTTGATCGGGATTCCTATGGCGCCTTCGAGGAAGAAGCAAGGCAGCGTTTGCGCGGCCGGGATGAGGATGATTGGCCGGTACTCGCAACCGCGTTGGCATTATCCTATCCCATATGGACCGAAGATACGGACTTCTTTGGAACCGGTATCGCCGTCTGGACGACCAGTCGCGTCGAAATCTTCTTGAATGCACAAACGAAATCCCCCGAAACGGAAGATATTTAAAGCATTTGTAAATGCTTCAGTCCTAAGCCAAATCATATAGAGGAGCATTCACCATGAAGATTGCATTTCTTGGCCTGGGTAAGATGGGCGCGCCGATGGCGCGGCGGTTGCTCGCAGTAGGCCACGAACTTACTGTCTGGAATCGCACGCGCGAGAGGGCCGATGCGCTGGCTGCTCAAGGCGCGACCGTTGCCTCCACGCCTGCCGAGGCCGTCCGCTCAGCTGAAGCGGTTCTCACCATGCTCTTCGACGATGCAGCCAATGAAGCCGTTCTTTTCGGCCTGCAAGGCGTGCTGGACGCGCTGCGTCCCGGAGTGCTGCACGTTGCGATGAGCACCATCAGCGTCGCTCTCTCCGAACGCCTCACCGCCGAGCACGCTCGCCACAGCCAGGCCTTTGTCGCCGCGCCGGTCTTCGGGCGTCCCAACGTCGCCGAGGAGGGCCGCTTGTGGATCGTCGCCGCCGGCGCGGAGGCGGCCATTCAGCAGGCTCGCCCGCTGCTAGCGCCGCTCAGCCGCGGCCTCTCCGTCATCGGCACCGAGCCGCGCCAGGCGCACGCGCTCAAACTGGGTGGAAACTTTCTCATCAGCGCGATGATTCACTCCCTGGGCGAGTCCTTTGTTTATGCCGAAGTACAAGGCATCGCGCCATCCGTCTTCTTTGAGGCTGTCAACAGCGCGCTCTTCCAGTCGCCCTTTTACGCGGCTTATGCCAACATCATGCTCCATCCACCAGAACATCCGGGCGCAACCATCGAGCTGGGCGCCAAGGACCTGCGGCTTCTCCGCGAAGCCGCCGCCAGCCGTCAAACCTCTCTTAGCCTCGCCGACAACCTGGCCGAAATTTTCAGTCAGGCTCAGCAAACTGGCCTTGGAGGCGAAGATTGGGCGGTTGGCCAATATCGCATGGCGCAGCGGCGTGCAAAAGCCAGCAAAGGTTAGTTAGGATAGAGCTATGACTCTCAAGGGAAAGATAGTCTTCGTTACTGGGGCCTCGGCAGGCATTGGCGCTGCCACTGCTCTGGCATTTGCCGCCGAGGGAGCGCGCCTCCTGCTTGCAGCTCGACGCATGGACAAGCTGGCCGTCGTGGCTGAAGCCGCTCTCCAGAGAGGCGCCGAAGCCGTTCACACCTTCAGCCTCGATGTGCGCGACCGCAACGCTGTCGCGCAGGCAATCGAGAATCTGCCCGCGGAGTGGGCCGCCATCGACGTGCTGGTCAATAACGCCGGACTCAGCCGAGGGCTGGAAAAGCTCTACCTTGGCAACATCGACGACTGGGAAGAGATGATCGACACCAACGTGAAGGGCCTGCTCTACGTGACCCGCGCCGTTGTGCCGGGCATGGTGGAGCGGGGCCGAGGACACGTCATCAACCTGGGCTCAATTGCCGGCGATATGGCTTATCCCAACGGAGCGGTCTACTGCGCCAGCAAGGCTGCTGAGCGCTTCATCAACGACGGCCTGCGCCAGGACGTGCTGGGCACACCGATTCGCGTGACCAGCGTGGATCCCGGCATGGTGGAGACCGAATTTAGTTTAGTCCGCTTCCACGGCGATCAGGAACGCGCCGCCAATGTTTACAAAAACATCAAGCCGCTCACCCCGGAAGATGTTGCCGAGACCATTGTCTGGGTCGCGAGCCGGCCCGAGCATGTGAACATTGCGCGTGTGGTGTTGACGCCAGTGCATCAGGCCAACGCTCTGCTAGTACATCGCACAGCGTAGCCTCGGGCGGGGAAAAAGCCCGCAAGACTCAGGAGTTCTTAGCCCAGATTCGCGATCTGCCCATTGACCTGGGCCAGGGCGGCTTCCAGGGCTGCGCGCCGCGCCGGCTGAGCGGCCGTTTGGTGCAGAATGCTCTCCCGCTGTAGATAAAGCGACTGTTTTTGGCGCTCCCGCACGGCGCGCTTCTGTTCGATCAGGCGTCGCGCATCCTCGCTCACATGGCCGTCCTCGGACATGACCTCCGGCTGCTGCATAACACTTGCCATCTGTTCCTCCAGGGATGTACTTTTTCGTCCTTGAGACCTATCTTCATTCTACGGGACTGTGGCAGAGTTGCGTCCCGCTAAGTGACGCGGCGCACCCCGGATGGGCTGGAGGATTTTCCATGCATGCTTGGCAGATTTCGTCGTTTGGCATTGATTCCTTGGAGTTTACGGAGCGCCCCACACCCCAGCCGGGCCCCGGCGAAGTGCTAATTCGCGTCCAAGCAATTTCTCTCAACTATCGCGATTTGCTGATGGTGAAGGGGCTCTACAACCCCAAATTGAAGCTGCCGCGCATCCCCTGCTCAGACGGCGCGGGCGAGGTTGCCGCTGTCGGCCAGGGCGTAACCCGCTGGAAAACAGGCGACCGCGTGGCCGGCATCTTCATGCAGAATTGGCTGGACGGCCCCCTGACCCCGGCCAAGGCCAAAGGCGCGCTGGGCGGAGACATCGACGGCATGTTGGCCGAGTACGTTGTCCTCAGGGACAGCGGCTTGGTGCGTCTGCCCGAGCACCTCAGCTTTGCCGAAGCCGCCACGCTGCCCTGCGCCGCCGTCACCGCCTGGAATGCGCTGGCCGCGGGCAACCTGAAGCCGGGAGCAACAATTTTGATTCTGGGAACCGGCGGCGTCTCCATCTTTGCTTTGCAACTGGCGCGCATGATGGGCGTGCGCGTACTGGGCATCAGCAGCAGCAACGAAAAATTGGAGCGCGCCCGTTCGCTCGGCCTCGATGCCGATCTCAATTACCGTGAAGCTCCTGACTGGGATCGCTGGGCGCTGGAGCAGACCGGCGGCGAGGGCGTGGACCTGGTAGTCGAAGTAGGCGGCGCGGGCACGCTGCCCCGCTCGCTCGGCGCCATTCGCATGGGCGGCATCATCGCCCAGATCGGCGTGCTCGCCGGTGTTGCCGAAGCGCTGCCGCTCGCCCTCATCCTTCACAAACAGGCTCGCATCCAGGGCATCTACGTTGGCTCACGCAAGGATTTCGAGGAGATGAACAAGGCTATCACCTTGTCCGGTCTGCATCCCATCGCCGAAATCTACCCATGGTCCCAGGCCCGCGAAGTTATGGTACGCATGGAACAAGCCGCACACTTCGGCAAGCTCGTGCTGACGGTGGAGTGAAGCGCCGTGGAAAGCTAATTCCCCGATACAATAAGCGGAATACACGCAAATCGCCAATATCCATGCGGCTTTCAGTAAACTCTCCTGTCTGCGTAGTACTCGCATCAGGCTGGCTCCGGGGTATTCAGCTTGCCGGAAGCAGCGATGATTTATAGAAACCTTGGATATTTTTCCGCCGCTTCATCCCCGCATTCCCACCCCTCATCCGTTTTTCCAACCCCTCGTCCGGAAGCCCGCGCATTTCTACCATGACCGCATCTATCTTTTCATCAGAGCAAGAGACGCTCTGGAAAGGAACGGCCCATGGACGGAATCGTTAACGTCGAAGCAGTAAGCCGAAGATTTCCCCTGGACAACAGTTCATCGCATCACCAGGCCCACAGTTTTGTCAGCGCCCTCACGTACGCTAGCCTGCGCGTCACCGCCGGCGAGTTTTTGGCGATAGCCGGACCCAGCGGCAGCGGCAAGACAACCCTGCTGAATCTGATCGGCTGCATCGATCAGCCCACCACCGGCCGCGTCATGGTCGATGGCGTGGATACCTCGAAGCTGAAGCCCGCCGGCATGAGTACGCTGCGCCGCAAAAAGATCGGCTTTGTCTTTCAGACCTTCAATCTCATCCCTGTCTTCACGGCCGCCGAGAACGTCGAGTATCCGCTGTTGATTCGGGGTGTGAGCAGCCGTGAGCGCCGTGAGCGTGTGGCCGAAGCTTTGGAAAGCGTTGGCCTCTCGGCCCGTGCCAATCAGCGCCCCGACCTGCTTTCCGGCGGCGAACGCCAGCGGGTAGCGGTGGCCCGCGCCATTGTGCATCGTCCCGCGCTGGTGCTGGCCGACGAGCCCACCGCCAACCTGGATACGCATAACGCCACCCAACTCATCGACCTCATGCATGGCCTCAACCGCAGCATAGGCCTCACCTTCATCTTCTCCACGCACGATGCGCGCCTGCTGGAACACACTGAGCGCATCGTCCGTCTCACCGACGGCAAAGTGGTTTCAGATAACTCTACCGAAGGAGGCAGCCGTGGGTAAGTTTCTTCTCCTCGCCTTTCGCAACATTTTCCGCAACCGCCGCCGCACCATCATGACGTTGTTTATGGTTGGAGGAGGTGTCGCAGGCATGCTGATGGTCGGCGGGTACTTTGCCTTCATGACCTTCCACCTCCGGGAAAGCACCATCAATAACGGCCTCGGGCATCTGCAGATCTTCACCACCGACCATTTCACTCGCGACGAAGTCCGCGTCCTGGACACCGGCATCGATAACTGGCGTCAGGTGGCGGCAACCGTCAAAACCGGCGGCCATGTGCGCGGCGTCGCCCCTCGCATTGAGTTCTATGGCATGGTCTCCAACGGCGATAAATCCTCGGTCTTCATGGGCAGCGCGGTCGATCCGGATGCCGAAATTAGCCTTGGATTTGCGCCCCACATTACTTCCGGAACTGACTTCGACAATAAGTCAGGCGGCGAGGTGGAAGCGCTGATCGGCGCTGGGCTTGCCAAGTCGATGAACGTCAAAGTTGGCGATGGGTTGACGGTGCTGGCGATGACCTCCGACGGCGCGCTCAACGGCGTCGATGTCGAAATAGTGGGAATTGTAAAATCCGGCCTCGAAGAACTGGATGCGCGCTATCTGCGCATCACCCTGCCCGCCGCGCAACGTTTGCTGCAAAGCGATCGCGTCACCAACCTGGTCGTTGGCCTCGACGATACCGAGAACACCGACCTAGTCGCGGCCGAACTCGCTCCCCGCCTGCGCGGACTGCCCCAGCAGTTGGTTCTCAAAAAATGGATCGACCTGGCCACCTATTACAAGCAGGTGAACACGATGTTCAACGGCATCTTCCTCTTCATGGGCGTCATCGTCTTCTTCATGGTCCTGATGTCCAGCGTGAATACGCTGCTGATGGCCATGTTCGAGCGCACTCGCGAAATCGGAACCATGCTGGCCATGGGCACGCCCCGCCTATGGATCGTCGCGTTGTTCATGCTGGAAGCCACGCTGCTAGGAACCATGGGCGCAATCGCTGGCGTGGTGGGAGGCAATCTGCTCGGCGTGCTCTTGAACTCGTCCGGATTGCATCTGCCGCCGCCGCCTGGATACACGCTCCCCATGCCATTCATGGTTCTTCATGTGCCTGCACAAATGATCGGCTCTTCGCTGCTGGTTACCTTCTCCATGGCGATGGCATCTATCCTCCCGGCGGTTCGCGCATCCCGGCTCAAGATTGCGGAGGCTCTCTCTCATGTCTAGGATCAACTGCATAATACGCACATTTCTGCTCTTCTTTTTCGCCGGCTTACTGCTCGCTTGCGCGCTAGTTTGCCGCGCTGCAACTCCTGACGCCGAGGCGCTGCTCAAACGTTCCGACGCCTACCGCAACGGATGGCCCTCCTATGTGCTGCGGGTCAAGATCACGCACTACGAATCCGGAAGATCGGACGAAGATAAACTCTACGAGGTCTCGCAGAAGGGAACTGAGAAGAGTTACGTTGAGTTTCTAAGTCCGCGGGAAAAGGGCCAGCATCTGCTGATGCTGGGCGACGATATGTGGGTCTATCTTCCCGACACCAGCCGCCCGGTGCGCATTACGCCGCTCGAGCGACTCTCCGGAGACGCATCCAACGGCGATGTGGCCCGCACTAACTACGCCGTCGATTACACCGCCGTCTATCTGCGCACCGAGAAGGTGGGCGCGGAAAACTGTTACGTCCTCGATCTGACCGCCAAGCGCAAAGGCTCAACCTATCAACGCATTCTCTACTGGCTGCGAACGGAAGATGCGCGCCCGGTGAGGGCCGAGTTCTATCTCACCTCCGGCAAGCACATCAAATCGGCCACCTTCGACGAGTACGCTCCGGTTGGCGGCATACCCCAACTTCGCCGCTGGACCCTCTACGACGAAATTCGCCATAACTCCCACAGCGTACTGGAGTACTCAGGCATAGCCCCGCGCGAGTTGCCCGACAAACTCTTTTACCAGGGACGAACGGATCGCTTCTAAGGGATCTCGGAGAATGGTGACTGCGATGACTAAGAATGAAACGGCACTTCGAAACGAACAAGGGCGCGAGAATGGCCCGGCAAAGCCGCGCGTGCAACTCAGCGAACCGGGGCGACTGAGAAAACTCCGCACCCCGGCCGCACTCATGCTGATCTTCTGGGCGGTGGCCTTCACGCTGTGGCGGAAGACGGGAATGATCTTCTTCCTCTTCGACATCGGCTACATCGGCACGTCGCTGGGCGTGGGAACCGGGCTCTACGCTCTGCTCCCGCGCCACAAGAGGCCCATCGGCCGCCGCCTTGCCCAGTTTCTGATCGGCGTTTACATGGTTGGTTTTCTCGGATTCTTCGTTTACCAGAACATGCAACTCGAAGGGCTCTTCTTCTTCCTGTGCACCGGCATCTTCTCCGGCGCCATCATTCATTACTCGATTGCCAAGCTCTTTGGGCCGCTCATCTTCGGGCGCGGCTTTTGCGGATGGGCGTGCTGGACGGCGATGGTTCTTGACCTGCTGCCCTTCGACAAGAGCAAGGGCTGGGTTCCCGGACCGTGGAAGTGGATGCGCTACGCGCACTTCGCGCTCAGTCTGGGCTTGGTTGCGGCTCTGGTCTTTCTCATCGGTTACCGGCCCTGGGGACGTGCGCCGCTCTGGTGGCTGCTCGCCGGCAATCTGCTTTATTACGCCGCCGGAATCCTGCTGGCTTTTCTGCTCAAGGATAATCGCGCCTTCTGTAAGTATCTTTGCCCGGTCCCGGTGCTGATGAAGTTGGGCTCGCGCTTCGCGCTGCTCAAGGTCGCCGGCGCGAGCCAAGGCTGCAATCAATGCATGGCGTGCGTGAAAGTTTGCCCCATGGACATTCGCATTCCCGATTACGTGATGGCCGGTCAGCGCGTGCTCTCCACCGAGTGCATCCTCTGTAACACATGCGTCAGCGCGTGCCCGTCAAAAACACTCGCCGTCTCTTTTGGATTCGATGTAGGCGGATGCGAACAGCTGCAATTGCGCACGCAAAGTGTGAACGGATGAAACTCGCACACACATTGTCGGCCCTCCTGCTCCTCGCCGTCGCGGCCTTCGCCGCCGCGCAGGAAGACCCGCCGCCGGAACCCCGCCGCGACTTCCGCTACTCCTTCACTGCCATTAACGATGCGACCTTCTACAGCGACCTCGTCCCTCCGCTGCCGGCATCGGCGCCAATGCTAACGGAACCTTCGGTCACGCTCTTACAGAATCAATTGCTGCTTGAGCCTTCTTTCACTCTTCGCTACCGCTCTCGCTGGAGTCTCGCATCGAGCGTGGTGGGCCTCGCCGAAACATATCATGGCCTCTCCGCCGCAGACTTCGATCTTCCGCCGGGCAACGCCGCCGCGTCCGCTGCGCTGAACGCCGCCATTGAGCCGTATACCGGCACGCACACTCAACTGCGCGTGAAAGAAGCGTATGCTGGCCTCTCCGCCGGGGACTTCGATTTCACGCTGGGCCGCAGAATGGTGCGCTGGGGCACCGGCTACGCATTCACCGCGACCGGCGTTCTTGACCCGCCTCGCGTTCCCTCAAACCCTACCGACCGCTTGAATCTCAACCAAGGCCGCGACATGGTCAAGGCGGACTTTGTCCACGGCCCACACGCGCTCTCGCTGGTCTGGTCTACAGCGGCATTCGCGCCCGCCGGGTCAAACCTGCACGACACCACCGCTTTCCGGTATAACGTTCTTGTGCATGGTTTCGACACTTCGCTGATCGCCGGCGACGACCGCGGCGGAGACGCCTTTGGCGGTCTCACCTTCACTCGCGTCTTCGGCCAGGCATGGGAGCTGCACGGCGAGGCCGCCTGGCGTGAGCAGGGTGCGATCCTGTTGGGCGCAAAATATACTTGCAACTCCGGCATTACCTTCATCGGCGAGTTCTTTACCCCGCCCAACATACCCTACTATTGGGACGGTCTCGTCTCTCCCCTGGCCGGCCGCCAGCACTATGCGTTTATTACCGCTTATAAAAATCGCCTCCGCGAGCTGCCCGGCTGGAAGCAATGGGATCTCTCCGCCTCAATGGTCGAAAACCTGAACGATCGGAGTTACATTGTAATCATCGATGCCAACCGGCGCTTCGGCAGCCATTTTTCGTCATACCTGCACCTGGCAGTTCCGCAAGGCGGCAAAACCTCGGATTACGGCGTCACTCCATACTCCGCGGCTACTTCAGTAGGGGTCCGTTTTCAGTTATGACACCACTAACCAATTCGGCCATGACCGATCTTTCCCCAAAGCCGGGACTGAACGACGGCTTCACTTCGATGCTGTTCCGAATCGTATTGGCGATTTGCGCGGTTGCGCTATTCGTCGTCGCGGTCTTGTTCTCACTGGGAATCATACGGTTGTCAGAGACCGGGAACACTGTCCTGACTGCCTTTGCCTACTCCATAACCATAGGCCTGCCTTCGGCATTGCTTCTTCACTGGATAGGCTCTCGCTTTTCCGACAAATATCCCCGCTTAGTGGTTTTGATGTATGTGCTGGCTCTGGTATGCACGGCCACGCTCGGCTGTCTTGCGGCCAGCTTCATCATGCAGGCCGCCGGGATCTTTCCCCGTGACATGTATTGGCAGCGATTCAGGGCAAACCTGCCTTTCTGCGCCGTTATCACGGTTGTCACCGGGCTCGCAATGGCAACCTATCACACGCTTCTCTACAAACTTCAGGACGCAACCATCGAGCTGCGCACCAAACAAGTTGAGCAGGAGCGCGCCTACAAGCTACTGGCCGAGGCGCGGCTCTCCTCCCTCGAATCGCGCATCCATCCCCACTTTCTCTTCAATACGCTCAACTCCATCGCCGCGCTGATTCCCAGGGATCCGCAGCTAGCCGAAGACACTGTAGGCAAACTCGCATCCTTGCTTCGTTTCTCACTCAATGCGAAACAAAGCGGCCTTGTCCCGCTCAGCCAGGAACTTAAAATCGTCCGCGATTATCTCGAAATCGAAAAAACCCGCTTTGGTCCGCGCTTGAGTTATGAAATAACCGTTCCCGCAACCCTCGAAGACGTGAAAGTGCCTCCGCTGGCGCTCCAGTCCCTGGTGGAAAACTCCGTGAAACATGTTGTCTCCCAGCGAAGCCAGGGGGCCACGATTCACATCAATGGGTCAGAAGTTTCCGGCCGCATCCGTCTCGAAGTGATCGACGATGGCCCCGGCTTCTCGCTCGACGCCATCACGCCCGAGCACGGCCTGGGTAATCTTATCGCGCGCTTCGAACTTCTCTTCGGCGGCGCAGGCCAACTTGAAGTAACTCGCGAAAAAGGTAAGACAATTGTCCGCCTGTCCTTTCCCGCATAATTGAGACACTTATGGAAACTACTCCGCTTCGCGCCTATCTCGTCGATGATGAGCCGCTGGCTCTCGAGCGGCTCGAACGCATGCTAGCGAGCGCCGCCGGCCTGCGTGTCATTGGCAGCGCCACCGATCCGGCCGAAGCCCTCGACTTCCTGAATCGCGAATCCATGGATGTCCTCTTCCTCGACATTCAAATGCCCGGCATGAACGGCTTCGAGTTGCTCTCCCGCCTCAACGAGCAGCCCTTCGTTATTTTCACCACCGCTTACGACGAATATGCGCTCCAAGCCTTCGAGGTCAACTCCATCGATTATCTGGTGAAGCCCATCGAGCCCGAGCTGTTGGAGCGCGCTCTCAAGAAGCTCGAGCGGCTGCGCCCAACGGCCAAACCGGATTGGCAGCGGAACCCAGAGCTGCCCACCCTGCTCAAGGAACTAGCCGCGTCGCTTCGCGGAGAGCGTGCCGATTATCCTCGCCGCATCGCCTCGCGCGTCGGCGAACGTATCTCATTCATCGACCTCGATGCCGTAACTCATTTCCAGGCCCACGACAAGCTCACTTATGCTATAGTGAACGGGCATCGGCACTGTGTCGATCAGACCATAGCCGAACTCGAGCGGAGGCTCGACCCGGCAAAGTTTCTTCGCGTCCACCGCTCCGCGCTCGTGAATGTGGACTGGATTCATGAGGTAAACGCCTGGTTTGCCGGAAAAGTTATTCTCTCCCTCAAGGATGCCCAGCGCACGCAGATTCCCGTTGCGCGCGATCGCGTTCGCTTCCTGAAATCGCGCTTGGGAATCTAGGAATCCTGATGCCATTTCCCGGCGCGGGTGGATGGTACCAGGACGCGGCAATTGTGTGGCAGATACGATCGCGAAGTTCAGAGCCGTTATCTCTTATAACTTCATAGTACTAATGTTGTGCCGCGTTGTCATAATGGGATAGATATTTCGCGACTGCGTCTGCTACGATCTGATAGCCGTTCGCGTTCAGGTGGATTAAATCAGATTCCGTCACCGCTACCCCGGAGAGGTGCGACGTGTTATTTCCTCCTATGTCGCGTATTACGGTAACCATATTGCCGGATTCAGATTCGACTTCGACGTTTTCCGCGTTGGCACCGGTATCAATTGTCAGAATTCCCGCGATTGGAAATTCGCCAGCTGTCATATTGACATCAAAGGTCGTATCTCCCGGGCCAATAGAAGAACCCAAGGTTCCAGTCCCTAGCACAGTGCGCAAGGAAGTCGGTGGCTCATCGCGAATGAAATCGGAGACATCCGTGGCAAGCGACGAGTCGTAACTATTGACAAGCATCTCCCGAACGTCTATATAATGCGTCTTATAGATATTCGATAGCTGTTTGTTTAGAGTTATAATCTGGTCGTATCCGGCGCCCCCGAGCCACTCGGATGTAATATTCATGTTAATAATCGATAACACCAGATAGTCCCGTCCAGAGGGCACCTGCGCAACCTGTGCCGCGATGTCCGACAACACCTGCGACTCTGCCGGGTAATTGTTCCTGCCTTCCCAAAAGACAGGAAGGTAGCTGGCATAGGGAGTATCTACAACAAACTTTGGAGCGCCGGGCGCATTGACCTGGTTCCCTGGTGTTGTGCGTGTGAATGAATAAATGGTGCCTGTCGAGTCAAGCGTGACCAGCCCATGCACGCCTAGAATTGTGCCCGAGATTCCTCCGAGCGGCCCTTGCACATTAACCGGCTCATAGCCAACAGGGAAGGTAACGGTAACTCCGCCTGAGGCAGGAATGATCCCTCCGGAAACAGCGGCATAGGATGACACTCCTCCTTGGCGCACACCGATTTGTGTGGAAGTCTGGCCACCTACGCCTAAATTGATGACGGGAAGATTAATTAATTGTTGAAGATCGTTTGGGTAACTGCCATTATCCGTAAAGCCTTGATATCCAGATGTGAGTGAGTCACCCCAGGCGGCCACGCCCACGGGTTCCACGTTCAAAGTTACACTGGCTTCCGCACTAGTGTAGTCGGCTGCATCCGTGGGTGTAAAAGTGACATGTAGCGTCTCTGGCCCAGTCGAAGTGAAGCTAGTCCCGGCTCCTGGCGAGTAGAGGTAACTACCTTGTATAGGCAAAGTACTACCTTGTGCAGTAGCAATTGCATCCAGCTGGGTTGAGCTCAGTGCCGTCCCTATTGCGATTGCCGCCGGGGTTGGCCAAGTCAGTACCGTGATCGCCTGATTTACTTGAAGCGTAACACTCGCGGTGACCGTGGAATAATCCGTGACATCGGTAGGCGAAAATGTGACTGACAATATCTGTGCGCCCGCATCCAGCAATGTGCCTGGAGCAGGAGTGTAGGTGAAGATGCCTGGAGTGTTCGCGACGGCATCTAATTGCGCTGTACTCAGGGTTGTGCCATAGGTAATCGCTGCTGGAGTCGCCCAGGTCAGCACAGGAGTCACCTGATTTACTTGAAGCGTAACGCTCGCGGTGGCCGTCGTATAATCCGTGGTATCAGTAGGCGTAAAGGTGACTGACAATATCTGTGCGCCCGCATTGAGCAAAGTACCCAAGGCAGGAGTGTAGGTGAAGATGCCGGGAATGTTTGCAGCGGCATTCAGTTGTGCCGTACTCAGGGTTGTGCCATAAGTAATCGTTGCCGGAGTCGCCCAGGTGATCGGTGGAGCGATTGGAATACTCCTGACACAACCGGTCAATGGCACGCAAAACAAGCACAGCGTTACCAACATTATCACGTAATATGATAATTCGTGTGAGGACACTGCTGTCCTGTTTAAAGTCGAACAGACCGGAGTTTCCATTTTGTTTTCCTGATTGCTAACAAATATACACCCATCTACCCTAGCTCTTTGTTGTATCCGTTCCAAGGCCTATTGCGCAGCGATTTCTCGGATACCTCCCCGTCAACCCCTCACTGTCGTCCAGATTGACTTCGCCTGGCCGCCGGTCTTCACAAGCCACTTCTGCAAGCTCGTCAAGGACTACTTCTCGATTCCCTTCGGCAGCACCAGCCGTCGCCGTAGGGCAGGCTGGCGAAGGTGGCGACGCAGGGCTGGGCGCGTGTTCGAGCCCACGATGTAGCCCACCTCGGCGTGCTTGGTGCCCAGCCAGCCACCACAGCCACAAAGACCTGTGGCTGGGGCTCCCGGCCAGTCTTTCAGCGCGAAGTAGGTGCTCGTCCACCCCAGCGACGAAGACCCGTCGCCGGGGACCCCGGAAGTCACGGCGCCGCGCCGGTCTGGCTGTACGTGGCCTGCAGGCCCTCGCCGTCGTAGAGCTCAGTATCCGTCAACGGCTTATTTACCCCTCAAAGACCCTCTTTCGAAAAGTACCCCCAAACGAAAAGCAGAATACCCCCGGCAGGACTTGGCTTACAGCGTACCGTTTGGACGGAATAATGCAATATCTTCTTTGTTTTTATTTAGTTTACAGGGACGGATTGGACTTCTTTGCATGGTATAAGACGGGTTTCTGGTGGGCGGTCAGGGACTCGAACCCCGGACTTCCTGCTTGTAAGGCAGGCGCTCTAACCAACTGAGCTAACCGCCCGCGCGGGTGGGATAAACCATTGCGGCTTGTTCTCATCATAGCAGCGCACTTGCAGTGCTGCCGGCGGCGTTTCTCCCCTGAGTACTAGCCGCAGCGCCGCTACTGGAGCGATGCGCCGCAGTTACGTTGAATTGCGCCCCCATATTTAGCCAATTTTTCGCAAATAAAACTATCGTCCTATGCACAGCTTTTTTTGCGCGCTTTAGTTGATAGACTCACCCCGTGGGACGTCTCATCCTCAATGCCGACGACTTTGGAGTGACCTCCGGAGTTAACCGCGCCATCATAGAGCTGCATCGGGCCGGAGTGCTGACCAGCGCCTCGCTTATAGCCAGGGCCGCAGCCACCGATGAGGCTATCGTGATGGCCCTCGCCACTCCTTCCCTGGACGTCGGCTGTCATGTGGTTCTGGTGGACGGCGAGCCGGTGCTTGGCGCGCAAAGCCTTCCCACACTTGCAGATCCGCGAACCGGCCGCTTCCATCCAAAGTTGGGCGTATTCCTCAAACTATTGATTACCGGGCGCATCCGTTCCTCTGAAATTGAAGCCGAGACTGCTGCGCAGATTGCTTTGCTGCAAAATCGCGGCCTACACATAACACACATAGACACCCACAAACATGTTCATATGTTTCCTAACGTGCTCAGGCCTGTGTTGCGCGCGGCCAAAGCGGCGGGAATTCGCGCCATCCGCAATCCCTTTGAGCCGGCATGGAGCCTGAGCGTCACGCACGGAGCGCCGTGGCTGCGGCGGGCGGAGGTGCGGCTGCTGCGGCTGCTGGAGCCTGCTTTTCGTCGCATTGTTGCGGAGGAAGGCTTTACGACTACGGACGGCGCCATCGGCGTGCTGGCGACGGGAACTCTTGATTCGAAAACGGTTAACTCCCTGCTTCGGATCCTGCCCGAGGGCACGTGGGAGCTGGTCACGCATCCCGGCTACAATGACACTGACCTTGCCCAGGCCCGCACACGCCTGCTTGCCTCGCGTGAGATTGAGCTGGAAGCGCTTCGCGCACTGGAGAACTTTCACTGCATTGAGCGGATATCCTTCGCGGATTTGCATTCTGCATCTTCCGCGCACTGAAGAGCGTCAAAGTCATAGCCTTACAAAAACTACTGAATAGGAAGGGTTTATGCGCATTGGCATCACCTGTTATCCCACCTACGGCGGCTCGGGCGTGGTGGCTACGGAGCTGGGCATCGAGTTGGCGGCGCGGGGCCACGAGGTGCATTTCATCTCTTATTCGCAGCCCTTTCGGCTGAGTGGGCGTGACAACGGCATCCTTTATCACGAGGTTCCGGTCTCCAGTTACCCGCTCTTCGAGTTCCCTCCCTACGACCTGGCACTGGCCTCGCGGATGGCGGAAGTTGCTGAATATTATGAACTTGATCTGCTGCACGTGCATTACGCCATCCCCCACTCGGTGAGTGCGCTGCTGGCGCGGCAGATGCTGGCCTCGCGGGGACGGCGACTGCCCTTCGTGACCACGCTGCACGGCACGGATATTACGCTGGTGGGGCTGGACCGCAGCTACCTGCCGATCACCCGGTATGCCATTCAGGAGAGCGACGGCGTCACCTCTATCTCCAACTATCTAAAGGAGGAAACGGTCAAGCATTTCGGCATCACAAAGCCCATCGAGGTGATTTCGAACTTTGTGAACTGCGACGAGTATGTGCCCATCAAAGATGAGGCTGCGCGGGCTGAATCGCGCAAGAAGCTGGCTGCACCGGGCGATGCGATTTTGATGCATCTCTCTAATTTCAGGCCGGTTAAGCGTGTAGTGGATGTGGTGAAGGTCTTTGCGCTGGTGGCGCGGGAGCTTCCGGCGCAACTGGTTCTGGTGGGCGACGGGCCGGAGCGGTCGGCGGCGGAGTGGCTGGCGCATGATCTGCATATCAATGAAAAGGTTCACTTTATGGGCAAACAGGAGAGGGTGAACGAGCTGCTGCCGCTGGCCGATTTGATGGTGATGCCGAGCGAGCTGGAGTCCTTTGGGCTGGCGGCTCTGGAGGCCATGGCGTGCAAAGTTCCGTCGATTGCAACGCGTGTGGGCGGGGTGCCGGAATTGATCGACGACGGGATGACAGGGTTGCTGTATCCCGTTGGGAATGTGGAAGATATGGCCGCCGGAGCGGTGAGTTTGCTGAAGGATCGAGAGCGGCTGAATGCCATGCGGGAGGCGGGGCGGAAGATGGCGCAGAAGCGCTTCTGCTCCTCGCTGGTGGTGCCGCATTACGTGAAATTTTATGAGCAAGTGTTAGAAGGACAGGGAATAGGGAATAGGGAATAGGGAATAGTCAGACTCCCTCCGAAACATACGCGAGCATATGGACAAATAGAGTCCAATTCAAATTCGATCATATATGCGTGGATATGGATGGTATTTTTGAAGGTTATATGCGTGTTTATGCGTATTTGACTGGCAACTTATGCGTGTTTATGGATGAGATAAGACAGGGAATAGCCACCCCAACGAGTAATAATCACTCGCTGGGGACCCCGGCGAGAGAGTAGGGAATAGGGAGTAGGGAGTAGAAAGACGGCGGGTCAACCGGACTGGCTCCGGGGCAGGCGACGGCGGCTTGGCGCACGAGCGGGGATTTACTTGCGGCCGATCAGGGCTTCGGCCACGTCTTGCGCGTTGGGCTTGGTGTTGAGCAGGTGCTCGGCGACGCGGGCGCGCTCCTCGGCGGTGAGGGTGGGGATGGTGGCCAGGATGCGGCGCAGGGTCACAGCTACGTCGTCAATGTAGTTCATCAGGCGAATGGCTTCTCCGGAGAGCGGCATGGTTTTCCTCGTGGTGGACTTCCCGTCTTTATTGTATTTGAGTAGCCACCTGCGGTGGGGCCAGCGGCTCGCTTGTCGCTCGCATGTAGTTCGTGGTCTCCCCGGTCCCCAAAAGCGAGGGACCGGGGGCACCCATAACCAGTTCATGTTATACTTTAATTGAGGTTAATCAATACACATCAATGAATACTATCAACCGGCTCCCCATCACCAAGGCACGCATCAATCTCGGCCAGATCGCCCGGCGGGCGCACAATGGCAACGAGTACTTCATTTTGGAAAAGGATGGGATTCCCGTCATCGGCATCATGGCGGCTGATGAGTTGGAAGATTATCTCGAAGTGCGCAACCCCAGGGTCAACGCCTCGATTGCGGCCAGCAGCAAGGACCGCAAGGCCGGCAAAACCCGTCCCGCCAGTGCTCTGCTGGCTGAATTGAAGCGAAGCGCCGTCCGAAAGACGGCATAGTTTCCCGCGTCGTGGACTTCCGTCTTTATTGTAATTGAATAGACGAAAGCGGAGGTGGACGACTTCCTGTCTATTCAAATATTCTGCTGTCATTTAGGATCGTGTGGTCCCGTAAATAGCATGGGAGGCACAATGCAAGCACTCACAGGTACTCAACACGGAGATGCAGCGAACAATCTTCTTGCATTTTATGTGGATCGTGTCAATGAGTTGGAACAATCTGGCCAATATTTCATGGCAGCGATTGCCTTGGCATTCGCTCTCGAAACAAGTATCCTCACTTTTTTGCTTGTTGAGTTTGGAGACGATAATGGTGGTGAACTTGAAGTGCCAAGCTCTGTCGGTATGTCAGATCTGATTGAGGCGGCCAATTGCTTTGATGTCCTGAATGCCCCAATTGACGTACCGTCACATTCAAGTGAAGATGACGCGCATCCAAAACATGTCGCGAAAGATGCGGCTGACAAGATTAGACGGTTTCGGAAATTAATTCATCCAGCCCGCGCCCTTATGGAATCATATGATCCAAGAACCTTCACTCTAAAGGATCTGGAGGAATATAAGGAAATGTATAATTCAGTCACACATAGCCTACTTTACTTCCTTTGATTTCTTTTGACGTTGGGCCTTTGATCGGTTCGATTCAGATATTTTCGTCTCTATTATTTTGGATAGATATTTCAGCATCTCCAGACCTTTATGCACGTCTAATTCATTCACAGTGTCCGGTTTGTGAGCTACAACGTTTCTTATGCGACGTACGATATCCAGCTCGCTCGCCATTACAGGTGAAATTACGCCGTTCTGTACAAGAGCACGAAGTGCCTCTGGAATGGATAGGTTTCGTTGCGTGATTTTTCTTGCATACGACAATATTATTTCTTCCAACCTTGCCCACTGAATAATAAAGTTCCCAATCTCGCCTGTTCCTAATTTTTGCATTCTAGCTTGTGGGATAATCTTCTTGCACAACTCATGAACTTGATCGTTCTCAGGATACAAGGCCTTTTTGGGCATTATCTCGACGCCAGAATTCCAAAAACTTTTACCGCTTGGTATTTCGAACTTTGCGATCAAGCGGTTACGAAGGTCCAATTCAGTCTTTGTGTCATAGTTCGAAGTTACATCCGGCGTACCAGCCAAATATCCTTCTTGGAAATAGGGTCTAAGCGCATTCGGGGGACAGATGCTCAGAAGACGGATATTGACAATTTCCTCCTCGGAATTAATTGAGATTCGATTCGTCGGATAAGGGAGACCTACCACAAAAACATAACATTTGTCGTCCTCGCTGAAATGTTGAGCGAAAGAGCATGCTACTCTTAATGATTGAGTAATATCGATTAACGGAGTAGGAACAACTTCATAATGCTGAAGAATGCTCCACTGCATGTACTTCTTCCGTTTTATATCTCGCCAACCAGAGATTTTATGTTCTTCGAAGAGGTAGGACAGATCCTGGCCTGCATTATCAAGCAATCGGATCTTAAACTCTAGCTCGGCTAGTACTAGATTGTCCCCTCGATAGATGCCCGGATATAAGGACGATCCACGCGCCTTGCTTTGATAATCAGCACCCTGGCCTCTGAAAAAGAGAAGCTGGTTCCGATTTGCGTATGAGAGTCGTGCTATATGCTCGACAAGACTGCGATAATCCCTGATTTTGAATGCCGGGGCGTGCCAAACCTTACGATCGCCCACATGGTCTTGCATTTCTTCGGTGAATTGTGGTTTTAGCTCTTGCATTTGAGCAAATTCTATCATTATTTTAAATCTATAATTATTTAAGATGGCCACATCTTTGGCTTGCGCGGTATGAGTACAATACCGTCATGAGCGAATCGGCGGAAGTTGTGGCGCGGGCGTTTGTGAATGCGATCAGCCGGCAGGATGTGGAGGGGCTGGCGGGGTTGATGACTCCGGGGCACCGATACACGAGCGCCGCTGCACAGGGACAACGACGCTCTCACGCAGACACTAAAGCCGGTGAGGGATGTTTGACCGCACCAAGGACTTAATCAGAGCTTCCTAAGAACCTTCTTTCCAGATCACGCGAGGTCGAAGCGATCCAGGTTCATCACCTTGCTCCAGGCCGCTGCAAAATCATGAATGAACTTATGCTGCCCGTCGCCGCAGGCATAGACTTCCGCAAGCGCCCGGAGCTGAGAGTTCGAACCGAAGACCAGATCGACTACGGTGCCTGTCCACTTGAGCTCGCCGCTCGCCCGATCGCGCCCCTCCAAAACGCCTTCCGCTGTGGCGGATTTCTGCCACTTCGTCTTCATGTCGAGGAGATTCACGAAGAAATCATTGGTAAGTGTTCCGGGCCGCTTGGTGAAAACGCCATGCGCGGAGTGCGCGAAGTTCGCATCGAGCGCGCGCAGGCCACCGACGAGAACCGTCATCTCGGGAGCGGTGAGCGTGAGCAGGTTCGCCCGTTCCAGCAGCAACTCAGCCGCCGAGCCTGAGAGTCCCTTGGGGACGTAGTTGCGGAAGCCGTCCGCGGTGGGCTCCAGTACAGCGAATGAATGCACATCGGTCTGCTGTTGTGACGCATCCGTGCGACCCGGCGCGAAGTGAACCTTCAGGTCGTGGCCGGCCTTCTTTGCTGCTTCTTCGATGGCCGCTGAGCCGCCCAGAACGATCAGGTCAGCCAGCGAGACCTTCTTCTTCCCGCCGGATTGCTTGCCGTTGAAATCCTTCTGGATCGCCTCCAGCCTGGGAAGAACCTTGGTCAGTTCGGCCGGCTGGTTGACCTCCCAATCCTTTTGCGGCGCCAGGCGAATGCGCGCGCCGTTGGCTCCGCCGCGTTTGTCAGTGCCGCGGAAGGTTGCCGCCGACGCCCAGGCCGTCGTAACTAATTGGGAAATAGAAAGCCCCGACGCCAGGAGCTTCGCCTTCAGGGCGACAATATCCTCCTCACCGATCAATGCATGATCCACCGCGGGAACGGGGTCCTGCCAGATCAGATGCTCCTTTGGAACCAGCGGGCCAAGATAACGTGAGACAGGCCCCATGTCGCGGTGCGTCAGCTTAAACCAGGCCTTGGCAAAGGCATCGGCGAGCTCCCGCGGATGATCGAGGAAGCGCTTGGAAATCTTCTCGTAGATCGGGTCCATGCGCAGGGAAAGGTCCGTCGTGAGCATGGTGGGAGCGTGCTTCTTCTTGGGGTCGTGCGCATCGGGCACGGTGCCTGCTCCGGCTCCGCCTTTGGGTGTCCATTGCTGAGCGCCAGCGGGGCTCTTGGTCAATTCCCATTCGTACTTGAAGAGGATTTCAAGGTAGTCGTTGTCCCACTTGATTGGGTTGGTGGTCCAAGCGCCCTCCAATCCGCTCGAGATCGTGTCATCGCCTTTGCCGGTGCCAAAACTGTTTTTCCAGCCCAGCCCTTGCTCTTCGATGGGAGCAGCCTCGGGTTCCGGACCAACATACTTGACGGGATCGGCAGCGCCATGCGTTTTGCCGAAGGTGTGTCCGCCAGCAATCAGGGCAACCGTCTCCTCGTCATTCATCGCCATGCGCGCGAAGGTCTCCCGGATGTCGATAGCCGCGGCGATTGGATCCGGCTTGCCGTTCGGCCCTTCCGGATTTACATAGATGAGTCCCATTTGAACAGCGCCCAGAGGATTTTCAAGCTGACGGTTGCCGCTGTAGCGCTCGTCTCCCAGCCACTTGCCCTCCGGTCCCCAGTATGTGTCTTCTTCCGGCTCCCAGATGTCCACGCGCCCGCCGCCAAAGCCGAAGGTCTTCAATCCCATCGACTCCAGCGCCACGTTGCCCGCGAGAATGATCAGGTCGGCCCAGGAAAGTTTCCGGCCATACTTTTGCTTGATCGGCCAGATCAACCTGCGAGCCTTGTCCAGGCTCACGTTGTCCGGCCAACTGTTCAGGGGAGCAAATCGTTGCGCTCCGGAGCCGCCGCCGCCGCGGCCATCGGCAATGCGATAGGTGCCTGCGCTATGCCACGCCATGCGGATGAAGAACGGCCCATAGTGGCCGTAGTCCGCCGGCCACCACTCCTGCGAGTCCGTCATCAAGGCGCGCAAGTCCTTGATCACGGCGTTTAAGTCGAGGCTCTTGAACTCCTTGGCGTAATTGAATCCCGCGCCCATGGGATTGGACAGTGGGCAGTGTTTGTGCAAGATCTTCAGATTCAGTTGATTGGGCCACCAATCTGCGTTCGTTGGGGCTCCAGCCGTAGCATGTTTCAGCGCGACTCCAGTAACGGGGCATTTCGTTTCGTTTGACATTGTAACCTCCTTGGACTGTTTATAAATCAATGCCGGAATCAGTCTAAAGTTTGTGCGCTGATCTGGCAACCAGGGAACATTCACACTCCCATAGCGTCGCGACGATGAGGACAAAGTAGAGGAAGCGAACGATGCTTAACCTGCTTTTGTTGTCGCGGCACTGCCGGACTCAAGGGCCTTCGGAAACTTGTAGACTTCCATCATCTTTCCGATCAGAGCCTCAGCTTCGGTTTCCGACACCGCCCATGCGAAGGAGTTCGTCTTACCCTTCTCTTCAAAGCTGATATGGCTGGGCAGGTTAGAGCGGCCGCGAATCATGTTGGGAATAAATCTCAGGTTGCGCACGTCCGCGTTGGCGTAGTTTCGCGTGCCCACTTGCATCCCCATCATCTGGCGGGAGATTCGCAGATCACGGGAATTCAGTTGCAGCGTGGTCGTGCCGGTGAGACTCCAGAGGATCCTGGCGGTCATAAAAACCACTCCGGCGGCCCAACCTACTATCCAGATCAATGGAATTTGGGCTGCGGCATGATGGCCTTCGTGAATCCTGGTCAGCGCCAGCCATCCGGCGCCACACCACAGGATCAGCCAAAGAAAGTGAATCCCAATGGTCCAGCTTCGCCGCGCCGGAATATCGACGCGAATGCCTTCGCCGGTCGGCTCCCACGTCAATCTGCCCGCCAGTATTTCGCGCATGGTGGATTCTTTCTGACTCCCAATCTGTCCTCTGATCACTGACCACTGTCTTAAAACGGAATGTCGTCGTCGGAGATTTCGGTTTGCTGGGTGTATTCATCCGGGGCGCCGGCGGCGGCCTGTGGACGCTGGTCGAAGCTGGCCGCCGAAGTGCCGGAACTCGCCGGCCTCCCGCCGCCTGAGCCTTCCTCGCGGGCGGATAGAAGAACCAGATCGTTGACCAGGATTTCGGTGCGATTGCGCTTCTGTTTGGTCTCCTTGTCCTCCCAGCTGCGCGTCTGTATCTTGCCCTCTACGTATAACTTGGAGCCTTTTTTCACGTAGTCGCGAACGATCTCCGCGGTGCGTTTGAAGGCCACAAGGTTGTGCCATTCAGTGCGGTCCTGCCAGTTGCCCTGCGCATCCTGAAAGCGGTCGCTGGTGGCCAGCCCGAAGGTCGCGACCATGGTGCCGCTGGGCGTGGAGCGAATCTCCGGATCCTTGCCTACGTTGCCTATCAGTGTGGCTTTGTTCACGCTTCTTGCCATGTCGGTTTACTCCTGTTGACTGCCAATAGTTACTAGGCTTTACAGTACCAGAAATCGTTTGCCCCTTAATAGTAAATGCATCTATATTGTTTTCTTCAGGAATATCCGCATATGAAGATAATGCTCATCCATAATAAGGGCGGCTTGGGGAATCAACTCTTCCATTATGCCGCGGGTGTTTTCTATGCCAGGAAGTATGGAGCGACACTGGAGATCCTTCAAAGGCCTTTCAATAACCATTCCTCTTGTGGTCATCCACGGCCATTTTTACTTTCAAATTTCTGCGTATCCGCGCCATTTAGAGAGTACACATTGTTGGACCGCCTGATTTGCTCGGTTTCGCCCAGGAAGAAGCCGCTTGTACATCTCGCCCGCTTTGCAACTCGCTCTCAGGTATTGCAAGAGCACTTCGTACATCTCTGGACCTTTCTTCCGACGCTTCCTGTTCGGCCATCCTCACGGGTCGTTTACCTCGGAGGGTATTTTCAGGTATATCAATATGCTCAGGATGTGAAGGATTATCTGCGCACAGAACTCTGTTTTCGGAGACCCCCGTCCGGAAGAAACCTGGAAACATTGGAACGAATTCGCGCCGCTGAAAACCCTGTCTCATTACACGTACGGGGCGGCGACTACGCTATATGGTGGAAAGGCGCAAGAATCTTGCCGCCCAGCTATTATGCGCGAGCCATGCAGACCATGCAGGAGAGAATCAGCAACCCAACTTTCTTCGTGTTCTCCGACGATATTGCCTTCGCGCGAGCATTGCTGCCCAAGGGTGAGCGCATGGAGTTCGTCGACCACAACGATGAATCGAATCCCGATGAAGATCTTCGTCTGATGTCATCCTGCCGCCACCACATCATTGCCAACAGTACCTTTTCCTGGTGGGGTGCCTGGCTAAATCCATGCCCTGCGAAAGTGGTCTGTGCCCCTGAGATCTGGCAAGATGACGATCCCACCATCCCGTACCCTGATCTCCTTCCCTCCGCATGGCTGCGCATCCCCAAGTAAGAGCTTCAACATGAGGCTTGACGGGAACGCTTCAAACGATACAAGTAGATTTCCTTCCGGCTATCGGTGCTGATCGCTCTGCGTCAAGCTGCGATTATGGAGCCATTTGGCAAGGCCAAGAGCCGTCAGCATTCCTCCGAAGGGTATGCACGTCAGCGCGACGATTAATGCGAACCAACCCGAGTTGGTGTGCGCGCCGGTGGGCGAAAAGCCGCCCAGCAGGGTTTCCAGCAGTACCGCGGCCAAAATCCCCGCCCCCAGTATCGACACGCCCCATTTGAGCAGTTGGCGCGCGCCGCCGTCGGGTGGGATCAGACTTGGGTTGGGGCTGTTCGCAGGCATCAATCTCCCTATCCTTGCGCCAGGCGCAGCATCGCCCAGGTGACGACGCCGGTGAGCGAAACGTAGAGCCACAGCGGGAATGTCCAGCGGGCAACCTTGCGGTGCTGCGGAATCCGTCCGGTGAGCGAGAAGAAGAAGGTGACCAGAATCAGAGGCAGCGCCACTACTGCCAGGATGATATGGCTGGCCAGCAGCGGCAGATAAATCGAACGCAGAGCCGCGTGGACCGGGTAGCGGACATCGCCGTGCAATGCATGGTGGAGGATGTAGCTGACCAGAAAGAGTGTGGAGAAGGCAAATGCCGTCAACATGGCCGCGCGATGGGCCTGAATTCGCTTTGCTCGGATAAAGGTGTAGCCGATCAGCAAAGCTGTCGCGCTGAGGCCGTTGAGCAGCGCATTGAGCGCGGGCAGGAAAGCGAAGCGAGCGCTGGTGGAATCAGCGGCGGGATGGACGTAAATCAGCCAGAAGAGAAAAGCCGTGGCCGCCGCGCTGACGGCCAGGATTACGGCGATGGCGGATCGGGTGTTCGACGATGGAACTTCGGTCGTCATGGTCTCCTCAAGATTTCGCTGTGGCGCAGAGCATGAGCGAGGTGAAGAGCAAGGGTAGATAGAGGACGCTGACTTTGAGCAGGTCGCGGGCTAATCTGCGGCTTTCGTCCTCAGTGACAGGGCGCAGGATGCCTGCAAAGCGCATGGTGTAGCCCAGGTAAACCAAACCGAGCGCAACGGCCAGCACGGCGTAAGTCAGGCTGGCCAGACCTAGCCGCCAGGGCATCAGGCTGACAGGAATCATCGCCACAGCAAAAAACAGCGCTTCGGCCACGGTGGACCAGCCGTCGGGCTGGACGACAGGCAGCATTTTGATGCCGGCGCTGGCGTAGTCGTCGCGATACAGCCATGCGATCGCCATAAAGTGCGGGAACTGCCAGACAAAGAGAATGGCGAACAGCGCTACGGCAGGCCACTCAATGCGGCCGCGGGCGGCGGTCCAGCCCAGCATCGGCCCCATGGCGCCGGGAAACGCGCCAATAAAGGTAGCCATCGGCGTGAAGCGTTTGAGCGGGGTGTAGATGGCCACATACGTGAACGCTGTGAGCAGCGCCAGGGCCACGGTGAGCAGGTTGGTGGTGAGCGCCAGACCCACCGCACCAAGAGCCAGCGCCGCCATGCCTGCCAGCACACCCTGAGCCAGCGAAAAGCGACCGGCGGCCATGGGACGGTCGGCGGTGCGCTTCATCAGCGCGTCGATCTTGCGCTCCAGGGCCTCGTTCAGCGCGCCGGCCCCGGCTGAAACCAGGCCGATGCCTAGCAGCGTATCCAGCAGGCCGCGCTGCACGCTGGTGATGCCGGATTGCATCGAACCCAGATAAAAACCGCCCCATCCAGTGACCAGCACCAGGCCGACTACCTTGACTTTGAAGAGCTCGCGCAGGTCGTGGATGAGCGTGGCCGTCGAGCCGGCCTCAGGCGCGTGGATGTGCGCCGGGCCATGTGCGGCTTGCTCTGCATGAGCAGTTTGCTCTGACGGAACGGCGGCCTGGGTAGTGGAAGTCATCTGAAAGGAGAAAGCCCTCAGGTGAGTCAAAGCACAGATGCGGCACGATTCGCCGTAGAACTGGGAACAAGGCTATCTTTTCCCTATTCCCTATTCCCTGTACATCTACTGCTTGCCGAAGCGGTAGACGATGCCGGTAGTGAAGCCGCGGCTGTACTGCACGGTTGAGCCGAAGCCGGTGAAGTAGTACTCGGGCGCAAGGCGCAATCCAATGTTCGGAGTCAGGTTGTACTCCACGGGAATGCTGATGCCGGCTGCGAAGACGTAGCCATCCGGCCAGAGCCCCAGCGCGGTGGAGAGGGAGGAGCTGTGGTTGGTGTCGCCGGAAAAGTTCCCCTTTTCGACCCCGCCCAGGACGCGTCCAGAGATCGAATACTTGGGTTGCAAGTAGAAACGATATGTGGGACCGGCCAGAAAGGCATACTGGCTGATGGCCGGATTGGTGATGGCGTTATCGGTCACGTTGTTGGGACCGCCCACATAGGCGGTTGCGTAATAGCCGCGGCCGTCGAGGGTGAAACCCAGCCGCTCATTTGAGTAGCGTGTGACGCCGGCGTTCCAGGCGTAATCCCACGCGCGTTCCAGCTTGGCGCCGGGTTCAAAGCGCAGTAAGCCCATGCCGGTGTAAACCTCATAACGGTGGGAGTAAGCATCGTGAATGGCGGCCGCTCGGCGCTGTGCGCGACGGGCCTTGATGCGAGCCTGGACGCTCAATTGGCCCGGAGACTGTTCGGCGGGCTGCCCGGCCTGAGCCTGGCCGGGGGCCGGGGGGGTGCTGCTCGAAGTGGAGCTTTGGGCTATAGCGGTGGTGGCTGCAACGATACTCAGCGCCAGCAGAAGGGCAAAACGGCGAAAAGAATACATGAATTTCAGATTTCCTCCACGGGAGTACGGAAGCAAGCCAGCACAGCGCTCCCCCCATAAGGTATTAAAACACCTTGGGGGGAGCCTTGAGTGTGAACCGTCACTGGATTGGACTCCTGGCGAAGGAATTCGGAGCCGGATGAGCTACCGGATGGCCTTCAGATCAGCCTGCAACTGGGCCTGGTCGAAGCCGTCTGGCGAGCCTTTGGCATTAAGCCAGTCCTGTCCGAGCAGGGTATGGGCCTCGTCGCAGTATTTCTTCCAAAAAGCCAATGTCATGGTCTTCTGCTGGCCCCAGGTGATGCAGGTAAACCCCTTTGCGTTGTAGCTGGGGACAAAAACGCAGTGGCCGCCCCAACTGCCAGGCTTGGCCTTGGCGCCTCCGTTTGGCACCACATCCCACACATTTTGGCTCTGGGCGGTCAGCGGCAGTGAGAGGCCAATGTAGACGCCGCCGAAGAGGGCAATGGACTGACGGATTTCAATCAGGTTGGCGACTTTGGGGTCGGCAAAAGCCAAAAGCGCATGGCCTGCAAAGCCATTCTTCTGCCAGTCGTTCAAAACGTCCAGCGCGATGCCGCCGTTATCGGTGTTAGGGTCTCCGGGGACGTAGCCGTCCCACTTTTCGTAGTAGCTCTCGATGGTGGAGTCGGGCATGGTTACGATCGTGCCGGTGTTGGCGGTCCATACCTGGATGGCGTGTCCCACGCCTGCGATGGTGCAGTCGCCCAGGGTGTTGTTGAGCATCATGCCCCAGGAAGCGATGTCCTTGGTCCAGTTGGCGGCCAGCGGTGGAGGCGGCAGCGACGGGGTGAGGTAGTCGCCCAGCGCCAGGGTGCGCGTGTCGGTCTTGATGGCCTTGCGGCCCAGTTTCCGGGGTCCCCAGGAGGCGGTCTGTGTCTCTTGGGGTGGTAGTCTCATCTTCGAGTGATCTGCCATGGTGATTCTCCTTGTGCGAGGAGATAGCCGGGGACGGAGTGAGCCAGATTGAGCCCAAATCCGTCAGACATTCTTCCGCACATCGTTTCTAGGTTCACTTATAACCAAATCGCAGCTAATTATCGGCACTGAAGGCCGAAAATGCTCTAGGATTAAGGCCAGCATAGGAGGATCAAAGCATATGGGGCGTGTTTTACTGGGAATTCTGCTGGGGATCGTGCTTGTGCCGGTTTGGGTGTTGGGATGGCTCAAGTATGGCGATGCGCCGGTGGCAGTGGCCGATCCGCCCTTGCCGCATGAGCAGTTGCTGACAAGGATGCCGCTCCATGCGCGCATTGACCGGGAGATGGTAAAAACTCCACCCATACAGGCCGATGAGGCCGCCCTGGTGGCAGGCGCCGAGATCTACCGCGACCAGTGCGCCGCCTGCCATGGGTTTCACGGCAAGCCGTCGCGGTTTGGCGCGCATATGTATCCCATTGCGCCGCCGCTGTGGGAGAAGCACCAAGGCAACGCGGTGGTTGGAGTGAGCGACGACCCGCCGGGCGAGACCTATTGGAAGGTGGCCAACGGCATCCGGCTGACCGGCATGCCGGCATACAAGGGCGTGCTTAGCGAGACTAAGATGTGGCAGGTGAGCCTGCTCATGGCCAATGCGGACAAGCCGCTGCCTCCGGAGGCAGTGGAGATTCTGCGCGGCGAGCCGATGGCGCCTTTGGCTGACGGCCTGAAGACGAATCCGGAGACGAAGAAGTAGCGCGGACAGGGGCTGCCGGACATCCAGTTGACATGAAGCAAGCCATCAGTAAATCAAATTTACTTACGTATCGGAGACACTGAATGAATAAAATTCTCAACTTCGCATTGCTTTTGGGTGCGCTTGCTCTAGCCCCAGTCATGCCGGCCCTCGCGCAGGGCGGCGACTATTTCTCTAACTGGCCAAAAGGCGCCTCGCCCCAGGAAGTGGGCAAGAAGGTAGCCGATCGCTTCGTGGCCAGCCAGCATCAGTACACCTTCACCATCCATTACGCTGAGGTCGCCACTTGGTATGGCGCGCTGAATTTTGCGCAACTTACGCATGACGAAGCATTGCAAAAGGAGCTGATTGCCCGTTTCGATCCGTTGATGCCGGGCGGCGCCGATGCCAATCAGAGGCCGGTGCGGCGTCATGTGGACGATTCGATCTTCGGCGTCATTCCGCTGGAGATTGCGATAGAAACCAAAAACCCGAAGTATCTGTCTGAGGGCGTTTGGTGGGCGGACCGGCAATGGGAAAATCCGCAACCCGATGGGCTTTCCGCTGAAACGCGCTTCTGGGTCGACGATATGTATATGCTGACCATGCTGCAGCTCCAGGCCTACCGCGCCACCAGAGACCGCAAATATCTTGACCGCGACGCCAGGGAGATGGTTGCCTATCTGGACAAGCTGCAGCAGCCCAATGGCCTCTTCTACCATGCCGAGGACGTGCCCTTCTTCTGGGGCCGCGGAAACGGCTGGTTCGCCGCGGGCATGGCGGAGATGCTGCGGACATTGCCCCAGGATCACCCGCAGCGGGCGCGGATTCTTGACGGCTATCGCAAGATGATGGCCGCGCTGTTGAAGTACCAGGGCAAGGACGGAATGTGGCGTCAGCTAATCGACCACGAGGAGGCTTGGCCGGAGAGCTCCAGCTCTGGAATGTTCACCTTCGCGATGATCTCCGGCGTGAAGAATGGATGGCTTGACGGCCCAACCTACGGACCGGCGGCGCGCAAGGCATGGCTTGCGGTGATTGGCTACATTGACCAGAATGGCGATGTGACCCAGGTTTGCGCGGGAACGAACAAACTGAATGATCTGGACTATTATCTGGCACGGCCTCGCCGCACCGGCGACTTCCACGGGCAAGCTCCGATTCTGTGGGCAGCGGACGCGCTGCTGCGGTAGGGACAACGAATTGGCTTTTCTCTCACTCGGAAGCCCGTAATTGCTAGAATCAAATCTATGCCCCAGACGGCGCGTTTGACGCGGCAACAGGCTCTCGATTTCTTCCACTCCCCCGACCTGATTGGACTGGGCATGGAGGCTGACGCCGTGCGCCGCCGCCTGCACCCCGAGGGCGTGGTCACCTACATCATCGACCGCAACATAAACTACACCAATTTCTGCACCGAGTACTGTACCTTCTGCGCCTTCTACCGGCCGCTTACAGGGGCGAGATCAGACGAGGGCTACATCCTCGACTTCGAGACCATCTACGAAAAAATCGCCGAGACTGTCGAGATGGGCGGCACCGGCGTGCTGATGCAGGGCGGCATCCATCCCGATCTCAAGATCGACTGGTTCGAGCGGCTCTTCAGCGGCATCAAACAGCGCTTCCCTCAGATCTGGCTGCATTGTTTGACGGCCTCGGAGATTCTGGCTATCGCCAAATACTCCGATCTGAGCCTGCGCGACACCATCATCCGTCTGCGCGACGCAGGTCTGGATTCTATCCCCGGCGGCGGCGCGGAGATTCTCGACGACGATGTGCGCCGGCGCATCGCCCGCATCAAGTGCAACACCGAAGAGTGGGTCAGCGTCCATCGCACCGCGCACCAGTTGGGGATGCGCACTACGGCGACGATGATGTTCGGCGTGGGCGAGAGCTTCGAGCAGCGCATTAATCATTTTGAGGTGGTGCGACGCTTGCAGGAGGAGACTGGCGGATTCACGGCCTTCATCCCCTGGAGCTTCCAGCCCAAAAACACAGCCCTCGGCGGCCGCGGCTGGGAGGAAGCAACCAGCGTCGAGTACCTGAAGGTACTGGCCATCGCACGGCTCTATCTGGATAACATCGAAAATGTGCAAGCAAGCTGGGTAACGCAAGGTCTGAAGGTCCTGGAGTTAGGCCTTCACTTCGGCGGCAACGACGTAGGCTCGGTGATGCTGGAAGAAAATGTGGTCAAGGCCGCGGGTACGTCAAACTGCACTACGGAAGAAGAGCTACGCAGAATCATTCGCGACGCCGGCTTCAAGCCCGTGCAGCGGGATACGCTCTATCGGACGATGTTTTTGAATTAGAACTCCGCTGGGTCAGACGAGTACAGGGCCTCAAGAAACTTGCGCACCTTAACCAGGACATCGAATGCCTCCGGCAGTTTGACTGGCTTTTGATGGAGTACTTTATTTCCTGTCTTCGTCACGCTTCTTGCCATATCCGTTATCGCATCATCCAGGTCGCGCTCATCGGCAACCTGCTCGATCCAGGCGGAAAGTGTGGCGCCTTCCGGCGGCCCGATCATGCGTTCCTTGACGGCATGTTCCAGGACGGCTCGACTTAATACGATCGAGGCCAGAGGAAATCCAAAGATATATGTGCGGACAGCTTCAGCCAGATACTTGCTGACCACCTCCTTGGGCTTGAGCCCCGCGGCAAGCCCGGACAACTGGAGCGTTCGCGAAACATAACCCGGCACTGCTGCAACAATGTCGCGAACATACAGCCTGTCTAAATCACCCGCAAACAGGTCAGGCGATTTCCTCGAAAGCTCTTCAAGCGCCGGGATGATGTCGTCTGAGAATTCTTCTCTTGATATTTTTACGTGCTCGGCTATTTCGCGGCCATGTTCCAGCATTCGAGGACCTTCATCCGGGTATTGCTCTATGAAGCTCTTGTCCAAATCCTCGACAAATTTCAATACCTCGGAAGACAACCTCAAATGCTCTGTCATAAAATCCCTCTCCGCCATGCACTCCGTTACCTAGATGGCGTACACATAAGGATACTGGTTCATTTCGCAGTACGGCATTAGGATACAAACAAAGTGCTGAAAGCTAGAAATTTGGAATTTTATCTTCCCTAACCCCGCCCTTTTGTGGCACACTTGCAACCATGGGAAGCAAAGACAAAGGCAGAAAAGAAGCCAAGAAGGCGCCCAAGCCGAAGCCCAAGCCGGAACCCGCGCAGAGACGCGATGTCTTCACGCCGGCCCCGCCGCCGAAGTAGGACTAAACCGCCTGCCTCACCGGAGACCGCGCTTAAGATGCGGAAGGGTTTTCTATGCCAGGGGGTTGTTTTGCGCCTTCGGCCTGTTTCGGACGACCCGGCCGCTACAAGATACCTAGATCAGTTCTGACGAGCACGTCACGGCAATCCCCTCCGAAAAGCGTTAACTTAATGTCAGGTTTTTCATCAGGGGGGTGCATCCGTGCGTTGGAAATCTCCTGCAATTCTTCTAGCCTTTATATTGCTTGCAACCGCCGTCACAGCACAGGAATCGACGGATTCTGCCCCTTACTCCGCCAGCTCCGCCCTGCCCCCCGTGCAGCCGCCGGGCCGTCCGGCTATCGGTCTCGCGCTGGAAGGCGGTGGCGCCCTGGGCATTGCGCACATCGGCGTCCTCGAATGGTTTGAGGAGCACCACATACCAGTGGACCGACTCTCCGGAACCAGCATGGGTTCGCTGATCGGCGCCCTCTACGCCACCGGCACCACCACCGCCCAGTTGCACGCGCTGGCCGAAAGCGACACGTTCAAGCATGTCTTCGCTCTGCAAACGCCTTACTCCGACTTGAGCTTCCGCCGCCGCCAGGATCGCTATGAATTTCCCGCGGTTGTGACCATCGGACTGCGCCACCACATGTTCCTGCGCAACTCCGTGCTCACCGACCGCGGCGTAAACGATTTCCTGACCAGCAACCTGCCCAATGACAACAGCCAGGAGCTGGACTTCAACCAGCTTCCCATCCCTTATCGCTGCGTGGCCACGGATCTGAACACCCTCTCATCGGTCACCTTTGCCTCCGGACCTTTGCCTCAGGCGGTGCGCGCCTCCATCTCCATGCCCGGCGTCTTTCCGCCGTTTCAGGACCGCAACGGCCACTACCTGGTCGATGGCGGCATCCTCGACAACTTGCCCACCGGCGTTCTCAAGCGCGACCTGCATGCAGACATCATCATCGCCATCTACCTTGGCAATACAGCTATTGCTAACACTGACATTAGCTCCATACTCAGCGTTTTTAGTCGCTCCATCAGTGCCGGCATCGAGCACAATGTTATAGAGTCTGAGCGGCTGGCCGATGTGGTGGTCAACGTGCCAGTGGGTAGCTTATCCACCGACGATTACTCCCATGCTGCCCAGTTGATCGACTTCGGCTACAAGGCCGCCGAGCAGAACCGCGCCGCATTGCTACGCTATGCCCTTGACGCCGACGGCTGGAAGGCCTATCTGGCCGCGCGCGAAAGCCGCCGCAGCCCGCAACCAGGCATCCTGCGCCAGGTTCGCGTAGTAGGAGGAAAGCCCGGCCCCAAACCGGGCGCTATTCGCGAGGTTCTCCGCGACATGAAGCCTATCGAGGGCCAGCCCATTACGCCCGCAACTACGCTTGACGCCCTCAAGCCTATTCAGTCCAACGGCGGAATCAGCGCCACCTGGGAGACCTTCGCCCCTGCGCCCGAACTCGCTGCGCCGCCGGCATCAGACGCGCGCGCCCCCAGCCCGTCCAACCCAGGCACGCCAGCTCCCGACACGGGCATACAGGTCCGCCTCAACAACGATCGCACCGGCCCGCCTTATCTCCTCATCGGCGCCGAACTGGCCGCTGCCAACTCCAACATTACCCGTGGCGAATTAACCGTCCGCCTGGTTGATCAAAACCTCGGCGGCTTTGGCTCTGAGCTGCGCGCCACTGCACGCGTCGGCTACAAGACCGATCTCTCCGCCGAATACTATCGCCTGCTCACCCCCGGCGGCTATTTCATCGAGCCGCGCGCCAGCATTCTCCGCGAGCCGGTTTATATCTGGGCCAACCAGAAACGCATCGCCGAACAGTTCCTGCAAAACCTTGACGCGGGCGTCGAGGCCGGCCGCACATTCTCGAATCAACTGCAAATATCAGCCCTGTGGCGCGCCGAGGACACGCGCTGGAGCCTGCGCTCCGGTTCCGGCGGGCCTTATATCACAGGGACCGCGCAATCCGGCCTGTTGAACATCAAGATTGACGAGGCCGCTGCCGGCGCTATCTCGCCCAATAGTTTCCGACTCTCCGCCTCGGCGGGCGCGTTTTATCATGCCGTCGAAAGCGACAACGCACCGCTGGTCAAGGTTGCCTTCAGCGCGACTCGCTCATGGAAAGAGACCAACGTCTTTGGACTCAAAGGGGAGGTCAACTCCTATCTGCGCGCCAACGTCGCCCAGCCTTTCCTGTTTACCCTGGGAGGACCGATGCGCCTCTCCGCCTCATCCTTTGACGAGTTCCGGGGGACCGACACGTATCTGGCCAGCACAGGATATATGCGGCGAATTGCGGCTCTTCCCACCGGCCTGGGACAAGGCCTCTACGGCGTCTTCGGCTACGAGGCCGGCGAGATCTGGTCGCCGCAAGCAAATGTGATTCTCCGTCAGGACGGTTTCGCAGGCCTGGTAGCCAATACGCCCATCGGCCTGTTCACCTTCGGCGGCTCCGTCGGCGACGCCGGCCATCGCAAGATCTTTGTCACCCTGGGAAGGTGGTTCTGAGGGCTCTTCTAACACGAAGGCCCTCCCTTTCGGGAGGGCCTCTTGGCGAGTAATAAAGTTGTTGCAGCCTCGCGGCTTACGCCACCACTTCAATGCCCATGGAGCGGGCGGTGCCTTTGATGCTCTTAATAGCCGTCTCCACCGAGGAGGCGTTCAGATCGGGCATCTTCTGCGTGGCGATCTCGCGCACCTGCTTTTCGGTCACCTTGCCGATCTTTTCCTTGTTGGGCGTGCCCGAGCCTTTTTCAATTCCGGCCGCCTTTTTCAGCAGCACCGGCGCCGGCGGCGTCTTGGTGATAAAGCTGAAGCTGCGGTCGGCATAAACGGAGATGACGACGGGAATAATCAGCCCGGCCATCTCCTTGTTCGAGGTGCGCGCGTTGAACTGCTTGCAGAATTCCATGATGTTGACCTGCGCTTGACCCAGAGCAGGGCCGACCGGAGGGGCCGGTGTGGCCTTGCCCGCCTCAATCTGCAGTTTGACGTAACCCGTTATTTTCTTCGGAGGTGCCATTGGTTCCTCTTGAACCAGCTTCTAGCTTCTAGCCGCTAGCTAATAGCTGGTTTGTTCCTGTTCAAATTTTGGTGACGCAACCCCTGCATTCGCCTACAACCGAGGGCGGCTAGATAACCCGGTCGGCTAGAAGCTGGAAGCTAGTAGCTAGAAGCTGCGTTACTCAATCTTTTCGACTTTGCCAAATTCCATTTCCACCGGGGTGGAGCGTCCGAAGATGGTCACCATGACCTTCAGCGTCTCGCGATCTTCGTTGATTTCATCCACCACGCCGTTGAAGTTGGCAAACGGCCCGTCGGTAATGCGGACCTGCTCGTTCTTCTCAAACTTGATCTTCAGCCGCGGCTTGTCCTTGGCGGTCTCGGAACGGAAGAGAATTCCGCTGACTTCTTCCTCGCTCAGAGCCACCGGCTTGTCGCCCGTGCCCAGAAAGCCTGTCACCTTGGGCGTATCCTTCAAGACGTGCCACAAATTGTTGTCCAGCTCCATCTCGACCAGCACGTAACCGGGCAGAAAGACCCGCTCCACGGTGCGCTTCTTGCCGTTGACAATCTCCGTCACCTGCTCGGTGGGAATCATGACGCGGCCCACGCGATCACTCAGCCCGAAGGCCTCCACGCGGCTCTGGATGGACTCGCGCACCTTGCGCTCAAAGCCAGAGTAGGCGTGCAGAATGTACCACTTGAAGCGCTCGTTGCGCTCCGGCAGCGGCTGCGCCTGCGGGTCTGCCTGCTCGACGGCTTGTTCAACCTGTCCAACCTGTTCGGCTTGTTCAGCTCGTCCAGCTTGTCCAGCTTGCTCTACCCGTTCTGCTTGTTCTGTTTGTTCCAATTCTTCTTCTGCCATCATGCTCACGTTTCGTGGTACAACATCAACTACTGCCCGCCCATCTTATGTATAAGCCATTCCATGCCCGAGGAGAAGATCGAGTCCACCACAAAGAAGAACACGCCAAAGATAAACACCGCGATGATCACCACCGTGGTGGTGGACTCCACTTCCTTGCGCGTCGGTGTAACAACCTTGCGCATCTCCGCGCGCACATCGCTCAAAAAGCCAGTGAATTCGCGCCACTGCCCGGTCACGCCTCCGATAAGCTTTTTGTCCGGCCGATCATCGTTGTTCGCCGTTATTGCCTTTGTTGCCATGCTTCCCGTTCCTTCGCGCCCGGCGTAGAGCCTTGCGCATTTCTGTTCAATCTGGCAGGGGCGGAGGGATTCGAACCCCCAAGTTCGGTTTTGGAGACCGACAGTTTAGCCGTTGAGCTTACGCCCCTAAAAGCAGCTTTTAGCATTTAGCCTCTAGCTTTTAGCTCTTTCTCGGGGAACGCAAGCATCTAGGCCATCCGATGAAAAAGCTAGCAGCTAGAAGCTAGCGGCTAATAGCTACCCTACTTCGTTTCCTTGTGCAACTGATGTTTGCGGCAGCGGTTACAGAACTTCTTGAACTCCAGACGGCCAGTGGTCGTCTTTTTGTTTTTAGTCGTCGAGTAATTCCGCTCCTTGCACACCTCGCACTGCAATGTAACAATTTCCCGCATTCCAATCCCTTTCAACTACAGTGAAGGAGTGAAATAGTGAACAATCCGTGCATCGCCACTTCACTCTTTCACTTCTTCACTGCGCCTACTTGATAATCTCGCTCACCGTGCCCGCGCCCACCGTACGCCCGCCTTCGCGGATGGCGAACCGCAATCCCTTTTCCAGAGCCACCGGCGTAATCAGCTCCACCTCAAGCTGCACGTTGTCGCCCGGCATCACCATCTCCACGCCCTCCGGCAACTGCGCCACTCCCGTCACGTCCGTGGTGCGGAAATAAAACTGCGGACGGTAGCCCTTGAAGAACGGCGTATGCCGACCGCCCTCTTCCTTCGAGAGCACGTACACCTCGCCCTTGAAATGCGTGTGCGGCGTGATCGAGCCCGGCTTGGCCAGCACCATGCCGCGCTCCACATCTTCCTTCGGTGTGCCGCGCAGCAGAATCCCCGCGTTGTCGCCCGCCATGCCTTCATCCAACTGCTTCTTGAACATCTCCACGCCGGTGCAAACCGTTTTGCGCGTCTCGCGGAAGCCTACAATCTCCACGTCCTCGCCCACCTTCACCTTGCCGCGCTCGATGCGCCCCGTGACCACGGTGCCGCGTCCGGAGATGGAAAAAATATCCTCGATCGGCATCAGGAAAGGCTTATCGACCGCGCGGTCGGGCCGCGGAACATACTTGTCCACCGCCTCCATCAGCTCCTCGACCTTGGCCTCCCACTGCGGCTCGCCGTTCAACGCGCCCAGCGCGGAGCCGCGAATCACCGGCACATCGTCGCCGGGGAACTGGTACTTGGTCAGAAGCTCGCGAACCTCCATCTCCACCAGGTCGATCAGCTCCGGATCTTCCACCGCGTCGCACTTGTTCAGATAAACCACCATGCAGGGCACGCCCACCTGACGCGCCAGCAGCACGTGTTCCTTGGTCTGCGGCATCGGCCCGTCGGTGGCCGCGACAACCAGAATCGCCCCGTCCATCTGCGCCGCGCCGGTAATCATGTTCTTGATGTAGTCGGCGTGGCCCGGGCAATCCACGTGCGCGTAGTGCCGATTCTTGGTCTCGTACTCCACGTGCGCCGTGGCGATGGTGATGCCCCGCTCCCGCTCTTCCGGCGCGTTGTCAATCGAATCAAAAGAGCGGAACAGAATCTTGGGGTTGTTCTTGCCCAACACCTTGGTGATGGCCGCCGTCAACGTGGTCTTGCCGTGATCGATGTGTCCAATCGTCCCCACGTTCACGTGCGGCTTCGTGCGATCAAACTTTTCCTTGCCCATGGTCTTCCGTCCCTTCCGTTAAACTGATTTCTGTCGCGCTCCCTGAATAGCAGGAGCGCACAAGCTTGTCTTACGCGCCTCAATAATAGGCATACACCTTGAGATACCTCTGCCGCAGTTCCGGCATCACCGCTTCCACCAGTTGCAGGTAACGCTCGCGGATCAGAGCCTGGTCCGATACAGGCAGAGCCCGGTAAAGCTCGGCGGCTTCCTTGCCCATCAGTCCGCGCTGCAAAGCGCCCTCGAAGTCGCGAATGCGCAGCTTCGAGCGGCCCATGCGGCTCAGAAAAACTTCCACGTCCCGCGCATCGAAGGCCGCGTCGATGCGCGCCTGAAGCTCTGCGTACCCCTGCTCATCCTGCACGGCGATCGCTGCCTGCTCAAACTTCATTTCCTGCCTCGTACCAGGCTCACTCAGCCCTGATTTCCAATCCTGTTACCCCAGCGACCAAGACCCGTCGCCGGGAACCCCAACTCTGGAGCGGGAGACGGGACTCGAACCCGCGACCAACAGCTTGGAAGGCTGTGACTCTACCACTGAGTTACTCCCGCCTGAAAACAGTGGACAGTGAGCAGTGGTCAGTGAACAGTTTTTGTGTCTTCCGGAAGTTGTCCACTGTGCACTGTCCACTGTGCACTCGTATCTCTGGAGCTGATGACCAGGATTGAACTGGTGACCTCTCCCTTACCAAGGGAGTGCTCTACCAACTGAGCTACATCAGCCCTCTTAACTAAGAGCTTGTACCACTGCCCCCATCCCCGCTTCGGCGAATCTTCTCCGCGTGGCGAGCCAACACCGTGCGCAAAGCCATGCCCCCGATAATTATCAGCGGAAGCAACCTCAGTTCCACCGGCCTGCCGAAGACGAGAACCGCACCGTCTCCCACCGTAAACCAGGCCAGCGCCGCCAAAACCGCAAACAATGCCAGAGCTGTCCAAAATTTCCGGTCCAAATCAGAACCGGTGCTCTTCATACCCTTGCGCTCACCCGACTGCGGCACTTCGCGCATTCCAACCCCGCAATTCGTGGTGCACAGGGGAGGATTCGAACCTCCGTAGCTCGCAAGGAGCGGCAGATTTACAGTCTGCTGCCATTAACCGCTCGGCCACCTGTGCCCAATCACCTCACGGACGATGACCTGTCCCTACACCCCAGCGAGCAAAGATCGCTCGCCGGGAACCCCGAATCTGTGTGAACTCCACCCAAACCGTCTGCGCCCCGCGTTCAATCCGCTTCGGCACGCCGCTACAGCGCATCAGGCCTCCGCCCGGAAAACCTCCGGCCATTCGGAGTATGCACCTCAGTGGAATCACCGCGGAGGACAGGTCCGGCACTTAAATCTAAAGCACCGGCAAAACCATTTGCCGCTTCAGCCCCGTTTCCGCATTCCTTAAGTGGAGCTGGCGAAGGGATTTGAACCCCCGACCCTCTGATTACAAATCAGATGCTCTACCAGCTGAGCTACGCCAGCCCTTCCCACCCGGAAACCGCACCGGAGACCTGAAACCGTACGGGCACACTAACCCTATGCACGCACTACGGCACAGAAATCAAGGTTAACACACTCTCGGGGAGCGGAGCAAACCAGCATGGAAGGGAATACAGGACCGTCGCATCTTCATTGCTGCAGCATCGTCTCGTACTCCTTATAGACACCTTCAAAGACCGAGTCCCAACTGGCAGTCAGCGCATAGGTTCGCGCATTCAGTCTCATCTGTGCGTGCTTTTCAGCGTCGGCCAGCACTCCAGCTATGGCGGCGGCAAACTCCGCATCGGGGACAATCCGGCCGGTCTGGCCGTCGTGCACGATGGTAGCTGGACCGCCGTCGGGAGTCACAATGGCCGGCACTCCACTGGCCAGAGCTTCCAGCACCACGTTGCCGAAGGTGTCGGTATGCGAGGGGAATACGAACAGGTCCATGTTGGCATAAGCCTCGGACAGCTTTTCCCCGCGCAGCACTCCCGTAAACTCGGCCCTCGGCAGCCGCTCACGCAGCCAGTCTTCCTCGGCGCCGTGCCCGACGAAGAGAAAACGGAAGTTTGTGAGGCCCATCCTCTCCAATTCTTGCTGCACCTGGACCAGCAGAGCCACGTTCTTCTCCACCGAGAGGCGGCCGACAAAGCCCAGCACGGCTTGGTGGTCCTCGGCCTTGCGCTTGCGCTTCGCCGGATGAAACAGTTCTGCGTCTACGCCGCGCGGCATGATGTAGCACTTTCGTCCCGTGGTCCTCTCCAACAAGGCGCACAATTCGGGGTTGGGCGCATAGAGCACACGGGCCAGCTTATAGAACCTGGCCAGCACAGACATGGAGAAATTCTCGATCTTCTTTCCAGTCGCCACCGCCTGCCGCTTCGGCAGCAGGCGCAGGAACCAGCCCGAACGCCGCGCCGCATACTCATGAACATTGGTGTGCCAACTGGCGGCCAGCGGCAGCCCATTGTGGTGAGCCAGCCAGGCGCCGAGTATTCCCACGTCGCTGGGGCCGGTGATGTGAATCAGGTCGGGGTTAAAGCTCTTCAACACCTCGCTAATGAGCCGAAGGTGACGCAGATAACCGGGGTCGAAGCGCAAATCTTTTTCCAGGGGAAAGGAAAGTATGCCGCGCGGCAGCTCCAGCGTCCATACATTGCCGTCCTCGATAAACTTCTGGGCGCGATCTCCAGCGCGAATGCACAGGAAGGGTAGATTGCGCCGGCGAGCAAAGGCCTCGAAGTGGCGGCTGGTGTGCGCTACTCCGTTCACCTCATGGAAGGAGTCGGGGAAGTAGGCCACGCGCGGCGGTCGATCGGTCATAGATTGAGTCTAATTCCCAACAAGACGATGGCTTGAGCCTCCAAGCGGATGTAAGCCCGCAGTCGGCATTCTCTCAGATGCAAACTCAACCGCCTTAATCGCCCAAGGCAAGGCGCAACTGGTGCGACTCACTCCAGGCAATGCGCAGCCCGTTGGAGACCGGGGCCGCACCCATCATCTGCACTCCCGCGAGGATCCAGCTCATCACTCTCGGCGGCGCCCCATTGGGCCACAGCTCGCTCAGCGGCCGAACGACTCCGTTGACGTCGGGATGATAGACCCGCTCATCCCAGGTGCGCGAACCCTGCGGAAATTCCGGATAGTGGCGAATCGCATCCAGAGCCGACTGCAGGATGCGGTGCTTCCACGGCTCGGCGTACTGCGGCATAAAAAGAATATCGCTTTGCTTCTGCCGAATCTCATGCACAAACTCAGTGAAGCTGGAGGCGTTGGTCAGGTTGATATTGGCGTTCGGCTCCACGCCGTGACGGTCACCGCCGGAGATCAGGGTCATATTCCATTGCTCGGCCAGCCGCCGCACCGTCCGGTTCTCGTCCCAGTTGCGCAGCCCGTTCAGCTCCAGCGCGTGCATATAATTGCTGTTCTTTTGCAGGAACTCGTTCACCAGGAACTGATGCTTCTCCTTGCCGATCAGGTAGAGGTCCCACATAGGGTGGTTGAAGATCACCAGTATATTGGGGTCCTCATGCAACGCGCGCAGAATCTCGGTAAACCTTTTATCACTGGGATGAACCGTATAATCGGCCAGCGTCTCCATCCACTCCGTGGCCCGGGTGCCGGGCATGTTGTGGATGCCCAGATGGAAGGACTGGTTGCCGTAGGGAGCGCTCCACTCCACTGAAACCGGAATTCGCCGTGCGCTCACGGTCGTGCGCAGAAGCATCGGAGCCGTGATGTTGTCGTGGTCGGTCAGAGAGACCATCGGCTCCAGGTCCAGCTTCTCTACCTGCCGGCTTTCCAGGTCAAAGGCCAGCTTGGGAGTCATCGGCGGCGTCCAGTAGCTGGCTGCATAGTTAATGCGCACCCCATGCATATGCTCCGAGCGATGCTCCAGCCGCGTGAGCAGCGGCCGCATCACCGGGTACTGGTTGCCGAAGTTGGCCAGAAAATCCAGCGTCTCGTGCGACTGGTTGGTGTGGCTATGCAGCGATACACCAGTCCTGAAACCTTGCGGCGCCAGCTTTTCGCGCCACAGGTACGAGATGGTTGACTTGGCCATTAGCTCCTCCGTTCCACTCGCAATCTGGAACTTATGGAGACAGTTTGCCGTGCCGACCATCAATAGGGGATGAATAGAATGCGAATACAGGTTGAAATACCGGAGGAATCAAGAATGGCACGGTGAACCCAGATCAAATCAGGGACAAACCCGCAATATGGTACCGCGATGTGCAGAATAGCTCATTTATCCATCCCCTCCGACTCCAGACCGAGAAGATCCTCCAGAATCCCGTCCGGGATCGCTTCCTGGGCTTCACCTGCCCCTGCCGACTCGGCCGTCAGATGTTTTTCCGTCAGCCCCTTTCGCAGCAGCTCGAAGGCCTGAACTGGAGAGTCGGCAAACTGAAACAGCTCGAGATCCTTGGGCGAAATAGCGCCGGTATCGACCAGCGCCTCCAGGTTGAAGACCCTCTTCCAGTATTCCGAGCCGTAAATAACTACGGTGATTTTATTGCCCAGCTTCTGGGTCTGCGCCAAAGTCAGAATCTCGAACATCTCATCCAGCGTTCCGAAGCCGCCTGGAAAGACCACCAGCGCCTTTGCCAGATAGGCAAACCACAGCTTGCGCATGAAAAAGTAGTGGAACTCGAAGTTAAGCGAGGGCGTGATGTAGGGGTTGGGCGCCTGTTCGAAGGGCAGCCGGATATTCATCCCGATGGTCTTTCCGCCCGCCTCGTGAGCGCCGCGGTTGGCTGCCTCCATGATGCCCGGTCCGCCGCCGGAGGTAACCACAAAGCGGCTCCACGGCGAGGGAATCCGCTTGGCCCAATCGGTCAGCATAAACGCCAGCCGCCGCGCGTCCTCGTAGTAGCGAGCCATCTCCACTGCCGCCACGGCGCGCTTGCGCTGCAAATCCGTCGCCTTGCCGGCGGCAATCTCCGTGGCTTTGGCCGGCTGCTCATGGCTGGGCGCTGGCTGCGTGGAACCGGTATTATCAAGCAACTCCAGGGTATGATCGGCCTCCTCGCGTCCGCGAAATCGCGCCGAACCGAAAAACACCACCGTGTCCTGAATCTTCTCCCGCCGGAAGCGCGCCAAGGGCTCCAAATACTCGGAGACTATCCGGATGGGCCGCCCGTCGGCGCTGTTCAGAAACTTCAGGTTTTCATAGGCCAGCGGTGCGGCTTTGAGAGGCGGCGGCGTCCCGTTACCGGGAATCACCGCAGCTGGGACTGTTTTCTGCTCTCTGCTCTCTGCTCTCTGATCTTTGTCGTCCATCTTCATCCATCCCGACTGCGGAGTGCATTATTAAACGCAATCCACAGATTCAAAAGCCCCAGCCCTGAAACAAGGCCGCGCACTGCGCCGTTGGACGCGTAGATCCCAAGCGTGGGGAATTGCATAAACAAGGGGTTCTGATCCCAAAACGACGTGGACCATGGCACATAGCAGACAGCCAGGCCGATGTACATCCTCAGCAGTACCCGCAAAAACAACTCGGCGCGCTCCAGCCAGCGCGGAATCCGCTGCGGCCCGTGCTTGCCCGGCGAAGACTCAGCTGGGGGCGCGGACACGGGCTTGGGCTCAGGCGTGGTTGTCGGACTCATGGCGAGTTGATGCGAGGTCAATTCCGGCTGCTGGGACATTCCTATGGGTCGCACACCATCCACGAATTCTTGCCCCATCAAGGGCATTCGACACAGACCCATCCTCCGGCCCGGCGCGGGAACGCCGTACTCAAACGGTAACACAGCAGCCGCACACGGCCTGATAGGAAGACGAACCACTCTCTCGGTTCGCGCCATCCGGAAATCTATCGGCTCTCTAGCCTGGGTACTCATTTCGCAATTTGCGAACATTATCTTGACAATTTCGCATTTTGCGAACAAGATCAATCAGAGGCATTTGTGCATGTCATAAGCCGAAAGAAGCTGCTGGAGGCGGCAACCAAACATGCCGATCTTATCGCTCCGTTGGATGCGTGGTTCCGGATTGCGAAAAGAGCCCAGTGGCGTTCGCTTGAGAACGTCAGGGAAGTCTTTCCCTCTGCGGATGGGGTGGGAAAATACACCGTGTTCAACATTAAGGGAAACACCTTCCGGCTGATTGTGGAGATCAACTACAAAACCGGCCGAATCTATATCCGGCATATTCTCACGCATACTGCATACGACAAGGGAGGATGGAAAATATGAGCTCACTCGCGGTCAGCCCCGCCTATTCCGCGCTGCTGGTCAGGTTTCCCCCTCGCGTCGTCCGTTCCGAGAAGCAAAACGAAGGCTATATTCGGGCTCTTTACGAGCTAGAACAAAACCATAATTCCTGGACTGCCGACGAGGCCGAACTCGCCGACCTGCTCGCCCTTCTGATCGAAAACTACGAGGAGCAGCACTACCAGTTGCCGAAGTCTTCCCCGCTGGAGATGCTTCAGTTCCTAATGGATCAGCAAGGGTTGAAGCAAAAAGATCTGCTCGATGTCTTCGGCACTCCCAGCATCATTTCGGAGGTGCTGCACAGCAAGCGCGAATTAAGCAAAGAGCACATTCGCCGCCTGAGCGCACGCTTCCACGTCTCTCCGGAGCTGTTCTTCTAGAGGCTTAGAACTTTAGAACAATACCTAGAAGCCCGCTGCCAAGCGCCGTGTCTCGGGGACTATCTGGTAACTTCCATAGTCAATAGTAAACACCGCGGTGCCCCCGATGCGGACCTTGGTCTCGCTGCGGTTCTGCTGCGGCAGCCAGAACTCCCCCGTCTTCATGTTGGTAGACCGAATCAGCGTGCGCGAGATCCAGAAGGAAGGATTCTTGGCCGGCTCCACTTCGATCTTCACCACCGCGAACTCCGTCGCATCCACCCAGACCTTGCCTCGATAGAGAAACTTGCTCGCCGTAATCGGTTCCACATGCAGGATGTAGGCTGGCCGGCCGTCCAGGCTCTCGCTGCCCGCCAATTCAAACCTGTAGTTAGCCGGCGTCAGGGCCGTTGATCCTTTGTCCTGAGACGCTTCCCGTTCGCTGTCCACCGCCCGCTTCAGCACCTTCTCGCAAAGAAATTTCGGCCCGCTTTGCGATAGGATGCGAAATCTCTTCCCCGCCCCCTTGTCGTAGTTGACCTCGACTTCCATTGCGGCAGCGATGTGCGCGTAAGAGCTTTGGTACTCCACACTGTAATGGCGCACTGCCTGGTAATGTTGCAGGCCAGCGCGTTGGGCCTCGTTTTGGCGCTGCATCCGGTCCACAATCTCCACCGCGTTCAGCGATTGAGCTCCAGGTGAATCCGCCTGCGCGGGCCGGATTGCTCCCGCCAGTAAAATGCCCGCTACAGCCAAAAGGGGCCATCGGCCTCGTTGAAAGAACATAAAGGCATGGTAGCCCGGCATGATGAATACAGGGTAAATGGGAAGCGAGAATGTCCCGCTTTTTTCCTGGTTTTGCAGGGTCTCCCATTCTTGTTCTTGCTTTTCTAGGCAGATATTTCGCACGGGTGGATGAACGCTAGCCTCTCCCGGCCCTCTCCGCGCTATCCTGTCACCACATGATTCGACGGTCGTTTTTCCCATTATTGATAGCCGCGCTCTTCGTTCCTCTGCTCGCCTCCGCACAGTCGGATGTTCGCGATGACCAACCGGTGCGCGCGCAGCACGGGATGGTGGTCAGCGTGCATCATCTGGCCTCCGACGCCGGCCTCGAAATGTTGCGCACGGGCGGCAACGCCGTGGACGCCGCCGTGGCTACCGGCTTTGCCCTGGCCGTAGTGCATCCGGCGGCCGGCAACTTAGGCGGCGGAGGCTTTCTGCTGCTGCGCGCACACGACGGTAAAACCACCTTCATCGACTTCCGCGAGAAAGCTCCGCTCCTGGCCACTGAAACCATGTATGAGGATGCCGGAGGCAACGTCGTCCCCAACTCCAGCCTCCTCGGCTATCGCTCCATCGCCACACCCGGCTCGGTGGCCGGCCTGGTCTACGCCGAGCGCAAATACGGCAAGCTTGGCCTGCGGCGCGTCATCGCTCCAGCCATCCACTTAGCCTCCGAGGGCTTTCAACTCACTGCGGAAGAGGCTCGTGAACTCAGCGACCCCGACCTGGCTCTCTTTCCCGACTCCAAACGCATCTTTCAGCGCGATGGTCAACTCTACAAGGAGGGCGAGACCTTCCATCAGCCCGAGCTGGCCCGCACTCTCCACCGCATCGCCGCAAATCCCGAGGACTTCTACCACGGCAAAATGGCACTTGCGTTAGTCAATGACCTCAAGAAAGGTGGTGGCCTGCTCACCCTCCAGGACCTGGCCGGTTACGACGTCGTCGAACGCGCACCCATCGTCGGCAGCTTCCACGAGTACACCGTCATCAGCGCCCCGCCGCCCTCTTCCGGCGGAATCGTACTGCTCAGCATCCTCAACATTCTCGAAGGCGACGACTTGGTCAAACTCGGCGACCGCAGCCCTGCGTCCATGCACCTGATCGTCGAGGCCTTTCGTCGTGCATTCATGGATCGCGCCGAGTACCTTGGCGACCCTGACTACAACCGAATCCCCGCCAGCGGGCTGACTTCGAAACCCTACGCCGCCGCCTGGCGCGCATCCATCGATTCCCACGCGGCCACTCCCAGCGCCACGCTCCGCCGCCCCGAGGGGTTTTTGCCTCCCGCGCCCAAAACCGCCGGCCGCCGCGCCGAATCGCCCGACACCACCCACTATTCGGTGGTCGACAGCGAGGGCAACGCCGTGGCCGTCACCACCACCCTCAACAACTCCTTCGGCTCCCACGTCACCTCAGGCTCGCTGGGCTTTCTGCTCAACGACGAGATGGACGACTTTACAGTCAAGCTCGGCACGCCCAATCTCTACGGCCTGATTCAGGGCCCTGCCAACGCCATCGCCCCTGGCAAGCGTCCCCTGAGCGCCATGACCCCCACCATCGTCCTCGAGAACGGCAATCTGCGCTACATTCTCGGCTCACCCGGCGGCGCGCGCATCATCTCCACCGTCGCCAACATCTTTCTCTCCGCCTCGATGGGCGGTCTCAACATCCAGCAAGCCGTCGACGCACCCCGCTTCCACCACCAGTACCTGCCCGACAAGCTCTACCTCGAACCGGGCTTTCCGCCAGCAACCCTGACCGCTCTCCGCGATATGGGATATGACATCAGCATCAGGAACGGCCACTGGTCCAATGGCGAGTGCATCGCTATAGACCCCAAAACCGGCGAACTCGAAGCCGGCCAGGACCACCGCAGTCATTACGGCAAGGCTGCTGGCTACTGAGTCAGGGCAGTGTCGGGAGTAAAAAAGGAGATTTTTTGTGTCACGCGAACCCGTGACGGCAATCACGGATTTTTTTATAGAGATTTTTACTGAATTTGTTCAATTTTGTACTTCTTTTTCCACAGCTCACCGTCAATACTCCTGTTAAGTAAGATCCGCAATGCGTTCCAAATGAACACTCAAAAATGAAACGGAGGCTTGAGCCTCCATTCTGCTCCATTGGCGCCCAGCGTTGCGTTGACCTCCTCGAATACCACGCGGGTCGCGCTGGATTCTTAGGGAGAACCATTCGTTGTCGTCCGGATTTACCTTTTTTTGATGTCATGTTAGTCGCCTAACACGGAAGATCAAACTCAGGAGTTTCCTATGGCAATTATCAAGCCAGGATGGAGCAAGCCCTCCACAATTCTCTTCGCCTCCGAGTTTCCCGCCAATGAGAAGGCCTTTGCCTTTGCCTTGGCGCAAGCCGCCGAGTTTGGCTCGGATCTCGTTATCTTTCATGTACATGACACTGTAGACATTGCGGCGCAGGAGGCCCCTGCGAACCCTCCTGTCGATTACGCCCAGGCCCGGATTCAAAAGCAGCGTTTTGAGCCTCTCGCCCAGCGCGCCGGCAATCTCGGCGTCCATTGCAGAATCGTGCTTCGTACGGGGCCGGCTGCCGAACAAATCCTTACATTCCTGCACGAGAGGAGGGTCGATCGGGTCGTCATGGGCACTCATTCTCCCGGTCCCATCGGAAAGCTGCTGGTCGGTTCCGTGGCCGAGGAGGTATTGCGCAACTCCCCCGTACCGGTCAACATCGTCGGTCCCAACGTGGTCGAGGGCGCCTATCGGCATTTTTCCACCCGCACCATCCTGTGCTCGGTAGACACGCATGGAACCAGTCGTGTGGTGGCGCGTTTCGCCGCAGAGCTGGCCGCCCGCCACAAGGCCAGCCTGATCCTGCAGCATGTCATCCCCCATCAGGAGCGCGATGAAGTTCTCGCTGGCCGCACCCTCGGTCAGATCGAAACCGAACTGCCCTCTCTGGTTCCACCCAGTTTGCAGCACAAGGTGGGGGTGCGATCCAGAGCCGTGCTCGGCGATCCGATCGAGGAGTTGCTTTATCAGGGCAGAGCGCAGCACGCCAACCTGATCGTACTGGGCGCGCATGGCGCATCACGATTCGCCGCCATCACTCGCGCCGGCATCATCTACAAAGTGCTTGCCTTTGCGCAGTGCCCCGTCATAACGCTCTCGCCCATCATGCTGGCCGAGTTCGGCGCAGGGGAGGATCATTCTCGTTCCTCCGAATTCTGTCTGGCAGGCGTTTTTTAGAGCGAGTCTTCCGTTTGCTTTCGTTCCCATCGCCATCGCGCTGGCAGGCTGGCGCACGCCCAAAGCGGCCCCAAAGCAGTGTAGCCCCGTGCTAACCTAGCCTTTGTTCCATCCCGCATGCGATTGCTAGCGCGCAATAGGAGCAGGCCGCCCATGAAGCCACTCACCCGCGATTCCGCCTGCAACCCATCGCGTAGCCTAATCGCCGCGGTCCTGGCTTTTTTTACTCTCAACCTCGCCGTCTATCTCGTCCGCATCTTCAGCGTCTGGCGCTATGGCGCGCTCTTCTGCTCCACCGCCGTCGAGTCGCCCATGATCGACTCCGTCTGGAGATGCATTCACCATCGGCCTGTGTATGCGTGCCCCTTCGTATTTCCCTTCTCTCTCTCGCTTTATAATTACCTGTTCTATTACGTGTATGCCGGCGTGCTCAAGCTGATCGGCGCAGTGGACGCCGGCATCCTGACCCGGGGACGCCAGTTCACACTGCTCTTTGCGCTAGCCGGAGCACTCGCCCAGTGGAGGCTGGTGCGCTCGCTGCTCAAGTTGCGCGGCGCAGCCAGCGCGCTTTCACTCTGTCTCTCTCTGGGCCTCTGGCTTTGCACTTCGCTAGTCAAATATTGGGCGCTCACCATCCGGCCCGACATGGCCGCCGCCGCGCTGGTGATGATTGCACTCTGGGTCGTCGTGCGTCAATCAAGATTCGGCTTTGCCTACGCGGGCCTCCTGCTCTATCTCGCCTGGGCCTTTAAACAATCCATGGTCCTCGCCTTTGCTGGCCTCTGTCTCTGGTTGTTTCTGAATAAACGCTGGCGCGACCTCACTCTCCTGGCCTCGGTCTTTGCCGCGCTGGTTAGCGCCACGCTTCTCCTCGGAACGCCCGAGTATCGTTTCAGTATCTTGGTCGCCCCGCAAATGGTCCGCGGATTCGCCTTCTCGCTTCCCTGGATTCAACGCGCCCTCGGTACGGGGCTCACCGCCGTTGGCCTGAATCTCTATTGGGTTGCCGCGCCCTTCGTGCTGCTGCGCGCATCAGGCAGCGTGAGCCGTGCCAACACAACCGTCCGTCTGTTAGCCACCGTCTTCACCGTCGCCCTGATCATCGGCCTGGCCGGTATGGGAAAAGTCGGTGGAACCTCCAACTATCTCTTCGAGGCCTTTGCTGCCGGCTCCACTCTGCTGCAAATCGCCGTCTTCACCGTGCCGCGCAGATTGGTAACCGCTCTTCTACTCTTCGGCTGCATACAACCGGCAGTCCAACTCGCGGGAACGGCCATCGGCTATCATCATCCCGGCAAAAAAGATAGGATCCCCATCGCCACGGCGGCGGAATATGCCGACGCCGTCGCCCTACGCAATCGCCTCGCCGACCTGAAAAAGCCCCTCTTCACCACCGATGGGCCTTTCGCCCTTCCCTGGATCTCCACCGATAACGGCGCACCCGCCATTGTCATTGATCCCAACTTTCAGGAGGCAGCGCGATCGCGCGAACAAAATGGCGGCATCGAAGGTATGCTGCAGCGCGGCGAGATTCCCACCGTCATGCTAGCCTCCAGCGATCTCGTCTACCTCAAAAGCCTCAATCCCGGCTACCGCAAGATCGACGAATCCCTCCAGCAAGGCGTCACCTACAGCATCTACGAATTCAACCCCAGCCCGCCAGCGCCGAGCCATCCATAACTCGTCACACAATCGCCTGAAATGAATTCCAGCCTCCCGCTGAGTTAAAATTGAATCAGCAAGAATAGTTATTTCGCAACCACCCGGCAAGAGAACCGCCCGGAGTTGCGCGCGAGGAGAGAACCCAATGGCATTGATCAAGACATCCAATCCGGCGCTCGGCGAAAGCACCTTTCGCGATCTTGCCCAAGCGCAGCGCGGCGGCGTGATCGACGAGACCACCCACATGACGCTCAACGGCACGGTCAACAAGACCGGAATCCTGTTGGTCTGCGCATTGGCCACCGCCGCATGGACATGGCACAACTTCCTCCAGTCGCATAATCCGGCCGGCATCATGCCCCCCATGCTCATCGGCTGCTTCGGCGGTCTCATCTTCGGCATCGTCACCATCTTCAAAAAGGAGTGGTCTCCGGTGACCGCGCCCATCTACGCGCTGCTCGAGGGCCTGGTCCTCGGCGGCCTCTCCGCCATGCTGGAACTGCGCTTTCCCGGCATCGCCATGCAGGCTGTAGCCCTCACTTTCGGCACGCTCTTCGTCATGCTGCTCGCCTATCGCTCCGGCCTCATCCGCGTCACGCAGAAATTCCGCTTGGGAATCGTCGCCGCCACCGGCGGCATCTTTGTCTTTTACATGCTCGAAATGCTATTGGGCTTCTTCGGCATCCACGCTTTCTCTGCCGTCAACGGCTCTGGGCCCATCGGCATCGGATTCAGCCTCATCGTCGTGGCCATCGCCGCCCTCAATCTGGTCCTCGATTTCGACTTCATCGAGCAAGGCGTCCAATACGGCGCTCCCAAATATATGGAGTGGTACGGCGCCTTCGGCATCATTGTTACCCTGGTCTGGCTCTATCTGGAGATTCTCCGCCTGCTCTCCAAAGTGCGCAGCAGATAACTAGAACCGTGACCGCTTTAATTTGTAAGGTCAGGAATGCATCGCCGGTTTAATGTAGCGCCGGCCTCTTGGCCGGGGTCCCCACGGACAGGTCTTCGTCCGTGGGGTGGTTGGCCGGCTGTTGTGCGGGCGTCCTCGCCCGCACATGTCTAGGTACATTGACTTTATACTGAAATACAACATGAATCCCTTTTTACCCGTAGACGAACAGATGGACCTGCTCCAAAAGGGCGCGGCGGAAATTATCCGCGTCGCCGACCTTCGCGAGCGCCTCGAAGAGAGCCGCAAAACCGGACGCCCTCTGCGCGTCAAAGCCGGCTTCGACCCCACCGCGCCCGACCTGCACCTGGGCCACACCGTGCTCATGCGCAAGCTCCGCCATTTTCAGCAACTGGGCCACACCGTCATCTTCCTCGTCGGCGACTTTACCTCATTGATTGGCGATCCCACCGGACGCAACGTCACCCGCAAGCCGCTCACCCGCGAGCAGATTGACGCCAACGCCGAAACCTACAAGGCGCAAGTCTTTAAGATTCTCGACGAAAAACTCACCGAGGTCCGCTACAACTCCGAGTGGCTTGGCAAACTGGGTTACGAGGGAACGATCCGCGTCACCTCCCACTTCACCGTCTCGCAGATGCTGGAGCGCGACGAGTTCCACACGCGCTTCCAGGCCGAGCAGCCCATCAGCCTCCACGAGCTGCTCTACCCCGTCATGCAGGGCTATGACTCGGTGGCGCTCGAATGTGACGTGGAGCTGGGCGGCACCGACCAGAAATTCAACCTGCTCTGCGGACGCGAACTGCAACGCCACTACGGCCAGAAGCCGCAGATCGTGCTCATGACGCCTATTCTTGAAGGCTTGGACGGCGTGCAGAAGATGTCCAAGTCGCTGGGCAACGCCATCGGCATCAATGAGCCGCCCGCTGAGATGTACGGCAAGCTGATGAGCATCAACGATGATCTGATGTGGAAGTATTGGGTCTTCCTTACTGATCTCAAGCAATCGGAGGTTGACGCGCTACAGACTGAGGTCACCGCCGGCAAGCTACATCCAATGGAGGCCAAGAAGCGCCTCGCCCGCACCATCACCGCCGGCTTCCACGACGAAGCCGCCGCGCAGAGCGCAGATGAGAACTGGGCGCGCATGTTCCAGCAGAAGGCGGACGACTTGGAAGGTCTGGAAGAGGTTCTCGTGAAGGCCGCCCACCTTTGGATTAGCTCCGACATGCGAGGCCGGGTTGCGAAGTTGGTTGTATTGGCAGGGCTAGCCGATTCAGCCGCTGAAGCCGACCGCAAGCTGAAGGAAGGTGCCGTGAGGATTGACGGCGAAATCGTGAAGGAGACCCATATCGTAATTCCGTCTGGGACCAGGAAAACGATACGAGTAGGAAAACGAGCAAAGATCGCTAACATATATTTTCCCGCCGCAGGAGATCGCACCACGATTGGCAGGGGAGGGCTTTATGAAGTCGTGTCTGCGAGTTACGGACAGATGGCCATTGTCTGTCTTCTTGATAGTCAGGGAAACCGAACAACATTTACGGAACCAGTTCCACCGGGTGATCTCTCTCCCGCGTAGGATCTCAGAAGTTGCTTCGTCTAATTTGGAGAACCGTAAGAACCAGTCTTGCCACAGACCCACTATCGTTCTTCCTGTTCCATACTGCGCTTCAAAGTTGCGAGTGACTCCTCAAGCATCATCGCTCGCTGTCGTGCCTTGAGTAGTTCTTCTTCGTAGTACTCGGAAAATGCGATTTTGTCGCTGTGTCTTAGGGCAGCGAGGTTGAGGTTGAAGGTCTTTTGAGCTTGCTCTAGATGCAAAATTGCTTGCTCTTTCTCATACTCAGCCTGTTTTAGACGAGAAGCCAAGTGACAAACTGTCGGATCATAAGCGCGAGCGTTCCAATTCGATATTGCATCTTCTTGAAAGTCGCACACTACCTCAGCTGGGCAGGATGAGCACTCCACATAAGTCACCCACCCTCCAGCGAGCTGAGATAACCTGGTATGCACGACCTCACTCCCGCAAAATGGGCAGGGCATTAATTTCACTTGCTTGTCCATTAGACCTTACCCTCCAGAGGAGCAAATCGAATCGACCTGTCCGCCGCTCCGTACATAGACTAGCCAAGTCCTACGAAAAGTGCATAGGGGAATTTGCAGGTGCTACAGGTTCCGCCTTTGGGATCTGGAAATCCACAAATCCCATGGTGCACAAGCACCGTATGCCTGGACGGCCAGTCCTTGCAGAAAATTACACTTCCACGGTTCACAATTGAAGCAGTCGAGTCGTGGAAGCCCGTGCGAGCGGGTAGAGAGCGATTGGCAGCACTGCAGGTACCCCCCTCCCCCCTATACCCCAGGGGGGTATAAATATCCCCGAAAACCTTGCAGATAATTTCTAATCTCTTTGAAATCAACGCCTGTAGAAATAAATTTGCCCCAATTTCTCCCACATGGTGAGATTTGGCCTCTGAAAATGATCGGAAAAATCCCTTTTTTGCCGGGAAAATCCGGTTTTTAAAAATTTTGCCTTTGTAGATTATTTTGAGCCTTATTTGCCCAGCGCAAACTTCCGCGCCGACTCCAGCAGCTTCGCCACAGACTCCTTCGAGCAGGACTCGCAGTAGATGCGCATCAGCGGCTCGGTGCCGCTGACTCGAAGCAGCAACCAGCTCTCGGCAGCATTCGGCTTGGTCTTCGCTTCCGGGTTGTCCAGGAAAAACTTCACGCCATCGAGGTCTTCCTGGCGCAGTATCGGCATTCCCGCGAAGACCGCATCGCCGGTTTTGAGCGCCTTGGCCCTCGCAATCGCGCCATTCTTCATCTCGTCGGAAATGTGCAGGTCGATGCGGCCATACTGGTGTTCGCCGTACTCAGTTTGCAGATTGGCGACCAATTTGCCCAAAGGCTTGCCTTCCACGGCCATCACGTTGGCCAGCAGGAGCGCGTTCAGCAAGCCGTCGCGCTCCGGCAGGTGGCGCTGGAAGCCGATGCCGCCAGACTCCTCGCCGCCCATCACAATCTCCCGCTCCAGCATGTAGTCGCAGACAAACTTGAAGCCGATGCCGTGCTCGATCAACTCTCGCCCGTGCTTTTTGCAGATGCGGTCCAGCATCTTGGTGGTGTTGAAGGCGCGAGTGACGGCGCCCGGCCAGTCGTTGTGATACTTGAGCACCCAACTGAGCAGCACGCAGTAGATCTTGTGCGGATCGACAAACTCGCCATGCTCATCGGTTGCGCCGATGCGGTCCGCGTCACCGTCAGTGCATAATCCCGCGTCGCAGCCGTTCGCGACAACCGCCTCGCCCAGCGCGCGAATGTGCGGCTCGATGGGTTCGGGGTGGATGCCGCCAAAGAGCGGATCGGCGTTGCCCTGAATCTGCACATGCTTGACGCCGAGGCGGGTGAAAATGCCGGAGATGATTGTGCCGCCCGCGCCATACATTGAGTCGACGCAGAACTTCATGCCGGATTTTGCCAGCTTGTCGAGGCTGGTAAAGTCCTCGATGGATTTGAGGTACGTCGGCAGGAAATCGGCCTCCCGAATGGGAGCGGGCTCCTCTGCGCGGGCCACAGGCTTGCCTAGACAAGACTCAATCTGGGCGATCATAGAGGGCTTGCCTGAGCCGCCGTACCAGCCCTTGTACTTGACGCCGTTCCACTCCGCTGGGTTGTGCGAGCTGGTAATCATGATGCCGCCGGCCGCTCCTCGCTCGCGCACGCCGAAGCTCAGCGCCGGGGTGGGAGTAATGCCCTTGGCCAGCAACACTGGAATTCCGGTTGCAGCCGCAACCTCAGCGCAGGCCCGCGCAAATGCCTTCGACTCGAAGCGGGTATCGTAGCCGATGCACAGACCTTTTTTCGGGTCTTCCTTGGCGTGGATGTAAGCGGCAATGGCCTCGGCTGCTATGCGGACGTTGGCAAAGGTGAAATCGTCGGCGATAAGCCCGCGCCAGCCGTCAGTGCCAAACTTTATCTGAGATTGAGACATGGTTGTGTTCTTGCTCCCTGAATATACAGAATACTGAAGATGGAATTTCCAGCATCAAGGCCTGTAGTCCTTACCGCGGCAACCTCAGATCAATTCAGTTCGCCCGGAGAGGCCCAGCTCCTTCACGATCTTGCCCACATCCTGCGAGTGGTCGCGGCGGGCGATCAGCAGAGCGTCCTCGGTGTCCACAATGACCAGGTCTTTGACGCCCACTAGCGCGACAAACTTATGCGGGCTGTAGACGTAGTTGTTGATCGCGTCCAGAGCCATCTGGCCGTTGGTGTCGGCTACGTTGCCCTCGCTGTCTCCGCGCAGCCGCGTCTCCATTTGGTACTCGTAAAGCGAGGCCCAGGAACCCAGGTCGTTCCATCTGAACTCCGCCCGGATGCAGTAGAGGTGCGAGATGTGCTCGCCCTTGGCTGAGCGCGGCTCCAGCACGGCATAATCCACGCTGATGTTCTCGCACTTGGGATAGACCGCGCGGAAGACCTCGTCAAACTGCGGCGTGCCGTATGCGGCGGCGATAGTCTCCAGCAGCGGAGCGGTCTCCGGCAGGTGCTCGCGGACGGCATTGGCCAGCGTACGCGCCGACCATAGAAATATGCCCGAGTTCCAGAAGTAGTTGCCCGCGGCCACAAACTCCTCGGCCTTGTTCTGGTTGGGCTTCTCGATGAAGCGCCGCACATGGAGGGCGGAGTCATCCCGAGTGTAATCTGTGGTCTCAATGTAGCCGTAGCCGGTTTCGGCTCGCGTCGGCTCAATGCCCAGCACCACGATATTGTCACCGGCGGCGGCCACGGCGATGCCCTTTTGCAGCGTCTTGAGGAAGCGCGGCTCGTCGGCAATCACGTGGTCGGAGGGAAATATCCCCAGAACCGCCTCGGGATTCTGCCGCTCAATCAGAAATGCAGCCAGTCCGCAGGCTGGGGCGGTGTTGCGCGCCACCGGCTCCTGAACGATCTGCCCGGCGGGAATGCCCTTCAACTGGCCGGCGATCTCATGGGCCAGATACTCGTTGGTGATGACCCAGGTCTTGTCCAGTCCGGCGATCGGCTTGAGCCGCTCCACGGTTTGCTGGATCATGGAGCGCTCGCCATCAAGGGCAAGAACCTGCTTGGCGTGGGCGCGGCGGGAGCGGGGCCAGAAGCGCGTACCGCTGCCTCCGGCAAGAATCACGGGACGGAAATCCATAGGTTTCGGCATCGAAAACCCATCCTATCCGACGAGCGATACCTTTGCACAGGGGGGAATGAATTTTTTTGGAAAAGGCCGTCCCACTTGCTGAAAAAGTGTGGAATGCGCCCAAATACACGCGGAATGGATGGAACCTGGAGGCTCCGTCCATTCCGCAGACTACGCCAGTTTGGCCAAAAACTCTCCCATGCGCCGCGTTCCCTCGTCGATGTTCTGCTTGGTTACCGGGTAGGAGATGCGGATGTGCTCGGCGGTGCCAAAGGCCTCGCCGGGAACAGTGACCACATGGGCCTCATGAAGCAGCCGCGTAGCCATCTCCGTCGTGGTCTTGATGCCGCCCTTGCCCAAAAAAGCGCTGATGTTGGGGTAGACGTAGAAGGCGCCCTCTGGCTTGGTGCATGTGACGCCGGGGATTTCGGCCAGCTTGGCCAGCATATAGTCGCGCAGGCCGATGAACTCGGCGCGGAACTCGCTGACGCACTCCTGCGAGCTGGTCAGGGCGGCGATGGCGGCCTTCTGCACAAAGCTGGTGGCGTTCGAGGTGGATTGCGACTGCAGCTTGCTGAGGTTGGCAGTGACAGCCTTCGACGCCAGCGCAAAGCCCGCCCGCCAGCCGGTCATCGCATAAGTCTTCGAGAGCGAGCCGAGGATAACGATATGCTCCTTGGCCCAGGTAAACGAGCCGCCGCTGACCGGCTTGCCGGCATAGTTCAGGTAGACGTAGCACTCATCCAGCAGCAGGAAAATCTTGCGCTCATGGGCCAGATGGACGATGCGCTCCAGGTCTTCCGCCGAAACCACCGAGCCGGCCGGATTCGAGGGCGAGTTGAGAATGATGGCCTTGGTTTTGGGCGTGACGGCCTTCTCGATGGCGTCGGCGGTGATGCGGAAGTTCTCCGCCTCTTTGGTCTTGAGGAAAACCACTTTGCCGCCGGCGTACTGGACGATGTCCGCGAAGCTGACCCAGTAGGGAACAGGCAGGATCACCTCATCGCCGTGGTCCACAAGAATCTGGATGGCATCGAAGAGGGCATGCTTACCGCCGGTGGTGAAGATGGCTTCGTCAATCGCGTAATCGGAGCCGAAGTCGGCGGCGTGGCGCTCGACGATAGCCTTGCGCACCTCGGGAATTCCCGGCACGACGGTGTAGCGCGAGAAGTTGGCGCTGATGGCGGCGATAGTCGCGTCCTTGATGTGCTGCGGCGTGTTGAAGTGCGGCTCGCCCGCGCCAAAATCCACCAGGTTGACGCCCTGGGAGCGCAGTTTGGCGGCCTCGGCGGCCACAGCCATGGTCGCGGAAACCTCGATCCGGCCAATGCGGCCGGTAAATACTTGGGGAGAAGAGCTTGCGGTCGTCATCATAGTTACTATTTTTACAGATTTTTTGGCTATATCAAACTGGCGGCAGAAAAAAACTCCGTTGCCTCCTCAAATAATTTCGAGCAATCGCGCCGAAGGCAGCGTCTGTCTGGATAGCGGTGAGTGAGGCAGCGTTTACGACCATGTCGAGCAATCCGGCATAGACCTTCAGGAATCAAATCAAACCACGGAGTGAAGGAGAGGAAACCATGAAACGGACCATCGGAATTCTGGGAATCGTATTGCTGCTGATCTGCGGCGGCGCAAGAGTTTATGCGCAAACGGATGCGCCCATACCCAAGGCAAGCGAAGCGAAGATCGAGACGGCGCCACAAACTTATCGGTTGACCTATACGCTCACGGAGTTGGATGGCGCCAAGCGGATTGGCACGCAGCATTTCTCCTTGACCGTCAATCCAGGCAAAGATGGAAGGATCAGGCTTGGCAGCAAGGTTCCCATCGTCACCGGATCCTCCAAACCGGAGAATCCGCCGCAAGCACTAGTCCAGTATCAGGATGTTGGGCTGACGATTTGGACGCGTGCAAAAGATTTTTCTGCCGGTGTGTTGGTAGATTCGGATGTGGACCAAACCAGCGTCTCGGAGGAACCATCAAACGTGGGACGGGGTGATCCTATATTTCGGCAGGCAAAACTGCAGAATTCCGCACTGCTGACTCTGGACAAACCGGTGATGCTGGGATCGCTGGATATTCCGGGAAGCACGCGGCACCTGGATATCGAGGTCATTCTTGAGCTGGTGCGGTAACCTTTTCAGTTGTTTTGTAACAATCATTCGCTGAAACTCTCAGGTCTCATCTTCGAGGCCTGGGAGTTTGTGTCTTTATGCGATAATTGCCTCGACCCATTTTCAGGCCGATTTAGATCATGCAATCGCACGCCCAACTCGCACACCACCTGCTGGACGCCATTTTCAGGCTGCTCAAAAGGCCGGATTATTTGTGGCTGATCGTCGCGGCGGTGGGCGGGATGATTGCCCCATGGTTCCGCAAGTGGCAACGACAGGCCAAGGCAAGGACCGTTCGGGACTGGCTTGCCGTTTCAGCGACCATTGACGTGGTTAGCGTCGTCGAGCGCCTTCAAGACAAGAAGCATTACTACGCCGCCGTGCTCACCTACTTCTACCATCGTCCCGACCTCCAGATGGGCGAGTACGAGCGTGAGTTTCCAACAAAGCCCGTGGCCAAGCAGTGGGCGAATCAGTTCAAAGGCCGTTCTGTGATGGTTCATGTGAATCCGAATAATCCCGCCGATTCGTTTCTGTTGGAAAGCGATCTGGAGGGGTTGGAAACGCATTTGATGTCCAGCGCAGAAGTTCCGGCAGCCATTGAGACGCCTCCTCCGGCGTTTCCACTGAGTTATCGTTTTTTCAGCGCGCTCGGAGAGGTTCTCAGTTTCGCTGGATTGGCCACCGGCATCGTGCTGCTAGCGCTGAGCTACATTTCTGGCGGCAAAATGCATCAGCCATGGTTTTTATGGACCGGGACGACGAACTTCTTTCTTACTATACTGTTCATGTACGCCGTGCAGTTTCATGTCCACTTCACGGAAGCGCACTCCTTCCTGAGCAACTACAAGCAGTGGACTCCGGCGTGGATGCAATGGAGTTCGCGGGTCACTGTGGCTTCCTGCTTCCTTTTATTCTTTCTGCACCTTCTTAGCGCCGATCTGCCTTTGACTATGCAACTGTGGATGGAAGGACTCGCCCCACTACTTCCATACTTGTTTGCCAGCTGGAGCTTTCTCTTCAGCGCTTCTTTCCACACGGCGATTCTGCGTTCGCAGGAGCAGGTTCAGCCTTCAGTGAACGTCGCGCAGGAGTGGACGGAGCGTTAGCTCGCACTCATGCGCCCGCGCAGGCGTCTGAGCACATTAGGCGGGACCAGGCCCGTCACGTCGCCGCCGAAGCTGACGACGTCCTTCAGCATCCGCGAGCTGACAAAGGAATAGCGCCCCGCGGGTTGCAGGAAAACAGTTTCGATCTCTGGAGCCAGGCGGCGGTTCATCAGCGCCATCTGAAACTCATACTCGTAGTCGCTGATGGCGCGGATGCCGCGCAAGACTGCCGAGGCTCCCTGTTTGCGCGCAAACTCCACCATCAGCCCGTCGAAGGTGGCCACCGACACGTTTTTCAACGCGGCGGTCGATTCCTTCAGCATCTCAACCCGCTCCTCTACGGTGAAGAGTGGATCTTTTGTCGGATTGCTGAGAATGGCGACGATGAGGCGATCAAACAACTTGGACCCGCGCTCGATCAGGTCGAGGTGGCCATTGGTCGGCGGATCGAAGGTTCCGGGATAGAGGGCGCTTACGCTCATGGATTCCGCTCCCTGTAGATTCTAGCAGCCACCTGCGGTGGGGTAGACGGCGCTTACGCGCCAGGCCATAGGATGGCACTGCTAAAATGTACTCTCCTTTACGTGGGAGCTATTTACCATGCCGATCAAGACCATCTTCGAGCCTTTTCGCATCAAGAGCGTTGAACCCATCCGCTGGACCACCCGCGAGGAGCGGGAAGGCCTGCTGGGCGCCGCGCACTACAATCTTTTTCTGCTTCACGCCGACGATGTGCTGATCGATCTGCTCACCGACTCTGGCACCGGCGCCATGTCCACGCACCAGTGGGCGGCGGTGATGGAGGGCGACGAGAGCTACGCCGGCAGCCGCAGCTTCGACCACTTCAAGGACTCCGTGCAGAGCATCGTCGGCTACACCCATGTCATTCCCACTCACCAGGGACGGGCCGCGGAACGCATTCTCTTCAAGGTGATGTGCAAGCCGGGCGACGTCGTTCCGAACAACACGCACTTCGACACCACCCGCGCCAATGTCGAGGCCGTCGGCGCCGAAGCGGTTGACCTGATACTTCCTGAGGCGCGGCAGCCTGAGAAAAGCCTTCCCTTCAAAGGAAATATGGACGTGGCGGCGCTGGAGGCGTTGATTGCGCGCGTGGGCCGCGGCCGTATCCCGCTGGTGATGTTGACGGTGACCAACAACTCCGGCGGCGGGCAGCCTGTCTCCATGGAAAATGTGCGCGCTGTAGCCGCGGTCTGTCACCAGCATGAAATTCCGCTGTACTTCGATGCCTGCCGTTTTGCCGAGAACGCCTGGTTCATCAAGCTGCGCGAGCCGGGCTACGCCGGAAAGACACCCAAACAAATTGCCCAGGAAATGTTCGCGCTGGGCGACGGCTGCACCATGAGCGCCAAAAAAGACGGCATGGCCAACATCGGCGGCTTTCTCTGCACCAACGACGACATCCTGGCTCGCCAGGAGAAGAACCTGCTGATTCTGACCGAAGGCTATCCAACCTACGGCGGGCTTGCCGGCCGCGATCTCGAGGCAGTCGCCGTGGGCATTCAGGAATCATTGCAGGAGGACTACCTGCGCTACCGCATCGCCTCCACGGCTTACCTGGGCAACCACATCTCCGAGCAGGGCGTGCCCATTGTGCAGCCGCCAGGCGGTCATGCCATTTATCTCGACGCCAAAGCCTTTTTGCCGCACATTCCGGCGGAACAGTTTCCCGGCGTGGCGCTGGCCGCGGAGCTGTATCTGGAAGGCGGCATCCGCTCCGTCGAAATTGGCAGCCTGATGTTTGGCGCGGCGGCGCAGATGGAGTTGGTGCGGCTGGCCATTCCGCGGCGGGTCTACACACAGAGCCACATCGATTACGTGGTGGAGATTATCTTGCAGGTATTCGCGCGGCGCGAAAAGATCAAAGGCATGCGGCTGACCTACGAAGCGCCCTTCCTGCGCCACTTCACCGCGCATCTGGAGCCGGTGGACTGATCCTGTGGTCACCGTTTCAACAAGTCAATCGGTTGAGTGAAATCCGTAACGCGAATGTGCTTTGCCAGCGCCGGATGCTGGCTCCTGAGAGCTAAAAACATCTCCCAGGCTACGCGGCGGTAGCTGAAGTGGCCGGCGGGACCCGAGCGCAGTTCGATGATGTATTGCGCTTCAGCAAAGTCCATCTTGAAGAGGCTGCGAACGCGCGTGGCCAGCGGCAACAAGTAGAGTGAAGACTGCGCGGCCTCGGGAGCCTGGCTGGCCGCGATCCGCGCGCTGGCGATGTGGGCAGCGGAGATGCCAGACTTGTAATCGGCCAGGATGCCGGCTTCGGCGAGAATGTTTACCTCTGGGCCAAGGTCGCCGCACGCGGGCGTCTCGTACCCGTGCTGAGTGGTGAAGGGCTGTATGATCTGCGTGCAGCGGCGATGGCGATGCATGTCGCGGAAGCCGCCGATGTCCATCAGGATATCGAATCGCAAAGCCGCTCCGGCGTGGAAGGCGCGCAGCGCCTCGTCATGCTTGCCACGGTGGCGCAGGCCTAGCTCAACAATCTCCGCAACGCGAGCCTCAGGAAGCCCGGCAACCAGATCGCGAATCTGCCGATAGGGGTGGTGCGAGGCCGAATAAAGCAGTGTCGCCGCCAGTTCGACTTCAAGGTTCTCGGTGTACTGGACCAGATCGACTAATGGGGCATCCGCAATCGGCAGCCCCTTCAGCATTTCACTCGCGGCTTGGGCAAGTTCGGCGCGGGTCTGAATCTCGTAATCGCTTGGCTTAGCATATTTGACCAGCGTAGGCGCGCTGCGGACCTCGCGCGTGAGGAGCTTGGCGGCTTCGGCGGCCAACTCCGCATTCGCCTCCGCCAGCTTTTCAACAAACATGGTTCCGACCTGGGCGTTTACGTTCCAGGCGGGGCCGGTGGCGGCTTCGCGCAGCTTCAGCCCCAAATCTCTGACCTCGGCGGCAGGGTGGGAAAGCAGCCGCGAGACCTGGGTCTCCAGTGTCCGTGCATTCACAATCTGGCCCAGCGAGGTGTTGGTGGCCAGGGGAAGCAGGTAACGGGCCACGTCAAAGGCGCGGGCCTTGAGAGTGCGCTCGTATGCCTCAGGTTTCATGCCATCCGGGCACATAACCCGCCGGCGCAAGGCATTAAAAACCGCCTCATTGACGCGTTTGTAGGCTCCAAACAGGCCGTCAATGGTCTCGGAATAAAGCTGGGCCGACCCGGAATCCGTCCCAAAATCCGGGAAATACCAGCCGGAATTGAGAAAGTTCTGATACCTTGTTGACCGCTCCTGGCCATCCCACCTTTGCTCGTCGACCAGCACAATGGCGGCCAGCAGGCTGAGCCTTTCCACGGCTATGGCGAGGTGGGCCAGGTCGGCGATGGAGCGGTGACCGTATTGAAAATAAAAGGTATTCAGGAACTGCTCAGCGCGTTGCGAGCTGATCTCCGCCAGCGACTCGCGCATGGAGAGCGCCGAGCGGGAGTACTTGGCCATGGCGTAGGCCAGAACCTCGGGGTTGGCCCCATGGATGGCAAAGACCTCTGTCTGGTTACGGGCTCCGGGAGGCATAATAGATTCACTGGACATTCTGATCTCTCGCGAACAGAATACGTCATGGGGGCGGTTTGAGGTTTGCGCTCACTCTTCCATGCCAGGTAATGATTATCCAGGCATTGATTAGGACAGACGAGGCGGCAACCACAGGGAGTATGATGAGCAACCGGGCAATGCGGGAGGATTCGATACACACTTCACAGGAACCGCATCCCTTGCCTCCGGGCCGCTGGCGGGTTTCCCAGCGCTGGAATAATCTGCTCTTTGCGCACTGGCCGGTTCCAGCCTCATCGCTTGCGCCGCTGTTGCCCGAGGGCTTGCAGGTGGACACCTTTCAGGGCTCCGCCTGGCTGGGAATCATGCCCTTCTGGATGGACCAGTTCAAGGTTCGCGGCTTGCCGTCGATTCCGGGGGCGCGCAGCTTTCCCGACCTGAGTTTACGCACCTATGTCAGCGAAGAGCGGTCCGGAACCCAGGGTGTGCTCTGTCTCTCACTGGATGCCAGCAACCTGCTGGCGGTGGCGGCGGGGCGCGCCTTCTATCGCCTGCCCTACCACTGGGCCGATATGCGTATGGAGCAGCGAACGGAGCGGGAGTTTGCGTTCTATAGCCGGAGGCGGTTTGCCGGGGTGGTCTTCAAGGCGCGCTACCGTGGTTTGGGCCCATCGCGGAAGCTGGCGGAAAGTCGCCCCGGCACGCTGGAGCACTTTCTAATCGAGCGTTACTGCCTGTTTTCGGTCAACTCGGATGGGCAGCCCATCCGCGCAAATCTCCACCACTCCTCCTGGCCGCTGGAAGAGGCCGAGGCGGAAATTGAGCATAACAATCTGGCCGAGGTACTCGGGCTGCAGCTCCCGGACCAGCAGCCCGTGCTGCACTACTCACGCCAGTTGGCAGTCTACGTCTGGCCAGCGGAACTGGTGCGGCCGGCGATGGTGGCGCGGCCCGTAACCGTGGCGGCTACGCCCACGGGGTAATCACTGCCCGCATTAACAGTAAAGGTGCCCATTTATAATCAGGACTGAAGGGGCGCGTAAGTGTGCACGCGGGGGGTCAAAGGAAGAATATGGCGGATTTGCAGGGAAGAATTGCGCTGGTAACCGGGGCTGCGCAGGGAATCGGGCGGGCCTGTTCGCTGGAGCTGGCGCGAGCCGGAGCCACATTGGCCGTGGCGGACATCAACGAGGAAAAGCTGGCGCAGGTGGCGGCGGAGATTGAGGCGCTGGGAGGCACGGCCGCGGCCTTCAGGCTGGATGTCTCCAGTCAGGAGTCGATTGAGGCCGGGGCCAAGGCAATTCTCGACCGCTTCGGCAAAGTCGAAATTCTGATCAACAACGCCGGCATCACCCGTGACAATTTAATGATGAGCATGAAGCGGGCGGAGTGGGACCTCGTCCTGGCCATCAACCTCACCGGCCCATTTCTGCTCACTCAGGCCCTGCTACGTCCGATGATCAAGAACCGCTGGGGAAGAATCATCAACATGGCCAGCGTTGTGGGCCGAGCCGGCCAGGCCGGCCAGGTGAACTACGCGGCCTCCAAGGCCGGGCTGATCGGTCTGACAAAATCGCTGGCGCGCGAGGTAGCCTCGCGGGGGATTACCGTCAATGCCGTGGCGCCGGGATACATTGAGACGCCCATGACCGCGGTTCTGGACGAGAAGGTGAGTGCGGCGATGCTGGCCAATATTCCTTTGGGCCGGCGTGGAACGGACCAGGATATTGCCCAGGTGGTCAAATTTCTCGCCTCGGATGCGGCGTCATACATCACCGGCCACGTTCTGGATGTGAACGGCGGAATGTTCATGGGAGGATAGGCCCTGCGCCGGAAAAGCCGCGGAATATGACTCCGGCGTCCTTATTTTTCTCGCTTTCCTCAAGTTGCGCGCCCAGCCCGCCGATAAACCATGCTGGATGGTGTACATGGCGACGCAAGCTGTAAGTGTCCCTACCACGCAACTCGCGCAGCCCGAGATTGATAGTGTGCTGCGCTATCTGGCGCGTCAGCCCATCATGGACATGCACGGACGGGTGCATGGCTACGAATTGCTCTTCCGGGCAGGGCCGGAGGCAGTTTTCCGCGGCGATGGCGACTATGCCACCCGCACCATGCTCGACAATACGGTTATCTTCGGGCTGGAAAAGCTGACCGGCGGAGTGCCGGCCTTTGTAAACTGCACCCAGGAATCGCTGATCGAGAATATGGTCCATGTTCTTCCCTCCGGCATGACCGTGCTGGAGATCCTGGAAAGCCTGGACCCCACGCCCGAACTGATTGCCGCCTGCCGCAAGCTGAAGGTGGAGGGTTTCCGCCTCGCGCTGGACGATTTTACCTGGAAGCCGGGCTTCGATCCGCTGGTAGAAATGGCCGACTACGTCAAGATAGATTTTCTGCTGACCGACGCTGAGGAGCGGAAGAGCCTGATCAAGCGGCTGCGCGGAGTAACGGTGGCGCTGGTGGCCGAAAAGATCGAATCCCAGGAGGAGTACAAGCGTGCCTGCGGGGAAGGCTTCACGCTCTTTCAGGGATATTATTTTTGCCGCCCCGTGCTGCTGGAGAACCGGAAGATACCCGCCAACCGGCTCTCCCACATTGAGATTCTGCAACATCTGCGCGGCGATGTGCTCGACCTGCGCAAGTTGACCAGGCTGCTGAAACGCGACCCATCCCTCACCTACCGGCTGCTGCGGCTGGTCAACTCGCCGATGTGCGCCATCCGCCAGGAGGTGAGCTCCATCCAGGCGGCGCTGCTGGCCGTGGGCGAGGATGCCTTCCGCCATATTGCCATGCTGGCCATCGCCAGCGAATTCAACGCCGGTCAACCGGCGGAGATCCTGCGCATGGCTTTTGTACGCGGGCGATTCTGCGAACTGGCCGCCGCCGGCTGTACGTTGGACCCCACCGAACAGTACCTGCTCGGTATGCTGAGCCTGCTGCCCGCCATGATGCTCATCCCTATGGAAGAACTGGCCCCTGCGCTGCCGCTGCGCTTGGAGATTCGCGAGGCGCTCAAGGGCAGCGCCAATCCAGAACGCATCCTGCTTCAATGGGTGGAGTTTCACGAGCAGGGCGATTGGGCCGCATGCGATGCGATCATCCTGAAAGAGGGGCTGAGCAGCAAAGACATCTACCGTTGCTATTCCGAGTCCGTGATGTGGGCGGAAACAGCGCTGCAATCGGCTATCTGAGCGTGATTCGCTGAATGCGCAAGATTCTCTGGGTTGGCGGGTGCCCCATCCTTCATCGTTCTTTGCTAAAAATGTGGGTTGCCATACTATACGTAAGCCTACTTTGGTTGCGGCGATGGAGCGGCATCGCGCGGAACATTCGGCGTTCCTCCCGGCGGCACACCCATCACGGCCACCGACGAGGCTACGAAGATTCCATCCTTCACGGCGCCCTCGGCGCGCACCACGTCGCCCACCTGCACATCGGCCAGGGTGATCGGTTCGCGATGCTTGCGGAAGGTGGTGTCCTCGTTGGCCACAAAGGTGTGAGCGGCGTTGTCCATCATGCTGAAAAGCGTAACTTTGGTTTCGTTGATAGCCGTCACCTTTCCCTGAAGCCAGGTCTTGCCGTAGTTGGCCCTCATCTCGCGCATCTGTCGGGCTCGCTCAGGATCTATTAGCGCAATGACCACAGCTCCCACGGACTTGGCCGCCTCATCCACTTCGCCCATAACGCCAATCGCGTCTCCCACCTTGATGTCGGTGGGTTTGAGCATCTGTGGAGGATTGCCGCCGTCCGCGCTCATGCCTTCCGCGCCCTCGCCCCGTTGCCGGATCAACTGCTTCACGATGCGGGTATTGACGCTGAAGTGAACAGTATAAGTGTCGCCCGCATCAGTCTTGATGGTGTAGTGGTCGGCGGCAATTTCGGTGACGCTTCCTGTAATGCCTGCTCCGCCGCCCATGCCGAAGCCGCCTCCGCCGCCGCGTCCTCCACGGCCTCCGCGTGGGTTTGCATCTTGAGCAGTAGCGGCTAAGGTAAGCGCGAGGCCGAAAACGATTGCGGACAACAGACGGTTATTCATGACAACTCCTGAGGGCGAGACGATAACCCTGTCTACATAGACGTTGGAACCACGGCCCTGGACTACTGTTTAAGGCCTACGGGCGCAGACAACACGCGGAATCCCTTGCAGATCAGGGACGAATTCGATCTGCTCAAAGCCAGTGCGCGCGAGCAACTCCGTAATCGCCTTCGACTGGCCGTAACCGATTTCGAGCGCCACATATCCACCAGGAACGAGCGCGTCGAAGGCGGCAGGAATAAGACGGCGATAGGCATCGAGTCCATCGTCTCCGGCAAACAACGCAAGCGCGGGCTCGTAATCGCGCACTTCGACGGAAAGCGTGGCGCGGTCGGTGCCGGGCACATAGGGCGGGTTGGAGACAACAAACTCAAACTTCTCCCCGTCAACCGGCATGAGCAGGTCGCCCAAAATAAATCGCAGATCAACTCCATTGTGTTTCGCGTTTTCGCGCGCGATAGTTAGGGCGCGCGAACAAATGTCGATTGCCGCAATCTGCGCGTGCGGCAGTTTGCGGACCAGTGCGACGGCAATCGCACCCGAGCCGGTGCCGACATCCACGATGCGCGGCTGCTGGAAGCGCGCGGCAAGTTCGATCACCTTTTCCACCAAGTATTCGGTCTCAGGCCGCGGAATCAGTACGTCCGACGTTACGCGAAACGGTAGCCCGTAAAACTCCGTTTCACCCATAATGTATTGGATAGGTTCGCCGACACGTCGTCTCATAATTAGTTGTTTGAAATTTTTACTAATTATTGGCAAGGTTGACAAATTTCGATTCGCTATCAGCCAAGCGCTATTAATATTCTGTGTGATTCCATGGTAAGTCAACCAGGCCTTGTGTCCAGCTTGCGAGTTATCTCTTAGAACGTGCAATAAAAGCGTCTCGGCATCCAGTCGTGCTCGCTCCGGATGCGGACCTTCAGCGAGAGAGTATTCACCTTCGGCAATCAAAGCATGAATTTTTGAATCTATTTGATTCATGAACTGCCGCCGGCCTTCAACTGCTCGGCCTGGTTATGCATAATCAGCGCATCGACGATGGGCTGCAGGCGGCCCTCCATCACCTGATCGAGCTGGTGCAGCGTCAGTCCGATGCGGTGATCGGTCAGCCGGTTCTGCGGAAAGTTGTAGGTGCGAATCTTCTCGCTGCGGTCGCCGCTGCCCACCTGCTGCTTGCGCTCGCGGGCCAGCTCAGCATTTTGCCGCTCCATCTCCATCTCATACAACCGCGAGCGCAGCACGCGCATTCCTTTTTCGCGGTTCTTGATCTGCGATTTCTCGTCCTGACAACTCACTACGGTGTTCGTCGGCAGGTGAGTAATGCGCACCGCGGAGTAAGTCGTGTTCACGGATTGGCCGCCGGGACCCGACGAGCAGAAGGTGTCAATACGAATGTCCTTGGCCTCAATCTTCACGTCCACTTCCTCGGCCTCGGGCAGCACGGCTACGGTCACCGCCGAGGTGTGCACGCGCCCCTGCGTCTCGGTCTCCGGAACGCGCTGCACGCGATGCACGCCGCTCTCCCACTTCATCTGCGAGTAGACGCGCTCGCCCTCGATAATGGCGATCACTTCCTTGTAGCCGCCCACGCCCGACTCGGACATCGACAGCACTTCTACCTTCCAGCGGTGCTGCTCGGCGAAACGCGTGTACATGCGGAAGACCTCGGCGGCAAAGAGCGAGGCCTCGTCGCCGCCGGTGCCCGCGCGGATTTCCAGGATCACGTTCTTCTCGTCGTTGGGATCCTTGGGCAGCAGCAGCATCTTGATCTCTTCTTCCAGGGCCGGCTCGCGTGGAGCAAGCTGTGCGATCTCCTCTTCGGCCATCTCCTTCATCTCTGGATCGGCCAGCATGGCGCGCGCCCCGGCCAGCCCCGCGCGCACCAGCTTCAGTTCGCGGTACTTCATCACCGGAGTTTCCAAGTTGCTGAGCGCCTTACCCGCCTTCTGGTATTTTTCGCGGTCGTTGACTATCTCCGGCTGAGAGAGCTGTGCGGAAAGCTCCTCATAGCGCTTCTCCATTTGTTCCAAACGATCAATCATGGCGAATCCTTATTGGCCCGCAAGGGACGTGTTTTTATTTGTTCTTTGTGGAATTGAAGATGGACAAAGAAAGAGTATTGGCGGCGGACGCCGCTAGAGCAGGGCCGGGATGGGCTGATGGAGGACCATACTTCTCATTCTACTCTAATGCCCAATCGAACTTATGCCGGAACCGATATGCCGGGTCTCCGCCATTCGACAATACGCAGGATGAATACAATGACATATGATGTCTGACGAACCGGCCCCGGCTTCCAGCCGGCGCCTGATTGTCTGGCAAGATAGGAAGTCCGACTGAATGAGGTGCGGAAACCCATGGATAGAATAGCAAAGACTACGATCTCGCGGCGGGAAGTCCTGCTCGGGATTTCGGCTTCTACCGCGATTTCAGGGCTGAGCAACTTCAACTTTATCGACAAAAAGGCGGCAGTCAACGTCTCAAGCAATAAGAGCAGCGCCTTTCCCGCCGGATTCTTATGGGGATGCGCGACCTCTGCCCACCAGGTTGAGGGCAACAATACCAGCAGCGATATATGGATGCTTGAACACCTGCCCAAAAGCATATTCAACGAGCCTTCCGGCGATGCATGCGACCACTATCACCTATATCCGCAGGATATCGAGATGCTCGCCTCGCTAGGATTTAATACCTATCGCTTCTCGCTGGAGTGGGCGCGGATTGAGCCGGAAGAAGGCTTTTTCTCCAGGGCACAATTGGAGCACTACCGCCGCGTGCTGGTCACGTGCCGCGAGTACAACCTGACGCCCATACTCACCTATTCCCACCTGTCGCTTCCGCGGTGGTTTGCGATGCATGGCGGATGGGAGCAGACAGCGGCCGCCGATCTCTTTGCGCGCTATTGCGATCGAGCCACGCGGCACCTCGGGGATCTGATCGGCTACGCCACCACTCTGAACGAGCCGAATACCCCGCAGATGCTGAATTGGCTCAAACTGCCAGCGTCGGAATTGCCTGCGTGGATTAGCCTGCCTCTGGCTATGCGGTTTGAGCGATTACGGATACGCTTGCAACTCGATGCGCCGGATTTCTCCAACTTGCTGCTCTGCAACGCGAACAGGACTCGCGATGGATTATTGGCAGCGCATGCAAAGGGGAAGGATGCGATCAAGGCTGTCCGGCCTGATCTCCCAACAGGCTTTACCCTAACAATGTCCGACGATGTGCCGGCCAATGACGAGAGCCGCATCGCAGAAAAACGGGAGGAAGTCTATGGGCCTTGGCTGGAGGCGGCACGCCATTGCGACTATTTGGGTGTACAGCCGTATACGCGTACGTTCGTGGGCAAGATAGATCAGGATCCGCCGAAAGACGCCGAGGTAACGCAGACTGGTATGGAGTTCTACCCCGAATGCGTGGGACATGTTGTGCGCTACGCAGCAAGGGAAACCGGCGTTCCGATTATAATCACCGAGAGCGGAATCGCTACCGCGGATGACTCGCGCCGCGTCGAATACACGCGCCGTGCGCTGGTGGGACTCAAATCGGCCATCGATGACGGAGTGGATGTTCGCGGTTACGTGGCGTGGTCCCTTATGGATAGCTTCGAATGGCACCAGGGTTACACGGCGAAATTCGGACTGATCGCGGTTGACTTTAAAACGCAGCAGAGGACCATCAAGCCCAGCGCCCGAATGCTGGGTGAGATCGCGCGACGGAATTCTCTGTGAATCCGAAGGCGGCTACCGGCCCTCACTTCAAAAGCACTCGGCGGGTTCGCAGCCGTTCATCAACGGCACCTGCAATGTCGAATCGCGTCCAGGGCCGGAGTAGATAGTGATCGTCGCAGGCTGGTAGTCTGCCGGTTTGGCGGTCATAATGTTGGGCACAAAGCTCTGCGGGTTGCGGTCGTAAAGCGGGAACCAGGTGCTCTGAATCTCGACCATCACCGTGTGACCGGCTTTGAAAGCGTGGTCCACGTCGTGCAGCGAGAACTTGTACTCGTGGATCGAGCCGGAACGCAGAGGGGTCGGCTTGGAGAAGGATTTGAGATACCTACCGCGAAAAATCTCCGCATTGGTCATCAGTTGGTAGCCGCGCATCTTCGCATCGGGATCGTCGCCGGGATACTGGTCGATCAGTTTCACCACCAGATCGTTGTCCGTACCCGTGGTTGAAGCGTAAATGTCGGCAACCACCTCGCCGGTCAGCGTTAAATCCCGCTTGAGTACGGGCAGCTTCCACACTGCCACATCCTTGCGATCCGTGACAAAGCGCTGGTCTTCGGTGAGCCAGTTGCCCCACTGCGAACCTTCGCTATACGTCTCCTGGATGGGCCGATGGCGATAGGGAACAGGGTTAGCGGGGTCGCTCAGGTAGCTGGTTTTTGTCTGTGTGGTCGAGTTGCTCCAGCTCAACAGGCTCGCGCCTGCAAGATGCAGGCTGGTGGTATGGGATTCCACCGGAGGAAAGTGAGAGTAATACTTCCACGTGTTCGAGCCGGTCTGAAAGCTGGCCGTGTCTACCAGATCAAAGCCGGATGGATTCTGGCTGAATTGGTTTGAATTGGGCGCGTCCTTCAAATGGTGCGCGAAGAATTTTGCCTCGATGCGGGCGCGATACTCCTTTCCTATGGGCTCGGTGTAATCGAGATTGCCAAGATGGCGCGATGAGGACGCCCAGTAGCCATGACGCCAGGGACCAAGAACGAGATAGTTCCAGTGGTTCTGGTCGCGGGGTTCAAGTGTGGAGTACTCGATCTGCGGGCCAAACATATCTTCCTGGTCGTAGTAGCCGCCGACAGTCATAGTGGGGACAGCGACCGCCGAGAGCGAGTACTCGACGCCGCGCGAGCGCCAGACTGAATCGTACGCGGGGTGTTCAAGGAAGAGCTTCCAGGTGGGCAGAGTTTTGGATCCGGATTGTTTCACGGCTTCAGCAAAATTCCCGTGCTCCAGAAAGAAATCAAAGCCGTCGCGGGGTTTGCCGTCCTTGTCTTTGCCGTAGTCAGGAGTGATCTCTTCCTTTCCGGATTCCATCCGGAGGACGTAGTCGTAGCCGTAGCTCTGGCGGAAGGCGCCGTTGTGAAAAAAGTCGTCGCCCATCCATGCGTCGATCATGGGCGCCTGCGGAGAGATGGCCTTGACTGCGGGATGAGGGTCAATGCCGGCCGCCATGGCCAGAAAGCCCGGATAGCTGGTGCCGATGAAGCCCGCGCGGCCGTTGTTGCCCTCCACATTCTTCAGAAGCCAGGCCACGGTATTGTACGCGTCGGTGCTTTCGTCCGTCGCTTTCGGGTCGCGATGGTCGGCCATCGGCCGGCTCATGATGAATTCGCCTTCGCTCTTGTAGCGGCCGCGAATGTCCTGGGCGATGTAAATGTAGCCGTCGCGGGCCAATTCAGGACGAACGCTGAAGAATAAGGCTCGGTTGACTCCGCCCACGCCGTAGGGCGTGCGTTGGATGAGGAACGGCAGCGGCACGCTGATGTCGGCGGGCTTGAGAATCACCGTGTGCAGCTTGACCCCGTCGCGCATGGGAATCATCGCTTCCGTCCGCTGGTAATCGTGGAAGAGGTGATGAACGGGCTCGCCGCTACGGCGGTAAGTCTCTCCAGGCGTATCTGAAAAGATAACGCTGCCGCTGCGGCCTTCGGCATCAAGGGCAAACCGCAAAGTGAACTTCGCGTGTGGCCAACTGAACTCGGTGGCGGAGATAGGTTTGAGCTCGGTGGGAATGATGCGCTCGGACTCGACAATGAGCTTTCCATCCTGTACATAAAAACTGATTGGTGTGTCCGGCTCGTTCGAGTCGGTGTACTCGCCGGCGAGCGCTTCGAGTTGAGCGGGCGAGAGGAGAACAGTCTTCGTATCTTGTGGGACTGTCTGAGCAAATCCCTGCACAACCGAAAGCACGGCAACAAAGAGAACTAAAAGAACGATATGAATGCGAATCAAGCGAACAACCTCCACCGAAATCGTAATAACGAACCCAATAAAACCCAATAACTTGATGATAAGTAAAGGGTGCGGGCTGAAACTTATACCCTTCAAACTATAAATTATTGTTGGATGCGCATTCGAAGTTGAATCAATGCGCATGGTCGTGGAGGTGGTCGTGGCCGCCGTCCATCTCATCCATCGGCACAACACAGCCTTCCAACCGCTCGCAGCCCATATGCTCGAATTGAATCGTGGCGTGGCTGATGTGGAAGCGCTCCTTGAGCACCTGGTTGAGCCGCGCCAGGATGCAGGCGCTCTCCGATGGCGGAATGTCGGCGATGGTCACGTGGCAGGCCAGGGCACTGGAGTTCGAGCCGAGACTCCAGACGTGCAGATCGTGGACATTGACCACTCCCTCGACGGCCCCCATGCCAGCGCGAATCTCCGTGAGCGAGATGCCGCGGGGCGTGCCTTCCAAAAGAATGTTGAGAGTCTCGCGGACGATGCCCATACTGGTCCAGAGAATGAGCGCGGCAATCAGCAGCGAGAGAGCCGGGTCGATCCAGTTCCGCCCGGTCAGCAGAATCCCCGCGCCGCCGGCGATCACAGCGGCGGTCGAGAGCGTGTCGCCGGCCATATGGACAAAGGCTGAGCGCAGGTTCACGTCACGCGCCACGCGCCACAACAACGCCGCGATCACGCCGTTCATCACCACGCCGGCCGCGGCCACAATCATCATCAGCCGTGGCTGCACCGTGACCGGCGCCGAGAGCCTGTGAAAAGCCTCGACAGCTATCCAGATGGAAATAACTATGAGCGAGGCCGCGTTCAGAAATGCGGCCAGCACGCCTGCCCGCTGGTAGCCGAAGGTCTTCGAGGAACCGGCGGGCAGAGACTGGAAGTATACGGCGGTAAAGCTGAGTAAAAGGGCGAAAAAATCGGAGAGGTTGTGGCCAGCCTCGGAGATCAGAGCGAGTGAGTGGGCGTGCAATCCGGCAACGAAGGTAATCACCACGTAGGCGAGCGTTGCCAGCAGCGAAAAACGCAGCACGGATTGAGTTTTGTTTGCACCGTTGCGGGAAGACGCTGCATGGAAAAGCATGGAGATAGTATACCGGGGGTGGGTATCTAAAGCCAGCCACCTGCGGTGGGGCCAACTGCTCGCTATTCGCTCGCACTGGGTATTGTGTTTTCCAGCCAAGAGCTAGTCAGCGAACCTTTTGCGAGAAATCAGCGAGCAGTTGGCCGCGCTTACTCGTTGGCCTCGATGCGCCGACCATGCGCGTCCTGCAGCCCCCGCGTGTTCATGCGGAAGATTGCAGCGAATGCGCGCAACTGGTCGCGGCTCAGGCTCAACTCCTGCTCAAAGACAAACCAGCGCACTCCCTCGGTGCAGGGCGGGGTGGACAACGAGCCCATGTAGGTCCAGTAGCCGCGGTCGGCGGGCAGAAAGCCGGCGGCGTTCACCATCTCCTGAACTTTTTCGCTCGTGCCGGTCTTTTTGGGCAGATGCGGCCACAGCATGGCCAGCACTGCATTGGGGTTGCCGGCTTCCTCGCGCAACCGCACTGTCACCACGGCCAGAGTGCCGTCCTTTGCGCGGTGCAGCAGTTGCACGTCCATGTCGGTCACCTTGCCCCTCACCGCCTCTTCGCTGGGGTGGTGAAAGTCGAACAGTACCAGCTCATAGCGCACGCCGCCGGCCACGATGTAGCTGCCGGGATCCACATGCGCCACAATGGTGTGGCCGTCGTTCGTGAGCGTCACCGGCCCGGCGATGTAGTGGAACTCGATGGGCTGGAGTGCCTTGTTCAGGTGCGCTCCACGAATGTCGATGGGCGATTGCTCGTGGCCTTTGTTGCAGGCCTGATAGGCCGGATCAAGCCTGCTCCAGAGCAGTTCGCCTCGCTTGCCCACGTATTCCCAGGGAGCAGTATTTGGATCGAATGTTTGCGCGGCGGAATGAACGGCGGCCAGGGTTGACATGCCCAGTGCAAGAACGGCAATTGCTGAGGGAAAACGCATCGGTTGTGCTCCTAGATAAAAAGACGCGCAGCGCGCTAGAGAGCATTCTAAGGCATTTGCTGTAGCCGAAGATCGAAACTGTGTCTATTGCAGATGGAAGAGGTGAGGAAATCGCGGGGAAAAGGACTGTTCGAGATTGGTTTTTCGGCTCAAATCGGATAAATAGGCAGGTTTAAGAGGCAAAAAACCGGCTTTTTCCGGTGGTTTTCAGAGGCCAAATCTCACCATGTGGAATATTTAAGGGCGGAATCTTTTCCACAAGCATTGATTCCAGAGGATTTAGAAATAATCTGCAAGGTTTTAGGGTAATTTATACCCTAGGGGGGTATGGGTGGGGAGGGGGGTGGGGGTACATTTCAAAGAACAGAGATCAGAGAACAGAGATCAGGGGTCAGAAAAGGCCCGCGGCGGCGGAGATCGAATTGGCGAAGGTTGGACATAAAGTTATTTTGCGCCGCCGGATCGTAATTATCTGCAAGGACTGGCTCCTTCGACTTCGCTCAGGAGGCTGTCCAGGCGGAGGCTTTCGGCGGGCGGAGCATGAGAAGGCTTCAAGAATGGCTCAAGAACTTCGGGCCTCCCCTGTGGTCTGCGTAGAGAAGTGATGCTGGGAATGCCTGGAAGCTCAGCAGCATCACCGTACAACCGTTGCCGGGGAATCCGCTTTGGCTGGCAACCCACTGCCGCCATCTATCACTGTTACGTTGTTGCTTTTCTCATTCGCTACATAGACTCTGTTGTTGGCGGGGTTGATAACAACGGCTATCGGGTATTCGCCTGCTGGGATTTTGGAGGTTGCGTTGGTGGCGCCATCGATCACCGTTACGTTGCCACTAAAAAGATTGGCCACGTATATCTTGTTATGAGCCTCATCCACCGCCAGCGCGGCTGGCTGTTTACCAACCGTGACTGTGACGACCGCGTTGGTAGCACCGTCGATCACACTCACTGTGCCGCTATCGCCATGGATCGCGTAGATCTTGTTCGTTGCGGAGTTCACCGCCAGGGAATTAGGGACATCGTGCAGGGCCACTGTCTGAGTAGCGTTCGTGTCGCCATCTATCATCGTCACGCTCTTGCTGTCCCGGTTGGCCACATAGATCTTGTTGGTTTCAACGTTCACCGCCGCGCGGCGAGGACACTTGCCGACCGCTACTGTGGTGGTTGACCTCGTCGCGCCGTCGATCACTGTAACCGTGTCGTCCCCGCAGTTGGTCACGTAGATTCTGTCTGTGGCAGGATTCGTCACCACATTAACCGAGCCCTTGCCAATCGTAATTGAGGTGGTCCGGCCGGTGGCACCGTCGATTTCGGTAACGTAGCCATCTTCGCCAAGCGAATAAATCTTGTTGGTGGCGGAGTTCACCGCCAAATCGCCACGAAATCCAGCACCTAGCGGCACTTCGGTAGTCGCGTAGGTTCGGCCATCCAGCACGGTTATCCTATCCTCGGTGTCGACATAGGCCTTGTTGGTGATCGTGTCCACCTGCATGAGGCCAGGCATCCTTCCGAAATCCACCAAACGGGCAGCGTGGGTGGCGCCGTCGATCACCGTCAGCGTTTTACTCACCATATTGGCCACATAGACTTGGTTGGTGCCCGGATTCGCCGCCATGCCAAAGGGAGTCAAGCCGGTCGACAGGGTGCATACCTTAGACCGCTGGCACTTGCGACTCTCCGATTCAAGTGTCACCATTCTATCGAGCTTCTCCCGCGCCAAACGATCTTCTTCCTCACGCTTGAGCAGCCCTGGGTCGAGCCGCCAGACCGTGACATCGCTAGCCAGGCATCTCATCTCCTTTGTGATCTCCACAACTTCAGGCTCGCCCCACGAAGCGCAAGACGAAACTCCCTTCGTTCCGTAGTCCCCAACACCCCAGCTCTTACATGCGGGATCGCTCATGGGGCACATCACGGAAGTGACAGTCTCTCTCAGGCAGGATCGCTGCAATTTGGTCTTTCCGGTAGGGACCTTAATCTTGATTACAAAAGTCTGCTTGTCAAGATGGACCAGATCGCCACCGGCCATTGCCGCCTTCGCGAGGGCTGCCTCTTGCAGCAGGGGGGCAGCATCGTTCTTGCTCGCTGTATCCGGCATCCAAGCCCGAACCATCCCTATTTTGATATAGCCCTTGCTGCTGAGGGCGCTGTCGTCTTCGGCTGTGACCTTAGGAGGTGCCGGACGCGCTTCTAATGTCTGCTGGAACCAGCCCACAAACTGCGACCCTGAAGGGTTGAATTGTCCCAATCCGTTCACGGGACAAAGGAGTACCGCCACCGCGCAGACCTGAATGGCACGGATAGCGAGACGCGCCATCATAGATTCGTCCCTCATTTCTCCGCTCCTTTCATTGATGTTCCAAGCCAGAGGAGCGGCGCTCCCTCAACTTGTACATCAATACCTCAGCTGGAAAGGCGAGCGAAGAATAGCACAAATCAACGCAAGCAGCAATCCTCCTTCCGCCTCCGTATTCCATATACGCGTGAGCTTGAAAAGGGAATGGGACCAGCCCGCTTACACAGAAAAATGGGACTCTCCGCGAGAAGAGTCCCAAAAAGCGTTCTTCACCCGTCGGCTCAATCTTCATACTGGGCGTCGCTGTGCGTATGCCGGATCAGCGCTCGAATCATGGCGTCTAAAAGTGAAACGCTATTCCCGCCTGAAAGATTCCATGGTTTCTCCCGCTTATTCCCCCCATGTCGGCCTGAGTAATGAAGTCGCGCGCGTCTGCGCGGAAGCTTAGCAGGCGAGTGAGTCGAAAGTCGATTCCGCCCCCGAAGTCGAGCGCGGGCGACGACTGCCGTGTACCGCTATTGAGACTGAGAGGCGAGGTTGTAAAGGACGAAGTGGGGGCGAACGAAGCATATCCGAATCCGGCCGCCCCATAAAACGAGGTTCGCGCTTGCGGCGAGAACTTGAGCCGCGCGCCGGGGGTGAAGAAGATATCCGGTCCGGACACTGTGGTCGACTGCACTCCGTTAAGGCCGACGACGCTTGATCCAGACACTCGAATAGGGATGACGAGCGGCAATTCGACGTAAAGGTCAGCCTTACGCTGCAGTATCTGCCAAGCATAGTTTAATTGCACGCTTGGGCTGACTGAGCCGGTGGAAATTGCCATAGAACCTGTAACTGTCGCTTTTCCCTGCGGTCCGGAAATCCCCGCTAGAACAGCGAGGTCGCTATTCTGGGCGTGCGCGGCACTGGCGTAGAAGAGGGAGATCAAAAGGAGGGTGCTCACAAAAGTTTTCATAGCTGCAGATTATGACGGTGCGGGGTCGATGACCAGGGAATTGTTTTGAGCGGCCGAAATCAGTCGATGAGCGGTTGCAATCGCCTGCAATCGCGCCTGAGCCGTTCAACCATATTTACGGCCATTCAACTGAGCTTCAGGCCGCTCATCCGGAATGCGCTTGTAAGTGCGCCGACAAGTCCCATATCCTGACCTTACCATGCTCCGGATCCGTGTAACTGCCGCTCTTATTCTAATGTCCTATGCCCAACTTAGCTGGGCTGACGGCGACTCGTGGAACAAGTTGCGCTATACCGGCGGCACGGTAGCGGCCAAAGTGAACCCGTACGACTGGAACACCACTTTGACTGTGGAGTCCTCCAAGATCACGCTGATTTTTGCGCATCGCACCACTTTGACGCTGGCGCCGGCTCAAGTTACAGCTCTCAGTTACGGGGAAGAGGCGCACCGCAGAGTGGCCGACATGGTTACGCTGAGCGTAGTGTTTCTGAACCCCTTGATGCTCTTTGGAATCCTGCATGAGAGCTCAAATCACTTTGTGGGGATCGAGTTCCGGACGGCCGACGGAAAGCCTGGCGCGGTTCTGCTGGAAGCTGATAAGAATAACTACAAAGCGATCCTGGCGGCTCTCAGCCGGGTAACGGGAAAGTCTGTGCAGACGGCACGTTAGTCCATGCCCGAATACGATCCATCTTACGCGATCACGCTGGTCACCGTCGCGTTCTGCGCGCTGACCTTCACTGTACTCGCTGTATCCTTGTGGCGCGAAAGACGGCTGCGGTTTAAATCGGTCCTCGCCACCTTCACGGTAGTATGTACTGCGGCGTTTCTGACCAGCCTTCTTCTCACCATCGCGCCAGGGTGGGCATTACCGATCAGCGCAGCCCGGGCACTTGTGACGGGCATGATTCCAGCGCTGTTGCTTCATTTGGTCTCACAGGGCCGGTCATCACGGTTGCGAACTGCGTTTTACGCCGTCAGCGCGGTATTAGCGCTAGCCCTTGCGCTGGAAGATGCGGAACTGGTTTCATTGTCGTTTGCCGACGTTGCTCCAGCGATCCTGCTTGGCACCGCGAGCGCCCTTGGATTGGTCCTTGTCTCCGCTCCCGACAGAAGCCAGCGGATGTGGTATCGCATTTTGCTCACCATGACGATGGTCGCGTCGGCTGCCGGTTTGATCAGCAGGTCCCCGATGACGGAACTTGCGTCTGACTATCTGCTGCTGGTTTTTTTTTGCATCAGTCTCTATTACCAGGAGCGGCTGATCTTCTTCGATCTTCTGCTCAAGCGGGCGGTTTTCTTCTGTCTGGCACTGGTGACTCTCACAGCCTTATGTGTGTGGCAAGGTGCGCCGGATCCTCTCGGATTCGCCTTATTACTGGTGCCGCTATGGATGCTGGCCGCATATGCGGACACTGGGCTGGGAAAGATCATCGACCGCGTCTTTCTTGGGCGCCCTTATGGGCCGGTGGACGCGGAACATTTGTTTCTTAGCGAAATGCAGGCCGCCTCGTCCGAAGAAGACTTGCGCTCGCGCAGCACCCGTTGTCTCAGTGCGATTTTCCAGGGTACCGCCGAGGTGAGCTTTGCAGAGGGCAAGCCCGCTCAGGCAGGTAATCCACGCGCCATGGTTGCTGATTTGCAGCAGGTGGGATGGGTGGCGATAGGGCCGCGGCAGTCTGGAATCTCTTTTATGAGTGACGACCGCCGCCTCTTCCAATCCTTGGCTGAGACATTGACAGTGATGCTACAGAATGTGCGATTTCGTGAAGTGCAACGATGCCAACAGCAGCGAGAGGAACAGCTGCAGGCGCTGGCCAGCCGTGCCGAACTCAAAGCGTTAAGGGCGCAAATCAACCCACATTTCCTGTTCAATGCACTGAATGCCATTGCCGGCCTGATTCCGTCGCAACCCGAGCTTGCCGATCAGACTGTGGAGAGACTGGCTCAAGTGTTCCGCTATACTCTCCGTAACTCGGAGAGGGAGTGGGTACGGCTGGAGCAAGAAGTTGAGTTCGTGACCGCATACCTGGAAGTGGAGCAGGCGAAGTTTGGCGATCGCCTTGCGATCGAGGTGTCTGTGCATCCCGACGCGGCGCACATTCCTTTGCCGGCCATGTGCATTCAGCCGTTAATAGAGAACGCTCTCAAACATGGCGTGTCATCTGTCGAACAGCGTGGCGAAGTGAGATTATTATGTACCGTGCAGGGTGAGATGTTGAATATTGAAGTTTGGGATAACGGTCCGGGGTTCCCCCGCGGTTTTACCCTGGCTGCTTCTCCGGGCTATGCTCTGGCCAATATCGCCGAGCGGCTCAGAGGCTATTACGGAGAGACGGCACAGTTGAGCTGGAACTCTGAGGCGAATCTGACTCGGGTCAGATTGCGCATTCCATGTAGGGCGGCGGCGCTTGCGGTTGAAGAGAGGCACGCGTGATTCGAACTCTGATTGCCGACGATGAAGCCCCAGCGCGCTCGCGGCTGCGCCAGTTATTGTCAAGCCATGCCGACATTGAGATTGTCGGAGAAGCAGTTACAGGGGTCCAGGTGATGGACCTCGTCAGTAAGTTGAATCCCGTCCTGCTCCTGCTCGATATCCAGATGCCGGGCTGCAATGGCATCGAAGTGGTCGCATCTCTTCCGGCGCCGCGTCCACACGTGGTCTTCTGCACGGCATTTGATGAGCACGCGGTAGACGCCTTCGAACTGGCCGCAGTTGATTATCTTCTGAAGCCTGTCAGTCGCGCCCGCCTCTCTCTGGCGCTCGAACGAGTTCGTCTGCGGAACAACGCACAAATGGAGAAATCAATCGATCAAGTTGTACGCAAGCAGCGAAATCGCCTCAACCGATTCCTGGTCAAGAAGGGGGATAGATTCTTGGTTCTGAATGAGTCGCGGGTTCTCTATTTCGCTTCGGAGGGCAGTTTGACCCACCTGGTAACTGACGTGGAGCAATACCTGATGGACCCTACTCTCAACGAACTGGAGCAGCGGCTGGATCCGGCGCGATTCTGCCGTATTTCACGCTCGTCACTGATCAATCTGAGTTCTGTGACAGAGTTGCATCCTCTCTTCAGCGGTTCCGGAGAGGTGGTCTTGAGAAATGGCCAGAGGCTGGATGTCAGCCGCCGGCGATATCGCGATCTCGTTCAGGCGCTGAGCGGCTATTTGTGAGTGGGGTTTCACCGCCATCTTTCGGGCCAGCGACCAGTTCCGGTCGGATGACAGCCCAACCGGAACCTGCACACCCGCAGCATGGGACCCTTCTGGCGAAGGGTCCCATGGTGGTGCGAGGGTGCTGCGGTGGGCTTACCTGGCTGCGGCCTTCAATCCTGCTTGCTCAGCCAGTGCGGCGGCCTTGTCGGTGGCCTCCCATGTGAACTCGGGCTCCGAGCGGCCGAAGTGGCCGTAGGCAGCGGTTTTCCGGTAGATGGGGCGGCGCAGGTTGAGGCTCTCGATGATCTGCTTGGGGGTGAGCGAGAAATTCTTGCGGATCAGCTCGGTCAGTTTGGCCTCGCCGATCTTGCCGGTGCCAAAGGTATCGACGCGCACGCTGACCGGCTCAGCCACGCCGATGGCGTAGGCAAGCTGGACTTCGGCGCGATCGGCCAGCCCCGCGGCCACAATATTCTTGGCGATGTAGCGGGCCATGTAAGCCGCGCTGCGATCGACCTTGGTCGGGTCTTTGCCGGAAAATGCGCCGCCGCCGTGACGGCCCGCGCCGCCGTAGGTGTCCACGATGATCTTGCGGCCGGTGAGGCCGGTGTCGCCCATGGGACCTCCGATGACGAAACGGCCCGTGGGGTTGATATGGTACTTGGTGTTCTTGTCGAGCCACGCGGCGGGCAGTACGGCCTGAATGACGTGCTTGAGGATGTCGGCGTGCAGCTCCTCATTGCTGACGCTCTCGGCGTGCTGGCTGCTGATGACCACGGCGTCGATGCGCGCGGGCTTGCCGGACTCATCGTATTCCACCGTGACCTGGCTCTTGCCGTCGGGGCGCAGATAGGGCAGCTTGCCGTTCTTGCGCACCGCGGTTAGCTGGCGGGTGAGCTTGTGGGCCAGCGAGATGGGGGCGGGCATCAGCTCGAGTGTTTCGTTGGAGGCGTAGCCGAACATCATGCCCTGGTCGCCGGCGCCGCCAGTGTCAACGCCCTGGGCAATGTCGCCGGACTGCTTGTTGATGGACGATATGACGGCGCAGGTGTTGGAGTCGAAACCGTAGAGGGCGTTGTCGTAACCGATGGAGGCCACGACGCCGCGGACGAGGCTTTGGAAATCGACGTATGCTTCGGTTGTGATCTCGCCGGCGATAACCACCAGACCGGTGGCTAACAGGGTCTCAGCGGCAACGCGGCTTTTGGGATCCTGCTCCAGGCAGGCATCCAAAATGGCGTCGGAGATCTGGTCTGCCATCTTGTCGGGATGGCCTTCCGTAACGGATTCAGAGGTAAACAGGAAACGGTCGCTCAATGTAAAACTCTCCTCCCATTGCAGGGAATTCAATTTGGGCAGACTGGAGCAAGGACCGGCTCATGCTGGATCACCGGCGCGGAAAGCTTGATTCACTCATCGCATCGGACCCACTCTCGCACAGGAGCTGCCAGCACCGTCAGGCTGACGCCCTGGGATGCATCATTCCATGGTAATTGCCGGGGGCGGATGGGAGCAAAGGCTTGCAGTGAACGGGGAGCAAGGGCATGTGAGACGCGATTTCCGTGCGTCCAGCAGATGATCTGCCGTTAGGAATGGACAGCTTGCGCCACCAAGCGCACTCCGAGCGCAGCGCAGACGCGACTCACGGTGTCAAAGCGCGGGGCGCTATCGGGGCGAAGTGCTTTGTAGAGGGCTTCACGAGTGATCCCAGCCGATTTGGCGATTTCGGTCATTCCGCGAGCGCGGGCAATATCGCCCAGTGCTGCCGCCAGTAAAGCCGCATCGTTGGCTGCCAGAATATCGGTAAGGTATGCGGCGATGGACGCCTCACTGTCAAGGTAAGGCGCTGCATCGAACTCGGGAAGATCGGCCACCTTAATACGTTTGCTCATCTCAATTTTCCTCCGTAATCCAGCAATGCCGCCAATGTCTTGGCGCGCTTTATATCTCTCTTCTGTGTTCGCTTGGAACCGCCAGCAAGCAACACAATCAACTCCGCGCCGCGCCGTGTGAAGTACACGCGCCATCCTGCGCCAATGTGGATGCGCAATTCAGATACGCCTTCGCCTACAGGCTGAACATCTCCCATCAATCCGCACGCCAACCGCTTGATTCGGGCCATAACCACACCGCGTACCGTCTCATCGGCAAGACCATCAAGCCAGTCTGTAAACTCGGGGAGAGGTTTAACCGAGAGCATAGATATACTGTAATCGAACGATTACATATTGTCAAGCCAATAGAGGACTATCTCACAAACCGCAGAATTGTAGAGATTGAGAAGATAACAGCGCCTGACCCTAGCCCAGTATCTTCATGGGCAGCAGAGAAGTCCACCAGCCCTCGCGCAGGCCATAATAGCGAACTCCCAGAAAAGCGCCCGCGATCGCCACCAGCAGCAGCAGGATCACGCCGACCCAGCGCAGACGCCTCTCCATCGTATCGCCGCGCTGGGTGCGAGCCTTGCCCACGTTGGCGGCAAACTCCAGCCAACTGCGGTCATCGTCGAGCATCTGCCCGCTGGCGGCGTAGGCCTTGAGAAAACGCTCCGTCCACTCGTTCTGGTCCAGGCCGACAGCGCTCGCGTAGCCGCGAACGATGCCCTTGCTGAGAATTCCGCCGGGAAGCAGGCGAAACCTCTCCTGTTCCAGCGCAATCAGGTGGCGCTGGGTGATCTTGGTCACTGCCGTGATGTCTTCCAGCGCAATGCCGCGGGACAACCGCTCCATGCGCAGGTCTTCTCCAAAGTTGCCCATCGTTTACCAGAATGCGGTTTGAGTAGCTAGCTGGTTAACCCCCTCAACAATAAACCTGCTGTCCGCATCGGTCAAAGATTATTTATGATGATGTCCCCTGATTTACACCAGTCTGCGCATTTTTGTGGATCGAACGCGTCTCCGGCAACGATTCCCCCTCGCACCCGGCTCCGCCAGCCCCAGGCTGTTACTCTGAAAGCGAGGGCATTTCAAGCGATTTGCAGCCTCGCGGAGCCGTCATTGGGAATGAATAAGCTCATCTTTGCCAATCTGCTGCACCGCCCTGTCCGCTCCATCATCAGCGTGCTGGCCGTAGCCATTGAAGTCATCATGATATTGTCCATCGTGGGCATCTTCATGGGGATGCTGAACGACACCAAGCAGCGCACCAACGGCATCGGCGCCGACCTGATGATGCGGCCTTCCAACGCCAGCATCTTCGTAGGCGTGAGCGGCGCGCCCATGCCGGCCAGGTTTGTCGAAGTTCTCCGCAAATTACCGCACGTGGCCGTGGCCTCGCCGGTGATTCAGAAGTTGAATACCGCCGGTAAAATCGAGGTCCTTTACGGCATCGACTATCCCAGCTTCAATGCTCTCAAGCCCTTTGTTTTTGTCTCCGGTGGGCCGTTCCAGGGGCCAAATGACGCGATTATCGACGACATTGCCGCTGGCGCCGATGGCGGCCATCGCGTAGGCGAGCAGATTTCCATTATGGATCACTCTTTTCGCATCGCGGGTATTGTCGAGCACGGCAAGGGCGGACGCAAAATGTTGACTATCGAAAAGATGGGCGAGTTGATGGGTTCTGAGGACAAGGCCTCGCTGTTTTACATCAAGTGCGATGACCCTGCCAATGATAAAGCTGTGATTGATGAAATTCATTCCACGCGCGGCCTGGAAGACTACCCGGTGGAAACGGTAGATGAATGGCTGGAGGAGATGACGCCAGAGAAGATTCCCGGCTTCAACATCGCCCTAGATGTGGTCACCTTCATCGCGGTTCTGGTAGGGTTTCTGGTGATCTTTCAGTCGATGTATACGGCGGTGCTGGAGCGGACGCGCGAGATCGGCATCCTCAAGTCGATGGGCGCCTCCAAACCGCTCATCGTGGGGGTGGTTCTGCGCGAGACCGCGGTGATCGCCGTGGCCGGCGTGCTGCTGGGCATTGCCGGAACGTATGGCGTAAAGCTGCTGATGGCCCACCTCTATCCCACGCAGCACTTTGAGATAACCCCGGATTGGCTGCTCCGTGGAGCGGTAATCGCCTTTGTGGGCGCGTTGTGCGGCGCGCTCTACCCGGCATGGATGGCCGCCCGCAAGGACCCTATCGACGCGCTGGCCTACGAGTAGTTTCCGGCGGCGTTGCGCCGGGACTACCCGCGCCAACGTCGTACACTGGTAGGGTTCCATCAGGATTCCCCATGAAAAAAATTGCTCTCAGCCTCTATACCGCCGTGACCGTCGCCCTCCTGATCTGGGGCTTTTACCAGGCCATCTATGTCGCTCCCGCGGACGACCGGCTGGGCGGGCAGGGCGAACTCTATCGCATCATCTTCTACCACGTGCCTTCGGCCATGGTCGCTTTTCTCTTCTTCGCCATCTCGCTGGCTGGATCCATCGGCTATTTGAGTTTCCGCCGCAAGCACAATGCCTGGGCGCAGATTGCCGATGCCTGGGCTCTGGCCGGAGCCGAGGTGGGCGTGGTCTTCTGCACCGTGGTGCTCATCACCGGCCCGATCTGGGGCCGCCGCGCCTGGGGCATCTGGTGGACCTGGGACGCAAGGCTGACCACTACCCTCGTCCTGTGGCTCATTTACGTCAGCTACCTGCTGTTGCGCCGCTTTGCCGCTGGGCCGCAGGTGCAAACGCTGGCCGCCGTGCTGGGCATCTTCGGCGCGCTCGACGTGCCCATCGTCTATATGTCCAACCGCTGGTGGCGCATGCAGCACCCGGCTCCGGTCTTCGGCGGAGACGCTGATTCCGGTTTCAAGGATCCCAGAATGTTGCACGCCTTTGGCTGGAATATCCTCGCCTGGCTCGCCTGGGGAATGCTCATCCTGGTGGTGCGCTACTACGTCGAACGCCGCAGCCAGAAAGCCGCCGCCCAGGAAGTGCAAGACGCCCTGAATGCATAAACCCGGCTGGAATCTCTTACTAAAACGAGGTCAATGATGAAAAATTTCGCAGTCGCCCTTCTATACGCCCTCCCCGTCGCCCTCTTCGGATGGGCATGCTCGCTGATCGTTTTCGCCCCTCCCGAACCCCCCTTCGACTGGATGAACCACATGTCAGCCGCCGATCATGATGCTCTGGTAGCTCTTATCGACCACCAGTACACCGTCGCTGCCTACGCCGTCACCTGGGCCATCCAACTGGGCTACGTGGCCTGGCTCGGCGTGCGCTGGCAGGCGCAAAAGTTCGAAGCCGTCTCCCCAGCCCGTAATTCCTGATCCCGTATGCCGTCCTTTCATGTTCTGTGCGATAGGGTGGGATACAACGAACCCATGGCGCGCAAGCGCCGTCTGCTCCACCGCAGGTGGTCCTTGCAGATAATTACCCTCCACCAACGCATAATTTCTATTGCATTCTGAGCGGGTACTGAGGTTAAACTAGTTTGGAGCGCCAATAAGGACGAAACGGAAGGACAAAGCAGGCGCTTCAGCAGGAAAGGTTTCCCCCTCCCCCCTATTTCCTGTCAAAATCGACTCATTTCCCCGGATCATGACGCCGGTAACGCATGTTCCCTGCCGACGCATCGCATGAACTTAAGTTTTTCCCCATTCTGCCGATAAGCCAATTGAATACAAGCGCCCGAGAGGCTCAGGCTGCATCTGCCTTCGTGGTGCTCTGCCCGGCAAATCGGGAGAACGGAAATACCATGCCTGTTGATTTTGGTGAAATCACCGCCTACCACCACGAGGAAGCCGCCCGGCATCGTGCGCTTGCCCAGGCGGCACGCGACCGGGGATGCCCAGCTGATGCTGACTATCAAGCCGGGCTGGCTGCGCGTTGGGATGAAGTCGCCCAGCAGCAGAAGATCGATATGCGGCAGGCACCATCCCGCCGCATGGCAATGCAACGGCCACACCGCCCGCAGCCGCCGCCCATGCCGTTTGTTGTCGCCTGCCTGCTGGCCGTAGTGCGCGGCTTCAAGCAAATCGCCGCGGCGTTCCGCCCGCCGGCGACCAAGAGAAGTGTCCCCATCAACGGCTTATCGCTCCGCTGATCGCGGCCAGGGATTGCACCACTAGAAACCTGCCATCCTGAGCGGAGTCTGGCGCGCACTGGTGGGGACGGTGATAACCTTTGGCCGCTGGAAGTTACAGCAGCTTGAATGCTTTCAGGACAATGGCGTTGGGGGCACGGCCGGCTGGAAGCAGTGTAAAAAACTTGCGCGAGGTAGTGCGCACCACGGCTATATCTCCCGATCGGGCATCGACGACAAAGAGCAGCAAGCCGGAGCTGGAAAAGGCCAGCGCCGAAGAGCCGTCGCCGACACGGATTGAGCCTCCTTGGGAGGCCGGAAGGCGCTGGCCTTCGTCAATGGCGTAGACAGTGACGTACTGGGAACGGAAGTTAGCTACATAGAGCATGGAGTTGTCGGCGGAGACGAGGCCGCGCACGGGAGTGTCTCCGATGATGGTGGAGCTGTTGACGTCATCGGTGGTGGTGATGACCTCGGAGATGGAATTAGAGAGTGAATTGAGGGCGAACAGCTCGCCGCCGTCGGGCTTGAGTGCCAACTGCATCGGCGCCTGTCCCACGTCCAGAAGGGCCTCCAGGCGGTCGGGCCGGGCAGGGACAACCTGAGCGCTGCCCGGTTGAGCGGGGCGAATTTCGGAGTGATCCAGAGCGATGGCCATGATCTGGTGGCCTGCCGAGCAGGGCACAAAAGCCTTTGAGGAATCGGGGAGGATGACGGCGTCCGAGGCGCCGGGGCAGCCTGTGAAGATGGCGCGCACGCGGCGTGTTTTCGGATCGAAGAGGCTGACCGAGTTGCCGCGCCGGTTGGCGACGACCAGGGTCTTGTTGTCAGGGGAAAGGCGAGCGGCGGCCGGCTCCTCGCCGGTTCCGATAGCCGCGATCTCGCGCCGCGCCTTGAGGTCCAGTACCGAGACGCTGTTTGAGCCGGAGTTGGCCACGTATGCCAGGCCGCCCATGGAATCGATCTCGATGGAGACCGGCTGGCGCTGAACATAGATGACGCCCGCGACCGAATTGTTTTCCGCGTTGATGATCGAGACCGAGCCCTGACCGTCCGCGGCGCCGGAGTTGACCACGTAAACTTCGTTGCGGGTGGGGCTGGCAGCCACGGCTACAGGCTTCTGTCCGACCGCAAGCTCGCGGTCCACGCGCACATCCACCACATCCAGAACAGTGACGGTGTTGCTGTCGCCGTTTGTGACGTAGGCGTATTCGCGATAGTTGGATGGATACTGCGGGAAGTCATGGGAGCGGCAGCCAGTAAAGGCCAGCAGGGCGAACGCGGAAATGCTGAGGATTGCTTTGTACGACGATTTCATGAAATAAATCCGGCTTTCAAAGGCTGATCTTCTTCCCAGTTTCGCTTCCCCAAAGCATCATAATTGAGGCCGGGGGATGCCAGCGTTCAACGCTTGCCTAAAGGCGTTTGGCCCAGTAGCCGGGACGGCGCTTGGCGTGGGCCACGGCAACAATTTGAATCTCGTGCAATAACTCGCGATAGACAATGGAAAAGGGATACCGGTCGAGCACAACGCGCTGGGCGCCGTAAAGGTGTGGCGGATATAACCTGGGCCGTTCCTGCACACGGTCGAGAACCGGAAGAAGTTCCTCATAAAATCCATCGGCAGCCGGAACGCTCTGCCTGAGATACCACGCGTGAGCGGCCATGATCTCCCGGCTGGCCGCGGGATGGTACTTCAATGGCTTCAAACGCGCAGCCGGGTTCGCGCCTGCGGAGAAAGACCTGCAATCAGTTCGGCGCGCACCAACTCCCCAGAAATCAATTCCACGGCCCCGGAATCGATCTCGTCCAGACGGCGCTTGATCTCGCTGTCCCAGGCGGCCTCAATCTCCGCTCCCGATGCATCATCCCTCTCCTGCTGGAGGAGGCTCGCAATGAGCCAGTTCACCTCTTCAATGGGCAACTGGCGAGCTTCTTCGAGAATTTCAGTAGCGCTTCGGCTCATGGAGAGATTGTAACGCGGTTTCGGTTGCGCAACCAACCCCGCGGGGCAGATTGCGGCCCACCACCGGGGCGATCCGTTCCAGTTCGTCCATCATGCGGGCAAACTGATCGGGATAGATGGACTGGGGGCCGTCGGAGAGCGCCTTTTCGGGGTGGTCGTGAACCTCGACGAGGATGCCGTCTGCGCCTGAAGCCACAGCGGCGCGGGCCATGGGCAGCACGCTGTCACGCTTGCCGGTGCCGTGGCTGGGATCAACCAGAATCGGCAGATGGCTGACACGGCGGACAGCCGGAATGATGCTCAGGTCCAGGGTGTTGCGTGCGTGGTCGGCAAAGGTGCGCACGCCGCGCTCGCAGAGGATCACCTCGTAATTGCCCTCACTCATTACATATTCGGCGGCCATCAAAAACTCCTCCAGAGTGGCCGAAAGGCCGCGCTTGATGAGCACCGGCATACGCAGTTGCCCGGCACGCTTGAGCAGGGAATAGTTCTGCATATTGCGTGCGCCGATCTGCACCACGTCGGCCCATTCAGCGACCAGGTCCAGGGTCTCGTTATCGATGGCCTCGGTGACAATGCGCAACCCGAAGCGCGAGCGAATCTCGGCCATGATGCGCAGCGCCTCCAGGCCCAGGCCTTGAAAGGCGTAAGGGGATGTGCGCGGCTTGTAAGCGCCACCGCGGAAGAACTGCGCTCCCGAGGCGGCCACCAGCTCGGCGATGGCAAAGGCCTGATCTCGATTTTCAATAGAACAGGGCCCGGCGATGATGGCCAGGTTGCGGCCGCCGATTGCCGCATCTGTTCCCGCGAAGCGGATGACGGTGTCCTCTTCCTTCACATCCCGGCTGGCCAGCTTGTAGGCCTTGGAGACGCGGATGACTTCGGCGACGCCGGAGAGCTCTTCCAGGTTGCCGCGGTCCACTTCGCCCTGGTTTCCGGTGATGCCGATGGCTGTGCGCTGGGCTCCGGGAAGCGGGTGAGCGCGGAAGCCCAGCCGTTCAATGGCTTCGCAGACTGCCTGGATTTGCTCCTGCGTTGCCTGCGCCTTCATGACAACCAACATGGCTGGACCCCCTCGAACCCTCAGTCTAACGGCTGCGACTGCGTTGGGCAATTGACCACGCGAAACACTGTCTTTTGTTCTAGTTGCCAGAACGGCAAGAACGCCGGCCATTTGCGCTTCGTTCAGAATGTAGCAGGGATGGAGCGGCGTAGTTACGGTTCTGCCGAGTAGCTCAGAATCCAGTCCGCCTGCTCCTTGGTGTCGGGCACAGGGACACCGCGCGATGCTCCAATGGCCTTCAGTGCTGCCTCTGGCTGCCAACCCAGATGAATGAGGGTGCATGCCGAAACAATGGTGGACCTGCCGATGCTGCCTTGGCAATGGACGCCAACCGATTCACCGGCGCGGAGGCGATCCGCCAGCCCGGTAACAAAGCGCCGGAAAGTATCCGTGTCGACAGGAAGACGTGCATAGGGAAATGAGTAAGAGAGAAAATTCAATCCGACATGCATGGCTGCGGAGCCTTCGTTTGCCAAGCCGAGTACGCTCGCCTCCCAGTGTTCCAGCAAGGAAACCAGGGTTTGGATGCCGCTGTTTTTCAACCAGAGCAGTTCTTCGTCGAGACAGGCGTCTCCCCGTGGGCGAAGGACAATGGCCAACGGCGCTGGCGGATGGCCTTTGATCCAGAAGATGCCGTTCATGGTAGTCAAGCTCCCACGAACCCTTTCACGCGGACGCGAATGCTGGGGATACCGGGGGTCGAGCGCCGCGCTGGCTTCGATCAACGGAATCAGTTTATCGAATTACTGGACGGAGTGGGAGCCGAAGTGGGGGATACGTATCGGGTGAATAAATTCCTTGCTCTTGTCGCCGGTAACGGCATTGAGTGGCTAGGTGAAGTGCTCCCAACCATGCGCTTCGAGGGGCTTCGCGCCCTGTGGGGAAATTAGCGTCAAAGTGGGCCTGCCTGCGCGGGCTTTCAAGACGCGTCCGATTCTGGTCACGGGGACGCCGGCGATGGAGTGAGGCAGGCGGGCGGCGGGTGGAGACGTGAAAAGCAGTTCGTAATCCTCGCCTCCGTGGAGGGCCTGAGCCAGATTTGCTCCCAAACCAAGCGGCAAGAGCGTCGCATCGACCTCTGCGGCCACGCCGGATTCCTCGCAAAGATGCGCCAGGTCCGTGGAGAGGCCATCGCTCAGGTCGATGGCGGCGGAGGCCAGGCCGCGGCGTTGCAGCCAAAGTCCCTGGGCAATGCGCGGCTGGGGATAGAGGTGCGGGGCGAGCGTTATGGCCTGCTTTTTGGGGATGCGAGGCGGGGTGGGTCGCGCGGGCGAGGCCAGCTCGGCCAGACGGGCCAGGCCGGCAGCGGCTCCGCCGAGAGCGCCGGTGACGTAGAGCAGGTCGCCCGGCTTTGCGCCCGAACGAAGCAGGGCCCGTCCCCGGGGAACGGCGCCAACCAGGACAATATCGGCCACGGCCAGTGAGGATTCAGCCAGATCGCCGCCGGCCAACGGTGTATTGAGGGCCTCTGCCAAGGCCAAAAATCCGTCGAAAAAGCGTTCGACCCAAGTGGAACGGCGGCGACCAGTGGTCTCGGTAAGCGAGCGCGGTAAACCCAGGGAAAGAAAGGCAGCTACGGGCCGCGCGCCCATGGCGGCCAAGTCGCTTAATCCGCGCGCCAAAACCCGATGCCCGACGGCCTCTGGCTGATGCCAGTCAAGGCGGAAGTGGCTCCCCGCTATCGATAAATCCGTCGTTATGGCCAGCTCTTCGCCTGCGCGAGGAGTAAGCAGGGCGCAATCGTCGCCAATGCCCAGCCGGAGGCCGCCTTTACGGGCGAAGCTGGCGGCGTGGGCAGCTCGTTGGCGTATTACTTCGAGCATTGCGAGTTCGCTTCGTCCGCTGATGGCTCCGGAATGTGTCTGTTTTATACGCATCTTAATTACGAGGATATGACGATCAGGCGTTAGTTTCACCGGGAGCGCTCACTTTGGGCTGTCTTGCGCCGATATTGCATCAAGAACGGCAATACCGCCCGTATCAAATTGAGTTGACGGACACACTGCGGCTTGCTACCCTATACAGGCAATCCAGCAAGTGTGTCAGTCTGGTGTAAATGTGTCAGACTGGTGTGTTGTTTCGAGGGCCGGAAGGCTCTTTGCATTGTTTTCTTCAGAATACGGCGAATTGCGACCCTGTCAACGGCAGGGATGAGAGGCAAATATGCTGCGCAAACGCTATTACATTCTATTTGTCGCCAGAGATGAGGACGGGCGGATTCGCAAGATTCCCCTGCCGCTTCGCTATGCATATGTGTTTGTAGTGGCAGCGCTGGTGGGCGCGTTCACCATCGTGGGACTGGCCGGCTCCTACACGCGCATGTTGCTCAAGACAGAGAGTTTCAACCAAATCCGCCAGGATCGCGAGACGCTGCGCAAGGATTACAAGCAGATGGCGCAGATTGCGCATGACCGCAATATACAGGTAGCCTCTCTGGGCGCCCTGGCAAATGAGGTGACCGCGCTCTATGGATTGCGGCAGAACAAGCTGGCCGCGACCAAGCCGGCAGCTGCCTCCGTTGCCGCGGCCGAGCCTACGCCCGCCAGCCTGGGCCTGACAGACGATGTAGACACGCAGCAAGTAAAGCTCACCATCGACCAATTTTATGTTCTGCGGACACAGGCCATGAGTGGGCGGATATCCCGCGCCTTGGAGGGCGGTCTCTCGCCCAGCTTTACCGGCGACTGGACGGCACTTGCCGACGCGCCCTCACTTTGGCCGCTGGAGGGCCGCGTGGCATCGGGCTTCGGTCAGCGCCAGGACCCGATCAACGGCGAAGGCGCCTTTCACTCCGGCATCGACATTGACGCGCCCGTCGGCACACCGGTGCGCGCCGCAGCCGATGGTGACGTGACCGAGGCGAGTATGAACGCCGGATACGGCCGCGAGATCATGCTCGACCATGGCCACGATGTGCTCACTCTCTACGGGCATCTTTCCGCCATGGCGGTTGTGGTCGGCCAGCATGTGATGCGCGGCCAGGTCATCGGTTACGTGGGCCAGTCCGGCCGCGCCACCGGCCCGCACCTGCACTATGAAGTCCGCGTCCACAAGGTTGCGGTGAATCCGCACAAATATCTGCGCACCACCTACCAGCAGATCGCGTATAGCGGCCCCGGTGAGACCTTTCCACCGGCAATGTAATTAGATCTGAGTGGAGTCAATGCGCCATTGTCTGCATCGCTGAGCGGCTGACTCCGCTTCACCTACTGCCCACATAACTCACATGCCAGATAGAGCGAGAGCCGTCGTCGGAGACGAACAGCGAGCCGTCTCTGGCTTCGGCGACGCCTACTGGGCGACCCCATACGGTATCGTCGGGCAGCGTGAATCCCGTGAGGAAGTCCTCGTACTCGCCGGTGGCGCGGCCGTTCTTCATGGGCAGGCGGATGACCTCGTAGCCTCCTCGCTGGGCGCGATTCCATGAGCCATGCTCGGCGGCGAAGCCGTCACCCTTGAACTTGGCGGGGAACTGACGGCCCTCGTAGAAAAGCATTTCCAGCGAAGCAAAGTGGGGATTCACCAGGATGTCGGGGGTGATGACCTTGGACTGCAATTCGGGATGCTTTCCGGGATGGCGGGGATCCTGAATGCCGCCGCTGGGACCGCCATACAAAAACCAGGGCCAGCCGTAGAAGCCGTCCTCCTGCACGTGGGTAATGTAGTCGGGAGGGTAGTTGTTGCCCAGGCCATCCCTTTCATTAGTCGAGCACCACAGCTCGCCGGTGATGGGGTTGATGGCCTCGCCAACACAGTTGCGCAGGCCGCTGGCGTAGACCTTGATGAACTTGCCTTCCGGGGTGAACTCCAGCACGTCGGCGCGGTGGAACTCCTCAGGATGCGAGTCAGAGTCGTCCACGTTGGAATGAGAGCCTACCGAGGCCAAGAGCTTTGTGCCGTCTTTGGAGAAGACCAGGTCACGCGTCCAGTGGCCGCCGCCGCGCAGCCTTCCGCCGCCGGGCAGATCGGCAAGGTGCTCCGCGGGGCCAGTCGCCACCAGGTCGCCGTTTTTATAGGGAAAGCGAACAATGCCGTCGGTGTTGCCGATGTAGACCCAGGCAGGGTTAGGGCCGGCTGGGTAAAAGGCGATGCCGAAGGGCTGGTGCAGGCCGTCGGCGAAGACGAAAACCTGCGCAGCTTTGCCGTCCGGACTCACGCCGCGAAAGACCTTGATTTTGCCGGTCTCGCTCTCAGCCAAGAAGAGGTCGCCATTGGGAGCAGTGCGAATCAGCCGTGGGTTGTCCAGGCCGGTCGCATACAGCTCCACCTTGAAGCCTTTAGGCGCGATGGGCAGCATCCCGGCGGGCCGGGGAACGATCTTCGGCCCATTGTCCACGGACTCTTGCGGAGCCGGGGCGGGCAGATCGGCTACCGTGAGGTGGCGGCGGATGCCGGGCGACTCGTGGGCCGCGTCAGTGAAAGCAGCCTGGCCGGTAAGAACGGTGTGTTGATGCTGCGCGCTGGCCGGTCTGCCGCCAAGCAGATAGGCAAGTGCGCAAAGAAGGGCAACAGCCATTGATAAATGAAGGGGACGAATCATGGAACCTCCACGGGAAATGCGACCTTGTCTTGAAGACGACGGGAACGGGCGGATGGATGCACAAACCGCTCGGAATCAGAGTTGCTACTTGGATGTATCGTGGCCGGATAAAGAATCATCCGGGATTTTCGGGCTGCCAACCGGACCGCTGAACAAGGCTGGCGAAAGCGTAGCCGTAATCACCACCCGGTCGCGCTTCTGCGTGATCTCGGCGGTCTTCAGCAGCTCTTTCAAGCTGTTGTTGGCGGCGTTATCGGCCAGGGGGGCGGTAATGCCTCGGGCCAGGATCAGCAACACGTTGAGCGCATCGGCCTGGCTGGCTGCTTTGCTGACGCTGGGAGCGATCTCCACCACTTTGACATGCATCACGCCTCCCAGTGACAAGGCCGGAGTAACGCTGGCGATGAACGTCGAGTCACGCTCCAGCGGCAGCGAGAAGCCAAAAATATTGATCGCTCCCTTCTCGGTGAAGGGCAACTCAATATGGCCCACGCCCCAGGCCAGCGAGAGCAGCGGCACCTCGTGGTAGTGGCGGGAGAGCAGCGAGGAACCGGCAAAGGGCCAAGCGGCGGTGGCGTGCCGGTCGAGCATGGAGTGAATCTGCTCCGGCGTCGGGGTGTTGGAGACGGCCACCATGTCGTAGCCGATCTGCGCCACGCGCACGGTGCGGCCCTCGGAGGGGATGTTGTAAATCGTATGCCCGGCGTAGGAGTCGCGGCTGGCGGCGTGGGCGTCGAGCCATGCGTTGAGCTTCTTGCCGGTAATCTTGCCCACCAGCACCATCGAATACGCTACCGGCCCGTTGGGTCCGTTGGGGTCCTTCATGCGGTGCAGTGCGATGGCCGCCTCGTCCAGGTCGCGCTCCGGGTCAATGCCGATGGCGTCAATGAACTGCTGGTACTCCGGCACGCGCTCAGGCGGTTTCAGGTCCTTGTGGAAGAAGGCGCGCACCGGCCTGAGGTTGACGTAAATGATGCCGTCGGACTCGGGCAGCAGCCGTGCGGCCTCCGGCGGGGCCTTGGAGCGCAGGAAAATCGCCGCGGCTAAAACAACCAGGACCGCGGCCACTATCCAAAGCGTTCTGCGCGTGCGTCGGTTCATGAAAGGCCGTCAGAAACAAAGGTATCACCCGGAACCCGCACGTGTTCAAGAGGCGTCTTAGATTGGCGGCTCAATTCGTTGGTGGCGGCGGCGGCGGAACGGATACTGGCGGTTGCGATTGCGCTGGCGTTATTCCTGGCGGCGGAATGTGTTCGCATATATCTCTGATTGCACTTACAATCGAATTCTTCTTAGTCGCGTATAACATATCGCCAGTGTTTTCAAAAAGAGATGCACCATCAACCTTCATCGCTGCCGATAAAGCTAATCCAGACAGTCCGCCAAAGGCAAACATGGAGCTGCGCTCACCTCCCCGGCGACGGAAGACAAGGACGTAATCCGCACGGTCCGGATTATTGGAGGCCATGACAAATGTGGGGCACACCTTCTGAATATCAGCCTGAACCTCTACCGTTCTCGGATCGTCACCCGCCTGTACGTGCGATATAGCGGCAGCAGAACTGCCGTGTCTGTCTCCAGACGCCCTAAGCATACCGTTTGATTCAAATATCGGGTGGTCAGTAACATAAATGCGGATTTTTCCGTCGGTCGAATGAAATGGTGGTGGCGGAACGTCAGGAGCCGATGCAGAGGCAGGAGCGGCTGCTGGAGCTTGCACAGGAATTGGCGGCGGCGGCGAGATAACTACTGGTTGTGCAGATTGTACGGGAGCGGCAGCCTTCGCCACTATCGCTGCTATCACCTTATCGCTCGCGCCGGCGGTTTTGAGGGCAATGATCCCTTCCGCAGAGGAGTCATAGTTTCCAGCCGAGGCGTTGATGGTGGAAACAATCAGATCGTCCGACAGGCCGGCCTTTACCAGCTTGATGATGGAATCATTGTTGAGCGCCTGCTGGGCAACGAGCATGGGGCAGATGGCCAGGAATACAACTACAAGAATGAGTTTGCGCACGAGTCTCCTCCTTACCATTCAAAACCGACAAAACTGTAAAAGAATGGCAACAGAATCATCAACCTAAACTCTGCATTTCGCAAGAAATATTTTGGCCACGTCTAAACGCCGGCAGGGCCGTTCCCCATTTACGGGAACGGCCCTGACGTTTCTTCAGCCAAATGCAATCGCGCCAGATCTATAGTTACTCGCTCACGCTCAGGCAATAAATTTTCCAGATATTGCCCTCGGAGGCGTCGCGCGGCTTGGGCGGGAGCATTCCATACTCGCCCTTGCCGAGGTGGGCGCTCAGCATGACCTGGTAGACGCGCGGCGCAATCTTTTCAGAGGAAAACGCTACGGCGTTCTTGTCCAACTCATCGTTGTCCACGGTAGCCGTGCCAGAGGAGATGGGAAAGATGCGCTCGTTCGATTTAACCTGAAGCCGCAGCAACCGGTAATCCGTAATGGTGCGGCCTTCCGGTACGTAGACGGCGATCATGATTGGCAGGGGTGTGGCTGTCTGAGCCCTAGCGGCGGCAACGTGGCCGATCGTGGACCTGGCCCCAGTTTCCTTGGGGCGGAGGGGGTTGATCTCAAACCCTCCGAGCTTGGCGGTCACAACCTCAGCTGGAATCGCCGTCCATGCGCTGCTTTTGTCCTGGTAATAAACGCCGACATCGGTGATTCCCGGCGGAAGGGCGGGCACGTCAGCCATGGGCGGAGTTGGCGGCGTGGGAGCCACGGGCGGGGTTGGTGGAGCGGGAGCGACAGGCGGCGCAGGCGGAGCGGGAGCTGCCGGCGGAGGCGGCGTTGCAGCCGAAGCCTTGAGCACAATCGCCGCGACTACCTTGTCACTGGCGCCTCCGGTCTTGAGAGCGATCAACCCATCAGGGGAGACGTCATAGTTTCCCGGCTGCGCGTTGATGGTGGTGACAATCAGATCGTCCGACATGCCTGCCTTCACCAGCTTGATGATGGCTTCATTGTTGAGCGCCTGCTGGGCAAAGGCCAAAGGGCAGATTGCCAGAAATACGACAGCAAGAATGTATTTGCGCACGAGACTTCTCCTTAACGGTAAAAACCGCCAGAACTTCCAAGCAACAGCAATTAAATCATCTATCGTAACCCCACTTTCCGCAAGAAGTTTCTGGGAGCGGGGGCCATCTGCCGTTCGATTTCGGGTTACATTACTCAGCCACGCTGATGGTAAAAATCTTGCCTTTGGTTTCCTTGTTGGAACTGGTTGACGAGCCCGGAGCAAGCAGTCCGTACTCGCCTCTTCCGGCGCTAGGCGTCAACGTGATCTGGTAGAGGCGGGGAGCGAGCTTCTGAGGTTGAAATTCGACTTCATCCCGGGTTGCTCCGGCGGAAGTGTGCAGCACTCCACCGGCCGCGGAGAGAAACTGGCGCGATCCGGCGTTGGGGCGAAGGTGCAGCAATTGATACTCGGTGATGGCCACGCCTTCCGGCAGATATATGGCAAAGCTGACCGGGAGGGTCGCATTTATTTTGGACCGGGAACCGTCGATGCGGCCATTGAGGTTGCCCTTGACGATGCCCGCCGAGGCGATGTTCTTGAACTTGCCGGAGCTTTCGAAGATCACAATTTCAGGCAGCATGGGCGCCCATGCGCCGCTCGAATCTTTGATGTAGACACCGACATCTTCAATGCCGGCAGGCAAGCCATTGGCTTGAGCTTCGGGCGCGGATGGACTGGAAGCTGCAGGAGCTGCTCCGGAGGCCTTGAGCAGGATGGCCCCGATGACTTTGTCGCTGGCATTCGCTTTCTTCAGGGCAATCAGGCCGTTAGCAGTCGTGTCGTAGTTCCCTGGGGAGAGATTGATGGTGTTGACAATCAGATCGTCCGACAGGCCGGCCTTTATCAGCTTGACGATGGCATTGTTGTCAAGCGTCTGCTGGGAAAAGAGCAGGGGGCAAAATGCCAGCAACATAACCGCAAAAAAACATTTGCGCATGATTCTCTCCTTACAATTCAAAACCGCCTGGTCAGTCAAAGAATGACATAAGAATCATCGGCTTTAACGCTGCGTTTCGCAAGATGTTTCTCGGAGCCGACAAACAAGCCGATGATGGGTCGCCCCACCCTTGCAAAAGAAGGAAGTCGCAATAATGGGGCATGGAACGCCTCTCTTACCGGCCAACAACCAGCACCACAAAGCTGCCTGGAACAATAGCAGGACGAGGGCGCGGATTGTCGGGTGTGGGCTCGGGACGCGGACCGAACTCGGCCGTAACCAGGTAGATGCGGTCTGCGGCCGAATCATACGCCATCGTCCGCGCGCCGCGTTGGGTGGGCAGAGTCTCGATGGTGGGATAGGCGGGAGCGCCGGCATCGATCACCGAAAGAACTCCCTCGCCGCAGGAAGCGAAGGTCAGCTTGTGTTGAGCGTCCCAACCGGCGGCGTCGGGACCGCTGCCAATCTCAGCTGTCGCTATAACTTTGCCGGTTTTGGAATCGATCACGCCCATCTTCTTGCCATCGCATACCGGGAAGAGACGGCTGCCGGCAACATCAAAAGCCAGGCCGCTGGGGCCGTCACATCCGGTCAGTGGCCACTCGGCGGTGAGCTTGTTGGTTTTGGCGTCCAGGCGAACGATCTCGCTCTTGTCCTCGATGTTGTTGAAGATTGTGCCCTTGCCATCGACGGCGGCGAACTCCGGCTTGCCGGGCAGCGGGATGGTGGCGATAACCTTCTGCGTGGCGGCGTCGATTACGGTCGCGTCCTTGCTGCGGCCGTTGAAGGCCCAGACGGTCTGCGTAGCCGGCTCGAAGACGATAGCGTCGGGGTTGGTTCCTGCGGGGATGGTGGCCACCGTAGCCAGTGTGGCGCGGTCGAAGACAACTACTGCGTTGCCGCCACCATCGGAGATGTAACCGAGTTTGCCGGCAGTGTCAAGTGCGACGCCGTGCGTGCCATGCAGGCCGGCGATACTGCCGGAGAGCTTCCCGGTCTGCGTATCAACGATATCGACGTGGTTGCCGCGAGTGATGTAGAGCCGGTGAGCCGGTGGATCGGCCAGCAGATAATCCCAACCGCCATCGCCGCCAATCTTCCAGTGGTCAATGATTTTGTAGGGCTTGTCTGCGTAAATAACAGTTGATGCAGCCTGGGGCTGCTGCGCGGCAATGGGGTGAACAGCAACCAGCAGGCCGCAAAGCAAAGCAGCAGCCACGAAGGAACGGGCAACAAGACGCAGATTCAGCATGAAAAACCTCCTTTTACGCACAGAAAGAATATCATTTCCCGATTGCGGCACAATGAGGCAGAACGGACAACAGAGGCCCGATCAATTATCTTCATTAACAGGGCCCAAATGGCCCAAGGACTTCAAATTGCGCATCATTCTCTCGAATATCGGCACCTACGGCGACACCAATCCGCTGATCGCCATCGCTTTGGAATTGAAGCGGCGCGGGCATGTGCCGGTGATGGCGCTGCCGCCAGTCTATGAATCAAGAGTTCGGCCTTTGGGGCTCGAATTCCATGTTGTCCGGCCGGACATCGATCCTGCCAACACTGCCCTGGTGGAGATGATCTACGACATCAAGAACGGTACGGAGCATGGGCTGAGGGATTTTCTCTTTCCCGCGTTACACCAGACCTATTCCGACCTGCTTGACGCGGCCACCCGTCCCGAGCGCGCTGACCTGCTGCTGTTAGGCGAACTGAACTACGCCGGGCCTATAGTGGCCGAGGTGACGGGGATACCCTGGGCCAGTTACGTGCTGGCGCCACTCTCTTTTTTTTCCGCCTTCGACCCGCCGGTGCTGCCTCCCTATCCGCGGCTGGCGCGGGCCGACAAGGCGGTGCCGGGCTTCGGGCGGGTCATCAAACGTGTGGCGCGATTTATGAGCCGCAAGTGGCCTGAACCAGTTTACGAACTGCGACGCGAATTGGGCCTGCCCACGGGCGCCAATCCACTTTTCGACGCCAAGCATTCACCCTATCTGGTCCTGGCACTGTTCTCGCGCGTGCTTGGCGTGGAACAAAAAGACTGGCCGAAGAACACGCTGATTACCGGTTTCTGCTACTTCGATGCCGACTTCGGCGTTCAAGAGCTGCCTCCTCATCTGGAAAAATTCCTCAACGAAGGGCCGCCCCCGGTGGTTTTCACGCTGGGCTCGGCAGCGGTGCTGGCTGCCGGAAAGTTTTATGAGTTTTCAGCGCGTGCGGCTATCCGGCTGGGAATTCGCGCGGTGCTGCTGATCGGCACCGACCCGCGCAACCGTCTGCGAACTTCGCCGCCGGAGTCGATTTGCGTAGCCGAGTACGCGCCTTACTCCCGGCTGTTTTCACGCGCAGCGATGGTAGTGCACCAGGGCGGCGTGGGGACGACGGCGCAATGCCTGCGTGCTGGCAAGCCGATGCTGATCATGCCCTACTCGCACGACCAGCCCGACAACGCCCGGCGGATGATGCGGCTGAAGGTAGCGCGAGCCATTCAACGAGGCAACTACACGCCGTGGCGCGTGGCGCGCCGGTTGAAGGCGATGCTGGCTGAGCCGCGGTTTGCCCGGCGAGCTGAGAGCATAGCGCGGCGGCTAGCCAATGAGGACGGCGTGCGTACAGCCTGCGATGCGCTGGAGGAGTTGTACAGAAAGTCCCGATGATTTGTCGCACCTGCGAGCGATTAGCGAGCGATTGGCCCCACCGCAGGTGGTCGCCAGCGCAGAATCGGATTCCGCGCTGCCTGCACCTCGTCCATTCGTCCCACACGCGTCGAGTGCGGCGCGGTTTTGACTAACTCCGGAGTCTCTTCGACTTCGCGGGCGATGGCGCGCATGGCCTCGATGAACAGGTCCAACTCCTCCAGCGATTCGCTCTCCGTCGGCTCGATCATCATCGCGCCATGCACGATCATCGGAAAACTGACCGTGTAGGGATGGAAACCGTAGTCGATCAGCCGCTTGGCGATGTCGCCTGTCTTTACTCCTTTAGCCGCCTGCCGCTTGTCGCTGAAGACCACCTCGTGCATCGAAGCGGTCTTGTAGGGCAGCTCATAAATGTTCTGGAGCTTGGCGCGAATGTAGTTGGCGTTGAGCACCGCGTCTTCGGTGGTCTGGCGCAGGCCGTCGAAGCCGTTAGCCAGAATGTAAGCCAGGGCGCGGATGAACATTCCCACGTTACCATAAAATGCGCGAACCCTTCCTACCGACTGCGGGCGGTCGTAGTTCCAGTGCTTCGTGCCGTTCTCGTTTTTGGCGAGCACAGGGAGGGGAAGAAACGGCTCAAGAAACTCCTTGCAAGCCACCGGCCCGGAGCCGGGACCGCCGCCGCCGTGGGGCGTCGAGAAGGTCTTGTGCAGATTCAGGTGCATTACGTCCACGCCGAAGTCGCCGGGCCTCGCCTTGCCTACCAGCGCGTTCATATTGGCGCCGTCCATATACAGCAGAGCGCCCTTGGCGTGAAGAATTTCGGCGATCTTCGCTATCTGGCTCTCGAAAACTCCTATCGTCGAAGGATTGGTCAACATTAATGCCGCAGTCTCTTCGTTGACTTGCCTTGTAAGTGCCTCTAAGTCAATTCCACCTTCGGAGTTAGACTTCAGATTCTCCACCGTGTAACCGCAGATAGCCGCGGTGGCTGGGTTGGTACCGTGCGCCGAGTCAGGGATAAGAATCTTGCTGCGCGGATTCCCCTGCGACTCGTGCCATGCGCGCACCAGAAGAATTCCCGTAAATTCTCCATGCGCGCCAGCCGCCGGTTGCAGCGTGATGGCGTCCATGCCGGTAATTTCGATCAGACAGCGCTGTAAAAGGTCAATCACTTCCAAAATCCCTTGCGCCAGCGAGTCGGGACGGTAAGGGTGCGCCTCGGCCAATCCCTCGATTCGAGCCACTAACTCATTCACTCTCGGGTTGTACTTCATGGTGCAGGAGCCCAGCGGATACATTCCCAGATCGATGGCGTAGTTCCACGTCGAGAGCCGCGTGAAGTGGCGGATGATTTCTATCTCGCTTAACTCGGGTAACTCGCCTGGGCTGGTACGGTGTGACGCGCCGAGCAGCGCTGCAGCATCGACAGCCGGCACGTCGAGCAGAGCCAGCTTGTAGGCGCGTTTTCCGGGCGAGGACTTCTCGAAGAGCAGAGCCTCGTTCTGCGTCGGGTGGGGACGGACTTTGCCGTTGATGCGTGAAACCGTAACTTCAGGTGTCGCCATTCATTACTCCTCGCAACAGATTCATTCATTATGTTTATCTAAGTTTGTTTGGATATAATGTTATCTCTTTGCTATATACCCAAAGCGCCTTTCGTTCACATTCCACATGCCCCACGCCCAAAGATATCCGGCGAAAGGACTAGCAATCAGCGCGCTCAAGACAAACCACCAATCGGCCTTCCCATGGCAAGTACAAAGATGCACAAACACGGTCAGGAAACCCACTATACTGCCCCATCTCAGCATTCCCCTGCGCACGATGAAAAATCGCTTGCCGCGCCTGCGCAACCTCTCCCATTTCCTGCGTTGCCTGTTGAGCACCCAGGATCTGAAGCCATCCAACATTGGCACATCTCCATTCGTAAATGTAAAAAAAGACTACTTCGATTACCCGGCCTATGCCTTAACCGGCCTGGCCGTCAGAGCTTTGGCCGCAGCGTCAATCTGCGCGCGAGTTATGATTTCCGTTGCGCACCAGAGCGTTGCGTTGCGCAGCTCCGGATACCAGCGGCTCAAATCAATGCCGCCGACAATCTGATTGTCGAGTAGTCGCTGGCTCCATAGCGTCGGAGGCTCCTCGGTCTCGAGAACAAACTCGTTGAAGCGGGGTGCGCCGGTGAAGAGCAGCTTCGCTCCGGGTTGGGCGGAGAGAGTTTTGGCCGCATAACTCGCTTTCGCCAGGTTATGCTCGGCTAACTCTCGGATTCCTTCCTTTCCATAAACCGATAGGAAGATAGTGGCCATCAGCGCGACTAATGCTTGATTGGTGCAGATATTCGAGGTAGCTTTCTCGCGTCGAATGTGCTGCTCGCGAGTAGAAAGTGTCAGGACAAATCCGCGATAACCGGAACCATCGACAGTTTGGCCGACGAGGCGTCCGGGCATCTGGCGAACAAATTGCTCTTTGGCCGCGAGGACTCCGCAGAACGGCCCTCCATAACTGAGCGCCACGCCAAACGATTGCGCCTCCATGCTGACGATATCCGCCTCGATCGGCGGGCGTACGATTCCCAGCGAAACCGCCTCGGCGATGGAAACGATCAGCAATGCGCCCTTGGCGTGGGCGATTTCGGCGATGGCCGGAATGTCCTCAATAACACCGAAGAAGTTAGGACTTTGCACCAGAACCGCCGCAGTTTCGTCGGTAACTGCCGCGTTCAGCGCAGCCAGATCGATGCGCCCGGTCTTGAGGTCGTAACCTATCAGCGTGCTCGGTAAGCCCTGATGCTTTGTATAAGTGTCCAGCACCTCGCGGTACTCGGGATGAACGGACGCTGCTATTACGGCTTTGTGTCGGCCGGTGGCGCGAGCAGCCATCATCACCGCCTCGGCCGCGCCCGTTGAACCGTCGTACATACTGGCGTTGGCTATGTCCATGCCAGTTAGCTCGGCGATCATAGTCTGAAATTCAAAGATAGCTTGCAGCGTGCCTTGACTTATCTCTGCTTGATAAGGCGTGTAACTCGTCAGAAACTCGCCGCGCTGGATCAGGGAGTCGATGATAGCCGGGCGGTAGTGGCGATAAGCTCCTGCGCCAAGAAAGCTGGCGTAGCCTGTAGAGTTCTTTGCTCCCGCCGCGCGAAAGTAGTCGATAATTTCGCTTTCGGCGTGTGCGTGTGGTACGGCCAGGTCGCGGTTGAGGCGGTACTCGGCAGGTATGATGGCGAACAGATCGTCGATTGAGGCCGCGCCGAGATCGGCCAGCATCTTGAGCCGTTCGGTGGGAGACTTGGGCAAATAGCGCATTTGAGTTTCTAGCTTTCTTCCTCGATAAAGGCTTCGTAGGCAGCGGCGTCGAGCAAGGTGTTGAACTCGGCGGGGTTGGCCAGCTTGACCTTGATGATCCAGGTTTCGTGAGGCTTCTCGTTGATCTTGTCGGGCGCGTCTTTCAACTCCTCGTTGGCCGCGGTAACTGTGCCGGTGACAGGCGAGTAGAGTTCGCTGACCGCCTTGACGCTTTCCACTGAGCCGAAGGTGGCGCCAGCGGTGACCGCGTCGCCCACCTTGGGCAGGTCCACGTAGACGATGTCGCCCAGGGAGTTTTGGGCGTAGTTGGTGATGCCGATGACGCCGATGGAGCCTGCCAGCTCAATCCATTCATGCTCGCGGGTGTAACGGTAATTTGCGGGATAGGCCATGCGATTCCGCTCCTCCATAAAGCGAAACCTCAGTGTACGACTTGAGGGGGGGTGATGGAAAACAGGGGTCAAATGCCCGCTCTGTTCATCACGCGGGACCGAATCCGGGATAGGGCACAAGCGGAGCAACCACCAGGATTTCCAACATTCCGGCCTGCGCGATGGGTAGGCTGTCGATGGCGGCGCGGACCTCGGCTTCGCTGGCGGCTTCCCAGAGGATAGCCGCGCCGGGAATGTCGCCGCGACGCCAAACCTGGCGCAGAATGCCGGAGCCATAAAGTTCACGGACGCGCTGGCTCTCGCGGGCATTCAGCTCCGGGGTAAAGGCTTCAGGCGGAAAGGCGTCAGTGCGGCGGCGTGAAAGGGATAGAAACTGCATGGGTAGATTGTAGCGCCAGTCGTCATTAGTCAGCACGGCCATCATCGGCGCGAACTGACCACTGACAACAGACAGCTACTTTTCAAAGAATTTGCCATGCCCGCCATTAGCCCACGGATCGTAGTGCAATGCAAAGTTGGCGCGGGTCTGGACGCTGGGGTGGTTATAGGTCCAGAACTCGACGAAGGGGCTGGGGTTGGGATCTTCCAGCCATGCTTCGCCGAGGTGATTGAAGGCGGAGACGGCTGTCTTCTGCGGATCGGCGACCATGCCGTGGATAGCCTCCTGGCCATAGATGTCGGCCTGGTGCTCAATGTAACGGCTGACGGTGTTGTCGACCGGTTGCAGAATGAGGCTGGCGACAGAAAGGGTGAAGAGCAACACCAGAAAACCCTGGCGGCTGGCGAGCGGAGCCGTTCCATCCAGCCCTCTCAACTGCCAGCGAGCGCCGAAGCTGCGCGCGAGCCAACCGGCAAGTCCGGCGCAGGCCCAAAAAATAAAAAACATGCTGGCGGCGGCGAGGGTAATCCCTTTGGGAATGTGATTGAGGACGTAGTGGCCGCTCTCGTGGCCAAACATGAAGAGAACTTCGTCGTCGGGGAGGCGGTCAGTTGCCGTGTCCCACATCACGAATCGCTTGGTGGCGCCGATGCCTGTGACGTAGGCATTAAGACCGTTGGATTTCTCGCTGGCCTTCATCAGAAACATTCGCTCAGGTGGAATCTTGGTCCCGGTGCGGGCGACAACTTGCTCCAACCTGGCCACCAGGACGGGATGAGTCTTTGCGAGCGGTTCAAATTTATTGAAGAGAGGATCGATGATCAACGGCGATGCGAAAGTGGAGAACAGGATCAGCGGCAGCGAGATCAGCCAGATCCAAACCCAGTAGCGGCGAGGAGAGACACGGACAATCCAGTTGAAGAAGAGCAAGACTGGAGTACCAAAGAGCAGCGAGAGGCCCATGCCTTTGGCCAGATCGCTGAACCATCCGCCCCAGCCCTGAACGCTGATTCCGTAATGCCGGCTAACCGCGTGGCCGATCACATCCAGTGGCAGGTCTGCCAGTGCGCCAATGATCAGATAGACGGCGAAGAAGAGAACTCCCTGCATCCAGCGACGGCGCAGCAGGCGCTCCGTCCACGCCGCCAGTCCGGCAGCCCAGCGCAGGCTGAGCAGCAGCCAGAGGAAGGCCAGTCCCCAGAGGGAGCCCACAATCTCCATGGCAAGGGAGATATGGCCGAGGGTGATGGCCTTGGCCAGCTTGTCGGGCGGCAGGTTGTAGGCCTGTGTGCTTGCGGGCTGGGCCGGGACGGTAGTGGAGGCCGGCGCAGGCTGGGTAGGCGGCGCGGACTGGCCGTTGCCATGGTGCGGATTTAGGCTAGCGAGCAGCAACGCCAGACAAAGTGCCGGCAGCTTTCGGCGCACAAACTTCATGGGCAACTTCCTCTTGAGTAGCTTACTCTGAGACAATTCCGTTGGAAGATGTTTTACCGGGATTTTCAGCTTATGAGAGAGATTTCTTTTGCCTTCGTAAGGCGGATGGTTAATAGTGCCGGTTTCCGCGCGCTTTTTACCGTTTTCGCGCTGGCCTTGCCCGTGGCTGCCGGGGCGCAAAAGCAGGCCGCGCCGCCGCTTCTAGACGCCATGACCACCGAGCTCAATCGCGCTTTTACCTCGCTAGGTAAGCAGGGGGACGCAAAGCAGTTACCGCCTTACTTCCTCAGTTACGCGGTGAGCGACGCCAGCGCGGTTACCATTGGCGCGCAATATGGCGCGCTGGTGAACAGCTCGGCCAATCACGCGCGCGTGGCCGACGTGCAGGTGCGGATAGGCGAGCCCAAGCTGGACAACACGCATGGCTCCCATCGCGGCTCGGCGGTCAACAGCGCCACGCTGCCGCTCACAGACGACCGCGAGGCGCTAGCGCGGTCGCTGTGGCTGGCCACCAACGCCGGCTACGGAAAAGCGCTGGAGAACTACCTGCGAGTAAAAACGGAATCAGAGGTCCGCGCCAAGGAAGAAGACTCCTCGCCGGATTTCAGCCAGGAGGCGCCGCAGGTCTATTTTGGCAAGCCCGCTCCGCCTGTGAAGATCGACCGCGCGGCATGGGAGCAGCGCGTTCGGGCGCTCTCGCTCGTCTTTCGCGGCTATCCGGACGTGAACATGAACATGGTTTTCCTCGTGGCGCAGAATGAGACTGATTACTTTGTCTCGTCAGAGGGTTCGCGGGTGGTGACGCCGCACCTGCAGGCAAGGGTGATGGTGGTTGCCACAACCCGAGCAGACGATGGGATGGACCTCTTCCGCGTAAAGACCTTTGAGGCCGAAACAGCCGATGGTTTGCCTGCGCAGGCCGAGATGGAAAAGGCAGCGCGCGAGCTGGGCAACAGCCTGGAGGCGTTGCGCAAAGCGCCGTTGACCGAGCCCTTTAACGGACCGGCGATTCTCTCCGGACGGGCTGCGGCGGTTTTCTTCCACGAGGTGCTGGGCCACCGGTTGGAAGGCCAGCGCCAGCGCGGCGTAGAGGAGGGCCAGACATTCACCAAGGATCTGGGCAAGGAGATTCTGCCCGCCTTTCTCTCCGTGGCCGATGACCCGACGCAGACCACCTTCGGCAAGACCTGGCTGAGCGGCAACTATCAATATGACGACGAAGGCCAGAAGGCGCAGCGCGTCAACCTGATTCAGGATGGCGTCTTGAAGACCTTCCTGATGTCGCGCCTGCCCATTGCCAGCTTTGCCAACTCCAACGGCCACGGCCGCGCGCAGGCCGGCAAGGTTCCCACTGGTCGGCAAGGCAATCTGATTGTGACCTCGACCAAGACGGAGTCGGAGGAAAAACTTCGCAAGCAGTTGATCGAGGAAGCAAAGAAACAGGGCAAGCCCTATGGGCTTTACTTCGAGGACATCTCCTCGGGATTTGCCGTGACCCAGCGCCGCTCGCCGCAGGCATTTGAAGTGATTCCGCTGGTGGTTTGGCGCGTGTATGTGGACGGACGGCCGGATGAACTGGTTCGCGGCGTAAGCATTGTGGGCACGCCGCTGGCCGCCATGAAGAGCATCGTGGCCACGAGCGACAAGAGCGAGGTCTTCAACGGAGAGTGCGGCGCGGAGTCGGGCACCATTCCGGTCAGCGCTGTGGCTCCGGCCATTCTGATGAGCACCATGGAGACGCAGAAGCAGCCGCAAGGAACGGCGCGGCCGCCCATTCTGCCCATTCCGTCAGAGAAACAATAGTAAAGGAACTGGAAATCAGTTGGGCGCCCCATTCTTCGCGTATTTGCAAAGGGTGGGATACCACGAATCTCAAATAGCCTTTTGCATTTCGATAAGAGGTGTTGACGCAATGAATCTGATTAGACCGATAACGATCTGTGCCGGAGCAACCCTATTAGCCGCCTGCTTGAGCGCTGTTGCTCAAACAGCGCTGCAGCCCATCCGCGCCGACGCCGAAAAAGACCCCGTGCTGAAGGCCATGCTCATCGAGTTGGATCGCAGCAAGAGCCAGTTGCAGTTGAAGGACTTCCAGAAGCCGTTCTTCATCCAGTACCGCATTGAAGAGATCGATAGCTTCGAGACCAAGGCTGAGTTTGGAGCCACCAGCAGCTCGCGGCGCAGTCACGGGCGCTTGGCGCGCGTGACGGTGCGGGTGGGCGACTACAAGACCGACAGCTCCGGAGGCAGGGGCGACGGTGCTGTTCAACTGGCGTCTCTGGACGACGACACGATTGCTCTGCGGTCGGCTCTATGGGCAGCCACCGATCAGGCATACAAGAGCGCGCTCGCGGCCTACGCGCAGAAGCAGGCCGAATTAAAACAAGTTCAAACGCCTCCGCAAGCCGATGACTTCAGCCGGGAGACGCCGATCATCTCGCTGGCCGAGCCGCTCAAGCTGAAGGTGGACGAGCACGCGTGGGAAGCCAGAGTGGCGCGTGACAGCGGGCTCTACCGCACCGACGCCTCTGTCAAGGACGGCCAACGCGACGTGCAGTACTCCGTGACGAATTTTTCCGCGCGCGTGACGACCACCTGGCTGGTGACGAGCGAGGGCGCCATGGTGCGCAAGTCGGCAGCCGGCTATCAGGAATCCTTCGGGGTAGGTACGCAGGCTGACGACGGCATGAGGCTGGATCGCTCCTATGCGACCACCGGAACTTTGCTCCAGGACCTGGATACGCCGGAGGTATTTGAGAAGCACGCGTTGAAGCTGATCGCATCGCTCACCGATCTGCGCAAAGCTCCGCTGGTTGAGGAGGAGTATCATGGGCCGCTGCTGCTGAGTTCCGACGCCGGCGCCGATACGCTGCGTACCCTGGTGGCGAGCGGCGTGACGGCGACAAGGCCCAAGCTGGGCACCGAGGCGCGCACCAATGGGCCCTTTGCCTCCAGTTACCATGCGCGCGTGCTGCCAGAGTCTTTTGACGTGGTCGATAATCCCGGCTTGAAGAATTACAACGGCAAGAGTCTCGTGGGCGCATACGACATAGACGACGAGGGAGTTCCGGCGCAGTCCGTAAAACTGATCGTTGCCGGCATACTTGAAAATTATCTGATCGGCCGCGAGCCGGTGCGCGACTTTCCACAATCCAACGGCCACGCGCGCGCCGGTCTCGCCACTGAACCCAAGCCTTCTATCGGCGTGCTCCAGGTGACGGCAAAGGACGGGCTGACGGACGACGAACTGAACAGCAAGTTGCTGGCGCTGGCAAAAGATCGCGGCCTGAAGAATGTCTATTATGTGAATACCATGGGTGAGAAGCTGACGCCGCGGCTGCTGTATCGCATCACTCCGGATGGCAAGCGGGAACTGGTGCGCGGCGCGGAGATTAGCGATCTCGATCTGCGCGCGCTGCGCTCCAACGTCGAAGCGGCGGGTAAGAACCTGTTCGTCGCCAACTACTTCGGCGAGATACCGGAGACGGTGCTGGCTCCGGCGCTGCTGATCAATGATGTGACCATCCGCCGCGCCAACAAGAAAAACGACAAGCTGCCCTTCTATCCGCCGCCGGAGTAGGCTACGGTCGTTCCTTCAACCGCGCGGCGAAGTGCAGCCCGCGCAAGCAGGCGGGTAGAATCAAGCGTGGGCAGCGGAGAATTTGTATCGTTCACCATCAGCGGGATCTCGGTGCAGCCAAGGACAACCGCATCGCAGCCTTCGTCTTTCATCCGGCGCAGCACGCGCTGGAAGCAAGCCAGCGACTCTGGTTTGAAGATGCCGTAAACAAGCTCCTCCATGATGATGCGATTGATCTCTTCGCGTTCGGTTGCATTGGGGCGCGCATAAGCCAGGCCGCGCGCGGCGAATTTTTCCGGATAGATTTCGCTCTCCACGAGCCAGCGGGTTCCGGTGATGCCAATGCGCCGGTAGCCGCGTTCGACAGCCTGGGCGGCCACGGCATCGGCGATGTGCAGCCATGGCAGCTTCAATTGCGGTTCAACATAAGCAAGCGCCTGGTGAATCGTGTTGTCGGGGCAAATTAAAAAATCAGCGCCGCTTTTGGCGAGCTTCCCGGCGGAGGATAGCATGAGTTCCCCTACGCCCTGCCAATCGCCGCGATAGATGCATTTCATATATGTTGCGAGGGAGTGCGTGTGCATCGTAACTTCGGGATGATCGTGAGGTCCAAGAAGCTGCGCGCCTTCCGCGCAGATCGTCCGTTAACAGAGTGACGCTCCTTCGGCGGAGCAGGCAACGATTCCGATGTGGCTGGGCATAAGTTGATTCTATATAGAATTCTTAATCGAGCCGCGTCAGAAAATCTTGCCATCTATGGGTTTTGAGACTGTGAAAATTCCTGTTACTTCTGAAGGATGTGACCATCTGTCGCGCTAATAGCAAAAATGTTAAATTCCCTTCTATTCCGTCGCCGGAGTAGGGAGGATCAAAACTTGATTTCCATGTTTTCAGTGTGCGAAAGCATGTTGCAATTTCATGGATGATCTCCGTTGTTCTTCATTAAGTACGTGAGCTTCGATCGCATCCGTCCCAGGCTTGGCCACCTGTTGTTTTTCTCTATCCATCTTATTGAGCGCCTGGGAAAAAGAGTAGTTGCGAATACTTCTCTTGCCTATCAAGAGCAAGACAAAGGACTTTGTGACCGCAATGGAGACCCGTAGCAGGACATAAGTGGAAAGTATAAGTGACCCACCAATCAGATGTTTTGCAAGTGCCATCGAAACAGAAGTGTGGACAGCCAAAAGTTGATTCCGCTTGTCATTTGGAAGCTTTTGAACATTCTTCATCCATAACGTCATGGCCATGGCATCCGAAGGGGCATTTCTTGAATACACCATCGCAACGATTAGAGTGGGAAGTGAAGCTCTATGAGCAAAACGGATCAGCCCGTTGATCATAAGCCTCAATTGCGTATAGGCAGGATGATCGAACGGCACGGTCCCATTATCAGCGAGATCGAACAGATCGCTCCTCAGGGCAAACAACTTTTGACGAAAAATATCGACGCGCTGCGGCTTCCACAGGTAATACCAGAACGCCCACAGAGCAATCAGCCCTAATAGCGACATGATTTGTTCGTAAATGACAGGGTTCATGGCTCATCCTCAGGACGGCTCCTGCCGTCAATTGTTAGACCGCTGGAACTACGATTTGGATCCAACTGCTTTTCAAGTTGTACCACGCGATTTCCCAACCTTTTGATCTCTTTTCGTTTCTGCCTCCTCTCCCTCAAACCGTATCCGATACCACCGAGACCGAGTATTCCCGTTACGAGATGGCTAAAGACTGTATTTGCCTTAAGATCGGCAAGCAGTGAAAAGCCAAAACTCGCTAATGTGGTTTTTCCAGCGAATGCTTCCATTACGGGGGCCAGTAGCCAAAAACAAAAGCATAATGTCCCGTATTTGATCAGAGCCAGGCCAAGTCTTAATCCAGTATCCCATTTCTGGCTCTGCAGCTTGTACTCCTGGTCTTTCATCGACAGTCCGCTTTCAAAACATGAGGGAGGGTTCTTCCTATTGTGCCAAAATGGTACCATAAGTACCCAAAATTATGCGCTATTAATTATCAGAGCCTCAATCCAGCCTTGTCAGGAACGCCTCGCCCTCGGCAGGGCGCAGTTGGCGGGCGATGCGCTCGGCCTGCTTGCGGTCGTCTCCCTCGGGACGGATGCGCACCCAGTAGCTGTCTTCGCCGGAGAACTCGATCACGCTGGCGCCGGGGTACTTGCGCTCCAGATGCGCCTTAAACTTGTTGGCCTTGCGCTGGCTGGTGAACGCGCCTATCTGCACGCACCAGCGGCCGCCGGTGTTGATGGGCTTGGGAGTGCGGTACACGTCCACCCGGACGCGCGCTGTGCCTGCCAGGTACACGCCCGTGGCTTTGGCTGAGGCGATAGATAGATCGATAATCCTGTCCTTCACAAACGGGCCGCGGTCGGTAATGCGCAGGTCCGCGGATTGTCCCGTCTTGAGGTTGGTCACAACGATAAGCGAACCCATGGGCAGTGTGCGATGCGCAGCCGTCAAGGCGTGGTCGTTGAAGACCTCGCCATTGGCGGCTCTGCGGCCCTTGTAAGGCGCTGTATACCAACTCGCCACGCCCTCCTCGGTCAGGATGGGTTTGTGCGTCCTTATATATTTCCGGTCTTCGGCGCTGGCTCCTGCCAGCGGCGATGGCGTGGGCGCATTGTGTCTGGACGGCGCGGGCTGAGCTTCCCCAACTGCCGGCGGCGCCGTCTGTTGCTCAGGCAGCGAAGCAATACTTCGCTGATGCCCGCAGCCGCACAGAAGTAGAAAGTACGAAGCCGCCAGCGTAAGAGTAATCCGGGGCGTCTTCATCAGCGGCGAGGGCTCCCGTTCTGCTCAAAGCGGTCGGCGAGATCGCGAAGTTTGCCGGCCACGGTGCGCAGGGCCGTGACCGATTCCTTGCGAACCTGGGGAACCACCGCGTCGTTTACGTAGGCGACAGCGTGGCGCAACTCCATCTCGATCAGTTCAATTGCCTCATCGATGCGGGCTCCGACGCGGGTGCCCACGCCGGGGCCGGGTGGTGGTGGATAAGAACTCATAGGATGCACCTCGTGCAAGAAGATTTAGTAAATCCGCCTCTTCTCAGTCTGCGATGCGCGCCGCATTGCGTCAATCGCCTTGAGGCCGAGGGTGCCGCAATGGTCAATACGGGAATCGGATTCCTGTTAGTTGAACCGCTGGCTCATTCTTGCTTTGCGTGTTACTTTTAACAGAATAATTGCGTCAGATTCATTAGACTTTCAGGAATGGCGATTTTGCGGTTGCGCGTTGTTGCCGATCATCAGAACAGGCAGCAATCCGATTTTGCTGCAGGATCAGTCTACAATTTCGCCAGTTAAGGATCGTATCTTGGAAAGCGGTTCGAGAGCGAACACCAGAAATCGGTGCACCCGCCCATGGCAGTTGGGCAGGCCGCGGATGATGAACCGCGCCCTTCTGGCGCTTCTTGCGCCGGCTTTGCTCTTCGCGGCAATCCCGGCGTGGGCCGGCGTGTCGGAGAGCCCCGAGCTGTCAATACCCGATGCCCCACAACCGCAAAATTCCACCCACGCAGCCGCACCTGCAACTGCGCCCTGTCCGGCCAATAACATCGCCAAACCCGCGGCTCCCGCGGCCGGAACACTGCCTGCAAGTCCCAGCGCCCAATCCGGAACCCAACCGCCGCCCTGCCATCCACATAAGGAAATCAACTGGTATATGCGCTTCACCAATGGACCGCAGGTGAAGCCCATGACGCCCCGTGAGAAGGCCTGGCTGGCGGCGCGTAACGTCGTGGACCCCTTCAATGCCCTAACCATTCTCAGCCTCTCGGCTATCAACGTGGGCATGAACTCGCACTCTCCCGTCGGCCCCGGCATGACGGGCTGGGGCCGCGACGTGGGCCTCAGCTATACCCAGGACATGACCGGCGAATTTTTTGGCACCTTCCTGATTCCCTCCATCGTTCACCAGGACCCGCACTATCACCGTATGCCCAAGGCCACCATTAAGCGCCGCGTGGGCCATGTCATCGAGCAGGTGGTTTGGACCCAGGGTGACAACGGCAAGCCGATGGTGAACTACGCCGATATCGTGGGCTTCGCCATCGACGAAGAGTTCGGCAACTTCTACATACCCGGCCGGCGGACCAATCTGCCCTCCAGCGCCGAGCGTTACGGCATCGATCTGGCCACCGCGCCCATCGATAACTTCATCACCGAGTTCCTCCCCGACGTAGCCCGCCGCATTCACGTCCACGACGTCCTAATCCAGCGCATCATCAACCAGGTAGCTAAAACCAGCGGGCCCTGATCGCCATCAGCAGGGCACACCAGCCCCCGTTTTTCACTCCTCCGCCTGACCATTCGACGTCTCCAAATTGCCATTCAGAACAAATTTTCGCCATTCCCTGCAATGCCCTTCGCTTGACCGTACCCCCCGGTTACCCTAAAACTGCATTTTCAGACCCTTGGACTCCCTCACCAAACGGGCGCCCAAGGATCGAGCCGGGCGAGAAACCGCCAGTGGCGACTATCTTCTTCGAGGAGACCGCATCTATATGGCAAAAGCAGTCAAGTACGCCGAGAAAGCCGTCGTCTACGCGGCCAAGGGCGCGTGGGTCGTTTTTGAACGCCTGAATCGCATCAGCCCCAACCCAGGATTCACGCCCAAATGGTCCGACAAGCCGCTGCAAAAATCCTACGAGAAGCAAAAGCCCCCCCTGGGCTGGCCGCGCGCCACTGACTCGCTCTGTCCCAAGTGCGTCCCCGAGATTCGCCAGCAGATCATCGACGGCAAGCTGCCCTACGAAGTCCTGCTCAACGAAAAGGTCGGCGAGATCAAGGCGCAGATCATCGAGCGCAACGGCGAAATCTGGATGGTCAAGGACTGCCCCAAGCACGGCCACTTTGAAGACATCATGTCCATGGACGCAGCCTTCTTCAAGCATCTCGAAGAGAGCTTCCCCGGCCGCGACATGCGTTCCCACAACGACAAGGGCCTGCACAACCACGGCACCTCGACCATAACCAATGGCCGCGGCGCGGTGCTCACCATCGACCTCACCAACCGCTGCAACATGATGTGCGATCCCTGCTTCATGGACGCCAATCAAGTCGGCTTCGTCCACGAACTCAGCTGGGAAGAAATCAAGACCATGCTGGACAACGCCATCACCCTCAAGCCCAAGCGGCAGATGAGCGTGCAATTCAGCGGCGGCGAGCCGACCCTTTCGCCGCACTTCCTCGACGCGGTCGCCTACTGCCGCAAGGTCGGCTACAACAGCGTACAGGCCGCCTCCAACGGCATCGAGTTCGCCAAGAGCAAGGAGTTTTGCCGCAAGGCCGCGCTGGCCGGACTGCGCTACGTCTACCTCCAGTTCGACGGCATCGGAAACGCCGCCAACTCCCATCGCAAAGTCGGCAATCTCTTCGATGTCAAGCTGCAGGCCATCAACAACCTGCACGACGCCGGCGTTGAAATCGTTCCCGTCACCACCATCATCAACGGCATCAACAACGAGCAGGTGGGCCGCATCATTCAGTTCGCCCTCGACAATCCCAAGACCATCAGCTTCCTCAGCTTCCAGCCGGTAAGCTTCACCGGCCGCGACGAAGCCATCACCGACGAGCGCCGTTTTGCCCAGCGCTACACCCTCTCCCACATGGCCCACGACATCAAAAACCAGATGGGCTTCGGCGAGCCGGAGCGCGACTGGTTCCCCATCAGCTTCATGAGCACCTTCAGCGACTGGGCCGATCTGATTCACGGACCCGCCGCCGACTGGGGCCAGCTCTCCTGCGGATGCCATCCCAACTGCGGCATCGGCATGGCCATGATGATCGACAAAGAAACCAAGGAAGCCGCTCCCGTCACCGCCTTCCTCAACATGGACAAGGTTGCCAAGGACCTCGCCAAGGTCAACGACGCGGCTCGCGGAAAGTGGCTTTCGGTCATCGGTTTTGCGCTGGCCCTGCTGCGCAACTACGATCCCTTCAAGTCGCCCACCCACTTCAAGATCTCCGACATGCTCAAGAAGATGGATAAGACCTTCAACGCCACCGGCAAAAATTACGGCAGCGTCAAGGGCGACCGCACCCTCGAAGACATCAAGCTGCGCCGCCAGGATCGCTGGAACTTCCTCTTCATCGCCGGCATGTGGTTCCAGGATCTCTTCAACTACGACTTCCGCCGCACCGAGCAGTGCATCATCCCCTACGCCACGCAGGAAGGCGAAATCAGCTTCTGCGCCTACAACACCGGCGTAGGCTGGCGCAACATCATCGAGAAGATGCACATGACCGCCACGCTCACCAAGTGGTATGAGGAGCATGGGCGTCACGAAATCTTTGTCGGCGGCAAGAAGGTCAACATGCCCGAAGTCGGCCACAAGCTCCATTTGAAGATGGAGCATGTCAACGCTGACCGCAATCACACGCTCGACGATCTGGGCATCGCCAAGACCGCCCGCGAAGAGCAAATCCGCGCCCGCGACGAGAAACTGAAGCAGGACGCCGAAAACGCCCGCATGGCCAAGCTCTATCGCGAACACGTCCTCGGCGAAAAACCTGTCGAGGGATTGGTCAGCCTAAGCTCCATCGCCCCCGCCAAACCCGCCAAGCAAGAACAAGGCGAACTGGTCGCCGGGGACTAACCGTCCAGGTAGCCGCGCCTTCGACGCAAAAACTCACAGGCCGCTCCACCCGGAGCGGCCTGTGTTATCACAAATGCAAACTTCGCCAAAGTCATTTTGGCGGCATCTTACTGCACATTCAAGGTAAGCAATGTGGTATGTGTCAGGGTGGTGGCGCCGGAACTAAAAGCTCCGGTTACCGTCAAATTGTACGAAATAGCCTGAGTCCCACCGCCCCCGCCTCCACTCCCCCCGCCGCATGCCGAGATTACGCCTCCCATGGAAAGCAGGAAAAGGAAAGCCAATCCGTAGAACACTCGCGCACGGCGTCCGAAAATCCGGTTAAAAAATCCCAGCATCATCGCCAGCGCAAGTGTTCCGGGGAACGCCAGCCGTTCATCGGAGCCGCTTTGCGCAGGATGGCTGCCGGAAGGTTGAGAAAGGCCCGCCGAAGCCCCCGTAGGCGCCACAGTAACGGTGACCGTAGCGGGTGTGGTCCCTGCGATGGTCACTGAATTTGAGGAGAGGGAGCAGATGAACTGGGCCGGCGCTCCGCTGCAACTCAATGCCACGGTCTGATTGAATCCCCCAGCCGGCGCCACCGTAACGAGGTACGAGGCGGCCTGGCCGGGGGAGATGGTTTGACTCGGTGACGACGCCGACATGGAGAAGTCTTGGCCTTCCCCCGTGAGCGTCACGACCTGTGGGCTGGTCGGATCATTGTCCGTGATCGTTAAACTCCCGCTTCTTGCGCCACTCGTGTTCGGATCGAAAAATACTGCAATGGGACAGCTCTCACCGACGCCGAGACTATTTCCGCAGGTGCTGAGTTGGCTGAATTCAGAAGCTGGACTCGCCACAACACTGGTGATCGTCAGCGCAACATTCCCATTGTTGGTGAGCGTTACATTTTGGTTCAGCCCGGCAGTGCCAACGTATTGACTGGGAAAGGTGAGGCCCGTGGGAGAGAGGCTAACGGCCGGAGCGACCCCGGTTCCAGTCAGATTCACGGTTTGCGGACTGCCTGGAGCATTGTCCGTGATCGTGACTGCGCCGGTTCGTCTGCCGATGGCCGTCGGTGTAAACGTCACGAAGATTTGGCAACTGCTTCCCTCGGTCAAAGACGTGGTGCAAGTGTTGGTCTGGGCAAAATCTCCCGTTGCTGCGATCTGGATCGCATTGAGCGGCTTGCCGCCGTTATCCGTCAATGTGACGATTTGTGCTGTGCTCGTCGTATCCACTCCTTGGGCCGCAAATGTGAGTGCATTGGCGCTCAAGTAGGTCGAAGGACCGCCCAGGCTGAAGCTGTAAAACACGCCTTCTTTCGCGGAGCCGCCGACTGCTGTGGTGCCATATAGCAGACCATTCGTGTGCTGCAATAGCGTGTCCTGCGGGCTAGCGCCGTAGCTCGAATTGAAATCGTAAAGCGTGGTAAACGTCCCAGTGGAGCTGATGCGGAAAAGAACTCCCCAGTAGTTAGCTCCTCCCATATTATTCGTGCCATAGAAATTGCCGTCTGTGGCTTGCACCAAACCCCCAACCAGATTGCTCCCATCGCTACCGCCGGTGAAAGTATGAAGAACTGTGAGTGTGCCGCTGGGCGTGAGCTGGAACACGACTCCCGACATAGAGAAGTTCGCAGCTCCCTGCGTGGTGCCGTAAAAGTTGCCGTCGCTGCCTTGGATCAAGGGGCCTGACGGATACCCAGGCACCTGACTGAAGTTATATAGCACGCTGAATGGTCCCGAAGGGCTGATCTTGAAAATCGTGCCACTGCCGTTGCTGCCGCCAGACCATGCAGTACCGTATAAATAGCCATCCGTCGCTTGCAGGAGCGGAGCCATCGGATCGCTACCGTCTGTGCCTTCAAAGCTGTGCAGCACAGAAAACGCGCCGGACGCTGTGAGCATGTATACAACGCCATTGTTGGTGCTTCCGCCTGCAGTAGTGGTGCCGTAGAAGTTGCCATCGAAGCCTTGGATAGGCGGAGCGGTAGGACCACTGCCGTCGTTTCCCCCGCTAAAGTTATACAGGGTGGTCAGGGCGCCCCCGGCCGTTATCTTGAAGATCGTCCCGTCCCCGAAGCTGCCCCCGCCTACCGTCGTGCCATAGAAATTCCCGTCGTTGGCCAGAGTGAGGCCGCTTTGGGCATTACTCCCATCCGCTCCGTTGAAGGTATGCAGCACCGTCATTGTTCCGGCCGGGGTGATGCTGAACACGTCCCCGTATCCCTTGGTCCATGTCTGAGGGCTCGTGCTGTACATGGTGCCGTCGGGGCCCTCGGCGATGATGCCGGACCACACAGGATCGTTTGGGTCTCCGCTGTTGCTGCCGAAGTTGTACAGGGGGGTATAGGTCTGGCCGGCTGCTGCTGCAGTTGCCGACGCAACCGTCAGGATCTGCGTTAGGACGCGGACAGTGGTGCGAAAGGATTTCAACCAACGAAAATCCACAGGACTGATAAGAATAATCTTTGGGATGGTCATCTTGATTCCTCCTGCCACAACCGCGTGGCACATCATGCTTCGTCTACGGACGGGATTGTCAGTTGCCCGGAGAGCGATGACGCTACAGAAAGAGGGTCGGTGGGAACCCGACATTTCTAAGTTGCTCAGATCTAGGTCTTGCAGGAGTACAAGTGGAAAAAGGTAAAAATTCAACGCGTATACTATACCACCGGTTTCACATCCTTCGCTTACTTTTTTGCGAAGGATAGGAAACCACGAACCACATGGCGCCCAAGCGCCGCCCACCTGGACAGCCCGCCCTGAGCCTGTCGAAGAGGCCAGTCCTTGCAGATTATTTCCTCCCTTCGTCGCACAATGATCCCAGAACTCTTCCTTCAAATCATCATCCGGCACGTCCGTTTCGCGCCGTTTTTCAGCCGGAAGCGGCCTGTAGAGGCCAAAATGTCTCGTAACTCTTTTGCCTGGAATATTTTGCGGGAAACTTCATTGTTTTCTATATTTTGCAGCGCAACCCTTCCTGTAAACTCAAGAAAACAAGGATTTTGTGCCCAAAATATGGGTGGGGGTACCCGATGTTCCAGCTTTGCCGTCACATCAAATTCAACGGATAACTTCACGCTTTATCGCTCTGGTTTATGATGAATCCACACAGGGCTTCCCCCTGCGAGGAGGTCATTATGAGCAAAAATCTACCGGCTGCGGCGGCAAAGTCGGGCCGCCGCGAATTTCTGAAGGCGGGCGGCGCCATCACCGCTGCGTTGCTGGCGCCCGCAGCGCTGGCTGACACACCCAAGGCCCTCCCCGGCCTGCCGTCAAATCCCAGAACGCCCGCCGCCATGCCCACCCGCAACCTGGGCAAGACCGGCTATCGCGTGGGCATCTTCTCGCTAGGCGGCCAGGCGGCCATCGAGCATCCCAACAACTTCGACGTGGCCGTGCCTCTCATCGAGCGCGCGCTCGACCTGGGCGTCAACTACATCGATACCTCGTCGATCTACGGCGGACCGGAACGCTGGAGCGAGCAATACGTGGGCAAGGTGATGGCCCACCGCCGCAACGAGGCCTTCCTGGCCACAAAGACCCGCGAGCGCACTCGCGACGACTCCATGCGCATGATCGAAAAATCCCTGCAACTCCTCCAGACCGATCACGTAGATCTGTGGCAGTTGCACGACGTGGGAACCATGACCAATGTGGATGCCATCTTCGCCAAGGGCGGCGCGATGGAAGCCCTCCTCGAAATGCAGCAGCAGAAGGTGGTGCGCTTCCTCGGCATCACCGGCCACTATCGGCCCGACGCGCTGATGGAGTGCATCCGGCGCCATCCCTTCGACACCATCCTGATGGCCATGAACGCCGCCGACCCGCACCACTACAGCTTCAACGAGGAGTTGCTGCCGCTTGCAGTCGAGCGTCAAATGGGCATCATCGGCATGAAGATTCCGGCCCGCGGACGTCTGCTCTCCTCCTGGACACCGCCGCCCATCGAGCAGCAGAAGCACTCCTGGGAAGGAATGTCAGTGCAGGCCACAACGCCTGGCGCGCTCACCATGCGCGAGGCCATGTACTACACGCTTTCGCGCCCGGTCAGCACCGTCATCATTGGTTGTGATTCAATTGCGCAACTCGAAGAGAACGTGCAACTGGCGCGGGAGTTTACGCCGCTGAGCGACCACCAAACGGCGGAACTGGTCAAGCGAGCCGAGCCCGTCTCCAAGCCCTCGCTCTTCTTCCGCTTCTACGATCACACCTAACCACCTGCGCTGGGGCAAACGCCGCTTACGCGGCAAGAGTAAGTTTGTATAAGTAGTCCACACTTTTGCATCGACTTTTTCTTTGGGAAGCCGGCGCGGTTATTGAGTTGCATCCGGCTCAATAACTGCGCCAGCTACGTCAACTGGCTGACTTTTACATGTAACTTCTCGAACTCCACGGTGCCCAAACCGCGCGCCGCGGCCATCTCCAGGTAGGGCATCTGTGCTACGTCCAGGTTCCAATACGCCTTGGCGACATAAGCGTCAATCGCCACCGGGTCGGTTCCGGCGACGATGGTCTTTTTGAGCGCCACATCTTCCAGATTGCCGCCCGTTGGCCCGTTGCGCAGCAGCACGCGGTAGCAATCGATCATGGTAAGCGTCGGCAGCATGAAGAAGGCCAGGTCTGCCAGGCTCTGGTGAATCTGCTGATGAAGCCGGTTGCGCTCTCCGCCCAGAATGCCGTACCAGTTCTTCATGCCCAGCGTCGCGCCGGTGAGTACATGGTGCTTGGCGATGGGTAGGTTGAAGATTTTGTCAGCCTCCAGAAATGGCGTGAAGACCGGCCAGGTTTTCAGCACCACGCCGCCTATATCCACCTCGCGATAGAGCTCGGGATCTGGCAGAATCACTTCAGCGCGCTCCGCAAGTGCAGCGGCTTGAATGCCCGAGCGATGGAAGCAGCGTCGCGGCTCGTTACAGCTCACGTCAGTGACAATGACCCGCTTCGCTCCCGCCTGCCAGCATTGGCGTACAACTTCGGCCACAACCTCCGGATTGGTATTGGCGGCCTGCTCCGGTGTGCGGTCCCAGGCAATATTAGGCTTGATCACCACCACATCTTGCCGGCTGACGAAACGGCCGATGCCGCCCAGATTTTCGAGAGCCTTCTCGACCAGCGCACGCGGCTCTCCGTTTTGCACGACTGTCATATGCGGCCATTGCGGATCGGCTGCGGTGCGATGGTCTCTCCGCGCCTGCTCGGCGCTGGCAGGAACCGGGCGGAAGCTGTGATCGCTAAGCCAGGCGGCCGCGCCCGCCGCGCCCGCGGCTGCTCCGCCAAGACCAAGTAATTGCAGCAGCGCCGCGCGCCGCGTCATGCCCTGTGCGTCGCCTTTTTTCTCCTCCGGCTTCCCATCGGTTTTTCCTGCCATCTTGTTTCTCCCGCTCAAACTTCCATGAGATGAATGCGCGTTGGATCGTTCGTTCCCAATTTGTGAGTTTGGTCGGCAGCGGTGGCAATGTAATGCGGCGGGCGGCCCGCGGCCTCCAGCGTCGGCATGCCCGCCTCGGCGCGTTTGCGCGCAATCATCTGCCAGGCAGTGTGATCGACAGCCACACGATCCTCGCCCACGATCAGCGCGTTGGGTTGCCAAAGACGCTCCGGATGAAATCCCGGACCGCCATCGTAAACCGAAGTCATGGCATCGCCGATAGTAAAGCGAACCTTGTCGCGTATCGCTGGAATGCAATTTAGATCCGCCACGGCTGGATTGCAACCGCCAGCGTGCAGTTGGTCCGGCCGAGCAACCACGCCGTACATATTCTTCATGGAAAATGTGATGCCCGCCATCTCGTGGTCCTTGAGGATGGGCAAATTGATCACCATATCGCATTCGCGGGTAAGAATTTTTGCGAGCTTCACCCTGACCGAACCGAATGTTACCGGTTGGTCCTCATAGCCGCCCACATCGTTGCCGTAGCAGCGAACTCGGCTGGTATCAGTGTTGATCGTCATGCTGCAAGCCTGTAAGCTGCGCGCGTCCCGCTCCCACACCACGATTTCTCCCGGCTTTACCCCGGCCTGTTGCAGCCGCTCGCAGACGGCCAGCGTAAGTGCAAGATGAGTTGAAATGCCCTTTCCTCCCAGCCCGTTCACTTTGAGGCCGATCACCTTGCCCACGGGCACGATGCGCTTCCACGCTTCGACTGGCTTGTCGCGGCCTGTGTAGGCGGCGATAGCGCGGTCCAGCAAATCGGCCACGCGCTTTTCGTCTAGCTGGCCGCCTGGCCCATGAAGGGCCGCATCGCGAGCGACCACCACCTTGGATTTGTGTTGATCGAGCAGTTCGGCCATCCCTAGCTTGCTCTGCGCGCTAAGCAACACAGCTCCCGTCGCTGCGGACTTCAAAAAATCTCTGCGGCTCTTCATTGCCATCCTCGCTTCGTTGCGTGACCGGCCAGGCGGTCAGGTTAATCGTCAAATCTCGAAATACTTTCTTCGATCGATCTATATCTCCATCAGGTGAATGCGCCGCGGATCGTTGGTGCCCAGGTTGTGCGTTGCATCGGCGGCGGTGGCGATATAGCGTGGAAGACGGCCCGCTGCTTCAAGCGTGGGCATGCCGGCTTCGGCGCGCTTGCGATCAATCATCTGCCATGCGGTGTAATCGAGAGCGACGCGATCCTCGCCAACGATCAGCGCGTTGGGATACCAGAGATGCTCAGGATGAAATTCCGGGCTACCCTCATAAATTGATGCCATGGCATCGCCAATGGTGAAGCGCGCCTTCTCACGGATGGCGGGTATGCAATTCAGGTCGGCCACGCCGGGATTGCATCCGCCGGTATGCAGGTCTTGCGGTCGCTTAATCGCTCCATACATATTCTTCATTGCGAAGGTGGCGCCGCACCAGATATGGTCCTTGAGAACGGGCAGGCCTATCACCATGGCGCATTCGCGGGTGAGAATCTTGGAGAGCTTAATCTGCGCGACTCCCCACGATTCCGCCTGGTCTTCGAATCCGGAGACATCGGATCCGTAGACGCGGATGCGGCTGGGATCGGTGTTAATGGTCAGGCCGCAGGCCTCGAGATCGCGGGCATTGCGATCCCACACCAGAATCTCACCGGGCTTGACGCCAGCCTGCTGTAGCCGCTCACAGATGGCCATCACCAAAGCAAAGTGCGTCGAGATCCCCTTGCCGCTCGCGCCGTTCACTTTGAGGCCGATCACCTTGCCCACGGGCACGATGCGCTTCCATGCTTCGACTGGCTTGTCGCGGCCTGTGTAGGCGGCGATAGCGCGGTCCAGCAGGGCAAGTACGCGCTTTTCGTCGAGCTGGCCGCCAGACCCATGAAGGGCTGCATCGCGAGCGACCACCACCTTGGATTTGTGCTGATCGAGCAGCTCGGCCATCCCCAGCTTGCTCTGCGCGCTAAGCAACACAGCTCCCGTCGCTGCGGACTTCAAAAAATCTCTGCGGCTCTTCATGGCCATCCTCGCATTCGTCCATGCGGCCCGTTCTTCGGTCCGTGTATTTACAGTTTCGCTTCCACGCCACGCGCCAGCGCAAGCAGAGCCTGCGGTGTATCCGGCGTGGACTCGTAGGCAACAATGCGCACCAACGACGTGCCTTTGCGGAAGATGATGCTTTGCGCATAGGCCACGCCCTCATCGCCCAGTTGAATCGGCTTGGCGTCTCTGGTCCCGGTCTCCAGAATCTTGCGCGCGCCGTCCGCGCTGCTCATGGTGTGCACGTCTACTGTTGCCTCCAACTGACCCTGATACTTGTAGTCGGAGGTCGAGGTGGAGACAACGCCCGCCGATATGTACTGCTCAGCGTCGCCGTCAATGTACTGGTAGAGGTCTTTAGCTGCAAAGACCCGCGTCTCGCTGGTCTTTTCCCAGCCCGTAACCGCGCCCGATGCCGGAAACGAGTCAGCAACTTTCTTCTTGCATCCTGTATCGAATGCGGTGACGGCTAAAATAATTGCCGCAAAGGCCAACAACGTTTTCATTGAACTAGTTTTCACTGTAACAATCTCCTTATTTTCGGTTAAGCAAAATCTGGCTGCTCGGCGAGCGGCTTTCGCCGATGCTGGTGACGTAAACAGCCGGACGATCCTGCAATGGGCAGGCGTACTCGCACGCTCCGCAGCCCACGCAGCGGCTGGGATCGACGCGCGGCTGCTTCAGCGTCTTCGTGTTGCCCGCCGAATCGATCACCTGCGCCTCCTCGACATAAATCGCCTTGGGCGAGACAGGGCACCATTCCTCGCACACAATGCAATCGATGGCCATAGCCCAAGGCAAACAGCGCCCGCGGTCGTAGAATGCCGTCCCCAGGCGGATCGGCTGGCTCTGCCCGCCGACTCCAACTACCCAACCTTTTTCTTTCGGCGTAATCTGCCAGATAGCGCCGGTCGGGCAGACCTCCGAGCACATCACGCAACTCGGCTCGCAATAGCCGATGCGCGGCACTAGCGTCGGCGTCCACAATCCTTCCAGCCCGGCCTGATCGAGCGTGGGATGCAGCGCAATGTTGGGGCAGACCTTCATGCACTCGCCGCAGCGGATGCAGCGGGAGAGAAAATCGCTTTCGTCCAGCGAGCCCGGTGGCCGCAGTAGCCGCTCGTTGCGGCTCTTGCCCAACCCGGTGTTCGCGCGCATCAGCGGAACAATCGCTGCGCCCGCCACAAGTCCGGTGATCGTCCTGCGCCGTCCCAGGTCGGGCGATGCAATCTCTTTCTCCTTGCGGAAGAATTTGAATTGAAGGCCATCGTGCGGGCAACTCCCTACGCAGTTCATGCACATCAGGCACTCTGCCTTGTGCCACGGAACGCCGCCGACGGGATCGTCCCCGCCCTGGCAGTGCAGCAGGCAGCGGTTGCAGTTATCGCAGTTCGACTCGTCTTTGTGCAGCCCCAGAATCGACCAACGCGACACCGCGCCCAGCAGCGCGCCCAACGGGCAAATTGCTCTGCACCACAGCCGCGTCACGCGCAAGCTGGCCGCAAGAATCGCAATGAACAGAATCCCCAGCACCAGCCCTTGGTGGTAGTGCGCCTGGCGGAGATCAACCACTGTGTGGATCAGAATCGAATGCAGCGTCGTGCCGGTCGCTTTGATCGCCGCCACGTGGCTGTGTTCGAGCGGCGTCAGTGCGGCGCGCGCGGCAGTGTTGATCGCCGGCAAAATCGAAAGCCCAAAGGAGCGTACCAGCAAACTGAAGGGATCAAGCCAGCCGATAACCGCCGAGCCGAAACAGGCTGCCACCAGCCCGGCTATCAGCACAACATATTTAACCGTCTGCCAGCGCTTATATCTGTTCGACTCGATGCGCTGCTTGCCCCGCTTCGAGTCCGAGGGCATATTGCCCACGAAGTGTTGCAGCGTGCCCATGGGGCAAATCCATCCGCAAAAAAAGCGCCCTAAAAAGAGCGTCGGCAGCAGAATGACCAGGCTCCAGATCAGCCCGCGATAGAGCGCATGCCCTGCCAGCGCGTTGACCAGTGCCACCAGCGGGTCCCACTCGAAGTACAGGCGCACCGGCGCGCTCAGATGGATCTCCGTTGCGCCGACGGGAAAGACGCTCAACGATGTGAAGAGCAGCAGTACAAAAAAGAGCAGCAGGAAAAATACCTGCGATATCCTGCGCAACCGCGGCAATTTGGACCGGTTCACTCGTCGCCTCCACGCGCGGGAGCTACTCCTGCATAATCCATGATTGCTGCTCAGATAACCCACAGACTGTGATCTGCATCACCGATTGGCGCTCCGGTGTGGCCCATTCGGTCTTAGGTAATCAAGAGAATGACTTGACGTTCGGCTCGCTACCGATTCAGGCGCCATACCGATTCAGGCGCCGCAAGTCTTCCTGATCCAAACGCTCCATGTGAGGGGACCGATTTGTTTGTCGTCAAGGGGTTGGCCGGCCACCTTGAGAGCAAGTTTGATCTGGCCATGGTGGTAACCCTCGTGCCAGATCATGTGCTGCAGGAACAGGAGCGGGTGATCGTAGTGTTGTCTCATAGGTTTACCTGACCGGAAGCAGTTTTCGACCGCGTCGCGTACGGCGTGAGCGCTGCTTTCGAGTCCGGCAGCTAGACGTTCGGGATCAGTCTCGCGCAGCCAGTTACGCGGGTGAAGCGGTCCCGCCCACTCCGGCGCATCTTCGAAGACAAAGATCAGGCGCACGTAGATCACGTGAGCAAACATCTCGGTAACAGATGGGCTCGTTGCCATCGCGCGGGCATCGTGGCCGCCTGGGGGCAAGGCGCGCAGCAGATTGATCAGAATGAGATTATTGCGATCCCAGGAGTCAAGAATTGCGTTGACGAGATGGCTGTCAATGGTTTGTGACATGATGACCTCCGGCCACTCTGAAATGATCAGACAATCCGCCGTAAGAGATTTCACAGGCTTGCCAACACCACGGTTGGGTTCCCCAAGTCCCGCATTTCAGACCCGATGAACCACGAACCCCACGGCACACAAGCACCGTCAGCCCCGACGCAGGTGGTCACAAATGATTGATGAGCGAAGCGATACATGCGGCGCCAAAGCCATTGTCGATGTTGACCACGGAGACATTGGGCGAGCAGGTGTTCAACATTCCCAGCAGCGCGGCGATGCCGCCAAACGATGCGCCGTAACCGACGCTGGTGGGAACAGCTATGACCGGCGCATTCACCAGCCCGCCAACCACGGTGGGCAGCGCGCCTTCCATGCCGGCGCAAACGATCAGCACGCGCGCCGACTGCAATGAAGATTTTTGCGCCAGCAAACGATGGATGCCGGCCACGCCCACGTCAGCAATCAGCTCGACCGTGTTGCCCATCAGCCGCGCGGTCACTACAGCTTCTTCGGCCACCGGCAAATCGCTGGTGCCGGCGCAAACCACGGCGATGCTTCCCTTGCCAGGTGAGGTCGCGGATTGCGTGAGCGTGATGGCGCGAGCCGTCTCGTGAAACTCAGCGCGCGGTTCCACAGCATGAACGGCTTCGAACATTTCACGCGTTGCGCGCGTGGCTAGCACATTACCGCCGGCCTTGGCCATGCGGGTAAAGATAGTAGCCACCTGCGCGGCGGTTTTTCCGGAGGCAAAAATCACCTCCGGCATTCCCGTGCGCAGCGCGCGGTGATGGTCAAGCTTGGCAAAACCGATGTCCTCAAAGGGAAGATCCTTCAAACGATCAACCGCATCGTTGACCGCCATGCGGCCTTCGCGTACTTCGTTAAGCAGCGATTCAATGCGTGCGCGATCCATCAGCGCTTCTCCTTCATGGCCGCGTAGGCTTGCATGGCTTCTTCCATCACCTGCTTGAGTGGAAGCGAATGTTCCGCGGCAATCTTGCGGCAATCCTCGTACTCCGGCGCGGCGTTGGCAATCTGTCCTGAGTTAAAACGGGCAACCTTGATGCGCACCTTGCCCATTCGTATTTTGACTTCAACAAACTCGCGCGCCAAGGCAACCTTATTTTCCAGCCTCCACCGCAGGCCGATGGTTGTAGTCTCGCGGAAGAGCAGTTCTTCGAGCGCAGGCACAAGATCGGGCCGGCAGAGAACGGTCACCTGCACGCCCGCGCGTCCCTTCTTCATCTGAACAGTGGCTCGATAAACGTCCCACGCGCCGGCGGCCAGCAATAACTCGCTCACATAACTCAATAACTGCGGGTTGCAGTCGTCTATAACTGTCTCGATCACTGCAATTGGTTCAGCAGCGGTAATCTCTGCTGTCTCTTCTTCGCCCACCAGCAATCGCAATAGATTCGGCTGGCCTTGTGTCTCGCGCCCGCCTGCTCCATAGCCCGTTTTCAGGATGCGCATCGCCGGCAGCGTTGCATACTGAACATCGAGCATTCGCAGCAGCGCCGCGCCGGTTGGAGTCACGCGCTCCATCGGCTCGCCCGCCGCGTAGACTGGAGCATCGCCGAGCAAAGCCAGCGTAGCCGGCGCGGGAACGGGAAGCGTGCCGTGCTGGCAGCCAACGGTTCCGCTGCCCACGTTGAGCGGCGATGAAAGCCAACGGTCCACGCCCAGTGCTTCCGCGCCCGCGGCGGCGCAGACGATATCGACAATGGTGTCTACCGCGCCCACTTCGTGGAAATGCACCTCTTCGATGGGGATGGAATGAATAGCAGCTTCTGCCTCACCGAGTAATTGAAAGGCACGAATCGAGCGCTGCTTTACAGAGTCCGTGAACGGTGCGGAACAAATAATTTCCACAATCGCCGACAACGAGCGGTGAGTCGCATGATGTTTGTGCTTTTCGTGTGTATGTATGTGATGCGCTATTTCGGAATGGCCTTGGTGAGAATGCTCCGGCACGGCGGCAGCGGTTTCGGGCGTGAGCACGTTCACTTTGATTGCGGCAATTCCACCGCGGCTCACCTTGTGCATCTCCAGGCGAGCGCCCACATTCAACGCAGCCGTCGTCCGCTCAAGGCAGTCGAAGGGAACGCCCGCATCCACCAAAGCGCCCAGCAGCATATCGCCGCTGATGCCGGAAAAACATTCAAGGTAACCAATACGCATGGCAAGATGATTCTAAACCGCCGGCTATGCTCCGCGACGCGTCAGCGCTTCCACGGGCAAAACGGCATTCATTGACCCCGACCGAAAGCCCGCGCAATCCAGCGTGATGTATTGGAAGCCAGCCAGCTTGAGAGCGGCCGTGATGGCGTCCAGCATCTCCATGGTGAGGGCGCACGGCATCTCGGCGCGGGCCAGCTCCACGCGGGCCAGTTCGCCGTGATGTCGAACGCGCAACTCGCGAAAACCCAACTGCCGCAGGCTCTCCTCAGCTTTTTCCACCTGTTCGAGCACCTCGCGGGTCACGGTGAGGCCATACTCGACGCGGGAGGAGAGGCAGGGCGATGCCGGACGGTCCCACAGAGAATAGTCTGCGGCGCGGGCCAGCGCGCGTATTTCAGATTTAGTCAATCCCGCTTCAGCCAGCGGCGCCAGCACGGCGTGCTCCTCGGCCGCCCGTTGCCCGGGACGAAAATCTCTGGTGTCATCGGCGTTCATGCCATAGGCAATGTGCTCAAATCCCAGCTTGGGGCCTAGCGCTTCCATGGCCTGAAAGAGTTCGTCCTTGCAGTGGAAACAACGATCCGCGTCGTTGCGTTGATACTCCGGCCGGCTCAATTCCTCGGTCGCGATAATATGCAGCGGAATCCCTTGCGCGCGCGCAAAATCGCAAGCCTGCTCAAAGTCGCGGCGGGCCAGGCTGGGAGAGTCGGCCAACACGGCAATCATGCGGCTGCCGAGAACCCGATGCGCCGTGGCCGCCAGAAACGCGGAATCAACGCCGCCGGAGTAGGCCACCATCAGGCTGCCCAACTGTCCCAGGCGCTCTTCCAGCGCGCGCAGCTTCAGCGCGGTCGCATTGTTACTGCTGGGCGCGTGTTCCGGTTCGATCTCCGCGTTACCGGCCCGCGTTAAAATCGATTGCGCGTGTGCCGCCATGAGACCGATTATACTCTGTTCGCTCTTATCTAGAATTGGCTCACTGGCCCTGCACACACGCAGCAAACGCACTATCATCTGTGTTCTTGGAATCTTCCCGTCTCTGGTGGCTTTAGCTACTGCCGAACGAGTATCCTCTCTGAGTGAGACTCGCTGCCCGGATTTCTGACAGAGGGGATTACATTCAACTTAGAATGACTGATACGGTTCTATTTTTCGGGCCAAATCGAAGTTCAAAAGGAACCAGCCCCAGTGAGCGTTAGCGAGAGTTTTGCCCACGAAATGTTGCGTGAGATCTATGAACAGCCGGCAGCCCTGCGCCGCACCCTGTCCTTGTATCTGAATGGCAACCACCTGCGCCGGGACGTAGCTGACCGGCTGGCGATGTGGGCAAACCCGGCCGGCGAAGTGCTGATTGCAGCCTCCGGCTCCAGCCGCCATTCGGGCCTGGCCGGTGAGATACTGCTCGAGGATTTGTGTGGGCTAGCTGTAGATGTGGAGTACGCAAGCGAGTACAGTTGCCGGGGCAATCTCGATCTGCGCCGACCGGCGGTCATCGTCATCTCGCAATCCGGAGAGACATCGGACACGCTGGCGGCGCTGCGCGAGGTGAGTCAGCGCGGCGAAAAGACCCTGGCCATCACAAACGCAGACCTGTCCACCATGGCGCTGGAGGCCGGCGTCTCCATGCCCCTGGCCGCAGGCGTGGAAAAGGCGATTCCGGCCACTAAGAGCTTCACCTGTCAGTTGGCCGTGCTGTTTCTGCTGGCCCTCTATGAGGCACGGCGGCTGGGCCGGATGAATGCCACGGAACTGGCAGCCAACATCGCACGGTTGCAGGCTCTGCCCGCTGCCATTGAAGCGCAACTCGACGGCTGGCGCGAGCAGATGGCCACACTGGCCCACAAGTACAGCTCTGCCCAGACCTTCCTCTTCCTGGGCCGAGGCATTCACTACGCCATCGCACGCGAAGGAGCCTTGAAGCTCAAGGAGGCTTCCTACGTTCATGCTGAGGGCTATCCGACGGGCGAACTGAAGCATGGGCCGAATGCGCTGGTCAGCGACCAAGTGCCGTTGGTGGTGCTGGCCACCGTGGATCGCGCCAACGAAGCTTCAGTCGTGCGTTATGAGAAGACTCTGCAACTGCTCGCTGATATGAAGGCGCAAGGCGCCAAAGTGATTGCCCTGGCCAATGCAGGCGACCACGCATTGGCAGAACTGGTCAGTGATTGCGTCCCCGTGCAACCGGCTACGGAGTACCTGCTGTCCATCGCCGAGGTCGTGCCCTTACAATTGTTTGCCTACTTCATGGCTATTGAGCGCGGCGTGGACGTGGACCGGCCAAGAAATCTCTCCAAAGCAGTTGTGGAGAGATAGGGCAAGGCACAAAGAGGACCTGGTTTTCATGGCGCCGACCTCTCTGTTGAACATCTTGGCCTTACTCAGAGATGGCAAATTGTGATAGCCTTCTTGCGTTTGCAAACCACAATCGCGCCGCGCGTGAAATTGCCGCGCTGAGCACTTGATGGAAAAAGCTGTATGGTATCCGCCATGATGAAAAAGCATTTTGCATTACTGCTCAGTCTTCTGGTTTTCGTGCTTGTTCCGGCGCTCGCCCAGCACGCCAGCTACCCGTTCAACGATCCAGCATTGCCGATGAAGAAGAGGATCGACAACCTGCTCTCCCTGATGACGGTTGAAGAGAAGGTTGCCTGCCTGGGCACGCGCACTGGTGTGCCCAGACTGGGCGTGGCCAACATTGGCAGCTCCGAAGGCATTCATGGAGTGGTGCAGCGTGAAGCCAGAGGCAATCGGCTGCCGATTACAACCACGCAGTTTCCGCAGCCTCCTGGCATGGGCGAGTCGTGGGATCCCGAGTTGGTTCGCCAGGCGGGGGCCGTGGAGGGCTATGACGCACGATTCATTACTCAGACCGTCAAATATGATCGCCAGATTCTGATGCTCTGGGGACCGCAGTCCGACCTGGCGCGTGACCCACGCTGGGGACGCAGCGAAGAGGTCTACGGAGAGGACCCATTCTTCAACGGAACCATGGCTGTTGCGTTCATCAAAGGCCTGCAAGGCGATGACCCGAAGTATTGGCAGGCGGCTGCCCTGTTGAAGCATTTTCTAGCCAACAGCAACGAGAACCTCCGCGAGAGATCATCCTCCGATTTCGATCAGCGTCTGTTTTGGGAGTACTATTCCGTGCCCTTCCGCATGGGCTTTCAGGAAGGCGGCGCAAAGGCCGTAATGGCTTCGTACAACGCATGGAACGGCACCACCATGGCGGTGAATCCGATTCTGAAGAACATTGTCCGCGAGCAATGGGGCGTGGATGTGATTTCGAGTGATGGCGGCGCGGTGCATCTGCTGGTTGATCCGCGCCATCTCTATCCCGATCAGAAAGCGGCAGTGGTGGCGTGCCTTAAAGCCGGCATCAACCAGTTTCTCGACAGGTACGAGGACGAAACCAAGGCAGCCCTGAAGGATGGTTCGATTACCGAAGCTGAGATTGATGCACTGTTGCGCCCCAAGTTCCGGATCGCGATCCGCCTGGGGCTGCTGGACCCGCCGGAGATGGTTCCTTACTCCAAAATTAAAGACGCTCCCGAGCCCTGGAATACGGAAAAGGATCGCGCAGTTTCAAGGCAGATGGCCCTGGAATCTGTAGTGCTTCTCAAAAACCAAGACAGCTTTCTGCCGCTCAAAAAGGATGTTATCAAGTCAATCGCCGTCATCGGACCGCTGGCTGACTCGGTTCACTGGGATTGGTACGGAGGCACACCTCCTTATGCGGTGACGCCACTCCAGGGAATCAAGGATGAAGTGGGACCGGGCGTGAAGGTGAACTACGCCGAAAGTGAACTGGGCAATGCGGCCGTGAATGCGGCAATGAACTCCGATGTGGCGGTGGTCATCGTCGGCAACGACCCCACCTGCGGTCCGGACATGGCGCATGATTGGCACAGCACCATCGACGGCGGGGGAACGTTGGCCTGCACTGTACCCAGCGACGGACGCGAAGGCCGCGATCGCGAAAGCATCACGCTGGAGCAGGAGCAGCTTGTGAAGCAGGTCTACGCCGTTAATCCGAAAACGATTGTCATTCTGGTTTCCAGCTTTCCCTATGCGATCAATTGGAGCCAGGCTCATGTTCCCGCGATTCTGCACATGACTCACTCGTCGCAGGATGAAGGTACGGCCCTGGCGCAGATCCTCTTCGGGGATTACAACCCTGGCGGGCGTCTGGTGGAAACCTGGCCGAGCTCCCTCGAACAGTTGCCGCCGATGATGGATTACAACATACGCCATGGCCGCACCTATATGTACTTCAATGGAGAACCGCTTTATCCCTTCGGCTATGGCCTGAGCTACACAACCTTCAAATACTCCAATCTTCGCACCAGCTCTTCGCAACTGGCCAGCGATGGGGCGATCACCATCAGTGTCGACGTCACCAATACAGGCAGCCGCGAGGGCGACGAGGTTGTTCAACTATACGTCAGCCACCCGCAGTCCAAGGTGGAGCGCCCGAGCAAAGAGCTCAAAGGCTTCCAGCGCGTCACTGTCAAGCCCGGCGAAACCAGAACCGTACAGATTCCGCTCAAGGCTTCTACGCTTGCCTGGTGGGACGAGAAACTCCCAGGATTCCGGGTTGAAGCCGAGCCTGTGCGAGTTATGATCGGTAATTCGTCCGCCGGAATCCAGCTCTCCACCATGGTGCACGTTCAATAGAGCAGCTTGCCACTTCATCTTCCTGCCGGTGAAGAAAGTGTATAGGTGGAGTGGCAATGCTCCGGGGAATCTCTCGTAAGGTGACACCCAGTCCAGTCAGGTGGTCTGACCGGCACAACAGAAACTAGTAATACTACTTGACAAATAGGCCATAATCGACGATTATTATTCTGCAATCTTGTCAAAGAATCCAAGATTTCAAACTGGGTCCTCCATCATCCAGTTTCAGTTTGCCTCGGAGACTCGGGCCCATTGAGTGTGTGTGTTTTTCTATTTTTCACGCTCCCCTCTCCTGCAATCAATACGACAGCCCAATCACGGCTGCGTCTGGCTATTGTGCTTAGGTTCTGCATCAATGGAGTCGATACAACAGGCCCATCCAAGCCAATTGCAGCTCCCCGTTGAAGTTTTTGGGAGAGAAACAGAAATGACGTCAAAGGAGTTTACACAAATGAATGCTATATTTCTCAAGCTGATGGTGAATTTCCGGGACTTGATGAGCCGCGAAGAAGGTCAGGACCTGGTTGAATACGCTCTTGTTGTTGCCCTGATCGCCCTTGGCGCTACGGCCAGCATGCAAAGCTTGGCTACTGCTATCAGCAGTGCTTTCGCGTCCATCAGCACGACATTTGCCAACGCCCTGTAGCTTGCTGTGCAGGCATCATCTAGACGGCCGAGCCCAGCGCTTTGCGGGAGGGTGACGAACGCCTGAGCTGATGTGAAGACGTACTCCCTCGGAAAAGGACTGCACTTCACCGAACTCGCGGCAAGTCAGCCACATGCGGCCCGGAACGTGGGTTTCTATCAGCAGAACGGATTTGCTGTGCAAAGAGGCAGTCCCGCCCGCTTCAGTTATCGCAGTACTCCCCGCTATACATATCCTGAGCAGCTTGCAGAAGGTTCTCCGGGCGGCCCAGATCACGCCAATAATACCCATCGGCGCGAAAAGCGACAATCTTTTCATCCTGGGACGCCAGACGCAGGTAGGCGTCGATGATGGAAAACGCGCCTTGCTCTTCCATCTTCCCAAAGATCAGAGGAGAGAGGACGTGGATGCCGCAAAAGGCCCGCGCCTGTATGCCAAGTCCCGGCCGCGCCCATTGAATCTCCAGTGATTCCGCTTTGGCGGAGCGCACAATGCGACGGCCGCAGAGTTGGCACATCTCGTCGAAGATCAATTGACGCGATGACTCCCGCTCCTGAACTGCCAAGGTGGCGAGAGCGTGCTGTTTAGTGTGATAGCTCACCATGTATCCCAGGTCGATGGTGCTGAGGACATCGACATTGTGCAGAATGAAAGGCTCTGGGACACTCCCAGCGGATTCCATGAAAAAATGCGCGGCATGTTTCAGGCCGCAGCCGGTATCAAGTAGGTTTTCTTCGATCGAGACTTCTATCCTCATGCCGAAGTTGTCGTAGGCTTTGAGGTAATCGACAATCATCTGCGCATGATGATGCGCGTTGACAATCACCTCGCTGACGCCGAAGGAGCGCAGGCGGGAGAGCGCGATCTCCAGCAGCGTGCGGCCGGCAACGGTGACCAGCGCCTTGGGGCGGTCGTTGGTGAGCGGCCGAAGGCGCGTGCCGAGGCCAGCGGCAAGGATCATGGCCTTCATCGGCCCATCTTCTCCAGTTCAATATGCCGGACGGCGACGTCCACTCCGCCGCCATCGCGCAGATGCTTTGCCAACTGCTCGGCAAGATACACGGAACGGTGCTGACCGCCGGTGCAGCCGAATGAGACCATGAGATTTTTGAAGCCACGGCGCTGATAACTGTTTACGCTGGAATCCACCAGCGACTGTACGTTGGCCAAATACTGATGAACGCTCGCCTGCTGGTTGAGATAGTCGAACACTGGCGCGTCCTTGCCGGTCAAGGAGCGGAACTGTTCTTCGCGCCCCGGGTTGGGAAGGCTGCGCGCATCAAAAATATATCCGCCGCCGTTGCCGGAGTCATCGGCGGGAATCTCGCGGTGGAATGAAAAACTAAAGATGCGCACTTTCAAACGCTCCGCGGAAGAAGCCAGGCTTTGCAGCTTTTCAGAGGCTAACATGCCTTGCAGCGCTTCCAGCAGCGCGGGCAAGGCGATGGGCAGCTTGACGTTATGAGCCAGCCAGCGCAGGTTTTTCAGCGCATAGGGAACGCTTTGCAGAAAATGCGCCTTGCGCTCATAGAACCCTCGGAAGCCATACGTGCCCATAGCCTGCAGGATGCGCACGTAAACGTACGCGTAATAGTACTCCATGAAGGCATCACGCTGTAAGTCGATGTAACCAGCGAGGCAGTCGAGATAGTAATTGAGCAGCTCCTGGCGCAACTCCGGCGGCAGATCGGCCTTGCCATCGTAGAGCAGAGAAGCGATGTCGTATTGCAGCGCGCCTTTGCGCCCTCCCTGGTAGTCCAGAAAAGACGGCTGCCCGCCGCGCAACATCACATTGCGCGATTGAAAATCGCGATAGAGAAAATAATCTGCCTTTGCGCCCAGCAAAAACTTCGCCAGGCGGTTGAAATCGTCTTCCAGCGCCTGTTCATTGAAAGGGATGCCGGCCAGGCGCAGAAAATAATACTTGAAATAATTCAGATCCCAAGCAATAGACTGGCGGTCGAAACGCTCGCGCGGATAGCATACCTTGTAATTCAGATTCCGGCCGCCCTCCACCTGAAAACGCGGCAGCACGGCAACCACTTTGCGATAGGCTTCAATGGCCTGCGAAGCGATGGCCGCTCCGGATCGATTGGCAACAAGATAATCGAAGAGCGTTGTATCGCCCAGGTCCTCTTCGAGGTATGCGCCCTGGCTCAAATCCTCTTCATAAATCTCCGGCACCGGCAATCCGCAGCGGCGAAAATGCCGGGAGAATTCCAGGAAAGCGACATTCTCTTCCCGCACGGAGTAGAGAATGCCGATAGCGGATTTTCCTCCGCCGGTGATGCGCACGATGGTCCGTCCTGAGGAGCCGAGTCGCCCCTGAAGCGGCAGAACAACTTCGGCCGGCACACGATAATGCTGCTCGAAAAGCTGTTTTAGAACGTCCATGACTCTCATTCCAGGAGTAGCTCAAGCTGTTACACAACAATACTCATTGCAGGCAAGCGCGCGCAAGCCGACCGGCCATTCCGGCCATTTTCACAGAAATTCACCCGCGCAGGAACGCGCAAACGGTCAGCCTGCGAACTGTTACTTCCCTTCGAAATGCGCTTCGATCTCTTCCAGGGTTTTACCCTTGGTCTCCGGCAAGAAGAAGGCCGCGACAATAAAGTAGACCACCGTGAAGCCGGCGAAGAGGAAGAAGATCGACGAGTAGCCGTGCTTGCTGACGAAGGGCAGAAAGATGCCGGCCAGAGTAGTGGAGGCCAACAGGTTCAGGACCAGCGCAATGCTCATGCCGTTGGAGCGGATGCGGGTGGGCATCAGCTCAGAGAGAGCCAGCCACACGCAAACGCCCGGACCCACCGCGAAGAATCCCATAAACAAAAAGAGGCCCACGGCCACCCACCAGCCGTGACTTTCGCTGGGCACCTGGCCGACCAGAGCCTTATCGATCTTCAACGGCGCGGTTCGCGCGGCGTCATAATTGCCCAGAGGATTCTTGAAGAGAGCCAGAACCTTGTTGGCGGGCACACAACTCGAGCGGGTGATTTCAATGGGCCGCGCGGCGGGATCGTCGGAGCGCACAAAGCTGGTAGCGGCAGTGAAATCGCCATAGGAGTAGATGATGGCCAGCGATGCGCGGTTCTTATCGATCTGGCCGATGGAATTGGCCTGCGCGGCTAGCAACCGGCTAGCCTCATCCGGAGTGAAGCGCAGCGTCAATTCCTGACTCGGAGTGATCATTTCCTGTACCTGTGAGCGCGCATCCAGGCTGACTTTCTCGGTGCGCAGAAAGAGGATGCCCACGCCCAGCAGCGAAAGAATGATGCCACTGGTGCCCAGCGTGAGCAGGAACTTGCGCCCCTTGCGATCCACCAACACCATGCCCACCATGGTCAGCAAAAAGTTCATGGACATGAAAATGACCAGACCCCAATGCGCATGCAGATCGGAGAGGCCGCTTTGCAGCAGGATGGGACCGTTATACGCAATGATAGAGTTGATGCCGGTAGTCTGAGTGCAGAAGAGTACGAGGCAGGCGAGGACGAACGGCGCCACATATTTGCGGCGCAAGAGCGAGTCCTGAATGATTGTTCCAGTGGAGCTGATGGTGGAGGCGTTGCGCGCCGCCTCTTCCATCTCTTGCAACTCGAGCTTGGCCTGCATCTCAGACCGGGAGTGCAAGAGGGCCGCCAAGGCCTGTTCCCTCTTGCCGCGTTTGAAAAGCCAGCGCGGTGATTCGGAGACCATCAGGCTGCCCAGCAAAAACAGGATGCCGGGAGGCAGAGCAACCCAGAAGAGGTTGCGCCATGCGTGATCTTTGTAGGCAAACAGCGCGGCGGCGTCGCCGGTATTGGCCACCGCCATCACACGATAGCTGAAGTAAATGCCAATCAGTGAGGCAAAGACCATCGACGAGACGGGCAGCCACTGAAAGACCGCCGTACCTTTGCCTCGCTCCGAAGCCGCCAGACATTCGGCCAGATATAACGGGACCACCACGCCGATCAATCCTCCGCTGATGCCTTCCAACAGCCGGCCGAAAAACAACAACGCATAGCCCTGCGAGAGAGCAATCATGGGAATAGCGACGACAAAAGTTATGCCGCAGAGGTTCATTAGAGGCTTGCGTCCCATCCAGTCGGCCAGCATCCCGGCAAAGAGCGTTGAAAAGACGCCTCCCAGCATCATGGCCGCGACAATGACGGAAAGCTCCGCGGGGGTTCCCTTGAAAGTGGCTGCCAAATAGGGCAGCGCGCCACCGACGAGGCCGATGTCCATGCCGAAGAGCAGGCCGCCCAGCCCCGCAACCGCCAGAAGAAAAAGGTTATAGCCGCGCTTGGCGGGAAGGTTGGCTGGCAGGTTCAGGACGCCTTGAACTGTCTTTGTCACGGAAAGTGTCCTCTTGCGCAGTTTATCCCTCGGCTTGGCTTGTGCGATACAATAAGGCCGGAGCCAAGGCGGAATCGGGGTTATCATCTGCCCTAAGGTGCCGGCCATCACTGCAAAATATCATAGATTTACGATAAGCGTTAATATAGGTCATGCGACCCGCAAGATTAGCGGAGAACGCAAATGAGTACATCGCATAACGACCGCAGAGATTTCCTCAAGCAATCAATTGGCGGAGCTGCATTCTTGTGCGTGGGCGGGGCGAGGGAACTGCTGGCTGCCGCGGAACCTGTTGCGGTTGGCGCGAAGTCCAAGGTCGTTGTTGCGCGCGATGAGCAACTGCGTGGCACGGGTTCAACGGTGGATTCACAGCGGCTGCTGGCGTTGCTGGATCGCGCCATGCAGGCTCTCTACGACCACGATCGTCCGCTTATTCAGGTTGATGCGTGGAGACATCTGGTTCATCCTGGCGATACGGTAAGCCTGAAGGTGAATACGCTGGGAGGCCGCGGAATCTCCACGAACGTACAACTCGTCGCGGCCATCTGCGGACGGTTGCAGGAGGCTGGGGTCAAGCCCGGCGACATCGTGGTTTGGGACCGCGACAGCGAGGAGCTGGAGCGCGCCGGTTTTCGCATTGAAACCGGCAATGATCGCGTGCGCTGCTTCGGTACGGACCGCGTTGGCTATGAGCAGGAGCTTTCGGCTTGGGGCAACGTGGGCAGTTGCCTGTCGAAGATTCTCACACAATACTGCAACGTGTTGATCAACGTGCCCGTGCTGAAAGACCACGACGGCGCAGGCGTCACCATCGCCCTCAAGAATATGTACGGCGTGATTCACAACCCCAACAAGTACCATCCCAACGGATGCAATCCCTACGTCGCCGACCTGAATATGCTGCCGGAAATTCGCTCGAGAATGCGATTGACGATCTGCGATGCAACCACCGCGATGTACGAAGGCGGTCCGGGATATAAGCCGGAGCACAGTTGGAATGCCAACACCTTGCTCGTTTCCACCGATCCGGTCGCGCTCGACCACACGGGGTGGCAAATGATCGAGCGCAAGCGCGCCGAAAAAGGATGGAAGACGCTGGAGGCCGAGGAGCGCGCGCCACGCTACATTGCGACCGCGGCTGACGCCGAACACCGGCTGGGCACAAATGATCCGAAAATGATTTCGCTTGTCGAGGTGTAAGAGTAAAGTTGAAACCGAGATAGCTGCAAAGAGGCTGAATATGTTCTGTAAGCTGGATGTCGAGGATGCCGTGAATAATACTGTTGGCCGACCGCTTGATCGCCGTTCGTTCATGAGGTGCGCTCTGGCGTCGGGCGCGGCGTTGGGCTCGGGTGCAATGCTGGCAAGAACCTGTGTTGCCGAACCCGCCGCTGCTGTACCATCCGGCGCGGCTGCAGTGGCTGAAGATGAAGCGCATTTCATTGTTGAAGCAAAGTTTTACCAGAAGCTACCGAATCGCAAGATCAAGTGCAAGCTGTGTCCGCGCGAATGCGCGGTAGGAGACAAGGAGCGCGGTTATTGCGGCGTGCGCGAGAATCGCGGCGGCGTTTATTATTCGCTGGTGCACTCGCGGGTCTGCGCGGCGCACGTCGATCCCATCGAGAAGAAGCCGCTCTTCCACTATCTGCCGGGGACGATCGCCTTCTCGATTGCCACGGCGGGCTGCAACGTCAACTGCAAATTCTGCCAGAACTGGGACATCTCCCAATCGCGCCCCGAGCAGGTTCCCTCGCATTACATGCCGCCGCAAAGCGTCGCCGAACTGGCCCGGCAATACGAGTGCCCCACCATTGCTTACACTTATAGCGAGCCGGTGGTCTTCGCCGAATACATCATGGACGCTGCCGATGCGGGCCACGCCGCTGGCATCCGCAGCATCGTCGTCTCGAACGGCTATATGCAAGAGGATGCGTTGAAGCAGGCGTATGGAAAGATGGACGCCGTCAAGATTGATCTGAAATCCTTCTCCGAGTCGTACTACAGCAAGGTTGTTACTGGCCAATTGAAGCCGGTGCTGGACACTCTGGTCACGCTGCGCAAGATGGGTAAGTGGACGGAGATCGTCTACCTGGTCTTGCCTACGCTCAATGACAGCGATGAGGAGTTTCGCGGGCTGGCACAATGGGTCAAGGCAAACCTGGGCGCGGATGTGCCTCTGCACTTCACGCAGTTTCATCCCGAATATCTTTTGAAGAACCTACCCATCACGCCGGTGCCAACTCTGGAACGCGCCAAGGCGATTGCCGACGCCGAGGGTCTGAACTACGTTTACATTGGTAATGTACCGGGACATCCGTCGCAGAATACTTACTGCCCCAAGTGCCGCAAAATGCTGGTGGAGCGCGTGGGGTTTACCGCAAGCCAGGTGCTGATCCGCAAGAATAGTTGCCCGTTCTGCAATCAGCCGATCCCTGGCGTCTGGCACGCATGAGAAATCAGAGGAGGCTTCGCACATGAACTTCGCCCTAACTCCAAGCGCCCTTTGGCTGGCGGCGCCGCTTCTTGCCTTGCTGGTTTTTACACCGATCAAGCATGACGGCGCGGCAGATCAACAAAAGGTGCGGCAAGCAGCCGTTGCCGGCAGTTTTTATCCGGCCGACCCTAAGGTACTTTCTGCAATGATCGACGGTTTGCTGGCTAAGGTATCTGAGCCGCAGATTACCGATCCAATTCTTGCTGTGGTCGCGCCGCATGCCGGCTATGAGTACTCCGGCCCCGTGGCAGCTTATACCTACTCCCAATTGAAGGGGCACAAGTACACGCGGGTCGTGGTGATTGCGCCGACGCACTACGTAGCCTTCGACTACACCTCTGTCTATGACGGTGACGCCTACGCTACGCCGCTGGGTAACGTGCCGGTGGATAAGGCCTTCGCGCGCGAGCTTGTGAAGATGAGTTCGACCATGAAGATTTCCAGCCAGGGACACGATCCCACATCGGCAGGCGGCGAGCACGCAGTAGAGGTTCAGCTGCCTTGGCTGCAGAAGGTGCTGGGCAATTTTGAAGTTGTGCCCATCGTCATGGGCGACCAGAGTTACGAGAGCAGCCGCGCTCTGGGAGTGGCTCTGGCAAAGCTGATCAAGAAAGAAGGCAAGCAAGGTGAGACGCTAATTTTGGCCAGCTCTGATCTGTCTCATTACCACACCTACGATGATGCGGTGACGATCGATCATAAGACGCTCAATGCGCTGCAGGCGTGGGACTACTTCAGCATGTCGCGCAATTTTCAGGCGCGCGTGTGGGAGGCCTGCGGCGGCGCGCCTATTGTAGCCGCAATGATTTACGCCGAGCGCATGGGAGCCAACCAGGCGCGTGTGCTCAAGTACGAGAATTCAGGCGATGTCACGGGCGATCATTCGCGCGTGGTTGGATACAGCGCGGATGTTTTCGTAATAGCTGACAGCGGAAAAGCATTGGAAATTCCGTTTTCTCTAAGTGAAGCGGAGAAGAGCGAGTTGCTCGCCCTGACGCGCAAGTCGGTGGAATATGTGGTTCAGGAAAAGAATCCCTATCAACCCCCCGCAAGCACAAGTAACACCCTGAACCAGGAGCGAGGCGCATTCACAACTCTGAAAGAATCGGGCGAGTTGCGCGGGTGCATTGGCTACACTTCAGCCGCCAAACCTCTCTATATCACGGTGCGCGACACGGCTACACTGGCCGCTATGCGTGATCCGCGTTTTCCGCCGGTAACAGCATCGGAGTTGCCCCACCTCGAGTATGAAATTTCCGTACTCTCGCCTCTACGGCGCGTAACAGACGTTCAACAAATCAAGGTTGGCGAGCATGGACTGCTGATGAAAAACGGAGACAGCGAGGGCCTTCTGCTTCCGCAGGTGCCGGTGGAACAGGGATGGGACAAGCACACGTTCCTTGAGCAGACCTGCCGCAAAGCGGGCATGCCTTCCACCTGCTGGATGGATGAGGATACGGATATCTTCAGCTTCACCGCGGTGGTCTTCGGTGAGCACAAGCCGTGAACGCTTGAAGCATATCTGCTTCTACTGAAATATAGATCGCCTACCTTATCGTGTTTTTTCGAAGGGCGGGAAGCAAGCTTTCGCGGCCAGCAGGGCCGGCGCCAGGTTTACAGCCGCCGTGAGCCAAGCGGTTTTCCAGAATCCGAACACAGGAATGAGGTAGCCGCTCAACACCAGCGCGCCCAGGCTACCGCCTAGTAAGTCGATGGCATATAGTATGCCAAGTCTGCGACGTCTGCTGGCGTCGTGAAGATAAATCTCCGTTGCCAAGGGGAACTGATAGCCGCCCAACATTCCGCAGAGCGCGGCCAACGCCGGAAAGACACACTGCGCGGCCAGCCAGTTTGCCGTCATCCCAGAAAGTTTCGCCAGCAGACTAATCAGTAACATCAACCCAGGAGCAGACAAGGCGAGAAGAAACTGCGTGCTTGCAACGGCGCGACAAGAGGAACTGTTATCGCGTCGAATGTGGCGCATGCCCAGCCAGCTTCCAAAAGCAATTCCGGCCATGCATAGAGCAATCAAAATGGCGAGCTGGCGGTAGACGTAGCCGTAAATGGATTGGAAGGCAAGCAATATAAATATTTGCAGCGTCATCAGCGTAAATCCAGTTGCGGCCATGGAGCAGGCAGCCGCCGCACGGGCGTGTTGCTCGCGAGCAGGAACAAACGCAAAAAGCGCCGCTATCGACAACAGGACGATGAGAGTAGCACTGAAAACAATCAGATAATCCACATGTTGCGCGGCCCGCAACCAGCCGGCATAGGCCGGATTGAACTGCGCGCTCCACAGCACTACATCGAAGTAGTACGCGATGGGAGAGAAATCGCGATTAACTTGTGTCGTGGCCTGCGTCTGCAACTGATCGCGCACCTGGGCCATGCGATCGGGCATCATGCGGTAAGGGATAAAGTATTCGCGAACGTACCGCGTTTTCAGGTTGCGCTCGAGCAGCCTTGAAATCAGTACATGCGGATCGTCCGTGAGAACGTCCGGGCGGCTAGCTGCAAAAAAGTGGATCGTCTCGCCTGGAATGGCCACAATATAAGGGAAGACTTCTGCGAGTGTGCGATGAATGCAGCGTAGAAACTCCGCCAAATTGGGGCTGATGGTCTCCTCTGACGAACGCAGTTCAAGGGCCAGCAAGCCGCCCGGCGCCAGATGATCGCGCACGGAACGAAAGAACTCGGCGGTATAGAACCTATTCAACTGCGCAGTCTGTGGGTCGGGCACATTCACGATAATCACGTCGAACATGTTTTGATCCGACTGAAGATAGGCCCGGCCATCCGCGTAATGCAGATGCACCCTTGGATCGGAGAAGAGAGAAGTAGACTCAGATGGATAGAATTGTCGCGCCATGCCAATGAGCGCGGGGTCCAGCTCAACCAGGTCGATGCGTTCGATAGTGGGATGCCGAAGCGCTTGCCCGATGACGCCGCTGGCTCCGCCGCCGATAAGAAGAATTTTCCGCGGCACATGGTGCTCCAGCAAGGCGTAGTGAACCGCTTCCTCGGCGGCGCTCTCGTCCGGCGAGTTGGCAAGGATGAGACCGTTCTCATACAGGCTGCGGATGTTGCCTGTTTCCACGACCGCCAGATTTCCGTAAATTGAGTCTCGCGTTGCGAGCAGATGCAAGCCGCGCCACTCAAGCGCCTGTGCGTTATTTTTCAGCCAAGGTGCAACGCGAACGAGAAGAATGAATGCCAGCAATGCCGCCGCTGCCACCGTGAAACTAATCTGCTTGCAACTCATCCGAAATAATAAAACGCACGCCATCAATAGGTTCAGGACCAGTACGACACACGCAATCTGGAACGGCTCGAGTGAGCACAGCAACATAAAGCTGGCGACGATTCCTCCTAAGCCGGAGCCGGCCGCCTCTAATAGGTATGCTGTGCTGGTGGCAGAACGCGCGTCAACCGCGCACTCGTGACAGTACATGCGCGTCGAGGCTACAAACAACGCACCGGCAATTACGCAAAACACGCTCAGGCAAAGCAGCGACGCCAGCAGCATCTGAACCGGCCCAACAAGCTCGCCTGGAACAGTTTGAAAAAGGCTTTTGCTTGCGCACAATGCCCAGGCTGTAAGCGGCAGGATGACACCAAGCAGGCATTCGAGCACAGCCACCATTCGCCGCGCGCGGCTTTCACGCAGGGCAAGATTGCTGCATAGAATACTGCCTGCCGCTGTCCAGAAGAGCCATATGGCAAGCATGATGCCCAGCGATATTTCATTGCCGCAGAATACGACCATCAGTTCGCGCATGAGCACGATCTGGCCTATAACTGCGCCGAATCCGGTCAGTATCAGAGCTACCTTGACCGCAGGCATTGAGCTTTGCGTCCCGTGGGTTGCGACGGAATGGATGCGCTTGTTCATCCGAGAAAATTAGAATCCAGTTTTCTTAGGAAAGCAAGAGCAACTAGAAAGCTTTCATTTTTAAATCATTTATGAGTATGTAAATGCAGGTTGAAAAGGAAGCGCATTCTACTTATGCAATCGAATAACACACCAGTTATTCTCGATGTGAATCTTCCTCCCTCGGGTTATAACAATATATTGCGATTTTATATCTGAGAAAACCGGATTATCTGTCTATATGTCGCGGTTGCCTGAGACACACATACGCAGCCCAACAATCTAAAGTTACTTATCTCGTATCGCATTGATTCTATATGCGTTATATGCATATATGTTTCTTATATACTTTTGCCGTTTTACCGTCGCTTCACTTATGCAGATTTAGAGGCACCTGTAGTTAATACTCTTATCATTAAAGCTATAAAACTTAACAATCGGAAAGCCTCATAATTCCAGATATATTTCTGTCTAACAATCACGAGCAGAGTGACACGCGTCACAGCCGCGCATCTTGGCGAAGCTCAGAATGATTTGGGTTTTAGGGAAATATATTCCTGAAATCCCGCGTAACTATTTTGTGTGTGCGAATGCGAAGCTGGAGCAATAATCGGCGGTGATTGGAATAGGCAGCGGATCGCAAATGTGCAGCCGATGCGGACGCGATAACGGAGGCAACCGGGAATGAACTGGCGCGAAGAGTATAAGAAAAAGCGCATGGATGCCGCTCAGGCGCTGGAAGCAGTTCGCTCCGGAGACCATGTGTGGATTCAGTCCGGGTGCGGTACACCGTCGCCCCTGGTGGATGCGCTTGTGGCGCGCGCTCCGGAGCTGCGCAATGTCGAGATTATTCATATGAAGACACTGGGCGATGCGGACTACACCAAAGAGGAGTACAACGGTGTTTTTCGCCATCGCGGATTGTTCCTGGGCGAAAATGTTCGCGAAGCGGTGGTCGCTGGACGCGCCGACTATACGCCCATCTTCCTCGGCGAAATTGAAGGATTGTTTTCGAGCGGTGCTTTGCCTTTGGATGTAGTGCTGATGCAGGTTTCTCCGCCGGATGATCACGGATACGTAACCCTGGGAACAACCGTAGACTGCACGTTGAACGCTACCCGCTGCGCACGGACGATAATTGCCGAAGTGAATCAACGGATGCCGCGCACGCACGGGGAAACGGCCATTCACGTGAGCCGCATCTCCGCGATTGTCGAAACATCGCGTCCGCTGCTAGAGCTGCATCCGGAGCCGTTCACCGCGATGCACCGCAGAATAGCGCAAAATGTCGCCTCGCTGATCCCGGATGGAGCAACGCTGCAAACCGGGATTGGCGGAATCCCCGACGCGGTGCTGGCCTGCCTGGGTGACAAACGCGATCTGGGAATACACAGCGAGCTGGTCGGCGATGGCGTGATTGATCTGATGGAATCAGGCGTGCTGAACGGAGAGCGCAAGTCTCTGCATCGCGGCAAGGCAGTGATCGCCTTCATCCTCGGATCGCAGCGGCTCATCGATTACATCGATGATAACCCAGCCTTTGAGTTTCGTCCCATTTGCTACACCAACGATCCGTTTGTTGTGGCGCAGAACGACAGGATGGTTGCCATCAACGCGGCGCTGCAGATAGACCTCACGGGTCAGGTGTGCTCGGATTCTCTGGGTATCAAGCCTTACAGCGGATTTGGCGGACAAGTGGATTTCATTCGCGGGGCGGCGCGTTCCAAGGGCGGAGTGCCGATCATCGCGTTGCCTTCGACAGCAAAAAACGGAACGGTTTCGCGGATTGCGACGGTGCTGGAGCCAGGCGCGGGCGTTGTGACTTCGCGCGCCGATGTGCATTACGTGGTGACCGAGCACGGCATTGCGTACCTGCATGGGAAGACCCTGCGTGAGCGTGCTGAGGCGCTGATCGCCATTGCCGAGCCGCATTTCAGGGGTGAATTGGAAGATTTCGCGGTGCGCTCGCATTACATGGAGCGCAAGGAAGTGGTTGTGTTTGTCTGAGCGCTTGTGGCTTGCCGGAGAGGAGCTGAAATGGCGGATGTGAACAAGAAGGACCGTGGCGTGCTGCGGGTTGATATGGATGAGTGCAAGGGCTGCGGGCTGTGCGTGGAAGCGTGTCCGCCCAAAGTGATCGCCCTCAGCGAGCGGCTGAATCACTACGGCTATCGCACAGCAACGTATGCGGGCTCGGGCTGCACAGGATGCGGCATTTGTTTTATGGTGTGCCCTGAGCCGGGAGCGATTACGGTCTTGCGAATGGTGAACAAAGAGCGCGGCGTGGAAACATGCGTTGCGGGAGCGAGTGAATGCGCAAGCAGCTGATGAAGGGAAACGAAGCGATTGTAAAGAGCGCGATCCTTGCCGGATGCCGAGCGTTCTATGGTTATCCCATTACACCTGCCAGTGAGATTACCGAGGCTGCGGCGCTCTATTTGCCGCAGGCGGGCGGAGTGTTTCTGCAGGCGGAGAGCGAGGTCGCGGCAATGAATATGCTCTATGGCGCGGCGTCCGCGGGGGTGCGCGCGATGACGGCGTCGAGCGGCCCGGGGATCAGCCTGATGCAGGAAGGCATAAGCTACATGGCCGGTGCGGAGTTGCCCTGCGTGATCGCGGACATCACACGCGGCGGGCCGGGCTTAGGCAGCATTAACGCTGAGCAGGGCGACTATCACCAGGTTGTGAAGGGCGGCGGCCACGGCAACTACCGGACCATTGTGCTGGCGCCGCATTGCGTGCAGGAGATGGCGGATTTGACCGCTCTGGCCTTTGAACTGGCGGATCGCTATCGCAATCCAGTGGTTCTGCTGGCCGATGGATTTATCGGGCAGATGATGGAGCCGGTCGAGTTTCCGCAGACGGCCCTCGAACCGCAGCAGCCGCAGTGGGCCGTTGCAGGAACGGAGGCGACGCGCGGCAATCTGATTACCTCGCTGTATCTGGACAGTGATGCGCTGGAGGCGCACCAGAACCAGTTGGAGGCGAAGTATCGTCGCGCGCAGGAGTGCGAGGTGCGCGCCGAAGAGTGGCGGACCGAGGACGCGGAGATTGTGCTGTCAGGCTACGGGATCGTAGCGCGGATTTTGAAGGCCGTTGCTGCCGAGGCTCGCGATCTCGGCCTCAAGGTTGGCGTGCTGCGGCCGATTACGCTGTTTCCATTTCCTACTGCACATTTTCAACGGTTGGCCAAGAGCGCGCGGGTCTTCGTGGTGGTGGAAATGAGCAACGGTCAAATGGTGGAAGATGTGCGGCTGGCGCTGAATGGGGCGCGGCCGGTGGAGTTTTTTAGCCGTGTGGGTGGAAATGTGCCGTCGCATGAAGAGGTGCTCAAGATTGTACAAGATCAGGCGCAGAAAATTCTGCCGGCAATGCAGTCCGAAGAAACGCGGAGGTCCTATGTCTAACGAGATGGTTTCTGAATACGAAGTGTCGCGCTCCAGGCCTAAAGCATTCTTCGAGCGCTTCACGCGCAAAGAGGAGCTGCAGCACCAGACTCATTTTTGTCCCGGATGCGGACATGGCCAGGTGCATAAGATGCTGGCATGCGCCATTGATGAGTTGGGCATCCAAGACAGAACGATTCTGATCGGCCCGGTAGGTTGTGGCGTTTTCACTTACAACTACTTCGACGTGGGCAATATCTCGGCCGCGCACGGGCGCACGCCCGCGGTGGCCACGGCGGTGAGGCGGAGCAGGCCGGAGAGCATTGTCATCGGCTATCAGGGCGATGGCGATTTGGCGGCGATCGGGACTTCGGAGATACTCCATGCGGCCAATCGCGGCGAGAACATCACCATCATCTTCGTGAACAACGCTATTTACAGCATGACCGGCGGACAGGTGGCTCCAACATCCCTGCTAGGACAGAAGAGCGCGACCTCTCCGCTTGGACGAAGAGCGGAGAACGAGGGATATCCGCTGCACATGAGCGAACTGCTGGCGACGCTGGAGGCTCCGGTCTACATTGAGCGCGTGGCCCTGGGAGACAACAAGCAGATTGCGCTGGCCACGCGCGCTATCAAGCGCGCCGTGGAAAACCAGGTGCGCGGTCTGGGCTTCTCGCTGATCGAGGTGCTATCTCCCTGCCCGACGATCTTCAAGATGACTCCGGTCGATGCGCAGCATTGGGTGCGCGATGTTTTGGCCAAGACGTTCCCGGTCAAAGTGATTCTAGATCGCACCAAAGAGGCGAGGCCGCGGCCGTTGCCTGAGCCCGCGCCGGCGCTTGATCGGATTCCGCAGATTATTGGCGTCGATAACGAGAGTCTGCCGAAAGGCAATCCGGTTGTGCGTGATGAAACGGCGACCGACCTGGATCTTCGCGTGCGGGTTGCCGGCTTTGGCGGGCAGGGCGTGTTGCTGCTGGGCGAAGTTCTTGCCGAGGCCGGGCTGGATGCGGGCCTGGAGGTTTCCTGGCTGCCGTCGTATGGGCCGGAGATGCGCTCCGGCACCTCCAACTGTCATGTGCGTCTGTGCAGGCACGTAATCGATTCGCCGCTGGTGACGAATCCCAATGTACTGGTGGCGATGAACGAACCTTCGCTCAGAAAGTTTTACAAGAGCGTGCAGCCGGGAGGATGGATCCTCTACAACTGCGAGTCCTTTCCGGGGGATTGCGAGCAGGAAGGCATTCATGTGCTGGCGTGTCCCTTCACGCGCGTGGCCGACAAGTTGGGCGATTCACGAGCCGGCAATATGGTGATGCTGGGAGCGCTATTGGAAATCTCCGCAGTAGTACAGGAGGCAAATATCGATGCAGCGCTGCGGCGTCTGGTAAAGAATCCGCGCTGGACGGAGTTGAATAAGCGCGCGCTGGCGCGAGGCCGGAAGCTTTACAGAGAATCAAGTCAGGAGTTGTGCCATGCAAGGTAATGTGGATCCAAAGTTGATTGTGTATTTCGACAGGGAGTATATGCCTCTCGGCGATGCGCGCGTGGGAATTCTTACGCATGCCCTGAATTACGGCACGGGCGTTTTTGAAGGGATTCGCGCTCATTGGGACGAGGCGCAGCAGGAGCTGTTTGTGATGCGCCCCGTGGAACACTTCGAGCGCTGGAAACAGAACTGCGGCTTCCTGCGGATTGTAGTTCCACTATCGCCCGAGGAGTTGAGCGAGATCACCCTTGAGCTGATGCGCAGAAACGCGTTTCGCACGAATGTCTACGTCCGGCCGCTGGCTTACAAGAGCGCGGAACGGATCGGCGTGAGCTACGACGATCAGGATTCCTTTGCGTTGGTCGCGCTTCCCTTTGGCGATTACCTGCCCACTGACCGCGGGCTGCATGCGGGCGTGAGTTCGTGGCGGCGCATCGACGACAACGCAATTCCGGCGCGCGGCAAAATCTGCGGGGCATACGTGAACAGCGCTCTAGCCAGCGACGAAGCGCGCCGTTGCGGATTCGACGAAGCGATTTTTCTAAACGAGAGCGGCCATGTTGCAGAGGGAGCAGCCTGCAACATCTTCATGATTCGCAAGGGAAAACTGATTACGCCGCCGGTAACCGAAAATGTGCTGGAGGGTATTACGCGCGACGCAGTGATGGAACTGGCGCGCCGGGAACTCGGCCTTGAAGTTGTGGAACGCCCTATCGACCGCAGCGAGCTGTATGTTTGCGACGAGTTGTTTTTCACTGGAACCGCGATCGGCATTGCGCCCGTAACGCAAATCGATCATCGTCCGGTGAAAGATGGAAACATTGGAGTGATCTCCCGCGAGCTGCAGAAGGTGTACTTGGATGCGACGCGAGGACATTTGCAGGCTTATAGGAATTGGCTGTCGCCGGTTTACAAGCGCGCGATGAATAACATGCAGGGCCAGGGCGTACCGGCAGAATTGGTTGCCGGCTGATCCGTTGATCCTGTCAAAAAATGTTTTGTGGATTAGTGCGGTTCAAGGAGGAAGAAAAGAAAATGACGACAACAAGAGTTGCAGATAACGCCTACACCGTGGCGCTGGAGAACTTCGATACAGCAGCAAACGCGCTGGGGCTCAACAACGATATTCGGGAGGTGATCAAGTATCCCGAACGCATTTTGACGGTCAGCATACCGGTGCGCATGGAAGACGGGCGCATCCACCGCTTTGAAGGCCATCGTGTGCAGCACAGCACAGCGCGCGGGCCCGCCAAGGGCGGCATTCGCTATCACCCTCAAGTGTCGCTGGATGAGGTGAAGGCGCTGGCTACATGGATGACATGGAAGTGCGCGGTCATGAACATTCCCTTCGGCGGCGGCAAGGGCGGAATTACCTGCGATCCGAAACACATGACGCAAGGCGAATTGGAGCGCATGACGCGGCGTTACACCGCTGGAATTCTTCCTATCATCGGACCGGAGCAAGACATTCCCGCGCCGGACGTGTACACTAATTCGCAAACCATGTCGTGGATCATGGACACCTACAGCATGACCAAGGGATATACGATTCCGGGCGTAGTAACCGGAAAGCCGATCGCTCTGGGCGGATCGCTGGGTCGCAATGATGCAACCGCGCGCGGCGCTTTTTACACCATTGAGCATGCTTGTACGCATCTGAAGATCCAGCTAAAGGGCTCCACGGTCGTGATTCAGGGCTTTGGAAATGCCGGCTCGTTTGCTGCGGACCTGCTGCATAATGCCGGAGCAAAGGTGCTGGCGGTGAACGATTCGACCGGCGGTGTCTACAACAAGAACGGATTGGACATTCCGGCCCTGCTCCTACACAAGGAAAAGACTGGACGGGTTGCCGGCTTCAAGAACGCAGAGGCCATCACTTCCGACCAATTGCTGGCCCTGGAGTGCGACATCCTGGTTCCTGCGGCGCTTGAAAACGCCATCCACGCCGACAATGCAGCTGCGGTGAAGACCAAAATAATCGCTGAGGCAGCTAACGGGCCGATCACTCCTGAGGCAGACAGAATTATGGAAGCCAAGGGCATCTTCGTGATTCCCGACATTCTGTGCAATGCCGGCGGCGTGACCGTTTCCTACTTCGAGTGGGTGCAGGATGAGCAGCACCTGTTCTGGGACGCGCAGGATGTCTACTCCAAGCTGGAACGCATCATGAAAACCTCGTTCGCCGATACCCTGAAGATCCATCAGGATCACAAGGTCTCGATGCGCATTGCGGCCAACATGCTGGGCATTGGGCGAGTGGCAGAGGCTGTGAGGATTCGCGGCGTCTATCCATAACCAGCAAGTTTAAAGGCTGAATCTCTAACTCGGCCGGAACGTTTTATGCGGCGCGCTCAAGTAGTAATTGCGCGCCGCTCTTTTTACGCCTAAACGTGTGACGCGTAAACGGCGGAATACCCGGCGCTGTAACGCTACTTTTGCGCGGGGGCGTCGCTGTATTTGTTGTGGAAGATATGGCGGTTGATGTCAGGCCAGAACTCCCTGAAGCAAAAGGTACCTGCGTCGATTGCGACGTCCTCGACCCATTCCAATGCAGTGTTTCCAAGGGACCGCGAGGCAGAGGGGTAATAGAGATTCGAGATGCCCGCGGAGGTGCCGGCGCCGACGATCTCGCTGATGTTGAAGACTTCAGCTCCCGAATTGGAGCGGGTGACGACGGCGCGGCTGAGGGCATAGCCCGTGCGCCTGAAGAATCCGCCGCGCTCGAGGGTATAGTAGCGCGCGTCTTCGCGGGTGAAGGTGGGAAAAATAAACTCAACCATATAGTTTTCGCTGGTTTGGTCGATGGCCGAATGCCAAAAGTAGCGGGCGTAGCCGGCTGCTCCCTGATGAAACTCGGGAGTTGTGCGCACGCCCATGTTATAGGCCGCGATGACCGCCGGCGTGAAGATGGCGGAATAATCGAACGAATCCTCGGAGGCGTCGATGAACTTTTCTTTGATGGTCTCTGGCGGAAGTTTTACGTCGACACTGATAGCGCGAAAGTTGGGTATGACGCCGAGGATGCGCTTGGTTTGCTGGCCGATTGCGTCTCCCTGCGAATTCTGCACCGGTTGAGTCTGCGCCGCAGACCCACTGGCGCTTGACAATTGCGGAGGAGCGGGCTGGCCGGGAGAAGCCGGGGCCTGCAAGGCATCCGAGCCGGCCGCTGCAAGCTCGAATTGCGGCTGCGGAGCCTGAGGAAGCTCAGTAGCTACGATTGCCTGGTCGGCGCTTGGTTCCTGCGAAAAAAGGTGGAAGGGCAATGCCAGGAGGGCAATGCACATAAAGAATCTTGCCGGAATACGTCGAAAACCTGTATGCATCGATTCACCAGTTATGGGGCCATTCCCGGATGTTCCGCTGGAAAAGCTGGTCGTCCCTATCTATTGTCAGTTTAATGGATAGTGTCGCGTAACGAGCCTATGAATATGGGCTGATGGTGATTTCACGAGAGTCCTAGCCCGGCATGTAGGCAACTCCTTGTCTTGTAGAAAATCGTCGTGGGCGAGCGAAACCCGTCAATATTTAGGGAACGGTATCAGCGTTCCGCGCGGCCTTCCGAGCCAGTTTCTCGGCTTGCTTTTGCCTGTGGTGACGCACCAGATCCGGCCAGAACTCGATGACCTCAGCGCCCACGATCCCTTCGGCGGAGACCGTCAATCCATCCGTAATCGTGTTGGTGACAGTACGTTCCGAAGCAGGGTAATACACCCTGGCAATGGAAGTGCCAATCAGGTTGCCGATTATGTTGGCATAATTCGGCCCCCATCCCCCTTTGTCGCGCTTGCACCAACCGGTACTCGCCGCCGCCCACAGAAAGCGGCTGGTGAAACTGCCGGTGCCCTTCTGAAAGTAACGCGGATCTTCATGCCAAAGAGACGGCAACACCGCATTGCCGAAGAAATTGCCTATAAAGTAATCAGTGTATGCGCCGCCAAATCGCTTCGCGTAACCTTGCATGCCCTGCCCCCAGGCCGGGTAGCTGTCGTCGGCCTGGCCGATACCGGCGACCACAGCCGTCAGGCCAAAAGGCCACGGATCGGTGACGCTCTTGAAGAAAAGCCGGTATTTCTGCCCCGGAGAGAGAGGAAGCGCGTTCCGGTTCCTGGTGGTGTTGAAGGTTGCCATAATGCCCGCCACCCGCTGCTTCTCCTGCGCCTTGAGCTGTTCTTCGGCCTGGTCGTGCATGCTCTTTTCCGTGCCGGGTTGTTGAGCGCCTGTTTGCGAACTGGAGCTGACCTGCGCTGCACCAGCCTGACCTGGCGTGGTGCTTGGGGCCTGTTGCGGAGTGGCCTGGCTTTGCCCGGCAGGTGCCTGCTGTGCCTGCGGAGCCTCGGGAAGCTCTGCAACGGCTATCATCCCGGAACTCGTTTCCTGCGCCATCGCACAGTAAGGCAATGCCGTTATACCGACTCCAGCGAAAAGTACAGCTGCAATCCAAGAGAAACCTGCGCGCATTCAATCCCCTTTTTGTGGAGCCGGCATCCATTTGGGCGGCTCACGCAAAAAAGCGAGTCGAACCAGAGGGCCACTTCATAGAATAAATCACCTTGCTCCGTGCGCTGCACTCAACGCACATCCTGGGCAATAAATCTTTGTTCGCAGAGACTGCTATTCACTTAGACGGAATTTTGCGGCCAAAGGAGACAGTCACTTGCCACTGTCCCGGACATATGCGGAACGGAAGCTGAGAAAAATTCTCATTCATCGTTTATTTACATTAGATTAATTTCATCAAGACCGTGTAGAGTGATATTCACATCTATTCGCGAGGAGGCCGCACATATGCCCCATCCTGTCGTGCATTTTGAGATTCTCGGTCGTGACCAGAAGCTGCTGGAGGAGTTCTATAAGGATGTTTTCAACTGGGAGATCACGCCCGCCATGGAAGGGTATTCGCTGGTTAATCCCGGCACAGGCATCGGCGGCGGTATCGGCGTCATGGGCGAAAAACGCGAGCATGTCACGTTTTATGTCGCGGTTACGAATATCGTCGCCGCGCTGGCCCTTATCGAGAGCAAGGGAGGCAAGAAGGCTTTCGGTCCTCACCCTATCCCCGACGGCGGAATCATCGCCGGCTTCACCGACCCTGAAGGCCATCTGATCGGGCTGGTCCAGCCGCCACCGGGAATGTAGGCCGCTCACAAACTCAAGGCTTCTCCCAAAGAACGAGGATACACAGGTCTCAAGGGCGAGACCTGGGGCAACTAGCTGTCTTACTTCTGGACAGGCTTGTCCGCAGGCGGCGTTAGTGGCATGGACTTGACAAGTGCCTCTAAATCATTAGTTAATTCCTCGACGAGAGCAGAGGAGCGCTCCTGAGTGCGCTTCATCACCATAGGCATATACTCCTGCATGATGACCGGTTGCGCATCGAGCAGATGCTGTCCAGCAGGTGAACTGTAGAAAACAATAAGCGCATCCACGTCCGTGCTGCTGACGTGACGCTGGTAGATTACCGTCATGTCGTCGAGCATCTCATCGATAGTGATGATGTTGATTGCCTTTTCCATGAACTTATTCATTACCTTGTCGAAAGCCGCTTGATTTTCCGGTTTTGATAGATTGCACTCCGGATGTTTAGCCTCGATGTCTTTGGCTTGAACCTGCATTTGCTGCTGAACCAATGCAGGCATCATCTTCAATAAGGACTGCACTTGCTGGCGCACCCGCATCAACTCAAACAGTTTGGCTAACTGCTCCTTAGTGGGCTGCTGATCGAGTGGAATGGCCGACGGGGTTACTGACACCTGAGAGGGTGATTCGGCCGGTTGGTCCGCAGTCGATTGCGACACCGCGCAGGACGCGAGCACTAAGCCCATCCCAAGTATAACTGCAATACAACTCGCTTTCTTCATACTCTCCTCGACTTTCTGCTAAGTTACACTGCCAGCCCCGGTGGCGTGGCGTTGAATTGTTGCCTATTGCTTGACCACATCGACAGACTACAACATCGGAATTACTTTCACACCGCAAAATCAATAAACCCGCGCTGCGGATCGGTGGACACCAGTTTCGCGGTCACCTTGTCGCCCACATCCAGCCCCTTGCCGCCGCTGACCACCATGCCATCCACGTGCGGGTCGAGGGTGCGGACAAAAACGCCGTAGTTGTTCACGCCGGTAACGATAGCCGGGAAACTTTGCCCGATGCGTTTCTGCAGCACCACGGCGGCGATGCGCTTCTCCATCTCGCGCTCCACCTTGCGGGCGTTGTCTTCCATCTGCGTGCAGTGGACGGCAATGGCGTTGAGATCGCCTTCCGAGTATGGCCATGAGGGCTGCGCTGTTTTGGCCAGCAAGGCCTTCATCAGTCGTTGCGTCACCATATCCGGGAAGCGGCGATTTGGGGCGGTCGAATGAGTGTAGTCCTGCACGGCCAGGCCAAAGTGGCCGGGCGAAACTTCATGGGGCTTCACCAGCACGTACTCGCCGGGGCCCATCAGCTTAATAACAGTCAGTGACAGGTCCGGAAAATGGTCTGCGTCATTTTTCTTTTGCGCGAGAAGAAAATCGTTGAGAGCCTTGGAGTCGGGCTCGACGGGCAGTTTTGTGCCCAGTCCCGCAGCCACCTCAACGATGCGATCCCAGCGCTTGGGCGTACGCACGATGCGGCGGATGGAGGCTACGCCGGCGTCTTCAAAGGTGCGGGCAATAACGCCGTTGGCCGCCACCATGAACTCTTCGATCAGAGAGGTAGCGCGATTCTTTTCCAGTTGCTTAATCTCCACCGCCTCCTCGTTCATCATCACAGGGCGCGTCTCAATCGTCTCCAGATCCAGCGCCCCATGCTGAAAGCGTCCGCCCACCATGCGCTGTGCCGCCGTGTCTTGCAGCTTGAGCTGCGCCGTCAGATCGGCATTGGCGGCCACTTTGGCCGGAGCCGGACCACCTCCCTCCAGCCACGCACCCACGCTGTTATAGGCCAGCTGCGCATGATTCCGTACCAGCGCGCGATAAACCTTCCCATCCGACGTCGTTCCTGCCTGGTCCACCGAGAACTCGATCACCCCCGCCACGCGGTCTTCGTTCTCGTTGAGCGAGGTAATGCCCTCGGATAGCTCGGCAGGCAACATAGAAAAGACCTTGACGCCGGTGTAGACCGAGGTGGTCTCACTCTTCGCATGGACGTCGATGATCGAGCCTATTTGAACGCGCGCATCCACGTCAGCCACGCCAACCAGTATTCGGATACGGCCATTGGGCAGTTGCTCAGCCCATTCAATCTGGTCCAAATCCTTGGACGTATCGTTGTCGATGGAGGACCAGAGAAGTCTGCGCAGGTCCTGAGCGCCGGGGGCATCGGGCAATTCTGGATGAGCCTGAATTGCAGCCAGTTCCTTGTCGGTTCCGGCGGGATAATCCGGCTGAAAACCATGTTCAATCATCGCTGCATGGGCTGCGGCAACAAGATTGAAGTGGACTGGATGGATTGTAGACATAAAAACTTGGCTCCTTCAAACTGAAAATCAAGGCTACCACACCGGTCTTCCGCCCGATTGGGAACCGATGATGCGCTCTAATCGTATACTGCTGGAGTAATGATCGTATGGAGGCATCTTGAGATTATTTTACGACTGGTTCTTTCCCGCGCTGTGGGTGGTTTATCTTCTCTATTGGCAAGTTGCGGCGCGTGGCGCCAAGAGCAACGAACGGGTTGAGCCGCTTGTGTCGCGGATCGTACGAGTCGTGACGTTTTTTTTCGTGATAGTTCTCCTGATGGACCACTGGATGCCCATTCCCGTGCTCTACCGGTCTTATCTTTCTGAAAACAACTGGACTGCCTGGTTCTGGATTGGCGCGGTGATCAGTGTGCTGGGACTTGGCTTGGCTATTTGGGCGCGCGTGTATCTGGGGACCAACTGGAGCCGCTCGGTAACGATCAAACGAGACCACAAACTAATCACCGGCGGACCGTACAGCCTGGTACGCCACCCGATTTATACCGGGCTATTGACCGGATTTCTAGGCACGGCTATCGCCATTGGGCAAGTTCGTGGCTTGGTGGCCTTTGCTCTGATCTTCGCCGTGCTGTGGTACAAACTGCAGCTAGAGGAGCGGTGGATGCAGCAGCAGTTTGGAAAAGACTACGAGCAGTACGCACAGCGAGTGCCTGCACTTGTACCGCTGCGGCGCAAGATACGCTAGCCGAAGAAAATCATTGTATGCCCAGATCGGCGAGCACCTTGGGCTTGGCCTCATCCACAGCCAGCAAGTTGTGGCAGACCGAGCAGTCCTGCGGGATGCTCACGCCGTTCTTGGCCGTATGCTCGCCGTCGTGGCAGCGGAAGCAGCCGGGATAGCTCATGTGTCCGATGTGGTTGGGATGCGTGCCCCAGGTCACCTTCATAAACGGAAAGACGTTCTGGCTGTAGAGAATCACCAGTTGGTCGCCCGCCAACTTAACCAGTGCGGCCTTGGCGGCCAGAACCTCGGGATGCTCGGTGCGATAGAAGGCTTCAAGCTGCGCAGGAATCTTCACGCGCGCTTCGGCTTCGCTGCCAAAATTGCCCTTAAGCAGTTCCAGTCCCTCTTTGTGAACCCAAGGCAGATCGGGACTCACCGCGCCCTCGGCCATGGCCCGGTTGAGCGCTTCTTCCGCGGTCACAAAGGTGTGCGCCGCGCGGTTGTGGCAGTCGATGCAGTCCATCACCCGGCGTTCGCCCTTCGGCACGCCGGAGCCCGCCGCGGCGGCGGCAAACACGGTTTCCGTCCCGTCGTCGTTTCGCTTCTGCACCCATGGGATTGATGTCCGGGTTGGGTCGGTGGCGACATACTCAATGTGCCCCAGGTGAACCCCGTGAATCCCCGTCAGATGAGAGAGAGAATCCTCGCCGCCCAGATGCAGCACCACCACCGTCTGAGTCTCGGTGTTCTTTTCGTCGTCTGCAAAGCTCGACTTTACCAGCAGCTTTTCGCCAATGAACCGGTCAGGCGTGTGGCAGCCCTCGCAGGTATAGCGCGCCGGGCGCAGGCTTTCGACCGGCGATGGAATCGGCGTGGGGTAGCGATCGAACGTTACTTCAAGTAGCTGTTTGGTCCCGTTCACCTTGGCGGAAAAGTACGCTGCTGCGCCCGTACCGATGTGGCAGGATACGCAATCCACATGGGAATGCGCGGATATCTTGTAGGCCGTGTACTCCGGGTGCATCACATGGCAGCTCTGGCCGCAGAATTGCGGCGAGTCCATGTAAGCCGAGCCGCGATAGCTGGCCACTAAAACCACCACAAGGTTCACGATGGTGGCTGCCATCACGATGTCCACGCCGCGGCGGAAGATCCGGTCGTTGAAATCTATCTTGGGGAATTCGGCCGGAATCTGTCCGGCCTGCTGCAGCTTTCTGCGCCGCAGATACAGGCCCAAAGGTATCAGAATCAATCCAGCGATAAACAGAGCGGGCAGAAACAGAAAGAAGATAATGCCGAGGTAGGGGTTGTCATTGGGCCGGCCGTAGAGTTCAACCAGCCAATAACCGATCATGGTCACGCCGGCGGCGGTGGTGATCGCTCCCCCGGCCAGGCTGATGGGATTGTTGCCGAAAAACAGCGCCGGACGCACCCAGTCTTCACGGAATTTTTGAAACAATGGCACCTCATCTCCCCGCTATCAGATGGATGGCCCGCCGAAGACGGCGGGCCTGGTTGAACTTTTCATCCCGATTGTACTTCTTATTTCAAGCCGCGGTAAAACACCACCACGTCCTTGATCTGCGTGTCGCTGAGTCCCGCGACCGGCTTCATCTTGCCCTTACCGTTCTTGACGGCGGCAATCATCTGGGCCACGGTAAGTGATTGGATGCTGGGATCGGAGGCAGCCTTGATGCCCATCGACTTCGCCATTCCGGCGCTGGGCGTGCCGGTGGCTCCGTGGCACATCGCGCACTTGGCTTTGTAGGTCGCCTCGCCCGCAGATTGAGCAAAGCACACGGCGCCGGCTAGAAACATCACAACGGCCAACACCAACAGGGATTGAATCATTCTTGTCATTTACAACCTCCTTGAGTTTTTGCCGGCCAGATTGCGCCAGAGAAGCAGCTGCCGGGAGTTTTCTTCTTTATACTACAACCCTTGCGGCAGAAAAGAGTCGCTCTGGTTGCAGCCGGAATGGCAAGATCGAACCTCTTACATGAAACAGCGCAGTCCCTTGCATTCGGGAACTGCGCCGTTGGTTAGAACCCTGCCTTGTCAGAACGCGTAATGCATTGAAAAGGTAACGTTATTTGCGTGGAAGGTCCGCGGCGCGGTCAGGCCGGAAGTCGGTTCGGTCAGGCCGGTCGGGCCGGTTAGAGTAGCAGAGGTGCAAGGAACAATCGTTGCCGTGGGAGATGTTGCCGTGCTGCAATATGGCGAGCCGGAGGGACCACCCTCGCCGTATCCGAAGTAATTGTACTCCGCCTTCCAAATCAGTCCGGGATGGATCGTCCATGCAAGATTCACAAAGGGCGACTGATACTTGGAGACCAGCGAGCCGTTGACGTCGCGTGCATCGTTGAAGAAACGGGTGCCGTTCACATCGCTGATGCGGTAACCGATGCTGGAGTGAAATTTGTCGACCGGGGAAAGACGCAGAGCCGCTGACACAAATTGCGTGGGAGCATCCATGAAGTCCCTGGCAACCCAATCTTCGAGCGCCGAGCCATTAACTTCCGTAGCAGCCGTAGCGCCTCTTGCGAATATGTTCGGGCATAAGGTGCTGGTAGCACTTTGCACGGCTCCAGGTAATGTGGCCGCGGCGCCATTCAGGTAGCAGATGTTGGTGGACGCATACACATCGCTATAGGCGTAATTGAAGTCCAGCCCATAGTGCTCATTCGGCGCCAGCACCGTTCCAAAGCTTGCCACCCGGCTGCGATCGACATGTTGGATCGGGCCATCATACGGGGTACCGGTTGAGGCGGTTCCGTTAGGTGCAGGTGTTAGCGAAGGAGGAACGAACAACGCCACTGTAGTCTGATTGTTGTTGGTGTTGTTATGCCGCTCCAAGTCGTTATATGCGCCCGAGAAGGTCGCCCAGGGCCTGGGCTTGTAAATGGTATGCACTCTGTAGTGCTTGGTTTGACGCGGGCCCACCGGAGTGAATGCGTTGTCGTCGTAGAGCACCTCGACCGTGCCATTGAGATCCCAATGCTTGGCGGGGCGCAGGGCGGCATTGAAGATTCCGCCATTTTCATTGATCGATACTGTACCACCCGTACACGTTACGCCGGTTGCGCTTCCAGAACAATCAGGGCCAGTATTACCCACGGGAAGTGGAATGTTATTGGGAATGCCTTGGGCGATAGTGTGCGTGCGGTAGCGATAAGTGAGCGATAGCGTAGCCCGCGATGTTGCATCCCAGCTCCCGGTCAGGTTGTTGGTCAGGGATTTCTGGCCAAAATAGGATGGCAGGGGTTGATTGACGTAGGAAGCTCCCGATATTGTCGCTGTGTTATTGGCCGCGGTGGTCGTGGTCAGCGCGCCTAGGTAGTTGATGGTTTGATTTGGTGCCGCGGGCGTCGAGAGGGTGGTAAGACCGGTGAAGGTGGCCGATCCGGGCTGGTGCACATCGGAGTAGTTCAACTGATAGGAGAGGCTAAACGTCTTGATCGCTTGCCAGACAATGCCATAGTCTCCGGCAACAACCGCACGATTTCCGCTGGCGTTGGCGGTGTACATGATTGCGCGAGCTGCCCCATCCAGGCCCTGGAAGTTCTCATAATAGTTGGGCAGGTTCATGTTGGCCTTGGTGTAATGAAAATCGCCGTTCATGGTGACGTTCTTGATGCTGGTGCTTTGCAGGCGGAAGGTTTCCGTGGGCGTCAGAATGCGCGTGGGCTGCGAGCGCATGTAGCTGGTCACCACATCGCATGCCGGATTGATGATCGGCAGACCGCCGTTTTGCGCCGGAGAGAGGATGGTGTAAGTGGTTCCGTTGGTGTATGCGGGAGGGCCGCCCATGCTGGCTGTATTGCAGCCGGCGATGCCGTAGGCGGTCTGGCTGTCCCAGTTGCCCAGGTAAGCCTTTGTTCCGTCCGCCTCCTGCACCAGGAACCCGTTCGGGTCCAGCGTAAAGTAGGAGCCTGTCTTGAAGTGGGTGATCTCCTCATCAAAGCTCAGCTTGGTGCCCTGCAAGGGCTTCCAATCGACACCTGCGGTGAATTCGTCGGTGCTGTTGCGTTGATACTCTTGGAGCAGCGCATTGTACTTGGCGATGGTATAGCTCGGAGTCAGGCTCGGACCCTGGAGGATGTTCTGCGAGTACCCTGCGCGGAAGGTCACCTTCGAAAGCGGATAGATGGTGAGGTTGGTGTCCGTCATGCGGCGCACCGTGTTGAACATCACCGCCGAATGGTTAACCTGCGGCCAGGCCAGCGTGCCGGATGGCGCGGTGGAGAGCCCGATGGGAATCGTCTGCCCCGTGGTGATATTCGGGTTGCCCAGCAGGTCGTAGTCGGAGTACTGGCGGTCGCGACGGAAGGTACCCGAAAACTCGTAGATCTTGCCCTTGGAAAAGTCCAGCTTGGCAAAGTTGTAAGGATCGCCGCCGAAACCGCTGGCCATGGCATGGAGTAAATCGATCTGAGTATGCTTGTTGGTCGGCAGCGCGCGTAACTCAAAGGTCCCGCCCATCAGGCGTGGCCCGGACTGCTGATTGATCAGTGTGTCGTACATGGCTCCGCTGCCCTTGATGTCGGCAATGTGACCGCCTACGTCCACGGTCTGATGGGATGTATATCCCTGCGGGACGGACATCGGCTCACTGGGCGTGGGAATCTGGGCGGCAGCGATGCCCGTCATCAGCAGGAATATGGCAGCTCCTAAGCCTCCAACGATGCGCCGCATCATGGCGGTTAAGGTCTGTTGATTGGACAGCCGTGAAAACCAGCCTACCTTCGTCATATGAAGCCTCACTTCGAATAACATTGTTGCTGAAATCAAAAATCTTGAACGCGTGTACCGAACTTGCACGGTATATGCGCCGCGCCATCCGATTCTTCCGGAGGGCGCGGCGCAACTCCGTTACCGTTTGAAATACGGGTCGATATTGGAGCCATGAATCATGGTGTGGCAGTCAATGCAGGGCTGCAACTCGGCCGATCCTGCGTTCACGCCGTGAACCGTGCCGGCCGCGACCGGACTGTGGCACTGGTTGCACAGCGTGTTGATCGTGGGCATATTCAACAGCCGCGCGTTCTGCGAACCGTGCGGAGTGTGGCAGGCCAGGCAACCTTCCGCCTTGACCGCGGGATGCTCATACACGAATGGCCCGCGATTCTCCATGTGGCACTTGGTGCAGATCGCGTTCTGATCGGCCGTGGACTTCACATTGTTGTTCCCGAAGGTGCCGTGAACATCATGGCAGTCGCCGCACTTGACCAGGCCTTCATTCACCTTGTGATGGAAGGGCATGTCGAAAAACGGCTTCACGTCGTTGTGGCACTGGAAGCACAGCGTGGGCTGCGCGGCCTTCAGCAGCGGCTCTTCCTTGCCGGCGTGAATATCGTGGCAACTGATGCAGCTGACGCCGGCCTTGGCATGAGGAGAACGATCGAAGTTGGGATGCGCTCCCGCGTGGCAGCCCAGACAATTGGCGGACGCCTCTTTGGGCGTCGCCTTGACTGGGTCGAAGATCTTGGTGATGTCGCCGCCGCCTTCAACGTGCGCCTTGCCCGCGCCGTGGCAACCCTCGCAGGTGACTCCGCTCTTGCCATGTTGCAAGGCTATCTTGGTGTGAGGATTCTCGGCGAACTTCTTCGACACCTCGTCGTGGCAAGTGGCGCAGGTTTCGCTGCCCACATAATTCGCGGGATTGGTATCCTTGACCTGCGCAGTGGCCGGCTTATCGACCGGCGCCGGAGCCGCCAGCACAGGCACGCATAACATGCCTGCGCCCATCATCAACATCAAACATGCTTGCAGTCCCGGCATCTTGCCCGGAGCCGCACCAATCTGCAATTGCGTGACAGGCCTATTTCTATGCATCGATTTCCGCCTCGTGTGCTCTCTAAGCTACTTCTGCAGCCGATCATACCGGCATTCGGTCACTCAAAACGGCGAATTCCATTCAGAAATGCCGCTCCGGCGGTAGCGGTGTCGGTAACACTGCTGCTGAAGGTGCTCTTTGTGCGGAGCATCACTTCATTGCCGGAAGATTACGTCTACATAATAATGGCTAGCGGTGACGTGCGTCACATATGTGAAAGGAAGATATCCCGGCTTTGATTTCCATTTCCTAAGTGACGTGGATTCCAATGCACGCAAAAAAACCAGTTCATACGAACAAATCCAACCGTCTCGGCAGCCACACTGCCCACCCCCAAAAACCGCAATAACGGGATGAAAGGGTCGACTCTCTCGGAATAAGAACAAAATGGGGGCTTGGCGACTGTTCAAAACAGTACACCTATGCCTTCGCGGAGTGATTTTTTGGCTAGTTAAGCAAATCTATGGCGTTCATACTCTTACCGGATTCTGTTCTTGCTCAATCGTTGACACACACATCCTCGAAAAATGGTGTAAACGTATGCATCAAAGGAAGCATATAAGAAAGAATCCCCGGCTCTTGGAATCTTGCATAGACGTGAGGCCCATCACATCCATAGCGGCTGCGGCTCCGGCAAACTTACTTTAGGCAAGTGTCTCTTCCCCAGGAGGCTAGGGCATCTTCATCTCGGATCAGCCCTTGCAGAGTGTGCTGGGTGAGAGTCAACAAACGGGATGGAGAGATTGTACCGGCAGCGAACGGGACAATACCATGGCGCACACAGAGAACTCGGCAGCAGCGCAAACGAAACAGAAGCACATCGCACGGCAGGTTCCGGTGGGATGCGCGGCCTGCTCCAATCGCCGTCCCGGCTGGTTCTGCTCCCTGGGCAGCGCTGTACTGGCCGATCTTGAACTGGCCACCAGCACCGTCTCCCTTCCCGCGCAATCTTCCCTCTTCACCCAGGGCGAGGATGCGCGCTGCCTTTACCTGATTTGCGGCGGCTATCTCAAACTGACCGTAGGGCATCTTCAGGATCGCCAGATGATCGTCCGTGTAGCCGGACCGGGCTCCATGCTGGGCCTGTACGCAGTTCTCTCCCACGGCGTCTACGAGGTTTCGGCTGAAACGCTCACCGCCGCCCAGCTCCGTCCAGTCGAGCGCGAGCGATTCCAAACCTTCCTGCGCTCCCATAAAGAGGCCCAGATGCGCGCCGTACAGTGCATCTGCCAGGAGTACCGCTTTGCCCTGCAGGACGCCTGCCGTATCGCCCTGGCCGAGACCGTTGCTGCCCGGCTGGGACGCCTGCTCCTTGAGTTGGCCCACCAAATCGGCGAACACCTCGATGGTGGCGGATTCCGCTTTCCGCTCCTGCTCACCCACGAGGAAATGGCCTCCATGGCCTGCACCACTCGAGAAACCGTCACTCGTACACTGGGCCAGTTCCGCAAGGAGGGATGGATCTCCATAGAAGACTCCCTGGTCACCCTTCACGATCCCGAACACTTGCAGTCACTGAACTAAATATTCTGTTGCTTTTTTAACGCTCTCCACAACCGGCCTGCCAAGTCGAAGAGCTATGATCAGTAGATAGGGAACAGGGGATAAGAAATCGGGAACAGGCTCCTCCCCCAAGAGCAGCCGCTACCACGGCAAATCACCCCTGATCCCCATACCCTGATCCCTGAAGTGGAGTTCATGGTGCGTATGACCCGTCTTGTGGCTGGCTTTTTTGTTTTCCTGCTCTCGTTCTGCTCTGTCGTAGCTCAGAATCCGGAGCCGGCTCCGGTAGCGCCTCCGCCCGCCGTCACTTCGACGGAAAGCCCGGCGATTCACGAGTTTCAGCAGATCGAAGACGCCTGGTCCAACGCCATCAACGTGCGTGACCAGTACGCCCTCGAACTGGTGCTCTCCCCCTTGTTCGTGGACGTTTCCGCCGGCGGAGACATCACTACACGCAACCAGCAATTGGCTCAATTGATTACCGGAGAGGACAAAACCCTCCATCTCGAGCAGAAGGTGATCACCGTGCGCATGCTGGGCGACATTGCGGTGGCCAACGGCACCTATCTGATGCACCACAAGGCCGGCTCCGCCCAGGTGGATGAAAAGGGCGTCTTCACTCACGTCTTCGAGCGCGCCCGCGGCGGCTGGATGTGCATTAACTCCCAGCGCACCAGGCTCCCCGAGAACACCAGCCCCAAATCCAAAAAGCAGTCCAACGCCGAAATGCCCTTCCACATTCCGTTTATCGGCAAGAGTGATAAAGGCACTCAATAGAGCGCTATCCGCACACCCCTCAAATCAGTCGGCCTTTTCCGCGTGCGAGCTTACGACCTGCGCTTACCTACAGCTGGCTTCAAGTGTCCCCCTTCCCCGCCGATAACCTTCCTGGGACTGTAATCTGCTCCGGCTGCTTCGCTTAGTAACCGGGGGCAAGGGAAGGACGTTCTTTCTCTTATGAAACGCATGTCACTTGCGACGCGTCTGGTCGTTTACACCCTTGCTGTGGTAGGCATCACCTGTACGCTCTGCGCTGGAGTAGCCGTGGTCATCGCTTCCCGATGGATTAATCGCGAGGCCGCGCAGACCGCAACCGCACAATCGACCGAAGCCATCGAGCGCATCGCCACCATTGACCAACTCTCGCGGGCGCAAGTCGACAGCTCCATGCTGATTCTTGAGGACCAGGGAAGACTCAAGGGAATGCCATCGCTTAAGAAATCTGTCACAATCGCGGGTAAAACCGTTCCCGATCTGCACCTGGGGACCGAATCCCAGGTGCTGAACTTTGCCATGGTGGACCATGTGAAGGCGCTGGCAGGAGGCACGGCGACTCTGTTTGCATGGGACGGCAGCAACTTTATCCGCGTTTCCACGAACGTGCTCAAGCCGGATGGCTCGCGCGCCGTGGGCACCCCGCTCGATCCTCAGGGCAAGGCCTATGCGGCGCTCAGCCAGGGCCGTCCCTTCAGTGGCGTAGTTGACATTCTGGGCGTGCCCTATACCACCAGTTACGTGCCCATGCTGGATAGCACAGGAAAATTGGTAGGCGCCTGGTACACCGGCTTCCGGCTGGATTCGATCAGCGCGCTCAGCATGAACATCGAAAAGGCAAGGATTCTGGACCACGGCTTTGTGGCCCTGCTTAAACCATCCGGTGCGGTCCTGGTTCATGGCAAGCAGATCTCGGACGAAGAACTGGCGCGGCTGCTCACTCACCCGCAGGGTTGGACGATACACCGGGAAGCCTACCCGGCCTGGGGATACACAGTCCTGACCGCCTATCCCGCCTCTGATGTAGTGAAACAGGAGTTGACCACCATGAGCCTGCCGGCCGCGGGAGCACTGCTGATGGTCACTCTGATCATTGTGTTCCAGATAGTTCTTCTCAACCGGCTGGTGCTGCGCCCGGTCGGCAAACTGTCCGAGCGGCTTGTCGCGGCCGACCTGAATATGCTTCTGGAGACGGAACATAACGACGAAATCGGCGCCCTTGCCGCGAGCTTCAATCAGTTTGTGCTGCGGCTGCGCCATGCTTTGCTGCAGGTACGCGACAGTTCCGCAGCCACCACCGCCAAATCCGGCGAAATTCGCGGTATCGCCAAGGGCTCGGTCTCCAGCATGGTTGAGCAGCACAAGTGCGCAGAGGATGCGTCTGCCGCCGTGGCCCAGCTCTCCCGCGACATCGCCAATACTTCCACTCACACCACCGAAGCATCGGAACATGCGTGCGCTGCCGCCGATGCCGCCCTGCAGGGAAACGATCAGGTTGCCTCCGCAGTTACCTTGATTCGGGAACTCTCCCAGGATACCCAGCAGAGCGCCAGTCGCGTGGCCACGCTGAGTGAGCGTACCAGACAGATTGGTTCCATCGTTGGTGTCATCAACGAAATAGCCGCTGGAACCAACCTGCTGGCCCTCAATGCCTCCATTGAAGCCGCCCGCGCCGGAGTGCATGGACGTGGCTTTGCAGTGGTCGCCGGAGAAGTGCGCCGCCTGGCCGAACGCACGGCGCAGGCTACCAAACAGGTGGCCGCGCTGGTCAGCGGCATCACCGAGGAGACCGGGCAGGCAGCTAACGGAATTCAAGCCGCTTGTGCCAGTGCCACCAAGGGAGCCGAAGCCATCTCCGGCCTCAGCAACACCTTCGATCGCATCGCCGCGCTGGTGGTTGAAGTGAAGGGGCGGGTGAACGAAATTGCCCAGGCAGCACGCGATGAATCAGCCGCAGCCGATGCCGTGAGCAACACCATGTGCAAGGTTGCAAACAGCGCCCAGCAAAGCGCTGACGGCGCTGTACTCGTGGTTGCAGCAACCGGCGAGCTACTCAGCACTGCCGGAAATCTGGAGAGTCTGGTGCAGCAGTTCCAACTCAGCGATCTGCCCCAGGATTATGAGGCCTGAGCAATTTCCCTGCTTGCTACCCTGCCACTCGCTGCGCCCCTTGCAGACGGATCGACACATGCACCAGCCCCAGCGCCGCCGGCGTCACGCCCGGAATGCGGCTGGCCTGCCCGATGGTCACTGGGCGAACCCGCTCCAGTTTCTCGCGCATCTCCCGCGATAGCCCGCTGATCACGCTGTAATCCAGCCACTCCGGAATCGCAACCTCCTCGGCGGCCTTCAGCTTGGCAATGGATTTTTTCTGCTGCTCCAGGTAGCCGGCAAACTTGATCTCCGTCTCCACAGCGCGAGCCTCGTTTCGAAGCGCCGCTCGCGATTCGGGAGTTTGATCGGGTTGCGCAACATACTCCGCCAGCAGCGGGTTCATGTCCCTTCGCAGCGCATCGCGAAGTGCAGTGAGTGCATGCTCAATCGTCACCTCGGGCCGCTTGAGGAGTTGCGCCCATCTCAATCCGGCTGTGGTCGGAAGTGCACCCAACCCCGCTACCGCCAGGTCCTCCTCGCGTACCAGCCTTTCACTCAGCAGCCGCTCCAGAGCAGCCATTCGCGCCTGTTTTTGCTCGTACTCCGCCCACGCCTCATCGTCGATCAGCCCCAGCCTCCGTCCGTGCGGCGTCAGCCGCCGGTCAGCGTTGTCAATGCGCAGGTGCAGCCGGAACTCTGCCCGTGAGGTGAACATTCTGTACGGCTCATTCGTCCCAATCGAGATCAAATCGTCAATCAGCACGCCCGTATAGCCCTCGCTGCGGTCGAGCGTAAAAGGCGGCTCGCCCTTGAGCCACAGCGCCACGTTAATCCCCGCCATAATCCCCTGGCAGGCTGCTTCTTCATAGCCACTTGTTCCATTGATTTGCCCGGCAAGGTAAAGGCCCGAGAAGGACTTCACGCGCAGCGTCCGGTCCAGCTCCGTCGCGTCGATGCTGTCGTATTCAATGGCGTAGCCTGGCCTGAGCATCTCCGCCGCCTCCAGCCCAGGAATCGAGCGCACAATCTCCCACTGCACCTCCATGGGCAGTGAGGTGGACATTCCGTTCACATAGACCTCGTGCGTGTGCAGTCCCTCCGGCTCCAGAAAAAACTGGTGCTGCGTCTTGTCGGGAAACTTGACGATCTTGTCCTCAATCGATGGGCAATAGCGCGGCCCCACCCCCGCAATCTGCCCTGAATACATTGCCGAGAGATGCACATTCTCACGAATGATGCGCAACGTCTCCGGCGTGGTGAAGGCGATGTGGCACGAGATCTGCGGCTGCACAATTTTTTTCGTCCGGAAGCTGAAAGGCGTTGGCTCCGCGTCTCCAGCCTGCTCCTCGAATGCATCCCAACGAATCGTCCGCCCGTCAAGCCGTGGCGGCGTGCCTGTCTTCAAGCGCACCGTCCGCAGCCCCAAAGCCCGCAGCGCCTCGCCCAACAAAACCGAGGCCGGCTCCCCGCTCCGTCCCGCTGGATACTGCTCCTCGCCAATGTGAATCAACCCATTCAAAAACGTTCCGGTAGTGATAATCGTGGCCCCTGCCAACAGCCTGCGCCCGTCGCGCAGCTTCAGCCCCAAAACCCGCCGTCTCTGTCCAATGTCCGCTGCGCACTTTTCACTTTCATCGATCACCAGATCGACGACCTCAGCCTGCCGAATATGCAGCCCCGCTTGCCCTTCCAGCACCTCGCGCATCCTTACTCGATATAACTGCTTGTCGCACTGCGCCCGCGGACTCCACACCGCCGGACCACGCGACACATTCAGCAACCGGAACTGAATCCCCACCGCGTCGGCTACTTCGCCCATCACACCGCCCAGTGCGTCCACCTCGCGCACCAAGTGTCCCTTGGCCACGCCGCCAACCGCCGGATTGCAGCTCATCTGCGCAATCAGGTCCAGGTTCATGGTGATGAGCGCCGTCTTGAGACCCATGCGCGCCGCCGCCATCGCCGCCTCGCATCCCGCGTGTCCTGCGCCCACCACCGCCACATCGTATTGTTCGCTAAATGCCATCTAAGCCTATTTTACGGATTGTGCGCAGCATCCGGCTGCAATCTGCCGGCATCTTATCTTATGAAGAAGAGGAGATACCATGCTCAATCGATGGTCTTTGGCATTGCTGCTGGCTGCCGGATGCGCCTTGACCGCAGCGGCGCAGAACAAGGACAGATTTACTCCCATGCCGCTCGACGCCGTCTTTGGCCAAATGGACATCAGCGCACCGGCCATCGCCCCCGAAGAGATCATCCGCCAGTTTGCCGCCAAAGAGAGCGAGTTCCAAACCGCGCTGAACCACTATAACTGGCGCCGTGACGCCCGCGTGCAAACCATCGACGACGACAATAAAGTAGACGGCGAGTACTACGAAGTGGACGACGTCATCTTCGACCCCACCGGCAAACGATATGAGAAAGCCGTCTACGCTCCGGAGAGCACCCTGCGGCGGGTGCAGATCTCGCCCTCCGACCTGCAAGAGATCCAAAGCGACGATTTCTTCCTCCTCACCACCGAGGAGATCGGCAAATACAAAGTGAAGTACGTGGGCCGGCAAAAGGTGGATGAGGTGGACTGTTACGTCTTCGATGTAGCTCCCAAAGCTATCGACAAGAATCATCGCTATTTCGATGGCCGCATCTGGGTGGACGCGACCGGCTTGCACATCGTAGTGACAAACGGCCGCATGGTTCCCAACGGCATGCGCAGGCACAGCCATGACCTGCATCCGCCCTTCATGACCTGGCGGCAGCAGGTCGATACTCACTACTGGTTTCCTGTCTACACCAAGGCCGAGGGCGTACTGCACTTCAGCGCCGGCAACGGCCACATGGCTCAGAATGTGCACATCCGCGACACCATCAAGTACACCGACTATAATCAGCTCCCTCAATAAAAAAGATATTTCCGCCAACGGTCGTCGGCGCGGCCCAGCATGCGCATAATCTGCCGGCTGGTATGCAGCGAGAAAGGCCGCGGATCGCGCAGCAGAATCATGTCCTCGATCTCGCTCAACATGCGGTTGCCTTTGTGGCGGTTGCAGGGGTGGCAGCAGGCCACCAGATTCTCCCACGTCGAGCTGCCGCCGCGCGAGCGGGGAACCACGTGATCCAGCGTTAAATCGGCGGGCGACATCGTCTCGCCACAGTACTGGCAGGTATTGCGGTCGCGCAGCAGAATATTTTTGCGCGAGAGGGCGCGCGTCTGGTAAGGAATGCGGCGGTACTCCAGCAGCCGTATCACCGAGGGCATGGCGATGCGGCTCCGCTGCGCGTGAAGAATCAGCCCGTGCTCCTCCTCGGTGCGCGCCACTCCCTTGAGCACCAGCACCAACGCGCGCCGTGCGCCGCAGATGTTGATCGGCTCATAGGAGGCATTCAGCACCAGCACCGGCATCTGCAGGATGTGCGCGGAATGGACCGTCGTCTTCTCGCCGGCCAGCGCCGCGGCCCTGGCGATAGACTTTTGTTTGCGTGCGTGAATCATGGCTTTTCCCAGCGACATCCTTTTACCCTCATCAAAAAGATGATTGCTCGTGCGATGAATAAATGCTGTCCCGTACTAAAGCTTCTTCCGGCGATGTGCCGGCTGAACTAAAATTTTCCTCCGCATCGCCGAACCCTGCGGAAGAACCTCGGCGGTTGCCGTACAAGCGGCTCGCCCTGGCCAGCGTGGCAACCCACACAGAGGCCGCGCCGGCTCGAGTGAGCGCCAGGGCCGCGGCGCGAGCCGTCGCGCCTGTAGTCATAATGTCGTCGATGATCAAAATGTGCTTCAGTGTGACCGCGGCCGGATCGGAGACCTCGAACGCTCCGCGCACATTCAGTCGCCGTTGGCGCGGCGTCAGGCCTGCCTGGCTTTCGGTGGCGCGTTGCCGCATCAATGTTCTCGACGCCAGCGTGAGCTGCCACTCCGGATGCGACTTACCAAGCGCCGCCAGTGCGGCTACAGCCAGTGTACGAGCCTGGTTGAAGCCGCGCTCGGCATACTTCGACCGGTGCAGCGGCACCGGAACCACCAGCATCTCCGCCGGCGCCTCATCCGCCAGTTTGGCAATCGCTTCGGCGAGCATCCCGCCCAGCCCGCGAGCCGCCGCGTGCAGACGGTCATATTTGAGCGCATGGATGGCCGTCTTCATGCGGTCCTGATACGGCCCATAGGCCACTGCCCGCACAAACGGCGGCGGTGCCATCCGGTAGGCTAGCCGGCAGGCCCGGCAGAGCCCGCTTCTTGTTGGGCCGGCCATCACCGGCGCATCCAGAGTATCGCCGCAGAGAGAGCACAGTTCTCCACTCAGGGCGGGAAACTCCGTCCAGCAAACATCACAAATAGGCGCGTGACTGAGATGCGGCAGAGAGGAGCCGCAGAGGGCACAGGAGGCAGGAATGAGGGCGCAACTCAAGGAATCCACGGGACTTCGCAGCACGCGTACCACCGCGCGCCAACGGGAAGTCCCCGAGGCTGGAACCTCGTATGTCAGTGAATCATAATCACTGCGGAAGACGCACCTCACTTGTGGCCGGTCAGGCTCTACGCCCACCGCCTTGCCGTCAGTATACTCGGAGTGTTGTGGAGATTCTATTTAATTTCGTGCAACACGCTGTCAGATCCATTAGTTTTTGGTTGCGGCCTCAAACACTCAAACAATGGATGCGGGCTCTGCGGCCAGCGAAAGAATGTGTGGATTCCGCCTCGACGATGAAAGCTGTCGCTCAGGAAACCTATCTTGAACAGACCTTAAAACACCCCCGCCAGAAAGACTTCGTCTGAGTGGACCATCGCGATCTTTGCGCCACTGGCCGCAAGCACCACCGGCGAGAGCGTCATCACTGGGCAGCGTGCGTGGGCCAGCATCTTGTACACCACCCCGAGACGGGCCACGGCGGCAAAGGCCGATGCGCCTTGAGCGCCCAACACGATCAGGTCAGTCGGCTGCGCACAGCTTTGGTTGAGTAGTTCCTCAGTCGGGTCGCCCAGCGACACCATCGGCTGCACCGCGATTCTGCGCCGAAGTGCTACCGGAACCAGCGAGACCAGCTGATTCTCTATCTGATAGATTTCTCGGCCGGCCAGAACATCATGCCGTTCCTGGGGCCGGATTACATGCTGTAATACCAGGCGCGCGTTGTGTCCCGCGGCCAGTTCAGCCGCAAAACCTGCAACCATGGAACTGGATTCGTGCAGGCTGACCCCGCACAGGATGCTCCTGATGGCAAAATTGTTGTCCGCGCAATTCACAACCTCCGGACCGACGATAAACACCGGCACTGAGGCCTTGCGCAGCACAGCCTCCGCCACCGAGCCTATGAGCAGCTTGCCGATGGGCCCGGGCGAATGGGTGCCCATGACGATGCGATCAATCTTCCGCTCGCGCTGGTAGGTCAGAATCTGGTCGGCGGCCAGCCCCGGCCGCACCACCGTCTCGCATTCCACACCCTCATCACGGGCGCGTTCAGCCATCGGCTCCAGATACTCCATCTCGTCGCGCGCCGCGGCGGCGGCATCATAGTATAGAACGCTCGAACTCTCCAACGCCGACACCACTAGCGTATCGTAAGCATGAAAAAGAATCAGCTCAGCGCCAAACTCAATGGCTTGCGCCAGAGCAAAGGAAAATGCCTTTTCGTTGGCGGGAATCTCAGTGGCAAAAAGTATAGTGGAGGGTTTGCTCCAACCTGGCTTGAGGACTGTAGCCATAAGAATCTCCTGGAAATGCGGCAAATGATGAGTAGACTCTCATCGGCTTGCGGCGCTTGATAGTGCACCGTTACGCAAGATAAATCACGACAGGGTCACATAAACTCTAGCTTCCGTTACGCCGGAAACCAATGTGTTTATGAAAAAAGCGCCGCTCCAGGAAAATCAATCAATAGAGTGGGAATTGTGCGCCTTTTTCGGGAATTTGTCCAGCAGCAAATTCTGAATCCCTCCATTGAATCAAATAATGTGATCCAAATCACATCCGGACAGGCCCCAATACTGCTCTTCTGGTGTCGAATCGTTGGGCTTCAGTTCGGTTTCGCTATCAGGAGGGTTCTGCTGTACCCTTGCAACACGGTCTCCTTTCCGAGTTAAATCATTTAATCGGCAGAGTCTTGGTTTACTTTAATGACGTAAGTCAGCTCAATTCCCCGGCGCAGGCCATGCTTCCCGGCCTCACCGCCCCGATTCCGATGGAGGTTTCATGCAACCGATGCACAACATCCCCGCCCGTGGCGGACTCAACTTTGATGAAACCCCCTTCCTGGCCATCTGGGAGGTCACACAGTCCTGCGACCTGGCCTGCAAGCACTGCCGCGCTGCCGCCCAGCCCATCGCCCACCCCGACGAGCTCACCAACGCCGAAGGCAAGGCTCTGATTGACCAAATTGCCGCTATGGGCGTGCCTATTTTCGTTTTTACTGGTGGCGATCCATTGAAACGAAAGGACGTATACGAACTGATCCGCTACGCCGCCGACAAAGGCGTTCAGGTTGCGCTTACCCCCTCGGCCACCCCGCTGCTCACCCGCGAGGCGATTTTCAAGCTAAAAGAAGCCGGCCTGGTGCGGCTCGGCATCTCGCTGGATGGCTCAACCCCAGAGATTCACGACGCTTTCCGCGGACTCCCCGGTGCATATGCGCGCACCATCCAGGCCATTGAATGGGCCAACGAGGCCGGCATCCCCATCCAGGTGCACACCACCATCAGCCGCCACAACGCCCATGATTTGGATGGTTTATGCGCCCTTTTCGAGAAACTGGCCATCGTGATGTGGAATGTTTTCTTCCTGGTTCCCGTGGGACGCGGGCAATTAAATGACCTACTCGACGGAGAGGATTTTGAGCGTATTTTTGGGCAAATCTACGCGCTTTCGCAACGAGTTAATTTCCAGATCAAGACCACCGAGGCCATGCATTACCGCCGCTATCTGCTGCAACACAATCTGGAAGAGCGCAAAATCGGCCACGGCCATCCGGGCATCGCCAAGCACGCCGCCATGGTCTATGAGCCCGGCACTCCCATGAGCGACGCCAAAACACGCACCGCCAGCTGGTCCACGCGCCGCGTCAACGACGGCAAGGGCTTCCTGTTCGTCTCCCACGTGGGCAACGTCTACCCCAGCGGCTTTCTGCCCATCCACGCGGGCAACATACGCGAAACTCCGCTCCGCGAGATCTACCGCAACGCCCCCATCTTCAAGTCTTTGCGCGACACCAGCAAGCTGGAAGGCAAATGCGGAGCCTGCGAGTACAAGGAGATTTGCGGCGGCTCCCGCGCCCGCGCTTACGCCGTTACCGGCGACCCTCTGGCCCAGGAACCCTGCTGCATCTACCAGCCCAAACACTGGGACCCGCAACTGGAGAGCGAAGCGGCAGCGTTCGCGAAGAGCTGAACTCCCTGCTCCCTACATTGCTCTCCCGCTAGTCATGCAATTCGGCTGGCTCGGCGGAATGTGGAATGATGTTAACCATGCGGACGGCAATCATTGGCGGCGGGATTGCGGGGCTGGCGGCGGCCTATGAGTTGGAGCAGGCGCGCCGGGCCGGCAACAAAGTCGAGTACACGCTCTTTGAGTCGCGCAACAGGCTGGGCGGGTCTTTATCTTCGCAGATTGTGGACGGAGCGGTGCTGGAGCGCGGCCCGGATTCTTTTTTGACTGAGAAACCGGCGGCTGCAGAACTTTGCCGCGAGCTGGGCCTGGGCTCCGAGTTGACCCCCTCGAACGACGCCGACCGCAAGACCTATATTGTCGTCCGCAACCGGCTGGTTCCACTGCCTGACGGGCTGATGTTCCTGGTGCCCACCAAGCTGATTCCCACGGTGCTCACCCGCCTCTTCAGCCTGCCCACCAAGATTCGCATGGGGCTGGAGTTGCTGATCCCGCCACGGCCAACTGGGCTGCCGGACGAATCTATTGCCGCGCTCGTCGAGCGGCACTTTGGCCGCGAGGCTGTCGACCGGCTGGCCGATCCGTTGCTGAGCGGAATTTTTGGCGGCGACTCCGCGCAACTGAGCGCCCGCACCGTGCTGCCGCGCCTGGTGGAGATGGAAGAAGAATACGGCTCGCTCACCCGCGGCATGCTGGCCGCTCACCGCATGATGCGCGCCCGGATGAAAGATGCTGCAAAGAGGACTGCGCGTCCAGCGAAGGCTTCGCGTCCTGCGAATGTTACTGGCGTTGTGCCGGCCAGGCGCTCTATCTTCACTGCCATGCGCGGCGGAATGAATCAGTTGGTCGACGCCGTGGCCGCGAGGCTTAACCCCGCCTCCGTCCGCCTCTCCACGCCGGTCAGTGGCATGGAAAAATCAGCCGATGGCTGGAAGATTGTAGCTAGCGGTGAAACTGAAATCTACGACTCGGTCATCCTGGCCACGCCCGCATGGGCAGCCGCCGAGCTGCTGGACCGGATTGATTCGCAGTTGGCCGAGGAGCTGAGAGCGATTCCTTACTCTTCTTCGATTACCGTCAATTTAATTTACGACGAGACTCAGCTGGGCCGTCTGCCCGACGGATTCGGTTTCCTGGTTCCGGTGGTGGAAGGCCGATCGATGCTGGCCTGCACCTTTGTTCATCGCAAGTTTTTGGGGCGCACGCCAACAGGCAAAGTGGTGTTGCGCGCTTTTCTGGGCGGGATGAAAAACGAGACACTAATGGCCGCGCCTGACGAGGTTCTGCTGGCCACTGTGCGCCGCGAACTGAGCGAGATTCTCGGCGAAAAGATTCTGCCTTTGGACGCCCAGCCGGAGTACGCCCAGGTCTCGCGCTGGCCACGGGCCATGGCCCAGTACGCCGTCGGCCACCAAGAGCGCATGCAGCGCATCAACGCCCGCGTCGCCGCACTGCCCGGATTGAAGTTAGCCGGCAACGCTTACGACGGCATCGGCATCCCCGACTGCATCCGTCTGGGACGAAAGGCAGCGCGAGAACTTTTAGCGAGTTAGCTGTTAGCTTTACCTCGGCACAACCGGCAAGATTAGCGCGCTGGGATGCGCGGCGTCGTGAAGGATGGTGTTGGTCGCCTTCACAAAAACAGCGCTCGTACTTGCGGACTTACCTGTATTCAGATTACGGTCGAAGCGCGGGAAGTTACTGCCGCTTACCTCCAAACGAATCCGGTGGCCCTTCAAAAAGACATTGCTCGTAGACCACATGTCGATCTTGTACTCATAAACTTTACCGGGAACGATTGGCTTGGCCACGGAAGTCGATTCGCGATAACTGGCGCGAAGGATACCTTCAGTTAGATTCTGTGCGAAGCCATTGGGCCATACATCGACTAACTTGGCGGTAAAATCCGTATCAACAGCGGAAGAGATGGCGTATAAGTCAAGAGTTACAGAACCGGTAACTTCGACGTCGCTGTCCAGAGGTTCCGTGGAATAAACAAGTACATCCGGACGGCTCTCAACTTCTTTCTGATCGCGCGGGCCGGGAGCAAGGTGAGTCACGTCGCAGCAGAGTGGGCCGCCAACAGTGGGAACTGGATTGGCGGGGTCGTAGACAAACTTGTCTGCCACTTCGGTTTGTGCAACAGTCGCAGAAAGCACGCCGTCACCGGAGGCGCTGTTAGCCTTGCCCGCCGAATGCAGATAGTAACTCGTCAGCTTTGCCCTCTCCAGCGGCCATGCCTCTTCATCGCGCCACTTGTTCTCGCCCATCACGAAGATTTTCACCGGCTTGCCGTTGGCGAATTGATTCTGCTTTCCGAGGAATAGATAGTCATACCAATCAAGCGTAATCTCGTTCTCGTCAAATGGGGCGTCGGGACCAAAGTCGACCTCGCCGATGGTGCGGCCCCAGCCGGAGTGGCCGCCGATAGCAACCATAAGTTGTTGGCCATTGCGAGCCGCTTCCGTGCCGGCGTGGGCCTTCAATCCGATGTAATTGCGCAGCGAGCCGCCTTGAAAAATGTCGTACCAGGCAGCGATGGTCAGCGCGGGAACTTGAATCATCGAGTAGTTCTCTTCAATCGACCATTGCTTCCAGTAACTGTCATAAGTGGGATGATCGAGCCAATCTTGAAAGTAGGGCGCCAGTGAGTGAGTTAGTCCAGCGCCGTCGGGAGCGAGCTTGACGTTAAAGACCGGAAACTGGCTCAGTGGCAGAACCTTACTGCCAAGCATTGCATTTGCCCCTTGCCGCACGGTGCGGTTGATGGTGTCCTGCGCCAGGCCGGAGGTCCACGATTCATTGAACCACTGTTCGAATGCGCCGCCCTGGTAGGTCCAGTTTTCGTGGTAGTTACTGGCAGTTACGATGGGGCAGATTCCCGCCAGATGCGGCGGATGGCTGATAGCGGCCAGCATCTGCGTCGCGCCTACATAGGAGCCGCTGAACATGCCCACCTTGCCGTTGGAGTGGGGCAGTGTAGCCGCCCACTCTACAGTGTCATAGCCGTCGTCGATCTCGTGCTTGAAGGTGTACCACTCGCCTTCGGAGGCAAACCTCCCGCGCACATCCTGCGCCACCACCATGTAGCCGCGCGCTACGGCCTTGCGCGCAAAGACAGCGGCGCCGTCCTTGTTATAGGGAGTGCGTTGCAGCAGCACGAAAAACGGTCCGTCGCCGGCTGGCCGGTAGATGTCGGCGCGCAGCGTCACGCCGTCGCGCGTTTGCATCGCCACATTGCGCTCGATGACGATGTCGGCAGCGGTTTGACTCGTGACAGGGATGCTGGGAAGCAGAGTTACAGCGAAAGCAAGCAGGCAAATATTCTTTTTCAGCATGGAGCAGTTCATCTCCCCGAGGCGAAAGCCACTCTCATTTTATAGGAAGTGCGGCGTGCGCAGACCCACGGCTTTTTCAGTGCGGAAAATGTTTGAAAAGAACGAGTGCACAGTACATCGCGCAAGCGAGAAAGATGAGACCCATAATTCCGTTGGCGAGGCGGAAGAAGAGTGCTCCAATGCGGTGGGGGATGGAGCGAACGGCGATAATGAGCACGGTAAACCAAGTTGTCAGACCGGCGCCGGCCATCAATAGTCCCCATGCAGGAGCCATGGGGCCCAGGACTGAGTAGGCAAACGGAAGCCAACTGGAGGTAACGCCAGCCCAGTAAAAGATGGATATGGGATTGAAGATGGTCAGCGCGAATGCTTTTACGGCTTCGACGATCAGATGCGATGGGATGGAACCGCGCCAGCGCCGGATAGCGTTGCGGTAACTCCGGCGAGGATCCCCGACGGCGAGCTTGACAAAGTGAATCCCCATTGGAAGCAGGACGATTGCGCCGATGGCCTCCAGCACGACCTGAATCTTCGGATTGGACAAACCGGGAAGGAGGTAATGCCCGCCGATCAGAGCCAGAGAGAAGAGAGTCATATCGGCGAGGACCGCGCCGATAGCGCAGGCAAGGGAATGCCGCCAGCCGCCGGCCACTCCACGGCGGATTGCCATCATGTTGACCGGGCCAATCGGCGCGGCCGCCGCAAATCCTATCAAGAAGGCGGCAAAAAATACGTGGAAGTAGGAAAGGTACATCATCTTGCAGTCGACAGGCAGAATCACTCAGAATTTCCACTCGGGCGTTCTCGTCAAGTAGAAACTACCCGTGGCCCCAAATGAGGCGCCCAAGCACTCCTTTCCTCATCGGAAAATGTGCTCACACCCGTTGAGACGAACAAACATATTGTATAAGGGCCACATGGCGGCTGAGTTCCTAAATCCCTCCCTTGCCCAGCAGAATGCCGATGCCGTAAGTGACTGCTCCTTCCAGTGCGCCAACCGCGGTCATCTCTAAGCCGGAGGACCACCAACTGCGGACGGTGATGAGCGACTTGGCAGCGCCGACGGCGAAGTGGGCGGCCAGAGAGATGATGGCGGCGGCGATCACCGCTTCGATGCCATTCATGAAGAAGAAGGGAATAATAGGTATGGCCGCGCCGATGGCCGTCGAGAGCGCTCCCGATCCGGCGGAGACCAGTGGATTGGCCAGCGCCTCCTCGCTGGTGCCCAGCCGCTCCGAGGCCAATGCGCGCAGCAGTTGCTCGGAGTCGCTGGCGATGTGCTCCACCATGCGATGGGCGTCCTCTTCGGGCAGGCCCTTCACCTGGTAATAGAGCGAAAGCAGCTCTCGGGCTTCGGGGCCGTTCATCTGGATGGCCTCGCGCTCGCGGGCGATTTCGGCGTCGTAGATTTCGCGTTCGCTCTTGGCGGCAAGATATGCGCCCGAGCCCATGGAAAGGGCGCTGGCGATCATGCCGGAGAGGCCGGCCAGCAGCACGTACTTGCTGTCGCCCGCGGTGGCGCCGCTGACGCCGCTGACGATGCCGAAGATGGCGCCCAGGCCGTCGTTAACCCCGTAGATTGCGTCGCCGATCCAGCTGCCGGGCTGCTTGCGTCCCTGAGTGCGCTTGGCCAGCATCTCATCGAGCACCGCCTGGGCGTTGATCTTGTGCGCGCCCGCGGGAGCCTGATAGTGGCCGCGTATCAGCGAACCCAGCTCTTTATAGTGCTCCTTCTCGTCCTCGATGACGTGTTCGAGAATGGCGATGGACTCCGCGTCGCCCAGGCCTTTGAGTTGCTCGCCGTAGTTGGCGATGGCGCGACTCTCCTCGATCTCCAGCCGCCTGAGGGCCATGCGGACGCCGCCGGCGCGGCTGGCCAGCGAGTCAGCATCGCCGCCGGGCTTGCCGTGGTAAACCGGCTCGGGGCCACCTAACTCGACGATGCGCCCATGCCACAGCGCGGCGTGCTCCCACTCGGCGCCGGCCAGGTGGCGCAGGACTTGAGAGCGCACAGGCTCCGTGTCCCGGTCGGCCAGCGTCGTGTAGCTGTGATAGCCCTCCATCTCCGCCTGCCAGTTGCCTTCCAGCGCCTCCAGAACCTTCTTCCGTTTGGCGTCGCTTAAGGTTTCCTTTGCCATATGTTTCTCCTTGCTTTGCATTGAGAATAAGGCATTTCCGCCGCGATCTACATCCATTTTTGCCGCTGTTTTCCAGATTTCCAAAAATGGCTGCCTTCTGCACAGCCCGCCTTCGTCCTACACTCTTCTGATATGGCCACTCTGCCCAACCTGGCTTTCGACTCCGGACTGCCGGCCAACGTGGATGCCGAGAAGACCATCCTCGGCGCCATCCTGCTGGACAACGCCGCCCACGCCGAGGCCGCCGAAAAGCTCACCGATGAGGATTTTTCCCTCGACTCGCACCGCCGCATCTTCCAGCGCATGACGGAGTTGATCAACGACCAGAAGGCCGTGGACATCGTCACCCTGGCCAACGAGCTGGCCCGCTACAAGGAGATCGAATCCATAGGCGGCGTGGCCTACCTGGCCTCGCTCACCGAGGGATTGCCCCGCCGCCCGGTTATCGAAGAGTACATCCGCATCGTCAAGGACAAGAGCCTGCTGCGCAAGCTGATGCTCATCTGCTCCGCGGCCATCGCGCGCGCCGCCGACCAGGGCGAAGCGGCTCTTGATGTTTTAAGCGCCGCCGAGTCGCAACTGATGGAGGTGAGCGAAAAAGGCCTCACCGAGGGTTTTGAATCGCTTGCGCAGATCGTCGACGGCTCCTTTGGAAGCATCGACAACCTCTACAAGCAGAGCCGCGAAATCACCGGGTTGGCTACAGGCTTCACGCAATTTGACATCATGACCAGCGGCCTGCAAAAGGGCGAACTGATCATCATTGCCGCCCGTCCCTCCATGGGCAAAACCGCCCTGGCCATTAATATTGCCGAGCATGCGGCCATCAACGAAAAGGCCATCGTAGCCGTCTTCAGCCTGGAGATGAGCAAGGAGTCGCTGTTGCGCCGCATCTTGTCCTCGCAGGCCTGGGTAGACCAGCAAAAAATCCGCAAAGGCTTCATCGTAGATGAAGATCGTCAGAAGCTCACCACGGCCCTCAATCAACTGGTGGAGACGCGCCTGTTCATCGACGACACGGCCGCCATCTCGCTGGGTGAGATGCGCTCCAGGGCGCGCCGGCTCAAGCACATTCATCACGGCCTGGACCTGGTAGTGGTGGACTATTTGCAGTTAATGTCAGCCACAGTGCCTTCCTCCGGCAAGAGGAACTACGAGAACCGCACCCAGGAGGTCTCGGCCATCTCCCGCGGCTTGAAAGCCCTGGCCAAAGAGCTGGATGTGCCGGTGGTGGCGTTGTCGCAGCTCTCCCGCGCCGGTGTGCAGCGCAAGGACGACCATCGCCCCCTGCTCAGCGACCTGCGCGAGTCCGGCTCCATCGAGCAGGACGCCGACGTGGTGGCATTTATCCACCGCGAGGCTTATTACAAACACAATGAGGAGTTGAGCGAGGCCGACAAAGCCAAGTCTGAAATCATTATTGAAAAGCAGCGCAACGGACCAACAGGCACCGTCCACCTGAACTGGCTTGCCCCCTACACGCGCTTTGAAAACCCGGACACGGGACACGGGGTTTGAGCACGGTCAGCGAAGACGCTAAATGGGATGCGGAGCGGTATTGGTGGCGTTGGTGACGTTATCCGGCGTATCCGTGAACGATTTGCCCTCTCCGTAGGCGTACTTCTGGTAGTTGGAGCCGACCTTGCGGATCGCATCCTTCCAGCCGTCATCCCATGTAACCTGCGCCTCGCCGTCTACGTAGGCCCACTTGCCGTGTTCGTGGTGCAGAGACCGCCAGGCATCGCCATTCTCCTCAAGCGTGATATAGAAGTTGAATCCGTTGCCGTCGCCAACCTCCCATTTCCCCAGAAAACGGCCGCGCGAGGGCGACTGGGAGTTGACGGGCGCGGTTTCTCCGGCCGCGGCTGCAGTCACGGGAAACTCGAGCCGCTCAATTTCGCAGAGAGAGAAGCTCAGCCGGCGGCTATCCTTGAAGACGATCACGATCTTGCCCGAGCCGCATTTGGGGGCCGTGGGCGCTTTGGCAAAACCACTGGGAACGGCGAGACAAAGCATTGTAGCCAGGCCGGCAACGCCGACGATCAAGCGCATATGATTCTCCTTTGCAATCACCGGCGCGACGGTGAACCCACTCAACCGCGCCAATCTCATCTACGCGGCCCGCGACTCAATTGTTCCCGGAAATTCAGCTGTCTCGCGAAAAATGAGAAAAACCTGTACTCTCAGGCGGTTTCCAGGCGGTTCGATCCCCCGGCGCCTCATGGCTCGTTCAGAATCAACGCGATGCGCCCCAAAATCAACTCGCTGGGCGCCTCGCCGGGGTTCACTTCGAGCAGGTCCACCGGAAAGGCGATGTTGTGCGGCCTGAGCACCAGCCGATTGGCCACATAATCCACATAGCGCAGCATCAGTTGGGAGCCATGCCGCACGGCATATAAATTAGGCCGGTTAGGCCGGTAGGGCATCAACGAGTTGTAATGACGGTCGATCAGCGTGATGGCCTCGGGCAGCACCAGCGGCTCCATGGGCAGTGCGTCGGCCCCGGAAATGCGCACTGCCACAAATCTTTGCCAGGCGCGGCGTTGTTTCGAGACGCGCGCCCTGAGCGACTGCAGCAGCCCGGAGGGCAAGTGCAGCATGGTCTGCGCGGCAGAGGGACGGATGAACGGTTCAAACAGGGCCGCCGCATGGCTGACCACCGGAACCGCGCTGCCCTCTTCGTCTGTTGGCAAGATATCGCGCTGATAGACCGCGGGCAGCAGATCGCCGGCCGTCATGTGCTGCGCCGCCAGAATTCGGTCCATCGCCTCCAGCGAGAGCTGCCGCCTATTGTGCAGAAAATTCGACAGATGCGACTGCCCGAACCCGGTCTGGCGCGCCAGCAGCGAGACGCTCACCGACCCCCGCTGGATCCTGCGCAGCAGTTCCAGGCGGAGCCGCTCGTGCATTTGAGTAAAACAGGATTATGTACTTGACGCGAGGTGGTGCCCGATGAGAGTATTGAATTCATGCCATCAAAACCATCAAAAATCGGATGGAAAGAAGTCACTTCTTGGAATTCGGTTGGATGGTATGTTGCGCTCCT